>Ga0209417_1000021_pt1 | contig 423695 bp, 379 predicted proteins | sample RifGroF2_FD_184002 | JGI IMG/M metagenome (GOLD analysis project Ga0209417, IMG submission 184002) | Groundwater microbial communities from Rifle, Colorado, USA - Groundwater F2 (SPAdes) (version 2) | ecosystem: Environmental > Aquatic > Deep subsurface > Groundwater | place: Rifle, Colorado...
GGGGGGACCACCTCCCAAGGCTAAATACATATCAGTGACCGATAGTGAACTAGTACCGCGAGGGAAAGGTGAAAAAGCACCCCGGAAGGGGAGTTAAAAGTACCTGAAATCTTGTGTCTACAAAGTGTGGGAGTCCTCCTTGTGGGGACGACCGCGTGCCTTTTGCATAATGAGCCTGCGAGTTACTTCTATACAGCAAGGTTAAGCCATGTGCGTAGCCGAAGCGAAAGCGAGTATGATAAATGCGTCTAGTTGTATGGAGTATACCCGAAACCGAGTGATCTATCCATGGCCAGGCGGAACCTCCGGTAACACGGAGTGGATGGCCGAACCTATTGATGTTGAAAAATCACGGGATGAGTTGTGGATAGGAGCGAAAGACCAATCAAACTCGGTAATAGCTGGTTCTCTTCGAAATAGCTTGAGGGTTAGCCTCGTACCATATTTTCCAGGGGTAGAGCACTGAATGTCAGAGGGTCCTTACCGGGATACCAAAGACTATCAAACTCCGAATACTGGAAAACTTACTACGGGAGTCAGGCCGTGTGGGATAAGCTGCACGGCCAAGAGGGGAAAAGCCCAGACCATCAGCTAAGGTCCCCAATTTAGACTAAGTGGAGTCGTAAAGGATGTGGAGTTGCTATGACAGCCAGGATGTTGGCTTAGAGGCAGCCATCATTTAAAGAACGCGTAATAGCGCACTGGTCGAGTGATTCCGCGCCGAAGATTATCGGGACTAAAGTCTAAAACCGAAGCTGTGGATTTTATCCGCAAGGATAAAGTGGTAGAAGAGCGTTGTATGCGGCTTGAAGCCATCCTGAAAAGGTTGGTGGACTGCATACAAGTGACCATGCAGGCATGAGTAGCGAAAAACCAGACGAGAATTCTGGTCACCGAAAACCTAAGGTTTCCTGGGGAAGGTTCGTCCGCCCAGGGTTAGTCGGGCCTAAGGCGAGGCCGAAAGGCGTAGCCGATGGACAACAGGTTAATATTCCTGTACCATCTTACTGGAGTGATGAAGGGGTGCAGTATGCTAAATCAGCTGTCTATATGACAGTCTAAGGCTGCAGGACGATCGGCAGGAAAATCCGCCGGTCATCAAGTCCGAGAGCTGGGGACATGGAGTCTTCGGATGAAGTGGATTGATTGATGCTATGCTGACTAGAAAAGCTTCTAAACGTTAAAAGTAAGGTGACCGTACCGCAAACCGACACAGGTAGGTAAGGCGAGAAGCCTAAGGTGCGCGAGAGTAACCACGTTAAGGAACTCGGCAAATTAGCCCCGTAACTTAGGGAGAAGGGGTGCCCTTGACCGTCAGAGGACTTGCTCCTCGAAGCGGACTAGGGTTACAACAAAGAGGCCCAGGCGACTGTTTAACAAAAACACAGCACTATGCAAACTCCGAAGAGGAAGTATATGGTGTGACACGTGACCAATGCCGAAAGGTCAAGCTAAGGGGTTAGCAGCAATGCGAAGCTCTGAAGCGAAGCCCCGGTGAATGTCGGCCGTAACTATAACGGTCCTAAGGTAGCGAAATTCCTTGTCGGGTAAATTCCGACCTGCACGAATCGTGTAACGATCTGGGCACTGTCTCAACGTGGATCTCGGCGAAGTTGTAATTCCGGTGAAAATGCCGGATACCCGCAGTAGGACGGAAAGACCCCGTGAACCTTTACTGTAATCTGATATTGGTATTTGTTTCTTCATGTGTAGCATAGGTAGGAGACTTTGAAGTCCTTCCGCTAGGGAGGATGGAGTCGTCAGTGAAATACTACCCTTGAATAAGTGAATATCTAACCGTTGTCCGTGAAACCGGACGTGGAACAGTGTCAGAGGGTCAGTTTGACTGGGGCGGTTTCCTCCTAAATTGTAACGGAGGAGTCCAAAGGTACACTCAGCACGGTTGGCAATCGTGCGCGGAGCGCAAGAGTAGAAGTGTGCTTTACTGTGAGACCGACGGGTCGAACAGTTACGAAAGTAGGGTCTAGTGATCCAGTGATTGAATGTGGAATCGTCATTGCTCATCGGACAAAAGGTACTCTGGGGATAACAGGCTGATCGCGTCCAAGCGTCCATAGCGACGACGCGGTTTGGCACCTCGATGTCGGCTCATCACATCCTGGGGCTGAAGAAGGTCCCAAGGGTTCGGCTGTTCGCCGATTAAAGTGGTACGCGAGCTGGGTTCAGAACGTCGTGAGACAGTTCGGTCCTTATCCACTGCGGGCGCAGGATATTTGACGGGAACATTCCTTAGTACGAGAGGACCGGGAATGAGTAACCTCTGGTGTTCCAGTTGTTCCTACAGGAGCATTGCTGGGTAGCTATGTTGAGAAAGGATAAGCGCTGAAAGCATCTAAGCGCCAAGCCTGCCCGAAGATTAGATATCCCTTATACGTAAGTATACTGAAGGCTGGTCGAAGACTACGACCTTGATAGGTTGGAAATGTAAGTGCTGCAAGGCATTCAGTTAACCAATACTAATCAGCCGTGAGGCTTAATCACCTTTTTTTCAGCTGTCGATGTGACTATATAATGGACAGCTGGGAAAAGGAATAAAATACGCTTGACAACTATTGCAAACCTATTCTTCTTATTTTTATATTTCTAAGGATTTTTCCCGGTGCCCATAGCGAGAAGGTTACACCCGTTCCCATTCCGAACACGGACGTTAAGGGTCTCTGCGGCGATGGTACTACACAATAGAGTGTGGGAGAGTAGCGCGGTGCCGGGATTTTTTTTTGCCCAGATAATTTTTCAACGAAAAATTATAAATAAATTGCTTTAATCCCCGAAAGGGATATTTTAAATGCAACAGAAGAGGGCTGTCTATGAATATCTACCAGGACACATCATACAACGGAAAAGCCGTTAGCAATTTTGTGGAGGAGGAAAGCATTTTCATCGAATGCGATTTCACCTCCGCGAACATCCACGGCGCCGTAATTACAGATGCCATCTTCATTGCCTGCAATTTTTCAAAGGCCAATTTGGGACTGTGCACGGCCTTCAGGACTAAATTTATAAACTGCGAGTTTGACGGGACATTGTTCAAAGGATCAAATCTGGAGAGCAGCGTGTTCATCAACTGCACAATTAAAAACTGCGACTTTACTTCTGAAGCTTCCGGTGGAAAAGGTATATTCAACGATATCACCCTGGAGGAATGCACTGTCGAAGGGGACTTTCCCAAAGAGTAATAAAAAATCCGCAGGATTTTTATACTGGAAATATTTCCTTGTGTTCAATCTTCTCGCCGCAGAATACGCATGTCTTGCTTTTTATCGATACAGTCCTTGAACAGCTCTTGCATTTCAATGTGCTGGTAGTGTATGCCTTTGCCTTTTCAAATTCAACTTCGGTGATTTTCTTCTTGAGTTCCTCGTCCGTGGCTCCAGTCTTGGTCTTCAAAAGCTCCCACATGGCCTGGGTAATTATTGTAAGATGGTGAATTTCATCGCGGAGACGCTCGCCTTCCACCGAGGCCTGATGTGCAAGCCCCTGGGCATCCTTGGCCTGATCCTTCCTCAAGGTGTCTGTCGGATAAATGTGGAAATTCAACATTTTCGCCTCCTTTGCGCAATTTTATGCGCTACTGCTCGGATACTTGGTAATCTGGCACTCTTTCGGTGAACTTCAAATTGGTATTTTTTAATTTACGGCTTGCCATCGACAATTGCGACAAGTTTCTGGATCACGTCGAACAGCCCGTCAAGACCTGTTGGTTTTACAAAATATGCTTTTGCATTGAGATCCTTCACTTTTGACTTGTCGTTCTCGCTCTGGGAAATACTCAGGACTGCAACAGGTATTTCCTTCAGGCTGCTGTCCTTGTTGAGCTCCGCAAGCACCTCGAATCCATTCATCCGCGGCATGTTCAGATCGAGAAGTATGAGATCCGGGCGGGGTCTTCCTGAAAACTCACCCTCCTTGCGGAGATATTTCATGGCCTCTATTCCATCCTGGGCTACATTTACATTGAACTCCCTGTTGCTTTCCTTGAATGCTTCAAGTGTAAGTTCAATATCATCGGGATTGTCTTCAACCATGAACACCTGTATGAGCTTGTTCTTCTTGTTTTCAATTATCATGTTCCGCCTCCATTGCTAATTATGGTTTGGATCTATGGGTATTGTGAAGTAAAAAGTCGAGCCTTGTCCTGGAGCAGATACTATCCTGATGGATCCGCCATGCCTTTCAATGATCCTCTTGCACATCGCAAGTCCGACTCCGTATCCCGGAAATTCCGACTCCTTGTGGAGCCTCTGGAATATGGTGAATATCCTGTCGAAATAAACCGGATCAATGCCTATCCCATTATCTTTGACATAGAATTCATAGAATCTGCCCTTGTTGTCGACTCCTATGTGGATTATTGGGGTATTCTTATCCTTGGAAGAGAATTTTATGGCATTGGCTAAGAAGTTCTGGAACACCCTGAGAAGCTGGAGGAAGTCCGCGTATACCATTGGCAGCTTGTCATGCGTTATTTTGGTTCCAGTCTCATTTATTGAGACTTCAAGATTGGCGATGGCATGTTCCAGGATTTCGTTGCAGTCGACTTCCTTGAAGGGGTCGGTATGGGTGCTTATGCGGGAATATTCAAGTACGCTCGTAATCATCTCCTGCATGTTCTTGGCGGCAACGTTCAGCCTCTCGATATAGTGGTCGGCCTTTGCGTCAAGTGCGCCATGGTAGCGCTTTGATAGAAGCTGTATGAATCCGGATATTGAGCGGAGGGGCTCCCTCAGATCATGTGAAACCGCATATGAGAATTTCTCCAGATCCTTGTTCGACCTTTCAAGCTCGATCTTCTGTATCTGCAGCTGAGTGATGAGATCCTTGTGTTCAATGGCTTCGCGCAGGGCCCTTGAAAGAATCTTCCCGTTCAGCTTGTGCTTGTAGAGCAGTCCCCTGGTGTCTATTCCGCACGAAAGAAGATCAAACTCGTTTTCATCGAAGAATGTCAGGGCGATGAACGGCATGGAAGGATGGTCTTCCTTTATCTTCCTCAAAATCCCGGAATCTGTCTTTGTTGGTGTTGTGAGATCGATGAGTACAACATCAATCTTCTCCCTTTCCAGGAGCTCGGCGGCAACGTGAACCGAATCACATGAGAGCAGCTCGTAGTTGCTTCCTCCGTTTTCATAAAGGAAATCGCTGATGGTCTGAATGTCGCCCAGATCTTTTTCTATTAGAAGAACATGCATAGGATATCAAAACTCCCTACCCCTAATTCTATGAAATTTCAGATGATTATGCAAGGGGTAAGTCCAATTTTCCACTAAAATAGACGCTTATGTCCATGAGTTGTATAATTTTTATAATCAGGAGGTCTTCCATCAATCCGTGAACGGATTGCAGATATTCAGGAATGCAGCCACGTCTACCAGAATAATAAGCATATTATAAAAGGTTGAGGGGCAAGATAGGGATTGACAAACATTAGGCAGTTTGTTATAATGGAGTATATGATTGAGTCCTTGAAAGGCGGATAACGATTATTTATCTAGTTCAGGATTAACCTAATGGCACGAATTAAATCAGTTTCACGGGGGTGTTCGGGACGGAGTAGTTTTACCCTCGTGGAAATACTCGTTGTCTGTGCCATAATGGGCATTATGATGTACGTCAGTCTTCCAGCCTTTGAGAAGATACTTGTTGGAACAGGAGTTGATCTCGCCGCGAGAAATACAACCAGCAGGCTCGGAATGGCAAGGAATTACGCTATTTCGACCAGGAAGTGCATTGCGCTCCTAATGCCGACATCCGGACTTCCAGATCAATACTGCTACGGAGCAAACAGGATGTGCATTGTGAACAGCAACGGTACATATGATTCAGGCACCCTGGTGACCACATACACGTTCCAAAGGTGGGTGCAGTCGGAGAACTGGGAGTTCACAAATCCGGGCTCTGTGATAATAGATGTCGACAATATTGCCGGTTGTTCCGGTACTGCTCTTGTTCATGAACAGGTTGACGGAGTCAAATGCAGCGATATTGAAGCCGGTTATGCGACTGTAAACAATGTAAGGGCGATAATCTTCAAGCCCTCCGGGAAAATAGCCTGCGACACGTTATCATATTCCGACAGGTTTGTGACCGTGGGCGAAGGAGCTTATTCCGCAGGAGCGCTTATATGGAAAAATCGCAGCAATGTCATAGACGTTAAAATTGAAAAATACACTGGACGCGTATCATATGGCAACAAGTGATGCTTAAAGTCAGGAGATGAAATTGGGAAAAGAATGTGGAAGAGAAATTACAGGCGGGACGCCTGTACCACATTGATGGAAAAAGAAAGTGGTACAGCCGTCTCGGCTGTAATGTGTTATGGGATATTTTTAATGTTATAATTTTGATGGGCGAAATTATATGAAAAGACCATTCAACCTTATAGAAGTAACCCTCTCGATTGCCGTAATTGGAATCGGCATGGTTGGGATCATGTCCCTTTTTCCAGTAGGATTGGATGCTACGAGACAGTCGATTGCGGAAAACTACGCTGCGGATGCAGCTGACCAGTTCCTCTCATACATTATGAGGAATTGCAATGACACGACTCTTATATATGACGGGCCTGGCACAGCGAACGACAAGGATTTCTACGACTATTACATATATTATGACAAGAACACTCCTACCAACCTTGCCGATGACACTATTGGTGGTTATGAATTATGGGAAGAAGCCGATTTCTGGGGCAAACCGTGGAACGGGAACGACGCTGATGCAAAGATTGCCGAAGACGTCCTGACAATTATGATGCCTGACCCGGCGGACATATACTGGTCGCCAACCAACCTGACTAGGGCGACGGGGTATCCCGGACTTTACAAGATAAAACAGGGAAGCGCCCTTGTCACAGATTTCGAGGCAATTGTCAGAGTATGGAAATCCCCGATCACCGGGGTATATGTATACGAGCAGAACCTTGATGTAACGTATCCTTATGCGTGCAGGCTCAACATGGAGATCAGCTGGCCTGCGCAGAAACCATACAGCAAACGGGACAAGAGATCATTTTGCGTAGAGATTTTCAGGCAGAAATTCTAAATCATATGAAAACGAAAAACAATTTTACGCTTGTCGAGCTAATAGCAGCAATGGGAGTGTTCTCATTGATAATGCTCATGGTGATGACCATGTTCCTGTCTGTGCAGACTATATGGAAGAAGTCATCCCAGGAAAGCCAGGTTTTTGAGAACGCCCGCATCGCGCTGGATCTGATGGCCCGTGATCTCCAGTGTGCCTATTATGAAGTCAACAAGACGCCTTTCTGGTTCAAGCCCGACACCTCCGGAATTGCGGCATATAAGGTTGCTGCTGATATACAATACAAAAATCCCGCTCTCTGCTTTATCTCTGACACACTCGTTCCACCGAACCCGTATTGCGAGTCTAAAATGTGTGAAATCAAGTATCAACTGTATGGAACAACCTATGATATAATTAATGCAAACGACGGATGGCTTCTCAGGAGCGCGACAGGAGACAAGAAGGCTGATGGATCAGACAACCTCTACAATGCCGCCGCAACCCCTACTGGAACTCTTAAATTCTACAACTTCTACAAAGTAAGGGTCAGAGGAGGAACTCCGGCGGCGCAGGTATTCACCCTTGACACCGGCTCGAGCGATGTATGGGAACAAGTGATACCTTATGTCACATCAATGACCTTTGAATGCAACAGACGTGACGGTTCGGCTGTTGCAGGGTACGCACCGGCTTCCACCACCACATCATATACCCCTACAAAGACCCTTTCACCGTTCCCATTTTCGGTCAGGTTCACCCTGACGCTTCTTGACAGCGATTCCTGGAATAAATGGAGGGCAATGGCAAAGGCGGGGACGGCCACTGCCGAACCGGCGGCTGCGGTGACGTTCCGCCAGCAGAGGGAGAGGAAATTCTCCAAGACGGTTCTCCTTGGAGAACGTGGGCAGGCGAAATGAAAGACAACAGATGACATATAAGACTATAAAAGGCTGTTTTGGAGTAGGTACGTGCTTCAGCATGTACCATCTTGGATTTATGATCAGGTTTAGATCCGTCCCTGAAGTGGAGGAAATTACAAATGGAGACAAACATGAGACGTAAAAGCAAAAATGAGGAGGGGATAGCCCTGCTGTTCACGCTTGGCATGCTTGCGCTCCTTCTCGTTATGGCCATGGCGTTCGCCTCCACCGCCAGACTTGGGAAGAAAGCCGCGACAAACAATGCCGAACTGACATCTGCAAGATACCTTGCTGAATCGGCCCTCCAGAGAGCGATGGGAGCGATGAGGTTCTACCGTGAAACTGGAGGAAGCCAGTACGACAACATGATCAGCCATGATGTGTCCGGCAGCGTCAACCAGAAGACATTCGACTGGCTGTATAACCTTGAAACCCTTATAGATGGCGCGGAAATCTATAAATGGCCTGCCCCCTATGATCCAGAATTATCCGATGCTATCCATTGGCAATATGTTGACAATGGACGACCGCCTCTGGGTGATCCCTCGTATGACGCAAACAACCCTCAAAAAATAATCGGAAGGATCGCATACAAGGTTTTTGGGAGCGGGGGCAAGCTTGATCCTTCAGCCTGCGTAAGGCATACCACCGCCATCAACGGCGTTCCCGCCGGGACAGCCGTTCCTGAGGTCATAATCCCAGCCCCAGCCCTCCCAGCGCTACCTACCGATACTGCAGTCAGGAATGGAAATTATGTGTGCGAAATTAATATTCAAAATCTGACAAGGACCGATGTAACCAATCTGCCTGCGGCCGATGTGGTGAAATTGAGTTCAAATCTGGCCGGTGGCTTACTTGAGGACAGCGAGAGATGGTCGGACTGGGGGACACTGTTTTCTTTGATGGGCATTCCCTCTGTAACTTCAGCAAATAAGGCGAAAAGGGAAAAGTGGAGGAGCTGGTTCGACATAGAACGTCCTGCAGATGCTGAAGCGTTCTGGATAGACTCCAGCGGAGACGGAATCGAGGAACCTTCGGAGCTGTATCACAGGTTCAATCTGGGCAGGGAGGAAAACAATCCGAACTATCCTGGAACTGAACCTAATAATCCAGGGTGGAGCCAGCTGACGGTAGACGATATCCTTTCAGATCCGGTCGAGTATTCCGAAGCAGGAGGTAAATATTACGGGAAAGGTATCAAGTGGCTGAATAACTATGCCAATCTGACGGCAGAGACTTTCCCGAGCGCACAGATAAGAGCAAAGCAGATTGCCGCAAACCTGATCGACTACTGTGACAACGACAGAGCGGCGCACACGGACAGCACGACTGCCCCAACCTATACAGGAAATGACCAGAGCCCATATATAAATGAGGTTCAACTTATGGTTGACGGAGATGTTAGTGACCCTCTTGGTAACGGGGTATATTATTGCAATGTCTTTCTGGTAGCGGACGTTGAGGTAGTTAATATGTACCAGACTACAGACAACAAGTCCTTCAATTTGCGGGCTATGGTTACTGTTTCTGGAACATATGGATGGGGACCGAAGAATTCAACGAGGACCTTCACGGACGTAGTTATACCTCTTACAATAAATGCAGTTGGCGACCGATGCTATAAATTTGGCACTTCGGCTGCAATTGATGTGTCGGATGGCACATGGTCAGACTCCCCCCCGGCATGGGGACAAATAAGAAAGATAGACCATTTCAAGTTTACTAAGATAAATGTCAAGCTTACTGACTTGGATAATGAAACTGTCCCAGGCAATGGAACATTCTATGATTACTCATATATAGAAAGCAATTCTGATACTGTCGATGTTAAAGTGGACAGCGACGATAATGACAGATATTATTTTTTCGATTATCAAATAGATGACCCCCGCCAAAACCTGAATCTGGGTGACTGGGCGGACGCAGACGATTCGAATGGTCACTATCATCAACGTCATCATCATCACAAGAAGGAGTCAGACGATACCCTTGGAGCAAGAAACAACAGCGATGCTTACGATCCCAATCCCGGTGGTAACAGGGATGTGGAAACTGGGGCAGTGGAACCCTGGGACGTCTCTACAGCCTATATCCGGAATTCCTACATGAGATCCCCTTGGGAGCTGGGATTTATCAATCGTGGAGACAATTGGGATACTCTCAGGATCTATCTCTACAACAGGAATGACGACAATGATGGAAACAACAACGAATCCGGAGAATGGGGGGCATCACCGTCGATGGGAATCAGTACGTGGGACAAGGGAGATGCGAACATACTTGACCAGATAAAGATGTCCGGGGCTACGGAATGTTTCGGGAAGATAAACCTGAATACGACAAACAACGATGTCCTTATGGCGCTTATCGGAGGAATAAGGATAGGCGTTTCTCCCAATCCAAATTCGGCAACCGTTCGACCTTATCCGCGCCTCCCCAACTCCTCGGGTACTACAACTGATGGAACCGATGACAGCGACCCCGGTGCTCTTTCGTACGGATCTGAACTTGTTTACGCAGGCGTGGACGATGTCAACTATATAGCTATTGCCGCCACAAATTCGATTAAGGTTCCGGGTGCAAGTGCTGCCGCAGGCGCGGCTTTCCTGCCTTACAAGACCAGGGCGCAGGTGGCATCAACCATCACACAGGCATTATCAAGTGGAGCACGTTTCACCCAGACGACCGATGCACTGAAGGAGGAAGTCATAGGCAAGTTCATCAACCTTACAAAGGCTACTCCTGATACGGTGACGATAATAGTGGTAGCCCAGACCTTGAAAGATGTTGGAGGTGGAATCACTGTCAATAAGGATTTGGATGGAGACGGAAACATTGGAGGTATTATCACCGAAAGCGGTTATGACATTGATGGCAAGGATTCAAACAATGACGGAGATTATACGAATGATCCCCTTCCCAATGACTGTGAGATTATTACCGACTGCCAGTTCGGACAATACGACCAGTATGCCGATGAAATCCTTGCAGAACAGAAGATAATGGCTATCGTGATCTACGATCAGACTACCCAGAAGTGGAGGATCCTCAGATATGAATACCTTGAGTAAGCTGATTGCAAAAATACATAAGACGGTTGTTGCGGGAATAGGCCCGTTGGAGTTCACAGCTTTAGCGTGTCTTGATATTAAACAGGTTATACGCGCTAAAGCAGCGCACTCCAACTTTTGCAATCAGTTCAAAAGAGGCAATTTTGTAATTGCCTCAAATAATTTCATGAAGACATGCATGCTGATTATGGCTATAGCCCTTCTTCCCATGTATTCCTCTGCCCAGACGGCTGATGCCGGTAAAGGAAGCACTAAAATTGAAATAGAGAGCATAAAGTACGGGGCGAGGCCCGACAATCTCATTCCGGTCACAAACAAGATCATGGATATGTTGAAAAGCGGAGTGAAAATAAAGGTGTCCAGCTCCATCGTCGTAGCAGATCCTGCTCCGGGGGAGAGGAAGTACGTACATATTGTATTTCTAATGAACGGAAACAGAACGTCAATCAAGTTCATGGACGGAGAAACATTTGATCTATCACTCCTCCAGAAACGGTTGTCTGAAGTTGCTGGACAGAAAATAGAAATCGTCACCAAGGCAGCCATCACAAGTTCTAAACCTGTTTCAGGACAGAACCAGCAGCCTGGAAAGTTCAATCCAGGAGAATTCAAAGCATCAGTGAACCAGGCAGTAGAAATGGTGTCCATGGAATCGACCGACCTGAAAGTTAATGGTATTCAGATGCTAGCCTATTCGAAGGCATTCAAGGCGATTTCGGACAATCCGGAAGTTGAAAAGCTGATGGGAGTTGATAATGAGTGGTATTTGAACATATCCAAGATGCTTGGGGAGATGAGCAAGTACAAGTTGGAAATGGAAATATCCAAGGAAAGGAATCTTACTGAAAGATTTGATGCAGCCAAGAAAACCTATGCAGAGCTTTGCAGGAAGTTCAAATATCTCATGGATCACCCGCAGAAGCTCCAGAAGAAATAAGATTTCCAGAAGCTGGAAATCTTATAAATGGGAGTCATTTTCTAAGATAATTCATGACCGCCGCCGCAAGGCTTTTCCCGAACTCCTTTGCTGTTTCCTGGTTAACTTCCTTTTCTCTGGCTATGGAATATGGGATTTCAAAAGACATTGATACCTTTGCTCCAGCTTCAAGCATCCATGAAGAGCTTGTTTTAAGACCAGGCATAGCACCGATGTTCCAATCCTTGCCAAATGGAAGATTGTCATCAACGAAATAAGGGAGAGTCCCTTTGTTTGCCTTCATCAGGATTTTTCCGAACTTCACCTGTTCATTCCAGTTGTTTTCATTACTTGAACCAACTGAATATATAATGTCATTCCCTTTGTTTTTTATCCATGGGCAATGAATATCAAGGGCAAAAAAAGTCCTGCCTTTTATCCAGCCAGGAACAAGATCCATTATTGCTTTTATCTCATTATAGACTGCGTCCGGTATATAATCCCTGTTATGGTCATGGGGCCTTCTGTTTTTTCCCTGATCTCCGTCCTCCACTCCATCCTTGTCGACAAACGGGACTACCACGACCTGTGCATTTTTCAAAAACCAGTTATCCTCATTGTTTAAGATTGCCTCAATGATTCCTTCAACAGCATAGTTCGCCATCATTTCGCAGCAATGGTGCCGGGCTGTTATCAAAATGCGGAATTCGCTGTCCGGATTCCCTATTATAAGTTTTTCGACATCCCTCCCTTTTCCTGATTTGCACAGTACATCTTTTTTCAGATCCGGATTATTCCTGTATTTCTCCAGGAATTTCCTCAAGTTTCTTTCTGAGTACGGCATTCCCATGCTGAACCTGGCATTGTTGGCAGTTTCTGGAAACTTATATTCAAATGAGGAATCGTTGATATTTTCTCGAGGGAGCCAGTTCCAAGTCCAACCATCGTCGAGACTTACGGCCGCGCCCAGGTCGGTCAGAAGATTTTTTCCTGTGAGGTTGAATCTGAGCTTTCGACCTCCGGCATCCCTGATCCTGAAGCACCAGTAGAACCAGTCTCCTTCGGTGTCGCGCATATCCTGTCTTAGATAAACATCATCGCCGTCGATTTTCTCAAATATTATGTTGCCTGTCGGGAAATTAGAATCTATTTTCATGAAATCCCCTAATTTAGAGTCCAACCTTTAGTCTGAATTATCCACCACGAAGAGACTGGAGCAGCTTACGCCGCAACTAAAAGATTTCAACCACAGAACATACAGAACACACAGAAAAGATAAACACAACACACACTTCGACAAGCTTAGCACAGGCGAATGACGGATAGTATTACGAAATAATGCGTGAACAGGGTGCTGTTTTTCGGCGAAACCTGCATACTTTTCAATTTGAGCCCGAAAATCCTTGCATACGCATATGGAATATGATAGAATCGTATTCCCTAAACTTGGAAGATTCCAATAAATGAAATATGCGATTATATCTGACATCCATGCGAACCTGCATGCATGGAATGCCGCAAAGGCCGACATTGAGGCACAGGAGGTCGAAGTCATTGTCTGTCTCGGCGACATCATCGGCTATGGCCCCCGCCCGTTTGAGACCCTTGATTCCGTCTGCGCCGCCGCCAACTATATCATCCTTGGAAACCATGAGGCCGTGATAGAGGGGAGTTTCGACAAATCCCAGTTCAATGACGAAGCATGGAAGATGATCGAATGGACAGGAAGCCAGCTTGATCCTGCTACTGGAAAATTTTTCGAACAGCTTCCGCTTCTCATAGAGATGGATGCCGGAATCTGCAAAACCTTGTTTGTGCACGGTTCCGCGAACCAGCCTGAGGCTTTCAACTACATCCTTGACGATGAGGACGCGATCAAGTCCTGGAACGCATGCGAGGCAGACCTTGTCTTTGCCGGTCATACACATGAGACCGCATTGTTCATGGTAGATGGTGGACAAGTAATCAATAATGGTGTTGCAGATTTTACATTGAAGCCAGGCAGACGGTACATAGTGAATGTCGGCAGCATTGGAATGCCCAGGGAAGCTGATTTCAGGGCAAGCTACTGCATCCTGGATACCGATTCCGGGAGCGTATCTTTCAAGAGGGTTTCATATGATTTCGATGCGTTCCGGAAGGACGTGCTGGACATAATAGGAGAATCCGACCAGTCGAGGCATGTGCTCAGCTATTTCAAGGAATCTCAGCGCCCCCTCCAGGAGCAGCTTGACTTCACTCCTGCCACGGAAAGCCAGCTCATTGCAAGACCCATAGTGCACGGGGAGAGGATCTCGATCAAGTTGAACAGCAAATCGATGCCAAAACAATTCCGGATGAAGAAGGAGCAGGCGAAAAACATAGGCGTTCAGGAAAGGAAGCAGGAACAGGAATACCCAAAGATAAACAAGAAACTATGGTTCATAGTCTGCGGATTTTTCCTCATGGTTGCACTTGTCTCAATGTTAGTCGCAATTTTTATTCCAGCACCCAGGCAGGAAGAACAGCCTGGCCCAGTAAAAAAAGAGGGGATAATTCTGAATGTGGTGCAGACAAAGACAGATGCCTCTGCGAACATCGCAAATGGAAAAGTTGAAACTGCCAAGGACGTCATGGCAAAAGCAGGTGAATCAAAGGTTGCAGTTTCTTACAATCGGCGTGACGCAGCCCCTGTGGCTCCGAGCGAACTGGGTATTATACTCGAGACAAATTTCGGAGATGGAACAAAGTACAAGAGTGTTTCTGGACAGGAACAGAGGGCCTCTCTTCCAGAAGGATGGAACGAGACTTCGTCATGGGGCAATCCAGCTTGCAGCTATTCTTTCCAGTCCGAGGGGGAGACGGGTTATCTGAAATGCGTTAGTACGGAGAAGGTAGGAAAGATCCAGATATATCATTCTTTCGCCGAGTTAACTTCAAGCCGAACATTCAATATCAGTGTCAGGGTCAAGGGACCCGCAAAGACAGAACTTGGTGTTGCCTTTGTCGCATTGGAAAAACCATGGAAGACTTATGATTCTGCAATTCTGCAACTCACTCCGGATTGGAAGAACAGTTCGACAATGCTGACCTGCGGGCCCACTCCTGCTGGCATCCCTATAGGGTTCATGATATACACCCGTAGCCCAGGATCCATGAATATCATGTCCGTAAAGGTCGAAGAGATTAGTTTCTCCCAGAAACCCAAGTAATACTTGATTGTAAATAACGATACACTATAAGTTATAATTCATATCAGAAATATTAAAGTGAAGGAGAGATGAAATGTTGAAGAAAGTGCTTCAGGGAATATCGGGACTTCTTTCCAAAAGAACAGCCGTTGCAATTTTATTTACAACCTTTTTTTGCGTCGCAATGGTCAGTATTGCAGATGATACAAAGGTTCCTGCCGATAAAAGCAAATTCCATATTATCGTCCTGATGGGACAGTCAAACATGGCCGGATCAGGGCATCCTGTCCTTCCGGAATATGTCAAGGCTGATCCAAATGTCCTGATGATGGGCAATGACATGAAGTGGACGGCTTCGAGGGTATATCCCGGAGGAGGAATGGGTCCAGGCAATGCCTTTGCCCGCCATTATGCCGAACTTCATCCAGGAATAACTGTCGGAGTAATCCAAGCTGCCAGGGGAGGAAGGGGCATCAAGGAACTCTGGAAGGGTGGAAAGGATCGTGACGGTGCTCCGAACTACGACAATCTCATGGCGAAGGTCAAGGAGGCGATGAAGGTTGGGACAATCAAGGCAATCCTCTGGCACCAGGGCGAGACCGACTGCGGTGATGCAGCATATGTCGACAAACTTAAAACTCTTGCGACCGATGTCCGTACCGACATCGGAGACCAGGATCTTGCTTTCATTGCCGGAGAACTCGGCAGATATGCGACCTGGACATCCAACTTCAACACCAACATAATACCGAAGGCCAAGACAGAGATTCCGAACTGCTCGGTCGCAAGTTCTGAAAAGCTCATGGATCTCGGCGACAAGGTACACTTCTCCGGTTTTTCCTGTGAAATCCTCGGTTCAAGATACCTGATGGAATACCTGGCAATGAAGGAACCGCAGCTTGCCGTGAAGTTCAAGCCCATGCTCGATGACCTCACCGCCAAGATGCTCGCGAAGGATTCGGAATGGGTGACTGTAGTGAATCCCTCGATGACCGAGGGCGAGACCAAGCCTCTGGGATGGGATGGGAAATGGTCCAGCAAGGGAAGTCTCGAGCCAGTCCGCGACACCAAGGATTTTGCATCGGCACCAGCCTCCCTCAGGGTCGAATCAGTAGGCGGACCTGTGCTGGGATCCATTTCGACGCCATTGAAGGAAGTCTCCGGCAAGAAACTCAATATAACATGCAAGATGAAGAATTCGGGATTTTCAAAATGCTTCCTGGTAATCACCGGCCTGGACGGCAGCTACAAGCAGGCATTGAACAAGGAACTGATAGATGCGAAGGACGCAAAGGACTGGACGAGTTTTTCCGCTGAGTTTGTAGTTCCCTCAAATGCCGTGAACGACCGTCTTGCAATACTTGTTGAAGGAGAAGGAAAGGCCTGGCTTGATGACATTGTGATAGAAAAATCAGCTCCTCCTGCAGGTGCGGCTTCATCTGAAAAACCAAGCGTCGCCGGCGGAACCAACATCGCCCTGAATGGAAACATGTCTGAGGGGCAGGATAATCCGACAAACTGGACATCCGTATGGACTTCCACCGGAAAACTCAAGGGCATCAGGGATACCCAGACTTTCAAGTCCGGTCCCGCCTCCATCCGGATAGAATCGGACGGCGGACCTGTCAAGGGAAGCGTCAGCCAGAAGCTTGAAGGCGCGGCAGGAATGAAGCTGAAAGTCAAGGGCTGGGCGAAATGCCAGGGTTCGAAGACCTGCTCCGCAGGAATAGGAACTTTTGACGCTTCCTGGAAGATGATAAAATGGATCAACGTGTTCGCCAAGGCTGGAGATTTCGATTGGACCCAGTTCGAGCAGGATGTCGAGATTCCTGCAGATGCCGTGACTGTCAACCTTGGCCTTGGAATAGATGGCGAAGGATCCGAGTGGTTCGACGACATAGAGGTCATCGTTGTCAAATAACTACCGGGCGCGCCTTGCCGGACTTGAGGTTTTTCGCTTGTAGCGCATGTTTGCGCGTTCTTAAAGTAGGTACGGGCTTCAGCCCTGTCTACTATACGCATTTTTTTGCTCTGTTTAGAATTCTTTATGATGAGTCCTCCAGACGGAGGACGAATCTTTGGAAGTGCGCAGATCATTCTGCGCTTTGGATTCCACTGGAACCGTGGAGAAGATAACAGCTTTCGCTTTTGTTAAGATGCTATGGCGTGACGAACAGCTCTAAAAACAAAGCGGTGAATAATCACCGCAGTCCAAAGTCAGGCCGAAGCGCCTGACGTAAAAGAAGAATCGGAGAGCGTGACGTGGACAGTACTGGAAAATGCGTATAGTAGACAGGGCTGAAGCCTGTCCCATTCTTAGATTAGGATGGTACATGCTGAAGCACGTACCTACTTAACGTGCAAACATGCGTTACTACTCAATCTGCAGGCACGGAAATAGCTGAAGGGATGACTCTCTCTTTTCATCCTTTGAACTCAAGGGCCGTGGAGGCTCCTGCTTCAGGCAAAGGTTCGGAGAATTGAAGTCGTACAACCAGCGTCTCTCCGGTCATAGCATCCCTGGGGATCTTCATGATTCTCAATATCTTCTTTCCTGATTGCCAATGGGTCGGAAGAATTTCTGATTTTACATTGACAGTTTTCCCTGTATTCAGGATGATGGCACTTGACGGCTCATTTGAAAGAGGGGCCAGGATTACGGATTCAGCCCTGACAGGCGATGGAATATGCACATATAGGTTATTCCCGTTGCGCGTGAGAAGAATTTCCCTGTTCGCAGTCAGTTCGCTCGCCGGTTCGGAATCACCGAATGATTCCCGGACCTTGTTATACCAGTCACCAATACTTGATACTATTTCCCTGTCTTCGTTCGGAATGCATCCCCTTGAATCCGGACCTATGTTCAACAGGTAGTTTCCGCCCTTGGACATTATGCCGTCGATGCTGCTGATCAGGAATTCCGCGGTGTAATAGTCTTCATTATTGCGGTAACCCCAGCTCTGGGTGCCTACGGAGTTGCATGCCTCAGTGTATCTTGGGAAACGGACCATGCGGTCAGTCTCGTTCTTGCTGTACTCGCGTTCGGGAGTGCCAAAATCCCCCTCGTCAAAACCCCTGTCGTTGATGACCATATGAGGCTGCAATTGGCGCATCATGTCATTGATGGAAGGATCCTTGTATCCTGGAACGTTCATGTCCCAGAAGAAATGCCTCACCTCGCCGTAATTCGTACAGAGTTCCTTTACCTGGCTTTTAAGGAATTCCATGTATTTCTCCCAGTCAGGCTCATCTCCCTTCTCCGGTTTCGACAATTCGTGGTGACGTCCCTGGTTCGGATAGCCGGGGTGATGCCAGTCGGCAACGGAATAATATAATCCCAGGGAGAATTTCCTCCTGCTGCATGCGTCCGCGAGCTGCTTTACTATATCCTTCCCGTAGGGGCTGTTCATGACATTGAAGCTTGTGTATTTGGTATCCCACAGGCAGAAACCATCATGGTGCTTGGTTGTCAGGCATACATATTCCATTCCGGCCGATTCCGCCAGATCCAGAATCTTGTCCGCATTGAAACCCGTCGGGTTGAACTTTGAAATTAACTTCCCGTATTCCGCCCTGGAAATATGCCTTCGCATCTGGTCCTGTTCATGCCATCCTTCTATTGCGTATAACCCGAAATGCAGAAAGAGGCCGAACCTTCTTCTGGAAAACCATTCTTTTGCAGTATTTGAAATTTCCATGCTATCCAATTTGTACTTTATGATACCTTAATTGTCATTTAAGCTTCTCATCCTGCGCCTTCGTTACAATCACCACTTCACCTTCGCACAATATCCTTGAAATCTGCCTGCTCTCCTCTATGGAAGCACCTCCTGTCTTCTTGTTTTCAAGGTAAATGGTCATCTTCCTGCATGTTATCGTGGTCTCACCGTCGCAGGACTTCACGTTTCCCGTGAAAATCGCAACGTTCCCGTCGATATCGATGCCGATGGAATCAGCCTTTATAGTCGTGGGGTTTTTCTTTGTGCTCTTCGACTTAGTCTGTGCAGGCGGCATCTCCTGCGCAGATGCAATACTGCAAGCAAGGAACAGGGCGGACATGGTGATAATATGGAAGTTAAGCATTGAAGATGAATGATCCTTTTAGCCCTCTTACGCGGGTATGGCATCCTATGTCCTTTGCGATCCCTATCAGCTCTGCGTCAGAGTAGGTCGGTTCGTTTGAGAGGGTGTTGTCGATTATTTCGGTTGGATGGAACTGCTGGAGCGTCCATGCCGGTACGCCGATGGCGTTCAATTCCTCGCGCATCAGGCTGAGTATTTCCGGGGTATGGAACCTCCTGTGGACAGTAGTCCTGACATCCACCGGAATCTTCTCCTCTATGGCGTATGATATTGTCCTCTGTACCCTTTCTGCAATATCTTCAATCCTGGATCCGGTCAGTCCCATGTAGCTTGAAGCAGGAGCCTTGTAGTCCAGTCCAAGGGCGTCAAGGCATTTGTTCTTGTGAATACTAATTATTACATCAGGATTGCTGCCGTTGGTGTCCAGCTTTATAAGATAGCCCAATGACTTGATTTTTTCTGTGAAGCTGGAAAGCGCGCTGTATAAAGATGGTTCACCACCACTAATAACAACGCCTTCGAGCTTCCCCATCCGCTTCTTCAGGAAACTGAATATGAAGTTGTCGGAGAGCTGGGGCTGGCTGTCAGGATCAATCACAAGATGCGGATTGTGGCAGTAGGGGCATCTGAAATTGCAGCCTCCGGCATAGAGGATGCACGAGAGCTTCCCCGGAAAGTCTATAAGGGAGAATTTTGTAAGTCCACGAATGTCCATAATTGCCGCTCCTGGTTGCGGGAAGATATAGGCGGATCGGCGGTTTTGCAAATCACAGGCGTCCGCCGGAACATGCAAATGCACGAAGAGGCAGCCGGGATATCCGGCTGCCGGGTCATGCATGTTTCGGCATCAATGAGAATTCAGGCTACTTTTTCCTTTTCCTTCTTCCTAAGTTCCGAACTATAGACTTTTCTATCTTTGAATTCTTCCTGTTTGCCTTTGTTCCAGTTTTTTACCGGCCGGTGATAACCGCACACCCTGCTGAAAATTTCTGTTTTCATTCCGCATTTAGCCATTTTAGTTTTCGACTCCCTTTTATTCATGCGCATTCCTCCTCTTCCTGCTCCATGGGTGGCAGTGGAGCAGGGCTGAGATTGTTTAAAATATATATATGAAAATTACTATTACTTATATTGACCACTTGATCGGCAATGCAACACCTGAATGCCGACTTCAATTACACTCATGCCGTCATAATCTTAAGCTGATGCGGTTCATTGTCGTTCGACAGCGGGCATTCATGGTGTTCGCCGGCTATGTATCCGTGAACCGGGCAGATGCTGAACGTCGGAGTTATCGTGAAATATGGGATCTTATAATTTTCCGCGATCCTCTTCACGAGCGCCGCAACCTGTTTTTCATCCTCTATCCTTTCACCTACGAATCCGTGGAAGACCGTTCCTCCGGTATATCTTGACTGCAGAGGCTCCTGGATGTCGAGGGCGTCGAATATGTCATCGGTGTATCCGACTGGAAGCTGGGAGGAGTTCGTATAATAGGGATCCGAATCCCCTGCGCATATGATCTCGGGATATCTCTTCTTGTCTATCCTGGCGAGCCTGAAGCTGGTGCCTTCGGCAGGAGTAGCCTCGAGATTATAGATATGTCCGGTCTGTGCCTGATATTCCGAAATCCTGTCCCTCATGAAATTAAGCACCCTGAGCGAGAATTCCATTCCTTCCCCGTCGGCTATGCAGCAGCCCTTGAAATTGAGGCAGGCCTCATTCAGTCCCACAAGGCCGATCGTGCTGAAATGGTTCTTCAGGGTTCCAAGATAGGTCTTGGTGTATGGAAGCAGATCCCCTTCGAGATGGCGCTGTACGATCTTCCTTTTGATCTCCATGGAATCCCTCGCAAGATCCATGAGGTTCCCCAGTCTTGAGAAAAATTCAGGCTCGCTCTTGGACAGATACCCGAGTCTTGGCATGTTTATGGTGACCACGCCGATGGAGCCCGTCTGCTCGCCGGCTCCGAAAAGACCGCCTGTCTTGTTGCGGAGTTCGCGGATGTCCATCTGCAGGCGGCAGCACATGCTCCTTACGTCTCCGGGCTTGAGATCGCTCTTGATGAAATTCTGGAAGTATGGAAGCCCGTATTTCCCTGTGACCTTGAAGAGGATCTTTGCATTTTCGCTTTCCCAGTCAAAATCCTTTGTAATGTTATAAGTGGGTATCGGGAACGTGAATATCCTGCCATCCCGGTCTCCTGAGCTCATCACCTCGAGGAAGGCCTTGTTGATCAGATCCATCTCCTTCTGGTAGTCGCCGTAGACCTTGTCGTCCTGGAGCTTGCCGCCTATGATCACGGGATTCTGCCTGAGATCCTCTGGAACAACCCAGTCGAAAGTCAGGTTCGTGAACGGAGTCTGCCCCCATCTGCTGGCTATGTTGAGGCCGAAGACGAACTGCTGCAGGTTCTGCTTGATCTCCTTGTATCCGAGCTTGTCCTCCCTGACGAACGGGGCGAGCATTGTGTCGAAAGAGCTGAAAGCCTGCGCGCCAGCCCATTCGGTCTGCAGGGTGCACATGAAGTTGACGATCTGCCCCAGGGCGGTGTCGAAATGCCTTGCAGGACCTGCGCTTGCGCGGCCTTCGCATCCCTTGAAGCCTTCCATGAGAAGCTGCCTGAGGCTCCAGCCGGCGCAATAACCTACGATCCCGCAGGAAAGATCATGGAGATGGAAGTCTCCGTCCTTGTGGGCCTGCGCAATTTCCTTCGGATAGATGTTCGAGAGCGTGTAGTGTGCGATTACGGATCCGCTGACATGGTTGAGCAGGCTGGCGTAAGAGTAGCCGGCGTTGGAATTTTCATTTACGCGCCAGTCGTTCTGTTCGATGTATGATGAGACGAGATCCTGGACGTCCATCATCAGTTTCTTGCTTTCGCGCAGATTGTCGTGCTGAGCGCGGTACAGGATGAACGATTTTGCGGCTTTCGTGAGGCCCTTGCGGATGAAGGACTGCTCTACCAGATCCTGGACAAGTTCGATATCTGGAACGTCTTCCTTGACCTTGATGCCGTTAAGGGCGGTAATGACATCCGAACAAATGGTTTTTGCCAGCTTGTCGTTCCCTGTGCCAACTGCCTTGAGGGCCTTGTTGACTGCGAGAGTTATTCGTTCTGCGTCGAATTCAACTACTCTTCCATCTCTCTTGCGAATACGATCATATAGCGGTTTTACGGACATAAAAGACCCCCTAGTCAAATTCTTAATGAATGCTGTTTAAAACAAGGGAACTGGTGGCTTGATCCCTGTGACACCTCGATTATAGTTTTATTCTAATACTTTTTGTTGTGGTTGGCAAATCGAAAACCACTATATATAGTGTTTTTTTATAAAAATTTTTAACTTGCCAGACAACAGGGTGTTGCAAGAAATTTTTACGGGACGATTCAGATCGGCGAATTTTGATTGACGAAATATCTAATTGAGGCTTGATAGTTAATGTGTTTTATGATAATTTTTTTAACTTAATATTCATTAAAAGAAAATTCCTCGCAATATGGAACGTAACAGACGAATACTTATAGTCGACGATCAGCAGGATCTCCGTGAACAGCTTGCAAAATTGCTCCTGCGTTCAGGCAAGAAAAACGAGACAATGTCCCTTGTCCAGCAGATGAGATCAAAGCTGCTCGGTGAAAGTCCGGACGTTTCCGAGGAAAATGCCTCCGAGGAGCAGTCATACGTGGTCGACACCGCCGAACAGGGCGAGATCGCCCTCGAAATGGTCAAGAAGGCCCTCGGCAAGGAAGAACCATACGCCGTAATGTTCCTCGACATGAGAATGCCTCCCGGCTGGGATGGACTCAAGACCGCCAAGGCAATCCGCGATGTCGACAAGAACATAGAAATAGTGATAATGACGGCCTACGCCGATCATGACCAGAAGCAGATAGCCGACACTGTAGGCACTCCGGAGAAGCTCCTCTACATCAAAAAACCTTTCCAGGCCGAGGAAATATACCAGCTGGCGCTTTCCCTGACGACGAAATGGTCGCTCGAGCTTTCCGAGAAGCAGAGGAGAATGTGGCTTGAAGTGCTTCTCAGGGGCATGTGCAAGATAAAGAGCCCTTCGATAAATGATTCAGGGAACATATATCCCCAGACCCTCAAGTCACTCATAGATTTCACAGAGGCCAAGAAAGGCATTATTTCCACCTATGACGAATGCGAGGGAGGCTGGAAGGTGGAGGCCGTCGCCGATGTCGCAATGAACGAGGCCGAGGAGTTCGTCAGGAAAAACACCTCATATCTCCACGAGAGCAGGACAACCCAGCATTTCGACGGCAAATATATACTTCCTCTCAGGAAGGATGGATTCTTCGCGATAGCAGTCCTCTATGATGTGAAGACGAAGAGCGATCCCGAATGGTACAAGCTGCTCAGCCTGCTCGTGATGACTTCGACAGAAGTCCTCAGCAATACCGTTTTCATGAACGACTATATCGAGAAGGAAAGGCTTTCCGTGCTTGGAATAGCCATGAACAAGGTATCACACCAGTCCAAGAACATGCTGAACCAGATCATGGGCTATGCCGCGATGATCAAGGACTCCTCGGACAGCAGAACTGCGGAGACAGTCGGAAAACTTCTCGAATCCGGCGACGCAATGCTGAGAATGCTCCAGAATCTGGCAGTATACAACTACGATGACAACATAAACCTTCAGGACTGCGATCTGGTGCAGATCATAAATTCAGGATGCGACAGCGTCATCAAGACGGTGAAGATAGCAGCAAAGAAAATATCCGGTCTGCCGGAACTCAAGATAAAGGCCTCGCCTGAGCTCCTGCAGATAGTATTTGCGAACCTGGCCCTTAACTCCGTCGAGGCAGCATTGCATAAGAACATGGACAAGGTGAATCTCAGCATCGATGTCAAGGATTCAGAAGGCAAGATCATGGTGACTTTCATAGATGACGGACCAGGCGTGCCTGACACTGTCAGGAAGACTCTCTTCAATCCTTTTGTCACATCTGGAAAAGGTTCGGCGATCGGTCTCGGACTTCCAATTGTCAAGCAGATTGTCCTGAAGCATAAGGGCTCCATAGCCTATGATGAGAATTTCACCCAGGGTACGAAATTCGTAATAGTCCTTCCAAAAGCCTGAGGACATGCCCTAAAGCCAGAGGCTGGCGGCCTTCAGGAATTTTTCCGACGGAAATCCAATCACATTGTCGATAGATCCATCAACCTCTTCAATTATCATGTCCCCATGCTCCTGGATTGCGTAGGCTCCGGCCTTGTCGAGGGTGTGCACCCTGGAAAGATATTCATCGGCTGCTGGATCAGTCAGTTTCCTGAAGACGACGTCGGTCGAATCGCAGAATACGCATTTAGCCCTGTCATCGTCCTTCATCATGCATACGCAGGTGACAACGGAATGTTTCTTTCCTGAAAGGCGGAGCAGCATGTTCTTTGCGTCTGAAATTGTCCCTGGCTTGCCGAGCGTCCCTCCTTCAAATTCAATTATCGTGTCCGCCCCTATGACAATGGATGATGGATGCATTTCAGCAACGCTTCCAGCCTTTCCGCAGGCGTTGATCACCGGGATCAAGGACGGTGGAAGGTATTCGTGTATTTCCTCGAAGCGAGGATGGACTGCAGTGAATTTGAAACCCAGCCTCGACAGGATCTCTTTTCTGCGCGGCGATTCCGAGGCGAGAATTAGCGGAGCTTTGCTCATTTTTCAGAAGCTGCTTTTCCTCGTTTCAATCTTCCTGAGGTTCAGTTTCACTTCCTTGACATTCTCTATTCCAAATCTTTCCTTCAAGGTGGTGATGATATTGTTCTGGATGTCGTCTGAAAGCGTGATAAAGGAGCTTTCCTTGTCGTTTTCAATGCTGACCTGGAGTTCGAGGTAGGATACGTCCTTGTCCTCGAGCAGGCTGACCTTTGAAATTTCAATGAGTTCATATTCGTCGCCAATGGATTTCACGAGGTCGGAAATTGCGCCGGAGGTAATGAATATCGACCCTTTGGATCCTTTCAACTCAATACCGCGCGAACGTTTCGGATAGCGGTATATGTACCGGAGGAAAAGGAAAATTATGGTAAGGCCTAGCATTACCACTAACGCGGTCAGGTAACCCTGCTTGAAGTTGAGAAGATCGCGGCTGTTGTCGTCGTTAAGAAGGAAATCCAGTATTTCTTTCATTGTTTAAATCTCATCCTCTCTCTCTTCTGTGTCCAGTTCCTGGACAATGACGTTTACGTTGGTTACGGTCATCCCAGTCATTTTCTCTACTTCCCTCATTATTGCCGACTGGACGTTTGCGGCGACTGTCGGAAGATGGACTCCGTAGGCGATGTTGACTTTCACTTCGACTGAGACATTCTCGCCTTCAATGTTTATTGAAATCGCCCTGTCTCCTATCCTCCGGTTTCCTATTATTTCAGCTATGTTGTCTACGATAGGACTGCCGGAGAGCCGTATTACGCCGTTGACGCTGCATGCGGCTTTCCTGACTATGGAGGCAATTACGTTTTCATGGATCTTTATAAGGCCCATTTCGCTGCCGTCAGTCTTTATGGCGCCTGGTATCCTGGTGGTATGGGCCTTCTTTGTTTCTTTCATCTGTTTGTTCCTCCTCCGACCGTTGGTTTCCCCGCGAGTTCCGCGAAATAACCAGTCTTCATTACCTTCTCAATATAGCCCGTATCATAATTTCCAGCAACAAAATCTTTTGAACCTATGACGAACTGGGTGAAGGGAATTGTCGTATGGACTCCTTCGATTATGAATTCATCGAGGGACCTCCTGCATCTTGCAAGAGCCTGTTCGCGGTTGTCAGCATGTATGATCAGCTTTGCGATCATGCTGTCATAGAAAGGAGGTATCGTATATCCGGTGTAGACATGTGAATCGATTCTGACCCCGATCCCCCCTGAAGGAGAATAGAGGGAGACCTTCCCGGGGCATGGAGAGAAATTGTTGTAGGGGTTTTCAGCGTTGATCCTGCACTCTATGGCATGGCCTCTGAACTGGATGTCCTTCTGCCTGAGCCTGAGCTTTTCGCCGGCCGCTATCCTTATCTGCTCCTTTATGATGTCCACGCCTGTTACAGCTTCAGTTACAGGATGTTCAACCTGTACCCTGGTATTCATTTCCATGAAGTAGAAATTCTTGTTGGAGTCCACCAGGAACTCAATTGTTCCGGCATTCCAGTATTTGACTGCGCTTGCGGCCTTTATCGCCGCATAGCCCATTCTCTTCCTAAGGTCGGGAGTGATGAACGGAGAAGGTGATTCTTCGATGAGTTTCTGATGCCTTCTCTGGATGCTGCAGTCCCTTTCTCCCAGATGGATCATGTTTCCATGCTCGTCGGCGAGGATCTGGAATTCTATGTGATGGGGATTTTCAACATATCTTTCGATATATACTCCTGCGTTTCCAAACGCCCTCTCGGCTTCAGTCTTCGCCGCATGGAATCCCTGGATGAGGCTTGCATCGTTATGCGCCACCCTCATTCCGCGTCCGCCACCGCCTGCAGAGGCCTTTATGATTACAGGGAATCCGAGCTTCTGGGCGATCTTCCTGGCCTGGTCGGGATCGGTTATTTCACCGTCGCTTCCGGGAGTGACCGGAACCCCGGCCTTCTTCATTGTTTCACGGGCTACGACCTTGTCACCCATCGCCTTGATCTGTTCAGGGGACGGTCCGATGAATTTTATGTTGCAGCTCCTGCAGATTTCCGCGAAGTGGGCATTCTCGGCAAGGAATCCATAGCCGGGATGAATGGCGTCGACATCGCAGATCTCGGCGGCGCTTATGATATGCTTTATCAGGAGATAGCTGGATTTCGGAGAGGCCGGACCTATGCATACGGATTCATCGGCAAAGTGCACGTGGAGGCTGTCTGCATCAGCCTGGGAAAACACTGCGACGGTCTTGATGCCCATTTCCTTGCATGCACGTATGATCCTGAGCGCAATTTCACCGCGGTTTGCAATTAGTATTTTATTGAACATTTTGGGAGTCCTGATTCTTGTTATTCGAGCACGATAAGAGGCTGTCCAAATTCCACTGGCTTGGCGTTGTCGACAAGTATCTCCTTGACGGTTCCGCTCTTTTCAGCCTTGATCTCGTTCATGACCTTCATGGCTTCGATGATGCAGACGACGGTGTCGGGATTCACTTTTGAACCGACCTTTACGAAAGCTTCCGCATCCGGGGAGGCGGCCCTGTAGAATGTCCCTACGATGGGAGCGTCTATGGTCTCTTTCTTGGCAGATTCCACTTTGGAGGCGGATCCGTTCTTGGCTTCACCGTTTTCAGAAGGAGATGCGGCAGCTGGTGCCGGTGCGGCGGCTGGTGCAGCAGGCTGCGGAGCATGGCTTACCGACACCATTCCTGAATGTGTAATGCCCCTGCGGATGCAAAGATGCATATCGTCGGATTCAATCTTGAACTCAGTAAGATCATGGTCCGACATCAGTTCAACAATAGTTTTAATTTTTTCGATTTCCATTTTCAACTCCCATTACGTTTGTTTTTTAAGATGACCGGCCATTGCCCTGAGAGCCCATTCATATCCGTCAGTTCCGAGCCCGGATATCTGCCCTATGCAGGCTGGAGCTGTCATTGACTTCCTCCTGAATTCCTCTCTCCTGTGGATATTGCTTATATGCACCTCAATGGCAGGTACATCCACGGATTCAAGCGCATCGTGTATGGCTACGCTTGTATGTGTGTAGGCGGCAGGGTTTATTATTATCCCGTCCACTTCATTTTTAACAGATGATCCTATGATGTCGACGATCTCCCCCTCGCTGTTGCTCTGGAAGAAACTGATCTTTGTTTTCAGCTCCCTTCCCACGTCTTCAAGACGCTTCTGCAACCCTTCAAGGGTTTCAGAACCATAGACTTCCGGCTTTCTTTTGCCCAGAAGCTGGAGATTCGGACCATTTATGACGATTATCTTCATCTTAGCACACCTGACGTTTTGATTATCCGGCAACCATCAGAGAATTGACAACATACACTCATTTGCGGATAAATCCAGAGAAATAATTATTTTAGGGGCGGCCTGATCAGCGCTGTTCAGGCAGAGGAAGCTGGCTCATCGTGAAAACATGGGGGGATACAAGCTTCTTCTCCATTTGATCCTGTATGTTCACTGAATTTGGAGCCGGTGTTTTAACCGGATTTGGATTGACTGGCGCAACTTTCACAGCTTTTACAGGGGGCTCCTGCGAGACCTGCGGCTTATTCATGATGAGAAGCTGGTATATCACAAAAGTGCCTGCCACTAGAATCAGACAGGCGGCTATTATCGTGAGTGTTATTCTCTTGACCTTGATCTCCTGGATAATATTTATCTGTTTGCCTTTCTCTATGTGATGGATGACTTCTTCGGGAACGGTGTATTCAAGGGATTTCCCTTTTGCCCTGCTAAGGAGGGACAACACCTGGTGCTCATCTATTCTATAGAGATAGCAAAGAGATCTGACATAGGCGTTAACATAGACCGGGGCAGGCAGATTCTGATAATCATCCCTCTCAAGGGCTTCGATGAAGTTTTTCTTTATCTTGGTGGTGGTAGATATCTGGTCAATGCTTGTCCCCAGTCTTACGCGCCCTTCCTGGAGGATCTGTCCGGCTGTCGCATTGTCAGAGGAGAATTTTTCGATGATGTTGAATTTCTTTGATTTCGGAATCTCCTTTTTCTCCTCCTGCTTCACAGTTTTCACTTCATGCACCTTCGGCTGTACTGGGCTTGGAACTGGTGACTGCTGGACTATTGGAGCTTCCTTCTTATGAGGAACATGTGAAACATGGGGTTTTTCAACCTTGTTTTCAATTTTCTGTTCAGTCCTTTGCTCAGGCTTCTTCTCTATTTTTGGTTCCTTTACCTTGGGTTGGAGCTTGACGGGTTCTTTCTTCTCCTGTTTGGGCTCAGGTTTCGGTGTCGGAACTGCGGCCTGTACTGGAATTACCGGTGCTGCAGGAACTGAGGCGGATGACGGAGTTGAAACCACGGTTTCAGCAGCAGGTTTTGAAACAGCCTCCTGTACCGGCTCTGTCGCTGGTGCAGGGTCGGGTACTGGTGTGGAAACCGCTGGCGCCAACGGAGGAGAGGGAGGTGGAACTATCGCCTGCACCGGTGCTTTTTCAGGAGTGGACGCCTGGGCGGAAACCGCTGGTGCAGGTGCCTGAACCGGCTCTGGTTCAGGTGCTTTGACAGCTGCTGGTGCCGGAACAGGTGCCGGTACCGGAGTTTTTACTTCCTGTTTTACGGCTACCGGAGGCTTTGGTGTTTCTGGAATCTTTTCCTGGACATGAGTCTGAACCGCCGGGGCAGGTGAAGAAGCCGGAGATTCAGTTTTCGACTCCTTTGCTTCCTGGGCATTGGGCTGTTCCTGTACGGATTTCTTATAAGGAGGAGGTACATGATGTATAGGCTTTCTCGGAAGTCCGTTCAAATCAGATCTTCCAGGATCATCATCAGCGGAATATTGTGATGCATGCGGGATTGGCGCAGCTGCGCTCTGGGCGATTTCCTTCTTTATAGGCTCGGAAACAGAGGCCTTTGCTTCCGGTCTGGATTCCGGTTCCTTCTTCGGTTTCGGTTCCTTTCCGGCCCCGCCTGCGAAGTCCAGAGGAAGAGATCCCTCATTCTGCTTTGAAGTCTGGTTGAAAAGATCTTCGTTCTGTTTTGAAGCCATTATTTCATTTCCGAGTTATAACTTTACAATCCAGTAAATTATTTTGAAAAATGAATTTTACAAGTTCAAACCCTTATTTGAAATTTTTCTCGTAAACTTCCCGGATTTCGTCATGCCTGCATCCTCCTTTTTGCCGTCAGGCCAGATGATTGTCACCTGCTTTTCGGTTTTCATCTTGAAGGAAAGTGACATTTCATCTTTTTCCGAAAGCTCAATCCCAAGTTCCATTGTCGTACCGCCGATCGGCGCGGTTCCGGATATTTTCCTGTATTCCGACAAATGAGGCCTGAGAACCACCGTCTCAAATCCGGGGCTGCCCGGCCTTACACCGAGAACACATGTGATGAATTCGTGTATAGGCGAAGCACTCCAGGCATGGCAGTCGCTTCTTGTATTTTCAAACGGAATTTCAGGAAATGTCGTGAAGTTCCATTTCAATACGGATTTCCAGTTCTCAAGCTGCTTCCAGAAAAGACCGTAGTTCCCGGTCTTGTCCCAGGCCCTGAAAAGATAAAATGAGAAATAGAGGGTCGCCTTGCTCAATTTCCGGTTTTCGAACAGCTCCCTTCCAAGCGCCTCCGCTTTGTTTCCAGTGACGGCATCGGAGAGGATAGCCCATGAATTCGTGTGCTGGCTTATGAATTTTGTCCCCGGCATGTCGACATACAGGCCGAGCTTTTGGTCGAAGCACAGCTTATTGACTGCAGCAATGGATCTCTTGTATTCGGACTGGAATCTACCTGTTGAAGTTTCACCTATTTCCTTTGCGAGATACGCAGCGGTGCGGCATGCCTCGGCGTACTGCATCGTGTTTATCGTGACAGGCTTGCCGGTGTCCCTGGCAGGGTTGCCGTTCGGCCATTCAGGAAGCCAGTCCGTGAAATTCCAGTATGGAAGATGTCCTATGAGATCATTGTCCATCCTGTGCCTTTCGAACCATTCCAATATGGCTCTGACACCCGGGAAGACCTCCTTCACAAAATCCCTGTCACCGAAATATTCATAGTAATCCTTCACCATCATCACCCAGTACAGGCTGAAGCCGACGATGATCTGCTTCCATGCCGAAGGATAACGGGACTGGTTGATCCCTTCAGCAAGGCGCGACCAGTCGTACTGCAGGATTGCCTGACGCCCGAGGCGCCCATCACCGGTCGAACAATATGAAATGAGGGCCTGTATCCTGGTGTCGCCCGTGTACTGGAGCTGTTCATAGTATGGACAGTCGTAGTAATGCTCATGGGCGCAGAGACGTGCCGTCCTCCATGCGATATCCCAGATCCTGCGGATTTCGCAGTCGCCGGTTTCAAAATCGGCCTTCAAGTCCAAAGGATACATGAAGGTACTGAAACGAGGAGTTTTAATTGAAACAGGAGAACCCTTCAATTTGATGTCGAATTCGACGAATCTGAACGTCCTGAACCAGAAAGTCTCAAAAAATGAGGAATTCCCATTGAGTTTGAGAAGATCGCTGTAGCCGAAGACAATTCCATCCTTGTGATCGCGTTCGAGTTTTTTCCCATCGACAAAAAGGGATTCGGAATATGTGATCTTCACTGTCGCGTCCGTACCGCCCTCGAACTCAAGTTTTGGAAAGGCGGTAGTAAGGTGTCCGGCATCGATAGTTATTTTCGAGTTTTTGGAAATTTTGAGATTGGTTCTTCCTTTTATCCAGTCGTTCACCGATGATATGCCGATACCCTCGGACTTTACTGCTGAGTTGAACATCTCCTCCTTCTCCTCCATCATGGGGATCTGCCTTGGAATCAGCCACCACTGCGTATAGGGATCCTGCATGTTCGTACGCTGGGTGACAGGACCGTATTCCTTCGGTATGTCCCATTTCGAATCATTGAAGGAATATCCAGTCCAATTCCTTGCGAGATTCGCAAAATCGATATTCTCCATAGGTGGAACAACAGCATATGTCCTGAGACTGTATTCGGCGTCAAGAGGACGGTGTTTCCTGGATACATCCTCCTTGCATTTCCAGTCTTCAGGAGTCTCTAGGTTTGTGATCTTTTTTCCATCCTTGAAAATTCCTCCTGCTGCCAGGAACCCTGATCCGGAATGCATTTCCGCGATTGCTACTTCCTTGCCGCGGCATCCATTTCCATAAACAGTTACATGGGCAGTCAACGCATGTTTGCCGGGTTCGATTTCAAGATCATATGTCTCGTAGATATAATGCTCGAGATCGCTTCTGCACGGACCGCGTCCGAGGATTTTTCCATCAAGATAAAGGTTGTACCTGTTGTCGGCGGAGACATGCAGTTTTATCCTGCAGTTCTTTGACTTCACCTCAAAGGTCTTCCTGAAAAATATGTAGCAGGGTGTCCTCGGCATGAAATCAGGATGCCAGCACCAGCGGGTTTTGTCTGTAAAGAGGTTATCCATAGTTCCTTTGTATTTTTAAAAACTTTCAGAAGTATTGATCATTTATAAAATTCCGCATTGCGGAATTTTATCCCTTGTAGCTGTCCCTTGAAACAAGTATCTCACGTTTTGCGCTGGCGCCCATCGGAGGCCCGACGATGCCCTTCTTCTCCATCATCTCTATCATGTTGGCCGCCTTGTTGTAGCCAATCCCCAGCCGCCTCTGGATATAGCTCGTGCTGGCCTTGCCGTCGGTAAGGACGGCCTGGATGGCGCGTTCGAGGAGATCGTCGTCGGAATCGCCGAACAGGCTCCCGTCTTCGCCTTCCTCCCCATCTTCGCTGGGAGGAATTTCCCCTTCGAATTCCTCGACTTTGCCGGCAAGAACTGTCTCATCGAACATCTGCTCCGACTGCTGCGATACGAAGTTGACGATTTTCTCTATTTCCTTGTCAGAAACAAGAGCCCCCTGTATACGTTCCAGATTCGAACTTCCAGGAGGAATCAAGAGCATGTCCCCGCGTCCGAGCAGCTTTTCAGCGCCTTTCCTGTCGAGGACAACTCCACTGTCGACTATGGATGAGACCTGGAACGCTATCCTTGTAGGCAGGTTCGCCTTGATCACGCCTGTTATGATCTGCTTTCTCGGGGTTTGCGTTGCAACGACCATGTGGATTCCAGCGGCACGTCCCTTCTGTGCGATTCTCGCAATAGAGTTCTCAACGCTGGCCTTCGCCTCTGTCATCATGATATCGGCAAGCTCATCTATGATTATCACAAGGACCGGCATCTTGTCCGGAATCTCGACACCGTCCTCGTCAAGAATAGGTTCAGGAAGTTTCTCCCGCCTGTTGAAGTCGGAAAGCTTCTTTGATTTCACTTTCGAGAATATCTTGTAGCGCCTTTCCATCTCGTTCACACCCCAGTGGAGAGCCACCGGGACTTTCTTTGAATCATTGACGACAGGCGTGATCAGGTGTGGGAGCGAGGCATACATCGCAAATTCAACCTGCTTCGGGTCTACCATTATGAGTTTGAGCTCCGAAGGGGTGAACCTGAAAAGAAGGCTTGTGACCAGGGAGTGCATGCATACGCTTTTTCCGCTTCCTGTCGCTCCGGCAATGAGAAGGTGCGGAGCTCGTGCAAGATCAAGAATTACAGGCTGGCCTGAAACATCCCTTCCAAGGATTATTGGAATCTCGATGTTGGGAGAGGTCCAGAGCCCGGATTCCATTATCGAACGGATCGAAATGAATGAAACCTTGCTGTTGGGGACTTCTATTCCCACGGTATTTTTCCCAGGTATCGGAGTAAGTATTCGCACGCTTTCAGCCTGCAGATCCATCGCAATGTTGTTGGAAAGGCTGCTTATGCGTTCAACCTTGACGCCTGGATCCAGGGAAATTTCATATCTTGTCACCCTGGGACCGGATATCTGCCCGATGACTTTTCCCTTGATGTCAAAACTGTCCAATGTCGCCTGGAGTACGTTTTTAGACGCGTCAATGAAGGCCTGGTCCTCTCCGTGAACCTCCTTGCCCTTGTCAAGCAGGGTTACCGGGGGAAGGGCATATTCGCTCACAGGTCCCGACCTCTTCATGGGCTTTGCAGGTTTTTTCTTGAGCATTTCAGCGGCCAGCTTCGCTGGAGAGGATGTTTCTGAAGATTCATCGGCCCTTGCTGGAACCAATGGGAGCGGAGGTTCCTTCTGGTTCTCCTTGTCCTCGTACTTATGCTTGTAGTCCCTGAACTTCTTCTCGCGTTCCTCCTCGCGTTTCCTGCTCAAGGTCTCGATGGACTCCTCGAGTTCATCGTCATTTTCCTTTACTTCCCTTAAGGATCTTATGATGGTCTGCCAGTCCGCAAGCCAGATGAAGACAGATCCGCTGATCAGGAATACCAGGGCGACGATGAGGGAGCCTACAGTTCCGAAGTTGCTTGTTATCAGCCCTGGATAGACAGAAAGTTCTGGAGCAGCTATCTTCTGCCCGATCACCCCTCCTGAAAGCGCAGACAATGGAACATTCCTTGAACCTATCCCGAGATATTCAGTCATCATCACGAATTTGTCAGGCCACATGGCGAACAGGATTGTGACTCCTGTGATGACGGCTATCACCGAACCTATGTAGCCCCTGCGTTTTGTCGGGTACGGAAGGAGCGGACGGAACGCGCAGACGAGCAGTATGACGAGTATCGGGTATGTCGCTATTCCAAAAAGATAAAATGCGATTCTCGCAAAATGTGCGCCGAATGGGCCGATCCAGTTCTTTATGGGGGAGGTAGATCCTCCTTCAATCACGGAAAGGTCTGAAGCGTGATGCGAAAGCACCGACAATAGAAGGAGCAGGAATACGATTATGAGGAACACGTAGCGGAACTTGAACCCGGCGTGCTGGTTCTTTTCCTGTTCCTGCTGCTCTTCGCTTCCGTCTATGTTGTCTTCGTTTTCGTACATGAAGCCATTCTTTTGATTTTAAGGCTATAAAAATAACACGTCTAATCATTATGTCGAGAATGTAATCTCTTCTATAATAAAAAACTTGGGGTCGGACATTTTATGTGCGATCATGACGTGGGACCCCTCACAATCGATCAGGATAGTTAAGGAGTCAGTCTTACCTGGGCTGGTATTGCTTTAAAAACAGAAAGAATACTTCATTAGGGGGTCTAGTGTCATGTATCGCAAATAGGTCGAAATAAAACGTGGGGGATTTTGGATGTTAAGTCTGTACGACTCCGCTAAGGCGATGCTGAAGCATCGTTGTGCGGAGGCGGACGGGCTGAACGCCGAAAGACCCACGCCGTAATACGGTTATGCCTCTTTTTGCGCGGCCTTCGTCTTGGCCGGAACCGACGATACTTCAATATCGCCTTGTTCCATCCAAGCCAAATCCGCATCAAAAATAGACATAATTTTATTCGGCGTATTTGCGATACATGACACTAGAACATGAAAACACAAATTTTAAACTCCGAAAAAGCAGTATCAGAAAAAGAGATATTGGCTTTTGCTGAAAGAGCAAAACTAAAACTGCCTCAAGAATCAATTGCTGATTGAATCGACTCGCCTGTTTTGATAACAAAATCCATTGGCGTCGTCTCCTATTATATTGATTGTTGTAATATATTCATCATAAGATAGATATGATAAATATATAGAAAAAACAGATAAAAGCTTGCAAAGAATAGAGAAATATTCTATAATATGATGATAATAAATCGAGGGCCCATATGAAAAGAAGTAAATATATCGCTGTTGCCGAGAGGTTGTCCAATAGAATCCAGTGTGGCGGCTACAACATCCATGGCATACCAGGAGAAGAACATCTGGCGGAGGAATTTGGTGTCAGCTATATGACCCTTCGAAAGGCTGTCCAGGAGCTGATAAACAAGGATATTGTCCTCCGTATGCCCAATGGACGGCTGAAGGTAAACAATAAGAAATGGTCTGAAAAAGGAGGAATTCAGAAACAGATAGCGTTCCTGACTCCGGAATGGAACTCGCCGGAATACAGGGATTTCCAGAATCCGCTTTCCAAGCTGTCGCTTAGTTCGGATTTCATCTTGAGGCTTGTTCAATATCATCACTGGGATGATCCTGTGATATACAATACAATAAGCCGTTTCGACTGCACCTTCATGATCCCAAATCCCGAAATGACGGAAACCGTCGCTTCCAAGATAAAGGAAATCAGGAAGCCTTTCTTCATACTCAGCGATGACTGGAGCTGTTATGGAATTCCATCGATAATGCAGGACAATTCCCTGTATGTGCAGAAGATGATGGAACATCTGGCGTCTCTGGGGCACGTGAGGATTGACTGCCTGAACGTCCAGCCGGAATTCAAGGCGATATCCGAAAGAATCACGCAGTGGAGAAGCTGGCTCAACTTGCATGGGATAGGAGGGAAGCTGTTCAATGAACCTGTCCAACTATATGAACATGCTGCGCCTGCGGCCTACAATCTTGTCGAGGGGATGATCCGGAACGGAAGGTTTGATTCCAAGGCAATCGTATGCACCACGACGCCAGTTGCAGTGGGGGCTATACGGGCAATGCTTGACCACGGGATACGGCCAGGGTTTGATGTCGTTGTCTGCACAGTGGACTATTCGGATATCCATGAATATTCATCACCGAGCCTGACTTCGGTGTCGAAATCTGACTTTCTTCCCCATCTCGGCACATGCATCAGATGGCTCCAGGATGGAAAGAAGGAATGGGAGGGCCCCCTGCTTCTCCAGCCGACCAATATAAATGTCGTTGTCCGGGAATCCACCGTCCCAGACATAGACAAGGCCAGAATTTCGGAGCGCATGCGTCTCAGCCTGGATATCAGCAGGAATTCTGGTTTGCCGGAAACGCACAGGGCGTCTGTCTGTAATTGATAAGGCAGAAACGAGGAAATATTTCACAGAACAGGATGAGCTTATGAAACCTTCTAGATTTCCTGAATACATGGAAGCAAAAGCTTGTTTCACCCTCATTGAGCTTCTGATCGTCATTGCGATCATCGCGATCCTTGCGGCTATGCTCCTCCCTGCTCTCCAGGGGGCGAAGGAGAAGGCGAAGGAAATCCTCTGCTTCAGCAACCAGAAGCAGTGCTATCTTGGCACCCAGGGCTACACCGAGGACTACGACAACAGGCTGACTGTGAACTGGGTCGTGGACGGGCATATAGATCTCTGGCCCCAGTTCATTTCCGGAACAGGCAAGGCTGCGAACGGACCAAGGTACATAGGCAATCCAAAAGTGTTCGGCTGCCCTTCAAACAAGTATTACGAAAGCGACTTTTCAAACTGGAACTTTGATAACCGGGGATATGGAATGTACCTCGACGACCAGAGTCTTGGTTTCTATATTTGGACCAGCACAGGAGTCGGTGATGGATTCAGTTCAGTTGTTTCTGCAAAAATTAAAACCCCCGCATCCCTGGTAATGCTTGCTGATTCAGCATCCAACCATGGCTCATTTTATGGCGGGACCGGCCATGTGATCGGAAACTTCAAGGCCAAAGGGGCATCGAACTGGAATGGGCGGATCCAGCTGATCCACAACAAGAGGAATGCAGTCCATGTTTATTATGACGGGCATGCGGATTCCATGACCGCCCAGGGCTTATACAATGATACTGCGACTAAATGCAGATATTTTTTCACGTATGACCTTGAGGCATTCAATTATTGACATGTAAAATTTCTTAATTAAAGAATGAGGAGGATGGGAGATGAACAATGTTTCAAAGAACCAAATCACATGCATTAAACTGCCACCCCGGAATGCAGCAGCAGGAAACTTACCAGGCCTCCTTTTCGCGACGGTGCTTGCCGCTCTGTTTTTCCTGTCAGGAAACAACGCATGCGCGGAAACTGCAGTCAGTGCCGATGTTTTCCTTAATTCCATCGGTGTGAACTCCTCAATCAACTCCCGCGGCGAGACCGTGGAGGATACAATCAAGTGCGCCAAATATCTTGGCGTCCGCTGGTTCAGGATTGGACGCGGGGGAAATGTCCCGGATCTGCTTGAGCTCCATAAACAGGCAGGAGTCCGGTTCTGCACCGGCCTTGGGAGCGGAGGTGTGGACGTTGCAAAGCTCATCAACGACGGCAAGCAGCTTGCCGCCGCAGGAGCACTGCTGGCGTTTGAAGGGAACAACGAACCTAACAACTGGGGCGTGAAATATCAGGGGGAAGCTGGAGGACAGCGCAAGTCATGGCTGCCTGTGGCGAAACTCCAGAGGGATTTGTACAGCGCAGTCAAAGGCGATCCGGTGCTGAAGGAATATCCTGTCTGGTCTCTTAGCGAAGGTGGTGCGCAGACCGACAATGCCGGCCTGCAGTTCCTGACCATCCCAGGCGGTGCAGGAACCCTGATGCCTGACGGCACAAGGTATGCCGACTACGCGAACTGCCACAACTACATCGGCCATTCAAACTGGCCGGGACTGCACGACAACCAGGCGTGGGTCGCCGCCGATCCCACCTCGGCCTGCAAGGTGGACGGACTATATGGGAATTACGGCAAAACCTGGATGAAGAAATTCCAGGGATATTCCGAAGCCGAACTTTTGAAGCTGCCGAGAGTCACCACTGAAACTGGACGTCTCATATTGAAAGGTGATACGACGGAAGAGCAGCAGGCTAGGCTTAACTTGGATTTCTATCTGGCCCAGTTCAAGAGGGGCTGGAGCTACACTGCAATATATCTGCTGAGAGACCGTTCGGATGAAGGAGGCAACCAGCAGTGGGGCTTCTACCGGGCTGACTATACTCCGCGGAAAGCCGCCTTGTATCTCCATAATCTGACAGCGATTCTGGCAGACACCGGCTCCATTCCAGTTCTGGGACAGCTCAATTATTCCATTCCAAACCAGCCCGCTACGGTGCATGAACTGCTCCTGCAGAAGAGCGATGGTAAATTCGAGCTGGTGGTATGGAATGAACGTTTTGCCTCAGGTGGGAATGATGAAGTCACGGTGAATCTGAGTGGTGAATATGCAACCGTAAAAATTTATGATCCGACTACAGGGACCGAGGCGACTCAGACATTGAGCAACGTCAACTCGGTGTTATTGTCTCTGGGCGACCATCCCGTGATCATTGAGATTCCGGCCGGTAAGTGAACCGGTCGGTATTCGGAGATGAGTAGACATAAGAAATCAAGATGGCAGGATGTTCAGAAAAAGGTGCCAGTCCAATGCCGTTAACTTAAGTGCAACATCTTAATAATACAGGTGTTATACTGCTTTGTCTTTACGCATGGAATGCGTTAAGTAATAAAGCCTATGGTTTCAACCATAGGTATTGTATTCAAAATTAGTTTTGCCCTGAAGGGGCAGAGTATACTCCGTCCCTACAGGACGAATCATCTTTTATACAAAACCTGTGGCTGAAGCCACAGGCTGTATTACTCAATCCCTTCAGGATTCATCATCAGGATATAACATGTGACACATTAACGTGTTATATCTTAAGTTAACGGCATTGGTGCCAGTCTGCGAAAGTATATTAATTACAGTTGGTTAAGTCTTAATCATGCAGGGTAAAACCTCCCTCCTTCGCTGGGAAGCTACGGAGGATTGGCCGGAGAGGAAAGACCTGTTGTCCCGAGTTCCTGCGGCATCATCACAGGGGATCAGGCCAGAATGGCGCTAATATAAGCACTTCTGCCATCATGTATACACAAGCTGAATATTATCCTTTCCCGTGTGCCATTACCTCATTCCCCGTCATTTATTTCTGCGGACTGGAGCTGTTCTCCCTCACCCCCGATGCCGGGATGGGCCGCGCCGAAATAAGTGGCTCCGTCATAGTAGCACCAGGAACCTTCGTTAGTTACGCCGTAGGCCTTCCCATATGCGAACTCCGCAATCACATCCTGAGGCTGGGTCATCGTAACTCCTGTAAACAGCTCCGAAAGCCCCGACGGCGGAGAGGCGATGATGCCGCACACGGAGGAGACATAGGGGTTCTCGGTCTTCCTATAGCCGTTGTAGAACGCGAGAGCATAGCGCCAGTTCTCCAGCACATTCCAATTCTCAATCTTTATTGTCTGCAGCTCCTGGGGGTTGAGCCTTAACGCGCAATGGTATTTCTGCCTAAGCACCTTAACTCCCGCCTCCAGGTTATATTGCCAGTCGGAAATAAGGCGCTTAACATCGTATTCCTTGGCCGTAGCTCCTGTCAACTGCATCAGTCCAATTCCGGGAGGCCCCGCCGCCGCCGCCCTATGGTACAGCGATTTGCATTCCGAAATATTGTGGACGACAAACCCGTCTGCGCCGTAATGGTACATCGAGCTCTCCTTGTAGCAGACAGCGCCGATAATCTCGACAGGTACGCCGTATTGGGCTGAAAGGGAGCGGATGGCGGCGAAGACTTCCAAAATCGACGGATTGGTTCCGGAATATGGTCCGGAGTAACCGCTCATTTGCTTAATCCAGCAATCAGGATGGGAATAATTGCGCGCGGCAGACTGCCTGCAGGGAGACTTGTCGGTCAAACCGGTGTCGGACTTCGTAACTTCAGAAATCAGTTGTTCAAGGAGAGCCTCCGGGGACTCGCCTTTGGAATTAGGTTTGATGTCCGCTTCTGTCGCCAAAGCGGCTTGTGCAGACAGCAATAAGGCGAAGATGAAAGGCTGAAGCGTGGAAATCAGGCAGATACGGAAGTATTGAGGATTGCGAAAGTTGCTGCAGCAGAATCCTCCGTTTTCAGGATTCCGTTTAATCGGGCTGTCTTTTACAGTGTTCATATGTCCCCCTTTCCCATAATTGACCTTGATCCATACTAGAACACTGCGGGCAATATCGCACCATGGGGAAAAACTCTAAAGACGCATGGGAAGTTTCCCTACCATCCATTAATAACAAGAACGGTGCTATTCCAATATTGGATTAGGAGGGATGTTTCCACATATGTAGATGATTATCTTGATGCCATGCCAAAAGGCATTGGTGCCAGTCTGCGAAAGTTAATGAATGACAATTTATTAAGTGCTAATTAAGCAGGTAGAAAGCCTCTGGAAGGCAGAGACATGCCAATCCCGTTCTTAGATAGGATGAGGTAATTTCAAAACTCAAGGAATGGTCATGGCAAGCATGACCCTCCACGCCCGAAACGGGCGTAAGAATGGAGGGACGCGCTTGCCGCGTCCGAAGTTTTGAAATTACCTCAGGATATTTTCGCACTAAGCCACTATGCCACTAAATTTTAATCCTGTAGAATCATTTATTATCTTGAGGCAATCGTGAAGCTGACCATTCATGGCTTTGCGGCTTCGTGGCTTAGTGCAAGAATGTTTTAGGCTTAGCTAGAGACTTGCTGAAATTGGCAGTACATCCGTCCTCCACATGCAGTTCTTCGAGTTGCCGACCCCGAATACCCAGCTTGCATCTTCGGATGGATTTGCGGCCATGAGAGCCACTATTTCGTGGGAGCCGGATGACAGTTCGACATCCATGAAATGTCCCTGTCCGGCCCTGTGGAACGATGGAATCATCTTTCCGGTGCCTTCAAAGAGGAGAATTCCATCCATGTAGAGCGCACTTCCCATACACGTGCTCAGCATCATTCTTCCCTTGAACCCCTCTTTTACATTGATGGCATATCTCACTGCAATCGTTTTGCCTGCATGCACCTCTTTTGGGACATAAGCATAATTGCCCGGGAAGACTGCAGGTTTCGTCTCCCTGGAGATGGAGGCGATTTCAGATTTGGTGAAGCTTTTCAGATCGGATTTGAATTTCTTTAAATCGACAAATGCTATTTCCGCTTTTATAAGAGAAGGCTCCGACGATTCTACGAACTGGTTCGACGCACTGAGCTTTTCAGCAAGAATCGAGATCATGTCCGTGAACCCGTCAAGTGTCGGAGGATGGGTGATGCCCGTGATCTGCTTGTTGAGCACCAGGCTCCTGCCGATGGGCTTGAGCCATTTTTCGCCTATCTGGTCAGGATGCAGGATTCCGAATATGGCTCCTGCCGTCGCGCCGGTGCAGTCGGTGTCCTTCCCGCAGTTGACCGCGCAGCAGATCGTCTTTCCAAAATCTCCATCGCCGGCGAGAAGACCTAGCACGGTGAACCCGACGTTCTGTATCGTGTCCGTGAAATTCGGGTGTCCGTATTTTGCGAGGATCATCTCTCTGACCTTCATCAGATCACCGTACATCTTCCACCATGCCATCGTGTCTATGGAGACACCTCTTACTTTTGATTCAAGCGGAAGATAAGACGCGGACTTGAGGATTATAAGTTCCAGATCATTTTCGCGGAAACAGATAGATTCCATCACGGAGAAGAACATTTCCGCCCAGATTCCGTCGCCCGAATGGTCGGTGCATGCGTCTTCGTAGGCGTATTGCGCCGCCAGCATCGGGTTTCCAGGTGCGAGGCAGGCCCATATTTCACTCCTTATCGCGGCGCCCATTCCGTTGTTGAACCAGTTGTCGCATATGCCCGAGAACGGAGGTCTGATTCCGTTCCTGAGGTTGCGGAGACATACACCATATTCGTCCCAGGGGAATTCGACATGCTTGAGCCAGGCGTCCGCGATTATGTTCTTGTCGACCTTCGGCTCCTTCATGTCGGCCATCACGCAGGCCCATAGGACCTGGAGATCCAGATCATCGTTGGGAAGCATCGTTGTAGGAACCGGATTGTAATAATCAAGAGCTAGAGGTCCGTCCTGTCCCTCGAAGGGAGTTCCAAGCGTTCCGCCTGCGGCCTTCCCCAGCCAGCATCCAAGTACCTTCTTCCTGTATTCAGATTTGTTCAACGCAGTTTGCATAATCATCTCCTTTTGTTAAGAGCAATTTATTCGTCTGAATAAATTATGCCGTGACAAAAGTGACAATTGATAGCACGAAATTGCCAAAAGGAGGTTTGATTATAAAAGTGATTTGACCCTGACTGACCACATTATCTTCATCCCGAACGAATAGAGGAATAATGTCTATGTTTTCAACCATAGGTAAGGCATCCCCAGAAAAAAATCGTCCTGTAGGAACGGAAGGAATATCTTCTTCTCAATCCTCATTAGATCAAATACTTTCTAAAGCAAGCGTTGTCTTAAAATCTTGAAGCCATTTTTTCGGGAAATGCTTCCGTGTTTTGGGATTCTTTATGCTACATGATTCAGTCAAATTCTCCAAACTTATGACTTTGTCAATTAATCCCAGCTTGTAAGCCGCTTTTATGCAGGCTCTGTCAGGTGAGCATATATAGAATATCTTGATGTTCTGGCTGTTGACATTGGTGTCAACAAATATTATGTCATCCCGCTTGATTTGCATGGGCTCACCCTTTTACTCATAGAGCCCTTTGAGATTATATGCGCTGAAAAGTTCCTCCAGGTCATTTTCACTGCATTCGAGCAGCGACATTGCCTTTCTCACGCTTACCAGTCCCTTATGGATGGCTTCATTCAAGATTTCTGCAAAACTATTCGAGTAAGGAGCTGGACTGGTCATTGCATTTTCGGCAAATCTGTTTTTGATGCAGCTGTCATATTCTTCCTTGTCAATCCTCTGAATCTGCTTCAATGACACCAGACGCCAATATGCCACCGCCACTGAAACATGGTAGTGATTGGCAACACTTTCAAGTTTTTCCAGAAGGGGCTTATGGAACGCCACCAACCTGGTGGCATCTGTTCAACCGAGCCGGCAAGTTGCCGGCGTTCCGTTAATGCAAGCAGGAAAGAAGGTATTCATTTGTTGGGGATTTGGGGAATATAAACGACATCCACAAACACCTTGTCCAAAGATAGGAAATCCTTGTCAAGAGTCAGAAGTTTTGCGTTAAGGACTGAAGCTGTCGAGGCAATCCATATGTCGTTGTCTTTTAAATTCGAAGCGCTCTCGCCTGGCGGCAGTTTTATGGTAGGATGTTTGCCAATGCTATAGGCAGCTATTTCAGCATACTTTTGGATGATTTTATCATAATTTATATCAACGATAGGGATGTGACGTAAAATATCTTTGAGCTTTTCATTGTTTTTATCCCCCCAGTTTCTTTGTACGGAAAAAGACAATATTTCAGCTTTTGAAATAATGGAAGTAAGTGAAATATTAGGAGGCTTTGACAGTGAATACTTGTTCTCTATTTCAACAGCCAGGGCTGAGGCTCTGACTATATGTATAAGAATGCCTGTGTCAAGAAGGTAAAACGCCATAACTTAGACCTTCCGTTCAAATTCAGCCATGATTTCTTCAATTGACTCATCCTCAGGCCATTTGCCCCAGACTTCATTGATCCAGTTTTTTTTATTTTCAGACGGGATGAGATGCTGCTGATATAGGTCGGACTCAGTTTTAATCAAGGGAACTGTCTCGAAGATTTCCTCGCTGTCATCCATGATTTTTAGCATATGGGCCTCGAGAAGCCTTATATTTCCTGATGGTTTCATATGAAGCATGCCCTTTACAGTAACTTTTTTGCCCCAGAGATTCCTCAAGTCTTCAACAGACATATATTCTTCGTCAATTCTTCCAGGTATGCTCTTGCCGTCCTTGACTGAAATCTCAAATTTTTTCCGGCTATGCGCTATTTTATCGAGATGGCCTGAGATTATGACAGCCTGAGAGTCAGGTGTTTTGATTTTAAGTCTTTCAACTTTTTCTATTACCGGCATATCAATTTTAAAGCCGTCTTTTCTTCCGGGCGACACCAGCTCAATTGTTTCAGCCCTTGTCTTTAAGAAATGTTTCAGGTCGAGAAGACTTCTGAGGACCCCTTCGTCATAATAGTCGCTTTCAAGATTTTCGGATGTCGTATCCCGGACAGATTTAGAAATTATTGAGAATGCTGTGTCATTTGGGGCCGGAGGCTTGATCCAGAAATCCTGCTGTCCGACCATTGAACCCATAGTTTCTCCTAACAAAGGAGCTTCAAAAGCCAGAACTGTTGAACCGGATTTAAGCCCTGTAAAGACAAGCTCTGTGGATTTTTCTATCCAGGCAGGAGCGGCGCCACGTTTTACGCTTCGTCCTTCGATTGCAAGACGGAGCCCCCTCTCAGCGCAGGTTGTCATCTGCTGGAGAAGTTCAATCAATGCGCGAACTGAAATAGTTCCATTAGCGGTTTTCAGTCCTTTTACGCGCAAATTGTATTTGACTGTCTGCATAGTCTTGTGGAGAGTCCCCTGTTATCATGTTTCTATTAAGTTATTGCAGAAAGATGAATATACCAGCTGAGGCAATCATCTCATGATTTATGAGGTAATTTCAAAATTACCGAATTCAAGGTAGGGATGGCTCTCCGAGCCGTCCGTTTTGAGGCGGCGCGTTACGGAGAACGCGCCCTATCTTCGTCAATTTAGAAATTGGCTCTTATGAATTCGATTTATCATGTTGTCCTGTCCAATAATCAACTTCCGCACTTCCCCTACAATTACACAGAATGGCACCAATGGCCTTACTTTTGCAAGGAATATTGATTGATATCTTTGCAAAGAACTCTTACGATGTTAACTTATATGCAACACGGGACAAAATTCGGCTTCATGCCGTGAGATTATTCCGCTTTGCCGGTATGATCCTATATCCCGTGTGTTTTTTTAATCCTGTCAACGTCAATTCTTTTTCCCCTATTGTAATACACTCCGTAGCCCTTTTCAGAATTGTCGTCCACATCATGTATAAGACTTACCTTGTCCCATACATAATCAATATACCTGTCCTCATGTCTTTCATAAAGTCTTTGCAGTGCCCATAGGAAATAATCAACAGCCTGAAGCCCTGCGAAATTAGCAGGATATCCTGCTAATGGGCTTATTACACTGTCAGAAGTTTTATTCCATTTTTCCAGGAAACGTTCCCTGGCAGTTGTCAGGGCTTCTTTCAGTGCAGACGTACGATCCTTTGAACCACGCCTGGCAAAATGGACGTTATTATGGTCCGCCAGATGGAGCCTGTTCTTGAAAAGCCTTTTCACAAGTGAATCATACAGTTCGTTGGGATTATAGCGGTAAATCCCTGTCTTCTCCCTTTGCTGATAGGCATATGCCAGGACTTCCTTCTTGTTCCTTATCACGGCATGGAATTTTATTTCATGCCTGCATAAGAGGGAATAGACCTCCTTTCTTACTTCAGGAATATCGTCCTTGGCATGGAATGCATGAAAAGTCTTCCCTTGCTCCTGCCGCATTGAAGGAACCTTCTTGAAATATGGATCGGCAAGCAATCGTTCATGAAGCTGCTGAATATCCTTGTCCAATACCGAAGGTTCTGCGATATCCAGGAAGCCCAGCATGAAGAATTTCGAACATCCATCATTGCCAATTATGACATGGCCTTTGGCGTTGAATATGATAGGATCGCCCGCCTCATCAACGAAATAGTTCTTGATTTTCTTGCTTTCTTCCATCCCTATCCTTGTTTCACCAGTTCAACGTTGTGCCAATTGCCAAGATAAAATCCACAAACGCATCAAAGTCAGCATTCACAATTCCCCCTTGAAGGCGCGGTCGAGGATGGAGGGCAGTAAGGCATCCAACTCCGTAGCAGTAACAGGCCATTCGCAGGATTTGTTAGGGCAAGCATCCTTAGACACATTATATGACCCTGCTAAACTCTTTCAAAAACTAGATCAAATACTTTCCAAAGCAAGCTTTGTCTTAAACTCATGAAGCCATTTTTTCGAGAAATGCTTCCGTATCTTTGGATTATTTATGCCACATGATTCAGTCAAATTCTCCAAGCTTATGACTTTCTCTATCAGTCCGAGTTTGCCTGCTGCTTTTATGCAGGCTCTGTCAGGTGAGCATATATAGAATATTTTGATATTCTGGCTGTTGATGTGGGCAAGCAGTTCCTTTTCGCCGTCATGTACGGTGACTTCGTTGTTAAGCTTCAACAGAAGCTCAATAGTTTCTTTTTGGGAGACTTGCTTAACAGCCATCTTCCCTTTGACAAACTCTGTGTCCACGGGAACATAATCAGGATCGTTTTTATCTCCTTTTTCAAGTTCCTCGACACATTTCTCTACCGTTGATAGATTTGAATAGTGCCCTGCAAGGTGCTTGAGGATTCCGGCTTTTTCAGCTTCAATGATGACATTGGTGTCAACAAAAATTATGTCATCCCGCTTGATTTGCATGGGCTCACCTTCCTACTCATAGAGCCCTTTGAGATTATATGCACTGAAAAGTTCCTCCAGGTCATTCTCACTGCATTCGAGCAACGACATTGCCTTTCGCACGCTTACCAGCCCCTTGTGTATGGCTTCATTCAGGATTTCGGCAAAACCTTTCGAGAAAGGAGGTGGACTGGACATTGAATTGTCGACAAAATGGTTCTTGATTTGCAGGTTGTAATATTCTTCGTCAACTTTCTGGATCAGCTTTAAACTTTTCAGACGGTAATGGGCAGCAGCCACTGAAACATGGTAGTGTATGGCAACACTTTCAAGTTTCTCCAGAAGAGGCTTTTCGGTATCCAATGTATGGAAATATTTCACTATTGATTCCTTCGGCATTAGCAATGCGGATGCGAACCTGTCCGCCAATTTTTCACTGTGAGGCTTAGCCTCAGGCTGAGCCTGATCAATTGGCTTCGGCGGGAATATGTCCCATGTCATGAGATGGAAAAGCTCATGGGTGAGATTGAAGCTTTGCCTTCCAATGGGTTCATTCCTATTTATCAGGATGCAGTTGAGATCGTCAAGCCTGCAGGATGCGCCGGAAACATTCTTAGGGGTGTTAACATAGAGGACAGGTATATGTAATTTTTCCTCCAGTACCTTCCTGAGGTTTTCGTAAGGCACCTCAGACAATTCCCATTCCTGCACCAGATATTCGGCAATATCCTCGACTTCCTCATATCCGCTCTGCTTCGTGATTTGCATCTGCAACGAAATTGCGCTGATGCGCTTTCCGAGCATCTTTGAGAACTCACGGTAAGAAGCTATGATCTTCTTCGCCTTCTCCTCATATTCAGCAGGGACTTTTGCCTCGGCCTCGTGAGGGATCCTCCAGGAAAAAACTTCTTTTTGTGTGATAAGAAATGGATCTGTGAAATACTCCAGTGGCTTACCGAGGAATTCCATAAGCCTGATAAGTTCCTCTGACGTGACCTTGCGCTCTCCGCGCTCGATGTTGGAAATTGTCTGACGATCCTTTATTCCAAGAAAATCAGCCATTTCCTCCTGCTTGATTCCCTTTGAATTGCGGGCATCACGGATTCTTTCCCCGATAAGCTTTGAGATGTTTGCTTTCATAATTCACCCCTTGTTTGGCGTGAACGCACCCTTTTTTTGGCATGTTAAACCGAGCGCACAAAAGTGCCTCGGCGTAAAATTTAGGTTTGTTTTTTATAACAGATTGTAAATCTATATCCAATTATATCTATTGCAAATGCTAAATGCAAGTTATTGTTGCATTACTATTATTGCAATGAGAGAAGCAAAGTTTTTATAAAAATACAAGGACATTTTACTTGACAAGAATTATGACAAAAACGATACTATATTTGTCATTTAAAATGGAGGCACATTGTTTTATGAATACGCTGGATCAATATATTTCATCTAAATTCCCTCATATATGCTATCGCAAAAGCTGGGGATTAAGTGAAAAAACTATGTTCAAGCTGGGGCAATGCGCTGCAATAGTCCAATCGATAAAATATTTGCCAATTTCTCCATCTGTAAGAGAAAATTTATTGAAAGTTTCACTTATTAAAGGGGCAATGGCAACAACAGCCATAGAGGGAAACACGCTTTCTGAAGAAGAGGCAGTTGCAGTTGCCGAAGGGGAAAAACTGCCTGAAAGCCGTGAGTATCTTGGAACCGAGGTGAAAAACGTCCTTGATGCTTTGAATCAGATCTTTAATGAAACTGTAAAGAACAATGCTGTTTCATACATATCTCCTGAGCTAATAAAAAATTTTCATGGTATGATTGGCAAGGAACTGGGAGTACATTTTGAAGCCATACCGGGAAAATTCAGGGAGAACAATGTTGTCGTTGGAACATACCGTGCCCCTGAATATAATTTCGTATCTGAGTTAATGCAAAGACTTTGCGACTGGCTCAAGAACGAATTTAAGTTCCGCCATGATGAAGAACAGGATTTTCTGGATGCGGTAATAGAATCCATCGTGACACATGTCTATGTGGCCTGGATACATCCTTTTGGAGACGGAAATGGAAGAACGGCTCGCCTGCTTGAATTCTATTTGCTCCTGCGCGGCGGAATGCCCAACATCTGCTCACACATTTTGTCAAATCATTACAATGAGACAAGAAGCGAATATTACAGACAGTTGGATCATGCTGGAAAGACAAGGCAGTTAACTGATTTCATTGACTATGCAGTTCAGGGATTCCTTGATGGCCTCTCAGATGTTTTATGGAACATTCAGAAACATCAGATGAATAATTCCTGGAAAAATTATGTCTATGATATTTTTGATGCTCATAAGAAAATAAACAAACCGAAGAGAAACAGAATGCGTTCGTTGGTATTGAATCTTGAATTCTTCAAAGAATATTCGCTGGAAGAGATTCAATTAATCAATGTCGATCTGGCGGCGCAGTACAAGATATTGTCTAAAAGAACAATAGACAGGGATGTAGCCGATCTTGTTTCAATGGGCCTTATGGAAATGAAAGGAAACAAATATATCTCTCAAATAAGTTCCCTCGTCAAACAGCTGCCAACGAAACGGCAGATTCAGCAAAAGGTATCAAGTTGACATTTGTCCCGGCGTGGGTCTACCTGATGTCTGAAATGCCTTTCGATTTCATAATTCCCCCTTGAAGGCGCGGTCGAGAATGGAGGGCAGTAACGCATCCAGTTCCTGGACAATCTCGAATTAATCAGCCTCATCGGCTCGTTCCTCATAATCTTCTAGCACGTGGTCTGAAAGATGCGCCAGATGTTTTTCTTCTCTGATTTCAGTAATATTTTCGTAGGAAAGATATGAGCACATTTCGGAAAGAGCCCTTCCTTCGAGGAGAGAAAAAACAGGACGACGAATCTCTTGCAGCACCTTCTCCCGCTTTGCTTCTGGAGCCACGATATGCAATTTGATACTCATGTTTGGTTGCAAGGCGATCAAATCCGCCATTCGAAGCAGTCCGGAATACACAGAAGTCGTATGCTCGACTTCAAAGGCACGCACGATTGATCTTTTTCTGAGCCACAGGACATCTATCTGTTCAATCGTCTTTATGGTTGTGTCATCGTAGTTCAGGGGTAGGCTATCTAACAAATCGCTTTCAGCAGGTTTCCATTTCTTAAGGACTCTGCCTCGGTCAGCTTTTGGTAGCCATATCTTGAACCCCATGCGCGTTCCTATTTCAGCAATAACTGCCTGAATTTGATGAGACTTTCGAATTTCCTCTTCACCTGCATCTTCTTCATCTGAGTCATTACTTTCAGGGACAATCACGCTGACACTTTTATCCGGCCTATTGATTGTGTGCTGCTTCTTCCAGAGAGCCTTAACTGGTTCAAAATACCAGAAGCGTGATTGTGTTCGTGCGGATCCATCTATTCCAAGGACTTGGATTTCTTCTTTCAGGATAATGTTGCTCTGAACGATTCTCACCCCAATGCTCATGCTGTCCCATTTCAAGCGCAATGGGCTCTCCAAAAAATCTATAAGAGACTTGCGATCGTTGAGCGAAATGATAGAAAGGTTGTTAAACGGATCTTGTGCAGCTAGAAATACGCCGATTGTATTACCGCTCTTTCCAGTGAGGTTGTTCCTGTTCTTTTCGTTCATCTTATACAGTTCATCAATCAATGCAGATTTCTTGTCAGGCTCTTCCTCCTTCAATATCGCATCAACGAGGCGAGCTAGCTTTTTATCAGAGCGGAAACAGTTGAATAGCCTTCTCCAGGCTCCTTGTGCAACCATGGCTCGCGCCACAGCTTCGCTTTGCTTGGTATTACCTTTGCCTTTCGAGTCAAGGATTCGGATGATTACATCGCATTCATCATCAGAAAGAGGGCTTGAACCTGGCGCCATAACTTGCTTTGACCAAAACTTCCGGAAAGTAGCGCTGTGGTTTTTCCAGATCAAATCTTTAGCCTTGCGATCGTAAGATTCAAAGAACTTCGGAATGAATTGTTTGATTGATGATTTGCTCATAATTCTCCTTTAAAAGCTTTGTCTAAGATGGAGGGCAATAACGCATCCAGTTCCTAGGTCTCAGACTGCAGCTTTTTCAGCCTGTCCACGTTCACCTGCAATGCGTCAAGCTCCGCCACTATCCGGCGCTGTGTAATCGAGCACATGTTCTTATTCAAAAATATAATTCGCAATGTTTGGTACTGCGCCGTCTGCTGCTGTCATCAATTTTTCCGTTTCTGATCGGAAGCGTTCTAAGAGGCGGGATAGCTTTATGAACGATTGTTGAATTGTTTTATCTGGCAACGGAACAGGCTCATTCAGAAAGATGGTTTCCTTAAGACGTTTGCGATTTGTGGTGCCTTTGCTTGCGTGCTTGCAAGCTTCAACAAAGCCATGAGACCGAAGGAGAATAGCCAAGAATTCAGGTTCAATTACGTCAAGGTTCACTTTGAATACTGGAAAATCTTGGGTGACTACTCCGCCATCGAGTTCTTCAGGTAAGATCGCAAAGGCTCCATTCCGGGCGTCAATCCGACTCATAATTAGCTGTCCCGTCCGCACTAGGAATTGAGGTCGAGTCTGAATCTCAGATCCAAGAAGTTCCTTTCTCAGGACTGCTCCCTTTCCGTAGAGTTTGACAGTCACTTGCTTATAGGTGGTTAAATCGTCCAGAACAGCCTCTTCTTTAATCGGCAATAGGCATATCTTTAGAGGCGTTCTCGCCCATTTCTTTGGGTCAAGAGTTTTGAACTGTACTACTGAACTTTGAAGTTCCGCGAGACATTTTGAGAGAGGTGCTTGCGATTTTGAAATGTCCTCTAAAACTTGCGGTATATTGAGTGCTGTGAGTTGCTTTTTTCTAGGATTTCGGAAATCAAAAGAAAAGCCCGCATTGGCAATTGCGTCACGAGTAACAAACCATGACTGAGAGGTTTCCTCGCGCTTGAACCACCAATTGATTAAAGGTTGAAGCTCCTCGAATCGAAGCGGAATGCTTCGCGTATAACACGGGTTCTGCATATTCTGACGGTGGGAAGGAACTTCGTGCTCGTAAAACCAAACTCCTTTCGTTGTTGTGTCGCGGTCGAAAAACAACAAGTTTGTTTGGATGTCAGAATACGGTTCAAAAACTCCTTTTGGCAAGCGAACTATTGTATGCAGATTGAAATCTTCCACGATTTCACGGCGAACTCTTCCAGCAACACCGCCATCGCTCATCACACTTTCCGGCACGACCACGGCTGCGCGGGATTTGCCTCCTTGCCTCCGTAATTTACGCATAATCAACTGCAAAAACAGCATGGCAGTTTCCGATGTCTGTTTGTCTTCTGGGAAATTTCCTTGGATTCCTTTCTCTTCCTCTCCACCAAATGGAGGATTTGTGAGGATAACGTCCACTCGGTCGCGTTCGCCTATGTCAGTGAGCTTGTGGCGGAGGGAGTTGCCGGGATCAATCTGGGGTGCATCGAGTCCGTGCAGGAGCAGGTTCATCTGGCATAGCAGATATGGCAGAGATTTTGGTTCACAACCGAGGAGCGACTTTTCCTGCAAAATTTTGCGGTCGGCCACCGTCTTTACCTGCTTTGACAGGTGATTATAAGCCTCAACCAGGAATCCGCCGGTACCACTGGCGGGATCGAGCACAATCTCCCCGAGACGCGGATTTGTTACAGTCACCATGAGTCGAACGACGGCGCGAGGCGTGTAGAACTCGCCGGAATCGCCAGCGGCATCGCGCATTTCGCGGAGCATGGACTCGTAGAGAGCGCCCAGCGTATGCAGTTCATCACTTGAAGTGAAATGGATGGCAGCGATCTTATTTATGACATCCCGCAGGAGATAACCGCTCTTCATGCGGTTATCAACTCCCTTGAACACGGTGGCGATGACGTCGCGGCGGTCGTCGCCATTCGAGCTTGTGAGCGTTCTCAAATAACGAAAAAGTCCAGGACCTCTTTTCGCCTTCGCCGAATGCCCCGGAGATAAGGGCGAAGGACGAACCGCGCCGTAGCTTCCAAGTGAAGGCGGGTTGCCGTTGGGAAGAACAGTCTCTTCATTGTTGATAAATGACAGGAGTTCGTCACCGGTGACGCCATCGGGCTTCGCGGCCCAGTCACGCCAGCGATAAGGTGCCTCGACGGCTGGCTTAAACTTCTTCCCGGAAAGCTTTGTCTCTTCCTCGCGCTGTATCTCCAAGTCATCAAGAAACTTTAAGAACATAATCCAGGTAAGCATCGGCAACCGGTCAAGATCGCCATTCAGCCCCTTATCCTTGCGCATGATGTCCCGCGCGGATTTGAGAAGTGAGCCGAGAGATTGGACGGTGGTGGGTGATGATAACTGTTTTACTGATTTGCTCATTTAATTTCGCTTAGTTATGGGTAATGAAAATTTAGAATGGACGGTGTCATCAGAAAATTCAAATTCGGTTTGAGTCGCATCTACAATCTTTTTAAGTTTCATGCAACAGATAAATTTCCTATCAGAAGTATTGAAAGACAAAACGTCAAGAATTCTATTGTATGTATTCCAATCAACAGATGCGTGCTGCTTTAAAGATTCTACCGAATCAATCTCTCGTCTTTCGTATGCAACCTGAACACTCCCGATGAAGATGCCAATAGCGTAAGATAGATGCTGTCGCAGATTGACATCACATACTCCGGAAGCAGCATCCAGAATCGGGATAAGGTCAGCGTAGCGCGTCTCAGTAACGGTTATATCCGAATTTGATAGGATAAAGTCCCTTTCGCTTTCAAAAGTAGAAGCTTTAGCTCGATCAGGAACCTTGAAAATCGAACCTGTGTAACTTGCCAAATGGTTCTCAAGCGCACCTTTGGGAAGCAAAAAAACACCAGCTTCTCGCGAAGCTTCTGCAATTTGCTTTATTTTTGCGTAGATATAATCGATTTCACCGACCTTGTCTGGTAGAGATTGAGCGAGTAAATCTCTTTTGTGGATCGTTCCAATAATAATCCGGTAACGCTTATCTTCTCTTTCTGAAACTCCTTGAAGGGCAGTTTTGATTTCCTCGATCATTGAGTCTGATGACGACTCCACTGCGAGAATTAGTGTATCCATCCGTACATTCAGTTCTCGGATTGCTTCCATAAAATCAGGGCCGATGCCTTGCTCTGATGTAAACTTTTTGCAACGAGCTTCTTCGGAGATGGAGTTTCTGAAATTCCCGCGAGTTATTACGTCAAGATCGGATATGAATTGCGCACTTATTTTCAAATTCTGGCAAAGTCGAAAAAAGAAATCCTGTTCGTCTTTTCCATTCACATCAATGAAGCAAGCACCTGTCGCCCCTATAAGCTTTGCGCGACTGTCTTCAATCAGTGTAAACAATTGTTGGTCGGTGTAGCCTTCAACAAAAATTGGTCTCTGCGCGAAGAAAAACTGTTTGTGATGCGTGTTCAGACGGGGAAGTAAGCGCTTCAAAGTGTATTCGTCCTGCGTACTCAAAGTACCAATGCATGAAGGCGCTTCTGCAGTATGGAAAACCACACACTGTCGAAGATCGTCCAGAACACGAAAATCCAAAAGATATGGGGAATGTGTAATCAGAAAAAAAACTTTTGCGTCAGGATTTGTTCTTGGATCTCCCGCCGCTCTTCGGATTTCTGCCAATAAAAAACTTTGGAATTGAGGATGTAAATGTAACTCGGGCTCATCGATAATTAGAGCTTTATATTCATCATCATAGAGAAAAGCTAAAATTGCGATTAACTCCTTAAGTCCATGACATTCAGACTCCTTCATAAGATATTCTGCTCCACCACGTATTTTCTGAATCTTTGGCTTTAAGAATCCACCCTCCTCCGCGAATCTAATGCGCCTTCCGAAAATACTAGACAGGAAAGCTTCGATTCGAATACGAACATTAAGCTTTTCTCTGAGGATTACAAAAGCGTCTGCGATCAAGCCTTGCGCAGCACTTTCTGTTTTGAAATAAGCATATTCTCCGATATCATATCCCCGATACAGCCTTCCGTTATGTCCCATAATATTTTGATGCTTTTCTAAGCCAGCGAGTCGTTCAGCGCTCAAATACCTTGGATTTAATTTCTCCTTAACAAGGATACTTTTGAGTTGATCAGCAAAGCGTGTTTTTCCAGTGCCATTTGATCCCACAAGATAATTAACGCTGCCCCATTCTGATTTTATGAAAGGCTGATTACCCCAAAGGTCGGGAATACTGATTGAAACGGGAATATTCATTTTTTAAGCTCCATACAGCAGTGTTTGCAATTGGTTTACAGCATTGCGGAGCTGGTCTGCTCCTCCGAATTTGCCGATGATCTCGTTCACGTTACCATGCTGCGAGATGGATGGGAGTTTCAGGACGTCGGGCAAAGTGAACTGGAGTTCGCCGTCGGTCGCGTATTTCTCCAGCAGGTCGTTAAGAATCTCTCTTGCCTCAGGGCTGAGATAATTGAAAAAGGCAAGTTCTTTCTTTTTCACGCGGTCGGCACGCTGACGACGAGTTAGCACCGGTGCGTTGAACGCCAGATGGCACAGCAGGTCGAACGGGTCGGCGTCAGGCTTTCCTGCTTGCGCTGCGACATTCGCAAAATCTATGCCGCGATCTGCGAGCTGGTGGACGATTTCGGCACGTTGTTCGGCATTGGCCCAGCGGACTCGAAGGTCTTCAGGGCTGGTACAGAGAGTACGCACCTTCTCGGCTGTGTAGTCGGAAAGCTTGACGACACGGAGTTGTTTGCCGTCGGCATCGAGTTCATGCACGAGTTCGGCTGCAATCTCGACATGTCCGCCGTCGAAATAGTATTTGCGTCTGCCTGTTGGTGGTTCAGCAACACCAACTCTGGCGGGTGTTTTATCTTCATCATATTTAATTTCCAATTCTTCCGGAGTAATGATTTCAGTTTTCTTGACCTGTCCATGCTCGTCAATTTCCTCCTGAGTGGCGAAGGCGGGATCGCCGTCGAATGCCGGATCGGCGAAATTGCGGGTGGCTGTGCCGGTGTAGTCGAGGATGTTGAACCAGAGCTTGCCATAGTCTTCCCGGACACGCGTACCGCGCCCGATGATCTGTTTGAATTCGACCATCGAATTGACAAGACGCAAGAGCACGACGTTTCGGCATGTGGGTGCGTCAAGTCCGGTGGTAAGAAGCTGGGAGGTTGTGAGGATGACGGGTGTGCGCGTCTCCACATCCTGAAATCTTTGCATGTGGCCACGACCGATGTCGCCCTCGTCGGATGTGACACGGCAGACGTAGTCCGGATAGCTGGATGATTGGATGGATGGATTGTTGGATGATTGCTTAAGGGATGGATTGGTTCCAATAAGATCGGCATTCAGGTTGTTGAGAGCGGTGCGCATCTCGGACGCGTGCTCCTGATCCACGCAGAATACGATGGTCTTGCCAAAGCGGTCGGTTTTCTTCAGGAAAGCGGTCAGGTGCTTGGCCACACATTCCGTGCGTTTAAGCAAGGCCACTTTCTTTTCAAAATCCGGAGTGCCATAGGCTTCGTCGGGGATACGCCTGCCATAGCGATCCATGTCCTCTTTGCTGGGCCGCCATCCGGCTGCATCCCATTGTGTTACAACGCGGTGAACGCGATAAGGCGCGAGAAAACCATCGTTAATGCCCTGTTTGAGACTGTATTGATAGATCGGATTGCAGAAATACAGGTAGGTGTCGCGGTTCTCTTCCCGCAAGGGAGTTGCGGTCATGCCGAGCTGGTATGCAGGCTTGAAATATTCGAGGATGTCGCGCCAGTTGGAATCATCCTTGGCGCTGCCTCGATGGCATTCGTCCACGATGATCAGGTCAAAGAAATCCGAGGCGTATTGTTTGTAGAGGCCGGGGCGGTTGGCGTCCTTGGCGATGGACTGGTAGGTGGAGAAGTAGAGTTCACGACCGTGAGTGACCACGCCGCCTTCGATTTTGTGGCGGGCATCGCCGAACACCGAGAAAGTCTTGTCCTTGGGATCGTCCACAAGGAAATTGCGGTCGGCCAGGTAGAGGATACGCGGTTTGCGGGTCGGGTCGCCCTTGGCGTTCCACTTGGAAGACCAGAGTTTCCAGCAGATCTGGAATGCGACAACGGTTTTGCCGGTGCCGGTGGCCATCGTCAGCAAAACCCGTTTTTTTCCCTGGACGATGGACTTCACGGCCTGATCAATGGCGATTCTCTGGTAATAGCGCGGTTCCTTGCCGGTGGTAAGGTTCGCCAGAGTGAGCAGATGACCTGCGACATCGTCGGTGATTTTTTCGGATTTGCGGAGGCGCGACCACAGTTCATCAGCCGTGGGGAAGTCTGAAATCCGGCTTTCAATGCCGGTGGTATAATCGAATTCGATAATCTCTTTTCCATTGGTGGAATAGGCGAACTTCAGACCGAGTATTTCAGCGTAATCCTTCGCCTGCTGGAGTCCTTTGGCGGCATCTTCGTCTTCCGGCTTGGCCTCGATGACGGCGAGGAACTGGTCGCGCGTATAGCGGAGAAGGTAGTCGGCGCGCTTGCCTGGCCTGCGGGTGGCGCGGTTGCCATGGACAATGATCCTGCCATCGGTGAAGCTGCGCTGTTCGCAGATCTGGTCGTCGTTCCAGCCGGAAGCGTAGAGCTTGGGGAGGATGTATTTTCGGCAAGTGTCCGCTTCACTAGATGGTGGCATTATGAAAACCTTTCTAAATACGGCCCTCCGCGACATAGCTTATCAGCGTAACCGGGTCGACAGTCGATGGTAGTCAGAGAAGGATTTTCCAGCCCCCCTCCGTATAGATATCACCCTTGGTAAACATTTTACTATATACATGATAGGATGGTTTTCAAGGAGCTTTGAGAACAGGGATAGACGAAGGAGTTATGGGAACTGGCTCATTTTGTAACAAAAGCCCTATGTTTTCATCAGAAGTCAAAAGCCATCTGATTCTTGTGCACAAATGTCTTCCTGGTGTTTTTGAATCTGCCACTCATTTTCCAGCGGCTTATCCGGGCTTCAACTTGCTCCAGGCTTCTCCGGCACGAATCAAGATCCTTTTTCATGAGCTTCCGGAGCTTTTCAAGCCTGCGCTTCTTTTCCTTCTCATTCCATGACAGGAAACCCCAGTCCTCCCCAGACCTGCGTTCGCAATAGATGATGTTTCGAATCGATTCCACTCCTTCCCTGTAGTGTGAGACGATCTCCATCATCTGCGAGCAGGTGACTGCCGTTTCCGGATTCCCTGACTCCAGCTCGCATATGGCCAGTATGGCTTCAAGCCTTTCAATGTCCTTATATTCGTAGGCTTCCTGCGCCTCGTGCCACAGGCCGCTGTTCTTATCATTGAAGTCCGCTCCAGTATCCGGATGGAGTTTCTTGCATATTACCCTGTATATTTCCTTGAGCCTGTTTTCCCTGGCATTCACGCGCGCGGATGCAGTTTTCCCTCCGTGCCTGCCGGAAACCCTGTCGAACATCTCCCGGAACGTCCCGAAAGGATCCCTCATGAATTCATCCTCGTCAACATCCTCAAGTTCATCTACGAAATCTTCAAGAATATCTTCGTCACCAAAGATTTCATCCTCGTCATCCATGTCATCAAAATCTTCATCGAAGCCACCACCGTCCTGACCGTCCGCGCCCCTTCCGGAAAAATCATCTTCCATATGGGTGAATGGATTCTTTACTCCTGAGTCAAGTTCAAGGACCAGCTGTACATGGAGCTCAACTCTGTCGGCATTTGGCATTACGGCCCCTCTGTATTCAAGCTCCTTTAAAATGAGATTTTTCCTGGAAATATCCTCCTGGAATCTTTTGAATTCGGCCATTTCCGCTCCCATGTTCAGCCGAAGCCACGAGGCAAATGCAGGTCTTTCCTGCTTTTCATAGAAATCCAAGGTCTTCTGGTTGTTCTCGAAATCCTTCCTGGCCTCGTGACATTTCCGCCTGAATGCATCCTTTATTCTTCCGGTATCAAGCCGTATAAGGCTCCGGCATAAGTTTTTCGGATGCCTGTTCTTTTTATTCTTTCTTCCCATAATTAATTCTCTCTGCAATCCTTTTCACTTTTGATTTATAAATTACATCGACAGATTATGGTCCGAACGTATGCTCTTGATCTCATTGGATCCGAGCTTCGCCTTTCCCGCAAAATCCGGCCATCTGGAAACTGCTTCTCCAACCTGTTTAATGACCTTCTCGGCGGTGCCTATGCCAAACCTTTCTGCAAGTTCCAGAATATCGTGTCTGGAGATTCCTGAGAATTTCCCATTGACCGACATCAGGTGCTGATGTGTCCATTCGCTCCTGGGATTATAGGCATGTGTCACATCATACGCAGGCGCAAGCTGCCAGCCTTTCCCTTCGTGCATGATGAAGGAGAAATTCTTGGGGTGATCGTCGCAGTTCGCAGTCATCACATTGAAGACCATCCTCCTGAACGCCTCTTCCTTGGCGGTGTATCCCAGTTCCAACTGCTTGATAGCTAGGAAAAGCTGGCTGTAGTCGTGGCTGGCCTTCTGCTTGTAGTCCAGATGCGACATGGCGCACAAGGTCTGGAGATGGTGCTTCCGGTTCCCGTCCCTGTCAAAGCGGAGCGTCATGAAGTGGGCTCGTCCGTTTTCCTCCAGCAGCTGGCATTTTGACATTTCAATTCCTGCGGCAACAGCCATGAGGTGATAGGCATATTCTATACGTCCATAATCCTGTGATCCTCCAAGCTCCTTGTCGGCACCCATGCCGTCGAACTTGAGAAGCCAGTGCTCACATCCGGATTCCACATCAAACTGTCCCGACCTTATTTCCCTTGTCTTTGGATTCCACGCTATTGCTGCCTTTGCGCGGGCTCCACCTGCCGAGGTTCCAACCTGGGTTATCTGCATAAGGGCGGCCTTCGACAAGTGGTCTTCCCCGAGATGACCGTGCATGGCGCTGCGTGCGCTTTCAATCAGGTTCGACAGGTCGATGGCAGTGCTTTTCGCACCGGCGGGATTGCTGCGCGCAGGCTTGAACTCCAAAGCTCCGAAACCCCTCTTTCCCATGTATGCGAGACGGTCCAGCGCGGTGATATCTGCCTTGCCAACACCTTTGCCCGCCATCCAGGCGTCAATCAGGTTGTTTCCGAAATCGTCCGGAAGCGCATCAGCCAGCAATGACGGCAGACGCCTGAATGTCAGTTCTGGCAGGTCAGTGAAGATGAACGGCTCTCCGGCCCCTGGCAATGGCATGGTCAGAGGAGCCAGCTCGATGCCCGACGCGATGAATGCCGGAGCATATTCAAACGCATAATAGCCAAGCCGTGGATCCAGCGCGACTGCACCTACAGTCCTTCCCCAGATACGGACCTCTATGGCTGAAACCTCCTTATACACTTATCCCCCTTTTCCTCGACACCCTCTGCCGGACACGCTTGGACTTCAGCATCCGCATAGGACTGATTGAAACCTGAGGAGTCAGAGTACCAAGCCATTCGTCCCTATCCAGGGTACGCAGTGCCTTGATAAGGGATGTGAGAGTTGCCCCTTTGCCGGACTCCAGCCTCTTGACGGCGTTAAGCGCTATTCCTGCCCGCTCGGCAAGCTGTAGCTGGTCCATGTTCTTGCGAAGCCTCAGCACACGCAGCTGCTGGCCGAGTTCAGCTTCCCATTCCCTGTGCGTAGTCTCTATTTTCATTAATAGCCTTTATTTAGTCTATTGATATGATAATAGCCATACAATATACCTATTTAAGTCTAATGCAAGTATAAGTAGAGCCAATCCACAAAGAGCTATGTCCCGTTCGGGTCAAACTCATCAGCGTTTGCGAGGGTTTTCCTTGATGGAGACGTAGCTCCTGAAGCGTTTCGGCGGGATGCCGGTGCATTTCCTGAACGCGCGCGAGAAGTAGTTCGCGTCGTCGAATCCGCAGGCCATGGCGACCTCGGTTAGCGGCATGTCGCCTCTTTCACGAAGGAGACGGCTTGCCTTTGAAATCCTTATCTTCAGGAGATACTGGATCGGCGTGCATCCCGCAGTCTTGCTGAAATACCTGATGAAGGATCTCTTCGACATGCAGGCCAGGGAGCACAGCTTCCCGAGGTTCATGTCCTCATGGCAGTGGGACTGCATGTAGGGTATCACCTTGCCAAGTCCGCTCCACCTGCTTTCAACCCTTGCATCCCGGCTTTCCGAATACCTGCTTGCGGTTATCAGCAATTGCAGTAGTAGGAGCGATGACATCTCGTCAGAGGCGGCATCAGGCTCGAACTGCTCCCTTTCGATCCTGTTGACAAGGGAGAGGCATTCCTCAAGCCTCTCGCGGGTCAGGTTCGCGGGCTGTATGAAACGGCCGGTGAGCATATGCGAGAACAATGTCCTATATCCGTGGCACAATGACAGGACGCCTTTCCTGCTGTTTATGAAATTCTTCCGGATCAGCACGTTGGCCAGCTTGAAGTCGCGGCACTCCAGATAGGCATGTTTCATTTTGCTGTCGACGAGGAAGAAGTCGCCCGGCTCAATCCTGTTCCTGTTCTTGCCGACGGCGTGTGTTGCGGAGCCTCCGAGCACGAACACGAGCTCGTCGAAGTCGTGCGAATGCAGAAGGGTGTCCCCCTGGTTGACCTTCTGCACGATCACCGATGAATTCCTTCCTCCTAGGCAGAGCTGCCTGAAGAAATATCTCCTGTAGGTTCCGGGCCTGTTCTGCGCTATGGATTTTATGTTCTGTGGCATGTCTGGAATCCTCGGCTTAAAGGCAACCGTTAAGCTGGGTGTTTAGCCTAATAAGTAGGGCGGTTTTTAAACCGCCAACTAAATGTCGGGTTTAAACCCGACATACTTTTAAGGACAAACTAACAGCCTCATTTTTCCAAGCTAAACGGTTATGATTTCAAGATAGTATTAATTTTGTCTGCGGAAAACACTTTTCAACGGACTTTGGCAATAAAGTCCAGTTATTTGGCGATTTATTGCTTGGAGAAGGAGGTAGCATGAAATATGATTAGGCCTAGGCCAATAAAAGGACAACTGATATGAAAAAGGGAGATGACATGTTGAAAAGAAACATGATTTGCGCTGCGGCTGTTGCCGGATCAGTTTTAGGGGCATGCGGCTGCGCCGTCCAGCAGAATGCAATTTCCGTTCCGGAGCGCGATCCTTCCAGGCCGGTGCTGATCCAGGTTGATCCCGGCAAATCCCCCGGCGCGGTAAATCCACTCATTTTCGGGAACAACCTTGAAGCCGCCAACGGCAAGGACATCTTCAGCAGCAAGGTCGATACAGCTGAACCCACGAACGGACAGGGGAGCTGGAATCCGGGTCTGCGCAGGCCAGTGCCTGAGGTCGTAGAGATCTGCAAGTCTGTCCGCATGGGCATGCTGCGCTATCCGGGAGGCTGCCTGACGCACAACTTCGACTGGCATCAGGCGGTCGGGCCGGCCAGCGAGCGGAAATATTTCAAGTTCGGCATCGACGAATATATCGAGCTGTGCCGTGCTATCGGGGCCGAACCGCTCATGAACGTCAGCGAGATATGTTCGCCCAAGGACACCGCCGACCTTGTCGAATACCTGAATCTTCCGGCCGTCCCCGAATATCCCTGGGCGATGAAACGCGCGCAATGGGGGCACAAGGAGCCATACAAAGTAAAATATTTCGAGATGGCCAACGAGTCCGACCACGGAAACCACAATGTCCAGCCGCTTCTCAAACGCAATGCCACCGAATATGCCGGCTGGTATCTTTCCTGCGCCGAAGCCATGCGAAGCAAGGACAGGAGCATACTGGTTGGCGGGCATGCTGGCACAGGCACACCGGTGAGTGATCCCTGGAATCACACGCTTCTGAAGCTGGCCGGCGGGAAAATGGACTTCCTGGCGGTGCACACCTACGCCGTCAGCGGCACTTCCGATGATACCAGTATTCCAATGCGCGCATGCATGGCGTCGACCGATCAGATGGAGGCCAAGCTCGCCGACTACCGGGCTCTTTCAAGGAAGGCCGCCGGCAAGGAAATTCCGCTTGCGGTCACCGAGTTCAACGCGAGCTTCATCCAGGAAAAGCCCGTACCATACCGCTTCACCTTCGGCGCCGCGCTCTTCTGCGCCGACTATATGCGCGTCATGCTGAAGCCGGAAAACAATGTCGCATTCGCCAACTACTGGCAGTTCCTCAACGGCTACTGGGGCTATCTCCGGACAAAGACGGAGAACGGGCAAACGCAGATTTCGACACGGGCACCATATCCGGTCTTCAAGCTGCTGGGAGAGCATACGGACACCGCCCTGCTGGACTGCAGGGTGTCCAACGAGCCCAGGCTCGAATTCGAAGGCTTCGTCCGGGCCATGCCCGCCAAAAAGAACTTCCACGCGGAGAAAGTCTTCATCCGCAATATGGATTTTCCGCTCGCCGACGACAGCAGCCGCCCGTACAAGATCAGGGCGAAAGGCAGGAATTCCATGGAAATCATCTTCTCGGAGTTCACCGGCGAATCATATTTCGAATTCAAGGACTTTCCTGTCAAGCCCGGACTCTCGTACCAGGTCTCGTTCGAGCTGAAATCCACGCCTGAGAAGGGCTCCATCTCCCCCGGACTCGGTCTCTGCGACGCGCGCGGATGGACTGCCTCCAAATCCGCATGCGGAGTCGAAGGATCGGGGGACGATCTCGACTGGAAATCCTACGAGTCCTCGATGATGATCCTTCCGGACGCCAAGGCGCTGTATCTCGTCCTCCGCATCAGGCAGGCGCAGAAATTCAGCGGCCGCATCGAAATGCGGAATATCAGGATCGCCGAGATCGAGCCTGAATCCTTCCCTCCTTATTCAGCCATCACCGCCTTTGCGACCGGGACATCCGACAGGAAAGTGGTCAAGCTGATAGTTATGAACAAGCATCATGCCGATGATTTGCCGGCGCATGTCAGCCTGAAAAACATACGGTCGGCGAAGATATGGACCGTGTCGGCCCCGGATCTGGCGGTGATCAGCAACAGCCCTGACGGAGCCTTTGAAAGAGTATCCGGCGAGCCGGTGGAAGGGATCTCGGCGGAGGGATTCACCCGGACTTTTCCCGCCCGCTCGATCAGCGCGGTGGAAATCGTATTGGACTGATATTTACCTGTGCAACCGGTCAGATTGGAAAAATGAGGCTGTTAGTTTGTCAATAAAAGTATGTCGGGTTTCAACCCGACACTAAGAGTTGGCGGTTTAAAAACCGCCCTACTTAAAGGCTATACTTCCAGCTTAACGGTTACATGTCTATTGGCAATATTATCCAGTTAATTGGCGATTTTATCCTTTCGTCCAGAAACAGGCGCATATATAATAATGGCAGGAAAGAACGTAACCGTTGAAGATAGATTAGTTAAAATGTTTATTCTTGAAGGTATGTCGGGTTTTAACCCGACACATGGTGGCGGTTTAAAAACCGCCCTACTTATTGGGAAAAGCACCAAACTTAACGCTTATATATAACTCATATGAGGTGATTGATATGACGTTTGCATCAGCATTCATGTCGGTGACAGTCGGATTTGCTTTTTTCGCATCAGTGGACTGCCTGTCGCAGGCGCTGCCGGGGAAGACCGGGGAAGCGCGTGTCGGAGACGTGGTATTGAAGATGGACTTCGGCAAACAGGAGGAACGGGAGAAGTTTACAAAAGCACCGTGGGCGAAATGGGTGAAGGACGGGAATACCGGTCCGACAGTTCTTTTTGTCGACGTTCCTGACACGGAAAAACCTGGACACTACAAGATAAACATGCCGTTCGACGTCACCGCCTATAAAGGCATGTCACTCCATTTCCAGTGCATGGCGAAGGCGGAGAAGGTCACACAGCCGCCTGAACCTTACAATGGCGTGAAATATATGATGCACACCGTCTCCACCGCAGCCGGACAGAAATGGAACAACCAGAACAATGTGTTTGGGACGTTCGACTGGAAGAAACTTTCGTTCAACATGTCAATTCCCGACGATCTAATCAGCGGCGATATTTCGCTGGGACTTGAGAACTGCACCGGTAAGGCATGGTTTAAAGATATTGTTGTTATCGTTTCAAGGGGCAAGATACTGCCGCGTCCCGCGCCGATGGTGAATCCTCCTCCGGCATACAAGGGGCACAGCCTGCCGCGACTGCGCGGTACGATGTCGCCGAACCAGTTCAAGGACGAGGATCTGCGCGTACTCGGACAGGATTGGAATGCCAATCTCATACGCTGGCAGATGACCAGGTCATGGGGGAAGGCAAATGTCGGACGTGATCTTGCCGACTACGACAAGTGGATTGACGAGGAGCTTGCAGATCTTGACAAGGTTCTTGAGTCCTGCAAAAAGTACGGGCTCAAGGTTGTCATCGACCTGCACAGTCCTCCCGGCGGACGCTACGACGACAGTTCGATGGCGATGCTGACTGAGAAGATCTATCAGGAGCATTTCGTAAAGATATGGGAGAAAATCGCCACCCGCTACAAGGGAAATCCCGCAGTCTGGGGTTATGATCTGATCAATGAACCTGTTACCGGAGAACTTTCGACCGACGGACTGGCAGACTATCTCGGCATCCAGGTCCTCGCCGCAAAGGCGGTCAGGAAGATAGATCCAGACACCACAATTATCATAGAATCCGACAGCTGGGACAGCCCTGAGGCATTCACATATCTCGAGCCAGTCGACGTAAAGAATGTAGTATACCAGGCTCACATGTACTACCCCGGCACGTTCACGCATCAGGGAGTCAACAACAATCCTGACACGCCAGTATCCTATCCGGGGATGATCAATGGCAAGATGTGCGACAAGGAGGCGCTGCGTAAATATCTGCAGCCTGTCCGCGACTTCCAGCTTGCGTACAATGTACACATCTACATCGGCGAGTTCAGTGCCATCCGCTGGGCGCCTGGCGACAGCGCATACAATTATCTGAAGGACTGCATAGAGATCTTTGAGGAGTATGGCTGGGACTGGAGCTACCACGCATTCCGCGAATGGAACGGATGGAGCGTGGAATACGGACCCGACAAGAACGACAATAATCCTGCAAAGGAACAGACCACGAGGGAGAAGCTGCTGAAGGAATGGTTCGCGAAGAATCAGAAACCATAAGGGATAGGATAATGAGAAGGGAAATATTCATTCTGAAGAAATTCTTCGAGAAGAATTCAAAGTAGGACGGATTTCCAGCCTTCCATTGGGGGCACCCCAATATTTTCCTGTAGGAATGAAAATATTGTAGACAGATGTATATTATGCACCCAAATCAAAACAAAGGGGATTTGCCATGCCTATGACCGGTAAGGAAAGGATCTCGAATATTCTCAAGAGGAAACCCGTCGATCGTATAGGGCTTTATGAACATTTCTGGGGTGATACGCAGAAAGTCTGGACGGATCAGGGACATATCAAGAAGGACGAGGATCTCGCCGCTCATTTCGGTTTCGACATGTCCGGATGCTGGGCATTCAACTATGTCGCCAACATTGATCATAAGAATGAAGTCATAGAAGAGGATGCTGAGACTAAGCTCGAAAAAGATGGAAACTACGCCATCCTCCGCAGGCACAAGTTGCACAACGCCACTCCTGAACACGTCGATTTTACCGTGAAGGACCGAGCAGGCTGGGAAGAACTCATCAAACCACACCTGCTCAAGACGGACAGGCGCAGGATAAATTTTGAAGGATATAAAAGCGCCAAGGAAGCCGCCGCCAAGGCCAACCGCTTCTTCTGCTGGTCCGGCGTAAATGTCTTCGAACAGATGCATCCGATATGCGGCCACGAATACATGCTCATGGGAATGGCATTGGATCCGGACTGGATCAAGGACATGACCGACACCCTTTCAAATCTGAACATCAGGCTCATGGAAATCCTTTTTGCCGAATGCGGGAAGCCCGACGGCATCTGGTTCTACGAGGACATGGGATTCAAGGAAAGGCCTTTCATGTCGCCGGAAATGTACGGTGAGATGGTACAGCCCGCCCATAAGAAGACTTTTGATTACGCTCATTCCCTCGGACTTCCGGTGATTGTCCACTCCTGTGGATTTGTCGAACCTCTTGTGCCTGGCCTCATTGAAGCCGGTATTGACTGCCTGCAGGTTATTGAGATCAAGGCGGGCATGGATCTTCTGAGACTCAAGAAGAATTTCGGTCACAAAATCGCATTCTGCGGAGGCATGGACGCCAGAAACCTTGTCGCCAACGACCGTGAAGCAATCAGGAAGGAACTCCAGCAGAAAATCCCGGTTGTCATGAAGGATTCAGGCTATATCCTGCACTCCGATCATTCGATTCCGACCGACTGCAAATATGAGACCTACCGCTATTTCGTGGATGAAGGCCTGAGGCTTGGAACGTACAAATAATCATGGATATAATTCAAAAGCTCCGGTCGCGGCAAGCGCGACCCTCCACGGCTTCGCCGTATTTTGATATTAATTACGCCGTAAGGCATGGAGGGACGTCCTTGCGACGTCCGTGACTTGGATGAAATAAATTAGGAGGAATTCTATTCCTTGGTATAAGGGGAATCTTCATTGCCACAGCAGCAGGAGAGACGGGGAAGCCACACCCGAGCATGTAGCCAAGTTCTATAAGTTCAAATGGACAGATTCCTGATATCTACAGTAGATCAACCGTGGCGCTGACGAAATAGTGATCGCTCGGGAATTTTCCATTCCTGCAATCCTTGATCACTTCGGCATCTGTAGCCCTAATCTTTCCACGCATGAAAATCCAGTCCATCTTGCCGATATCTGAAACGCATTCTGAACCCTTGAATTCATGGTAGGTATGTCCGGGATTACCATTGCCGTGCACGGCTTCGAATGTGTCTATCCATCCACCGGACTTAAAAACTTTTATTGCCTTGTTGCTAAAGTCGCAGTTCATGTCACCGGTCAGGATCTGGGGGTAATCTTCTTGATACGCTTTTGTATCTTCGACGATTATCCTGGCCTGGTTTTCACGGGCCTCCTGTGCTACATGGTCCAGATGGGTGTTGACTATCCTGAACTCAGTTTTTGTATTCAGGACTTCGAGACGAATCCAGTTGGCCAGGCGTATGCAGGCGCTGTCCCAGGATCTGGAACCAGGGACATGAGGAGTTTCCGACAGCCAGTAACCTCCCGAGGAAATGAAGTTGAATTTATTTTTGCGGTAAAAAATGCAGTTCTGGGGATTGCGCCCCTGTGGAACATCTGCCATTCCGAACGTCTGATATCCCGGCAGCGCCCTATGGAGGTCTTCGAACTGCTGCTTCCAGACTTCCTGGAAACAAATCATATCGGCTGACTGGGACTTTATTATTTCAGCACAGAAATCCTTCCGGTATTTCCATCCGTTGTCACCGTCCTCGGCGCCGAGGTATCTGATGTTGCATGTAAGTATTTTCATATCTGGAAATCCCTTATAGCTTAAAAATCCTCTTTGGATTGTCTATCAGGAGCATTTTGCATATCTCCTTCGCGTAATCAAGGTCGAAGACGCCTTCGTCGACTTTTATTGACAGGGCTTTTGCGATGTTCTGGCGGGCTATTTTCTGATGGCCGTAGACTCCATCGATAGGAATGTAGTCTCCTCCGAACCCGCAAATTTTGTTTGACGGCACGGCGTCGAGGAATTCAACCAGGGCATTTACGGAGGCCGTTGGAGAAATGATGTGTGACCAGCACATGTCGATCATCACATTTGGAAAATTCTTCGACAATGCCGACAATATGTTCTGATATGGATATGAGATATGGAATATATCGAATGTGACATTCTGATATTTAAGGAAAAGATTGGCCAGATGTTCCGGATTTGAATTAGATAGGCAGTTTCCGTTTCCTTCCTGGAGGCCGGTATGGATCTGGAATACCAGCCCTTTGCCGTCCGCGACTTTCATTATGTGGTGCATCATGAAATTCTGGAAAGGGGAGGTGTCGACTTTTCTGTTGTGCAGTATATCCATGAAGTTATCCGAAGCCTGCTTTTCATCGGTCTCAGGAAAATAGAGGCTGCGCCAGTATGCTGTTCCCGATTTCAGGGCGACAGCGCCTTTTTCGATTTCGGAACAGATCGTTTTTTCGCACAGGTGCTTCCAGTCATCCAGGGATTTCACGGCAGAACCCATTGGTTTTGCAATGAGACTGATTTGTCCGTGGTTCTGCGGCGTGATGAAACGTTCGGGCCTGTAGGCGTACCGGAAAAGACTTCGGTCGTATGCAGAGTTTCCGTCAAGTCCGTCGACAATGGAAATTTCTATCCCGCTCTTTTCCTTCAGGATGTGCCTGTAGTAGCTCTGTCCGGACAAGGTGTTTTCCCTGCGTTCATTGAAAATGCGGTCCAGCTCCCCGATGGTTTTCGAGTTTACTCCCGGCAGTCCGTAGATGTCCCTGGCCGTATGGTCCAGGACGCGTGCATATCCAGTATTTTTCACTGCATTCCAGTATGGTTCAAGGATATTCCACTTTTCTTTTACGGTCAATGAGGAACCCCTGATATCGCGTTCCATCGTTTTCTGGCTGAGCCCGGCGGAAATAATATCCGAGGAGATATAATGGCGCATCCACTCCGTCAGGATGTCATGTTTCCAGGAGGCCCAGTCCTTTTCACCCGGAAGATGTTCGTGGGTGTCAATTATCTTCAATGAACAGGCATGATCGAGCAGGTGTTTGTAGGATGTCATAAGGGCTCCTTTAAAGTTAAGGGCAATAAGATATCACGCAGACGGTAAAATTCATTTTTTTTTCTGGGCATGGGGATTGGTCAAATCAGTTAAAGCAGTATATCGTAAAAAATGTACCAGAGAGTAATACATCACCGTTACAAAGGCAGGAGGTTCGGAATACTTCTGCTTATTTTGGCGGCGCTTATTCTGATCACATGGGGTCTTGGAAAGGCCACGTATGATTATTTTTTCAGGAAAAACATGTATGATTCGCTGATAACGGAGGCGGCAAGGAAATATTGTGTTGATTCCTGCCTCTTGAAGGCGGTGATCTGGAAGGAGAGCAAGTTCAACCAGAACGCCAGGGGCGGCAGCGGTGAAGTAGGGCTCATGCAGATAAGGCCGACGACCGCAGCCAAGGAATGGGCCGAACTGAACCATGTCGATATTGAGGGAGAGGGCGTGCTTTTTTATCCGAGCCTCAACATCGACATAGGCGCATGGTATCTTTCCCGTGCGATGAAAAGATGGGAGAAATACAAACACTGCGAGGAACTGGCACTTTCCGAGTACAATGCGGGTTTCAAGGGAATGAGTTCATGGATCCCTTCTGATCCAGGAGGTGAAGTAATAAGCGGCATCAGGATAAAATCGACCAAGGCCTATGTGACGGATATTATGGACAAGTATGGCGAGTACGCTAAAAAACGGCCTGCAGTGAAATAATCAAGGATAACCCATGCGTTTTAGAAATGCGGCGGTATGCGTCTTTTCGGCATTGATTGGAATCATCGCGCTTGCGGCATATGCAAATTCGAACGTTGGATGGAAGGAGTTGTTCCAGTTCGACGGGAAGGCCGGTGAGAAAATTCTTCCGAAGGGCTGGGAGATCAGGACAAAGATCGGGACCGCGGCCTCTGAATTCTATCTGGTCAAGGACGAGAAGGATAATATGTCATGCCTGCATATGGAGTCGGACAAGTCCTCTGGAAGCGTCATATGCAATCCCGAGAAGGTGAACTTGAAGGATACTCCGATGATCAGGTGGAAGTGGAGGGTGAAGGCTCTTCCTCAGGGAGGTGACGGGAGGGAGGGGGGCAAGGATGACCAGGCTATCGGCATATATGTGGGAACTGGGAGCCTGTTGTCCAAGAAAAGCGTGTCATACAGGTGGGATACTGAAACGCCGAAGGGTTCCGAAGGGAACTGTTCATATGTGGCCGGAACGCTGAAGATCAAATGGTTCACCCTGAGGAACAAGGAAGACGCGCTTGGTGAATGGTTTGTCGAGGAGAGGAACGTGGCCGAGGACTTTAAAAACGCATGGGGATACTATCCTGACGAGATCTATATCAGCGTCTCAAGCAACAGCCAGTACACCGCATCGAAGGCTTCAGCTGATCTCAACTGGATCGAATTGAATCCGATAGCTGTAGAAACGAAAAAGTGAAATCTATCAACCTGTTCAAATAAATGGATGTGATTAGAATTTTTATTGCTTCCCTCTGCGCCGGTATCATTCTTGGCGCTCCGGTCGGAGTTGCCGGGGCGATGGTTGCCGATGCTGCGCTGGCCCATTCCAAAAAGAGGCTTTATGCCACTGTCCTTGCGGCCGCCATCGGAGACGCCGCCCTGGCAGCATTTTCAACGATATTCTCATCTTCATTCCAGAAATTCCTCAAAAACTACGAGAAGATCGGGCTTGTGACCGCAGGGCTCACAATTATGATGGTCGGAATGTTCATAATCGGCGTTACCTATGTTACGCACAAGGGAATGACATCGAAGGAAAACGTCAGGAATCCCCCGTCAAGGTGGATAATAAGCCATTTTGCGCCAGTTATGGCGGCCTTCCTTACTGCGCTCCTGCATCCCGGGAATATCGCGGCCTTCCTCTTCCTGATGACGATATTCTCGATGCTCTTCCCTGATTTCGTGAACCACACTTTTTCTTTCATTTCTGGAATTTTCTGCGGATCCTTCCTTGTTTTCAGCCTTGCCGGATTTCTGTTCTGGAAGATCCGCCAGAAGGCTGATAGATTTGTTCATTATTTAAGATACACCCTTGCTGTCATTATTATTTTGGCGGGGCTATATTTGGTTGTCATGCATTTTTGAACAAAAAGTACGGGGCACGTTTAAAAGTGATTCTTAACAGATATTCAATCAGGCATATCGTCTCTCCATCAGTTCTCCTTGAGACCGACCAGTTCATTGTCAAACTCGCTGAAAACGAGGAGGAGACTGAAAAAGCGCTCAGGCTCAGATATGAAATCTTCAATTTGGAGCAGGGGAAAGGTCTCCAGGAATGCAGCAGGAGTGGCATGGATTCCGATGAATTCGATGAATTCTGCCTGCATCTGCTTGTGATCGAGAAGGAAACCGGCAAGGCCATAGGGACATACCGCGTCCACCTGGGATCCATAGCCAACTCAGCCAGGGGTTTTTATTCTTCCAGGGAATACGATATCTACGGACTCCGGGAAATCGCTAACTACTGCATGGAGCTGGGAAGATCCTGTGTCGCTCCAAAATACAGGACAGGGGCAATAGTCGGACTCATGTGGGGCGGAATTGGGGAACTGCTAAACAGGACGGACTTGCGTTTCATGCTCGGATGCGTCAGCATGGAGGAGTTGAATCCCGCGGCCGGCTGGGCACTCTACAGATATTTCCAGGAAAAACATCTCATGTCGGAAATCCTGACCTCCCGTCCCCGCAAGGTATATGAGCTTGAATATCCTCCTGAACAGGAACTCCAAAGACTCCTTTCGGATGAAATCGCCCTCAAGAAACATATCCCCCCCCTCTTCAAGGGTTATCTCAGGATCGGATGCAGGATATGCGGGGAGCCAGCCCTTGACCATGAGTTCAAGACGATTGACTTCCTGATCATCCTCGACAAGCAGAAAGTTCCAGAACGTTACATCAGGCATTTTAAATCATAATGACATTCCTAAGACGCATCATAAGATTCCCCGCCATCCTTGTCTGGTTCGCCATTACCGGAATATATGCGTTGTTCATCGGATTCGGCAGTAGAAAAGGGATCAAGCGCGTTACAAAGGTGGCCATGCTCTGGGGCGCAGGGAACGCCAGGATCATCAATATGAACATAAAGGTGGTCGGAGATCCTCATAAAATAGAAGGAGGCATCATTGTCTCCAATCACCTCAGCTATCTCGACATCCTGGCGCATGCTGCTGTTTTCCGGCTGCGCTTCACCCCGAAGGCGGATATTGCCAGATGGCCTTTTCTCGGATGGTTCATCTATGTGTCCCGTCCAATCTGGGTCAACAGGGAGTCAAGACAGGAGTCTCATCTGACGCTGCGGAAGTATAAGGAAACGCTTGAGGACGGTATCAACCTCATCGTCTATCCGGAAGGCACGAGTTCCGATGGCAAAGGAATCCTTCCTTTCAAGTCTACACCATTTGAAGCCGTGGTATCAGGCAATTTCAAGATCCATCCGATACTGACAAGATATGTCCGGAAACCCGATGAACCTACGCTCTGCTGGTACGGAGGAATGACCCTTGTTCCCCACTGCTGGTACGTGCTTGGGAGGAAATCCACCGAAGTTGAGATCCATATCCTCCAACCTATCCTGTCAAATGGGAAAAACCGCAAGGAACTTGCGAGGTTCGTCCATGATTACATGGAAAAGGAATACGAAAAATTGTAAAATCCCGTCCTGACGGTACATTATAAAAATTTTCATCTGTGCCATTCCGCCATGCAAGACATGGTATCTTTGGTAAGGTATTTTTTGTAGATTAACATCAAACGTGAAAAATTTCATATGGAAAGAACTTGGCTGGGAGCGTTTGTATCTGCATGGAATCTCCTTCTGGAAATTCCTTTCCCGAATATCGGTCTCTGGTATGAGGATGAGGAGCCAAAGGGCGATTCGCTGCACACCCTCGCATGTTTTCCAATCGTAGGGGCGCTCCTCGGCTACTGCGCCTACTGTATCATCTGGATCCTCGACAAGTTCCAGTCGCCCCCTTCCGCCGCCGCAGTTTCAGCCATACTCATAGTCATCGGGCTTGAAATAGCGACTCTGGGCAGGAACTTCAATGCTTTCATGTCATTCATCGAGGCCAGGCTCGAAGGCCTCAAGGATCTGGAGCTTCTGGCAGCCGTTGAAAAAGAACCCTCTTTCTGCAGGACATCGCTTGGCCTTATGTTTTTCTTTTCTGTTTTTCTCCTCAAGATCGCCTGCGTCGCACTTCTTGTCTATTACGACCGCACTACATGGATTATCGTCACGATGGCAATTTCCTATGCGGTGATCGCTAAGATGGCGGTAGCCAAGGACCTGCGGACTTCGCAGCCTTTCTTTGATGCTGAAAATCGCGCCGAGAGGCTTGCCTGGCTTTTCGCCGGCGTCATCTCGATGATTGTTGGCTGGAGCTATTCCCCCGCCATAATAATCGCCATCGTCCTTGCCTATTATTTTTCCGAAAAGTTCAAACTCTACTGCGAGACCAATTTCGGGGGAGTCACAGGAAAACTGATCGGCATGTCGGGAACCGCCGCCGAAACATTGATCCTGCTTGTCGGCGTGATCCTCTTAGTCCGAGTCTAACCTATTTACATCTTTCCAGGGAAAAACCATGAATTTCAAATGCCTTGACGACTTGAAGAACCATCTCAACGGATCCTATACGGAAATAAAAACTTCGGACGGATGGGACATCATACCGGAAATATGCCCTGCGGGAATGAACGGTGACATCACGGTCAACTGTTTCCGTTTCGCGAAAATATTCAGGAAGAGTCCAGATGAGATCGCCCAGAACTCGGTGGAATTCCTGTCAGCCCATCCAGATGTGGAGAAGGCTGAAAAGGTCAAGGCGTTCGTAAATCTAGTCATGAATGGCGATGCCCTCCACAGGGATACCGTAGGAAAGTTCGCTGAAATCCTCAGCTCATGCAATCTTCCAGTGGACAAAAGGAGGAGGGTCCTCATCGAGTTCTCTGCTCCTAACACGAACAAGCCCCAGCACCTCGGACATGTCCGCAACAACACTATCGGAATGTCCCTGGCTTCACTTATGAAGAGGGTCGGACATGAAGTCTTCAGGATAAACCTTGTGAACGACCGCGGCATACACATCTGCAAGTCAATGATTGCGTACCAGCGTTTTGGAAACGGAGCAACCCCTGAAAGCACAGGAAGAAAAGGGGATCACCTTGTCGGAGATTTCTACGTCAAGTTCGATACTGAATTACGGAGGCAGCTCAAGGAGCTCAAAGAAGGCAGTCCAGAATTTAAGGACATGCCTGACGAGGAACTTTTCCTGAAGACTGAAATTGGCGGAGCCGCCCAGGAAATGCTGCAGAAATGGGAGGCCGGCGATCCTGAGGTAGTTTCACTCTGGAAAAGAATGAACGTTTGGGTTTTTGCGGGGTTCGCGCAGACCTACAGGCGCATGGGAGTGGAGTTCGAGCATACTTATCTTGAAAGCCAGACATATCTTCTCGGTAAAGACCTTGTAGTTGAAGGGCTGGCAAAAGGAACTTTTTTCAAAAGGGACGACGGCGCAATCCTGATCGATCTGGAAGATGTGAAACTCGGCAAAAAAGTCCTGCTGCGTTCCGATGGTACAAGCGTATACATGACCCAGGATCTTGGAACTACCCTCCTGAAATACAGGGATTACTCTCCAGACATCCAGATATGGGTGGTCGGCGACGAACAGATACATCATTTCAAGACTCTTTTTGCAATCCTCAAGAAAATGGGGAATGCATGGGCCGACAACCTCCATCACCTTTCATATGGAATGGTCAATCTGCCTACCGGTAAAATGAAAAGCCGTGAAGGGACCGTCGTCGACGCGGACGACCTTTTCGATGAAATGGTGAACCTTGCTAAATCCGCAGCATTGGAACGTGTCGGCGAGGGGAAAGTCCCGGACGACATCGACAGGCGGTCAGAAATAATCGGCATCGGCGCGATCAAGTTCAATCTGCTTAAGTTCAACCCGAAGACTACCATCATGTTCGATCCGCAGGCTTCGATAAAGTTCGAAGGCGATACCGGCCCGTATGTGCAGTATGCATGCGCAAGGATAAACTCCATTGAAAGAAAGGCCAGGGAATCCGGCCTGCTGACAACGGAGGAAGTTAAATGGAACCTTGCCTCCTCAGGCGAGGAAAAGGAACTTTCCGTGCGGATCTCGCAGTATCCCGAAATTCTCAAGGCGTCGGCCGAAAGAATGGACTGTTCGATGGTTTCCGAATATCTTCTTGAGCTTGCAAAGGCGTTCAACCGGTTCTACAGGGAGCATTCAGTCCTGAACTCGGACAATGATGACCTTAAGAAGGTCAGGATTGCCCTATGTTTCCGGACACGCGACATTCTTGTTGACGGGCTGAAGACCCTTACGATCGATGTTCCCGAGGCCATGTAATATTTTTCCCTTCCGGGAAAAATATCATTTTACAAAAATTTCGACTTTTCTCTTCTCCTTCTCGGTCTCGATCAGCTTCTGGACGGCTTCAGAGGTCTTCTGCTTCTTCATGTTGTCGAGGATGAAGCTTTTCACGTCCTTCAAGGGAACAGTTGCAGCTTCACTTTTTTCAGTGACCTTGATTATGTGATAGCCGAACTTCGTCTCGACTATGTCGCTCATCTCTCCAGGCTTCAGCGAGAATGCGGACTTTTCAAATTCAGGGACCATCTTTCCTTTTTCAAATGCGCCGAGATCTCCGCCTTTCTCCTTGCTGGGGCAGGCGCTGTTCTCTTTTGCGAGTTTCGCAAAATCTTCGCCGCCCTTGAGCTTGGCAAGTATTTCCTGGGTCTTCTTAAGGGCTTTCTGCTTAAGTTCATCGGATGCTTTTTTCTTATCCGCATCTGACATCGTCTTTGCCTTTTCAGCGTCGATTTCTTCAGGCCTTATGAGGATGTGGGAGGCCTGCACAGTCTCCGGTTTCTTGAAACGATCCTGGTTTTCCTTGTAGAACTTCTCGACATCCTCATCGGATATTTTAATGTCGTTGACTACTTTCTCCTCGATCCATTTCTGTATTGCGAGGCTGATTCCAATCCTTTTCTTTATGGCTTCCTCGGTCATTCCCTGCTTTTTCAGCATTTCGGCAAGCTGTTCAGGTGGAATCTTTTCCGTCATTTTCTTGAATTCTTCGTCTGTCTTTGCCGCGTCAGGCTTATAGCCATTCTCTTCCGCAACCTTCGTGAGCAGCTTCGTGGTGACCATGTCGTTGATTCCGGCTGCAACTTCCTTTTTCCAGGTTTCCGGAGGTATTTTATCCAGCTGCCCGTTTTCCTTCATCATCGAGATTATGGGCTTGAACTCGGCCTCGATGTCGGCCTTTGTTATGTTCTCATCGCCGATCTTGGCGACAATTTCAGGAAGGAATGCTAGAGGTTCGGCATTTGCTTTTTTCGGTGCGGCCTCATCGGCCTTGAAAAACGCTTCCGGTTTCAACTCCGGGGCAGGAGCCGGTTTCGCATCCTTATCCTCGGCGTTTACAATGTTGAACGAGGAGAAGGAGAATAACAATGCAATTAGAAGATACTGTTCCTTTTTCATGTACATCAATCCTTATTTTAAAATTAAATTTAGTATTATAGACAACTTATAAACCATTATGTTCCATGCAATCATATATATATAACGCATAACCGGGAGACATGTACTGAATTCATCCTTTCAGCGGCATCCCCTATTTGCCGGCATTATTCCCTGTCTTCTTAAGGAACACCGCCTTCATTATAGCCTTATATACCGGAGTTCCCGTCCTGTCGGCACGAGTCGCAGACCCGCTCACTGAATCTATCATCCTAATGTCGCCTTCAGTGTCGACATTCATTCCCCAACCTGTATTTACGGGGCTTGTGTTCATGAGCTGATCATCGCGTTCCTCGCCTGACTTGACCTGTTCGTAAAGGATTATCATGACGGCGTCGGCGCCCTTGTCCTTCGCCTTATGTACCAATTTCTTCTCAAGATCCTGCTGGCTGCCTCCTTCATTGGCGGGAGCGCTGGCTACAGCATGGCCCATTAGCTCATAACCGTCGGGAACCCCCTTCTGCTTTTTGACGATTTCGACGCTGGTGGTCGGGGCATAAGTCTTTCCGTCATAGGAAACGCTGGTACATCCCTGTGCAACTGCAAGAGTAATGACAATTGCGGCCAACAATGCCGGTCTTAACAGGGAATTCATCATAAAACTCCGTAAATTATGTATTGGTTCCAGATTTGAACGTTGAAATCTAGCATATTACATGCAATATGCTAATATTTTGAACTCTTCTTCGGAGACAATGTCACATTTACTGTCTTGAGCCGGTTTCTGAGGTTCATTTCATTCATGTGCATCAGCCTTCAGATTTTGCAATGCCCAGGATGACCCCTGTTAACACAAGGATGGCGCCGGGATAGAACCAGAGAGGCGGAACTTCCTTGAAAAGAGGTATCGCCATTATTGTTGCAAGGACGAACTGGGCGGGAACGCTGAAAGATATGAGCTGGGGTTTTGCATATTTGAGGACATACATTACAAGAGCGTGTCCTCCGACCGTTGGCAGAAGGATGAGTCCCGCCAGTGCAAGTATGCTCTGGGTGTCTCCTATTTCAATGGATCCATAGATGAGGATTGCAGCGATTGCCTGGACGAATGCCGCTACGAAGAAAACCTCGGTGCTGAATACGAAAATATGATGGCCGGCACGGAATTTCCTGCTTATGACAAAATATGTAGAGCAGAGAATCGCGGAAATGAATGTTACGGTTATCCCCGCGAAATCGGAACGGCTTGCGCTGAACTGGTGTATGGTGAGCCACAAAGTGCCCATGATGGCGATGACAACGGCAAGTATCTCCCACTTGTTAAGTCGTTCACCGATCATGTAATGCGCTATGAATGGTGTTATGAGAGGCTGGAGCCCGATGAAGAGGCAGGCGTTCGCTATGCTCGTGTTCTGGATGCCCCAGCACCAGGTCGTGAAATGCGCACCGAGAAACAATCCAGCCAGAAGAGTCCCTTTAGTGAAGAACTTGTTCTTGTTTTCCTTCCTGCTTATCCATATCGCGAACGGAAGGATGAGCATCGCGGCGCCGAAAACACGCCAGAACCCGATGCTTGCAGCCGATATATTGCAGTAGCGCGTCAGTATCGACGCGCTGGAAGTCAACAGTGTGATTACCACCCACAGAAGTATTATGTTTGTGCGGGACACGGATGTTATCTGCTTTTTGCTACCAGGCTTGCCAGATCCGGATGTTTGTTGTACCAGTCGATAAAGGCCGGAATGCCTTTCGTAATTGAAGTCCTGGGATCAAATCCAAGCTTCTTATGGGCTTTCTCAATGTCGGCGAAACTTTCCGGGACGTCTCCGGGCTGCATGGGCAGCATCTCCTTCTCGGCTTTTATCCCTATATGGTTTTCAATTATTCCTATCATGTCCATCAGTTTTTCGCTTCTGTTGTTTCCAAGATTGAAAATCTCATATTTGTCCAGATTGGGCGAGAACATTGAAGAGCAGACGCCATTCACTATGTCTTCAATGAATGTGAAGTCACGTTTCATGTTCCCGAAGTTGAAGACTTTTATCTTCTTGCCGGCCTTGATGGCTTCGACAAAAAGCCACATCGCCATGTCAGGACGCCCCCAGGGTCCGTAAACCGTGAAAAACCTGTGTCCTATGGTCTGGAAACCGTAAAGATGGGTGTAGCAATGCGCCATCAGCTCATTGGCTTTTTTGGAAGCGGCATAAAGGCTTATGGGGTTGTCCACCCTGTCAGATTCAGAAAAGGGTATTTTCGTATTGCCTCCATATACGCTTGAACTGGAAGCATACACAAGCCTCGGAATATTATTGTGCCTGACCATTTCTAGGATGTTAAGGAATGCCAGTACGTTGCTGTGCTCATAGGCATGGGGATTGGTCAGAGAATATCTTACCCCGGCCTGGGCCGCAAGATGGCAGACCACGTCGGCCCGGTATTCCGAGAAGACTTTCTTTAATTCCTCCAGGTCTGCGATATCCAGTCGTTTTTCAATGAAGTTGGGATTCCTCCTGAGAATCTCGGACCTGGCGTCCTTGATTGATGTGTGATAGTAGTTGTTGAAATTATCTATGCCGACAACCGTATGCCCCTCTGTCAGAAGTTTCTCGGCGACATGGAAACCGATGAATCCTGCGCTTCCTGTCACAATTATTGCATTTTTTTTCATTTTGTCCAGCCTATGGAAATTAGCATTTCACCACGTTCTTGCCCTTCGGAACGGCATTCCTGGTATCAATTACGAGCTTTGCGAGTTTCGCAATTTCCTTGTGTTTCACGCAGTCGTGGGCCGTGGCAATCATCACCACATCGTATTTCCTGCCTTTCAAACTGACGCTCTTCTTGCCGCTGTACTGGGGATACTCGCGGGTCCTGGGTACGAGAGGACAGAAAGGATCATGGTATTCGACCTTTGCACCTTTCTCCTCGAGAAGCTTCCAGAGCATGAAAGACGGACTTTCCCTCAGGTCGTCGACATTCTTCTTGTACGCCACTCCGACCAGCAGGATCTTGCTACCCTTCATGACCATTCCGCGCATGTTCATCTCCTCGAGAGTGCGCTGGATTACGTAGTATGGCATGAAAGTATTGATTTCACCTGCAAGTTCAATGAACCTGGTGGAGCAGTTATATTCCCTGGCCTTCCATGTCAGGTAGAATGGATCTATAGGTATGCAGTGCCCTCCAAGTCCGGGTCCGGGATAGAAAGGCATGAATCCGAAGGGTTTTGTCTTGGCGGCTTCAATGACCTCCCATATGTCGATGCCCATCTTGTCGAAAATGAGCTTCAATTCGTTCACCATCGCGATATTGACCGATCTGAAGATGTTCTCAACAAGCTTGGTCGCCTCGGCGGTCGCAGACGAAGACACTGGAATCGTCCTGCAGATTATGGTGTCATACATGGCCCTGGCTATTTTCAGGCTGTCGGCAGTGTCCGCACCAACCACCTTCGGAATGGTGGAAGTTGAAAAATCCTTGTTGTTCGGATCTTCGCGCTCCGGAGAGAAGGACACATGGAAATCCTTGTCAGCCTTCAATTTAGTTTTCTTCTCGAGAATCGGGCATAGGACTTCGGTGGTCGTTCCGGGATATGTCGTTGATTCGAGTGAAAACAGCTGTCCTTTCCTGACATATGGAGCCAGTGATTCGGCAGTCGACACAATATAGCTCATGTCAGGCTCGCGGTTATGCGTCAGAGGCGTCGGCACGCAGATTATTATGGCGTCGCAGGACGAACTCTTCGAAAAGTCGTTCGTGGCATTGAACCGTCCCGTATCATTCATTTTCTTCAATACTGAGGAATCAATGTGCTTTATATATGACTGGGATTTCTTCAGCATCTTGATTTTTTCGGTATCAACATCGAATCCAAGCACTTTGAAGCCGGCATTGATGAATTCCTTCGTAAGCGGAAGTCCCACGTAGCCAAGCCCGACGACCCCGATTTTAGCCTTGCGATCATGTATCTTCTTCAGAATTTCAGCAACCATAAAAATCCTCTTTAAGAATATGTCTTTTTTAAGTCGATTTGTAAAACATCTAATATATGTCCATTTCCATGGACTTGCAATATGGAAACGCGTCTGAAAAATTCAAACGGAAAATTTGTAACCTTTTTCATCAAAAATGCGTAAACAGGGATATAATAAGCAGAAACTGATTTTTTTGGTTTTAAGATATGAATGAAGTCAACGAAAATTCTGATTCGGAAATTATCGGCCAGGTCATACGGGGCGATACCGACCTGTATGCTGAAATCATCAGGCGGTACCAGGGCAGAATTTACAGCTGCGCATATGCCATAACGCAGAATTCACATGATGCATCAGATGTCGCACAGGAGGTTTTCGTCAGATTCTACAAGAATATCGAGCAGTTCGACACAAGGCGTCCGCTTTCTCCCTATCTCATGACGATTGCCATAAACTGCACAAGGAACCTTTTCAGGGACAGGAAAATGAAGTTCGTTGAAAATGAAGAGGAGAGCAGGGACATAATGGAGAACATATCGGACAGCTCCCCAAATCCTGTCGAGGCTATGACGATCAGTGAAAAGAGCCACAAGATAAGGCAGATGGTGGACAATCTGCCGGTCTCAATGAGGGAGATCTGCGCGCTGTTCTACCTTTCCGAGAAGTCATGTGCTGAAGTCGCCCAGATACTCAACATAAGTGAAAGTTCAGTAAAGACAGGGCTTCACAGGGCCAGGAAAAAGCTGCTGGAAAACTACACCAGGGATTGGAACAGGGAAAATGCATACGGAATGTGAAAAATTTGTAAATTTGATGCCCGACTACGATTGGCTCGATGAAAAGGACAGGAAAGAGCTGAATCAGCATATTTGTGTCTGCGGGGAATGCGAGGGGAAATTCAAGGCAGTTGAGGTTTTCGGGGAGATTGTCTCTGAAAGGAGCCAGGAAATCATGAAAAATACGGATTTGACTGAAAATGTGATGTCCAGGATAAAGCAAAAGGACAGTAAATCATATTCAATATTGTCCTTCGCGGCTGCATTCGTCGTCGTTGAGGCTGCAATACTGGTATTCCTGGACCCAAGGCTTATGGAAACCGTCAACATGATGCTTGCCGCGGTCGGACTTTCAGACGAATATATAACTGTGATAGGGGAATATTTCTCGAGCAGCATCCCGTTCAGCTTTGATCTGAGCCTGACCGGATTGATAAATATCGAAATGATCATCATAACAATCATAGCCGGAATTGTGCTTTCATTCCCGGCCATCCGGTTTTTTGATGAACGGAGGACGTCCAAGTAAGCATGAAGAAAATCATCTTAACAGCCATGATTTCCCTGTCGGCATGCCATGTATTTGCCGCGGGTGGAGCTCACGATCCCAGGATGATATTGGGGTCTGTCCTGTTCATGCTTGTGGTTGCCTGCCTCATTATCCTGGCAAAACTGGGATGCATCTCCCTGGGACTTCTCTTGTCAGTTTTCAAACCGCAGAAGGTCATCAGGCTGAGTTCGGGACTGAACGGCAGGCTGTTGAAATCATTCCTTCTGGGAATAATGGTTTTCATAGCATACATACTTCTCCTGGGTATATCAAAATTCATCCCGAAACCGTATGAAGGCCTCCTTTCAATACCGGTACTATTGCTTTTCTTCATACATTTTATTCTTGCTTTTACCGCAGTAAGCCATTTTACAGGCGAGAAAATACTGGCAAATACCTCCAGCCCGAAAGCCGGATCTACATTCTTTGCCGTCCTTTACGGCGGAATCGTCATACTTCTCTGTGGATTCTTTCCGATCTTCGGAATCATCATATTATCCGTAATTCTACTCACCGGTCTTGGCGGTACCCTTTCAGGTCTTGTCAGCAGAGGCTGATTGATCTAAAAGGCATACATTTATCTCGAGGTAATTTTGGAGCGCTGGCGTCTCGCCGGCAATTCTTATAGTAGCATAAGCCTCAGTCTTCTTCCCTCTGCGCACTCTGCGGTAAAAGCATTGGATCCTAACCGCAAAGAACGCAAGGGGAAGGCGCGAAGTTCGCAGAGTTTTAGGAGATGCAGGATAAAGACTGAGGGATTACGCATACATTCTTTAAAATTTGAGTTTCGTAATTGACTCCCTTGATTTAACGCCGGTACAACCCTAGATTGCCAGTTATCGGGTGTTTCTGCGCCCTATATTCGTCAAAATAATAAATGAAAGGAATAATATATATGGAAAAGAAAATCAGGGATATGCTTGAGGAACTCAGAGTCCATCTCCAGGCCGACGGCGGAGATCTCGAAGTTGTCAAGATCGATGGCAAGAATGTCGACCTCAGGCTCAAAGGCGCCTGCGGATGCTGCCCCCATGCGACCATGACAATCAAGGACGGTATCCAGAGGATTCTCAGGGAGAAGATAGACAAGGACATCGTCGTAGAAAGAGTCGAGTAATCCTCTTTGCATACGTTTATTCTTAAAAGCCGGCGAAAGCCGGCTTTTTCTTGTCAATTGCGGGAGACTGACCCCGAATGCCGCTAAGTTAAGCATTTCTGCCATCATGAATACACAAGCTGAAGCTTGAACTCCAACCTCAGCACACAGACAAATATTGGAGTTCAAACTTTAGTTTGTCTTCTCTATAATCTTAGCGCCATTCGTGTCTGACCCCGAATGCACAGACCGCCCATTATAAGCCGACCTGGAGATCGGCGCTCCTTGTCAGGCATGCAATTGCCTTATCTATGATTTATTATTGAATTCGCGTACTCCTGTCCGCCAGGCTGAAATCTTGCTCCAGGGAAATTCTGCCAGTTTGCCGGCAGCTTCAATGATTTCGCCATCCTGTGTGTCTTCAGCCGCAAGACTGAGAAGAAATGCCGCCTTTGATGGAGGAAACTCATTGAGCTGGGTCCAGTTCCAGTTTTTCCTTCCCATGTAATATGGAAGCATCCATCTGATTGCAGGTAAAATCCCGCGCCCATCGGCAGTCTTCCATCCCCATAGATCAATTCCCATCTGACGGGAGAGGCGGGACAGGATTGCAAAACCTGTAAGGTTGAAAGTGCAGTATGACATGGAAAGGGTGCGTGCGAGTTCGTGAGGCTGGCTCCCATCCGGTTCTATCTGTGAGCTGATCCGTGGATAAACATGGTTTTCAATTTGGTCGCGGGCTATTTTATCCTGACCGCAGAAGACTGCGAAACAGACTACCTGTGTGTCATACCAGGTGCCATGGTTGTTGAACTCCCTGCATTCGGTCTGCCCATGTTCGCTTTTGAGAAACCATTCGAGATAAGATCCTACCCAATCCTTAAGACCTGAAAGATCATTTTGAGTCCAGGATTTGCTGAACGGCAGATGCGAGACCATATCAAGCATATGACATAGATTCATGGTATCTATGAGCCCCAGTCCTCTTCCTTCGCATCTTCCCGGTATGTACTGGGCATAGCGGAGATGGGGATTCATCATTGTGGAAGGCTCCAGGAACCAACAGCGCAGAAGCCTGCCGACGTGGCTTGCATGGATTTCATTTTCTGAAACAAAGGATTGGATAGTCAGACAGGAAACGGCATCGCAAAGGTGTTCCAGCTGGGTTCGATCTGTATTGTAATGTTCAGGATTGGTTTCCCCGTCCCTGCGTATGTAAGGCAGCCCATCCGGCTTTTGAGGGTCCGGCCACCAGTATGGAGCCATGCTTACGTAATCATTTTTCAGGCCGCTTGGCGGAAGCTTTGTTTTGTCGACCACGCTTAGGTGATCAATATCCAGGGATTTCAGGCTCTCCTTTGTAAGATATTCGGCGCTTTTCGCGTCATGTAAAAGTTCTTTTTTGAACTTATTCCATGATTCAGAGGTTGTTATAAATGTCTTTATTTGGAAATTCCTTCAAATTCATCCTGGAGAATATGCCGGAAGCTTTATGGAGACAAATCAGATTCAAAAATGGCTGTTGACAATTGATTTACTGGGTTTATCCGGTTTGCTGACGGAGGAATGTCAGTCCTTTTTTACCTCTTTATTTAGATCTTTTTTCACAAAGTCGACGACATTCTGGAATTTAGGTATGTTCTGTTTGTCCACTTCCATGAGAGTCTGATGGGCTTCCAGTACAGTTTCAGCTTTCTCTGTCTTGTCTGTCGAGGTTCCTGCATCCATCCATCTCTGGTGGGATTCAATTTCAGAAGTGGTGGTGTAGGAGAATATTTTCTGAAGTCCAAGTCCGTTGAGAAGGTTTTTGTTATTGTCGCTGGCATTTACAATACTGACCAGGGATCCCAGCTTTTTCGCCTTCAGTCCGATCATGGCGAGGATCCCCATGAACGTACTGTCCATTCCAACGCATGCTGAGAGGTCAATAAAGATCCCCTTGCAGTCATGTTCATCAAGACTGTTGGCGAAATTGCGCAAAGGAGGACTGCATTCAAAGGTGGCTCTGCCTTCCACTTTCACGTGGTATGCGCCATTCTCCCTGGCTATTAGTACTTTTGCCTGCTTCATTTATTCTTTAGTAAGGACCGCTTTTATGCGTCTCACTCCCTGGCTCGAACTTTCTTCTTTAAGAATTTTGAACTTTCCAAGCTTCGAAGTGTTATCAGAATGAGGCCCCCCGCAGATTTCCTTGCTGAAATCTCCTATGCTGTACATCTTTACCTTATCCCCATATCGCTCAACAAACAAGCCAATAGCCCCCCTTGACTTGGCATCTTCAACAGTCGTCTCCTCGCATTCAATGTCATGCCCTTTCTGAATTACCTCATTGACAATGGCTTCCACCTTGGAGATCTGTTCAGGAGTCATTTTGTCAGGATGTGAAAAATCGAAGCGAAGGCGTTCAACCGTTATGTTTGACCCCTTCTGGGCGACATGTGCCCCAAGAACCTGCCTCAAAGCCTCGTGGAGGATATGCGTTGCGGTATGAAGATTGGTTGTCATCTCGGAATTGTCCGCTAGTCCTCCCTTGAACTTCTGTTCCGCTCCCTGCCTTGAAAGCTCCTGGTGTTTCTGGTAGGCCTTGTCGAATCCTTCCCTGTCGACGGAAAAACCCTTCTCCCTTGCCATGTCATCAGTGAGTTCGATAGGGAATCCATAAGTTTCATATAGATAAAACGCATTCTTCCCGCTGATTACCTTCTGTGTGACATGTGGAGGAACCCTTCCTATGAGCTTTTCAAATTCCCTGGTTCCTTTCTCCAGGGTTTTTTCAAACATCTCCTCTTCAGTCCTAAGAGCCTCGTAGATCTTGTCCTTGTTTCTTTCAAGTTCCGGATATACGTCTGAATAGTTTTCAACTACCTTTTCAGCGATAAGATCCGTGAAACGGCAGTCAATTCCAAGTTTCCGGCCCTCACGGATCGCCCTTCTGATCAGACGGCGAAGCACGTAGGCCTGATCCACGTTGCCAGGCACGACACCGTCGGCTATGATGAATGTCGCCGCCCGTATATGGTCGGCTATGATCCTTTCGGATCGTTCAATATCCCCTTCAGACACTTTCTTCAACTCATTTATCTTTGCAAAAAGCGGCTGGAACAACTCGGTCTCATAGCAGCTCTTCTTCCCCTGGAGTATGGCGGTGACACGCTCCACTCCCATTCCAGTATCAACATTCTGCTGTGAAAGAGGTTCGTATGTCCCTTTGTCAATCTTGTTATACTGCATGAACACATCATTCCAGATTTCCACCCAGCGCCTGTCGTCTGGCGTGAAGACTGATGGAATTTCATTTTCAGGTCCGGTCCAGTAAAACATCTCGGTGTCGGGGCCGCAAGGACCGGTCTGTCCGGCCGGACCCCACCAATTGTCCTTCTTAGGCCTCTTCGATATCCTGTTTTCCTTAAAACCAAGCCTGAGCCAGTGATTATAGGCTTCTTCGTCAAATGGAGCGTCGGCATCCCCTTCAAAGACCGTGACCGCCAGTTTGTCCATCGGAAGTCCGAGGCATTTTGGGCTTGTCAGGAATTCAAAGCTGAACTCAATCGCATCCTTCTTGAAATAATCGCCAAGCGACCAGTTCCCAAGCATCTCGAAGAACGTGAGATGCACAGCGTCACCGACTTCATCAATGTCTCCTGTGCGTATGCACTTCTGATAGTTGACCAGCCGTTTCCCCTGGGCATGCTTCTGTCCGAGAAGAAACGTGATAAGCGGATGCATCCCGGCGGTCGTGAACAGGACGGTGGGATCATTTTCAGGGACAAGAGGGGCGCTGCCGATCACGGCATGCCCTTTTGAGACGAAAAAGTCCAGGTATTTCTTCCTTAAATCTTTGGCATTCATATTTTAACGCTCTTAAGTATGGTTTTTCCTATATGACACAAGTCTTGGAAAATACTGTTTTTTCCGTCAAATTCAACTACTTTCTATAAAATCAGGGCATTCCTCAAGGAACCTCACAAAATTATTATTTGCGTTGTTGCGGAATCCGCAAGTAAAGTTATAGTTACAAAATTTTTAATCATGGATGGAATTCAAGATGCAGAGGACCTACAACTGGAAAGAGAAAAGGGAGAAGAACGCAGTTCTCGCCTTTGAAGACGGCACTGTCCTGAGAGGATATTCAATCGGAGCGCCCGTCGACAGGGAGGGGGAGGTCGTTTTCAATACTGGAATGACCGGTTACCAGGAAATTCTCAGCGATCCGTCCTATGCCGGACAGTTTGTGACTATGACCTACACCCAGATCGGCAGCACCGGCATAAATGCGGAAGACATGGAATCCAGAAAATTCTTCGCCAACGGCTTCATAGTCCATGAGCTCAACGAGGTAAGCAACTGGCGTTCAAAGGAATCTCTTACAGAAGCACTCATAAGACATGACATCCCCGGGATAGCCGGCGTTGATACCAGGGCCATCACGAGCAAGATCCGCAACTGCGGCACGATGAAAGCCTATATGTGCTGCAGTGGGAAGATTTCCCCTGAAAAAGCCGTCGCCAAGGCGAAGTCCTGGGAAGGACTGGACAATAAGGATTATGCTTCAAAAGTATCCTGTGAAAAGCCGTACCAGTGGGATCCGGATGGGAAAATTACTAAGTCCTGGGGAATATGCTCGATCCTGCCAAAGGTCGAATTCAAAGTTGTCGCCTATGACTTTGGTATAAAGTGGAATATCCTACGCTCCCTGAGATTGAGCGGGATGGATGTGACAGTTGTTCCCGCAAAGACAACAGCAGCTGAAGTCCTGAAAAAGAAGCCCGATGGAGTCTTCCTGTCCAACGGTCCTGCGGATCCCGCGGCCGTGTCATATGCCATAGAAGCTTCAAGACAGCTTATCGGAAAAGTCCCGGTCATGGGAATCTGCCTCGGACACCAGATACTCGGAATTGCAGTGGGAGGTGAAAGATTCAGGCTCAAGTTCGGACATCACGGATGCAACCATCCAGTTAAACGCCTTGAGAACGAAAGCGTTGAAATTACTTCACAGAACCATAACTTCGCCATCAAACAGGATTCGCTGCCTTCAACAGTAGAAGTAACGCATGTCAACCTCAACGACCAGACAGTGGAAGGCATCAGGCATAAGAAGGAACCAATGTTCGCCGTCCAATACCATCCCGAGGCGTCTCCCGGACCCCACGATCCCAGATATCTTTTCAACCAGTTCAAAGAACTGATGAAGAAGTAAGAGACAAATTATTCAAGAATGCCCGAAAGACTCCAACCTTGGCACATCGACAAATGGTGGAGTACAAACTTGAGTTTGTCTTCTCTTTTCTTAGCGCCATTCGGCCGTTTCAATGCCGAATCACGGAAAAATAAAAGTATTCCGCCGCTTGTGTTTTGGCGTTCAGCGGACATATTCCGCTTCCTGGAAAGGAAATGAAACATGGGGGCGACATGAAGAAGACTGCTGCAATCCTACTCCTCTTCGCATCTCTAGGTTTGCTTTCCCATGCAGGGGAGCCGAAGCTCTCGGTCGCAGGACAGCCGTCCTTCGATTTTGGAACACACCCGTCGAACCATAAAAAGGAAGCCGTATTCATAATAAGGAACACCGGCGACAGCCTGCTTGAAATCAAGGGCGTCAACAAGACCTGCGGCGGCTGCGTCGAGATCAGCGTCTCTGAAAAGGAGATCCTTCCTGAGAAAACAACCGAGATAAGGCTTACGCTGGTGCCCGGCACCCTTTCAGGTCCGTACACGAAGAACTTCTTCATTGAGACGAACGATCCAGAACAGAGGTTTTTCAAGTTCACTTTCTCGGGCACCGCTGTTTCTGTCGCTGAGATAAAACCCTCGAACCTGATGTATATAGGTAAGATTGATCCCGGAACCGCCTGCAAGCGGGTCTTTCTTGTAGTTCCAGCGGAGAAGGGAACAGTGTTCGGGGAGCCGGTGGCGGAATGCAATTATCCAGTGAATGTTTCTTCATCCAGGTCCGACAAAGGGCTTAATATTATTTTCGGGTTCCTGCCCGAAAAGAATATTGGCGACATGAAATGCAGGATCAAAGTTCCAGTCCTGAAGCCGGAGGGCTGGCCGCCATTGGAGATATTTATCTCCGCGACGATCGCGGATCCAAATAACTCGGGCATTTTGCCCGAGGAAAAGAGGAAAAAAGAGATAAATTCCCATGATGCTTCTGTCGTGATCGAGTATTTCCATCAGGCGGGCTGCGGAGACTGCCGCATGATCGACACTTTCATCATCCTGAAAATGGAGGAGAACTTCAAGGGCAGGTTCAAGATCGAGAAGTATGACACCGCAATCATGGACAATTTCCTGAGATTCGCGTACCGCCGGGACAAGCTCGATATCAAGGGCAACGAGACGGTATGCATGATCGTGAACGGGAAACATGCGTTCAACGGCTATAAGAACATAGAAACCGGGCTTCTCAAACAGATCGAATCATCGTTGAAACAGAACGAAAAACCTGACACCTCCTTCAATATAACGAATGCGGCGGATAAAGAGCAGATGCTGAAAAAGCATGCCGACAATATCACCCTGGGCGCATTAATCGTCGCCGGGCTCATCGACGGGATAAATCCCTGCGTCTTCTCAACGCTTGTCTTCTTCATGAGCATACTTGCGGTCTCTGGGGTCAAGGGCAGGAAACTGGTGTTCTTCGGATCGGTCTACTGCATATCATGCTTCCTGACCTATCTCCTGCTCGGACTGGGGATATTCCGTTTCATCAAGCTGTTCTCCGGATATGAGACAATGCAGATGATCATCAACAGGGGGATGTTCGCGTTGCTGGTGGTATTCGCCATCCTTTCTTTCCGGGATGCGTGGCTCTATAGGAAAACCGGATCTGCAGCAAGCGTGATTCTGCAGCTTCCAGGTTTCCTGAAGAACAGGATACACAAGATCATAAGGGAAGGAACGCATTTCAAGCATCTTGCCGCAGGGGCGCTGGTAACGGGATTTCTTGTCACTCTCCTTGAAAGCGTCTGCACCGGACAGGTCTATCTTCCCGCGCTTGCATTGCTGGCGAAACAGTATCCATCCTCAATCAAATGGCTGTTCTATCTCATCCTCTACAACGTGATGTTCATCATACCTCTGCTGGCGATGTTCCTCGCGGCGTATGCCGGGACTGGACTCGCCACGATGGTCAAGTGGTCGAAACGGGATGTAGTTGTCGGCAAGATACTTCTTGGAGTACTCTTCCTGGGGCTTGCGGTGCTGATGATTCTTTTCTGATGCCTTATAACACAATAAATTCTATGGTTAAAATCAAACAAAGACTTGAAGCCCAGTTCAATCTGAATCCCTCGCTTACAATACTGGCAGGCCTTATGGCTGGAATTCTGCCTTTCGCCATGGATCCGGAGATAAAAGCCATTTATGCGTTGATTCTTCCTTTATTGGCTGTCGCAACCACATGGATCCTCCTGAATCCCACTCTCTGCTTTAAGATTGGATTGTCCTCCATCATAGGATTTTCATTGACCCTGCTTGCCAGGAGCCCTTCGGAAAAACATTATGATTCGATGCTTCCTGACAGGAACTGCGGGGCGGTTGTAGTGGCAGAAGTTGTTGATGCCACTTGTTCTTCATCAGATGCTTCCAGCTGGATGTCACAGCCTTATCCGATGAAAATAATTGTGCGTAAGTTCAAATATTCCGAATCAGACGAGTGGAAGGATACGGAAGGATCCTCAGCTGTAATTCTTCCAAGGGAATGTCCAAGGCTGGGATATGGAGATACTATTGTCATGAGAGGAGCCTTCATTCTCCCCGACCCTCCTCTTTTCAAAGGGGATTTTGATTTCAATAGATATCTTCTCGCAAACGGGACAAGGAGGATCTTTAAGGCGGAGGCATGCGAGATCGAAAGCAGGCCTGGAAAATATGATATCTATCGGAATGTCCTGGTGTTCAGGGACTTCCTGATGAACAAGAGCGTTGACGGGATGAAGGATGTTGAGAACAAGAAGATAGGGGCTGCAATCATTTTTGGATGCAGGCAGGGATTGAATGCAGAAGACCGCAGAAACTTCCTCAGGAGTGGGACGATACATGTATTTTCGATAAGCGGGCTTCATGTCGGAATTATAGCGGTGCTGCTTTTCTGGGCTTTCAGATGGCTTCCTTTTACCGCGAGGCATCTTGTCGTTCCCATAGTCATATTCCTCTATGTTTTTACTACAGGAATGCCTCCGCCCGCCGTCAGGGCATTTCTCATGATAAGCGTCTGGTGCGTGCAGAGGGCGTTCCTTTATCCATCGTCACCGATGAATTCAGTCTATTTCGCCGCATCATTAATTCTCATCTCCAACCCTTTCGCATTGCTTGATCTGGGCTTCCAGTTTTCGTTCATAGTTGCCGGATTTCTTGTCCTGTCATGGAATAATTCCGAGAAGTGGGTGGCGTCGGCCCTCGAACTGTCAAGATGGCTGCCATCCGGGGGGGGATTCACTTTCTACATTCTCAGGACAAGGTTCTTCAGGACGCTCCTGCGTTCCCTGATAACAAGTTTGATAGCGTGGCTCTCGGGGCTGGGGCTCTGCCTGGTATACCAGGGAATATTCGTGCCATCCTCGATAATCACAAATTTCGCGATAATCCCGTTCGTTTCACTTTTTGTTGCTGCGGTGGTCGTCAAGATGCTTGTCTTCCCTCTTGTGCCGCTTGCGAATTTCGCGGATGTCGTCAGCGAATGGTCGCTCAATGTAATCCGCGGGGCAAGCGAATTCGGCGCATCCTTCGGCAATGAATATCTCCTCAAGCCTCCACTAATCGTACTCGTTTTGTTCTATGTCGCCGTAACAGTTCTTGTCATGGCTGGAAGAAAGAAGGTGTTTTTTATTTCCGCCGCCGCAATAGTTCTCATGGTAAGCCTCTGTTATTGGAAATGTTCTTCCAGTTACGGATCAGTATTCGTATTGTGCGGAGGTGAGAGCCAGGAGCCCGTCATAGCCGTATGTCCGCCTGGGAAAAGAGGGGCTTTCGTCGTCAACGCCAGTTCAAAGGAGACAAGCAGGCCGCTGCTGAATATCTTCGCCGGCAGGGGGATTGACTATGTGGACACTCTTCTCATCTGCGAATCCAGGAAGGACTTCTGCGCCGGTTCAAGATATGTCCTGACAGGGACCAGGGTTTCAAACTTGATTATTCCGGAAAAGTACAGGCAGAGCTGGTTTTCAAAAAACACGGTGGAGAACGCTTCGGCCTCGGGCAGCGAGATAAAATTCATATCCGGAGACAGCACCATTTCCGGCAGGGGGAATTTATCATATCGGGCTGAAAAGCGGGAAGGATGCGGGGCGGACTATTTCATCGAATACATCCTGCCGGAGTACAGGATTGAATTAAAAATACTTGACAGGGGTGCCGGCGTTAAATTACTTGAAATAAATACGCCAGGCTCTACTAATATCAAGATGGAACTAATCAATACGAGCGTTCCATCCATGAGGGAATTTAAATTGGAGGCATTATGAAAACGAATTTATTGTCAAGTCTTATTGCTGTGGTTTTCCTCACGGGATGTGCTACCAGCTTCGATAAGATTTCCGCGGAAAAACGTCTTAACACAATAAATCTTGACAAGGGGCAGATCGCAGACGCGCAGTTGAAAAAGCCTTTCAAGCTTGCGATTTTCGCGGATCTTGAGACCGTTGACGGCGCCACTGATTTCTATGAAAGCTGGGATTGGAGCCAGATTGAGAGGAAGATGATCTCGTCTTATGCCGACGACCTGAAGAAAGAAGGGTATGTTTCGGAATATTTCTTCATTCCCGACCAGGAACTCTCTATTCAGGACATCAACTCGATAATGCAGGAAGCTGGAAGCAGGGGCGCGGACGCCCTTGTTGCCATAAGGGGTATTATAAAAGTCAACAGGTACATGAATCCAGCGGCACTTCTCGACCCAACGATAATTGGAGCCTTGTGGCTTCCAGGATCGAACAGGGATGTAATGGTTCTCTCGCATCTTGACATGTGGAACATGAAAAGCAGGGAAGCCCTCATATCGGTGAAATCAGACTGCATAAAGAAGGATGTTGCGCCGACCCTGCTCATAAGCACTGCCGACACGGTCAATGAAGCGAAAACCGACGGTCTGCGCTCCCTGCTCATGCAGTTCAAGAAGAAGATACATGCATTGAAAATGGATTAGAAAAGACTGGCATTTTGGGAATGCCACGTTCTGAAATTCCTTCATCAGGAGATTCTTTATTCATCCACCAAGCTTGTTGATGATTGCGATCAGGGGCATGAAAAGGGCGATGACGATGGTACCGACGACTACGGCAAGGAATATGATCATCAGAGGCTCGATCATGGACGTCAGGGCTTCAACGGCGTTGTCAACTTCATCGTCATAGGTCTCAGCTATTTTCTCAAGCATGTCCGGAAGCTTACCGGTTTCCTCGCCGACTTCGATCATGCTTATGACCATGTCCGGGAAAATCTTGGTGGCTGCAAGAGGTCCTGCCAGTCCTTCACCTTCCTTTACGGCGTCATGGACTTTCTGGACACCCTGTGAGACGACTTCGTTTCCGGATGTGTCCCGGACGATCTGGAGGGCATTGAGCACCGGCACGCCTGAACTCATGAGCGTACCAAGCGTCCTGGAGAACCGGCCGATTGACGATTTTGAAATTATCGGACCGAACAGCGGTGCCCGGTATTTCACCCAGTCTATTACGAATCTGCCTTTGGCTGTCTTGCCGATCAGCACATAAATCACAACGATTATTCCGATCACGATCGCGGATTCTATGAAATGCTTCTGCATGATATTACTGATACCGATGACGAACTGGGTGAGGGGAGGGAGTTTTTCACCTTCGAGCAGTTCTGAGAATATCTTCTCGAACTTGGGAACGATGAAGATCATCAGTCCGGACGTGATCAGCAGGGCGATTGTCAGAACGACCACGGGGTATATCAGCGCCGCTTTGATCTTGGCTGCGAGCTTCGCGGCCTTTTCCATGAATTTGGCCAGACGGTCGAGGATGACTTCCATGGCACCGGCGGCTTCGCCTGCCCTTATCATGTTCAGATAAAGCTTGTCGAAAGACTTTGGATGCTGGGAGAGGGCTTCCGAGAAAGTGGATCCTCCTTCGACGGAATCGGCAGTATCCTTCATGACTTTCTTGACAGCTGGATTTTTAGCCTGTTTTTCAAGTGTCCTCAATGAACGGACAAGCGGAAGACCTGCATCAAGCAGGATTGCAATCTGTCGCGTGAGGATTGTAAGGTCCTTTGTCTTGAGCGCCGGAGTTCCAAGGGAGAGGCCGAAATTCATCATTGATTTCTTCGGGGCACCGCCCTGCTGGGCCGCTCCAGCCCTTGCAGTCTTCTTGGAGCCTGCATCCTCCTTGATGGTGGTGGGGAACATCCCCTGTTCCTTCAAAGCCGCGTTTACAGCCTGTTCATTCGCCGCTTCCATCCTGCCCTTTTTCTCCTTGCCGGATGAATCCATTGCAGTGTATTGGAAAATAGGCATGGCGAAACTCCTTATTTAAATTAATATATGAATATAGCAAAACAGAACATTATAAAAGCACTGACTATGCTTTAACATACAGTCCCAAGTCATTTAATTCCAGTAAAATCTACCTTCTCTTGTTCGCCCCTTCAAGTTTCTGAAGTATTCCCTGCGCATCTTGTGCCTTCGTAATCATTTCACCGTATGAGATTATGTTGTTCTGGTAAAGTTCAAGAAGATGCGAGTCCAGGGTGTTCATGCCGTATTTTGCACCAGTCTGAAGTTCAGATGTTATCCTGAAAGTCTTGTTTTCACGGATGAGGGACTGGATTCCGGGGGTCGATATCATGATTTCAAATCCGGCCACTCGCCCTGGCTTGTCAACCCTGGGAAGAAGTACCTGGGATATCACTGCAATCAGGGAGGATGAAAGCTGTGTCCTGATCTGATCCTGCTGGTTCGTGGGGAAGGCGTCAGTGATTCTATCGACAGTACGCGCGGCCCCAGTTGTATGCAGGGTCGCAAACACAAGATGTCCAGTCTCGGCGGCGGTCACGGCGGCTTCCATCGTCTCAAGATCTCGCATTTCTCCTACGAGTATGACGTCGGGATCCTGTCGCAGGGCCCTCCTGAGAGCTTCAGAAAACGACGGAACGTCGACACCGACTTCACGCTGAATTACAACGCTCTTCTTGTGGCTGTGGTAGAATTCTATCGGATCTTCCACTGTGATGATGTGGCAGTCCCTTTCCTCGTTGATGACGTTCATCATCGACGCGAGCGTCGTGCTTTTTCCGCTTCCAGTAGGGCCCGTCACAAGAATCAACCCTCTAGGCCTGTACAGAATGTCCTTGATGGACGGAGGGAGGCCTATGGCATCAAGCGAAAGAAGCCTGTTGGGGATCTGCCGCAGGACCATTCCATAATAGCCCTTCTGCTTGAAGCAGCTTACACGGAACCTCGCCTTGTCGCTGAAGGCGAAACCGAAGTCTACGCCGCCTTCCTGCTTTATTTTCTGCTGGTGTGTCTCAGAGGCTACGGCCTTGACAAGCCTTTCAGTGTCTTCAGGGGTGAGGACGGCGGCATCAACCGGCGTCAGCGAACCATGCAGGCGCAGCATCGGCGGATCTCCGACCTCGATATGCAAGTCACTTACGCCCTCGTCAACAACAAGCTGCAGCAGATCTCCCATTTCCATATCCATAAAAACACCTGCAATTTATATTATTAAAGAATAAATAGGCTCATCAAGTATACTTCAGGACTTCTTCCATCGTAGTTTCTCCATCGAGAATTGATCTGACGCCGTCCTCCCTCATCGTCCTCATTCCAAGCTCCCTGGCTTTTTCCTTTATCACGATGGTAGGGGCCTTCTTGGTGACCAGCTCGCGGATCTGGGTGGACATGACGAGGAGTTCTGAGATGGATTTCCGTCCTTTATAACCGCTCTGGTTGCAGTTGGCACAGCCTTTGCCATAATAGAATTTCCGGGATCCCACTTCCTCTTTCGTGAGGCCCAGGAGCTTTAAATCATCGTCAGTGGGGGTGAAGGGCGTCTTGCAGGAGCTGCATACTTTTCGAATGAGGCGCTGCCCCAGGATGCCGACGAAAGAAGATGTGATGAGGAAGGGTTCAATACCCATGTCGATCAGACGGGTGACTGCGCCGGAGGCATCGTTCGTATGGAGCGTGCTGAACACAAAATGGCCCGTAAGGGAAGCCTGGATGGCCATCTGGGCGGTGTCAAGATCCCGGATCTCCCCGATCATTATGACATCGGGATCCTGCCGCAGGAACGCACGCAGCGCTCTTCCGAATGTCATTCCTATGCTTTCATGTATGGGAAGCTGGATGACTCCTTCAAGATCGTATTCCACAGGATCTTCCGCCGTCAGAAGCTTGTCTTCGGGAGCGTTGCATTCCTTTATGCATGAATACAGGGTCGTTGTCTTTCCAGAACCTGTGGGGCCTGTGACCACAAAAATACCATTGGGCATGTGGATCAGCTGGCGCATGACCTTCAGGACGTCCTCGGCAATTCCAAGAACATTCAGATCGAGGTTGACGACGGATCTGTCAAGTACTCGGAGAACCACCGATTCTCCATGGGATGTCGGCAGGCTCGAAACTCGAAGGTCGACGGGTCTTCCTCCTATTTTCAACTGGATTCTACCGTCCTGTGGACGTCTGCGCTCGGAAATATTCAGTCCGCTCATGATTTTAACACGGCTTATGACCGGTATGGCAAGATTCTTCGGAGGAGGGGCCATTTCGTAGAGGGCGCCGTCGACGCGGTATCTTATCTTGAACTCCTTTTCAAAAGGTTCAAAGTGGATGTCGCTGGCCTTCGCCTTGATGGCCTGGTACATGACAACGTCCACGAATCTTACGATAGGAGCTTCGTTCGCGAGACTTTCTATCTCATCTTCCTTGATGTTGTCAAGGTTCTTTTCTCCAGATTCCTGCAGGTCCACTTCCATGGATGCAAGCATGTCGTGCATGGATTCCGATTCGACAGGGTAGAATTTCTCGATGGAGGCGTCAATCTGCTTTTCCTTTGCAACGACGATCCTGATTTCCTTGTCAAGGATAAACCTGAGTTCGTCGGCGATCTGGTAGTTGAGGGGGTTTCTTGAAGCTATGGTTATGGCGGTGCCGTCGAATGATACCGGGATTATTCCATACATCCTGATAGTCTGGGAGTCAATGAGATCTATGGTTTCCTTTGGAAGTTCAAGGCCTGTCAGATCTATTACATCAGTGCCGAGGCTTGTGGCGACCATCTGGAGGAGGTTTTCCTCCGTTATGATGCCGTAGTCCATCAGGAGCGCGGCAAACGGTTTGCCCGTCCTGTGGTATTCCTCCTCTATTTCAAGAAGCTGGTCCTCAGAACATATGTCTTCAGACACCAGTATGCCTTTTAAGGTTTCGCTTTCGGGATCAAGCATGTTGAAATCATCCTTATAAAATTAGTGGTCTGACGCCTCGTCCATGACCGTGTTTGACAGGACCTCGGCAAGTGTCGTCGTCCCCGCTGCAGCTTTCCTGAGGCCGTCCTCGCGGAGAGTCCTCATTCCCGATTTTCTCGCCGCCTCGCGGATTACACTTGAAGAGACTTTCTCATAAATAAGATTCTGAATCTGCTCGGTTATCATGAATATCTCGTATATTCCAACCCTTCCCCTGTATCCTCCTCCTCCGCATTCATTGCACCCTCTTCCTTTCATCAGGGTCGAACTTTTCACGAATTCCTTGTCAAGCCCGAGAATCTGCAGCTCTTCCTCGTCGGGTTCATACGGCACTGAACAGTTCTTGCAGTTCCTCCTCACAAGACGCTGGGCCATGATGGCCTTGACGGCAGATGCCACAAGGAAGGGTTTGACGCCCATGTCTATGAGTCGTGTGACGGCGCCGGGAGCATCGTTCGTATGGAGAGTGCTGAACACAAGATGTCCTGTGAGAGACGCGTTGATTGCAATTTCAGCGGTTTCCAAGTCTCGGATTTCACCTACCATGATTATGTTTGGCGCCTGTCGCAGCATTGCACGGAGCGCGGCGGAGAAAGTGAACTTGATTATAGGATTCACCTGAACCTGGTTTATCCCTCCGAGCTGGTATTCGACAGGATCCTCAACAGTGATGATCTTGCGGTTAGGAGTGTTGATCGTGTTCAAAAATGCGTAAAGAGATGTAGTCTTGCCGGATCCTGTAGGACCAGTAACGAGGAAAATTCCGTCCGGCAGCGCCAGGATTTTCTTGATAATCTCCTCGTCATCGCTGTAGAATCCAAGCTTGGGGATGTCAAGCTGGATGCTTGACTTGTCGAGGATTCGCATGACGATGCTTTCGCCGTGCGTCGTGGGGATGGTAGATACGCGCAGATCGATGTCCTTTCCTTCAACCTTCAGCTGGATACGTCCGTCCTGAGGGACGCGTTTTTCAGATATGTCGAGCTTCGACATGATCTTCAGACGGCTTGTAATATTGGGCTGGAGATATTTCGGGGGGCCTTCAACTTCACGCAGCGCACCGTCGATCCTGTATCTTACGCGGTAGCGCTTCTCAAGAGGTTCGAGGTGTATGTCACTGGCCCGCTTTTTAAAGGCTTCGATGATTATCAGGGAGACAAGCTTGATGATGGGAGCATCGTCTTCAACGGCTTCATCTGCTCCGCCGATGGCTCCGGCTATCTGGGCCTCGACGTTGCCTCCTTCCATCCCTTCAAGGAACGAATCAACGCTTTCGCCTATGGTTCCATAGTAGTGGTCTATGAGCTTCGTTATTTCGTCCCTGGAGGCTACGACGGCCTCGATATCGCATTTGAGCCTGAATCTGAGTGCGTCTATGGTTTCGAGATCCGAAGGATCGCTTATAGCAATGGTGATCGTGTTCTCATGCTTCATCACCGGAAGCACCTTGTATTCCTTTACGATTTCCGAAGTCATGGACTCCACCACTTCGGGTGGGATCTGATATTCCGCAAGTTCTATCGTCTCAAGGCCGTACTGCTGGGCAAGTATCGAAAGAAGTTCTTTTTCGTTGATGAACTTGAGTTCCTTCAGGGCGTCGAGGATGTCCATTTTTCCGCCGGAGTCGGCGACCTTCTGCCATCCCTGGTCTATCTGTTCCTGCGAGAGCATTCCGGATTCAAGGAGAAGTTCCAAGGTGTATTCGCTGTTTTTCGCCATTGTTCTTCCGATCCTCCGGTTAGGTCTACCAAAGTAGCAAAATAAACTTGGATTTCAAGCTCAATCCGTAAAAAGAAACGCCATTATTCAGCATGGCAAATTTCCAAAGTCTAGAAATATATGTCCGATAAGAAAAATATAAAGCCCGATTTTTAAAAATTCTCCTTGAAGAAATGGGTTTTAAAGCTAATATTTCCCACCTCGCCAGCTTAGCTCAGTGGTAGAGCTACGGTTTTGTAAACCGTCGGTCCCCGGTTCAAATCCGGGAGCTGGCTCCAGATTTCAAACATTCAATCTCCCATTTTTCCCTGCGCTTGTACTTCGGTACGGACTTTGCAATGTCATATACGTGTTCGCCTTTTATCACTCTGAGGATCAGATCCGCCATGGCCCCGCCAATGCCGGCGATCCCCATAAGCTCCCCGCGGGTTGCCGATGCGAGCGGCCTGTCATGTTCTATCAATGGGATCGTCGACCTTTCAAGAACCGCCGCCATCTGACCGTTCTTGTCCCTCAGAAGCATGTTGAGCTTGTATATTTTTTCTATTATTTCCTTGTTCGTCATGGAAAAGTGCGCCTTTGTTTTTAAGAAATTAACACCAGGCCTGGATGAAATCAAACTGAATGCCAGACCTTGAACAGATGATTCTGCTTCCTACTTTGTTACTCTCAATACTTCCTCAAAGGTCGTTTCCCCGTTTGCGAAGCGGCGTATTCCATCTGCGACAATGGTAGTCATTCCCTGCTCGATCGCAGTACGCTGGATCTCTTCCAAGGTGGCGTTGTTGCGGATAAGCGCCGAAATTTCAGGAGTTACCTTCAGTGTTTCCGCTATTGCCCTCCTGCCGCGATAACCAAGCATTGCGCATTTTGGACATCCTACCGCCATCCTGTATGTATGAGGGAGCGAAGACCAGTCAAGCCCTCCTGAACGTGCCATGCCGGAAGCCCTGCCGATGATGTCGGTGGTAGGTACAGACTCCTTTGAACAGCTGGGACAAAGTATTCTGACCAGTCTCTCGCTGAGTATGAACTTTATAGTGTCGGAAGTGAGCATCGTATCTCCGCTTAAATCTATCAGTCTTCTTATGGTGGCCGCCGCTGATTCAGCATGCATTGATGAAAGAGTGACATGTCCTGTGAGCGTCGCCATCTGCAGGAGTTTCAACTGGTCGCACTCGCGGATCTCGGAGTTCATGATGACATCCGGATCGCACCTGAGAACGGCGCGGGTCGCGTTGATATATGTCATGCCAGCAGGAACATTAAGCCCAACCTGCACAGTCTTTTCAAGCATGTATTCCACGGGATCTTCTATGCTGATTATCTTCAAGGCGTCCTTCTTCTGGAAACTGTGGAGGAAGGCATACATGACCGTTGTTTTTCCGGATCCCGTGGGGCCTGATACAATTATCATTCCACTCGGCTGGTTGAGCGCCTCATGGACTTTTTCAAGGTTGTTCGGGGAAATATGCATCGCATCTATGTCAAGTTTTACCGCATTTGAATCAAGAATCCTTATCGTGACTGTTTCTCCGAGCGCAGAAGGAAGAAAGCACGCCCTGAGATCAAGGGTCTTCTTGTCGTTGTCCACCTTGATGATGATGCGTCCATCCTGAGGGCGCTGACGTTCGTGGAGATCGCATTTTGCCATGCTTTTGAATTCATCTATTACTGGTTGCAGGAGCCTTGAATCAAATTCAGCGGCTGTCCTGAGAACTCCGTCTATGCGGTATCTCAGCAATACATGGTTGGCCATCAGATCTCCGGCAAGCGGGTGAGGGGACAGGTGTATGTCGCTTGACCGCAGGAAGTATCCCAGGCTGATTATTCCGCTTATGATGGATTTCAGCTTGTCATTTCCTGTCTGGATGGCGCTTTTGGCACCGAGTTCAGTCAGTTTCTCCGAGATAAACCCGAGAAGCGGATCAGGGCTTGCTGAAAGATCGATCCTGGGGCTTTCCCCTTTTAGGAAACGGTCTAATTCATCTTTGTAGAACCTCCACTGGCGTCCCACCTTCATTCCCTTGAGCTTTCCAGACCTCAGCCAACGATAGAAAGTAGGGCGCGTGGTCTTGAGGTAGGATATCGCCCCGTCCATGTCGACAATCCCAGTTTCAGCATCCTTCCGATCAATTTCAGACTTTTCCAGGGACTTGCCAGCGGCTTTGAATTTCAGGTTCTTTTGCATAAGCGCCTCCTTTATTATCATAACATATCATTGTCTCTATGAAATACTATAATAAATAATATACAGAAGGCAAGACCGGGTTTTTAATATTATCTGCAAGATATTGGTAGTCAGATAGAAAAAGAGTAGATGTTTGACGTGGAATAGCGTGGAATCAGGAATTAATCACAGGGACTGTGCGATCTTCCTGCATTCGAACAGGACTTTTTCTCCAACGGCGCCTGCGCACTTCTCGACAATGAATTCCTCGTCCGTTATCCTGCCCTCGAGATCAAGCATCATTCCAAGTCCGGCTGATGCGGAAAAGGAATTGCCGTCCCATTCCACGTAATCTGAGTAGCCCAGATCGTCAAGGGCTTTCTCTACAAGTTTCCTGACCTCGGATGCATTTCCCCTGCTGTGCTTGTGAATGAATTCAGCCATTTCCAGCAAATCTCCAGTTTGTTGATCAAAGGAATTTCAATAACCTTAATCTACATTGAAATTCCGGATATGCCATCTTTGACCGATTTGGTTTTCATTATAAAGAATCTCCGATCCACCCTATGTGCCCGGGTATCTGTCCGCAATACCCCGCTGCTTGCGGCTTGGATAGGATAGATGTCGGGAGATTCTTTATTTCCCGTGAAAAAATGTTTTATTGAACTATAGTCAAAAAAATCAATCGAACCCTTAAATGGAGAAATGCATGTCTAATTGGAAATATGTAATAAAGCAGTACAGGAAGGAACAGAATCATTTTCTTGAAGCCATTTTTACACAGTCGAACGGCTACCTTGGAATGAGGGGGTATCATGAGGAGGGTATTCCCGGTCATGACGGAATTCCAGCAGTCCCTTCAGCAGAAAAGATTGAAAGCAATCCCGAACAGTTCATCGCCGGCTACTTCGACAAGTCGCCACTCACCGGAAATTCAATGGTCAATATCCCAACTCTTAAGTTGCTATACATTTATTTAAACGGTGAAAAACTTGATCTCTCAGCCGGAAAAGTCTCCAGTTACTCAAGAACTCTCGACATGTCATGCGCTCTTTCGGAAAGATCGTTCATCTGGACTTCCCCCAAAGGAAACAAGACCTTTGTTTCTTTTACGTCTTTTCTGAGCTATCCAAGGAGGCATGTCTATCTTACCAGCATAACAATAAAGCCAGTCAACTGGTCCGGAGAAGCCATCCTTGCCGACACTTTCGACAGCACAGGACTCTCCCAGAAGCAGACGCACTACGGGATTGTCTCACATGGGGATTTCGACAACGGCCATTTCTGCGAGATTCGCACAAATACGAGCAGGCTCCGTGCCGTCATGGCTGCTGCATATGATATCCCCGGAGCTTTTAAGCATGAGACATCCAAGTCCGAACTGCAGGACAAGAAAGCAGTAAAGAAGATTATCATGACAGCCTCTAAAGGTAAAATCTGCGAAATCCGCAGATATCTTTCAATCTGCACCGACTTTGACAATGATGCAGGAAAAACAGAAATAAGGAAGAGGGCTTTCAACCAGCTTTCCTCTGCAAAAAAGACCGGATGGAAAAACCTCCTGGCGGAACAGAGGAAGAAATGGGCGGAACTCTGGGAAATGGCGGATGTTAAAATCGGAGGTGATCCAGAACGCAGTTTCAAGCTGCGGTTTTACATATTCCAGCTCCTCCAGGCGTACAGGCCTGGTGATTCAAGGCTGAGCATCGGCGCAAAATTCCTCAGCGGGGAACATTATTCGGGCCACTATTTCTGGGACACCGAGAACTTCATTTTCCCTTTCTACATGTCAACAATGCCGGAAGCTGCCGAAAATCTCGTGGCTTACCGCGTCAATGCCCTTCCCGGAGCCATGCGCAAGGCGAAAAAGAAGAAATTCAAGGGGGCTTTCTATCCATGGGAGGCCTCCCCCATCGATGATGATGAGAACTGTCCGGAATGGTGGCATGACAAGGGTATGGCGGAGCCAGTCTGCATTCCCTGCGGAAACATAGAAGTGCACATCAATTCGGCCGTGGCGAATGCTGCGATGCAGTATATGAGTTTCACCGGAAGAAAGAATCCTGACAGGATCGGGATGTTCCGGATGCTCGTTGAAATAGCGCGTTTCTGGGTATCGAGAGGGATGTGGGATAAAGGGAGATTTTCGATCAGGAATGTCATAGGTCCTGACGAATATCATGAGTATGTGGACGACAATGCATATACGAACCATACGGCAAGACATAACATCCGGGCGGCGCTGGAAATCGCATCCGACAATAAGATTGCGCGTAAATTCGGCGTCACGGCAAGGGAGATTGAACTCTGGAAGAAGGTGCATGGTTCCATGGAGCTCTGCTATGACAGGGAAAAGAAGATTCTTGCACAATATGACAAATTTTTGTCGCTCAGGGAAATAGATTTTTCGCAATACGAGCCGGCGAAACCCCTTTTCAGGCAGATCCTGCCTGAAGAACTTGCTAAGCTGCAGGTTGCGAAGCAGGCCGACGTGCTGGCAATATTCCTGATGCTGCCATTCTCATATGACTATTCGCTTATGCAGAGGTGCTGGAATTATTATGAGAGGAGGACTATCCATGATTCGAATTTGAGCGCAGGCTCGCATGCGGTTGTCGCAAATCTGCTTGGAAGAAAGAAAGAAGCATTGAAATATTTTGACAAAGTACTCAATCTTGATATCGGCAACGAATCCTACAATGTCAATGAAGGACTGCATGCGGCTAACGCAGGAAATGCGTGGAATTCAACGATAACCGGATTTGCCGGAATACGGCATGATGAGAATTTCCTCTATTGCTGTCCGCAGCTTCCGGGGCACTGGAGATCGCTGGAGTTCAAGATGTTCTACCGTGGCAGGAAAATCGAATGTACTATCACACAGAAAAAGATTTCTTTTGCATGTGGAAAAGGAGTTCCGATAAAAGTTGTGATAGAAGGGAAACTGGCGAAAGTTGACGGGAAGGAAAGGAAGATTGCAGTCAGCCGGATCCCTTGCGGGGTGGTTTTTGACCTGGACGGAGTGCTTGTCGACAGTGCTATATGCCATTATCATGCCTGGAAGGCGATTGCCGACGAGCTGAAGATAAAGTTCGATGAGAAGAAGAACGATCTGCTCAGGGGCGTTTCCCGGCGCGAATCGCTCATGATCATGATCGAAGGGCAGATAAAGCTGACAGAGCAGCAGATCGAGCATTATATGCACAGGAAGAATGAACTCTACAAGAAGCTTGTAGACGAGTCAGGGGAGAATCTTCTTCTTCCCGGAGTGAAACCGTTTCTTACGATATTGAAGATGGCCGGAATAAGGCTGGCGGTCGCATCAAGCAGCAAGAACACCCCGTCTCTCCTGAGGCAGGCAGGGCTTAATGAATTCTATTTTGATTCCATAGCCGATGGGAATGACATTAAAAACAGCAAGCCTCATCCAGAAGTCTTCCTGCTTGCGGCGAAGAAAATGGGAGTGAATCCTTCAAAATGCATAGCTGTCGAGGATGCACCTGCCGGTGTTGAAGCCGGAAGAAGGGCCGGGATGATGACTTTTGGGGTAGGGCATGCAGATCTTGGAAAATGCGATTTCCGCAGGGAGTCAATAGAAAAGACCAGCCCAGAGGAGCTGTTCTCTCTCCTGGCGAAACTTTGAAAGCCACCGGTATTTCAGGGGGAACTAGTTTTTCGAACTGAGAACCAGCTGTTTCCGCCATTTTTTTGATTTCAGGTACTTCGAATAGAGACAGAGGTTTCCATAGCTGTCAACAACAGCATATTTGTTGAGATGTTTGAGATAGACCGCATAGATGGCCGTGCCCTTTGTCTTCGGATTGATGCTTGAAGGCGTGAATTTTGCGATCTCATTGAAATCAGGTACATCGACGACGCAGATCTCATTGTTCAGGTACTTTTCAAAGACAAGCAACTTCTCTTCGGCATTGAACGCGAGCGAGTGTCCCATGATGTCGCAGAACTGCTTTTTCGATCCGTCCTTGAACAGGAATCCAGGCTTGTTGTACGAGGAGACTGCTATCCAGTCGCTTTTCCCTGCGAATACGGCGTTGTCCGGGACATAGTTCTCATTTAAACTGATCTGCTTGATCTGTTCAAGCCCTGCAGAATCAAACATCTCTATGGAATTCTCTCCTGCCAGGACCACACGGTCATTTTCCGGTGAAACGGCGAAGACGCCCTGGAGGTTTGAACTCTTGATGACTTTTGAAGATTTTGAAATATTGGATGGATCAAAGCAGAAGATTGTTCTTTCTTCCGAGCTTTTCGCCATTATCCCCCCCTGGACGGCTATTATGTCAGACACGTCTGTCTTAATGTCCTTGGAAGTTGACTGGATCTCGCCTTTTTCGATTCCAACAATGATCAGTTCATAGGGTTTTTTAAGCAAGCTCTGCTTTTCAGACCAGAGAGCCAGTCTTTTTCCATCGGGGAGGAAGCATATGTTCTTGAATTTATTCTCCTGGAATTCATGTATCCTGAGGATCTGCCAGTTGTAAGTGTTGATAAGGACTATCCTGCTGCCATTCGGACCCTTGTCAGTGCCTGTCGTTTCAATTATGGCCATCACGCTCAGATCAGGGGACGTGCATATGGAGGGCAGTTTGACTCCGCCAACACCTTCAAAATACCATTTTGGATTCCATAATATCTTTTCACTCTTGTTGACAAGTTTTGATGCCAGGCTTTCAGCGGGGGCATTTATCTCCTTGTCGGACTCGTCCTTTTCGTCAGCATCTATCTTTTCTACGGTTATATTTGAGGCGTCGTCCTCTACTTCCGGCTTTTTAACGTCTTTTTCCCAGTTCTTAAGTTTGAATACAGGCTTTTCATATTTACCCTCCTCGCCGGACTTTGCCGGCTTCTCGATTTCCTTCTTCTCTCCTGCCTGCCTGCTGTCGGAGGACTTGGACTCGGTCTTTCCAGCCGGACTTTTGGATGAGCTGGCGGCATTCTCAGGCTTTTTCCCGCACCCCGTGACCAGGGAGAGTCCCAGAAAGATCATCAAAATGATTCTTATCATTATATTTTCCTCGTTATTTTTAGTGGTGCACTATGGATTTAATATGATACGACCTTATTTTAACACAGTATTCAACAATAATCAAAATATTCATCCAATATGAAAAAAGACGGCAAATTGAAGGAAGTCGAAGCATTGCCTTTCGAAAAGGCCCTTGAACGGCTTGAAGCGGTCATCGAGAAGATGGAGAGCGGCAAACTCCAGCTTGATGAGATGATGAAATATTTCGAGGAAGGTTCCGCCCTCTCCGCATTATGTGAGAAAAAATTGAAGGAACTTGAAAAGAAGATCGAAATCCTTGTTAAAAATGAACAGGGTGGGAAATGGAAGGAATTCCAATCTGAACCAGAAGAAAATGCTAAAGATTCCTCTGATGACAATCAAGATGATCTAAAAGATTCATTGCTTTAATGCTCTTGCCATAAGAGACTTATAAATAATATTACAAAAAACATGATTTATTTATTTGACATTGCGTAATTATTAGGTATTGTAGTACCATTATACTAAATAAGGAGAGCATGTGAGCAGCATACTTAAAATAACCGAAGCATCGTCATTGGCATTTCATGCAGCTGTGATAATTGCCAGGGAAAATGAAAAGATGGTGTCGGCAAAGGAAATCTCAAAAATACTGAACGTTTCCTGCGACCACCTTTCCAAGGTCCTGCAGAGGCTTGCGAAAATGGGCATCATGAAATCGCTGAGGGGGCCCGACGGAGGATTTAAATTCGCCAAAAATCCCTCGGAAGTGAACCTGATGGAGATCTATGAGGCCATAGAGGGCAGGTTCAACTACCAGAGCTGCCTCCTCGGAAAAGATGTCTGCAAGTCAGAAAAGTGTGTTCTTGGAAAGCTGAGCGAGAAGATCAACAAGGAAGTGTTTGATTACTTCACGAACACCACAGTTGCAGATTTGTTATAAAAATTTACGAAGGAAATTTTTATCATGAAAAGAAAAATAATTACGATAGATGAGGACAAATGCAACGGATGCGGACTCTGTGTCAGCGCCTGTGCCGAAGGGGCAATCCAGTTGGTGGACGGCAAAGCTAAACTTGTAAGCGACAATTACTGCGACGGGCTTGGTGCATGCCTCGGAGAATGTCCACAGGGAGCAATAGCCATGATAGAGAGGGATGCAGCAGCCTTTGATGAAAAGGAAGTAGAAAAGCATCTTAAGAAGCAGGAGTCAAAACAGCCTGTGCAACACAAACATGCCGGATGCCCGGGAATGGCTGTAATGTCCTTCAACAGTAAAGACAAAAACCCGGACACAGGACACACGCAAGATGCCTGTGCAGCATTAAATTCCGAGCTGACCCAGTGGCCAGTGCAGCTGCATCTCGTGCCTCCTGTCGCGCCGTACTGGGAAAATGCCGATTTGCTGATATGCGCCGACTGCGTACCCTTTGCATATGCGAATTTCCACTCGGAGCTTCTCAAGGGAAGAAAACTGGTGATTGCATGTCCCAAGCTCGACGATACGGATCCATATCTTGAAAAGCTTACGGCAATTTTCAAGGAGAACAATATCAAAAGCATAACGGTCGCAAGAATGGAAGTCCCATGCTGCGGAGGCATAGTCATGATCGCCCAGAGGGCTTTGCTGGAGTCTGGAAAGGACATACCGTTCAAGACAATAACCGTGGGCATACACGGCAATATAATAGGAGGGTGAACATATGAAGAACATGCGGAAACTTTTGGAGACGTCAAAATCTTTTGAACTCAAATCTCTCATACAGTATTCAAAGGATTCGATAGTAAGCCGGACAATATCCGACAGCAAGGCCGGAACTTTGACTGTGTTCGCATTCGACAAGGATCAGGGGCTGAGCGAACATTCCGCCCCGTTCGACGCGATCGTACAGGTGCTTGATGGAGCCGGTGAATTCATAATAGGAGGGAATCCTGTAAAAGCTCCTGCCGGCCACCTTGTCATTATGCCTGCGAACGTACCTCATGCGGTCAGGGCGGTGAAGAAGTTCAAGATGCTTTTAACAATGATAAGAAGTTCGAAATAAACCCTAATTCTAATTAAGGAGGATGATCATGTTCTGCTATCAGTGTGAACAGACGGCAAAGGGTACGGGATGCAACATGGCGATGGGCGTGTGCGGAAAGGATTCACAGACTGCGGATCTCCAGGATCTCCTGGTGTATCTGTCAGAAGGAATCTCCCAGTATGCACACAAAGCCGCGGAGCTCGGCAAGGCGGACAAGGAAATAGATCTCTACATCATAGAGGCTCTTTTCTCCACTGTAACCAATGTGAATTTCGATTCTGCGAAACTGGCCGGAATCATAAACAAGGGTATTTCAGTCCGCGAAAAGGCAAGAAAACTCTATGAGGAGGCATGCAAGGCAAAAGGCCAGACCCCGGAAAACTTAAGTGGACCCGCAGTCTTCAAGTTCGCAAACTCCCAGACCGAGATGGCCCAGCAGGCGGCAAATTTCGGTGTACAGGACAACATGAAGAAGAACGGTAATGATGTAGCCGGACTCCAGTATCTTCTGATCCTCGGGCTGAAAGGCATGGCCGCGTATGCCGACCACGCACAAATCCTGGGCAAGGAAGATCCGGCAGTCTATGCTTTCTTCCATAAGGCTCTCAGCTATATCGCTGGCAATCCGACGGATATTGGCGCCCTGACCGGAATGAATCTGGAATGCGGCAAGGTCAATCTCAGGGTAATGGAACTTCTCGATCAGGCGAACACGGGTACCTATGGTCATCCCGTCCCGACAAAGGTCAGAATTACTCCGGTGAAGGGCAAGGCTATACTTGTTTCAGGACATGACCTCAAGGATCTCGACGCGCTTCTCAAGCAGACGGAAGGCAAGGGGATAAACATTTACACTCATGGTGAGATGCTTCCCTGCCACGGATATCCCGAACTCAAAAAGTACAAGCATCTCGTTGGAAACTATGGTGGCGCCTGGCAGGATCAGAAGAAGGAATTCGATGAGTTCCCAGGTTCCATCCTGATGACCACAAACTGCATCCAGAAACCTGCAGAGACCTATATCAAGAGGATATTCACGACAGGACTCGTAGCGTTCCCTGGAGTTACACATGTGACAAGCAAGGACTTCGGACCAGTCATCAAGGCTGCCTTCGAAGCTGAAGGATTCAAGGCCGACGAACCAGAAAAGACTATCCTAGTCGGATTCGGTCACAACGCCGTCATGGGTGTAGCTGGAGCCGTCGTTGACGCGGTCAAGGCTGGCGCTGTCAAGCATTTCTTCCTCATCGGAGGATGTGACGGAGCAAAATCCGGAAGAAACTATTATACTGAGCTTGCACAGAAAGTTCCCCAGGACTGCGTCATACTCACCCTTGCCTGCGGCAAATACCGTTTCAACAAACTTGAGTTCGGAGCGATCGGCGGAATTCCAAGACTTCTCGATGTCGGACAGTGCAATGACGCATATTCCGCGATCCAGATCGCCGTTGCTCTTTCCAAGGCGTTCAACTGCGGTGTAAACGATCTTCCGCTCTCCATGATCCTTTCATGGTATGAGCAGAAAGCGGTTGTCATCCTGCTGACCCTTCTGAGCCTTGGAATCAAGAATATCAGGCTCGGACCAAGCCTTCCGGCTTTCGTAACGCCTGCAGTGTTGAATGTTCTCGTCCAGAACTTCAATATCATGCCCGTGTCGACGCCTGATGAGGATCTGAAGGCGATATTGAAATAGGATAGAAATAAAGTTAACGTAAAAAGCTCCTCAGATCCGTCTGGGGAGCTTTTATTTTTTCAAAATTAGATTTATCTTGCGTATACTCATATTGCCTTTTATTTGAAACGGAGAAATGTGATGGCTAAAAACAGATGTGGCTGGGCTGGAAACGATCCTCTCTACATGGATTACCATGACAAGGAATGGGGTGTGCCTGTCCATGATGACAAGGAACTTTTTGAAAAGATAATCCTCGACGGCGCACAGGCCGGACTCAGCTGGATTACAATTCTTCGCAAGCGCGATGGCTATCGCCGAGCCTTCAATTCATTCGATACTGGAAAAATCGCACGTTACACCGAAAAGGACGTTGCTCGATTGATGGCTGACGAAGGAATAGTCAGGAACCGCCTCAAGATCATTTCTGCAATCAAGAATGCAAAGGCTTATCTGGAGATACAGGAAAAACACGGCTCCTTCGATAAGTTCCTATGGCGCTATGTGGATTATTCCCCGATTCAGAATTCGTGGAAATCACTTTCTCAGCTGCCGCCCAGCACAAAGGAATCCGACATGATGAGCAAGGAACTGAAGAAGGCCGGCTTCAAATTCGTCGGCTCCACCATCTGCTATGCATTCATGCAGGCGGTTGGCATGGTGAACGACCATCTGGTAAGATGCTACAGGCACGGCGAGATCAAAAAACTTTCCCGTTAAACTTAAAAAACAAGGAGATCTGTATATGAACTATCCGGTTTTATCCGACAATCTGCGCACTGAGCGCCTGTCCCTTCCAGGTCCAGGTCGCCTGCGAATGATTCTGGATACTGACACCTACAACGAGGTGGACGACCAGTTTGCTCTTTGCCAGGCTGTACTTTCACCGGACCGTTTGGAAGTTGAAGCAATATATGCCGCGCCTTTCCATAATTCGCGGTCCAGCGGTCCCGCCGACGGCATGCAGCGCAGCTACGACGAGATCCACCGCGTCCTCAAGATGCTCGGGAAATCAGAATGCTGTCCGGTATACAAGGGTTCCGACCGATGGATGAAGGCCGATCACAAGCCTGTGGAAAGCGAGGCCGCCCGCGACCTCATCCGCCGCGCAAAATCTGCAGACAAAAGACCGCTCTATGTCGTCGCCATAGGGGCAATCACCAACGTGGCATCAGCCATACAGATGGATCCCAGCATCATCGAACGCATCGTTGTCGTCTGGCTAGGTGGACATGACCATGGACAGGTAGAGACTGGCGAATTCAATCTCAAGCAGGATCCGGATTCCACACGCGTCATCCTGGATTCCGGAGTTCCTTTCGTGCAGATACCCTGCTGCAACGTGGCTTCGCATCTGAACACCACCGTTGCAGAGCTGAATCAATATCTCAAGGGCAAGAACGCCATCGGCACCTATCTGGCCGATATCGTGGCAGGATATGTAGGGAAAAGTGATCCTTACGCCTGGTCAAAGGTGATCTGGGACATCTCCGCAACAAGCTGGCTGATCGAACCGAAATGGCTTCCTTCACAGCTAGTGCCTACTCCCACATTGACCAATGAAGTCACCTGGGGTCCGTCGACAGGGAGGCATATGATGCGCGTTGTAACTAGAATCCAGCGCGATCCGATTTTCAGGGACGTGTTCAAGAAAATAACTTCGGTGAAGGATTGATTTAATATGAAAGTAACAATGATAGGATTGGGCATTATCGGAGCTGCTTGGGCAAAAAATCTTCAGGAGGACGGAATAGAAGTCAAAGCCTGGAATCGTACCCCGAAGGATTTTCCCGGATTCGAACCCGATCTGGCTAAAGCGACTAAAGGTTCAGACATCATCTTCATAGTAGTCGCGGATCCCCCGGCAGTCCAGCAGGTCCTGGATGTCATTCTGCCTGTCCTCAAACCAGGGCAGATCATCGTACAGAGCAGCACGATTTCCACGAAATGGACTTTGGATTTCGCCAAGCAGGTCAAGGCCACAGGAGCACGCTATCTTGAAGCCCCGTTCACTGGCAGCAAACCTGCGGCCGAACAGCGCAAGACCGTATTCTATCTCGGAGGCGAAAAATCCGACATCGAAGCTGCGAATCCCGCACTTGAACGCCTTTCCGTCCATAGGCTCCACATCGGGCCGACAGGAACTGCAAGCGCCCTTAAGCTGGCTATGAACATGAACATTGCCATGGTTATGGAAGGATTGAACGAAAGCCTGAGTTTCGCCAGAAAACAGGGAATTTCAGACGATACATATTTCGAAGCCCTGCACCTCAACGCCTCCCGTTCCGGACTCAGCGATCTCAAGGAGGAAAAATTGAAAAATAATGAGTTTTCGCCCCAGTTCTCCCTCAAACACATGGACAAGGACCTGCGCCTGGCACTGGAAGACGCCGGAGACCTTCGCCTCCCACAGCTCAAGGAACTTAAGAAGATCTATGATGATGGAATGTCCAAGGGACTGGGAGACAAGGATTTCTCCGTGCTGTCTACGCTGCTGGGATGAAATTGAGAATGTCAAAATATGCAATTATTAGTTTAAATCTCATTATTTATTACTATAAATAGCTAAATATACTTGAAAACTGATACTGGAAGTATCAATTATCAAGCATAATGAGGTTTTCGTATGAGATACATATATCGCCAAATATCTGACCGGATATTAGGATTATTCAAAGAATTTCCTGTGATTATTATTACAGGGGCAAGGCAAGTCGGTAAGACGACCCTTTTAAAGCATTTGTTTGCTGACAAGGGAGATTATGTTGTCTTTGATCCGACGATTGACATCGAAAATGCGAGAAGGGATCCGGATCTTTTTCTGGACAACCATAAGGAGCCATTGATTCTTGATGAGATACAATATGCTCCTGAGCTTGTTGCGGCGATCAAGAGAAGGGTTGATAAAGACAAGCATCCAGGCAGATTTATCCTGACAGGCAGTCAGCAATGGCAGGTTCTTAAAAATATTTCCGAAAGTCTGGCAGGACGTGCAATACTTCTAGAACTGTCCGGTTTTAATGCGGCGGAAGTATCAGGTTGCACATGGACAATGGAACCATGGATAGAAAGATGGATGCTTAATCAGAAGGAAATGGTTGAACAGGAAGGCTCAAGCATCTTTGGAAGTGGGATCGGCATTTACGAGCAGCTCTTCCGTGGGGCATTGCCAGATGCAAGGGAGATGAAGCTTGAAAGCCTCCGATATTACCACCAGTCATATCAGCAGACATATATTGAAAGAGACATACGCCTTCTTTCCAACATACATGACTATCAGCAGTTCGGAAGGTTTTTCAGCATTTCGGCGGCATTGACGGCGCAGGAGGTGAATTACTCCCAGCTTGGAAGGGATATTGGTCTGACGCAGAGGACTGCGCATGCCTGGCTCGACATCATGAGAGGAACATACCAGTGGATGGAAGTTCCTCCCTACCACGGCAATTCCATCAAAAGGATAAGCGGAAAGCCAAAGGGATATCTTGGTGATACCGGTCTGGCATGTTCAGCCCAGGCCATCAGTTCCCCTTCCGCCATCGCCGGCAGTCCTCTTGCCGGGGCCCTTTTTGAGACTTGGGTGGTGAATGAAATGAAAAAGCAGTGTTCCCTGATGTCATTTCCTCCAAACATGTATCACTGGCGGTCTCACGGAGGAGGAGAGGTGGACCTCATACTGGAGAGGGATGGCGTCCTTTACCCCATGGAAATAAAGATGACGACACAGCCTGCCCGTAATGACATAAGGGGGATTTCGGCGCTTAGAGATACATATCCAAATGCGAACATCGCGGTGGGCGCAATCATATGCTGTACAGATCACGCATATAAGGTCTCAGAAGATACTTTTGCCATTCCATGGAACTGGAAGTGGGGGAATAAGAAGTGAAGCCAGAGTAGAAAAGACTATTTTTAGAAATAGGCAAAAGCAAATGGGTATTAGAGAAAGCAGAACATGGTATTATCTTAAAAGGCCTCCACTAAGGACTTTACTCCTTCTGCTGGCCGTTCTATTATTCCTTTTCTTTTGCTATCTTGTATGGAGCCCAGGTAAAAGGGTTTATGATGGCAGATATGATCTTCGGTCAAATGGAATTTGGCTTCAACATGGTTGGCTAGGAGATGACAAGTGGTTTTCAGTAAACAGAAGAGATAAATCTAAATTCAGAGATGCTAAAAAAATAGAGGAACTCGCAGGACTTCTAAAAAATCATGGAATTACATATGCTTATCCGCATTTATGTCCATCTTCTCCAAGAGGAGATTTACCCCCAGTAGATAATGAACAAACGGAAAAATTTCTTGATGCCATGGAGGGAGTGGATGTATTGCCATGGATTGGAGGTGTATACGAGGGATGCTGTTATCCGGATTCTGAAAAATGGCGTAAAAGATTCGTCTCTTCAATTGTAGAACTCCTACAGGCGCATCCAAGGCTTGCTGGAATACATGTAAATATTGAGCCTATGCCTGATAACAACAAGGGATATATTCTTCTTCTCAAAGAGATAAAGTCTTCAATTCCAGCAGGGAAAATAGTTTCTGTTGCAGCATATCCACCTCCAACTAGATGGCACCCATATCCTGATGTGCACTGGGGAAAGAATTATTATTTTGAAATTGCAAATGAGGTTGACCAGCTTGCCGTCATGATGTATGACACCTCAATCCGTTTGCCGAAAATTTATCAAAAACTGATGAGCGATTGGACTAGAGAAATAATTCCTTGGTGTGGAAATACTCAAGTGCTTCTTGGAGTTCCTTCTTATGATGACTCAGGGGTAGGATATCATTTTAATTCTGTTGAAAATCTGGAGAATTCAATAAGAGGGATCAATGCAGGACTGAGCAAATTCAAGGAACTGCCAAAAAACTATTCTGGAATTGCACTTTACTGCGAATGGGAAACAGATGAGACTGAATGGATGTTTTTCAAGGAAGAATTTGAGAAGAAATGAATTCATGATTTAATCAGCTTCGACGGTGGCAATCCCCTATATTTCTTGAATATCCTTGAGAAGTAGAACTCATCGTCGAATCCAACCTTTGACGCGGCTTCCTTCACTGTCGTACCGGGATTGTTCCTGAGGATTTCTTCGGCTCGGTCAAGACGCAGATCAATCACGCATGATTTGAACGACTTTCCGAGTTTTGCCTTGAAGATATGCGATACCGAAGACTTGCTGCGTCCGACAAGATGGGCGGCCTCTGAAAGGGTCGGGGGATTTTCCAGGTTGCATCGTATCCTATGAAGTATTTTTTCAACTACCGTGTCGCCTTGTACGGCAGCAATTCCCTCCTTGGCGATAGACCGGACCAGCATAGAGAAAAGTCCTAGCATGCTCGGAAGTTTTGAAGGCGAGATTTCGGGAACTTCGGAAAAGGCATCCAGGAGTTCGGAATCATTCCTATACTTATTTTTCCAGTCATCAATGATTCCTCTTGGTGGTGATGAGACAGTACGGAACTGCCCAGCCATCACAAATCCTGCAAGGACATTGTCGATATATACTGGAAATATGGTTTCAACTAGACCTCCATGGCAAGTGTAGGAAATGAGAGTCTTTCTTTCTGATGCCTCCTTCAGTTTTTCGCGGTCGAGTTCCATGCAGCGGCCATTTCCGTAGAGCTTTGAGCGGATCAAGGAGCAGTATCTGCACATCTGTTTCTTCTGGCCGACCCTAAGCTCTCCCATGTCGGTTGCGAAATACGCAATTCTGGCGCCGAAACAGCCGGAGAAATTATCCAGGGCTGTCTGGACATTCTCATTCAGCAGGACCTTCAGATTTTCCATTTTTCCTAGCATGGACATAATATTGCACGATTTTGCACTAATGTCCATGTTTCTTACGGGTATCTCCATTCCAAATAAATATTTTTCATCATATCTTGAAGGAAAAGATGAAAAATATTTATAAAAGGAGGAAAATATGAAGATATCCAAGAGGGAAGTCGTAAAGCTTGCCATTGAAGGGAAACCTGTGCCGTATTCTCCGTGGAGCTTTGGATTCACGCAGGAACCTGCGGAGATGCTTCATAAGCATTATGGGACAAAAGACCTGGATCAATTCCTTCATCCGCATCTGTTCGGCATCGGAGGAGGCAATGGCTTTTTCACTAAGGTTGGCGAAGACTGCGTGAAGGATATATTCGGGGTTGTCTGGGACAAGAGCGTCGACAAGGACATCGGGATTGTGAAAGGGTGCATGCTTCCTGAGCCGACCCTGAAAGGATATTCGTTCCCGGATCCGAACAACCCTGTCTTCTGGGCAAACAATGACAGCCTCAAGAGCGAGAAGGCCCAGGGCAGATACCGTGTCTACAGCATCGGGTTCTCCCTTTATGAACGCGCCTGGACTCTGCGCGGGACGGAAAACCTGATGATGGACTTCATCGATCATCCGGAGTTCATCGAGGAGATCATGAGGCGCATAGCCGACTTCAACATCGAGCTCATAAGAAGAGCCGTGAAGCTGGACATAGACGCAGTCTACTTCGGAGATGACTGGGGACAGCAGATCGGGCTCCAGATGGGACCTGAGCTTTGGAGGCAGTTCATAAAGCCGCAGCTTGTAAGGATGTACGGGGAGGTCAGGGCGGCAGGGAAGAAAGTGTTCATCCATTCCTGCGGCGACGTTGACGAACTTTTCGATGAACTAATCGATATAGGACTCAACTGTTTCAACCCGTTCCAGCCGGAGGTCATGGATGTGTTCTCTCTCATGGACAAATATCATGGCCGACTGGCGTTCCATGGAGGATTGTCGACCCAGCAGACCCTTCCCAAGGGAAATGTTGAAGAGGTAAGGTCTGAAAGCAACAAGCTGCTGAAAAATGGTCTCAGGGGTGGATATATTTTCGCGCCTGCTCACGCTGTCGAAGGTGACGTGCCTCTGGAAAACATACTTGCATTCATCGGTGCCGCAGTAGAACAGCCGGGATTCAAAAAGTAAAGCGGACATTCTTGTCGGCTTGTGTTATTTTCGCTTTAAAATAGGCAATTCGGATATAGTTTATTTTTTTGGAAAATAAACTATGATCAATGGCAAAAAAATAGTTGTCGTGATGCCGGCTTACAACGCCGAGAAGACGCTCATTCCCACATACGACGAGGTCATGTCACAGGGTTGCGTGGACTTTATCGTGCTTGTCGATGATGCGAGTTCGGACAAGACCACGGAAGTCGCGGCAACGCTCAAGAGCATGCGGGTTTTCCGGAACGAGAAGAACCTCGGATATGGAGGCAACCAGAAGATCTGCTACAGATTAGCCATGGAGGAGGGCGCCGATATCGTCATCATGGTCCACCCGGACTACCAGTATACGCCGAAGCTGATACCTGCTATGGCATCACTGATAGGAAATGGACTCTACCACTGCGTGCTGGGTTCCAGGATACTTGGCGGACACTCGCTCAGAGGCGGAATGCCTGTCTATAAATACATAAGCAACAGGCTTCTGACACTCGTGGAGAACTTCTTCCTGGGAGCGAAACTTTCTGAATACCATACTGGATACAGGGCGTTTTCCAGAGAGCTCCTGCTGAAGCTCCCCCTCGAGGGAAACAGCGATGATTTCGTCTTTGACAACCAGATGCTTGCGCAGATAATCTGGACAGGCTGCAAGGTCGCCGAGATAAGCTGTCCTACGAAATACTTCCCTGAGGCTTCAAGCATAAATTTCTCACGCAGCGTCGTCTACGGGCTGGGATGCATGAAGACTTCGCTTGAGTTCTTTTCTTCGAAAATTGGAATTACAGGATCACGGAGGTTTCCGTCAGAACTGAAAAACTGTCTTTCGGATAAGTCTGAATGAACCAGCTAGTCAAATGGAAATATTTCCCTCATTTTCTTCTTGTCGTCATCACATCTGCAGTTTATTCATATTCGATGCCTTTTCCCCTGCTTGAGGGGTGGGACGACCATATTTACGTCACCTGCAATGTTGAGAAGCTGGCACCCTGCGCCGCAAACCTGATATACTGGCTCAGCCATCCATGTGAAGGATGCTATCTTCCTCTGACAATGTTCTCATACATGTTCGACCATGCTGTCTGGGGCCTGAATGGATTTGGATATCATCTTCAGAATGTCTTCTGGCATATTCTCGCTGTTCTTGCTGTCTTCAGCTGCATGAAATATTTCAGGATAAGCCTGTGGCTGGCATTTGGTCTTTCCCTGGCTTTTTCAGTCCATCCGCAGAGGGTTGAATCGGTCGTATGGATTTCCGAAAGGAAGGATGTCATGTGCACGGCACTATATTTCTGGAGTATTTTTTTCTGGTTTACAGAAAAAAATAAACGTTTTACCATAATCTCTTTCATATTATTTATTTTGGCCCTGTTTTCCAAATCCATGGCGGTAAGCCTTCCTTTTGTCCTGCTGGCATGCGAATTCTACGGTCAAAAGAAGTTCGATATGAAATCATGGTCCAGGAAGCTCTGGCCCTTCTTCCTTATCCTGCTGGTATTCATTCCCATAACCATTTTTTCGCAGGACATCAACAAAGGTGGTATTTCAATAGGCAGACAGTGTACCGTCCTGATCCATAATATTGCATGGTATGTCGGGGCCAATTTCATTCCACGGGATCTTTCACCGATTTATCCGAGGTTGGTCCTCGATACGGCAGTCATTTTCAAGATTGTCGCCATTTATGCGCTGATCCTCTTTATCGGCGTATTGTTTCTGAAGAGGGACAGGAGATATTTTATAAATGATATTGTCCCGCTGGCATTCTGCTTCATTGTTTCCATAGGACCAGTCGCTGGATTCCTGCCTCTTGGCGCTATTGATTATGCAGACAGATACAGCTATATCCCTTCGGTCTTCCTATGGATCATCTTCGGATCTGTGGCAAGTTATGTCATTGGCATGAAGCTGCCATTTTTCGAGAATCATCTGAAGTTTTGGAAGATCTGCGCGCTGGGATTCACAGCTTATTACGTGATTTACCTGATTATAATTAATTTGATATATTCAAATTCCTGGAAAAGCTATGATTCCGTTCTCAGGACGGCATGTTCATATGATCCGCCAAGCTACATGGCTCTTGGCGCACTCGCAGATATCGAGCTGTCGGAAGGCAACTTCAAGGAAGCAGTGAAAACAGCCGACACCATTATCTTGCGCAGGAAAGGCCTGGAAACTGAAAAGGGATATCATCAGATAATCCTCAAGGCGAAATACACCAAGGCCTTCGCGTCATACAATATTGGCAATAAAAAGGAATCTTTGAAGATTTTCGAGGAGATAAAACCAGATCTGAATGTAGATTCATTCGGATCAGCATCAGGTTATAACAGTATGCTGAAGATGATGATAGACTGCTGCAATTCCCTAGGAGACAAGGAAAAAGCCGGGAAGCTGAAACTAGAAATAAAGAAATAGAAGAACATGCCTCACGGCATTAACTACGAACGACAATGAATTCATTATTGTTGGTAGTCAAGCCCCTTAGGGCTGTAATAAATTCTACGAAGGAAAATTTATTTTATGCAGATTATCGGTGGAATAGCTTCAGGGATCCATCTTTCTGTGGCGAAAGGTTTTTCCGTCAGGCCGACCGTTGGAAGATCCAGGAAATCACTTTTTGACAGCATTGGCAACATGTCTGGACTATGCGTAGCCGATTTCTTCGCCGGAAGCGGGGCTCTCGGGCTTGAAGCCGCCAGCCGTGGAGCTGAAAAGGTCTATTTCCTGGAGTCGGACCAGCGGAACTGCAGGATCATTTCTGAGAACATTGCGAAAGTCGCAAAGGCGGGCGTCACCTCAGAAATGAAAGTAGTATGTTCAGATGTTGTCCATGGATATGCAAGATTGCCGCCAGTCGGCATGATATTCGCAGATCCTCCGTATGATGAAACGGCGGATTTGCTTTCAATCCTTCTATCGGATGCGAAATTCGCAGAATGGGCTGGGGATGCGGTTCTGATATGGGAGCTGCCTGAAGACAGCAGGTCTGAAGCCGTCAACGGCGTTCTTTTAGAAAACAAGAATTGGAAGATGTTGAAGAAACGCAAATTCGGCGATGCGGAGTTCCTGTGGCTGAAGCCACAGGCTATAACACTCCATCCCTTTGGGATGAAGAAAGGAAATTGATACGCTGGAAGCGTATGGTGATATAGCCTATGGCTTCAGCCATAGGATAAAGAAGAAAATGATTCCGTCCTGAAGGGACGGGGTGGTAGGAAGGGAATTCACATGCGGGAAAAAACATATAAGATTGAATTCTACGTGCCGGAAAACCATCTTGAGAAGGTGAAGTCCGCGGTTTTCGCGGCCGGGGCAGGTAAAATTGGGAACTATGACTGCTGCTGCTGGGAAACCAAGGGCAAAGGACAGTTCCGTCCCTGCGAGGGCAGCAGCCCGTTCATCGGCAAGAAGGGGAAAATTGAAAAAATACCTGAATACAAGGTCGAACTTGTCTGCGATTCAAAATATATTAAGCCTGTAATAGACGCGCTTAAAAAATCACATCCTTATGAAACTCCGGCCTACCAGTGCTGGGAAGTGAAAATCTGATTGGAATTTACTTATGCTTGATTTAGCCAGATCTAGTCCGAATGAATATTTCATGATAATTTTAGTCGTGATATTCTCAATCTGCCTCCATGAATACATGCACGCCCGTGTGGCCCTGTGGCAGGGTGACAGCACTGCGGCTGACCAGGGCCATCTCACTCTGAATCCGCTCAAGCAGATGGGAATGTTTTCCCTTGCCCTGGTATTCATTATAGGAGTGGCGTTTGGTTCGGTTCCAGTCGATCACTCTCGAATGAAACACCGGTACAGTCCAGCCTTGGTAGCTTTCGCAGGTCCATTTATAAACCTCGTGCTTTTTCTGGTTTTCTGCCTGGGAATTGTCATAGTGACGCTTATGAGCAACAGCATGTCCCAGAATGTAGTTGATGGTGCAAGGCAGCTGTTTACGCTTGGGGCGGTCATGAACGTGGTTCTTTTCTGCCTGAATATTCTGCCGGTACCAATTCTCGATGGATATGAAGTCCTTGCCTATTTTTTTCCCGGAATGCATAAGGTGGACCAGAAAGTTAAAAACGCCTTTTTCATTGTCATGGTAATTGCGATATTCGCATCGAGCAGGTTCATTTTCATGGCGGGATATGCGATTACTTTTCTTACGGTGAATACCGTGCTGATCACAGCCGTCAATATAATAAAAATCTTACATTTAGAAAGATTTTTCTGATGCAGGAAGAGAAAATCTGGTCGGTCTCCGAAATCAACGCCTCGGTGCGGGAGGTGATTGAAGGCTGCTTTGTGCCTATGTGGGTGGAAGGGGAGATCGGAAACCTGAGCGTACAGAGATCCGGACACGTCTATCTGACATTGAAAGACCAGAAATCCCAGATAAAAGCGGCATATTTCGGTGGAGCTGAAATAGCCAGGAAGCTTGATTTGAATGTGGGATCAAAAGTTGAGGTTTTTGGCAGGCTGTCAGTTTACGAAGTGCGCGGCGAATACCAGCTGCTTGTAAAATCAATTCGGACCAAGGGCGTTGGAGATCTGCACAAGCGCTTCGAGGAGATGAAGAACAAGCTGGCGGCTGAAGGATTTTTCGATGAATCCAGGAAAAAACAGATTCCTCTTCTTCCAGGAAAAATAGGGATAGTGACTTCTCCAGACGGCGCCGCCATACGCGACATCCTCCAGATCATCAACCGGCGTTTCCCAAACTTGAATATAAAGATCTATCCATCCCCAGTCCAAGGTAAAGGCGCCGAGAAGGAGCTTGCCGCCGGAATCAGATATTTCAATGAGAAGTGCATGGTAGATGTCATAATCATCACCCGCGGTGGAGGAAGTCTTGAGGACCTGTGGCCTTTCAACGAGGAAGTCCTGGCCAGGCAGATCGCCGCAAGCGAAATTCCCGTTATAAGCGCGGTCGGGCACGAAATTGATTTCACGATCTGTGATTTTGTCTCCGACATGCGTGTTCCGACGCCGTCCGCCGCCGCTGAACTGGTTGTCGGAAAACAGGAGGAGTTTCTCGGAACGATAGCAGACTTCCGACGCCGGCTTAAGGGTTCATTTGATATTTATCTGGAAAGACTGAAGAACCGTTTCCAGAAAGCCTCGCAGAACCATGTTTTCAAGGAGCCTCTGTACATGGTCCGCGAACGCCAGCAGAAAGTGGATGAAATCTCCAGGAGGATGGAGAACTCCTTGAAGTTTTTCACCGAGAGGATGAAATCAAAGTCATTGGAATTGAAGAGCAGGCTGAAGAATCTAAATCCTGAAGCCGTCCTCGAAAGAGGATATGTGATAATTACCAGCAGCTCAGATGGCGTCGTCGTATCTTCCCCGGATGTTCCTGAAGGCACCCTCCTCGATGCGAAGTTCGCAAAAGGTGTGTTGCAGGTCAAGGCGATTCATAGGAAATAATATTTTCCTTGAATATAAGCAGAATTACAGTCAAGGGACAGACGACTATTCCAATCCAGATAAGAAAGTTCCTTGGTATTTCCCCTCATGACCTTGTCAGTTTCAGGGTTTTCAAAATGAAGGAAATATATATTGATGCCAACGTCTTTTTGCGATTCATACTGGGAGAACCGCCGGAATTTGCCGTCGAGGCCGAAAGGGTATTCAGGGATTCGATTGAAGGACGATTCAAGCTGGTGACATCGGAACTTGTACTTGCTGAGATTGTCTGGACATTGGAAGCATTTCAAAAGGTTTTCTGATATTGAGATGTTATAAATTTTCCACTTTGTGAAAAATTTATTTCTTCTTTCCGAACTCAGGATCGATTTTGACAAGGCTTACCGCTATGAGGCATGGGATTATGCAGAGGCATACCCAGATGAAGAAGTTCGGATAGCCGATCAGGCTCTGCAGCCAGCCGCTCCACATTCCCGGTATCATCATCCCGAGCGCCATGAATCCTGTCATTATCGCATAATGCGCCGTCTTATATTCGCTGTCTTCCACGAAATAGACCATGAACAGCATGTATGCCGCAAATCCGAACCCGTATCCAAGCTGTTCAAGCGCCACGCAGGCCGTTATCACTGCGAAATTATCCGGCAGGCATACGCTCATATAGACATATAAAAGATTAGGAACGTTGATGGAAAGGGCCATCCACCAGATCCATTTTTTAAGTCCGTGCCTGGCAGCCAGGATTCCTCCTGCTATGCCACCTATTGTAAGCATCAGTATTCCAACCGTCCCATAGGCGAGGCCGACTTGTCCTGTGGTGATGTTCAATCCCTCCATTTCCCGCGAATCGAGCATGAAAGGTGAGGCCAGCTTCAAAAGCTGAGATTCGCCAAGACGGTAAAAAAGGAGGAAGAAAAGGGCGGAAATGACACCATTCTTCTGGAAAAAACTTACAAAAGGTTTGAATAGCTCCGAGACCAGCCTGCCGTGCAGATCATGTCCGCTAGGTTTGTCGGTTTCAGGAAACGGAAGAATGAAGAAATGATAGGCGCTGAACAATCCGAAGGCGATTGCTATGATTATGAACACAATGCTCCAGGAAAGCCTGATATTGCCGGATACGGCCACGAATTCGGCGCTGGCTGCTGTTTTAAGCTGGGAGTCAAGCTGTATTACGGACATTAATGGCTTGTCCCAGTTCTCCGATGTGAACTCCTTCCTGGTGCCTTCAATGACCTTTATGCTCTTATCGCCGGTCTTCTGTCCGAAATTCACGACAATATTTTCGCCTTCTTTCGGTTTTCCATTAAGTCCGATGAGAACTACGCCATAATTGCCGGTTTCCTTTTTAGCTTCAGCTTTCCCTTTTCCAAAGTGCTTGGAAATGAATTCTTCCATAGGCCGTTTTATTTTTGAGTCCCAGTAGCTAGGTCCATCCTTCTTGTGAGCTTCATTCTTCCTTTCCCTGGTTCCATTCCTGTCCCTTGCCTTTTCAAGGATGACGGCAATTTCCTCCTTTGTGCATGGTTTTATCGGTATTTGCAAAGTTTTGTCTGTGGAAAAGCAGATTTTCAGGGGGCCTGAGCTTTCACTTCCGCAGTACATTTTTTCGAGTCCTGGCACGATATTTTGGATTGTTTCAGCCTGTGGATACGGGATCGCTGAGACATTGAGCTTATGTGAATCAAGGCCGGTATTGCTTTCGATAAAGCCGGCGAGCATGACCAGGAGACCCTGTCCGGTAAGCATTGAAAGACGGTAGAAAGTGCTGCGGATGCCTACAAACCAGGCCTGCTGGTGTGTGTCGAGTCCGAGAATGTAGAAACCGTCGGCTGCGATGTCATGGGTTGCGGAATTGAATGCGACCAGCCAGAGCAGGGCCAGGGAGTATCTGAAAAAGTCGGGGGCGGGAATAGTCAGGGCGACGCATGCGAAAGCCGCACCTGTGACAAGCTGCATGAGATAGATCCACCGCCGTTTCGTGCCGAAGATCTCGACAACCGGGCTCCAGAGCGGTTTGATCACCCATGGCAGATAGAGCCAGCTGGTGTAGAGCGCAATGTCCGTGTTTGAAATGCCAAGCCGCTTGTACATTATCACCGAGACGGTCATCGCGACCACATAGGGGATTCCTTCGGCGTAGTAGAGGCTTGGCACCCAGAACCAGGGAGATCTGGATGTTTTTGATTTTTGATTATCGGTTTCCAATTAAGTTCCTTGATAAATTCCTTGCATTGAAAGTACTGCGCAAATGTGTAGATTACAGTTTGTTTAATTTCAACTACCATGTCCAAAAGTTCAACGCAAGGAATTTATAATTTGAAGGAAAAATTATACTGTCTCAAGATATCTTTTATTTCCGGAGATATGGATTGTGCTGAGAAGGCGTTCATTGAATCCGAACTGAAGTTCAGCACCTGGCTTGACGTGGAAAGAAAAAGCATCGAACATATTTTTTATGCCGACGATCCTAAATCAGCCGTCGAAACAGCCCTGAAAATAAATATTATCGGCAAAGATCTCAGGAAAAAGAACATAAGGATATCAAAGCCCAAGCTCGAGGTTCTCAAGAAGGAAGACTGGGCCGAGGCCTGGAAAAAACATTTCAAGGTCCAGCATGTGACAAGACGGGTCGTCATAAAGCCTTCCTGGCTGAAATACACGGCAAAAAAAGGCGAAGTTATCATAGAGATCGATCCGGGCATGAGTTTTGGCACGGGAAAACATGCGACTACCAGGTTCTGCCTGAAAATGCTTGATCGTATCGCGAAAGAAACCGATGTATCCAAAATGACGGTTCTTGATGCCGGCTGCGGATCTGGGATACTCAGTATTGGAGCTGTAAGACTTGGATTTAGTAAAATCACTGCTTTTGACTTTGATCCCGAATCCGTGGTGATAGCCAAGGAGAATTTTGACATTAATAAAATTTCCAGAAGCAAGGCATCGGTTGCCGATGCTGAACTCTCTATGTTCAAAGCGCCGGAAAAGTTCGATATCGTGGTCGCGAATATAATCTCCGATATTCTGATCGTTAACTGTGAAAAGCTGGACTCCCTGCTGAGGCCCGATGGATACCTTGTGCTTGCCGGAATACTCTCAACTGATTATTCCAAAGTCCGCAAGGCATTCAAGAGTATTGGATTCAAGGAAATACACAAATCATCAGAAAATGAATGGACAGGCGGCATGTTCAGGAGAAACTGAGGTAGCGCAAGCCCTGGTCGCCTATGGCGCGCCTGCGGCGGGTAAACCTCCGGCCTGCAAGCTTTCAAAAAAATAATTAGGATGGGAAATTTATGTTATACAATGTTTCAGGCCTTTCCCAGGGTAAACAGCTTTCAACCGTCCTGCCCGAATTCTTCTGTGCCAGGGGCGGCATTCCGATTACTGCGGTAAAAGGCCTGTCCGAGGGTTATATTGTAAATAAGGCTAATGATGGAAAAATCAAAATAGTACATTCATCCGTATCTGATCTCATACTTGCACTTGGATCTTTGATATGTGGAGATGTCAAAGAAGATGAAAAAGTAATTGCTCCAGTATCGTTCAGGGGTTTAATGCTCGACTGTTCCAGGAATGCCGTGCCGAAAGTTGAATATCTGAAGGAATCACTTTCGAGGCTTGCCTTGATGGGCCTCAATCATTTCTGCCTTTATACTGAAGACACATACGAGGTTATAGGCGAACCTCTGATTGGCTACGGCAGAGGGAAGTATACGAAGGTAGAACTTAAGGAGATCGTTGATTTCTGCGAGGGAGTTGGAATCACGATGTTCCCGTGCATACAGACCCTCGGACATCTCGAGCAGGTCCTCAAATATGGGAAATATTGCAAACACCGCGATACGGACCGCGTCCTGAATGCATGCGATGAAAAGACATATGAGTTTGTCGACAAGATCATTTCCGAGGCGATAGGACCCTACAAGAGCGACTTGATACATCTCGGGATGGATGAATGCTGGGGCATTGGCAGAGGAAACGCCTTCAAGGAGGATGCTCCGATAAAACCTCTGGAAATCTATGCGAAACACGTGGCGCGGGTCGCCGAGATCTGCAGGAACAAAGGGCTTAAACCTGTCATATGGGGTGACTTTGTAATTGGTATGTCCGGCGAGAAGGCGATGGATGAAAGGGAAACCGGCATAATTCCAAAATATGTGATAATGAACTACTGGAACTATTATCACAGCGACAAGCAGAAATATCTTGACGAGATGAATAAATACAAGAAACTTGACTATGATCCGATTGTCTCTCCGGGGCTGCAGAACTGGGGCCGTTTCTGGATAAATCATGAGATGGTCGAGAAGACGGTCAAGCCCTGCATGGATGCGGTACATGAACTCGGAATCAAGAGGGTGCTGATGACAATGTGGGGTGACGACGGGCATGAAAATCTTTTCGAAGGGGATTACCATTCACTGGCATATTACTTGTCATTGTGCCTGAATCCTTCACCAAGCGATGAATTCTGGAAGCTGAGGGCCTCGAAGATATGTTCGGTTTCAGTTGCGAAGTTCGCAAAATTCAGCCAATTTGATGTCATGGACAAGGTTCCCGGACTTAAGGATGGATATTTCAAGCCGACGTCGAAGATGCTCTTCTATGATGATCCTCTCTACGGCGTGATCAACAGGATGTTTTCCAATGATAAAATTTCAGATATTTTCTGGAAGACATCGAAATTTTATAGGAAAGCTGAAGCTGGCGCCGGCAAGCACTCGGATCTTTTCAGGCTTGCCGCCCTTTATTCGTCGATAATAGCTCTTAAGTTCAGGATCTGCATGGATTCAAGGAACGCATATGAATCGAAAAAGAAGCTCAGGTTGAAAACCCAGATGAAGGAGCTTCTGCGGCTTGAGAAGAAAATAGAGAAGTTCCACAAGCTGTACAGGAAACTCTGGCTCAGGGAGAGGAAGCCGTTCGGACTTGAAGTGATCGACCAGAGGTTTGGAGGAATGATCCTCAGAGCCAGATGCATGCGTGAAACATTGAAGAAATATGTTGATGGAAAAATCAAGACCATACCCGAATATGAACTTGATGATCCCGAAGGAATCGAGTTCAGGGATGTTCAGACATACAGGCAGCTCAGCACGAGATGCCTCTCGCTGTGGTAAAAAAAGGATGATTGGATTGCTGGATGACTGGATTATTGGGTATGAATACAGAAAGATGAGGACAATGACCTGGAGTGCTATAAAATTGAAAAAGCAGTCATGCAAATTTTTCATCTTCACGCATCATGCTTATGTCCTTCATGCGCAATCATCCATCAATCCAATCATCCAAGGTATGCTAGCTTAATGGATCCTCTATTTTCAGCATTGATTGTCCTGATCGGCTTTGTCGCCTCCGTCTCCGGCGGATTCTGGGGGCTTGGAGGGGGCTGGCTGATACTGCCCTGCCTGTTTCTCGTAAACATAGATGTGAAAGTTGCGATAGGAGCATGTCTGCTACAGATGATCCCTACGACTTTTCCCACTGTTATGAGGCAGCTGCCTGATATAGGATGGAAAAAAGGCGGATGGGGACTGGTGGTGGCCCTTCCTCTCTGCATTGCATGCACATTCGGCGGAGTGCTTGGGGATCCTCTGGGAACTCTGATGGAAAAACTTTTTGAAAGCAGGAAAATCCACCAGTCCATGTATCTTCTCCTCCTCGTATGGATACTCTACGATCTTCATAAGCAGCAAAATACACATCCGAGCGAGAGAGGGAAAAGCGACAAGCCGTTAAACAATAAAATGAAGCAGACATTTATTGGAGGTTTTGTCACCGGCCTGGTTTCAGGCTTCCTTGGCATCGGGGGAGGATCGATGACGCGTCCCCTGATGACAAGCGTTCTGAAAGTGCCTGAGAAGCAGATTGGTCAGATCGCGAGGCTCGCAGTGCTTGTGACCGCGGTTGCCGGAAGTATTCCATATCTGCTTACCAGTTCAGCGGATACAAGAAGTCAAATGCTCATAGTCGGGGCATTGCTGACAGCCGGCGGCATAGTTGGTTTTTCGATTGGTGCAAAGATGCATTCCATTGTTCTGAAAGCCGGAAAGGACCATGCTGCGCGCAAAAGCTTCGGGCTGATTGTTTTTATGGTGATGGGCGGTTTGATCTGCAAACTCACCGATTTGATCCTGGTCGGACAGGTTATAATGGGCCTGTCAGGCGCCTTCATACTTGTTTATCTGGGAGTTCTCACGTTTAAATGCAGAAAGACAATAGAACTCTCCTGATTGAAGAACTGGTGGATTGTGGAAAAGTAAAGCTTCTCTATCTGCATAGGAAGGAGCATGGGCTTTATAAGATTAATCTCAAGTCTCTTGGCAGAGGGGAGTCATCCTGCATCTCTGCCGCCTTTCATAGGAAAATGGTGTTTATAAGCGATGACAGGGCGGCAAGGGCCGCAGCCAGGGAAATGAAAATTAAAATTACAGGCACGGTTGGAATCCTGAAGGCGGCGGTATCCAGCGGGGAGATTTCACTCGGACAAGCGGATGACTGGCTGAGAAAAATGATTGATGATGGTTTTTATTCCCCGGTGAACAGCATATCGCAGATTGAATAGAGTTTTATCTTGCAAAATAAAATAAATCTTATATAATTAATATATGTAAGATAATATTTTAAATACAATTCATATCAGGAACTGCATTATGATAACAACAGTTACAAGTCGCGGACAAACAGTCGTTCCGGCAAGGATACGTCATTTCTTCAAGATTAAAAAAAATTCCCGGATTGACTGGGTCATGGAAGAAAATTCCATAAAGGTATTTCCTCTTCCTGACGACACCATAAAAGCTGCAAGAGGGATGTTTGCAGGAGGTGCTCAACTGAACGACATCCTGCTTGAGGAAAGAAAGAAGGAAAGAAGCCGGAAATGAACAGGAAAGTTCTACTGGATACATCTGCGATACTCTGTCTTGTGCTGGATGAAGATGGAGCAGGCTTGGTTGAAAAAACCCTTATGTCGGCCAAAACCGGACATGAATCTGTCTTTCTCAGTTTTGCCAGCATTACGGAACTGAAATATATCATATGGCGCCAGCGGACTGAAGCTGATGCCGACAACCTTATGAAGCTGATGCGGACGTGGAACATGAAGATTGTCTATCCAGATGAGGAATTATGTCTGCTTGCAGGAAAGCTGAAGAAGGAATATCCTCTCTCATTTGCCGATGCTTTCATTGCAGCGACCGGAATAACGAACAAACTTGTCCTCATGCATAAGGATCCGGAATACGATTCGCTGGGAAAAATCCTTGAAATGCAGAGGCTGCCCTATAAGAAGAATAAGCGTCTGGAGCTGTAAATAATTATTCTTAATTACCTTGCAAATTTAAACCCATGGTTTAATATTACAAGGTATGAAGAGACATTATACACAACTGCTGCAAGAATATCTTGGATACTTTCCATGCGTTGTAATTCTAGGACCAAGGCAGAGCGGTAAAACTACGCTTTTAAAGGGTCTTCCGGCAGATTGGAAGATATTTGACGTTGAAAAGCGGAGTGATTATACGGTAATCTCCCAGGATCCGGATCTCTTTTTGAGGATAAATCCATCGCATATCGCAATTGATGAAGCCCAGTTCCTTCCCGACTTGTTTCCCGCGCTCCGTGTTGCAATTGACAGCAACAGGGAAAAAAAAGGAAGGTTTGTAATTACAGGATCAAGTTCTCCCGACCTGGTAAAATCCATATCTGAATCTCTTGCCGGACGTGTCGGTTTCATTGAGATATCGCCTTTTCTTTCCACTGAAGCGTTGAACCTTCCACAATCCAGTTTCTTTAAGATAATCAGCGAAGGTAAAGACGTTGTTGACCTGCTGGGAAATATCCCGGTCGTTTCCAGCCTGGGACATGTCCATGATTATTGGTTTAGAGGCGGATATCCTGAACCTTGGATTAAGAGCAGCTCAAGGTTTCAAAATGTCTGGATGGAAAATTACATTCAATCCTATCTTAACAGGGACATCCTGAGGCTTTTTCCTAATCTAAACAAGGAAAAATATCAGAAATTCCTTGGAATTCTCAGCGATCTTTCAGGAACCATCATAAATTATTCCGAAGTTGCGCGGGCCTTGGGGATTTCCGTTCCCACGGTGATAGATTATTTTGAAATCGCACACGGATCGTTTTTGTGGAGGAAGATTCCTTCCTATGAAAAAAATGCCATCAAGAGAATTGTAAAACATCCAAAAGGATATATCAGGGATTCTGGATTGCTGAACCATCTTCTCCATATCAGGGATTCCAAGCATCTCCTGTCACATCCAAAGGCCGGTCACCTCTGGGAAGGAATGGTGGCGGAAGAAATCATAAGGGGCTTCAATGCCATAGGCGACGAATGTGGATGCTATTATTACAGGACCTCTGCCGGAGGCGAAGTCGACCTTGTAATTGAAGGAAGATTCGGAATCGTACCCATCGAAATAAAATATGGACAGAATGTGGACCCCAGGGAACTCCGCCCTATAAAGGATTTTATTTCAGAGAGGGGCTGCCAATATGGAATAGTCATCAACAACGATGAAAAACCCAGGCTTTATGCGGAAAATCTCATAGGAGTGCCATTCTCATGCATTTGAAAAGAGTATTGATTACAGGCGGAGCCGGTTTTGTAGGCTCGAACATTGCTGTCGCGCTCAAGACACATGTGTCCGGAATTGAAGTTGTCGCCCTTGACAACCTTTACCGGAAGGGCTCTTCACTCAATCTTCCCAGGTTAGAGAAGAATGATATCAAGTTCATACGCGGAGATGTGCGGAATCCGCAGGATCTGCTTCAAGCCGGGAAAATAGATTTTCTAATTGAATGTTCAGCCGAGCCTTCAGTTCTTGCCGGAAAAGACGGAGACACCGATTATCTTGTCCAGACGAATCTCTATGGGGCGATCAACTGCGCCGAATACTGCCGGAGGAACAATGCCGGTATGATCTTCCTCTCCACGAGTCGCGTATATCCCATAGATCCACTTACAAACTGCAGATTGATTGAGAAGGCAGATAGGCTGGAACTCTCAGACAATCAGGAAGTTGCCGGACTTAGTTCGAAAGGCGTATCCGAGGAATTCCCCATGGCCGGAGCGAGATCTATTTATGGAGCCACGAAATATTCGGCGGAGATCATGCTCGAGGAATATCGACAGGCTTTCTCCATTCCCATAGTCATAGACCGCTGCGGAGTAATAGCCGGACCATGGCAGTTCGGAAAAGTCGACCAGGGCATTGCCGTGTTCTGGCTGGCCTCCCATATGTTTCAAAAACCTCTGAAGTATATCGGATTCGGAGGAACAGGAAAACAGGTCCGAGATATGATGCACATTGACGACCTTGTAAGATTAGTCCTGCTGCAGCTCGAAGATCCTGCGAAATTCGCAAAGGGCGTCTGGAATGCCGGCGGTGGCAGGAACATAAGCGTATCATTGATTGAACTTACCGAGATCTGCAGAAGGATAACCGGCAACGATGTCCAGATAGGCTCTGATCCCCAGACAAGATATGCCGACATCCCAGTCTATATCAGCGATACGGACAAGATCAACTCTTTCTGTAGCTGGAAAGCTGAAAAATCGGTCGAAAAGATAATTTATGATATCCATGAATGGCTGAATGATAACCCTGAAGCATGCCAACTCTTTAAATAACAAGAAGATATAAATCTTGAATTTTGAAATATTGGATATATACTAATTGATATAGTCATATCAGTTAATCACAAGAGGGAATTATGTCAAAAACAGTATCAGCCCTTGAAGCCAGAAGAAATTTTGGGATGCTTTTAAACAGGGTGTTCTTGAATAATGAAGAGATAATTATAGAACGTGCAGGCAAGAAAATTGCCAGACTTATGAGCTGTTCCAGAAAAGAGGACGTGAATTTGAAGAAAGGTAAGCTTGACTTCCGTAAAGCCAAAGGCCTAGGCAGGGAGATCTGGAAGAAGATCGATGCCGATGAATATGTAAGGAAGGAACGAAGCGAATGGAACTGAATTTTTCACGAGGACAGGTGATGTTCATTGACACTTCGCCAGTCATTTATTTTTTTGAGGAGAATGATAAATATGTAATAAGGCTGGGGAAGCTTTTTGACAGTATATATGCAAATGATGTTCAGATTGTAACATCGATGATCACTTATATAGAACTCATTTCATATCCTGTAAGGCTTGGAAATACGCAGCTGGCCGCCAAATACAGGGAATATCTTACCAATTCAGAAGCAATAAGCATGTATCCGTTGAATATAACCGCCTCTGAAGCTGCCGTGAAATACAGGGTTAATTATGGGTTGAAAACACCTGATGCTATTCAGCTTGGAATTGCTGAATGCTGCGGCGCCGATTTTGTTCTCACAAATGACAGTTCATGGAAAAGGGTAAAAGAGTTGAATGTAATTACCATGGATGACTTATGAAATTCTCCGTAGTCATACCCGCCCACAATGAAGAGGGTGTCATAAAGGACACTCTCGAAAAGCTTGTTGGGAAGCTCAAGGAGGAATCCTTTGATTTTGAACTGGTCGTTGTAGCCGACCACTGTTCGGACAGGACTGAGGGGATCCTTGAGGAGTTTTCCAGGAATGACAGCCGTATCAGATGGGTCAGGAACAAGGAGAAGGCCGGTTTTGGAATGGCAGTGAGGGCAGGACTGGATGAATTCAAGGGAGATGCCGTGGCGATATACATGGCTGATGCCAGTGACAGTCCGGATGACCTGTGTAAATATTTCAGGAAGATCGAAGGCGGCGCGGAATGTGTTTTCGGATCGAGGTTCATAAAAGGGTCTAGGATAGTTGATTACCCCAGGCATAAGTATCTCCTTAACCGTTTTGTCAATTGGCTTATAAGGATCATGTTCAGGCATGGGCTCAATGACACTACAAACGCTTTCAAGTGCTACCGCCGTGAGGTAATTGAGGGATGCAGGCCATTCCTTTCTCCCCATTTCAACCTTACAGTCGAGCTTCCTCTGAAATCTTTCATACGCGGATACAAGTTTGAGGTCATACCCATCAGCTGGGAGAACAGGAAAGCAGGTGTTTCCAAGCTCAAACTCAAGGAAATGGGCTCCAGATACTTCTTCATAATCCTTTATTGCTTCCTTGAGAAATACATGGTCGGAAAAGACTACCACAAATAAAATTTCCGGACGGAAATTTTATATCATAAAAAGAGAAATAATACTTGACAATCAATAGCTTATGCGGTATCGTTACTCAAAGTAACGTTACTTAAGGAATGCATAAGTGACGGGGCGAAGCACGGATTTAACGCAATATAAGACTTCACCACTAATCGACACTAATCCCTCACTTTCACTAATGGGAATTTAAAATATAAACATTTGCTGGGATATTGATTTTTAAAGCAAAAGCAATCTCCCAGTAAGTTATTGTTAGTGTCCGATAAGTGAAGATTAGTGGTTGAATAATATTTTCGTGTAATTCGTGTGTTTCGTGGTCAAAATTTTTATCTACTGACTATTTACAAAATGGCTTCAATCGAAAAAAAAGAACTCCTGGAACTTGAGATCCTCAAGCAGGTCGAGACAAGTCCCAGGCTGAACAACCGCCTCGCCGCATCAAAACTCGGCTGCAGCGTAAAGCTTGCACATGTCCTGCTTTCAAAAATGGTCGACAAGGGGCTGCTACATGTTAAGAAGCACCATTCGAGGCGCTGGGATTACTTCCTGACGCCCAGCGGCATAGCAGAAAAGGCGCGGATCACCTATGAATTCATAGATTTCTCGATGCAGTTTTACCATGAAGCCCGCAGGCAGAGCTCCAGGGTCTGCCGTCAGATAGCCGAATCCGGCAAGAAGAATGTTGCTTTTCTTGGGGATGGCGAACTTGCGGAAATAGCGTATCTGGGAATAAAGGAATGGGGTCTTGATCTAAACGAAGTATATGGAGAGGGGAAAAAAGAATTCCTTGGACTCAAGGTCAAACCTTATGAATCTATGCCCTCATCTTCGTCAGAAGCCATTATCGTGTGTCTTTTTGACAAGACTATGCCGATGAGGGCTGATTATCTTCCAGCCGGTATGGAAAGGAATGAAAAGATGTTCTGGGTGTTTTCTGGAGAATACTATGATGAACAGGGAGTAAGAAGGAATGAGATCCCGGAGACTGGAGACATGAGAATGACGCTTTTTTCTATATTGGATCAGGAAGACGACATAAAAATTTGTTTCCTTTATGGATCTTCTGCAAACGGAAGGGCGACTGCCTCCAGCGACATAGATGTAGCAGTTGCATCCGATGGGCTGATAGACCAGGACAGGTTGCTGGAATTGGCCTCAATAATTTCAAAATCAGCAGCCCGCGAAACAGATATTGTTGACCTTCATTCAGTACACGGGGAAATACTCAGGCAGATCATTTCAAAGGGTAAACCAGTTTTTATCAAGGATAAGAATATGTATGCGGATATCATTGACAGGATGGTTTTCAACGAGGCCGATATGATGCCTAATTACAATATGATACTTTCAAAAAGGCGCGAGGCATTTACTAATGGATAAGATGGTTATATTCAATAAGATAGAGAGTCTGCGCAGGTGCATAAACAGGATCAGGGAGAAAACACCGGAGACTGCAGGTCAGCTTGAATCTGATATTGATCTTCAGGATATCATTACCGTCAATCTTGAAAGGGCAGTACAGACTTCGGTGGATATGGCGGCCCATATTATAGCTGAGCTCGAATCTCCTGCTCCGGAAACTATGGCTGAAGCTTTTGTGATCCTTGAGAAAAACAGGATTATCCCTCCGGAATTATCAGTAAAAATGCAGAAGGCTGTGGCTTTTAGGAACATTGCCGTCCATGCCTATCAGAAGATGAATTGGAATATTGTACATAAGATTGCTAAGGATGGAATAAATGATTTCGTGGAATTCGCAAGGTTGGTTACAGAAAAAATGGGAAACTAAAGCTCAGTTTTAACCACTAACCTGCACTGACGGGTTCAGTAACAAGAATTTAAAAGGAAAATATGAAAAAAGCGCTCATAACAGGAATTACCGGCCAGGATGGTTCCTACCTTGCCGAACTCCTGCTTTCAAAAGGATATGAGGTTCACGGAGTCATCAGAAGATCTTCTTCCTTCAACACCGAGAGGATAGATCATATCTACAAGGATCCGCACGAAAAACCCAATCTTAAGCTTCTTTACGGGGATCTTAACGACTCCAGCAGCCTGGCTGAAATACTTCACTCCGTCAAACCTGATGAAATCTACAACCTGGGCGCACAGAGCCACGTCAGGGTGTCCTTTGACATCCCGGAATACACCGGAGAGATAACCGGCATGGGGACGCTGAGAGTGCTTGAAGCAATCAGGAGGACAGGCTGCAAGGCGAGATTCTATCAGGCGAGCAGCAGCGAGATGTTCGGCAAGGTGGCCGAAACACCGCAGACGGAGAAAACTCCTTTCTATCCGAGAAGTCCTTATGGTGCGGCGAAAGTCTTTTCATATTGGATGACGGTGAATTACCGTGAAAGCTATGATATCTTCGCGTGCAACGGCATACTTTTCAACCATGAATCACCGCGCCGAGGCGAAACCTTTGTAACCAGGAAAATTACCAGGGCGGCTACTCGCATAAAGCTTGGACTCCAGAGCAAATTATATCTTGGAAACCTTGATGCCAGGCGCGACTGGGGATACGCAGGAGACTTTGTCGAGGCCATGTGGCTGATGCTGCAGGCCGACAAGCCGGATGATTACGTAGTCGCCACAGGAGAAACACATTCCATAAGGGAATTCCTCGATGAGTCTTTCGGCCTGCTGGATCTCGACTGGAGGAAATATGTCGAAGTCGATCCGAAATACTTCAGACCTGCCGAAGTTGATCTTCTTCTCGGTGACAGCGCGAAAATAAGGAAAAAACTCAAGTGGAAGCCGAAAGTCGCTTTCAAGCAGTTGGTCAAGATGATGGTCAACAATGATTTGGATCTAGCTAAGAAAGAGAAAGCAATCAAAGAGTTCACCACTAATCGACACTAATCCTTCACTAATGGGAATTTTACATATGAACATTTGCCGGGATATTGGTTTTGAAGCAAAAGCAATCTCCCGGCAAGGTATTGTTAGTGCAAGATAAGTGCAGATTAGTGGTTAAATAATAGTTTTCGTGTAGTTCGTGTGTTTCGTGGTAAGAATCTTATGGCTATAAATAAAAACTCCAAAATCTATGTTGCCGGCCATACCGGCATGGTCGGTTCGGCAATATGCCGTAATCTTCAATCATCCGGCTTCACAAATATCGTAGTGCGGACAAGCAGTCAGCTGGACCTGCGTGACACTCAAAAAGTCGTAAGGTTTTTTCAAAAGGAAAAACCTTGTTATGTCTTCTTCTGCGCGGGCAGGGTGGGAGGGATCAAGATAAACAGCGAGAAACCGGCGGAATTCCTTTATGACAACATGATGATGGCGGCGAACGTAATCCATCAGTCCTATCTGATTAAGGTCAAGAAGCTGTGCTTCCTCGGAAGTTCATGCATCTATCCGCGCGAATGTCCGCAGCCCATGAAGGAGGAATATCTCCTGACAGGTCCTCTTGAGCCGACAAATGAAGGATATGCAGTTGCGAAACTCGCAGGATATAAGCTCGCGTATTATTACGCCAGACAATATGGAATGAATACAATTTCGATAATGCCCTGCAATCTCTATGGGAAAAACGATCACTTTGATCTGGAAAAGGCGCACGTCCTTTCTTCTTTAGTAAAAAGATTCGTTGATGCAGTCAAAGAGAATAAGTCCGAGGTGAAATTGTGGGGGACCGGAAGCGCAAAAAGGGAATTCATGAATGTCGACGATCTTGCTGGAGCGGTCATATTCCTGATGGACAAAAGATCGGATCCGGAAATAATCAACGTAGGAACTGGAACCGACATCACCATCAAGGAGCTTGCGCTTAAAATAGCAAAAGCTTCGGGATATAAGGGTAAAATAATATGGGACAAGTCAATGCCGGACGGCATGCCGCGAAAATGCCTGGACATCTCAAAATTCAAACAACTTGGATTTGCCCCAAAGATATCGCTTGATGACGGCATCGGGCAGATGATAAGCGAATACCGGAATATCACCACTAACTGACACTAAGGGTGCACTAACAAGAATTTAAATACAAACCTTGCTGCGAGTTTAATTCTACCTTGTTAAATTAAACTCTCAGCAAATATTCCTTAGTGTCTAGTTTTGTTAGTGCAGATTAGTGGTGAAAAAGTATTCCTCAGCGTCGCTGCGCGAGATATTCTAATGTTCGTGTAATTAAGCAAAAGAATAAAAATGCTAAATGAAATCAAAATAAAAGAACTCATTAGGCATGGTGAAAACGCAACCTTGGAATTCAAGGAAGCTGGACGCGATTCACTGCCTTCCAGCCTCTTTGACACAATCTGCGCATTTTTGAATGCTGAAGGAGGAATAATCCTCCTGGGCGTCAAAGACGATGGAGAAGTTTCAGGAGTCCATCCGGACTGCGTGGCAAAGCTGAAGGCTGATCTTGCGAATCTCGCAAATAATCCCCAGAAACTCGATCCAGTATTCATAATTGGAGCAACCGATTATGCCATAGACGGTAAAATAGTTATTTATTGAAAAACATTTGAACGATCCCTTCCACCTTGAAGGTGACATACGCATCAGCCTGCGAGAGAAGATATTCCGTGAACTAGTGTCTAATATCATTGCGCACAGGGAATATGCTGATGCCCGCCCGGCGACCATGATGATTTACAAGGACAGGGTTGAATTCAAGAATCCAAACCACCCAAATGGAAAAGGCCCTATAAACCCCAAGTCCTTTGTTCCACGTCCTAAGAACCCTGTGATTTCCAGATTCATGATTCAGCTAGGGCGAGCAGAAGAACTCGGATCAGGGATAACTAATGTGACTAAATATCTTCCATTCTATGCGAAGGGTGCAAAAGCTATTTTCATTGAGGATTCGATGTTCTCCACAGTAATCCCTCTAATTCCGAACGCAAAAGAAAATGATATTGAAAACAATATTAATGAAACGCCGGTGAAAACGCCGGTGAAAACGCCGGTGAAAATTCTTTCCTTGCTAAAGGAAAATCCTTCTTTGACAATTCCCGAACTCGCAAGTAAAACTGGAAAATCGGAAAGTGCCGTGGAAAGGACTGTCAGGAAGCTGCGTGAATCAAAACATTTGAAACGCATTGGTCCGGACAAGGGCGGACGCTGGCAGGTTATGGAAAAATGACCACGGACGGATTGATAGGTAGTGAAATGACGGCACCACTAACGGCCACTGATCTAGAAGTTCGAAAGTTCGGAAATGCGTATTGAGGCTGCAACCCAGTGGTATGCCCAACAGCGTATCTCGCAGGAAAAAGCGGCTGAGATAGCAGGACTTGGCCGAGCGGAGTTTATCGATGCGTTGTCGCTCCGGCACATACCATTAGTCCAAGTAGATTTGAACGAGCTCATGGACGAGGTGCGACGTGCCTGAAGCATGGGTTATCAATGCATCCCCTATTATACTCTACGACAGAGTTGGACGACTTGATGTGATTGAACGATTAGCCCCAAAGATTTTTGTTCCAAGCAAGGTGGTAGAAGAGATTCGAGACGGCATTTCTAAAGATATGTCGGCCCGTTTGGCGGTTGACTGGGCGACGCGATATATCATGGCGGATATTCAGGTTCCACCAAGCGTGGAGCATTGGGATATTGGTCCAGGTGAATCGCAAGTGATAAGTCATTGTCTCCAAGGTTCGGGCATGTATGTTGGTGACGAACTAATCAGACAGTCCCTAGAAGCCATCGGGGAAGAGGATTAACCTTGCAGATTAGACCTTGTCAGATTGCCCAATCTGCTTGTTTGGAATAACAGGCTGGAAAGCCTGTCTTACTTAAACATACAAATCCTTGCAGCGATTTTTATTTGCTCTTCGGCTCATCATTTGCATGGTACAGCCAAACAGGCGCTTGTATTGCTTTCAAGTGCGCGCTTCTCCAAGCGTCCTGTTGCCAGCCCTGAGGAAGTAAGCAGCCGGATATCTAATATGCGTAACGAATGGGATCATCACCCATGAAGCGATGTGTTTAACTCGACACCTGCTGTGTCATTTACCTGCTGGAGGATGTCTTGGGATTTAGTGTCCCAATGCGCAATCACCTAGAGTTAAAGAAAGATTTTACCACTAGCCTGTCCCCCAGCCTGTCCCTCGTAGCCTTGGCGTGGTGGGAAGCCTTGGCGAAGGAGGATCCACACTAATTTGACACTAATAGGAATTAAGATATGAACATTTGCCGGGATATTATTCTACTCCTGAGAAAAATCTCCCGGCAAGATATTGTTAGTGTCTAGTTTCGTTAGTGTAGATTAGTGGTTAAAAAAAGGTTTTAATTTCTATGTGGTTGAAAATCTCTGAGTCGGAGTTTATCCCGATTCAGATATACATCGGGACGTCGCCGCGCGAGACAGTTTCAAAGTAATAGCAAGAGTGTGACCCCCAAGGGCATATGAAGTTGAATTATTGAATCGAGAAGCTAGTTTAAACCTAGGAGAAAATCAATGACACAATTGACATTAGAGTTACCGGAAACAACCTTTGCTGTTTTTCATCAATCGCCGCGTGAATTCGGTGAGTCGATGAAGGTTACTGCTTTGGTCAAATGGTACGAGGAAGGTAAGGTTTCTCAGTCAAAAGCTGCTGAAATAGCAGGGATATCCAGGCAGGATTTTTTGGAACAATTGTTTATACACAAAGTTTCTCCGTATCAACTGACTCCGGAAGAACTGATAAATGAAACTGAGTAAACTGGTTGTTAATTCATCCCCGATTATCTCCCTCTCAAAGATAGGGTATGCTGATTTATTGTTCGACTTGTCATCGGAACTAATAATTCCAGAAGCGGTATATCAGGAGATCAATAACCATAAATGCAATGATTCAGCAGTTAAGTGGATCAAAAATCAGGACTCCTCCTTATTTCGCCCAGTCGAAGTTCCTGGAATCGTATCTGATTGGAATTTAGGGAGGGGAGAATCTCAGGTGATTGCATATGCATATCATAATAAAGAGTTTGCAGCAGTAATCGATGACAGAGCTGCAAAAAAAAGCGCAGATTATGCCAGGGCCTTCTCTTTGTTCTCCAGATATTACGATTATGCAACCTGTGAGGCTGCGCTTGAGAATGAAAATAAAGAGGTAAGGCAACTTTCAATAAAATACCTGAATGAAATGAAGAATTCAGGGGATCCTTTTGCAATTGAGATTCTGGGATCAATAAAGCTATAAAATCATTCCATCCCGTGAAAGTCACCACTAACGGACACTGATAAGAAGTTCGAAAGTTCGGAAATGCGTAAGTTCTAGAGTTATAAAAGCAGAAAACTGTCACCACTATCGACACTAATTTATCACTAAGGAAGAGAGAATCTTAATTATAACAAGCCCATGCGTCGAATGATATTTTCTATCCTAAAAAATAACATTCAACGCATATATGTGTCTTATTAGTGTAAGATAAGTGAAGATTAGTGGTTGAAAATTGCTTTTTACTTCTAAGTGGCTAAAAAGTCTGTGGTTCAATGCTTAGTCTGTGTGAGCCTGTGGCTATAAATTCAATTTAGAAATAATACGATAATACTATATGTTGACTTATTGAAATACCGTATTAATATATAAATATGATTAAGAGAAAACTAATAAATGAACTAAAAAATCATCTCCAGTCAAAGGAGATCTCCCTGATTACTGGGCCTCGTCAGGCTGGGAAGACAACCCTGATGAGAGAACTGGTTGAATTTCTTGAACAGCGTGGGGATAAAACGGTTTTTCTGAATCTTGACTTTGAATCTGATAAAACTCATTTCTCGACTCAGACAGCATTGATCAGCAAGCTTAAATTAGAACTTGGGGCAGGATCTGGATATGTGTTCATAGATGAAATCCAGAGAAAGGAGAATGCAGGTCTCTTCTTAAAAGGAATCTATGATCAGGATCTGAAATATAAATTTATAGTATCCGGATCAGGCAGCCTGGAATTGAAGGAGAAAATCCATGAATCCCTTGCCGGCAGAAAACGGTTGTTTGAACTGAATACCTTGTCTTTTGAAGAATTTGCGGATTACAGGACTTCGTATAGATATGAGGGAAGGCGGTCTGATTTTTTCAAAATTGAAAAAATCAGGACGAAGGCGCTATTGGATGAATATATGAATTTCGGTGGCTACCCTAGAGTTGTCCTTGAAGACGGAATCAGGGAAAAGACGATGATAATGGATGAAATTTACAGGAGTTATATTGAAAAGGATATTGCATATCTGCTGAAAATCGACAAGCCTGAGGCTTTTGCAAAAATGATCAGGCTGTTAAGTTCGCAGATATCCGGGCTTCTGAACTATTCAGAACTGGCTTCTAATTCTGGAATATCTGTGCCGACGCTGAAAAACTATTTATGGTATGCTGAAAAAACATTTGTCATCAACCAGATTACTCCATATTTCAGCAACAGGTTGAAGGAGATAACAAAGTCGCCGGTCGCATATTTCACCGATCTTGGCATGAGGAACTATATGATCGGATTGTTTGGCAATCTTCAGAATCCTGCTGATGCCGGCCATATCTTCCAGAATATGACATACAATATCCTTCATGAGAAATTGAGGTTTTCACCAGTTTTCCTCCATTATTGGCGGACTATTGACAGGGCTGAAGTGGATTTCGTAATTAAAAAAGGCGAGACGGTCATTCCTCTGGAAGTGAAATTCTCAGTTTTGAAAAAGCCTGAACTTGGAAGATCCTTCCATAGCTTCATTGAGAAATACAATCCTCATGAGGCGATTCTAGTCAACTTGGATCTTCAGGCAGACATTAAAATCAAGAACACGCACGTGAAAATAATTCCATTCCACGAATTGCTCAGCTATGAATTCTGAGAATAAGAATTATAACCACTAATCGACACTAATCTATCACTAACGAAGAGAGAATCTTAATTATAACAAAACCATGCGTCGAATGATATTTTCAATAGAAATAACATTCAACGCATATGTCTTATTAGTGTAAGATAAGTGAAGATTAGTGGTTGAAATATCTTTCGTGTAATTCGTGTCTTCCATAGGCAGATAGCTAACATTAAGAAATAAGAAGTAAACCTTACAGTAGTTTTGAAATAATGAGATAAATGGCTTATAGTATCAAAACAAAATATGAACGCGAGTTTTCCACAGGCGTTTAAGGAGGTTCCAATGCTACAGACAATTGAGATTCAAATTGATGATATTGGAAAATTCCACACCCTGGAGCCGTTGACTTTCAAGCCAACTGGACGAGCGCTGTTGACATTGCTAGAGAATCCTGACGCTTCGGCTCATCATTTGCATGGTACTGCCAAACAGGCGCTTGTATTACTTTCAAGTGCGCGCTTCTCCAAGCGTCCTGTTGCCAGCCCTGAGGAAGTAAGCACACGGATATCCAATATGCGTAACGAATGATAACCGCTTACTCGGTATTGCCCCAGGCTTGGTCGTGAATATCTTTACCACAGGCCCGAAATCCTAGTCCTTGACGAGGCAACATCTGCCCTGGATAACGACACTGAGAAAGCCTTCGTTGATGCTCTGATGACCCTCCATGGGAAACTTACCATAATCATAGTGGCACACAGACTGACAACTGTGCAGAATTGCGACAGGATAGTTGAAATAGGGAAATGAAGACGAATACGCAAAACAAGGATGTCACCACTAACGGACACTAACGGGTCACTAACCAAGAGGTAGACTTAAAAATAACCAACTCATGCGTCGAATGATATTTTATAAAATAGCATTCAACGCATATGAATTATTAGTGTCTCTTGTTAGTGAAGATTAGTGGTTAAAAAATATGAAGTTAAGTATTCTAAATTGAATTTAAAATTTAACCGAGGAATATAAAATGAGTATTTTCATCATTGCTGAAATTGGGATCAACCACAACGGTGACATTGAAATTGCAAAGAAGCTGATAGATGTCGCCAAGGAATGTGGTTGCGATGCTGTTAAATTCCAGAAAAGGACAATTGATATCGTCTATCCCAAGGAAGTGCTCGATGCACCTCGCGAAAGTCCATGGGGCACAACAAACAGGGACCAGAAAATGCACTTGGAGTTTGGCCAAAAGGAATACGAGATTATTGATAGTTATTGCAAGGAGAAGCAGATTGAATGGTTTGCATCGGCTTGGGATTATAAATCACTGGAATTTATAAGACAGTTTAGCCTCAAATATAATAAGATAGCATCTGCAATGATAGTGGATTTGGATTTTCTTAAGGAAGTTGCTTCTGAGAAAAAACATACACTCATATCAACAGGATTATCCGAAATTGAAGATGTTGACAAGGCAGTAGAGATCTTCAGGAAAGCAGGCTGCCCGTTCGAACTTATGCATTGTGTCGGCACGTATCCCATGAATGAGGAGCAGGCGAATCTGAATATGATAGGCACGTTGAAAAAACGTTATAATTGTCCGGTAGGATATAGCGGACACGAGCCCGGACTTGCTGTTTCATATGCTGCTGCATCTCTCGGTATTAGTTCACTTGAACGACATATAACAATTGACAGGACCATGTATGGTTCAGATCAGGCAGCCTCTATTGAACCTAACGGACTGAGAACTTTGATTGGATCAATAAGAAAAATACAAAAGGCTTTTGGAGATGGCGTCAAGAGGTTCCTTCCAGAGGAAAAGGCTGTCGCAAAAAAACTCAGGGTGCATCTGCCTTTGAAAAAATAGTTGGAGCTGTATATCATGGGGAAAAATATACTAGAAGACAAATCCTATCTGGAAGTGACTTATTCCTTGAAGACGCATCCCAAGGGGCCGTATCCTAGCCGGCTGGCCTGTCATCTGATCAGGAATTACTACGGCAGGCCGGGGAAGATTCTAGATATCGGTTGCGGGCGCGGAGATTATCTGCAAGTTTTTAAGGATCTGGGTTTTGAGGTGTCAGGTGTAGATATATCTCCATCTATTGTGGATATGTCCGGAAAATTTGATGTCAGTCGTGTAGATCTTGAAAAGGACGATTTCCCTTATTCTTCAGAGTCATTTGATTTCATCTTCAGCAAGTCCGTCGTGGAACACATGCGAAATCCCTTTGCTCTGATGGAGAAATCCTATACAGGTCTCAAGAAGGGAGGAGTTGCGGTAATTATGACGCCCAGCTGGGAGCACAATTACTGGGGGCCGTTCTACATAGACCATACGCATGTGACTCCTTTTACACGCGCTTCCCTGACTGAATCCATGGTCATCGCCGGATACAAGGATGTTGAAGTCATATATTTCCACCAGCTTCCTTTTGTATGGAAATATCCTATGTTTAAGCCGTTTGTCAGGCTGTTGTCAGCCATGCCATTGTCATACAGACCTTTCAACCAGGATGCGAAATGGCCTGAGGGATTCAACAAGCTTGTCAGGTTTTCAAAGGAAGTGATGCTTCTTGGGGTCGGGCATAAGGAATAACATATGAATGCCGGTATGGGAAAAGCCTATGCGATCATTCCTGCCAGAAGCGGGAGCAAAGGGGTTCCAGGGAAAAACATAAGGCCTCTTAAGGGTCATCCCCTGATCGCCTACAGCATTGCCGCCGCAAGCCTTTCCAAGGGGATTGACAGGGTGATCGTTTCGACGGATTCGGCTGAAATCGCCGAGATCTCGAGGAAATATGGAGCAGAGGTGCCTTTCATCAGGCCTGCGGAGTTCGCAAAGGACAGTTCTTCCGACAGGGATTTCATGGTCCATGCGAACCAATGGTTCGAGGCGAATGAGAAGATGATGCCTGAATACTGGGTGCACCTTCGTCCCACTACGCCTTTAAGGGATCCGTCTTTGATTGATGATGCCATATCGGCGCTCAAGGCCAGTCCTGAAGCTTCCTCCCTCCGCTCGGGGCATGAGGCGTCTGAGTCTCCTTTCAAATGGTTCATGACAGATGACAGTGGTTTCTTCGTCCCATTCAGATCTCCTGAAGGCAAGGACTATTCAAATATGCCAAGGCAGGCATGCCCGAAGGTTTATATACCGGACGGATATGTGGATGTCCTGAGAAGCCGGGTGATAATGATGGAGGAAACCATACATGGCGGCCGCGTATATGGATATATAAGCCCCTTCTGCATAGAGGTCGACACCCAGGATGACTTTGATATGCTCAAATACGAGATAGATAAAAAAGGTCTTCCCATCCTGGAGCATTTGAATAATTTTATCAAAAGGTCGAAGGCAAAATGAAAATATCTACCAAGTTCCGGAAAATAAAGGATGATTTCAATATTGAGCCCACAAGGCTGTCAAAGAGATTAAATGAAATGGAACCGGCTGCTGTCCTGAGGCAATTGCCTATCACATGGGCGAGGGCGGAGGATTTCACTGTATATGACGACAAGGGCAATCAATGGATTGACATGACCTCCGGAATATTTGTCGCTAATGCGGGGCATTCAAATCCATCTATAAAAAAAGCAATTCAGGACCAGCTCGATAAAGATCTACTGTTTGCCTATAATTATCCGACGGATATCAGGAATAAGTTCCTGAATAAGATGCTTGATATTTCGCCGAAATCATTCGACAAGGTGATACTCCTTAATTCGGGATCTGAAGCAGTTGATATCGCATATAAGCTGATTAAGCAGTGGTCTAGGAAGAATAATCGTAAATACATAATAACTTTTACAGGAAGCTATCATGGCAGAGGTCTTAGCAATGACTTGATCTGTGGCAGGAAAAACAAGGCTGCATGGTCCGGCGTCGAGGACAAGGACGTTGTCTTCATTGATTTCCCATATGATGAGAGCACTTCATTTCCAGAAGATAAGATGCCGCCATCGGACGAGATAGCGGCATTTGTCCTCGAGACGTTCCAGGGATGGGGAGCATGGTTCTATCCTCCAGGTTACCTTGAATCACTTGTGAAGTTTGCCCGCAGATCCGGTGCATTGGTGTGTTTTGATGATTTGCAGGGAGGCTTTTACCGGCTTGGGACACTGTATGGCTATCAATCATATGGATTGGACTTTGATCCTGACATCTTATGCCTAGGGAAAGGCCTGTCCTCATCACTGCCAATATCGGCCGTATTAAGCAGGGCTGACATTACAGAAATAGATACTTATGCCGATTTGCACGGAACTCATTCTGGAAATCCTCTGTGCTGTGCGGCGGCACTGGCCAATCTGGAATTTTTGTCAGATATGGAATTTCAGGCTGAATTTAAGAAAAGATGCCGGATATTCAAAGATGGGATAAAGAATCTGTCAAGGCACAAGTCAATTAGAAGTATCAATGTGCGTGGAATGATCGCCGGCATCATAACGAGCGATGAGGAAGCTGCCACAAGCATTGTCTTCAATGCGATAAAAAGAGGAGTCCTTACTGTCTGGACACAACGCAATTCTGTAAAGATCGCACCGCCATTGACTATTACCGAAGATGCAATTGCTGAAGCAATTGCCGTACTAGACGAGTCGGTTTCTGAAAGTGAAAAATTCAGTCGTAAATAAACCGGATAAGGAATTATGAGAACAGTCAAAGTCAGGCATTTCGGAATAGTTGTCAAGGATATGGAAAAGTCTCTACGTTTTTATCGGGACATGCTTGGATTGGATATTTTTTCTGACAATGTGGAACAAGGGGATTTCATTGACCGGATACTTGGTCTGCGCAAGATTGAGGTGCGCACTATAAAGATGGGGGTTTCCAAGGACGCCACGCTAGTGGAGCTGCTTGAATTCAGATCTCATAAAGGTGAGGGAACGAGTAGGAGCCAAATTTACGATATCGGACCAAGGCATATTGCCATAGAAGTGGAAGATGTAGATTCTGCATACAGTTCACTTGTGGAAAAAGGGATCAGTTTTCTTTCAACCCCTGAAACATCCCCTGAAGGAAAGGCCAAAGTAGCCTTCTGCCAAGATCCGGATGGAACTCCTGTGGAACTAGTACAAATCATTATAAGGTGAACTATGCCAGTTGAAGGCTTGAGTGGACTTGCAAACATCAATATTGAACTGACCAGCAGATGCAACAAGAACTGCTGGATCTGCGGCCGCAGGAAGGTCGAGAGGGAGATGCCTGAACTTGCCCTTAAATACGGGGATATGCCTTTTGATTTAGTCAAAAAGATTGCAAGGCAATTGCCTCCTAACGTTGTAGTTCAACTCCATAACAATGGAGAACCTCTTCTATATTCTGAGTTTGGACGAGCTGTTGGATTGTTTAAGAAACAGATAACCAATATTGTCACGAATGGAAAGCTCCTTATAGATAAAGCAGATGAGATCGTAGGAAATCTTGATACAATGGCGATATCTGTTTTTGAAAATGATCCCGAAGCGGAGGAGCAGTTCAAGATCATTGAGCAGTTCTTTAAGATTAAGGGTGATGTAAAGCCGTTTACAATCATACGTCTCAACGGAGATGTCAAAGAGGATAGATACAGGAAATTTTGTTCTGTGTTTGCGAAAAGGACTCTTCATTCTGCAATGGGTAGTTTCAAGTACGAAAAAGCAAGTCCTACTGTCCCTGAAATAGGGATTTGCCTTGATTTCCTGCATCATCTTGCCATCAATAGTCTTGGGGAAGTTTCGATATGCGTAAGATTTGATCCGAAGAGGGTTGGAGTCATAGGAAATGCCAATACCCAGTTCCTTGACGAAATATGGAACGGTGAGAAGAGGATGCAATGGCTTGAAATGCATAAGGCTGGAAAGAGGGGAAAGATTCCGCTGTGCTCATTCTGTGAATTCTGGGGAGTTCCGACAAGCGCCAACAAGAGTCCTTCAAAATAATTATGATAGATAAATGCCGGCTATGCAGCACTGATCTCATACATGACGGTTTTTTCTGTAATGACAAACCGGACGTGGAAGTTGGACATTGCCTCAAATGCAAAGCCGTACAGCTCTTTGAAAATGCTGAAAACATAGAAGAGATCTACAAAAGCATAAATAATCTGCCTGAAGATTTTGAAGTTGAGCGGAAAAGACAGGAAAACTGGAACAGGAAGAGGATCGAACTTGTCAGGAGATACATCCCTGGCGCAGGGAAGTTAAACCTTCTTGATTTCGGGTCCGGCACCGGCGGATTCCTGGAGAAGGCCCAGAAGAATTTCAAGTCCGTTGTCGGATACGACATCAGCCCCGAGGTATGTGGGCTTCATGACAGGAGCGGATGGCGCTGCGTCAGCGATCTGCGTTCGATAGACGCCAAAAGCATTGGCATTATTACATTGTTCCATGTCCTTGAGCATCTGCCAAGGCCCTGGGAGATACTGAAGGATATCAAGGGGAAATTCAAGAATATTGAATATTTTGTTATTGAGGTTCCAAATACGGATGAGGCGCTGCTGTCCGTCTTCAACATGCAGAAATACAGGAATAACCATTATAGTTCGCAGCACATATGGTATTTTACGGAGAAATCACTGGGGGCTGTCTTGAAGAAGGCTGGCTTGACTGTGGTCGTTTCCACGCAGCTGCAGAGATATTCGCTGCTGAACAATGTCGGGTGGATGATTGATCACAGGGTGGAACCGGGGGAATATGATTTCATATTCGGTGACAGGAAGATGGACGGCATTTATGAGAAGGCATTGATCAAAAACAGGATTGCCGACTCAATATTTGTAGTTTGCAGGAGGGGCAAACGGGAAAAGTGACAAACATTGCGATAATCGGCGCGGGTCAGATAGGCAGCAGGCATCTGCAGGCCATCGCACGTCTGGGAATTCCCTTGTCCATAGACCTGGTAGACCCTTCAGACGAATCCATCGGAATATGCATCGGCAGATTCAATGAAATACGGAAAGGCGCCGGAGGAATGGTCGTAAATGGGCATGGGGCAATTGATTCAATTAATAGGAAGATTGACATATGCATAGTATCTACAAGCTGCGATGTCAGGGCCGGCATAATAAGGGAGCTTCTTGAAAAAACAACGGTAGGCGGCCTGATCCTGGAGAAGATACTCTTCAATAGGATAAAGGACTACTATGCGATATCAGAACTGCTGATGGCTAAAAACATACCTGCCTGGGTGAACTGCTACCTGAGATCAGCCGGGGTTTTCAGGGAATTGAAGGAAGAGATTGGTAAAAACGCAAAGCTGGAAATAAATGTCAAAGGGGCTGCCTGGGGCATGGGCAGCGCGGCTGTTCACTTCATAGATCTGCTTTCATTCCTGTCCGGCACCGCTGAATATAACATTAAAACCTGCGACATAGACTTCATCCCTTCGAAGCGTAAAGGATTCCATGAGCTGTCCGGTACAATTGAAATTGCAAATGAGGCGGGTTCCTGTTTGAATATGACCTGCGAGAAGGGCGATATGCCTTCGGAATATCTTACAATATCGACGGATTCTGCAGCATATGGATATTCCAGCTGGTGCGGCGATGTTGCAAGGAAAACAACTTCTGAAGGCCTGACAAGAAGCGATACCGTGAAAATACCATTTCAGAGTGAGACGACGAACATGCATGTGGAAATGATATTGAACGTGGGAAAATGCCTGCTGCCGACTTTTGAGGAATCAGCCAGGCTTCACCTGCCTTTTATCAGGAAGATTACCGAGGCATATGCAAATAAGACCGGAACGGAGATATGTCCTCTGACATGAAAATAGCGCTAATAGGCGTCGGGGAGATGGGGCGCGAATACACCAAGGTCCTGAAGGCTCTTGGTGCAAAAGATGTTTCAGTTATCGGCAGAAGCACCGAGGGATGCAGCCGTTTTTATGAGGCGACAGGTGTCAGGGCAATCCCCGGCGGACTCGCAGGCTGGCTGAAATCTGCACGTCCGGAAATTGATATTGCTATTGTGGCGGTCAGCGTCGAAGAACTTGCCGGTGTGAGCATTGAACTTCTGGATTATGGGGTTAAGAGGATACTTTTGGAAAAGCCTGCCGGTCTCAATTCACAGGAAATAGGGAGGGTCAAGAGGAAGGTCGAGGAGAAGAAGGCGCAGGTGATCGTCGGATATAACAGGCGTTTCTATGCATCTGTATTGAAGGCGCAGGAGATCATACGGGAAGATGGTGGAGTGCTGTCATTCCACTTTGAATTTACGGAATGGCCGCATACAATTATTCCTCTTGGCCATATCAGCGCAGCTGCCAAGGCCAGCTGGTTCCTTGCAAATTCGAGCCATGTGGCCGATCTCGCCTTCTTTCTCGGAGGAAAACCCGAAAGGATGACGGCGTTCAAGGCGGGAGGCTGCGACTGGCATCCGTCCGGGACTGTTTTTACGGGTGCAGGTATTTCCAAAACAGGAGCAATGTTCTCATATTGTGCGAACTGGGATGCTCCGGGACGCTGGGGGGTTGAGATAATGACAAGGAATAGCAGGCTGATTTTCAGGCCAATTGAAAAGTTGCAAATTCAAAGACAGAAGTCAGTCTCAATAGAACCTGTTGATATAGATTATACCTTGGATACTGCTTTTAAACCAGGACTCTATCTGCAGACAAAATATTTCATTGAAGATATAATACATCATAATTTCATTGAAATTAATAATCATTTACAAAATTGCGAAAATATTTATATGAAAATAATAAATGCTAATGAATAGGCTTCAAGCAGTAATCTTAGCAGGGGGTAAAGGAACCAGGTTATATCCGATTACCAAGGATATCCCTAAGCCCATGATTGAATTCCATGGAAGGCCATTCATATCATACCTGTTGCAAATGCTCAAGGATAATGGCGTAGAGAAGGTTCTCATGCTTCTTGGCTATCTTCCTGAAAAGATCATGGACTACTGTGGAGATGGAAAACGCTGGGGACTTGATATCGAATATTCAATCGGAGGCGTAGATGATGATACGGGCACTAGGATCCTGAACGCAAAATCTAAGCTTGATGACACATTCCTTCTTATGTACTGTGACAATTACTGGCCGATGAATCTTCCAAGAATGAAAAGCCTTTTTGATGCTAACGAATGTGATGCGATGGTCACCGTTTACATGAATAAGGATAAATATACCAGGGACAATATTCTAATTGGAGATGATGGATTCATAAGAATTTACGATAAGGAGAGGAAAACTCCGGGATTGAAAGGGGTTGACATAGGATTCCTGATAATGAAGAAAAGATGCATTGATCTCCTGCCTGCCGGAAACATGCATTTTGAGAGGGAGATTTATCCAAGATTATCAGAATCACATAAGTTCCTGGCGTATCCCACAGAGCACAGGTATTATAGCGTCAGCTCCCATGAAAGGCTTCCCTTCACTAACGAGTTCCTTTCGTTCAAGAAAGCAATTATCCTTGACCGTGACGGAGTTCTAAATCGTAAAGCCGAGAAGGCAAGATATGTTTGCACCTGGGAGGATTGGAAATGGCTTCCTGGGGCCGTAGAGGCAATAAGCCTTCTCAAGAGAAATGGATATTCTGTAATCATTGTTTCCAACCAGGCGGGAATCGCCAGAGGGGCAATGAGAGAAGAAGACCTGAAGCATATTCATTCAAATATGATTTCCGAACTGAGGAAGGAAGGCGGAGACGTAGACAGGATTTACTATTGTCCGCACGGATGGGATGACGGATGCGAGTGCAGGAAGCCAAAGCCGGGAATGCTTTTCCAGGCTCAGCGCGCTTTCCATATTGATCTTACCAGGACATTCTTTATAGGAGATGATGAGAGGGATGTCCAGGCTGGACAGGCCGCCGGATGTAAAACTCTTCTAGTTGACGAACATAATTCGCTGCTGAAACTGGTAAAGGAAATTATCATGGAAAATGAGGTGAATTCATGAATTTGTATGAACAATATGTTAATAAGATTTCAGCTATGCTGAAAGCTTATGACTGGAGAAATGTTGATTTGCTTGTAGGCGATCTTGTCTACTGTTGGGCAAAAAAAAGAAGGGTCTTTCTATGTGGCAATGGTGGTAGCGCAGCCAATGCCAACCATCTTGCAAATGATTTAATATATGGAGTGTCTCCGGGCAAGGGTGACGGGATACATGCTGTTTCCCTTTCCAGCAATACATCTGTAATGACATGCATATCTAACGATGTTTCCTATGATGAGATATTTGCTTATCAGTTGTCTGTAATGGCAGAGAAAAATGATTTGCTCATTGTATTCTCAGGGAGCGGAAATTCGAAAAACATTGTCAACGCTGTCAGAAAAGCAAAGAAGATGGGATTGAAGACATATGCGGTTATCGGATTTACAGGTGGAAAGGTCAAGGATATTGTTGACGTTCCTATTCATTTTCCAATAAATGACATGCAGATCTCAGAAGACTGCCAGCAGATAGTCGGACATATGATAATGAAGAGGATTCTCAACATTAAATGAATAAAATACTCATAACTGGCAACAATGGCTACATAGGAACTGTTCTGACACATTTCCTCAAAGGTAAAGGCTATTATATAAAAGGTATTGACGCAGATTATTTTGAAGGTTTTGCTCAGAATGGATATGAAAAATCCGACGAGCAATGTATTAAAGATATAAGGGACATAACAGTTGATGACATCAAAGGATGTGATTTTATCATACATCTGGCAGCCCTTTCGAATGATCCTCTTGGTGAATTTGATCCTGTCTTAACTGAGGAGATAAATTACAAGGCTACGGTCAGCCTGGCGGATAAGGCTAGAAAGTCTTCAGTAGGAAGATTCATCTATTCTTCTTCCCAGAGCATGTATGGTGTGTCTGACACAGATGAAGAACTAGAAGAGGACAACAGCAAAAAGAATCCAGTCACTGCATATGCGCGTACCAAATGGGAGGCCGAACAGAAAATAAAAGCGTTATCAGGGAATGGTTTCACAGTTGCATGTCTTAGACCCTCCACTGTTTTTGGAAGAAGCCCTAAGTTCAGATGTGACATTGTCTTTAACAATCTTGTAGCATGTGCATTTACGACAGGTAGGATAGTTGTTAAAAGCGATGGTACTCCATGGCGTCCAGTTGTTCATGTACATGATGTATGTAAGGCGTTTCATGCAATGATCGATGCACCGGAGGAACTGGTTTCGGGGGAGTCTTTCAATGTTGGAATAGCGAATGGGAATTTTACCGTCAGGGAGCTGGCAGAAGCCGCTGCAAAGGCAGTTCCTGGCTGTGAACTTGTATTTACAGGAGAACACACTGATTCAAGGACTTACAAGGTAAGCTTCAACAAGATATTGAATAAGATGGTGGATTATTATAAACCCGAATGGAATTTGGAAAATGGAGGCAAGGAATTAGTGGAATTCTTCAGGGAGATCAACTTGACGGAAGAGGAATTCAAGGGAAGAAGGACGAATCGTCTGGCGCAACTGAAATATCTTGTAGATAACAAAATATTGGATAGGAAATTTCATAGGATCAATGAATAATAAGCTTTTTAAAAAGATAAATTCCTGCAGGATATGCGGAAATGATGATTTGGCAATAGTTCTGGATCTAGGAGACCAGCCTCCGGCTAATTCCCTGAGGGACAATATTGAAGAAGAACTGCCCAGAATCCCGCTTCAGCTTGCCTGCTGTCGCTTATGCGGGGCGGCTCAACTTTCAGTATCTGTCAATCCGGAGTATCTTTTCAAACACTATGTCTGGGTTACCGGAACTGCGGAAACAACTAGGAAATATAGTATCGAGTTCTGTAGCAGGATGCTTGAAAGGCTGCCGTTAGGGAGACCTCTTAAAATTATAGAAGTCGCCAGCAATGACGGAACTTTTCTTAAGCCTTTCAAGGTAAAAGGACACGAACTGCTGGGAATTGATCCTGCTGAGAACATTGTGAAAATGGCAAACGAAGATGGGATAAATACCATATCTGAATTTTTCAGTTCAGAGTTAGCCGGAAAAATTATTTCCGGTTTCGGAGAGGCCGACTGCATATTTGCAAGAAATGTCGTACCCCATGTGGAGGATGCACACGATGTAATTGAGGGAATGGGCAGGTGTTTGGATGAAAAAGGGTTAGGAGCAATCGAGTTCCATTATGCAGGAACTATCCACAATGAACTTCATTATGATTCAATTTATCATGAACATAACCTATATCTTTCACTCTCATGCCTCTCAAAAATGCTTGAAAAGCATGGTTTGTTTTGCTTTGATATTTCCGAAAGTCCAATAAGTGGTGGATCCATTGTGGCTTATTTCTCAAAACACAGGCGGGAACAGAGCGAGAACTTCAAGAAAAAGATATTGCGCGAAAAGAATGACAATCTTAATTCCGTATCTGCCTGGATCGATTTTTCAAGAAGAGCTGTCAAACATAAGGATGAACTGCTAAATTTAATAAAGGGAGTACCATCGAAAATGATCGGATATGGAGCCTCGGCCAGAAGTTCGACAATTCTGAACTTCTGTGGAATTGACAGGAGAGTATTGTCATGTATTGCTGATAATAGCCCCTTGAAGCAAGGGAAATACACTCCTGGAACGGATATCAAGATCTTTTCTCCTGATATTGCTTTCCAGTCAAAACCAGAATCAGTATTGCTTCTTGCCTGGAACTTCAGTGATGAAATCCTCAGGGAGTTGCATGATAAATATGAATTCTCAGGAACTGTTGTAGTACCATTTCCAGGTAATCCAAGAATCCCAAAGAGTTAAAATGATTTTTAAAGAACAGAAAATAAAAGGCGTATTCCTGATCGAGCATGAACCTTTTTCAGATCATCGCGGAAAGTTGGAGAGGCATTTTTGTGCAAAGGAATATGAGGATGCCGGCATCAATCCCAGAATTTGCCAGACCAATTTATCCTATAATACATGCAAGGGGACACTAAGGGGTTTCCATTATCAAAAACCTCCGAATGCCGAATGCAAGACCATTTCATGCCTCAAAGGTGAAATATATGATATAGTCGTTGATTTAAGGGGTGATTCAAAGACATTCATGCAATGGCAATCATTCACACTTGGAGAGTCGCAGCAATCGTCCTTATATCTTCCCGGTGGATGTGCAAATGCATTTCTGACAATAAAGGATGAAACCGTGGTACTTTACTACATGTCCGAATTTTATGCTCCTGATTCCTACTGCGGGCTCCGCTATGATGATCCCATTTTCAGGTTCAGATGGCCGGAGAATCCGGCAGTTCTTTCAGAGAAGGACAGGAACTATCCGGATTTCAATAGGGATGGTCTAAAATAATGAGAGTTCTTGTCACAGGTGCTGATGGCTTTATAGGAGGACATGTACTTGAGAGACTGCTTGCTTCCGGGCATGAAGTGCTTGCTGTGGCATTAGGTGAAACTGAGGTGTCATCCGGTTTCAAATCTGTAAAATGGTTCTTTGGAGACATCTCTAATACATCTGAAATAAAAAAGCATGTAATATCATATGACCCAGAAGCAATGATTCATCTTGCCTGGGAAGGCATTCCTGACTATGGATATGATATGTCAAGGAGGAATATTGACATCTCCTTAGGCATATCCAATCTAGTGATTGATAATTCTTGTTGCAGAAAGATAATATCCACTGGAAGCTGCTGGGAATATGGGAATAGAAAGGGCGTATGCATGGAATCGGATGCAATTGCTGCAGATTCATATTTCTCATGGGCAAAGAGCTCTGTCAATGGATATTTAGGGATCAAGTGCAAAGAGCATAAGATTGATTTCAAATGGTTGAGGCTCTTTTATGTTTATGGACCGGGCCAGAAGGAAAAGTCCATTATCCCATCCATAATCAGAGCCTTTACCGAAGGAAGACATCCGGAGATCAGAAATCCTGCAAACAGAAACGATTATATATATGTCAAGGATGTAGCTGATGCGATATTTCTTGCATTGGAAAAGAACACGGATAACATCATTTATAATGTAGGAAGTGGCAGGTCGGTTCCTGCTTATGAAGTTGCTGGAACCATAGCATCGGAAATGAAGTGCGTTTATGAACCGGGAACAGGATCCGGGAACGGACAGCATGAAGACTTCTGGGCTGACACAACACGAATACACAGCGATCTAGGGTGGAAACCTGAATATTCACTTGAAAAAGGCATTCTAGAGACGATAAGATACTTTAAGAAAAGGTGTTATTAATTATGATTATATCAAGAACTCCCATGAGGGTAAGTTTTGCCGGGGGCGGTACTGATTTTGCTGATTATTATCTTGAACATGGAGGTGCAGTAATAAGTACTGCTATAAACAAATATATTTATATTACTGTAAATAAAAAGTTCGATGATCTCATAAGGGTCAGTTATTCATCCACTGAAATTGTTGATTCAGTTGACAAAGTACAGCATAATATTATTAGAGAGGCGCTTAAACTTCTGAAAATAGGCAAGGGCATTGAAGTTGTCTACATGGGGGATATCCCATTGGGAACTGCTGGAATTGGCCTTGGTTCATCAAGCAGTCTTGCGGTGGGCGTCCTGAACGCGCTTCATGCATATAAAGGTGAACATGTTTCAGCAGATAGGCTTGCAAGGGAGGCATGCGAAATAGAAATCAACATATTGAAGAATCCCATAGGCAAACAGGATCAGTATATCGCCGCTTATGGAGGTTTACAGCACATTAGGTTCAACAGGGACGACACTGTTTTTGTTGATCCGATAATATGCAAGGAAGACACAAAGCGCATGCTTAAAGCCAAGCTGATGCTTTTCTATACTGGAATTACCAGAATCTCCTCATCGATTCTTACGGAACAGAAATCCAAGACAAAAGTCAACAAGGGATATCTTGAAAACATATATTCATTGTCTCAGGAAATGCTAAATTGCATGATAGAAAACAAATTCGACAGGGTTGGGGATATACTCAACAAGGGATGGATATTGAAAAGGAATCTTGCATCAGGCATAAGCACATCAGAAATAGACGATTACTATTATAAAGCGTTGAAGTCCGGCGCAAAGGGTGGCAAGCTTCTTGGAGCGGGAGGAGGAGGATTTCTTCTCTTTTACTGTGACCAGGAAAAACAGGACAATGTTAGAAAGGAACTTTCTGGTTTAAAGGAAGTCCTATTTGCATTTGAGCCGCAGGGAAGCAAAATAATCTATATAAGCGATTGCGACCAGTCGTTAAGCTAAAAATGGAGAGTATGTGTGAAAATTAAAATTGTTGAACATGATCGGGAGAAGGAAATTGACATATACAGCAAGGAAGGTCTTCTTCTGATTTCAGAGCTTTGGACAAAGGTTTCATGCCATAACCGCCTAATGTATGAGCCTAGTTGGCTTGGAATACCTATAATCCAGTTCCCTGAAGATATTGTCATTATGCAAGAATTAATATGGAAGATAAGACCGGATGTTATTGTTGAAACAGGAGTGGCTCATGGAGGTTCTGCAATACTCTACTCCTCAATCCTTGAAATCATAGGAAAGGGGAAAGTCATAGCTGTTGACATAGAGATAAGACAATATAATAAAATTGCAATTAAAAGCCATCCCTTATCGAAGAGGATCAATTTGATTGAAGGCAGTTCAACTGATGAAAAGATATTTGAAGATGTTAAACGCCTTATTAATAAAGGAGATAAGGTTCTTGTGGCTTTGGACTCAAGCCATTCTTACAACCATGTTCTTAAAGAGCTGGACATGTATTCTAAAATTGTGCCCGAGGACAGCTATCTCGTTGCAATGGATGGCGCACAAGCGCAGGCGTGGGACCTACCGTCGGGGAAAAAAGAATGGAAAGATGACAATCCATTGAAAGCCATAGAGGACTTCCTTTCCACTCATCCTGGCTGGGAGTCCGACCCCTATTACAACCGACTCGTAGTTACATCTAATCCGAGGGGTTTTCTTCGTAGAAAGCAAGACAACAAAAACTATTAAAATTCATGCATGACTTTTAACCTCAAAAACAAAAAGATTCTGATTACTGGGGCTTCCTCTGGAATTGGCGCGCGTATTGCTGAAACTCTAGCTGATGCGGGTGCAATTGTTGGAATTCACTATAATAAGAATAAAACAGTAGCGGAGCAGATCTTTGAAAAGTTGAAAAATGATGAATGCAAAGCTTTTCTTATTCACGGAGACTTATTGAAAATACATGTCCAGAAAACTCTTGTTGACAATTTTATAAATAAAGCGGGTGGAATTGATGTTCTTGTAAACAACGCAGCAGCAGTTTTTGAATATAAAGATCCCCTTGAGCTCTCCGATGACTCTCTGGATAAATCCATCTCCTTGAACTTCAAAGCCCCATATTATCTTTCTGCAAGCGCATTTGAGCACATGAAAAGGAGTGGTGGAGGAAAGATTATAAACATTAGTACTGCCGCTGTAAAATACGGAGGGAGCCTCAAGGGGCTCCATTACGCAGCTTCAAAAGCAGCACTGGAGTCTCTTACTAGAGGATTCTCAAGAGAAGGAGCTAGATATAATATTCTTGTCAATTCTATCCGTTGCGGTTTAATTGAAACTGATATGCGAAAGAAAATCAAAGGATATTCTGAGAAGCGTTTCAAGGAAAGAATCAAGATGATACCTCTTGGACATCCGGGAAAGACTTCGGATATAGCAGACATGGTTTTATTTTTATGTTCTAGTTCGGGGAATTTTATCACAGGAGATATAATTACCATTGCGGGTGGAGATTGAAGAGGATATCAATCAAAAATAATTTACTTGAGAAATATTTATTTTTTAATTTAAGGTGTTATCAATGAAAATATTCATCACAGGTTCGTCCAGTTTTGTAGGCAGGGAGCTGATAAGACAATGCAGATCAAGCAATATTGAATATCTGGGAGTTGATAAAGTATCATCTGATTTACCAAACTGCCATATTGCAGACATATGTAGCAAGGAAATATTCGATCTGATTCCGATCAATTGTGATGCAATTGTCCATCTTGCAGCATTGTCCCGGGATGGGGACTGTAAGAACAATGCATATAATTGTTTCAATATCAATGTAATGGGAACTCTCAACCTTATTGATGCTGCAATAAAAAGGAATGTAAAGCAGTTCATTTTTGCCTCAACCGAGTGGGTATATGGGAAATTTGATAAAGATGAAATAAAAAATGAGCAATCTCATATTGACATTTCCACCATCAGTTCCGAATATGCTTTGTCAAAACTCGTAAGTGAGTCAAATCTTAGGCAGAAATACCAACATGGTTTCTGTCATACAACAATTTTGCGTTTTGGTATCATATATGGACCAAGAAAGGATAACTGGTCGGCTGTGGAATCATTATTGAGCGCAGTGAAGAACAAGCCTTTTGTCCAAGTTGGCTCTCTTGCTACTTCAAGATGCTTTATCCATGTAGGAGACATAGCTTCAGGCATCATCAAATCCGTAGGACTAAATGGATTTAATATAATAAATCTCGAAGGGGAATTGCCCGCGACCACATTGGGACAGATCATTGGAGAAGGGAAAATAATATTTAAAACAGATCCTAAGATTGAAGAGACAAACGCATCTAATCCTAACGTTCGAATGGTTTCAAACCAAAAAGCAAAAGATGTTATAGGGTGGGAAACTAAAATATCCTTGCCTGCAGGGATAGAAAGCATTGTAGAATTCATATAATGATTCCTATGAGCAAAAACAGAACATGCATTATATGTGGATCTCCTGATCACTTTTTGATATTTGCGTATGATAAACCAGATAAATATGAAATTTCACTTGGGATATCCGGAACGGACTATTCAAGAAAATGGGTCAAGTGCAATGAATGTGGTTTTTATTATTCTATCAGCTCTGAAATGACTTCTGTAAGAGAAATCTATGAAAGCCTATACCGAGGCAAGAACTCTCCTTGGAGAAAGGAATCCAACGAAACCATCTTTGAAAAAGTGATAAATCTTCCTGAATCTGAGTCTGAAACGAAAAAACGGATAAAATGGATTAAAGGTAGAGTAATATCCACTTGGAAGGAAATATATGGCATCACCCATTTCCCTCCTTACCGCCTGCTGGATATCGGAGGAGGAACTGGAGTGTTTTCATATGAATTCCAGGATTCCGAATGGAAGGCATGTATCATAGATCCGGATTCCAGCGGAGGATTCCTCAGTGAAAAGCATGGCATAGAGTATATACAAAAAATGTATAGTCCGAGGCTTGCCACTGGCCCATTCGACCTTTTTTCACTTGTCTTTGTACTAGAACATATCGAAGATCCTGAGGATATCTTAAGAAAGATTCGGACGGAAATGAATGATGAAAGTCTCATATATATCGAAGTGCCTGACTCAGTAGCATTTAGGCACAAACCTCCCGAGGATGATATTTTTAATTCCTGCCATCTATGGTTCTTTACAGCTTTCTCAATAGCCCGTCTCCTTGACCGATGCGGAATGGAGATATTTCATATGAAACGGACAAAAACCATCCGTGGACATTTTTCAATGATGTTGATTGCTGGTATAAAATGAATATAACTCCCTCAAGATTAAAAGGAGTATTTGAAGTAAAAGGAGAAATCCATAAGGACTTCAGAGGCAAGCTGGCAAGGACATTTGATTTCAGATGGCTACAGGATTCTGGTATATCTTTCAATTCCCTTCAGGAGAGCATCTCGTATTCTGAAAAGAAATACACTTTGAGAGGAATTCATGTTTCCCTGCCTCCCTTCAGCGAAGGAAAACTCATTGCTCCTATTTCTGGAACGGTGCAGTGGATGCTCCTAGACTTGAGAAAAGGAAGCAGCACCTATAAGGAATGGATAAGTATGATTCTTTCTGAAGATGAAAATATCGGAATCTTGGTGCCTAAGGGATTTGCTCACGGATGCCTTTCTTTGACCGACAAATGCAGTCTGCTCATAAAATCCGACAGCTACTTTTCGGCAGACAGTGGAACAGGCATATTATGGAAAGATCCTTTATTAGACATAAAATGGCAACTTGATGGTAATAATCCAATAATTTCGGAAAGGGATTCATCCTATAAGGATTTCATTCATTTCGAAAGCAAATACGGAGGAGTCCAAGTTTAATATTAGGAGTAAATCGTATGTTATCAATTGAACAAAAACATAAAATAGTAAGGCGCCTTATAAAACTGAGGATTGGACAGATAATTATAAACGAAAAATATAGGAAAGGATCATTCAAGGTACCAATACATCTTGCATTTGGACATGAGGCAATAGCCATTGCAACCAATTTTGTACGCGCGAAAGGGGACTTCCTGGTTCTTAGCCATAGGAACATCCAATATAATCTTGACAGTGCCCTCTCGTTAAGACACCATATTCATGAATATATGCTTAGCCCTACTGGTACTTCACATGGGAAACACGGTTCAATGAACCTTATGAATCCAAGGGAAGGAATTGTATATACTTCAAGCATCCTTGGGAACAATCTCAGTGTGGGAACCGGACTTTCTTTGAGCCAGAAGATTAAAGGACTTGAGAATTCTGTAACTTTTGTTGTCACCGGAGATGGCGCCATGGAAGAGGGAACATTTTATGAAAGTATTGAATTTTCAAAAAGCAATAGGCTGCCGTTGCTGATAATAATTGAAAACAATGAATGGTCGCTTGCGACCAAAAGACATGAACGCAGATGCAACATCGAATTGAAGAAATTATCTGAAGCTTTTGGATCTGGATATTCACATCTGACCGGCAACAATGTTTTCCATTATATTGATGAACTTCAAAAAGCCAGGGCAAACGCATTGAAGAACTTATGCCCATGGTGTATCGAGGTTCAAATTTCAACTCTTGGTGATTGGCGTATGAAAACGCAGGAACATCCAGATGGTAAATTTGTTAACTACCATGGAGGGCCTGCACCGACAGTTGAACTAGCAAAAGGCATATATATTGAGAATGACAGCAGGGATCCTGTTCATGTCATTTCCTGTGAATTTGGTGAAGAATTTATTAGGAAGATGGAGTCGGAAATATTGAATGAAGTAAAGATGGATATAGAAATATGAACTACATATCTTATATAAACAGTGTCATTTCAGACGAGGTTTCGAAAAGAGAGAAAATTGTACTTTTCGGGCAAAATATCAGTGCCGGTTCATGTATTTCCGGATTCACGCGCGGACTTAAGCCTGGGGAGCGCAGCATGATCATAAACACTCCAAATGTTGAGAATACTCAGACTGGTGTAGGTTTCGGACTCATGCTTGGAGGAGTTTCATCGGTGTTTTTCGTAAAACAGCTTGATTTTATGCTGTTAGGTATGGATCACATAGTTAATACCTATAATCTGATACGTAAGGATGTTCCAAAGGCGTCTTTTACAATTATGCCTGTCGTAGTTGATTCTGGTTACGAGGGACCTCAGTCAAGCTGTAATCATCTTTCTGATTTTTGTTCGATTTCCCATGTAGATGGATTTACAATCACCAACAAACATGATGCTGATTACTTATTGAAGAACGAGATGTTCAGACCCGGATTCAGAATTATCTCAATAAGCCAGAGACTTTTCAAGACCAATATTATTGAATTTGATAAGGAAGCAGAGGCGATGGAAGGAGGGAGAATGTATAAATATCTCTCTGGAAATGATGCATTGGTGGTTTGCTTTAACTTTTCACTGCCTCAAGGACTGGATCTTTGCAACAGCTTGCAAAAAAAGAAGATCGACTGTTCCCTCATCAGTATAAACACTCTTTTGCCATTTGCATGGGACAAGGTGCTGGAAGTTGCCGGAAAGACAAACCGCAAGGTGATTATCCTGGATGATTCTAAAAGTGCCAATGTCTCATCTATGGCGCTCAGGTGTTCATTGCTTGAAAATGGATGTGTCGATAAGATGCTGTATTTGAAAAGGGAATTTTCCGAAGAATGGTTTATTCCAAATCCAGATTCATTTGTCATCAACCATGATCATGTGATTAATTATCTTTTTTGATTATTTAAGGATTCCAGATGAAACATCCAGTCTATCTTCTAAATATTGCACGCAGGACAAATCAGATCCAGATGCCGATTTCTATTGCGGTGCTCACGAATGCCCTCATGGAAAAGGGGATTGACGCCAATGTAATAGATGCCATTCCGATAGAAATTAATAAAAGAGAGGAATTTGTTAGCGAAATAATACCAGATTGTCCTGCAATTTATGGTTTTGGAATAATTGCCGGCAATGGACATCTGGATGAGACAGAGAAATACGCCAGTATTCTGAAAAATAAGAACAAGTCAAATATAATCATCTACGGTGGCCCTCTTCCATCGGCAGTTCCCGAATTGATCCTCAAGCACTGCATTTGTGACTATTTAATATCTGGGGAAGGAGAAATAAGCCTTCCGTATCTGATAAACTCAATTGAAAAAGGAGATTTCTATCCAGATCATCCTGGCATTTATTATAAAAAAGGAGATAATATAATCGGGAAACCTCCAGCCCGAATTAAAATGTTGGATTCCGTATCTGATCCTGACTACTCTCAGCTGAATATGCAGTTTTATATCAATTATTTAAAAGAAACAGGACAGGCATTTGAAATAATGGCTTCCAGGGGATGCCGTGGTAACTGCAGTTTTTGTTTCAAACTGTGCGGTAAAGGCATTTCCTTCAGATCCGTTGATTCTGTCATCAATGAAATCGAAACTGTCATTGCAAAATACTCGTTGAATCGTTTCTATTTTGTCGATGAGAATTTTCTTGAAAACAAAAAATATTTTATACAGTTCATAGAACAGAAAAGGCGAAGGAATCTTGACTTTTCATTTATAGGGCAGTGCAGAATTGATAGTATTGATGAAGAAATATGTTCAATTGGCAGTAAAAACGGTCTTGTTTGTGTAAGTGTGGGAGTCGAATCTCCTTCACAGAAGACATTGTCCTTGATAAACAAGGGATATTCATCGCAGATTGTTGAAGAAAAGATTAGGATATGCAGAGACAACGGAATCCTTTTCAGGGCAAATATGATAATTGGATTTCCATGGGATACAGAAGAGGATTACATATCCATGATTGATTTTGTCCATGCTAACAGGCTGGAAGGAAATTTCAAGCTAAGTTACCTGACTCCTCTTCCCAATACCCGCCTTTATAATGATGCAAAGAAAGATGGATATATAAAGGATGATTTTGAATATATAAAATCGTTGGGTGACCTGTATTGGGAAAGGATGGTGAATATGACCTCCCTGTCGAATGATGTTTTAGATCTTTATTACAGGAAGATTTCAGGAATAGGACAAAGGCAGGTTAATCATCCAAAATCAGAAAAATATGCAAGTCAAATCAAAAAACTTCACTAAAATCATGCAACCTCTTGTCCCAAAAAGACTTCAAATTGAGACTTATTTCGGATGCAATGCAAAATGTTCAATGTGCTACATGGGCGTTTCCACGTCGTTTAAACGTAAAATAGGCATGATGGAATGGTCTTTGTTTAAAAATATTGTAGATGCCTTAGAGCCGTTCAATGACAAGATAGTGATGACTGATCTTTTCGCGCTTGGGGAACCAATGCTGGACTCTTTGCTATTCAATAGGATCAATTATCTAAAAAAGAAATCATTCAAGAATATCGCAATTTCGACTAATGCGGATTTGTTGAATGAGCAAAAGCGAAGGACTCTTCTAGATACAGGGATTGAAACAGTAATTTTCAGCATAGATGGAACAACTTCAGAAATACATGAATCAATAAGGAAAGGTGTGTCATTCAGGAGGGTCAGAGCCAATTGTGAAAAAACGATTGAGTCGAGAGACAAAGGTAATTATCCAACTAGGTTTGTAGTCCGTTTTATCAGGCAGGAATGCAATAAGAAAGAGGAGAAAGGCTTTATTAGATTCTGGAAGTCGAAAATAGATCCCGACAAGGGGGATATGATAATAATATATGATGTAAATACTATGGGAGGATCTGTATTTTCAAAGCAAAAATTGATAGGAAGCCGTATTAGCAAAAAGATTGAATCTATGCCATGCAGACAAATCTTTGAAAGGCTTATAATTTTAAATAATGGGTTGGTACCGATGTGCTGTGAGGATACGCCTGAGGCAATATATATGATGGGAAATGTAAAGGACTCCCATCCGATAGATATATTTAATTCTGAAAAATTCCGTCAAGCCAGGGAACTCCATTTGAAACATTTCAGGAACAAGTATGACATCTGCCGAGAATGTACGGTTGAATATAGCGACATGAGCAAGATTACAATAGGAACTGGAAACAAGCCAAATGGTTGACTATCAAGAAAATATCGATCTATTTAGAAAAGGGGTTCGCACGCTTGTACCTAAAAGAGTCACAATAGAAACTATTTTTGGTTGTAACTGTAGATGTATCATGTGCCCAGTAAATCTTCCTACCAAGAGGATAAAGCAGGTTATGAGGGAAGGCCTTTTTAAAAAAATAATAGATTCGCTTGTTCCATATAGGGACAAAATAGAAATGATGGATCTTTTTTGCCTTGGGGAACCACTTCTTGATTCCGGCATACTGGCTCGTATCAAATGTGTTAAAGAGAAAGGTTTCAAGAATGTGGCCATATCAACAAATGCAAATCTAATGGAACCACCTATTCAAACGCGTCTGCTTGAAACTGGAATTGACACGATAATATTCAGCATAGACGGAATCACCAAAAAGACCCATGAATCGATAAGAAGAGGTGCAGATTTTGACAAAGTTGTATCCAACTGTGAAAATATAATTCGAATCAGGAATGATAAGAATTTCAGCACGAGATTTGTTTTTCGTTTCATAAAGCAGGAATTGAACAAAGATGAATGGCCTGCTTTTGTAGAGTACTGGAAAAAAAGAGTATCACAGGAGAGAAATGACATTATTTGCGCATATGATGTGCATTCCTGGGAAACTGGAAAGGATTCTTCTGAATTAATGAAAGGAATGATAGATCCTGAAATCGATAAAATGCCATGCCATATAATATTCAATGTGTTATACATACTGGCAGATGGTACAGTTCCTTTGTGCAGCGAGGACTGGATCCATGCCAATTATCGGTTCGGAAACGCCGGTAAAATGTCTCCAATTGATATTTTCAATTCATCTGATTTCATCAAGATCAGGGAAATACATCTCAAGGGTATGAAAAACACAATAACTCCGTGTGCCAAATGCACTGTCCTCTACAGTGAACGTACAAAGAAAACCATTAAATAATTTATTTTATGGCAACTGATGTAACAATAGTAATCCCTACTTATAATCAAAGATATAAGGATCTAAGAAGACTTCTTGAATATTATAATTATTATGATGGATTGGTATTTGTGGCCGATTCATCATCATCGCCATATCCTTATAATTATGATCTAGAAAAAGTTAAGTATTTTCATTTGCCTGAACTTGGCTATTATGAAAAAATAATTTATGTTTTAAATTTAGTAAATACTGAATTTGTTGTATTATGCGCTGACGATGATTTTATAGTCCCTAAAGGAATACAAACTGCTGTATCTTTTCTCAAATTAAATTCTGAATATTCCGTTGCTAAAGGTAAACAGATATGTTTTCTTGATGATATGTCTGAAAAAGGCAAATATGTGTGGAGAGAAAGTGACTGGGATTGCTATTCAATAGAAGATCCTTCACCATCCAAAAGATTATTTATGCATTTGTCATCATACAAGTCAGCTACCTTTTATGCCGTTCACAGGACAAACCTTATGAGGGATATATTTCGTTTATCTTTTGACAATTCAGACGATTATCTTTTTGGAGAGTATATATTATCTCTATTAGCTATAATAAGAGGAAAGTATAAGATATTTGATCAGCTATATGCTATAAGGACATCTCATCCTACAAGTAATCCTCATTCATTTTATAAATTTATAATGAATGGAACATTTGACGAGAAATATAAGAAATTCAGGAAAGTTTTATCCAAAGAGCTTGTTAATTCAGAAGATATAAGCTTGCCGACAGCTGAGAAACTTATAGATTCTGCATTGGCTGAGTATCTTAAGAATGAAAATCTAACTTTATCAGGATTAAGAGCAAAGGCTAATCTTAAAAATATTATCAATAGTATTGGGTTACTTGATTTAGCATATAGCATAAAATATAAGCTTGTCTGTAAAAACGATTATACTTATAAATATTCAAATATATTATCCCAGCCTAAAAATCCCTATGAGGATCCTTCAAATTTGGATTATAACGAGTTTGTATTAATTAAAAATATAGTTGAAGGTCATCAGTCTTGAATATTTATGCATTAAAAGTATTAGAACTATTCAATTACCGAGAAAAGATTATTCTTCTCGGTCTTTTTGCGATCAATATAGTAGGAAGCTTTTTAGAAGTTCTCGGAATTGGTGCAATAATCCCTATAGTAACAATATTAACAAAGCCTGATCTGATCGAAAAAAATGCAATTCTATTAAGAATTAAAGAAATAATCAATCCCTCAGAAATCAAGGAGTTTATAATTATTCTCGCCTTGATTTTTCTTTCTATAATTGTACTTAAAAATATTTACCTTTTGATAAGTGCATACATCCAAAGTCGTATATTAAATAATAAGTACATATCAATTTCCTCTAAGTTGTACACAGCATATTTAAATAGCCCTTATTCATTTCATCTTTCAAAGAATACTGCTTCTCTTCAGCAACATACTGAATGTGTCGGAACTGTAGTAAATGGAATCATGTTTCCGATGATGACTATTTTTACCGAATCTATAGTTATAGCAGCAATTATTATCGCTCTATTTTGTATTGATATTATATCTACATTATTTATAACAATAGCATTTACTTCTATGATGGGAATATTCTACATTGTAGTAAGAACGAAACTCAAGAAATTGGGAGAGACAAGAAACTTTCACAGAGCAAAAACGATACAACAGATTAATCAGGGACTAGGTGGAATTAAAGAAACAAAAATACTTCATAAGGAGAATTACTTTATCAGTCAATTTATAAAACATACGACCGAAGCTGTAAATATAGACCACAAAGAGAAGGTTATTCTGCAGATTCCCAGACTCTACATAGAAACAGTCACAGTTATGCTAGTTATCAGCATGATGATTTATTTTATCAATTTAGGAAACAATCCTCAAGTATTTCTTGTAAAAATGTCTCTTTTTGCGGTTGCTGCTATTCGTATAATGCCTTCATTTGCAAGAATAAGTACTTCAATGACCACTATGAGGATTTATTCACCAGCTCTAGATGTACTCGTTGATGACATTAGAACGGCTGATTGTATGAAAGATAGGACAATAGAACAAAATCATCATAATAATAAATTTAAAAATTGCATTGAATTGAAGAATATTATATTTTCCTATGGATCGAATAATGAATTTAATATTAAAAGTATTTCACTTAAAATAATGAAAAAGCAATCAGTGGCCTTTGTTGGTTCTACCGGGGCTGGAAAAACAACTGTGGTGGATATGATAACTGGACTTTTGTCGCCTTCATCAGGTACAATAGAAGTTGACGGCAACGATATCCATAGTGGAGTAATATCATGGCAAAAGCATATAGGGTATGTTCCACAGTCCATCTATCTAACAGATGAGTCAATAAAGTCAAATGTCGCTTTTGGTATTGAAGAGAAAGATATGGATGATAGTAAGATATGGAATGCCCTGGACTTGGCTCAAATAGGAGATTTTATAAAGAAATTACCAGAGGGGATAAATACATTGGTTGGCGAAAGGGGGGCAAGGATATCAGGCGGCGAAAAGCAAAGGATTGGTATAGCCAGGGCGCTTTATCATAATCCCGAAATTCTAGTCATGGACGAAGCTACATCATCCCTTGACAATGAAACAGAACGGGCTTTTATGGATACAATTAAGAACCTTTCCGGTAAAAAGACAATTATCCTTATTGCACACAGACTTACCACGATACGGCATTGCGACAAGATATTCTTCCTGGAAAAGGGGCGTCTATTGGCCGAAGGCACATACCAGGAACTTCTTGATAAATGCCCGGAATTTAAAAGAATGGCAGGAGAGCCTGCATGTCAAGGCGTTAAATCACTCTGACTATGCTTTCATTAACCAAATGAATAGAAAAATATATTTTCTAGAAAACTTTTATGGGATTCAATATTTTCTATCTATCTATGATAGATCAGATGATAATATAATTGTTACGAGTGGAGATCCAGTCCTTTCTAAGTTTTTAAAGATAATTGACCCTGATGCTGAAATTCACATAATACCTAGAATACCAAGTTATTCTTGTTGCTTACTGCCATTTTTATTGGTAGCATGGAGATTTAAATATCGGAAATACTTTTTACAAATAAATCCTGGCACAGAGATTATATATTTCAATAAAGGTTTTAGTATCCAGAACTTTCTTATGCATAGATATTTAGAGAAGAAATCATGTAAATTTATATTTATCGAAGTAGCGACATGCAAATTTTATGAAGAGTTGATTGTAGATGAAAGTATTATACGTAAGTCGTATTTAAGTTTGTTGAGCCTATGTACAGGAGTTGAAATTGCCAGATATAAAGCCCGGTTATGGCCTTTTCACTACGGGTTGGTAAAATATCCAGAGGCAAAGACGATTTGTCTTCAAACATGGGAGCATTTAGAAAATAAATTTAAGTTGGATATCCAGAAAACCGATTTTAATTCAATACTTATAATTGATGGCCCAATTACAGCTATCCCAGGGATTGACCTGGAGAAAACGAGGCAGAACCTTACTAATTATTTTTCAGGGAATGGCTTTGACGGCATTGAATTACATTTAAAACCCCATATGTATGAAGGTAGACATTCATTTGAAAATACCAGTTTGATTTCTAAAATCATCATATTGCCGAATTATATACCAGCTGAGTTTTTCATAAATAAATATAAGAAAGCATGCTTCTTCTCATCAGCTGCGTGCTGTACTGATGGTAAAATAAAACTAATATCCCTTTCTGGCCTTCTTGTGTTTAATGACAAGACAAAGGAAGATAATTACTGGAATTTATACAAAGACTATTTTCATGACAAGCACATTGAACTGGCAGGCCTTTCCAAGTGAATCAATCAGCCGACAATATAAAAGTTTATATAATCATTCCCTTTCATAATTTAGTTGATGATGCATTTGCTGATTGTTTGAAAAATCAAGACTATAGGAATTTGTCTTTAATTCTTGTTGATGACGGATCGACTGATGAATCATTGTCCAAATTAACTTCATTGCCATATACATGCCATGTTATTAACGGTGACGGCAACCTATGGTTCGGCGGAGCTTTGGATAAGGCTTACACCTTTATAGAAAAGAACAATTCTGTTAATGATCATGACATTATACTGGTATTGCTGCACGATACTCAATTTGGCGGTAATTTCATATCAAGAGGCGCCGAATTAATCAAACAATATCCAAACTCCATTATTACGGCCCGGGCCGTTTCGAAGCAAACAGGGATGCTGGTGGACAAAGGCGTCCATGTTAGCTGGTGGAATTTAAGTTTTACCCAGACTGATCAGACCTCGGAGATTAACTGCCTTTCAATGAGAGGCATGTTTGCCACTGCAAAAGATTTCATCAGGATTGGAGGGTTTTATCCAGTCCTGCTTCCTCATTATCTTTCTGATTATGAATTTTGTATCAGAGCTTTTCAAATGGGGTATATGCTGAGGACATTTGAGGAATTGATAATTTATTCAGATGAGAGCAGGACGGGATACCATTCAATATCAGGGCGATCATTTATTAAGACAGCTGCTTCAATGTTTTCAAAAAAATATGCATTGAATCCTATCTATAGGACGAATTTCATTTTACTTTGCTGTCCACTGAGATGGAAATTAATTAACATTCTACGTGTTTGGATCGTATCTATTAAGATAATTATCAAATCCCTGGTTGGAATTAGACATAATAAAAAGGCGACGCTAAAATGATTCCATTAATGAAAAACACCTTTCTCCACGAAGAGGAAACTAAAAAAGAGCTTTCAGAATTCATATTAAGGACAAATAGGTTGAGCATGGGTATAATGTGCACTGGATTTGAAAGTGCATTTGCAAAGTTCCAGAAAGCAGGGCATGCCATCCTCTTTAATAGCGGGGCGAGCGCAAATCTCGCCATCCTTCAGTCACTGAAAAACCTTGGCAGATTAAAAGACGGGGATAAAATTGGTTTTTCCGCTCTCACTTGGTCGACAAACGTAATGCCAATAATGCAGTTAGGTTTCAATCCAATACCGATTGACTGCGCAGTTCATACACTAAATGTTATGGCGGAGACACTTATTGCAAGATTGAAGGAAACTAGAATTCAAGCCTTGTTTATTACAAATGCACTAGGGTTTGCGGGGGATCTTGACAAAATAAAGGCACTATGTGAAGATGAAGGCATAATGCTAATTGAAGATAATTGCGAGGCTCTTGGCACACAGATCAAAACAGGTAAAACAGGTACTTTTGGAATTGCTTCCAGTTTTTCATTTTTTGTTGCACATCACATGTCCACAATAGAAGGAGGAATGATCTGTACAAATGATGATGAGCTGGCGGAAATGGCAAGGATGGTTAGGGCAAACGGTTGGGACAGGAACCTCTCTCCTGAGCAACAGATGAGATGGAGAAAAAGCAATAAAGTATTGAACGAATATTATTCTAAATACGTATTTTATGATCTGGCATATAATTTACGGCCCACTGAAATTACGGGTTTTCTTGGACTGACCCAAATTAAATATTTAAAGGATAATATCAGGAAAAGACAAAAGAATTATTTGAAACTCGAATCTGTTGTTTCTAAAAATCCAGACCTCGTATCCATTGACACATCACATCTCAAGCTTATTTCTAATTTTGCTTTTCCCGTTATTTGCAGAACAAAAGAAATAAAGGAGAAATATCTGATTCGGTTCTTTGAATCAGAAATTGAAATACGGCCGGTAATTGCCGGAAATATCCAGAGACAGCCCTTTTATAAGAAATACGTCAATAAGGAATATAAACTCCCAGGAACTGACTTTATACATTTCTGTGGTTTTTATTGTGGAAACTATCCAGAACTTACCGAGGATGAACTTGGTATAATAGCCAGGTGCCTTGCAAAATAATCGGAGGTCAGGATGAATGAACATCCAACATTCAACGTCGAACATTCAACGTCGAAATTACCAAGTATGGCGGTTTCGGCGAAACTGGCATACTGGCTTCGCCGTGGCAAGCAGATACGCAAAGCGACAAATTTAAATCAGGACTTGGCCCAGATTCGACAAGCTCACTGCTGGTTAGAACGCGCAGAGGCAAAAAAGGCACTGAGTTTATTTTTTGGGAAATATATCCCATTTTCAGAGTCATCCCACAGGATGACGGATGGATGGATTATTGGATGAATGGATTATTGGGTTTGAGTTCAAGATAACAAAGAAGTCATGGAGATACAAGAGAATTATGAGAAAGGCGTTACGGATAATTTATCCAGGATGTTATTGGTCATATGTCATTGATACCCAACCATTTATCAATCCAATCATCCATGGGACGGCAGTGTCCCATTTTTATTGATATTAGTTATGTATTGTGAATTTCTCCTGCTTGGAGAGGCCAAATGGTCTGAAAATATTGTCTGTATATGAATTGTTAGTGTCCTGTCAGTGTAGATTAGTGGTTAAAACTCATATGAATGAATCTCCGATATCTCTATTCGTCTACAACCGTCCATGGCACACCAGGCAGACTGTCGAGGCTCTTTTAAAGAATGAATTGGCGGGGGAGAGTGATCTTATAGTTTTTTCGGATGGAGTTAAGCCTGACGACCGACGACTGACGACCGACGACAGGGGCCAGAGGTCAGTAATCGGAGGTCGGAGGCCAGAGGTCAGTAATCATAGGTCGGAGGATGGAGATCAGGGGATAAATGAACATCGAACATGCAACATCGAACATTCAACATCGAATCAAGCTTATATAACAAGCGAAACAGACGACAGACGACAGACGACAGACGACAGAGTTAGAGAAGTCAGGGAATACATACGGACGATCAGGGGATTTAAATCCGTCAGAATCGTAGAACGGGATACGAACCTCGGACTGGCAAAGTCAATAATCTCGGGAGTCGCTGAAGTAATCAATGAGTATGGCAGGATAATTGTTCTTGAGGACGACATGGTGACTTCCCCGTATTTCCTCCGCTACATGAATGAAGCCCTGGAGCTATATGAAAAAGAGGATAAGGTCATAAGTATCCATGGATATGTGTATCCGATACAGGATTTGCCGGAGACATTCTTCATCAAAGGAGCTGACTGCTGGGGCTGGGCGACCTGGAAAAGGGGATGGGATCTGTTCGAGCAAGATGGGAAAAAGCTTTTAAAGAAGCTTGAAGATGGAAATCTTACAAGTGAATTTGACAATGACGGAGCTTATCCATATACTAAAATGCTGAGGGATCAGATAAGAGGGAAAAATAATTCCTGGGCGATAAGATGGTATGCCTCGGCATTTTTGAATGACAAGCTTACTCTTTATCCCGGGAGTTCTCTGGTAAAGAACATAGGGCTGGACGATTCTGGAACTCATAATGATTCAACGGATTATTTTAATGTTGAGCTAATCGGCAGAATTCCGGAACTTAAAAATATTCCGATGGAGCGGAACTTAGAAGCATCCAGGAAATTCAGAGATTTTCTGGTAAATATTCCGAAACCGTCATTTTTCAGCAGAATAAGAAGAAAGGCAAAACGCCTTTTGAATTAAAAAGAGTGATATGTAAACATGATTGAAAACGTAACCCATAATGACAAGATACTCTGCATTATAATCCATTCCGACCATTCAGAGGAAGGGGTGAAGTTCGCCAGCCCGGATGATTTTAACTTGCAGATGGCTTTCATGAAACATAAGAAAGGCGGAAAGATCGCAGCTCACAGGCATAACTCCTTCAAAAGGGAAATATTTGGAACGCAGGAGGCTCTTTTTATCAGGAAGGGTAAGGTCCGTGTGGATTTTTACGATGAAGATAAGAAAATAATTCTAAACAGGATAATCAATACCGGAGATGTGATATTGCTTGCCTCCGGAAGCCACGGTTTTGAACTGCTGGAGGATACGGAAATTATTGAAATCAAACAGGGCCCTTATTGCGAAGGAAAAGACAAGGAGAAGTTCTAAAACTTTATGAATGACTTCATACCAGTAAATCAGCCATTGCTGGACGGCAATGAAAAAAAATATCTCCAAGAGTGCATTGACAGTGGATGGATCTCTTCGGAAGGTCCATTCGTAAAGAAGTTCGAAGAATCTTTTGCCTCTAGGGCTGGAAGACGTCATGGGATTGCTGTCACTAACGGGACTGCAGCCCTTGAAGCGGCTGTCAGAGCCCTGGACATCGGCAACGGGGATGAAGTGATTATGCCTTCTTTCACAATAATTTCATGTGCCGCCGCAATAGTCAGGAATGGGGCTGTTCCTGTCGTTGTAGACTGCCTTCCTGACACATGGAACATGGATGTCTCCAAGATCGAATCGAAAATAACGCGGAAGACTAAGGCGATAATGGCCGTGCATATATATGGTCTTCCGGTCGACATGGATCCGCTGCTGGAAATCGCAAGGAAGCATGGTTTGAAGGTGATTGAAGATGCCGCCGAGGCGATCGGCCTGACATACAAGGGAAGACAGTGCGGTTCGATGGGAGATGTCAGCGTTTTCAGTTTTTACCCTAACAAGCATGTGACGACTGGAGAGGGGGGGATGATCCTTACAGATTCCACCGAGATAGCGGAAAAGTCCCGGAGCCTGCGTGATCTATGCTTTATTCCAGGCCAGCGTTTTGTGCATAAGGAGCTTGGATGGAATCTCCGGATGACGAACATGCAGGCGGCCCTTGGAGTTGCGCAGCTTGAAAGGTTGGACGTGCACATCGGGAAAAAACGCGAGATAGGAAGGAAGTATGATGGCCTTCTCAGGAATGTGTCCGGCATACAGATCCCACTGTCTTCCACCGACTATGCTGAAAACATCTATTGGGTGTTTGGAGTTGTCCTTGCTGATAATATCCCATTTGATGCCAAGAAGGCAATGGATATGCTTGCAGAAGCTGGAATTGGAACAAGGCCTTATTTCTGGCCCATGCATGAACAGCCTGTCCTAAGGGAAAAGGGGCTTTTTAAAAACGAGAAGCATCCTGTATCTGAAAATATTGCCCGCAGAGGGTTTTATGTTCCTAGCGGTCTCGCGATTAGTGACGGACAAATACAGAAAGTAGCCGATTCCCTGGTCAAAATACTGTCCTGAGGAAACCTATTAAAAAAATCCAGAGTCATCACACAGGATGACGGATGGATGGATTTATTCGCCTATGGCGAATTGTTGGATGAATGGATGATTGGGTTTAAGTTCAAGATAACACAGAAGTCATGGAGATACATGAGAATTATTAGAAAGGCCTTTCGGATAATTTATCTAGGATGTTTTTGGTCTTATGTCTTTGATACCCAACCATCCATCAATCCAATTATCCAATCATCCATGGGACGGTAGTGAAAAAAACCATTAAATTATTACTGAAGCCTGTAAAAGGGATTTTATCATGGATTGCCGGTCTTTCCTGTGGCGTATCAAGGTTTTCATGTTATCTGACACATAAGGCGCTGTTCCATATAACTTGGGGAATACCTCCTTCTCCCGACAACTTCGATCACTTCATTGATATATACTACCTGTGGATGCTCAAGAAGAACCCGATGTTTTTGAAAGGGGGGTATTCAATAGGCTTGCAATAAGGGTGGATTCAGAGATTCTGGAATTATCATGTGGAGATGGATTTGCAACCAAATATTTTTACAGCCAGAAGGCAAAAAGGGTCATAGCGGTAGATTATGACAGGAGAGTCATCGATAGGGCTAGGAAAGTCAATAGCTCGGATAATATCGAGTATTTATGCATGGACGTAAAAGTGAACTTGCCAGCCGGGGAATTTGATAATGTGATCTGGGACATAGTAAGTCCGTTCAGCAAATACTTCACAGAAGAACAGATAAGTTCGATATTTGCCAGGATTAAGAGTAAAACCAAGGAAACAGGATGTTTCAGCGGGCACACTCACACAGACGAAAGAAAATCAGAGGATACAAGGATGTTTCTACTGAAGAGCAAGAGCGATCTGTACAGGCTTTTAACTCCTCATTTCAATAATGTGTGTGTTTTTGAGACCGTGTATGAGGAAAGACATAATTTGTATTTCTGGGCTTCAGACGGGGAAATCCCCTTTTTACATAAACAACGATTGGAAACAGCTAAATGACAAAATCCTATACCACTGTGACTAAATGCCGGGTATGCAGATCTGACAAGCTCAACAGCATACTTTCACTTGGAGACCTATGTGTGTCAACTTTCGTAGACAATCCCAATGATGAGGTTGTGAAAGCCCCTCTCGAACTTGTCATCTGCGGGAAATGCTCCCTCCTGCAATTAAGGGATACTGCACCACAGGAGCTGATGTATTCACGGCATTACTGGTATAGGTCGGGTCTGAATACAGTAATTATGAATGATCTCAGGGAAATCACGGAGGTTGCTTCCTCAATGGCGGAACTCAAACCCGGAGATATCGTCCTTGACATCGGAGCAAATGATGGAACCATGCTGGGTTTTTATCCGGAGAATCTGGTCAGGGTCGGTTGTGAGCCAGCTGATAATCTCGCAATCGAACTTAAAAAAGTAACTACGCACGTAATGCATGATTTCTGGAATTATGAGAACTGGAGGAAACATTTCGGCGACAAGAAGGCGAAAGTGATAACCGCCATCGGGATGTTCTATGACATGGAGGATCCTAACCAGTTCATCAGTGATTCTGTAAAGGCTCTGGACAAGGATGGGATATTCATCGCCCAACTGATGTGTCTCAGGCCAATGCTGGAGAAGAATGACCTTGGCAATATCTGTCACGAACATTTGGAATATTATTCATACGAGTCGCTGAAATATCTTTTTGAGACAAACGGACTTGAGATCTTCAAGGTGGAAGAGAACAGCATAAATGGTGGAAGCTACAGGATTTTCGCAAGGCATTACAAGGATGGAAGCGTGGTGTTTACAGAAAAATTCACCATCAAGGATTATAAGGATTTTGAAAAGAGGATAATTACAAACAGGGACAAATGTGTAAAATTCATCAGGAAAATTGTTTCAGAAGGTAAGAAAGTGTATGTCTACGGAGCGTCTACAAAGGGAAATACAATCCTGCAGTACTATGGACTGGACAATGTATTGATTGAAGGGGCCGCAGAAAAGAGTTCGGAAAAATGGGGCAAGTACACAGTGGGAACCGGAATTCCAATAATTTCCGAGGAGGAGGCGAGAGAAAAGGCTGATTACTTCCTAGTGCTGCCATGGGCCTTCTTCAATACATTCTTCATGAAAGAGGTTAAATGGCTTGAAAAGGGCGGGAAGTTCATTGTTCCTCTTCCGGAATTTAGAGTTGTAGGCAGGAATGATAATCCCTGAATCTAAATACCGACAGATAATCGCTTGTCTTCCAATCCTATGCGTTGACATAGTCATTGAAGTCAATGGCCTCTATCTTCTTGTGAAAAGGAACAATGCGCCGAAAAAAGGGAGGTGGTGGGTTCCTGGAGGAAGGATTCACAAGGGGGAATCAGCGGTGTCTGCAGTAAAAAGGAAAGCCATGGAGGAGACTGGACTAAGTATTCATCATGTTAAACCGCTGGGTTATTATGAAGGAGTATTTAGAAATTCCAGTTTTGATAAAACTCATGGAGGTTATCATGCAATCAGCATTGTCTTTGCCTGCAAGGCCTCTCTAAAGGGAATTTCCCTGGATGATCAGAGTTCCGGCTGGAAGCTTGACAGTTTGCCTGGAGATTTTAAAATAAGATATTTCATTGAAGGAAAACAGATATGTCAAAGATCAAAAAAGCGCTGATTCTAGGTGTAACCGGGCAGGATGGATCCTATCTTGCGGAAATACTTCTTGAAAAAGGATATGAAGTACATGGCATGGTGCGCCGGTCCGCGACAGGCAACACCAGGAACATAGAACATCTCATAAATGACGAAAATATTTCTGAGAAGAGTTTTTTCCTTGAGAGGGGGGATCTTGCGGATGTGACGTCGCTTTACAGGATAATATCGACGGTAAGGCCTGATGAGATTTATAATGAAGCCGATCAGGACCATGTGAGCTGGAGCTTCGCAATACCGGCATATTCCTATGACATAACAGGATCCGCAGTCGGAAGAATCCTCGAAATAATACGTCAGATAAATCCATCAATAAGATATTTCCAGCCCTGCACATCGAACATGTTCGGTGATCCGGGGGAGATTCCCCAGAATGAGGAGACCAGGTTCAACCCGAAGAGTCCTTATGCTGTTGCAAAGGCTTTCGCTTTCATGCAGGTGAAATATTACAGGGAGGCCTATGGAATGTTCGCTGTCAACGGAATACTCTACAACCATGAATCCCCTCGTCGGACAGAGGAATATGTAACTAGGAAAATAACCAGGGCCGCCGCGATGATTTCCGCAGGACTCCAGAAAAAAATAAGCCTGGGCGATATGACCGCCGAAATTGACTGGGGATATGCCAGGGAATACATGGAGACTGCCCAGAAGATACTTCAGCAGGACAGACCGGAAGATTTCATAATAGCCACCGGTGAAACTCATACGGTCAGGGAATGGCTGGACGAATCATTTCGCATAGTAAACCTCAATCCTGAAGATTACCTCGAGATCAACCCTAAATTCCTGAGACCAACGAAGACAGGCCTTCTCGTTGGCGACATCTCCAAGGCCAGGAAATCCTTTAATTATGAGCCAAAGGTCAAATTCAAGGAACTTGTCAGGATCATGGTGGAATCGGATGTAAAGGATATTTCCTCAGGGAAAAAATAGTGAAGAAGACGATAGGCATACTTTTCCCGGCTTCTTCAAAAGGAGGAGTCTACCAGTATGCATTGAGCATTGTCGACAGCCTTCTTTCGTACTGCAGCGATTATGAATATGTAGTATTCCATGAGGGTGGCAGACCGGATCCGTCATCAAACTGCGGAGCCGCTAACTGTCAGTTTGTTCAAATAAGCAACAGGGGGATAACTGCTGTTGGGAAAGTTCTTCATCTTCTAGGCCTTCAGTCTTCACTAAACAGCCTCCTTGTCAAAAACATTGCCGAAGCTGTGAAAACATCTCCTGTAGATCTTCTGATTATTCCGACCCCCATATTCTTTGACTACCCTCTCGGTATACCGTTTATTGTTACGAATCCAGACTATATGGACAAATATTTTCCGGAGTTCGATGAATATGCCCTGAGAACTAAAATCGCAAGGGATATTGTTTTCAGGAGATATGGAAAAGACGCTCTTCTTGTCATAACTGACGCCCCGCAGGGCATTGAGGACCTGAACAAGTTCTCAGGTGTCGATAAGGCGAAGATAAGGATCATCCCATACATACCACCAGGTTACATATACAGGCTCAGGGATATGGACTTGAAGACGGCTGATGATATCCTTTCAAAATATGGACTTCCAGAAAAGTATTTCTTTTATCCAGCGCAGTTCTGGTACCAGAAGAATCATTTCAGGCTTATTAAGGCAGTGCATCTGGCAAGGGAGAAATACAAGACGGAAATAAATCTGATTCTTGTAGGAAATTCCAAAGGGAGCAGGATTTACGAGTCTGTCTGCAAAGAGGTGTCATGTCTGATTGAATCATTAGGACTGAAAAAACAGATAATTCACCTCGGATATACTACTGAAGAGGAAACAGTGGCCCTTTACAGGAGATCTTCAGGCCTGATCGCGCCTCCTTTCCAGGGACCTACGACAATTCCGCCGTTGGAGGCGATGATTCTCGGTGTTCCTGTAGCGACAATTAATATGTTTGATGTTCCAAAACAGGTGGGTGATGCCGGCCTATTATTTGATCCATACAGTGTGGAGGACATGGCTGAAAAAATGTTCAATCTCTGGAGTGATGCCAATCTACGGAAGAAGATGATTGAAAAAGGATTTAAGCAGACAAAGGGCATGACCCAGGAGGACTATGCTTCAAAGTGGAAGGCTGCAATAGAAAAAGCATTATTTTCATGCTAGATAAGTAGCTTGTCGAATCCGAAATGCGTAAGTTCGGGAGTTATAAAGACGGGGATATTTCACCACTAATCGACACTAATCATTCACTAACAAGAATGGAAAATATAAAACATGCTGTGAGTTTTATTCTACAAGGTAAAATAAAAATCACAGCAGCTTGTTTTATTAGTGTGACATAAGTGAAGATTAGTGGTTAAGAAAAGATTTTAATTTTTAAGTGTTAAAGCAGAGATTGTCACCACTAATCGACACTAATCTTACACTAATGGGATTTAAGATATAAACTTTTGCCGGGATATTACTTTTTAATCAAAAGCAATCTCCCGGCAATGTCTTATTAGTGCGAGATAAGTGAAGATTAGTGGTTAAAAAAAGGTTTTAATTTCCAAGTGGTTAAAATATCGTATTAATAGGGGGATTATGTATAAGCAGGAAGGTTATGATTTGATAGGTGCGGCCCTTGAAGTTTATAACGAAATGAAGGGAGGACTGCTTGAAGAAATATATCAGCAGTGCCTGGTAGAAGAACTAAATCTGCGCGGGATCCATTTCGAATCGAAAAAAGAATTGCAGGTTTATTATAAGCATAAGAAACTGGACAAGAAATATGTTCCTGATCTGCATGTTTGTGACGGGATCATGGTGGAATTGAAAGCAGTCAAGGAACTGGCCGACGAACACCGTGCTCAACTTCTTAACTATATGAGGATTACAAAGACGAAAGTAGGATATCTGTTGAACTTCGGTGATATGAGAGAGCTCAAATGGGAAAGATTCGTCCTATAAATTAGGAATTGCACCACTAATCCCTACGGATTAAGAAGTTCGATAGTTTAAAACAGAAAACTGTCACCACTAATCGACACTAATCATACACTAATAGGAATTGAGATATAAACATTTGCCGGGATATTATTCTCCTCCGGAGAAAAATCTCCCGGCAAGGTATTTTTAGTGTAAGATAAGTGTAGATAAGTGGTTGAAAAAGGTTTTAATTTCTAAGCGGTAAAAAAATTGTTTCAATTGATTAAAATGGATTCAAAAAGTATTATTCGGATTGCCGCAGTTGTATCTGCCATGTTCCTGATCTCATTCGGCATTTGGCATGCTCCGCTGCCTTTTGGAGACGAGGGCGGATACATAAATGATGCCATCCATCTCAATAACAACCATGCTTATTCTATAAATCCGTATCTGGATTTCTATAAATTCATTCTTTCTGTCATATGTTCTGATCCCGTATATGCCCATTATATAGCCAGGCTGGTTGTCTCTCTTGTGTCGGCGATAGGAATGTTGTTTCTCCTTGACAGTATCAGCATGATACGGTCAAACTGCGCGAAAATAATAACGCTCGCCCTGTGGATATCCAGTTATGCAGTGACTCCTAAGGCGCAGTTCGGGAATGTGAACCTCTTTACGTTCGACCTGATCCTCATAGGGCTTGTCCCTCTTCTTAGAAAACAGAGTACAGCCAGAATAATCTTTTTCATGACCATGCTGCTTTGGGCCTGCCAGATAAGGACTGAATATTATATAGCGTTCGTCTTGTTTTTGACATACTTCCTGGTATTTATCTTTTTGAAAATTAAAGATATCTATAAGTCATTTCTTTCAGGGGCAACATGTTTTTCTGCGTTTTTACTGGCAATTTCAGTATTTCTCATAGTTTATGACAGGAGCAGGACTGAGAAGTATATCGAACATGATTCCCTTCTGATATTCGGACAGCATTATGCAAGCTATTACGTAAGAGTGCACAAGGATGCCGGAGTATCTGCAATGGCCGAATATAAGACCGTGCTGGACAAGATGTTCAATACACCGAAATCAGTTCCAGAAGCTTTGAAGAACAATCCTGTTGAAGCAGCCCGGTTCCTCCTTAATAATTTTTCCAGGAACTGCGTGATCGTCGTTCCAGCCCTGTTGAGGCACAGACCCCTGTTCATACCGGAGAAATATGAAAAGAGAGGGGAATGCGTTGAAATTGCGGTAATTTTAGCAATTCTTGCCTTCGGAGGATTCATGGGGATCAGAAGCCTGGGTTTTGGAAAGACAGCTGGATATCTGGTTTCACTTTCAAAAAACTGTAAATTACACTTTTTTATATTGCTGAGTTCTTCAATGATAATAGCGATGGTGATGCTCATACCTGATACTCGTTATTATCTGCCAATAGCTCCAATTTTATTTTCAGGCATTGCACTTATAATCCAGTACATGATTGGAAAATTAAGATTTAAAATGAAAATAGCCCTTATTTTCATCATATGCATTTGGCTCTGCCATCCATACTTTATCGCCCAATCCAATGATCATCAAATTGTTTTAAAAATGAGAGAAGAGGCAAAAAAAATCCAGCATGAACCTCAAATTACATGCTTGTCACCGGCCAGCATAGCAACTTTTGCCTTCGGAACCAGATTTAAGTTTATTCCTGAGAGTGAATTTACCATGGAATCAATAACTGCCCTCAGATATGATTTCATTGTAGTCAACAAGTATTTCAGGGAATCATCGTATTGGGCGAAGGACAAGGAAGGTTTTACAAGGTTTGAAAAAAATCCCGAAGAGTACGGATATTCTTTACTGGGTTCGTCGAACGACCGGCATGAAATGAATGTTTACGTGAAAAGCAGATGACAGATGGAAGAAGTGCGAGAGTTCGAAAATGCGTAAAGTCTAGAGTTAAAGCAGAAAACTGTCACCACTAATCGACACTAATCTTACACTAATGGGAATTAAGATATGAACATTTGCCGGGATATTACTTTTTGATCAAAAGAAATCTCCCGGCAAGGTATTCTTAGTGTGAGATAAGTGCGGATTAGTGGTTGAAAAAGATTTTCATTTCTAAGTGGTTAAGAAAAGATTGTCACCACTAATCGACGCTAATCTATCACTAACGGAGAAAGAGAATCTTAATTATAACTAAACCATGCGTCGAATGATATTTTCAATAAAAATAACATTCAACGCATATGTCTTATTAGTGCAAGATAAGTGTAGATTAGTGGTTGGAAAAGATTTTCATTTCTAAGTGGTTAAGGAAAAATTGTCACCACTAATCGGCACCGGTTAGGAAGTTCGAAAGTTCGGGAATGCGTAAGTTCTGGAGTTTTAAAGCCAGAAGCATTTCACCACTAATCGACACTAATCTATCACTAACGGAGAAAGAGAATCATAATTATAACAGGAACATGCGTCGAATGATATTTTCAATAAAAATAACATTCAACGCATATGTCTTATTAGTGCAAGATAAGTGAAGATTAGTGGTTAAAAAAATAGAAATTGAATTATGAAAATATTCTTAATAAATCCATCGCACGGGGAAGTATACGGCAAGCTGACACCGCCGGATCATCCGCATCTGGGGCTTGCATATCTTGCGGCCGTCCTTGAGGCCGAGAAGCATGAAGTCAGGATAATCGATATCGACGCCGAACAGATCACATTGGATGGTCTTGCCAGTCTTTTAAAAGCCGAGAACCCTGATGTTGTAGGAATTACCGCGACAACACCAGTCATATACAGTGCATTTAAAATAGCGGAAATTATAAAGAAGAACTCTTCGGCTTATACCGTTGTCGGAGGCATGCATGCGACGCTGATGCCGGAAGAGTGCGCGGCAAATGAATTTGTCGACTTTGTCGTCTTCGGGGAGGGGGAGAGGACGATCGTCGATCTTCTGGAATGCATGAGGACAGGAGGAAAATACTCTGAAATAAAAGGGCTTGTCCATAAAAAGGGCGGAGAGACTGTCAAAAACGAATCACGTGAGCCAATACAGGATCTTGACAGCATTCCATTTCCCGCAAGACATCTTTTCAAGAACCAGAAATATACATATCCTGATGCGCTCAGGTTTCCGGCATTCCCGATAATCACAAGCAGGGGATGCCCCGGCAACTGCACGTTCTGCACCGCAAAGTTCATGCACGGCAAGAGGTTCAGGAACAGGAGCGCGGAAAATATCCTCGACGAGGTTGAGTTCCTCATTAAGGAATATGGTGCCAGGGAAATACACATATGGGATGACAATTTCATAACGAACCGCAACCGCGTGTTCAAGTTCAGGGATGGAATAATCAAGAAGAACATAAAGGTTCTTTTTTCCTTCCCGAACGGTGTCCGCGCAGATTTCATAAACCGGGAAATATTGCAGGCGTTGAAGGACATGGGCACATACAGCATTGCCATCGGGGTAGAGTCAGGGAATCAGAGGATACTTGACAGCATCCAGAAGGGTATAAAGCTTGAGCAGATCGAAAACGCCTTCAAGCTTGCAAAGGAGCTGAAACTGGAAACATGGGGATTTTTCCTTCTTGGTCTTCCAGAGGAGGATCCAAAAACCATGGAAGAAACAATCGATTTTGCAATCAAACTGGATCCTGACATCGCCAAATTCCATATTCTGAAGCCGTTCCCTAAAAGCATTGTGTATGAACAGCTGAAAAGCAAGGGGCTCATAATCGATGAGAATTACATCCATTATGGCATCCACACCAGTCCCGTGCACCGTCTTCCAACCGTTTCCCAGAACGAGCTGCTTGAGTGGCAGCAGAAGGCGTACAGGAGGTTCTACATGAGGCCTTCAAAGATGCTGAAGGAGATAATGAGGCTGAAATCCTGGAACCGCATGAAGCTCAATCTTTCCACTGGGACTTCTGTCCTCCTTAACAAGATATTTTCCAAGTAAAACCAGTGTCATCCCACAGGATGACGGATGGATGGATTGTTGGATGAATGGATTATTGGGTTTGAGTTCAAGATAACACAAAAGCCATGGAACGGCAGTGAATTACAGAAGGCTTATAAATCATAGACATTGTTAAGAGAAAACCTTTAAAATCAACTACAAAACTTAAAAATGGTCATGGCAAGCATGACCCTCCACTCCCGAAACTGGCGTAAAGTTGGAGGGATGCGCTCGCCGCGTCCAGAGTTTTGCAATTGGCCCAGAAAATAGGATTTCCTCAAGAATTCAGCAGAAATATATTGACTTATTGATTGTTTGCTATAAAAAAGTCGTGAAAAATTTCTTTTAATAATGAAGAACTTCAAAGACAGCATCGGGTTCCATCTGACAGTTATAATCGTGTTTTCCGTCTGCATAAGGCTTCTGGCCGGATATGCGGACGGATGGAATTTCGATCAGAGGAACCTTGAATACCATATCATCGCAAAGAACATGGTTGAAAAGGGCGAATACGCCATGGACTTCCGCGAGTACGGGGAATACAAGGCTGTAATAGCTCCCGGCTACACTCTGGTAATTTATTCTGCCTACAAGACTTTCGGAATCCATCCATGGATCATGATTCCTTTCCAGATCATCTCGATGACAGCATTTTCGATAATAATCTATATGATAGCTAGGCTGCTCTTCGGGTGCAATATGATCGCGTTCATTGCGGGCGTATTGGCGACATTGCATCCTGGAATACTTTACTACAGCGTAGGCTACATCCATGAATTCGACCTCTATCTTCCTCTGTTCTACGCATGCGTGCTGCTCTTCTGTCTCATCTTGAAAAACTCTTGCTGGAAATATTTCATCCTCCTCGGATTAACCGGAGGAGTTGGCGTCCTGACCCGCGGAACCCTTCTTCCTTTCCTCGTCCTGGGCCTGCTCTTCTGCCTGATATATCCGTTTCCGTCTAAAAATGATTTCGCCGGACGTCTTCTCAAGGTTGCAACTGCTCTGGCTATTGCAGTTATAATAAACATTCCGTGGACTGTCAGGAACTACATGGTTTTCGGCAAGGTAATTTATTCGCAGACGTCCAAGTGGGAGCAGTTCTGGGTGGGAAACAATCCCGAGGCTACAGGAAGCCATTTCAGAACCGACGGCACAACAGTGCTTTCGCATAAGCCATCAGAGATGCAGGAGGAGATAAATGCGTCCGATTCCGAGATCAAGGATGATCAGATTTTCAGGAAATATTCGCTGAAATATGTCTCCGGGCATCCTGCGGACTTTATAAAGGGTATTTTCAGGAAGGGGATTTATTTCTGGTGGTTCAATCCGCAGACAGGCCTTTTCTATCCAAAGTCCTATCTTGTCGCATATAAGATCATGTATATAGGCATCCTTGGATTTTCTTTTGCCGGCCTTTGGATATGCTGGAGAAGAAAGCTGTTCTGCATGGAGATGGTCTTTCCGTTCCTCCTCATGTTCGGGATATGGGGAGTCCATACCCTTAACTTCTCTGAAATGAGGCATAGGTGGACCGTTGAACCGGTGCTGCTGATCTTTGCGAGCGTCGCAATATTTTTTCTTGCAGATAAATTTCTTTCAAGGAAAGAAATTTATAAATAATTGGAACCTCCAAGAATGACATATTCCATAATCACTGCCTGCCTGAACTCCTCAAGAACCATCCAGAGGTCGATAGATTCGGTATTGGAGCAAAAGGGAAAGCCTGAAGAATATATATTTGTTGACGGGGGGTCAACGGACGACACCCTGAAGATAATTTCTGAAAAGGAAATATTCTCGGAAAACAATAATTTTAAAACAAGTTTTAAAATTATTGAGCAGAAGGAAAAGTCAGGAATTACCGGTGCATGGAACCTGGCTCTCAGGGAAATTGATTCCGACCTAGTATTTATTCTGAACAGCGATGACTGGTATGAACCTGACACAATATCGACGATACTCAGCGCTTTTGAAGCAGATCCAGATGCCGGTATCGTATATGGCTCAATATATTTCCACAGAGGTGAAGACAAATATTTAAGGAACTGCCGGCCGTTGTGGATGTTTCCTGCGATGATGCCCATCGCCCATCCATCATGCTTTGTCAGGAAGAGCGTTTATGACAAGGCAGGTCTTTTTGACGGGAAATACAGGATTTCAGCGGATTATGAATTCTTATACCGCTGCTACAATAAAGGAATCAAGTTCTGCGAAATCCGCAAACCTCTTGTCAACATGGAGCTTGGCGGAACAGCAAACAGCAACAGGGCGGCCGCGCGTACGGAAACGCGTGAAATAGCGAAAAAGTACTGTCCTGTGCCACTGTTGCCTGATGTGGCGTATTTGGCGAGGCTTGTGGCTGGCCGCTGATAAATTTTTCCGGACGAAAAAATTTATAACTGTGGAATGTATATGGAAGAAGACAATAAAATTCAGATAATTGCTGATGATCGGGAGCAAAAGGGAGGAGTCATAGAAGCGTTGAAATCCATTCAGGAAGTAAGTCTTGAGATAAAGAGGATTCCTGTAGGCGACTATCTTGTTGACAAACGTTTTGTATTCGAGAGGAAGACGTTGCAGGACTTCTCGATATCCATAGTCCAGGGCCGACTTTTCAGCCAGGCGCAGAATCTTGCAAAATACGACTGTCATCCTGTAATGATTCTTGAGGGAACATCGAAGGATATTGCTGAATATGGAGTCAGCCGTGAAGCTGTCCAAGGAGCGATAATCACAATAAGTATTATCTACGGAATTCCAATTCTCCGAGCCAAGGACAGCGGAGAAACTGCAAAGCTAATGGTACAGACAGCAAAACAGGTTATTCGGACAGCTTCTGGAGGGATCCAAAGGCAAGGGTATCACCCTAAAGGCAAGAAGGCGAGGCAGATGTTTATTCTTCAGGGACTTCCTGGAATAGGCAGGAGAAAAGCAGAGCTTCTGATTGAAAAGTTTGGCTCTGTTGAAGCAGTTGTAAATGCAAAGCCTGAGGATTTATCCACTGTTTATGGAATGGGAAAGAAGACAATGGAGGACATCAAGAATGTGCTTCGCGAGAATACTATTGACTATATATAAATTTTACATCCTGAAAATTTATATCACTTGTAAAATTTTATTGTGGGTATAATATGACCATAGGCATGACTATAGTCATATGGAGGTTGTATGGTTACTGTTTCTAAAGGTGTTTTGAAAGCTAAAATGCTGGAGTATTTCCGACGCGTTGAGCGTACAGGCGAGGAAATTATTGTGACTGATCACAGGACTCCTGTGTTAAGAATTAGCCCAATTAAGACAAAAAAAAGAACTGTAGATGAGGTATTCAAGGATTTACGCGGGAAGGTCAAATACTACGATGATGTCATGAAGCCTGAAACAGAAGAATGGGGTGATATATGACTCCGGTTCTTCTTGATACATGTGCGCTGATATGGTGGACTTCTGATACGGACAAACTATCTGAAAAGGCGTTCGAGGCCTGTAATAAAATAAAAAGCCATGGAGCTTTCATTTCTTCCGTTTCCATATGGGAAATAGGTATTAAAATCAAGAATAAAAAAATTGATATTGGATGTTCTATTTCAGAATTTGTAAATAATATTTATGAGATAGACAAGTTAGAGATTATTCCAGTAGACGAAATAACTTGGTTGCAAAACTTGTCATTGGACTGGGAGCATAAGGATCCAGCCGACAGGACGATTGTCGCCACGGCAAAACTCAGGAATATCCCGATAATAACCAAGGATCCCCTGATCAGGAATTTCTATTCCAAGACAATATGGTGATAAATTTTTCCAGGGGAAAATTTATTTCTTAATCGTATTTCTTTCCCAGTTCGAAGTCGGAAGTTCGATGCTCCCTTCGTCATTCGATGGTTCGTCTGTTCGATATTCGATTGTTCAAGAGGCGCGGCCTTTTGGCCGACCTATTAAAAATGACTCTTGATCTTCTCCACCACCTTCTCCGGAGTGAATCCGAACTTGTCCGCAAGCACTTTGAACGGTGCTGAAGCCCCGAAGTGATCCAGCCCGATGCAGAGACCTTCATCTCCCGCATAGGTCCTCCAGCCAAACGTTGTCCCCGCCTCGATGGTCACTCTCCTCCTGCAGGAGGGAGGAAGAACTGAATCCCTGTATGATTTATCCTGTGCCTGGAAGTATTCCAGACATGGCATTGATACAACTCTCACCTTCCGGCCTTCCTTCCTGAGCATGTCTGCGGATTTAAGCGCAAGATTGACTTCCGATCCTGTCGCCATGATTATCATCTCATATCCCGCATCTTCGCTCAGAACGTAGGCCCCCTTGGAAACATCTATCTTCTTCGTAAGTTCCGGAGGAATCGGATCCAGATCCTGTCTTGTCAGGAGAAGAGCCACCGGTCCCTTCGACTTCAATGCGGCATACCAGGCATGTGCTGTTTCATTTGCTTCAGCAGGCCTTATCACGGTCATTCCGGGAATAGTCCTGAGCATCGCGGTCTGTTCGATAGGTTCATGGGTGGGACCGTCTTCGCCGACATAGAAAGAATCGTGTGTGAAGACGTAGACCTCGTGGAGCCCCTGGATGGAGGCAAGCCTTATCGCCGGCTTCATGTAGTCCGAGAAAACGAAGAATGTCGCCGAATATGGGATGCATGTCCCGTACAGCGCCATGCCGTTTGAAAGCATTGCCATTCCAAGTTCGCGCACGCCGAAATGGAAATTCCTTCCGCTGCGGTCGGTTGCAGTGAAACTGGTGGTGTTCTTTATATTTGTCTTCGTCGAAGGTGTCAGATCCGCAGCTCCTCCCATGAGGGCTGGAATCAGATCCGCGGCCCTGTTGAGGACGGTACCTCCGGAGACACGTGTCGCGACGGGCTTGTCGACCGGTGCGGCCTTGATCAGTTCCTCGAGGAGGTTTTCAGGAAGGGGCTTGTGGAGGAGGCTTGAAACCATCTTGGCAGATTCCTGGTTCTTCTCTAGATATGACTGGAATTCCCTATCCCATTTCGCGGCTTCGGAGGCAAGTTCCCTGCATCTCTTTGCCAGGCAATCCTTCACTTCCTGAGGAATAGTGAAAGGAGGATTCTTCTCGAAACCAAGCTTCACTTTGACGGCCGCGACTTCGTCATCACCAAGAGGTTCTCCATGGCAGGAATGCTTACCGGCTTTTCCAGGGGAGCCGAACCCAATAGTGGTCTTTCCGACGATCAAGGTGGGTCTTCCGTCGCTTTTCTGGGCTTCGGCAAGAGCCTTGTCGACCTGTTCCAGATCGTTGGCATTCTTGAGCTGTATTACACGCCAGCCATATGCTTCGTAGCGCATTGACACATTTTCGCTGAACGCCAGCGAAGTCGCGCCTTCGATGGTTATTGAATTGTCATCGTAGAAGGCAATGATGTTGTCGAGCCTGAGGTGTCCGGCAAGAGGGGCGGTTTCATGGGTCGTACCTTCCATCATGCATCCATCGCTGCAGAGTATGTATATCTTGTGGTTCATCAGCTCGGTCTTGTCAAGTCCGGTCCTTGCCGCGAAATTCTTCGCTGCCATCGCCATTCCCACGCCTGACGCGAATCCGCTGCCCAGGGGGCCGGTTGTCACTTCGACGCCTGCGGTATGCTTGAACTCCGGATGTCCGGGTGTCTTGCTGTCCCACTGGCGGAAGCTCTTGAGCTCATCCATTGAAAGACCGTATTCGAACATGTGAAGCAGCGAATATAGCAGCATTGAACCGTGTCCGGCGGACAGCACGAAGCGGTCCCTTGCCAGCCACTGGGGGTTCTTTGGATTGTGCTTCATGTATTTATACCAGAGCATGAATCCGTAGTCGGCGCATCCCATAGGCATGCCGGGATGACCTGATTTGGCCTTCTGGACGGCTTCGGCGGACAGCACCCTAATGGTATCTGCAGCAAGCTTTTCTAATCTGTAATCGGTCATTTTTCGAAACCTTTCTTTAAAATATGTTAAATATGTTTATCTTACTCATCGAAATCCCTGGAAGTCCGTAAAGCAGATTCCTGGAGGTTTCCTGGATTGCAAAACCAAGTACGATAATTTCCATTGCAGTTTTTACAAATAGAAAAGACTTATTATGGACGTTGAAAAAGAGAGATTCATATCTTCTTCTTTGAACAAGCAGGACGTTGAACTGGACAACACCCTGCGTCCGACTGCGTTCACCTCCTTCCCCGGACAGGAGAAGGTCAAGGAAAGGCTCCAGCTTTTCATCGATGCCGCCAAGAAGAGGGATGAACCCCTGGGGCATACTCTTCTGAGCGGACCTCCCGGACTCGGGAAGACCACGCTTGCCTACATAATAGCCAATGAGAAGGGTGCGAAGATAAAAGCTTCCAGCGGGCCCGTAATCGAGAAGCCCGGGGATCTGGCCGGCCTGCTCAGCTCACTTGAAAAAGGGGACATCCTGTTCATCGATGAAATCCACAGGCTGAACGTGGTCGTCGAGGAATTCCTCTACAGCGCGATGGAGGATTTCTTCATAGACATAATGCTTGACCAGGGGCCGGGAGCCAGGGCCATAAGGCTCAATCTCCAGCAGTTCACGCTTATCGGGGCGACAACCAGGTCCGGACTTCTTTCGTCCCCACTGAGATCCCGTTTCGCGCTTTCATGCAGGCTTGATTATTACATTCCCGAAGATCTCAAGAAAATAATCCACAGGTCGGCGAAGATACTCAAGATCAAGATCGACGAGGAAGGCGCCATGGAAATCGCAAGGAGGAGCCGTGGAACACCCAGGATTGCAAACCATCTTCTTTCATGGTCCAGGGATTACGCCCAGGTAAAGGCAAACAATAAGATTACCATGGAAGTGGCTTCTGCGGCCCTTGAGATGTTTGACATTGACAAGGACGGGCTTGATGACATGGACAACAGGATACTTGAGGCGCTTGTGCATAAGTTCGGAGGCCGGCCGGTAGGCATTAAAAGTCTGGCCGTCGCCGTCGGGGAGGAGGAGGGCACGATAGAGGAAGTCTATGAGCCATTCCTGATCCAGGAGGGGTATATACAGAGGACGCCCCAGGGAAGGATTGTCACTCCAAAGACCCTCGAGAGGCTTGGAATCGACAGCCTTCCGGAGATAAAACGCCGGAAATCTGCTGATGAAAAGCAGATGAAATTTTTCTAAACACGGGCTTCGGCCCGTTTTTTTTTGGTTTGAGCCAATTTCATAATTGGCGAAGGTAGGGCGGTTTCGCCGAAACCGCCGATTTAAGACGGACGGCTTGGCAAGCCATCCCTACCTTAGAAATTGAATACAATTATAAACTTAAAAAGGAGCTGATATAATGAAACAGTGGATTGCCGATTTACTTGCTCTTCAGGAAGTTGATTTGAGGGTGCGCGGTCTCAAGACGAGACTTTCCCTGGTTCCTGATGAGATCGCGAAGATTGACAGGGATTTTGAAGCCGAGAAGAACAAGCTGACCCATGCCAAGGAAGCCTCTCTTTCCATAGAGCTGGAGATCAAGAAGAGGGAGGCGGAGATAAAAGAGCAGAATGAGCTTGCAAAAAAATACCAGATCCAGTCCGCCATGGTCAAAAAGAACGATGAGTACAAGGCGATGATGAATGAAATCGAGAACGTGAAGGTGAAGATCAGCGGGATTGAAACTGAACAGCTCGTGCTCATGGAGAAACTTGAAGCCGCCAGGAATGTCTTCAAATCGGAGGAGAAGATCTTCAAGGACAGGGAAAAGTCGATCCTGGACGAGAAAAATGAGCTGAAGGAACTCGAAGGGAAGCTGCAGGCTGAAATTGAGAAGCAGATTTCCTCGAGGGCCGAGGTTGCAGCCAAGGTCACCCCCGACATACTCTCAACCTATAGCAGGATGCTGGGGAAGAACAAGGGGACTCCTTTTGCCGAAGTCCATCAGGGCATCTGCGGCAACTGCCACCTGAAGCTCACTCCTCAGACTGTCAATTCAGTCAGGAAGGAGATGAAGGCCTGCTGCGACAACTGCGGGCATCTTCTTTATACAAACGAAACAACTTCAAGCTGAAAATGTCCGATCCGCTGAAAAATATCCGCTGGTTCATGGAGGTCGCGTATGACGGCACTGATTATCTCGGCTGGCAGATCCAGCCGGACGGCCTGACCGTCCAGGAGGTGCTCGAGGAGAAGCTCGGCATGATCTATGCAAACCAGCTGATCCGCACCGAATCCAGCGGCAGGACGGATGCAGGCGTACATGCCCTCGGACAGGCGGTCACTTTCTCCGCCCCATGCCGTCCGATCGTGCAGGACTGGAAACTGTACAAGGCATTGAACAGGATGCTTCCGCAGTCCATAAGGATCAGGGAGGCCAGGGAAGTCGAGGAGAAGTTCCATGCGAGATTTTCAGCGGCAGGAAAAGCCTACACATATGTCATCAACAGGGGACTGCCCAATCCTTTCTCCGACAGATGGAGCTGGAACATGGGTGATTTCACGGACCTTTGCGAACTTCGCAAATCATGCGACCGCCTTGTCGGTGTGCACGATTTTTCCTCATTTACTGTCGACAGGAAGGAAATCGACGATGCAGTGAGGACGATATTCCGCATAGAGATCCATGAGTTCGGGGATCTGGTCTGCCTGACATTTGTCGGGGATGGATTCCTATACAAGATGATACGCAGCCTGATGGGGACCCTCGCTTTTGCTGGCACTGGGAAGATAAAGGCGGACGAGGTTGAAGAGATCCTTCAAAGCAGGAAGAGAGCGGCGGCCCATGATACTGCTCCTGCCCAGGGGCTCTTCCTCATGAAAGTCTTCTACGATGAGGAATCAATGAAGAAGTTCAAACTGGAGAAACCGCCGTTCTGGAATTAATACCAGCTCGCATCAAAAAGGAAGATTTAGGTGAGGCAATTTCAAAATTGCCTCTTTTGAGCTGATTTCTAAAGTTGGAGTTCACAGTCCCGACATCGTCGAGCCGGGATCTTCGACTTTAGATGTGCTTACTGTTGATGATAAGACACAACTGAAGTTGTGAACTCCAACGGGTTTGTTTCCGCAACAAGCGTTTTCTTGTATTTCTGAAATCAGCTCAGATAAATATACCCTTGCAATTATGCAATACAGGACTATAATTACCCTTGCATATATTCAGTTATTTGTAAAAAAAGGGAATGCTAATGAGACGATTGGCGATGGATTATTTAGTATCATGGAAGAATAATCCACGGCGTAAACCTCTAGTCTTCAGAGGAGCCCGCCAAGTGGGAAAGTCCTATCTTGCCAGAAAATTTGCCGAACTCCACATGGGCGGTATAGCCGAAATTAATCTTGAAAAAACACCTGAAGCGGGAGATTTATTTGCCGACAAATCACCGATGAAGATATTACCGCGACTGGAGATGCTTACTGGAACCAAGATCATTCCTGGAAAAACACTCCTCTTTCTTGATGAAATACAAGCAACCCCCGACGTTTTTGCATCTCTTCGTTATTTCCATGAGGTCATTCCATCCCTGCATATAATTGCAGCCGGCTCCTTATTGGAGTTTGTCCTTTGCGAGCATGATTTTTCCATGCCGGTGGGAAGAATTGAATATCTGCATCTTGGGCCGGTTACCTACGAAGAATTCCTTGCCGGCTCCGGCAGGGTGCATCTTGCCGAGTTTCTCGGTCAGCATGAAGTAGTAAATGAACTTCCACTCCCTGTCCACGAACAGTTCATGGGTGCATTCCGTGAATATCTTGCAATTGGGGGAATGCCCGAGGCCATACAGGCATTCGTGGATTCTTCATCTTTTCTTGAAACGGACAAGGTTAAACAGTCAATCCTCTCTACATATCAGGACGATTTCAGCAAATATGGAAAAAGGGTCAATGTGCAGCGCCTGCGCCACGTATTTCAAAAACTTCCAATGCTCGTGGGAGGTAAATTCATGCACAGCCGTGTGGACAATGATGCACAGGCCAGGGATATTGGAGAGGCATTGCGCATGCTCTGTCTTGCCAAGGTTGCCTGCAAGGTTCACCATTCATCATGCAATGGCGTGCCTTTGTCGGCGGAAGCCGACGAAAAGAAGTTTAAAGTATTATTCCTAGATGTGGGGCTGCTGAGCCGCGCATGCGGACTAAGCCTGCTTGAATTTGAAAAAGCCCAGGACATCATGCTGGTGAACTCGGGTGCCGTATGCGAACAGTTCATAGGACAGCATCTTCTCTATTCGAAGCAGTTTTTCGATGACCCCGAACTACATTACTGGAGCCGGGAAAAGCGTCAATCGTCCGCTGAAGTGGATTACGTCCTGTCCCAGGGCAACCAGATCATTCCTGTCGAAGTAAAGGCGGGAAAAACAGGGCGCTTGAAATCCCTTCATGCTTTTCTGAAGGAGAAAAAGCGCAAATTCGGAATCCGCTTTAATTCGGATTTGCCGTCATTGCTTGATACGGCTGCGGTATTGCCGACGGAAGAATCCATCGACTATCGCCTCTTGTCTCTTCCCCTTTACATGGTCGGACAACTACGCCGCCTAATCAGGAGTTCCATATGAAAATATCTGTACTTTGTATCGGAGACGAACTTCTCCGTGGTTCGACAGTGAATACCAATCTGGCCAGCATAGGACGGGAACTTGGTGCCGTGGCTCTTTTTCCTGTCATGGAAATGGCGGTAAAGGATGCAGGACCTGAAATCAGGGATGCCTTGGACATTCTTTTCGACAGGTCCGACCTGATAATTTCGACGGGCGGCCTGGGTCCAACATCAGATGATGTCACCAAGACCGTGGTTGCGGAATATCTAGGTTTGAAGCTTTATGAAGATGCGAAGATCGCAGATAGGATAAAGCTCTTCTGGTCGACAAGGAGGTTTGGAAAAATGCCTGCGAGCGTTCTCAGCCAGGCGTTGGTCCCGGAAGGGGCAAAAGTCCTTGAGAACAGGACAGGGACGGCTCCAGGCTTGATTGTCAGGAGTAAAGACCTAAAGAATACAATCATCATGCTTCCGGGACCGCCGCACGAAATGTATCCGATGCTGATGGAATCAATAATACCGTATCTGCAGTCGACATCAAAGGAAAGGCTTTACACTGAGATCATCTATCTGTCTGGAATACCCGAATCGTGCGTTGAAGAGAAAGCAGCGCCAATTGCATCATCCGCTCCCGGACTTTCCATAGCCTACTGCGCGTCCCCGGAGTCCATAAAGGTATTCCTAAGTGGCAAGGATGGGGAACTTGTAAGGAAAAAAATGAATTTGATCAGGAAGGCTCTCAAGGAGTTTCTGCTTTCACCTGGAGCCAAATCCATAGCGGATGACATATTTTTCCTCTTGAGAAAAAGAAAAAATAAATTGGGCGTCGCCGAATCCTGCACAGGAGGGATGATCGCATCAGCAATAACCGATATCGCCGGTTCATCTGAGATATTTTCAGGATCGGCGGTCGTCTACAGCAATGACTTGAAAATGAAATTGCTGGGAGTAAAAAAGAAAATCCTGCTTGAGCACGGCGCTGTAAGCTCCCAATGCGCAGCCGAGATGGTTGAAGGCGTCTGCCGTGAATTCAAAACTGGAGCCGGGATTTCAGTGACTGGAATCGCAGGACCAGGCGGCGGGACAAAAGAAAAACCTGTGGGACTTGTCTTCATAGGTACCAGATACAATGGAGATACGATCGTTAACCAGTATAACTTTCCAGGTACAAGGGACATGGTTAGAAGAAGGGCTGTGTCTTCCGCGTTGAACCAGCTTAGAAGGCAGATAATTTCCCTTCAGGACTGAACGGAAATTATAACTCAGACCCCAGTTGCATCCGGTGCCCAGATGTACTTATGGAGCTGGAGCTGCAATCTTCCCAGGCATTTGTGCTTTATCATGAGGGCGGCAAGATCGGAAGAATTGAATTTCCCGTAGACGGGGGCGAAGAGGATATTCCTGGTTTTTTTCACGAGTTCGTAGCTTTTGATCTTTCCCATTGCGAAATGGAAGTCCTTCTCGTCTGAAATTACGAATTTTATCTCATCGTATGGCTTGAGTTTTTCAAAATTAGATATCAGCATCTTGTCGGATTCCCCGCTGGACGGGCATTTCCAGTCAACGACCCTGATCACTCCGTCTGGAATGATGTCGACCGGCATGCTGCCGTTGGTCTCCACCATCACTATCATTCCGGCTTCCTGGAGTTTTTCGCAGAGCACTGGAACCTGGTGCTGGAGCAGGGGTTCACCTCCGGTTATTTCAACGATCGGCACATCCGCCTTTTTGGCCAGGGACACCAGCTTGCATATGGAAATGACAGTTCCGGAATCAGGTTTCCTTGCGTATTGCGTGTCGCAGTAGGTGCAGTTCAGGTTGCAGCCGGCGAGCCTGATGAAGAAGCAGATTTTTCCAGCATGCGTGGACTCGCCCTGGATGCTTGTAAAGGTTTCAATGACTTTGAGATTCATTGTGGCTCCATGGATGATTGGATTAATGGATGGTTGCGTATCAAAGACATAAGCTAAGAACAATCCTGTTTAAAATATGAAAAATGAGTTTCCCTTAATTCTAATGTTTTTTCAAGTTTTTTGTATTCCTTGAACTCAAACCGTAATACGTCAGTCTTACTTTTTTAGAGTCTGATCATGCCTTGTTTTGCAGGCAAACCGATCAAGTATGACGGTTTCGCCGAAACCGTCTCGAGGCGTTTTCATCGAAAACGCCATACTTCGGCAAAAAGCTATACCAGCCCAAGTAAGACGCATTACCGCAAACCCATCCATCCGTCATCCCGTGGGATGACTATGCCTAAGTTTCGAAGTAGGACGCGCCTGTGTCCTTGGATTCGGCGACTCTCACCCTGGAGACTTTCACGCGCTTGTCGTTTATCTTGGCTGAAAGCCTGTCGAAGATGAATTTAGCCAGGCATTCGCTTGTGGGATTAGGGGAACAGATGATGTCAAGATCGTTGAGATTGGAATGGTCGAGTTTAGACAGCACGGCATCGAGTTCAGTTTTCAGCTTGCGGAAGTCGACGGCTATGCCTATCTTGTCGAGCTTCTCTGATTTCACAGTAACAGTTACAGCCCAGTTGTGACCGTGGAGGGAAGCGCAGTTGCCCTTGTAGCCTTTGAGCCTGTGGGCTGCGGAGAAGTCCCTCTTGATATCTATTTCAAACATTTTTCAATCCATTGTTGATGGTTTAGGTTCTTCTGCGCCTATTTGGCGTGTACGAGTATTTTGATTCTTTTTACAGTATAGGAACTGGTGTTTTTAGTAAAGGTCCAGTCCAAAGACTTTCCGGTGCTGTTTCCAAGGCCGAGGTCGGCATTCTTGCCATCGCGCCAGGCGTTGAAGGCGAAGATAGTCTGCTTGGCCTCATAGTTGTGAACCTGCATCGAACCGTAACCCATCTCCTTTGATATCTCATCTCCGAAATCAAAGACGGAATCAGACGCGTTTGGTACTGCCTTGCCGTTTTTCTCCTTGTAGTTGTTGGGCCAGAACTCAATATTCCCCTTGAGTCCCTTTCCAGTGACAATTCCTTTTACATTCGAGTGGACGTTCATGTTGGTTATCAACTGCTGGAAGCTGGCTTTTGATTCAGACGTAGGGACTCCGATCTTGCCGAGGTCGTCCGTGAAGGCATCCATTGAGACATAGACGTACTGGAGCCCGCCAGTCTCCGTCTTGAGTTCAACATAATAGGCGATCCTGTCAAAAGGCTTCTTGAAAGTCTTATGGTTGTCGACGTCATATTTGATGGTATCGCCGCTTTTCACAAGGTCGAGATAGTATATGACCTGGTTGCCTTTTGCATCGGGTACGAATTTGAGCATGGAATCTTCGGATGACGCCTCTTCCTTTGAGGGAGGCTCATCCTTTTTGGCTTCTTCCTTCTTAGGTTCCTCCTTGGCAGGTTCGGCCTTGACTTCCTCGACCGGTTTCGGAGGAGGCGGCGGCGGAGGAGGTTCAGGATCAAATCCGATAATCCCTTCAGGCGGAATTTTTGCAACCGCAGTGAAGGCCCTGTTTATCTTGACAAAGGGGATGAGCACGTCCTCAGTCTTTTTGCCAAGCATGTACCGGAGCGTATATTCATCCTTGTCGTTGAATGCCGGAAGCTGGATTTTGAAAAGCATGGTATACATCTTGCCCGGCTTGGAGCTGGAGAACTCCCACTTTTCCGCATCATAGCGGTTGTCTCCCTCGCTGATGCCTATGCATTTGAATTCGTCCTTTCTTTTGTTCAGCAGGATGAAGTCGTATATGCTCAAGCTTCTGCCCTGGTCCAGTTTCACCGTCACTGTTGCGAAGGCGACATCGGAAGTTATTCTGGACGGAGGTTCAAATCTGCTTACATTGGCTATGACAGGATTGTAGAAGCCTTCAGGCATGAACTCAGCCGCCATGATTGTTCCTGAATGGAAACGGATCACTGGAGCCTTCTTTTTTTCGGTCTCCTTCTTTTCAGCTTCCTGGCATAAGGTGAACGACGCTGTTGCAAGCAGCAGGGATAAAGCCAATAATGTTTTAACCGATGTCTTCATTGTTCCCGTAATCATTATAATCCAGTAACATAATTCCTATTGCCTCTAAAAACAAAATTCTGGAGGGAAATTCTTTGTAAACCACGAAACACCTGGAGCAGCTGACGCCGCAACCAAAACATGTGCCCACAGATAACACAGATAAAAAAACAACCACGAAACACACGAATGACACGAAAAAACCATTGGCAAGGTTTTGCTCCGCAAAAACTTGCCACCATTCTTTCAAATAATCGTGCAAATAAAACATGAAAATGACGTATAGTACTACGAAATCAACGCCATTTTGCTAATTGCTGGCTTCTATGAGCCTCTGCATGGACATCCCGAAGATTTCGAGCGTCCATTCCACGTCGGTGAAGGCGCGGTGGGCCTGTCCGTCGCCGGTTCCCAGGCTGAAGTGCCTCTGGAGATACTGCAGGCTGTAGCTGGAAAGTCCGGGATAGGCATGTTTTATGATTGCGATGGAATCCATGGTCCTTCCATTCCAGAGGGCGATGCCGTTGCGGCTCAGGCTTTCCTGCAGGAAGGAAAGGTCGAACCTGCCGTTGTGCGCGACCAGGGTGCTGTCCTGCACGAAGGACATGAAATCCTTTCCGACGCTTTGGAATGACAGTGATTTCTCCACCATCTCATTCGTGATCCGGTGGATGCGTATGACTCCCTCCGGGATCCTGATGCCCGGATTTATGAGGGAATGGAAGCGTGAATGGAAGCCGTCGGCATCCACCCTGATCGCGGCTATCTCCACGATCCTGTCGTTCACCGGCGACATTCCGGTGGTCTCCACGTCGAACACTGTGAACGGACCGAGCTCATGCCATTTTGAAGGTTTTTCTTTCATCAGGGAACTTATATATTTTTTGCGTGCGTTCAAGCAGTTATGATATTTTTTCTCCGCAGAAGAAAAAATGGATTGATTTTATCGCTTTGGAAAGGAATAGTTCATAAATATTTTCATTGGAAACGAAAATATTTATAAATGGGGAAAAAAACGTAATGCCGACGGAATTCGTACATCTGCATGTCCATACGGACTATAGCATCCTCGACGGCGCCTGCTCAGTGGCCGGGCTTGCGGATCTCGCAGTCGAGAATGGAATGAGGGCTGTCGCGATAACTGACCACGGCTATATGGGCGGCGCACTTGAATTCTACATGAAGATGAACAAGCAGAAGGTCAAGCCCATAATTGGAGTTGAGACATATGTCTCGCCGACCAACAGGTTCGACAAGGACAGCTCCAACAACGACATACGCGGATTCCACCTCATACTTCTGGCCGAGAATTTCACAGGATACCAGAACCTCTGCAAGCTCGCCACGGCGTCTGTCCTCGAAGGGTTCTACTATAATCCCAGGATTGACAAGGAGATACTCGCAGCCCACAGCAAGGGGCTCATAGGCATGAGCGCCTGTCTGAGCGGGGAGATTGCCAGGGCGATCAGGCACAACAAGATAAAGGACGCAAAAAAAATACTTGCGCAGTACCTCGATATCTTCGGCAAGGACAATTTCTACCTCGAAATCATGGAGCACGGAATTCCGGAGCAGCAGGTTGTCAACAAGGAGATAGTCCTGCTCAGCCGCGAATTCGGCATACCTCTAGTCGCGACCAACGATGTGCATTATCTCAAGAAGGAGCACGCATATTCCCATGAGCTGATGCTCTGCATCCAGACCCATGCGATAATCACCGACGAGAAAAGGATGAAGATGACCGGGGATCAGTTCTACTTCAAGAGCGGGGACGAGATGGCCGCCGTTTTTCCGGAACTGCCCGAGGCCCTGAAAAACACCCTCGTGGTCGCGGAAAGATGCAACGTCGACATACCTCTGACCAATGTAAACCATTATCCCGTGTACCAGGTGGGCGCCGGACAGACGCAGAAGGACGTCCTCAGGAAGATATGCATAGACAACATGATGGACAGGTACGGGTTCGACGCCTCCGACGAAAGCAGGCTGGACGAGGAACAGAAGAAGATAATCCAGCGGCTCGACTTCGAGCTGGGTGTCATTGACAAGTCCAGGTATTCCAGTTATTTCCTCGTCGTATGGGATTTCATAAAGTACGCCCGCGACAACAGGATCCCGGTCGGACCTGGACGAGGCAGCGGAGCGGGAAGCATCGTGGCCTATCTCAGCAAGATCACCGACATAGATCCGTTGAAGTACAATCTCCTCTTCGAGCGTTTCCTGAATCCCGAACGTGTCAGCCCCCCCGACTTCGACATAGACTTCTGCGAACTTCGCAGGTATGAGGTCATAGAGTATGTCCGCAGAAAGTACGGCAGGGACAGTGTCGCCCAGCTTGGAACCTACGGAACCCTGAAGCCCAAGGCGGTCGTCAAGGATCTGGCGAGGGTCATAGGAAGGAGTTTCGCCGAGGGGAACCAGCTGACGAAGCTCATTCCCGACAAGAAGCAGACCACCGAGGAGGGGGAGGACAACAAGATTACATTGAAGGCGGCGATCGAGCAGAGCAAGGAGCTCAGGGATTTCATGGATAAGGAGCAGTGGGTGCGTGATGTCATAGAATACGCGAAGCCGCTCGAGGATCTGAGAAGGAACATGACGATACATGCCGCCGGAGTGATCATCGGCGACCAGCCTCTGAGCAATCTTGTTCCCATGGCGATGGGAGGCAAGGATGAAGTCATCACCCAGTACGCGGCGACATATTGCGAGGCGCTCGGTCTTCTCAAGATGGATTTCCTCGGTCTCAGCACGCTCACCATCATCGATGAGGCTGTAAAGAGGATCAAGGAGAACAGGAATATCGATATCGACATCGAGAAGATACCTCTTGATGACAAGGAGGCGTTCAACCTCCTGAACAGGGGCGACACAATTGCCGTGTTCCAGCTTGAATCGACCGGCATGCAGGAACTCTGCAAGAAGTTCGGAGTTGAGAAGATCGAGGACATAATCGCCCTCATTGCAATATACCGTCCCGGCCCCATGCAGTTCATCCCTGAATTCATTTCCAGGAAGACCGGACAGACCAAGCTCGAGTATGATCATCCCGCAATGGAGAAGATCATAAAGGAGACATACGGAATCATGCTCTACCAGGAGCAGATCATGCAGGCGGTGCAGGAAGTCGCCGGATTCTCGCTTGGACAGGCCGACATCCTCCGCCGCGCGATCGGCAAGAAGGATTTCAAGAAGATGGCCGAACAGCACGAGAAGTTCGTGCAGGGGTGCGCCAAGAACAATATTTCCGTCCAGAAGGCGGATTCGATATGGGAGAAGATAGCGAAGTTCGCAGGCTATGGATTCAACAAGTCCCACAGCGCGGCATATGCGTTCCTCGCATACAGGACCGCCTACCTGAAGGCCAATTATCCTGTAGAGTTCATGGCGTCGGTCCTCTCGAATGTCATTGACAGTTCCGAAAAGGTCGCATTCTTCATCCAGGAATGCAAGGAGATGAACATCCCGGTGATGCCTCCGGATGTCAACCGGAGCGGTGCGAGCTTTACAGTTGACGGCAAGGGGATAAGGTTCGGTCTCGCCGCGATCAAGGGGGTCGGCACGGTCGCAGCGCAGGCGATCATCGATTCGAGGAAGAAGGAAGGGGAGTTCAAGACCCTCATAGAATTCTGCGAGAGGGTGGGAGCCTCCGTGAACATGCGGATGCTGGAAAATCTCGCGAGGACAGGTTCGTTCGGCGGTTTCGGGCTCAAGCGCTCGCAGCTTGTGAAAATGTTCGAACCTGCAATGGCGCTGGCTGCCAAGAAGGTCGCCGACAAGAAGAGCGGGCAGGGTTCCCTGTTCGACATGTTCGCCGGCGACGAGAAGAACGACATGACCACTGTCCCGGTTCCCGACATTCCGGAATTCCATGAGCAGGAGATTTTAAAGGATGAGAAGGAGCTGCTTGGATTCTACGTGACCGGACATCCTCTCGGCGAATTCGCCGACATAATAAAGACCTATTCCTCCACATCCATATCGAAGATCGTCGACCTACCGGCAGAGTCGGGTGTCAGGATTGGAGGGATCATAAATACTGTGGCCATCAAGGTCTCCAAGAAGAAGACTCAGTTCGCGATATTGCAGGTAGAGGACCTCGAAGGAGCCATTGAGTGCATTGCCTTCCCGGATACATATGAAAAAATGGACAAGACCATTCTCAGGGAGAATGCACCTGTGTTCATCGAGGGAAACGTGGACATAAGCGGCGAGAATGAAGGCAGGAAAGCCAAGATAATCATGACCAGGATATGTCCTATTTCATCCATACAGGAGAAATGCACGAAGGAGGTGCATATCAGGATCTACGAGGCGAGCACCGGAAGGGACAAGCTTGAGCTTGTCAAGAACATGTGTGGAAAATATCCAGGGGATAGCAGGACGATATTCTGTGTAACATGCGCTGGCGGCGAAATAGCCTTTGTCGAGACATCAAAGAAGTTCAATGTCAGGGTCAATAATGAATTCATCAACGACATCAGGAATCTTCTAGGCGAGCATGCGCTGCATTTCAAGGCGGACCAGAACCTGCCGCAGCCCAGGAGGAGATGGAACGACAACGGAAACGGGAATGGCAACGGAAGACGGTTCAACGGAGGCGGCGAGGAATAGTACAGAACCGGCGAATGGGCGAAACGGAGTGTCGGAGAGATTAAAAATTCAGATGACAGACGACACAGGACAGATGGCAGGCTGTAGATTTCAGAAGGGATAATGTTGGAGTACCTCACAGCTTTAGCGTGTCTAAATTTTTATTTGCATTTCAAAGGAGCGCTGGCGTCTCGCCGGCAATGGAAAATGTTAATCACAAGCCTGCAGAATGAACGTATAAAATATGCCGCAAAGCTCTGGAACAGGCGTTCCAGGGACGAGGAGAAGCGCACTCTTCTTGAAGGATACCGGGCAATAACCCGGGCGAACCAGTGCGGGATGAAGATAGAGGAATGCTTCTACTGTCCGCCGATGTTCCTCGGTGAAAATGAAAATGCGCTTCTTGCGAAACTCGCAGAAACTGGAACTGTCATTACTGAAACTTCCGACCGTGTTTTTGCGAAACTCGCATACAGGGACCGTCCTGAAGGGTTGATAGCTATTGCAGAGATAAGAGAACATAAGCTGGAGAATCTGCCGGTCATTAAAAACGGACTTTACCTTGTGGCCGAAAGGATTGAGAAACCCGGCAATCTCGGAGCCATTCTTCGTTCAGCTGATGCTGCCGGCTCCGACGGAATAATCGTCTGCGACAAATGCACCGACATCTATAATCCGAACGTAATAACCGCGAGCACCGGAACTCTTTTTTCAGTCCCCCTGGCTGAAACTTCAACCCAGGAAGCGTCCGAATGGCTGAAGAGGAATGGGATTAAAACTCTTGCCGCGACTCCGCATACCGACAAGAACTACACCGACATAGACATGAAGACAGGCATTGCGATCGTGGTAGGAGCTGAACAGTTCGGCCTCAGCGAATTCTGGCTGAAGAACTCGGATATCAGCGTCAGGATTCCCATGCTCGGTCTTGCCGATTCCTTGAACGTCTCAACTGCGACCACAATCCTCCTCTATGAAGCCGCCCGGCAGAGAGGGTGGAAGAAAAACACTTGAAATTTGATGCGGATTTCGCAAAACTTGAAAATGTCAGCAGGATATCATAGGATTTGCCGGCACGAAAAAGAAGAAGATGAAAAATGTCCTCGGAAATTATTTCCAATGGAGAAAAGGTGAAACCGAACGGAATATCCGCTAAATTACGGACGTATCTTCCATCGATATTCAAAGTCCTCCCGTGTTTCGGTCTTGCCGCGGTAATATGCGCCTATGCCTATGTGGAGACAATCACCTTCACGCCTGCCTACCGCGAGATCGACTGCGAAGGGTATCTCCTGCTTGCAAAGAGAATGTCGCATGGAGGGCCTCTCGCCCTGAAAGACGATGATATCTTCTATTATCAGAACCACGTCTGGGTGGAGAATGAAAGAGGGGAGGTGAGTCCGAAATTCGCACCGGGATATCCGGCTGTCATGGCAGTATTCTACAAGATCGGCGGAGATGTCGCGATGTTCTGGGTAAGTCCGGTCTGCGGTGCCCTGACGCTCATTGGAGCATTCCTTCTGTTCCGGCTTTGGATGTCGTCTTTTACCGCGGTCATAGCAACCGCATGTCTAGCCGCAAACAAGATGTTCCTCTTCTATACGGGATATCTGCTGACGCATTCCCTCGACATATGTGCGGCGACCTGGGGGATGTATTTTCTTTTCAAGTGGCGGCGCGGAGGCAGGTGGGTGGATGCGCTGGGAAGCGGATTAATACTTGGGTTTGCATGTACCGTAAGATTTACAGAGGTGCTGATGGCGATCGTTATCGGCATTGCGCTGCTTTCAAGGCTTATTCCATATCTGGGCGAACTCATCAGATACCATAGGAAAAAAGGAGAAATATCAACTGCCGTAAATCCCGGTTATAGATCCCTGCTATCGATAGGTGTGCTTATAGGGTCATATGCCATTTTTCCGTGTATTCTGCTCATCTATAACAAGATGATGTTCGGGAGCTTCATGACTACCGGATATTATTATTCGAACGAGCAGCATGCTTATACCTGGGCGCAGCTGGTCAGGATGTATCCCGAGATCTGGGCTGGGATGAGCAGGGAGGGGCTTTTCCTGACGTTCGAGGTCGGGCTTGTGGCAATACTTGTATTCGGTCCATGGTCGGAAGGGCTGATGCGCGTGTTCTGGGTTCTTCCTCTCATACTCCTGCATGCGTCCTATTACTGGGCCGGAGGAGGGATGGCATATATCCGTTTCTTTATCAGCCTTTTTCCGGCTTTCATAGGAACGGCGTTTGCCGTAGTCGACAAGGTTTCCCTGACGGCTTCACGGAAATATTTCGCAGTGGTTATTTTTGCCGCAATGGTGATAGGTTTCAGGATCGATCATTTTAAAACTGGAAATTCGCAGCTGGTGTCATCGCCGGGGTCGCGGGCTGTCGCAGCATGTGCAGGCATGCTGTCGAAATCCCTAAATCCCGATGCGGTAATATTATCTGATTGGAATTGCGGGAGCTATCTGGGCACCCTCTGTCAGTTCCGATACTACAACCTGGATGTGTTCACCTCGAAATATGGATCAAGATCCGGCTGGGGGATAGGCGTCAGGCAGCAGGAGAAGAGGCTTTCCCGCCTGCGGGATTTCTACCGAAGCCACAGCGAAACCGAACTTCTTGCTATGAAAAAGACGAAAATTGAAGACTTCATGTCCGGAGGCAGGCAGGTCGTATATCTCATGCGTCCGGACCGTCAGGCCCGCGAACTTGCGGAACTTGGCAAGGACTATGAGCTTGCTTCAGTTTCCGGGTTTGACACAAGTTCAGTCCAGTGGCCTGAATTAAAGCAGTTCGGGCTTTTCGAATTGAAAAAGAAACAGATGACGAATTAAATTTGAGAATACCTTCGTCTCTTCAAGACGAATGGATCATCTACAATCCACCTGTGGTTGAAACCACAGGCTTCATTACGCTATCCCTTCGGGATAAGGAGAGTGACTGGAAAAGTGCCATATTCATATTAGAATTTGAAACACATCACCTGCAAAAGTATGCTTTTCCGCTATTGACAAACAGTGAATCCAAGACATGATATGAATCTGAATTCCAAGAAAGGTTTCAATGCCTGAATTCTCAAATATTGATTCATCTCTACTGTTCTGGATACTTGCGTTCGTATCTGCCTTTTTCATTGGATTTTCCAAGAGCGGGATCAGCGGAGCAGGTATACTCGCGATTCCTCTGATGGCATATATTTTCCTTCCAAAACAGTCAACCGGCATTCTTCTTCCGATGCTCATAGCCGGCGATTTAATCGGGGTCTATTTCTACCGCCAGCACACCCAGTGGAAGCACATATTCAGGGCGCTGCCATGGGCTTTTGCCGGAATAGCCGCCGGCTGGGTCTTCATGAAATATTCCGGAATATCACAGGAACATTTCAAGAAGTTCATAGGAGTGGTCGTCATAGGAATGCTTGTCGGCGGCGAATGGTTCAACAGGTCGAACGGCGAGAAAAGCCAGAAGATCCCGCATACCTGGTGGTTTGCCGCGATCATCGGGGTGTTGGGCGGGATAACTACGATGACAGCCAACGCCGCCGGACCCGTCTTTGCGATCTACTTGCTCTCTCTCAGCCTTCCGAAGGACAATTTCATCGGTACGACAGCCTGGATATTCCTGATCCTGAACACCAGCAAGGTGCCGTTCAGCTGGGAACTCGGATTCATCACGCAGGAGACTTTGATCTTCAACGCCGAAATGATCCCCGCGCTTGTCCTGGGCTCCATGGTCGGGGTGAAGACCGTGAAGTACATAAAGAACAACACGTTCTCGATGCTGGTGAAGATTTTCGCGGTACTCGCGGCCGGCTATCTGATATTCAAGTAAAAGACATATATCTACTCGTCCCTCTAGCTTATGCTTGATTGTTGAGTCAGCGGATATATTTTAGGCAGATTCAAAATCATCATAAAAGGAATAAGTATTATTATGAGGTGTCTTCCTAAGTTTATTATCTTCCTGGTATCAATTTTACTCTTTAATCTCAACCTTGCCGGTGAAAATATAAAAATCGCCGTATTCGACCTGGAAAACGAAATTTCGCTGAGGGAATATGTGAGTTTAGGCAAAGTTATCCCCGACCTAATGGAACTTTACATGTTGAATTCTCAGAACATGGAGGTGCTGGAGAGAAGAAAAATCAGGGAAATTCTCCGGGAAAAAGAGATAACGCTGTCAAAAGCTTCAGATACTAACACTATTCAGATAGGAAAGCTTATTGGAGCGGATTATTTGTGTTTCGGCTCCTTTTCTGCGAAGGACGGTAAAATAAGCATTTCTGCTAGAATAGTATCAGCTTCAACGTCCGAAATAAAGGCAAGCGTGACAAAAGAAGGAGTGATAGAAAGCCTGAACAAGGTCATTGAATCAACTGTTGAAAACCTTCTGAAGAGCTTGTCGGAAAATATGAAGGTTAATGTCGAATACAAACCTTCAACTCTAATTCCCGCCACTGCGCTGGCAAAGTTCATAGATGCGGTCAATAGCTCTGATAAGTCCGACTTCAACAAGGCCCTCGTCGAAATAAGGGAATGCCTTTCCCTGGATCCCTCATATTCTGAAAGCAGGACAAGGCTCAAGGAGCTTCCTATTCCTGAAAAAGTCTCAATACCTGCTGAATTCATAAATATTTATCCAAAGGAATTCGACTCATTCATCTCTCCTGAAAAAGACTACATCATAACCAATGAGGGCAAAGAATTATTTTCAATCAGGAGGTCTGAGCTGAACATAGGGGATGATTCAAGGGATATCCTTTTCAGTTCTTCTTCAAAAAGAACATTCTTTTTTGATAAGAAAGGCAACATCCTATACAAAGTTCTTTTCATTCTAAAAAATAAACCGGCAAAAGTTGCGATATTTGATGTGAAGGCTGGCAAAGAAATTGCACAGTGGAATGTGGATGGAGCCGTATTTTTCAGCAATAGCTTCATGCCATTGATATTTGAAAGGAAAGGGGGCAAGGGGGCTTTGTCGATGATACTTTGCTTTCAGGAAGATAGAGAAATTACTCTTACCCTTTCAGAATTTGATCTCATGACAGGCAAAAAAATAACCTCAGTAAAGGAAATACGGGACCTGAGCGTACCTCTTTCAAGAAGCGATAATCCGTATTATGCAACAGAAGAGAAGCAGAATACTGATGATTTATCAGAAACGCAGAAGAGTATAGGAGTAGTTAATTTTAACAGCAATGTTGAATGCTATAAGTATTTGTTCAAATGGAATATGTACACGAGATACTCTTTCATAAGGTGCACGCCTCCAGACAATCCTTTGATTTCAGTATTTTCAAGCCAGGATAGGTCTTTAAACATTGTTAATCCAAAAAACGGAAAATTTATTTTTTCAAGAAACGATGTCGATGCTGATAATATGAGTTTGTCTCTAATAAAAGTTTACAAGGATGAAAGAAAGTATTATATCGACAGGTGCAACTCGTTGTTTTTTCAGGAGGATATCCTTTACCCTCCGATAAAACTAAATGTGCCGGTCCAGTGGATATTCGATATCAACAACGATGGGACGCAGGAAATAATTGCCAATAAGAAGATTTATAAAATCTCCGAATGCATAGATACGCTGCCCTCGGAGAATAATCTTATATCAACCTGGGTCATGGCAACAGGATTCAATGAAAAGACACAGGAAGACTTTAAAAGCAATGGATACGACTGCAAAAAGTGGCTCGATAGCAGCTGGAAGTGGAATCTTATGAAGAACATATATATGGATGTGGCAGTTTATGCGGCAAAAACACTAATGGCAAATTCAGATAACGTGTTCAATTATGATAAAAGGGGAATTCTTAGGCTTCTCGAGGAAAAAAAGATTGCACCTGAGAAAGATGCAGACGATTATTCACATAAAAAAGCATATCACCTTATAAAGCCACGCTGGCAGGCAACAATCAAGATTGATTACTTGTCTGGAGAACAATACAGTGCAAGGCTTGAAATCATTGATAATTCCAGACCTGTTGTAAAACCACAGTTTTCTACTGAAAAGAGAGGGAATGATATATTCAAATGCATATTTGATGTCATATATGAAGGAAGGGAATATTTAGAAAAGATCATACCGCGTATAATCAAAAATGGAAACGAATCGGATATCTTAAGCAAGAACAATTCAAGAATTCCCGTTGCAGCAGCCAGAATTGGGGTTCCTGTAATGATGTGGGAGACTGAAGTTGGCAAGGCAGCAGATTATTTTACGAATATACTCAACGCCGCAGTAGTACAAGATGAGAAATTCAAACCTTTAGAACGAATTGAATTGGAAAAGCTATTTGCTGAAAAATACACTAAGAGAATGTCTGGTGTAGAGGATAAGATTGAAATAATTCCCTCAGCATACATAATAACTGGATTTCTTGCGCCTTCTGCAGACGGTCTCCATCTGCTTCTTCGTGTCTATGATACAGATACGGCGATACTTGTTTCCGCAGGGGATGTTGTAGTAGGTAAGGGTGCAAGTGAATCTGCAATCAAGTCAGACATAGGGAACTTCTTAAAGAAGGCCCATGCCGATATTGCTAAGTTTACCAGCTATAAGTTCACCCTTCTTTCAGAACTTTATCTCGATTATGTAAGATTCATCCTTTCAGGAAATAACATCAAAAGCGCTGGGAGCAGCGGTAACTTCCTGGCAGGTACAGTTACGAGGGATACTGTTCTGGATATGAAAAATGGCGAACCATGCATCAAGTCTCCTCTTGTAATAAAAAAAGGAGCTATACTTACTTTAGCTGAAAATACTACATTAAGAGTCCAGGATAGATTGATGTCTGAAAAAGGATCTGGCCTAGTCATGAAGCCCGGTTCAAAAATAATAATAGACGGCAAGCCTGGTAACCAGATAATGATAGTTGAACTTTTAGGATTCTTAAAGTGCGAAGGAACCATGGGATCACCGGTTTTTATTGAAAGCAAAACACATTGTTTCTTCAATGTGAGTTCAAATACTCCAGATGCGTTATATTTTTCAAGATCAAAAGAAGACTGTTATGAAACGATTATAAGTAATATGCATTCAGAAAATGTGGAGTTCTCATTCAACGGATTCAATACAGTTAAACTGTCGGATTGTATTTTTAAAGGAGCTAAAACATCGGTCAATAGTATTTTTAGCAACCATCCTACGGATATGAAGATAGATAACTGCATATTTGATAGAATCCATATAGTTAATTGTGCAGGATATATAAAAAATGCCGTAATGGCATATCCGGATATTGAATTTCATCTTCTTGAATATGAAACAGAAAGAAGAAACTACTATAAACTTGCTTATCCTAGGAAATTGGATGAACCCCTGTTGACTTTTAAAGATGTGTCCATAAAAGGCGGTTTTACGATACAGTCAGAATTTTCATCAAGAAAACCGTTGATATCGTTCGTAACATGCAACTTCAATGTTCCCGGCGAAAATACATGCATTGGTACACTGCAGATGAAAAAGAGAAGTACGGTAATTGTAAAGGGCAAGGAATTGTCATTCGCGGAATATAAGAATTATTTCCATATGGAATTTCCTCCGGAGTTCGAAGACAAATATGATCCTGCATCTCAAGCATTGATATCGCTAAAAAACAGTTATTTCGGAAAAATAAATGATCCTGATAAAATAAGGAAAATGTTTAAAAACATCAATCCTAAAATTGAAGAAATCTCCATAAGCGCTCCAATTATTAGTACAGAATCTGTTGTTCAAACCCCCGGTAAATGAGGCGTCCAGCGGTAAGGTGCCTGCAATAATGGACAAGCCTTGAACAGTTGGATGGAATAAGAAAACTACTTGTCTTTTTTAATCACTGATTTTCCTGCGATTAGATCGTCTAGATCCTTCTTGATGTTTTCCTTGAGATCCGGAATAAACCCGACATGCGCATGATGTACTATCCCGTCCTTGCCGATGATCACGGTCTGCGGAATGCCTTCGACATTGTAGAGCTTGGCGGCTTCTGAATTCTTGTCCATGGCTACTGTGCATTTGACGTTCTGCTTGGTCAGGAATTCATTGATCTTGTCCTTGTCCTCCTGGAGGTTCACGGCATAGAAGACTACATCCTTGTCGGCATAACCGGCAGTGATTTCGGCAAGAATGGGAAGGGCGGCCCTGCATGGAGGGCACCAGGTGGCCCAGAAGTCCAGCACGATTATTTTCCTGCCTTTTACGGAAGCCAGGTCGAAAACTGTGCCATCGAGGAGTTCAAGCTTGAAGACAGGAGCTTCTTTTCCAAGGGAAGGATGTTCCGTTTCGGCGGCATCGGCTTCCTTCCCGGGCTTTGGAGCCATTTCAGACGGATCTATTTTCCTGGCGTCTGCAGGAGGCGTGAACTTGAACAGGTCAGCCGGCAAATCCGTAGATACGGACCAGTTGTCGAGGGTGAAGGCCATTTCATATTTCATATCTTTCATGGCATCCTTCTCCATTGCCTTGCCAAGCTGCTTCTTCATGTCGGGGACGAATTTCCTGAGAACAGGCCTGTCGCCAGTTTCAATCCAGGCATCCCAGTCGAATTCAACATGCTGGAAACTGAGGTGATGGCATTCCTTGCCGCCGATTTTTTCAATTCCCACATATTTTCCTCCGACTACGCCGGTCATCTGCTTTTCGTATGGATTGTCGGAGACAAAGGTGGAAATTAGGGGGAATCCACTGGTCCTGCTGACCGCCTCCATGCATTTGAGCCTGGTGAAATCGGATTCAGCCGGCTCGACATTATATTTTTTAGCCGCCGGGATATAGGTATATTCATTCATGCCGTCCGAGACGATTTTCAGCGGCATCATCCCCTTCTTGATGTCATAGAGGATTTTATTGGGTCTTTCAGCGGCGAACTCCGTGTTGTTGGAGACTTCCTGGTTCATGCCGTCCGATGATATTTTCACGTTCATGTTCAAGTCGAACTTGAAGTTCTTCGCTTTCAGGAGCACATCGCTGAATTTCTTCATCACGTCGGCGGCCTTGGGATCAATCTTGGCTGCAGGAGGCGCCGCAGGCGCGATTTGTGAAGCAGGATCCTGGGCGAAAGAACCAGTTGTACAGAACAAAGCCGATGCAAAGGCAAGCACAGCGAACAGTTTTTTCATGTTAATTCCTTTGTACAATTATTTGAAGCAACTGCAGAAATGCCATTTTTGAACTGATTTATGAAGTTGGTGTTAACGGCTTTAGCGTGTAGTCTTGAATACAAGGACACACTGAAGTTGTGAACTCCAACGGGCTTATTCCTGCAACAACCGTTTTATGGATTCTAAAAGTGGCTCATTTCGCCGCTTTTGGCGCCTTGTCTGAAGCATGGTGGGACTCGTTGTCATAATTGACCTTTCCGAGGTATCCCGGAAGATCTATTCCAGCCATGTTTGCGACATCGTGGAGGGGAGGGAGGCTCTGCATCATGCCGCTGAGGAAATTGGCTGTCGATGTCTTGCCACCCGTACTGTTCCCGCCTTCCCATACCGTGACCTTGTCGATCTTGATGTTCTTGATCGCCTCGGTCTGGAGGCTCACGATGGACTCGAGTTTTTCGATGAGCAGCATTTTTGCGGCAGCGTCGGGATCATTGTTGCAGGACTTGATGATTTCCTGGAATCCTGAAGCCTTGGCCTTGAGGATCTCGTAGTTTCCTTTACCTTCGGCCTGGAGTTTTGCGAATATCGCATCGGCCTGGCCTCTGGCTTCGCGGCGTGTCTTTTCAGCTTCGGCTTCGGCGGATATTTCAATCTGCTGCTTTGATATTTCAGTAGGGACTACGACTTCCGCTATCTGTTTCTGGCGTTCCATGTCGGCGCGGGCTGTCTGTGCAAGTTTTTCAGCATCATAATGCGCCTTCTCGATCTGCGCATCGGCTATGCGTTTGGCGGATTCGGCCTTTCGGAAGGCTTCGGCTTCCTGTTCGGCGCGGACAGCGTTCGATTTCGCGATCTCTATTCCTGAAAGATTCTCACCGTTGACAGCTTCAGATTCAGCCTGTTTGACGGCGATACGGCGGTCCTTGGCGGCATTTGCTTCACCGGCCTGTGCGTCCGCATCGGCCTTTGCAACGGACACGCGCTGGTTCTTCTTGTTCTCTGCTTCACCGGCCTGTGCTTCTGATTCCGCCTTGGATATCAGGATTCGCTGCTGCCTTCTGATATCGGCTTCGCCGGCAAGTGCGTCGGCGTCGGCCTTTGCGACGGACACTATCTGCACCTTCTTGGCTTCGGCCTCACCGATGGAACCAACTTTTTCCTGCTCGGCTACATCGACCTTGGCTCTGTTTATGGCTTCGGAGGCGGCTTTCTTACCAATGGCTTCAATATATTTGCTCTCATCGGTGATGTCGGTGATATTCACGTTCAGGAGTTCAAGACCGACCTTGTTCAATTCATCGGCGACGTTCTTCTCGACGTTCTTCAGGAAGGTTTCTCGGTCGGCGTTGATTTCCTCGATGGTCATGGAGGCGATGACAAGTCTCAGCTGGCCGAAGATGATATCCCTTGCGAGTTCGGTGATGGCGTCGGGAGTAAGTCCGAGAAGGCGGTTTGCGGCGTTGTTCATGATCATCGGATCAGTGCTTATTCCCACGGTGAACACAGATGGGACGTTGATTCGGATGTTCTGCTTGCAGAGGGCGTTGCCCAGGTTTACTTCGATCTGCAGGGGGCGCAGCGACAGGAAGGCGTAGTCCTGTATCACGGGGATTACGAAGCTTGCACCGCCATGTATGCAGATGGATGATCCTTTTCCGAATGTCTTACCGTAGATGACCATGATCCTGTCGGACGGGCATTTCTTGAACCTGCTGGCGAAAATCATTACGATGACGAAAAATGCGATTATTCCAGCCAGAATTAATGCAATTGTCGGACCCATAGTAGAACTCCTTTATATTAATTTAAATTTTCTTGACGAGGAAACGGCGTCCGTCAATCTGCTGGACGACGGATACCGAAGTGCCTGTGGGGATGTTTTCATCTGCGATGGCCATGATCTCCCGGGAGCAGCCTTGAAGATTGACTGTAACCTTCCCATGTTCAATTCTGCCGGCTGTGATGTTCATATATACTGTCCCTGTTTTGCCGACGAAGTCGCAGGGGTTGATATTGCCGCTCTGCTGGAGTTTCATCAGGTAGTACAAGAGGAGAGAGGTGGCGACCATCATGAAAAGACCGCATCCCAGTGCGGCAAAAAAGCCGCCCAGCCCGTTTTTGCCCCAGATTACACCGCCCCATCCGAAAAACGTGATGAATGCGAATACCGACTGCACCGAGAACAGCTTGAATATTGAGAACCCGTCGGCATGTCCGGTAGCGACATCGTGTCCTCCCGCGGCCCCTGAGGCGTCCACATCATGTCCTGCTCCAAAGCCGAAGACTGCCATGACAAGCTGGATGATGAATATGAGCGAACCAAAAATGGCAAGCGCCCAGTAGAATTTCATATCGCCGGAAAGACCATCCCAAAAAGCATCCATAATGCCCCCTTAAGAAAGCAGGATTCAAGGTAAATACACACTGAAGCATGCTTTCAGTGAATATTTACATCAACTGGAACAGTTCACCGAATGCATACAATTCAAGCGCCAACTTTTTAAATAACAATGACGACAGGAAATATATTCTTTTGTGGGCAATCTTCAAGTCCACAACGATTCGAAGTTATAAAGGAAAAAAAATCTGGCCTGCGGGGCAGGCCAGAACTGTTTTTTTACTTTATCGCGACTTCTTTTCCACCTTTGGAGGAGGATTCATAGATGGCATCGAGCATCTTCTGGACCATCAGACCGTCTTCCGCAGGTGAAAGCGTAGGCTTGTCATAAAGGCAATGCTCCACGAAGTTGCGCATTTTTGGAGGCCATATCCCGCCCCAGCCATTGTCCGGCAGATATGTGGGGGACATATTGACCATGTGCTTGTTCTGGTCGGTGAAGATCATCGCCGGATCCCACTGTCCGCCGGCCTTTGTACCCATCAGACCGAAATTCCAGACATCCTTCTCTATATGTGCGGCGAAGGAGGCTTCGATATTGAGCATGGCACCGTTTTCAAAGCGTATCATGCCGACGGCGAGATCCTCGACGGTATAGTTCTTCCAATCCCAGTTCGGCCAGGCGCTCTTCGTCGTGCTGGGTTTGTTGCCGAGGTAGGTGAAGCAGTTGCCGAATGCGGCTACGGGCTTCGGGGATCCCATTACGAAATGGCACATTTCAAGGCAGTGCACGCCGATGTCGATCATGGGGCCGCCACCCTGGAGATCTTTGCGTCCGAAAACTCCCCAGTTCGGTATTCCGCGGCGGCGGAGGGCCTGGACGCGGCCGTAGAGGATGTCGCCGAAAGTCCCGTTGTCCACGGCTTCGCGGAGGAACGCGCTGCGTCCGTCATAGCGGAACTGGAACCCGATTACAAGCTTGCGTCTGGCCTTCCTGGCGATGTCGATCATCTTCTGGGACTGTTTGGCGTTCATGGCCATTGGTTTTTCAACGAGCACATGTGCTCCAGCCTGGAGGGCGGCGATAGTGTTCTCCTCATGTGCGCCGTTGGGCGAGCAGACGCTGACAGCGTCGGGCTTGAGCGTGGCAAGCATTTTCCTGTAGTCGGTGAAGCAGTTGTCGAGGGGGATCTTGAACTGTTCGGCCTTCTTGACCATCGAATCCATGATGGGATCGGCAAGACCTACTATTTCCACGTCCTTCATCTTGGCGAATTCGGTCAGGTGCGCTCCGGCGATGCCACCCGCGCCGATACAGGCAACACGCAATTTCTTTTCGTTTGATTTCACCACAGTATTTATCTTCTTGGCCATTGAAACTCCCTCCTTAAATTTTAATAGGAAGCATAAAGATAGTTTTTAATGCGGTTCTTTCAAATCACTGGGAATATTAAAGCTTAGAAAATTCACACCACTAATCCGCACTAATCTGACACTAATGGGAAATAGAAATAACCGTTTGCCGGGATATTGACTTTGCTTCAAAGACAATCTCCCGGCAAGATATTGTTAGTGCAGGATAAGTGAAGATTAGTGGTTAATAATATTTCTTACCTGTCGTCAGTATTCCTCGGGACAACGTCGCAGGTTTCCATATACCATTCGAGCATTCGCTCCTTCATGACGGAAAGGATTTTGGAATACTTCGGATCCCTGATGAGATTTCTTGTCTCTCCGGGATCCTTTTCCAGATCGTAGAGCTCATCGAGTTCATAGAGCCGTCTGATGTACTTATATCTTGCAGTCCTGCACATTGTCGCCTTGGTATGGTATGGGACGTCCCAGTCTTCGGTCTGGAGCCTTATTCTCGGATAGTAGAGGCCGAACTCCCTTCCATTGTCTTCACTGGCGGACTTGCTCTGTCTTTCCATCGCCTGGATTTCGCCGATCAGGCGTCCGCCCTCGCAGAAAACGGCATCCCTGAGAGTGTCATTTTTTCCGAAAAGCACGGGCAGGAGGCTTTTGCCGAAATGGTCATAGCCGGGATCTATGCCGGCAAGTTCATATACGGTCGCGGAGAAATCCACAAGCTCCACCAGCGCATTGCTGACGCGCGGTTCCACCGGGACTCCTTTTGGAGGTTTGATAATGAAAGGTACGCGGGAAAGGCAGTCTTCAAATGTGTTCTGAGTCTTTTCCACGATCCCGTAGTCGCCGGTGTAGTCGCCATGGTCGGAAAAAAGGAACAGAGCTGAATCGTCATAGATACCGCTTTCCTTCATGGCGTCCACAATCATCTTGAACTGGTGGTCCAGGCGCGAACACATGCCATAATACGTCGCCCTGAGCTCGGTCCAGCGGTCTTCCGTCCATCCCTGCAGTCCCTGTCCTTCTGCAATGCCTTTGAGGATGGATGCCTTGCCCTTGTAGTTTTTCGGCGGAAGCATCCTTTTTGGCAGCCTGTTGCGGTCTGTAATGCTGTACCAGGGTTCTTCTACGCAGTATGGCGGATGCGGATATCCCAGGGGGAGATATATGCACAAAGGCTTGTCGCCGTCATAACTGTTGATTTTGTCGATGGCTCCGAGCACCATAGCCCAGTCTCCGTCGCAATAGATGTCCTCGCCCTTCTTGTCCAGTTTTCCCTTGAAGAAGCTGAAATAGTTGTCTCCTCCGTGTTTGCCCCGCCACGCAAGATCTCCTCCGTGGTTTCCGTGCCGCGGTTCATAGCCCCAGCGCCTGTAATCCTCCCTGGCCGGACTGAAGCGTTCGTCGCAGTACTGGTCGACGGGCTGCTGTCCCGGGGTCAGATCGTTCTTGCCGCCCCACCAGACATGGTAGCCGTTGTCCTTGAGGATCTTCAGGAGGTTGGGCTCATTCCATTCGGGATGGAGCATGTGGTACATGGTGCGGTGGCCGCGGACATGCGGGTACCAGCCGGTCATGAAGCTGCAGCGGGAAGGAGTGCAGACGGTATTCTGGCAGAAAGCGTTCCGGAATGATACGGCATCAGTCTTTACAAATGAATCGAGATTCGGCGTGACAGCTGCGGGATTGCCCATATGGCCGAGGACGTCGCCCCGCCACTGGTCCGGGTTGAATATTATAATGTGAGGTGTTTTCCGGGATTTCATTTTCCTGATGCTCCTGAAACCTTCAAAACTAGTCGGTTTATGGATAATTTCAAGAAGGCCGCGGGATCAAAGTTATTTCTGGCGAGATTTCTTATGCGCGCTATATTCATCGGGCATGAAGTATAAAATACGCAAAATGCTCGTCAGCGACTATTCCGGAGTGTTCGCCGTATGGGACAACATGCCCGGAATAGGACTTGATGGACTATGTGATAATGCAGAAAGGCACGGGAAAATAAGATGCAGATATTTGTAGATGCAGACGCCTTCCCGAAGGACATTCAGGAAATTGTATTCCGGGCAGTGGAGCGCGTCAGGATCCCGCTGATCCTTGTTTCCAACAAGAACATAAGGCATCCAAGCTCAGAGTTGATTTCGAAGATCACCGTGGCCGAGGGGCCTGATGTCGCGGACGACAGGATAGTTGAACTTGTAGGAGAGGGGGATCTTGTCATTACCGCCGACATCCCTCTTGCCTCACGGGTCGTCGACAAGAATGCTTTTGCGATTGACCCGAGGGGTGAGCTCTACAACAAGACCAACATAAAGCACCGTCTGGCGATGAGGGATCTCATGAAGGAGCTCCGTCAGGAAGGGGAGATCATGGGTGGGCCGCGCGCCTTCAACGGGAGGAATGTCCAGGCGTTCGCCAATGAGCTGGACAAGTTCCTGACGAAACATTGCAGAAAGGCAAAAGAATAATAAGTTAAAGGAGTTTTGAATTCCGGTCGCGACAAGCGCGACCCTCCATTTAAATCCGCATAGATGGATGGAGGGCTCTGCTTGCCAGAGCCGATTATTAATTTCAGGAGGAGTTTTATGGAATATGTTCAGATAGGTAAAGTCAAAGCCAGCCGGTTCATACTTGGAACCAACCAGTTCAGCGGGTTCTCCCATTGGAGCCCGCAGACGGATCTGGAGATGAAGCGCTATTATACGGTGGAAAAGATCAAGCAGACGCTGCGTGAAGCCGAATCCCTCGGCATCAACACCATGATAGGGCGCGCAGACAATTTCGTAATCAGGTTTCTCCTTGAATACTGGGACCAGGGCGGCAGGATCCAGTGGTTCGCACAGACCTGTTCGGAGCTGGCGACACATGAGGCAAGCATTGGAAATGCAGCTTCAGGCGGCGCCAAGGCATGCCATATCCACGGAGGCGTCATGGACTATCTCCTGGCCCAGGACAAGGCCGATGAGATCAAGCCCGCCATAGAGCTAATCCGCAAAAAAGGAATGCTCGCAGGAATTGCCGGACACAATCACAAGGTCTTCGAATGGGCCGAGAAGAATCTGGATGTGGATTATTACATGTGCTGTTATTATAATGCGTCACGCCGCGACAACAGGGCGGGACATGTCGCCGGAATGGAGGAGATCTTCGACAACGAGGACCGCGACACGATGACCAATCTCATTCAGGTTCTTTCAAAGCCAGTGATACATTACAAGATCATGGGGGCAGGGAGGAACGATCCCAAGGAGGCATTCCAGTATGCGGCAAAAGCCATGAGGAAAAACGATGCTGCATGTGTCGGGGTCTATACCAAGGATAATCCGGACATGATCAGGAACGGAGTCGATCTTCTGATTTCAAATCTGAAGGAATCAGGCAGATAAAAGGTGCGGAGCGCTGGCATCTTGCCGGCATATTCAATATTAATACAAGGAGGCTGCCATGGGGAAGTTAATGGTCGGAATCGCAGGTGTGATGGTGTTGTTCATGGGTCTGTTCTGTACGGTGAAAGCAGCTGATGGAGCCGGAAAGACGACTTTGGACAATCTGCAGGCTGCCTTCAACGGTGAGTCGAATGCCAAGGCGCGCTATGAGGCGTTTGCAGTCAAGGCTGATGAGGAAGGATACAAGTCCGTTGCAGCGCTTTTCAGAGCGGCTGCCAAATCCGAAGGCATCCACGCTGTCAAGCACGGAGAAATGATCAGGAAGATGGGTGCTGAAGCCAGGACGACGATTGAAAAAGCCGATGTCAAGTCCACCAAGGAGAACCTTGAAGCCTCCATAAAGGGTGAAAATGCCGAAAAGGATTCGATGTATCCGGCTTTCATCAAGCAGGCCGAGGCTGATAAGAATGCCGGAGCCGCCATGACATTCAAAGGCGCGATGGTCGCGGAAGTCGAGCATTCCAGGATGTATGGACAGGCCCTCAAGGATCTTGACTCATGGAAGGCTGGAGGGAAGATATTCCTAGTTTGTACAATATGTGGATTTACGACCATGGATCAGAAAATCAAGATTTGTCCGGTCTGCTCCTCGCCGCGGGATAAATTTGATGTTGTAAAATAGCCATCCATAGGATTTAACATGAAAAAATTCGGCTGGCTGATCCTTCTTGGATCACAGTTTGCCATCGTAGCAGGTTTCTGGTCATACGACCATGTGAACCACATGATGGGCAATCAGCTCACCGGTGATGCAGTCGGACAGTATCTCGCGTATGGGCGTCTTGCCGGGCTGCTTGCAGTCCTCGGCATACTTTTCCAGCTGATGCTGATTGGGCGTATCAAATGGCTTGAACAGGCCTTCGGCCTCGACCGCATGGCCCATCTCCATCATTTCACGGGGTTTGCGATCGTAGTTTTTCTAGCCGCCCATCCTTTCCTTGTGACGACCGGACATTCCATGCAGTCGGGAATGAGCCGGATTGACCAGTACATTGATTTCTGCAGGAACTGGGACGATGTGCTTGCCGCAGTGATTGGAGTAGCAATCATGTCGGCTTCCATATTCTTCTCCATCCTGGTGATGAGGAAATGGGTGAAATACGAGATATGGTACTATTCCCATCTGACATTATATGTTGCGGTGGCGCTGGTGTTCGGGCATCAGTTCGAGGTAGGAACTGATCTGGTCGGGAACCGCCTTTTCTCCGGCTACTGGTACGCCCTCTATGCCTTCGTTTTCGCAAATCTGATCCATTACAGGATACTCCGTCCAATAATATTCTACATGCGCCACCGGTTTGCGGTGGATAAACTTGTTTCCGAAACTGGAGATGTCACGTCGGTTTATATTGAAGGCAGGGGCATGGAATTTTTCCCGGTCGAGGCCGGACAGTTCATGATTGTCCGTTTCTGGGCAAAGGGATTCCGCTGGGAAGCCCATCCGTTTTCAATGTCGATCCGGCCAGACGGCAGGAAGATCCGGCTTTCAATAAAGGCAAGCGGGGACTTTACGAGACGCATTCCCGGGCTGAAGCCCGGAACACCGGTCTTCATCGACGGGCCTCACGGGATCTTCACTTCTGCCAGCTGCAGTTCTTCAAAGGTGCTTCTGATTGCCGGAGGAATAGGTATAACGCCGATCCGTGCGCTGGCCGAGGAAATGTCCGCCGCTGGACGCGATGTGATTCTGATCTATGCGAACCGCAGCAGATCTTCGATTGTCTTCGAGAAAGAGTTGGATGAGCTTGTCGAGAAATCAAAAGGCAATCTCAAAATCGTGCATGTTCTGAGCGACGATCCTGAATGGGCCGGTGAAAAGGGGAGGCTGGACAAGGAGAAGATTTCCAGGTTTGTCCCGGATATTCCAGAACGGGAAGTCTTCCTGTGCGGACCGCCGATGATGATGAAACTTGTCAGGGCTTCATTGTCCGAGTTGAATGTGCCGAAGGCGAGGATCCATTTCGAGAAGTTCGCGCTGTGAGCAGAAAAGTTATGGAATTTGATCACGTTCGTAGTCAATCCATTTTTGGCTGTTCTTCATGGGACCTGGAAAACAGGAAGAACGCGCAAACATGCGCTACTACCAACGAAATCATGCACAGCTAATTTATGATTCCAACATCCTCTTCCGGAGGGCTGCATCTGCGTCACTCTGCCGGCGCGTTCCTTTTCCGATAAATCCAGCTCACTGTGCATAGCTGTGCATGACGCTGGACAGCTTCGGCCAGAGGTTGACCAGGAAGAAGGTGGTGACAAGGGCGAGGAAGGCAAGCGCCTGGACAAGTCCGGCATAGTTCCGGAGTTCCTTCTTCGTAAGGCAGTGGAAGTATACGAGGTAGAGAGTCCAGGTTATCAGGGACCAGGTTTCCTTCCTGTCCCATGACCAGTACGTTCCCCACGCCTCCTCAGCCCAGAGGGCGCCGGAGAGCATTCCGAAAGTCATGAAAGGGAAAGCGATTCCAAGGATTCCGTAGATAGCCTTTTCATATCGGTTGTCGTTGGACTTTCCCGTCTTCTTCTTTATTTTTCCAACCACGTACATTGCGAAGGCTACTGCCGCCAGGGCATAGGATATCATATAGCTTGTCACATGGGGGACAAACCATGGAGACTGAAGTGCGGGCATGCGCTTCCAGGTTATGTCGGGGGACATGAAAAAAGCGCCAATCAGGGAAAGGCCCGACACTGCGGCGAAATATACTCCGGTCCATCCAAGTCCGTCCCTGCGGCTAAGGAAAAGGTATAACGGGAGGAAGCATATTGCGAGAAAGACCTGGACCTGGTACATGTTTCCGAATGGAGGAGCGGCAGCCTCGATCCAGTTTATCATCAATATTGAGATGCTTCCCAGCCATCCTGTTACAAAGAAGGCTATCCCGTACTTCCCGCGGTTCATCCCGTAAAGCACGCTTGAAAGGAAATAGGCCGAAATCGATACCGCAAGCAGGATTTTAATTATTGCAAGACTTGTCATCTTCGAACCTCTCTTTCCTTTTGAAGCAGCTGATGAAAGTGCCTGCCATCAGCACCCATATTCCTGCGATCACTGTTCCGCGTCCGGCATCATTCTTTGCCGACAGTTGTACATACGGCTTCTTGTCGTTGCCGAAAGACACCAGGTAAAGGCGCCAGCCATTATAGGATACGGGACGGTTGACTTTCAGCTGGCACATGAACTCGCTGCCGTTTTTTGGGACAATGCGTATTTTCGCCTCGAAATCCTTGGGCACGGGATTTTCGCGCAGCAGCGCGCAGCCGTTTTCAAGGTCAAACCTGTCCGTCCATTTTCCTGTTTTCTCATCTAACAAGCTGGTGACCGGCAAAGATCCCCATTTCCCAAAATCAAGAACAGTGGCTTTTTCAGTGCTGAAGGTTTCATGCCTCCTATGTCCGCCTTCCTTCGACTTGTCGGGAATGAAGAAGGTATAGTCCGGCTTGTAATAGTCGGCTTTGAAGTCCGCTACGGAAAAACTGAAGCCCAGTTCCCATCTCCCGTTGTTGGGAGCGGGTATCTTGTCAACGAGCATGGCGGACATTACCGGCATGTTGAACTGGGTGTTTTTCCCATACAGGAAGCTTATGAATGCGCCGGAAAGTATTATCACCGCCCCGAGGTGGGATGCCAGGAAATATGGATTTCTTATATTCTTCCAGCAGCAGTACAGGCTGAGGGTTGAAATTATACCGAGAAGGGCGATGAAGACCGGGGATCTGAAGATCACGGCGGAATCCCCGCCCGGACAAGGCAGGGCGCCGGCAAGAAGGAACAGCAGTGCCGCTGCAAAAATGATGATTGTGAAATACATCAGGAATCCCTTTCCCTTAAAATATAATTTTATTTGAAATCAAATAAAATAGCTCATGCTGGTTTTCTTTAGCTCTCTTATTGAACAGAAAAGCTGTCCGCCTTCCAGATCGTTCTCCTTCGATATGGTGCTGAATACCGAGTACAGGTCATTCCAGCTGCCGGCATGGATCATGGCATACAGGTTGAACGGGAACCTGTCGTCCATCGCTCTCTGATAGCAATGTGTTATGGCGGGATAGCCTGCCAGTGTCCGTCCTTTCTCCTCGATTTTCTCTTCAGATACGTTCCACACGCACATTCCGTTCGCCTTGAATCCGACGTTCAGGTGGTTTAGAAGGAGGCCGATCCTTTTCAGGACGCCGGAGTCGCGCCAGCCGCGCAGCATTTCGAGAAGCTCGTCGGCGCCGATTCCCAGACGGGCTGCGGGATCCGCATAAAAATCGCTCTTTACCGGCATGTTTCCCTGGAGAAGCCGTATGGCGGACTTTTCATTTTCAGAAAAAACCCGGTGTTCCTGCTTCGCAGCCTTATGGACTTCCGTCTTTCCATTGCTTGGGCCGTTCTTCTTCAACTGTTTCAGATCGAAGATGACATCGGTCTTGAACATCCGCTGCGTCGGCAGGTTCAGGAGGAGTCCGCCCCGGTTCATCTCTTCGATTTTTGCGAATTCGTCTTTGAAGTTTTCCGCCGGTGCTCCGAAAGTGAACCACAGTTTCGGATAATTGCTGCCGCCGGGGGAGCCGGGGAGTCCCTGTTTCAATTCAGCGGGCCAGCCACGTTCGTAGCAGTGCGTCACTCCGTGAAGCGACCGGACATGGCGTATGAACCCCTCTTCCATCTCAGGAAGCGGGGATGCGGCGCACAAGGTTGTCGAATATCCAAGTTTCCTGCCATCGAAAATGCCTCCAATCCTCCTGGCATCACCCTTTGAAAAGGACTTTGTAATAAATGAGATTATCTGGTCTTCCTCCATTCCAAGCTCCTTCGCCATGGCGTGGAATGGCCGGCGTTCCAGGGGAATTCCCTTCTGGAGGCGCAGTATGAGCTCATTTCTGGAGGTTTCCCCGATCTGGTCGGTGTTCAGAGAGGCGCGTGGTACATGTGAACAGGTCGGATCCGAGGCCAGTATGTCTCCGCTTGCCGCATACGCCCTGGCGCGGCATCCGCCGCAGACCATGCGGAATTCGCAGACGCTGCATCTGCCCTCATAAAGATCCGGTTCCCGGAGCGTCCGGAAAACCCCCGATTCCAGATAGAGTTTTCCGAAATCGAAATCTGCCTTCCTGAGATCCCCGCATGGTATGTCCAGGAATCCGCATGGCTGCAATATTCCACGGTGCGACACGAAGACGAACCCCCCTCCGGCCAAACAGCCTCCTTCCGGCGCTGAAGTTCCTCCAATACCATGCGAAATTCGCGCAAAATGCGGTGCGCATGTCGTCTTGACCCTGATTCTGCGTCTGGAGCGCTCTTCGGCAATCCAGAGCAGGGCCTTCTCATATTCGGATGTAGGCAGCAGTTCCGCATCCAGTTCCTTCCCGCGGCCTGTAGGCACGAGGAAGAAGAAATCAACGGCGGCGGCTCCAATCTTTTCTGCAAGATCCAGGATTTGAGGAAGCTGGTCTACATTGAGCCTGCTGACCGTCGTGTTTATCTGGAAGTGCATGCCGGACTCCCTGGCGCAGCGTATGCCGGCCAGGCTCTTTTCAAATGCGCCGGGACTTCCCCTGAAGGCATCGTGCGTGGAGGCGTCGGCGCCATCAAGGCTTATGCTCAACGCCTTTATTCCGGATGATTTTATCTTTTCCATGCTTTCAGCATTGAGGAGATGTCCGCAGGGAGCCATGACCACCCGGAGACCCTTGCTGGTGGCATAGGAGGCTAGTTCATAGATGTCCGGACGTGTCATCGGCTCTCCGCCGGTGAGTATGATCATGGGTTTTGCGAATTTCGCAATTCCATCGATGAGGCGGAAACCCTCTTCGGTGCTGAGTTCGCCGCCGGGCCGGGAGCCACCTGCCGAAGCCCTGCAGTGTATGCAGTTCAAGGTGCACTTCCTGGTTGTTTCCCACGCCACAACATGGAGATGCGGCAGTTTATTTCCCATTGAATTCAGCATTGTCCCCTCGGTTTTCCGTAAGCATCCTTCAAATTTCAGCTTTTCAACTTTGTATTTCCTCGTCTGTGAGGTAGCAGGCCGGATCAGGGGCCCAGATATCGCCGGTGGCCGCCTCGGCCCTGGCCCGGAAATTGCCTCCGCATATGTCGAGGAACCGGCATCCCGCGCACCGGCCGGTGACATATTTCTTCTTCTCCTTGAGCTGCATCAGGAAGCTGTTGTTCTTGTCGGTCCATATTTCTCCGAACGGCTTGTCGCGGACATTTCCAAGAAGCTTGTTCCGCCAGAACTGGTCGGGATGCACCGCGCCGTCCCAACTGACGCATGCCACGCCAAGTCCGCTGCTGTTCCCGCCGTTCATGTCGAGAAGATCCAGTATTTCGGCGGCCCTGGGATTGTCCTCACGGAGCATCTTCAGGTAGAGATATGGACCGTCGCAGTGGTTGTCGACGGTAAGGACTTCGGTCTTCATTCCTGAGGCGTAGAGTTTTTTTGTCTCTTCTATTATGGTGTCCATCAGGGCGCGTGCCTGCTTGTGGTCCAGATCCCCTTCCGCAATTTCGGCGCCACGGCCCGTATAGACCAGGTGATAGATGCAGATTCTTGGGATCCTCTCTTCTTGTATGAGTTTGAAAATGCCTGGAACTTCATCCAGGTTTTCACGGCAGACAGTGAAGCGGAGGCCGACCTTGAGACCTGCGCCCATGCAGGCCCTTATGCCATTCATCGCTTCGTCGAAGGCGCCTTTGCGGCCACGGAAACGGTCATGCACTTCCCGGAGCCCGTCAAGGCTGATCCCGACATATGAGAGGCCGATCTTCTTGAGCTTTTCAGCGAGCTTCCTGTCTATCAGTGTCCCGTTAGTTGATATTACTGCGCGGAGGCCCCTGGAAACAGCATATGCGGCGAGTTCCGGCAGGTCCGGCCTAGTCAGGGGTTCCCCGCCTGAGAACAATATGACCGGGCATCCGAAAGTGGAAAGATCATCTATAAGCTTTTTCCCTTCTTCCGTAGTCAGTTCGGTTCCTGACGGCCCGGATGTGGCGGCGTAGCAGTGCTTGCAGACAAGATTGCATTTCCTGGTGACGTTCCATATGACTACAGGCTTCTTATCTTTGGAAAACTGGAGCAGATGCGAAGGAAGACGGGACGAATCCCTTCCATAGCGCAAGGCGTCGGATGCCTCGACCTGGCCCATATAAAGTTTTGATACGCCTATCATTCCTGAGGATCCTTGAAAATATTAAGATATTTTTTGAAATAACATCAACATATAATAGTTAATATAGACTCCATGTCCAGTGACGGCATGGGTATAAACCCTACCATCACATGGGTAATAACCCTACTACTGCACCATCTTTATTAATATCACAGATATAGAGATAAACGATTATTATTAGACGGATATGGATATGCTGATTTTTCTACATGTTTTATCACATTTAGCGCAGGCGTGTAATTTTAAGGTAGGGTTTTACCCCATGCCAAGGTAGGGTTTATTCTAATTGATAAATGCAATTTATTCCTTTATTATAGAAGGAGTGTCGATGAAGTATTTTTGCGGCCGATGGTTTCTGTATGCTTTTTCATGTTTAAAATACAAATATAAGGAGGGGGCTTTATGAAAATCAATACGAGTCAAAAGAGTGGAATGATCGGTTTGAGAAGTTGGGTGTTCGCCTCCTGCATGTCAATGCTGGTTCTGGCGCTTGCCTCTCCGGCTGATGCACAGACCCAGACAAGGAACGGAAGCGTGCTTGGCTGGAACAATCTGGGAATGCACTGCGCCGACGGCGATTTCTCGGTGTTCAGTATCCTCCCTCCTTATAACACAGTCATTTCGCAGGTGATCGATGTAAATGGAAACCTGATCACCAACCAGAGCGGTGTAGGAGTCACCTACATGGCTGTTGCGGATCCGAACGGTTCCATAAACAAGACATCTGACGGAAAGACCAATTTCTGGGATCATGTGCAGTCTCTTTTCGGAGTCTCCCTGGCTGTGGATGTCGGACTGCCTGTTCCAGGACCTAATTCCTTCTCCATGCCTGGAGCCGCCAATGCTCCGAAATCGATGGCTTATGAGCAGACTTATGACTGGACAATAGCATACGGTATTCCAATAGTAGCCACAGACGATGCAGGAAACATCAATAACTATCCACTGATGAGATTGACAGGTAAGAACGGCAGCACTGTAATTGCGACCAGGGATGTTGTGCTTCCGGTTTCCACCGAGATCAACTGCAATGCCTGCCATGGCTCGGGCTCCTCGCCAAATGCCCAGCCCGCCGATGGATGGGTCAACCTTCCTGAAGTTGAAAGGGACTTCCGCCTGAACGTCCTGCGCCTGCACGATGACCGGCAGCTTGGAACTCCTGCATTTGCAACTGCGCTGGCGAACGCCAACATGGATCCTGCCGGACTGTATGCGACCGTCGTTGCCGGCAACAAAGCTATCCTCTGCGCAAGCTGCCACCTTTCAGAAGCTCTTCCCGGAAGCGGACAGGGAACCATCCCCCCTCTTACAACCTCGGTGCATGCAACGCATTCAAAAGTAATGGATCCCGCAAATGGCCTTACCCTTGACTCTGCCAGCAACCGTACAAGCTGCTACTACTGCCATCCCGGAAAAGAGACGAAGTGCCTGCGCGGCGTCATGGGACGCGCCGTTGCCGCAAACGGTCAGCTTTCGATCCAGTGCCAGAGCTGCCATGGCCCTATGAGCCTTGTCGGATCCGCATCGCGCACAGGCTGGATGGACGAACCGACCTGCCAGGCCTGCCATACAGGAGATGCAGTAACAAACGCAGGACAGATCCGTTATAACAGCGTATTCTCTTCCGGAACCACGACGAGGACGGTGACGAACCAGAGGTTTGCAACCAATCCTAATGCTCCGTCATCGGGATTTTCACTGTACAGATACTCCAGGGGCCATGGCGGATTGTACTGCCAGGCCTGCCACAATTCAACACATGCTGAATTCCCGTCGATCGACGACAATGACAACATCATGAGCATGCAGCAGCAGGGATACATCGGACCAATCGCCGAATGCCAGAGCTGCCATGGAACGGCGCCAAATACAACTAATGGCGGACCTCACGGACTTCATCCCATTGGTCAGAGCTGGGTAAGCGCTCATAAGAATAATTCCGGTTCAGCTTGCAGGGTATGCCATGGTACTGATTACAGGGGCACGGTACTTTCGCGGGCACGTACGGATCGTACACTGAGCGCTTCAGGGACCAAGACGTTCTGGCGCGGATTCCAGATAGGCTGCTACAACTGCCATAACGGACCGAACGGTGATTCTGGTTCCAATACTCCGGCTGTCGTAAAGAATCTCACCGCGACCACGACCGCCGGAAAGTCGGTTGCGATCACATTGCAGGCTACAGACGCCAACAATAATCCGATGACACTCAGGATAGTCTCGCAGCCTGGAAATGGAACGGCGGGCCTGAGCGGTTCCGTGGTCACATACTTCCCTGACGCAGGATTTTCCGGAAATGACATGATGACCTATGCCGCATGGGATGGTTCGACAGACTCCAACCTGGGCACTATCAATATATCAGTAACCGGTGGTGGAGGAGCCGCCTATACGATCACTCCGGCGAATGCAAGTCTGGGAGCTGGCGCCAGCTCCGGAACAGTGGCAGTTGGGACAACTTCCGGAAGTCAATGGACGGCCGTAAGCAATGCTCCTTGGATCACAATAACGTCAGGAGCCAGTGGAACAGGCTCTGGCACTGTGGCATATAGCGCTTCAGCCAACACAGGAACTGCAGTCCGTTCTGGAACAATGACAATAGCAGGACAGTCATTCATAGTGAACCAGGCTTCCTCTGGAACAGCCTGTACCTATGCTATAAATCCTGCGACTGCATCCTATAACTCCACCGCCCATACTGGGACTGTGGCGGTAAGCACCACCGCAGGATGTGCATGGACGGCCAGCAGCGGAGCCACATGGATAACGATCACGTCAGGAGCCAACAGCACCGGATCTGGAACGGTAGCATACGGTATTGCAGCCAATACTACCAATGCTTCACGCACTGGTACAATGACAATTGCCGGACAGCAGTTCACAGTGACCCAGGATGCCTCCGCGGTTGCATGCGTCTACGCTCTCACACCTGCAGGTTCATCGGTTGACGCTACTGCCCATACCGGGACTGTGGCGGTCGGAACCACCGCAGGATGCGCATGGACGGCCACCAGCGGTGTCAATTGGATAACTGTTAATTCGGGAGTAAGCGGTTCAGGACCAGGCAATGTCTCTTATAACATTGCGGCAAATACAGGCACTGCCGCACGCACTGGAACGCTGACAATTGCCGGGAAGGCATTCACGGTGACCCAGGCTGCACCAGCGGTAGCGTGCCTCTACACGCTTACACCTGCAAGCTTGTCGGTCAACGCCAGTGCGCGTACAGGTACGATTGCAGTCGGAACCACTCCGACATGCAAGTGGACAGCCACCAGCGGGGTTCCATGGATAACAATTACCTCCGGTGCCAGCGGAACGGGTTCAGGAAAAGTAGCATACAGAATTGCCGCCAACACAACGACAGTGGGACGTACTGGAACTCTGACAATTGCCGACAAGTCGTTTGCGGTCAATCAGGCCGGCGTAGGATGCACTTATTCGATCAATCCTGTAAGCGCATCACTTGGGGCGTCATCCGGCAAGGGAAGCTTGGCCGTGACAACTGGCGAAGGATGTACATGGACTGTTGTTGACAAAATCTCATGGCTTACCGTAACATCCGGCGCCACCGGCACGGGTTCTGGCAATGTTGAATACAGCTATACTGAAAATACAGGTTCCTCTTCTCGAACCGGAACTCTGACGGTAGCAGGCAAGACTTTCAGTGTTACCCAAGTCGGATCCGCCAGCAAGTATACAATCAATCCAATAAGCGCCAAGGTTTCTTCTAGGGGAACCGAAGGTTCTGTGGCTGTCAGCGCCGGTAGGGACTCCCGTTGGAGCGCGAAGAGCAATGTCAGATGGATTGAGATCACTTCCGGATTCACAGGAAAAGGAAATGGAACTGTCAAATACAAGGTGTCAAGGAACGAATCAAGCCGTTCGCGTACCGGTACTCTGACCATTGCAGGCCTGACTTTCACCGTGAGCCAGTCGAGTGGCTCAAGCCGTGAAGAAAGTAGCATTGGAGTTGGCAGCGAATTTGGAACTGTGGCATTGAATACAAACCCTGCCAGACAACTGCTTTCTGCAGAACTTATAGTTCAGAACAGTGGAAAAGAAGCGATATCGAAGGTGCCAGCTGTCTATCTATCAGACAATGGTGTCAAGAATGCTTCCGACACATTGCTGTGGAAGCAGCCCGTAAAGGATATAGCTCCTGGAGAAAGCGTGACTAGGAAATTCACGATATCCTTGCCGGAAGGCGTAAATGGCAAAGGGAAATACCTTGTTGCCATGACCGGAGATTCAGAAAATGATGCCGTTGTATACGGTCCTATTGAATAATTGACGAGCGTTTCTCTGCCTTAAGTGGAATTGACGCATTGGTAATTGAAGGTCGGGTTTCCTGTCTGATTGTGTAAGGGTCAATATCAGACAGGGAATTCCGGCCTTTCTTTTACATTAAAACGAATAATTTTATTAAACACGGACAAAATCAAAATGTTGAAAACTGCTCGTGGGACGTTTTACCATTCATGTTTGAAGAGATATGTTAAAACATAGGTTTGAAGTAATTTTCTAATAAGGAGAATGTCAATGCCCTTCACTCTGCAGATCGGAGACAAGGCTCCGGATTTCAATCTACCGGCGACTGATGGCAAGAGCTACAGCCTTGCGGATTTCGCAAAAGCCAATGTCCTTGTCGTCTTCTTCACCTGCAACCATTGTCCCTTCGTGACAGGTTCCGACGAAGTCACCCGGAAGACCGTCGAGAAGTTCAAAGGCAGGGGAGTGGCGTTCATCGGAATCAACTCAAACAGCGAGAAGACCCACGAGAACGACAGCTTCTCCCACATGATAGAACGCATGAAGGAGCAGAAGTTCCCCTGGATCTACGCCCGCGACAAGGCGCAGGAGGTAGCAAAGGACTATGGTGCGCTCAGGACCCCTCACTTCTACGTTTTCGACAAGGACCGCAAACTAATCTATACCGGACGCGGAGTTGACAATCCGCGTGAAACTGCGAAGATGACTGTAAACGATCTCGACCGTGCCCTCGAGGAACATCTCGCAGGAAAAAAGATCAGTGTTCCCTTGACCAATCCCATAGGCTGCAATGTCAAATGGGATGGGATGGATGCCCACTGGATGCCGCCTGAGGCATGCGACCTTGTCTTGAAGTAGGGACGGGCTTTAGCCCTGTCTACAATACGCATTCTGGGATACTGGAGGTTGATGTGTGTTTCCTGTCCCGACCTGGGGGAATTGGGCATCTTTTGTTAAAGTATGCCGGTTTCGCCGAAACCGGCACGAGGCTCTTTCGGCGAAAGAGCCATACTTGATTGCATTAAATATGGCTGATACGTCCAGCTTAACGCTTACAAAAATGCATATAGTAGGGACGGGCTTTAGCCTGTCCCATGTATTGCGAGTTAGCTAGACGCGAAAGATGGTACATCCTGAAGGACGTACCTACTTAGTAGGCAATAAAGATGGATCAAAATAGATTTAGAAATATGCGCAGGGATGCTTCGCCGGACTTGGAGGAACTTGCTTCGGCAGGCATCAAATTCATACAAAATAGAATTAACTATGAAAATACGGAGGGGGATGTCATGAATGAGGAAAGAGTCTATGCGGAACCGCAGCGAGGACACGTTTCACTGGGATTTTCTCTCAGGGGAATTTTATTCTTCCTGCCTGTGATTGCGGTTGGCGTCATCATGTTCATTGTCAGCAAAGGAAGGGTTGACAAGGAAATAGCCATCGGAATCCTGTGCGTGGTTGTCTTTGCGATCATATGGGGAATCATCGTATCCGGAATCCGCGTTGCCGCCCAGTGGGAGAGGGGCATCGTGCTCAGGCTCGGGAAATTCATGGACATCAGGGGGCCTGGAATCATGTACATAGTTCCGTATATCGACAATGTACGTTTCGTGGATCTGCGTATTCTTACTCTCAACATTCCGAGCCAGCAGGTCATCACGAAGGACAATGTCCCAGCAAAAATTGACGGAGTCCTCTTCTTCAATGTGGCGGATGTCAAAAAGGCGATACTGGAAATCCAGGATTTCAGGTTCGCGATCGCCCAGTATGCGCAGGCCACCTTGCGCGACGTGGTCGGAGGACTTTCCCTCGATGAGCTCCTCTCGGAACGCGAACAGATCCAGAAGAAGATCTGCGAGGTTGTCGAGGAACGCGTCAAGGACTGGGGGCTGCATCTCGATTCGATACGTCTCCAGGACATTGAAATGCCTGAAGATCTGAAGAGGATCATGTCGCGTCAGGCTTCGGCCGAACGCGAAAAACGCGCCACCATCACGAAGGCCGAAGGTGACAAGATCGCCGCAGTCAACCTCGCCGCCGCCGCCTTGATAATGGAACAGACTCCAGGAGCCATGAAGCTGAGAACCCTGCAGACCATCGACGGCCTCGGTGCCGGACCTGCAAACACGGTCGTAATGTTTCCGATGGATTTAAGCGAGAATATCAAGAAGATCGTAGATTCCGTCGTCAAGAAGGACGGGAATGTGAAGACGCTGTGATAAGTAGGTGCGTGTCCTGGTCGCCTATGGTGCCGCCGCAGGCGGGTAAACTTCAGCATGTAACATCTTAATGTCTAAGAATGGGACAGGCTAAATCCCGTCCCTACTGCAGATAATCCGGTGCATCTTCGCCCAGAGTCATCAGCACGGAAACGCCGTAGCGCTTATACTCGGGAATCTTGATCAGTTTTACTTTTGACACATCGGGCACCTGCCAGAAGGAGCGGAGCTCTGCCGGAGTACCAGGAACGCTGACATATGAGATGTCGTCGATCGCAATTGTCCCGTGTCCCGTACCGAAGGGGGCGAGGACGCCTATGGCTGAAATATTCTCGGCTGCGAGAGGGAGTTGCTTTAGCTGCATGTCCTTGCAGTCGCCCTGGCCATAGACGCATATGAAGTCGGCAAACGGCACTATTGAAGAAGTCCATTCTCCGGCCGGCATATGCCTGCGTGCAAAATAGAATCCGAACGAGCCTGCCTGGCGTATGTCGGGCACGTTGATGCTCTTGCTCCTCTCGGTGGTCAGGAGAAAGTCATGCTTCGCACCCGGCCCCGTGTATCCGCTATCCTTGAACGCCTGCTTAAGCTCGTCCGTGGCCTCGATGTCATGCCATGGGAAATCGCCACCCTTGGGGGAGACGAATATTATGAAGTCGACCGCATGCGCCTTCTTCCCTCCTGATTCAATGACATATGTATTCCCCTTTGAGATAGACGAATAGTCCGGCTTAAGCGTGAATTTGAAAGCGTTGGCCTTGGCGTCGGCCTGTGTCCTGATGGTCACTATCTGCCCTTCCTCGGCCCACGTGCATTCCGCCTGCAGCGCCTTGCGTCCGTCCACTCCCGCCACCAGGCTGTAGCGCGGCGCCGGATAAAGCGTTCCCTCCTGCTGGACGAACGGGGACGATTTCTTCATGTAGTCCGGCAGTGCCCGGGCTTCCGGATCTGCCTTCCTGCGGTATCCGAACTCGAAAGGCTTGGAGATGGAGTATCCGTGCGCGACCGAAAGGACATTCCCGAGGTCCTTTTCAGTCTTGAAGGATGCTATGGTTGAAATTTCCTTCACGTCATTGGCCGCGAACTTCGGGAAAGCCCTGCCTTCCCCTTTCGCCACCAGTTCGACCTGGTCGATGAACAGCTCGGTCTCAGTTTCCGTATGCAGCTTCTCAGGCAATGCGAAGATATAGAGATAGACTGGCTCCTGTACCCAGCGGGTGTAATAGACAACTGGCAGTCCTGTTGTGAAATTCGCCCTTCTGAAGTTCCTCATAAGCGGCTGGTTGAGGGAGAACTCGACCGTCTGCCAGGCGTCACCCTTCACAGGCTCGACCAGCTTCGGATCGCAGAAGACGTCCGAGTTGCCGATCTGGCTGACGGGTCCCCCTGGAGCGAGAATTGCGCGGCCGGACAGGATTTTCACCTTCATCCTGATGGCATCGGCCTCAGGTGGCAGGTAAGGGCCGGACAATATCGATACCTGTGCGTTTTCCAGAGTTGCGTTCTGTTTGCCGTCCCAGCCCTTCCATTTCCAGTCAAATCCCTTGGGCACGGTGACATGAAGGCAGCCTTTCCCAATGTCCGTCTTGTCCGACGCCTCAACCTTGATAGCAGTAGGCTGGTTGCTCCTCGCGCCGCCGGGTGACTCGAAATCCTGCAGCACCTTGATTACCTTGCCGTCTGCCATTGCGGCAATAGGTGTCAATAGGAACATGGCTGAAAGAAGCAGGGCGGATCTTGTCTTCATGGAATCCTCCGATAAATATAAGTATTTAGACAGGATTACAGGATTTCATAGACCAGCAAGATAATCCAATAGTAAAAAGGTATCAAGCGGTTGCGATTAAAAATAGGAAATGGAGAAATACTCCTCATCAGTACTCCGCCAACTGGCCATATTTTGTTAAAGTATGCCGGTTTCGCCGAAACCGGCACGAGGCTCTTTCGGCGAAAGAGCCATACTTGATTGCGTAAATTAAGCTGACATGCCCAGCTTAACGGGTACTCAAAAATGTAAGCATTTAGCTGGGTGAAGTGAGGCGGTTTTGCCTAGAAAGTATGTCGGGTTTTAACCCGACACTTGGTTGGCGGTTTAAAAACCGCCCTACTTATGCGGCTAAGATACCAGCTTAACGCTTACTTAACGGGTACTCAAAAATCACCATACATTTACGACAACTGTATCCATAGGTCTTTCACAGTGCGCCCCACCGCAGGAGATGGTAAATAACAAATTAGTGCAGGCACGAATAGATGCAAGAATCCATAGACTTCCGATGAAACAAGACGTCATTTCAAGTTTCTTTTGCCAAATGGAATAAAATGTGAAGAACCATAAAATAAATATCAGGAGACTCAGTCCATCAAATGAATGTTTGTAATATAATAGAAAATAATTCATTTATGTATGCCAACTCATTATTATACTGATTTGTGCTTTTTACTGGTATTTAACAACATAGGTTATTCGTTCGTAGTAGCGCATGTTTGCGCGTTCTTAAAGTAGGGACGGGCTTTAGCCTGTCCCATTCTTAGATATTAAGATGGTACATGCTGAAGCACGTACCTACTTAACGCGCAAACATGCGCTACTACGAACAAATGCACCCTTACTTCAAGATTCGTAATTCGATTGTTCGATATTCGGTTGTTCCCTCATCCTTTCCGTCCCCGGTAGTGTGTCGGAGGCTTGCCGGTGCGTTCCTTGAACTGTTTGCTGAAGGCATAGACATTCCGGTATCCCAGCAGTTCAGCGACCTGGCTGATATTATGGGTGGAGAACTGCAGAAGTCCGCGTGCCGCTTCGATGCGGCTGTCGACGATGTAGTCACCGGGTGTCATGCCCTTGTGGCGCCTGAACACGCGGATGAAATGGTCGATGCACATGGACGATTTGGCCGCAAGCTGCGGAATGCGGAACTTGCGTCCGGGATTTTCGCGGATGTTCCGGCATATCAGATCTATCAGCTCCGCATGTTCAAGATCTATGCCCTGCAAAGTACGGATACGGCTGTCCTGTTGCTCGACTTCGTTCAACGCCGACTGGAGCCATTGGACTGGCTGTGGTCCATCTGGAGCTTCCTGGTAAGCCTCGATCAGACGGTCCATCAGGGATTCGAAAAAAACGGTTTCAGGAAGAAACCTGTGCCGCTGCGGAATTCGCACTTTCCCGGGATCCAGCCGCCGGCCTCTGGCGTCAAAGTAGTCGTAGCAGCACCAGGAGACGACCACGGGATCTTCCCTTACGGAAGTTCCCAAATGCTCCTCCCATGAACGTAGCAGGAAGCAGTCGCCCCGGCGCAGTTCGAATGGTCCCCCTGGAGTTTCGAGAAGCCCCCGTCCCTTCGCCACGTACCAGAGATTGTAGCCGAGACGGATGTCGCCTGACTGCAGACGGCTGTCCCAGTGCCAGTTTGCGCCGCAGTATGTCTTGTGCGCGGTCCGGATGATTATGTGTGGGTCCATGAAACACCTTGGATTATTGGATGGCTGGATGAATGGATGCTTGGGTACCCGGAATGGAAAATGAGAAGAATGCGCAAACATGCGCTATTGCAAGCAAAATTCACTTGTCCATCTTTGCTCCTGGGATTTCTTTCAAAAACCCATTCATCCATCAATCCAACCATCCATTCTTCACTTCCATAAGTCGATAAAATATAACAAAATGTCGATAATGGAAATACCAACTAGGATAATTCCCAGTAATATTATGGCTGTTTAATATGGAGCGCTGGCGTCCCGCCGGCAATTTAAAGCCAACAGGATGTTGGCGCAATATATATCGTAATATGATAAAGATAAGTAGGGACGGGCTTTAGCCTGTCCCATGAATTAAGGATGGTACATGCTAAAGCACGTACCTGCTTGTTTGGAAAATTTCCAACTAACTGAGAGGAGCAACCCATGAAAGCAATGACCACCCGCGAACGGATGAAGCGCATGTACGAACACCGAGATGCAGACTGCATACCCGTAACGGATTCGCCATGGAAGGCGACCGTCGACCGCTGGCACCGGGAGGGTATGCCGGTGGATGTAAGCTATGACGAGTTTTTCGGTCTTGACAAGTTTGCCAGCATCGGTGCCGACAACAGTCCGCGGTATCCGGTGAAAGTCCTGGAGGAAACGGAGGAATCCGTCACGCGCACCACGAGCTGGGGGCAGACTATCAAGGATTGGACGAGTCATGGCGGCGTTCCGGAATTCCTGGACTGCAAGATATGCACGCCTGACGCCTGGAAGGAAGCCAAGGAGAGGATGACTCCCACCCGCGACCGCATCAACTGGGATCACCTTGCAAAGAATTATCCGAAATGGAGGGAGGAGGGGCGCTGGATCAACGCCGGTTTCTGGTTCGGTTTCGATATTACGCATTCCTGGATCACCGGCACGGAAACGCTTCTTATCGCAATGGTAACGGATCCAGAATGGGTGACGGACATGTTCAACCGCCAGTTGGAAGTCGACATCGCACTGTTCGACATGGTGTGGGAGGCCGGATACACATTTGACGCGATACGCTGGCCGGACGACATGGGATACAAGTACAACCAGTTCTTCTCCGTGGACACCTACCGCCAGCTGCTCAAGCCCTACCACCAGCGCGCCATCGAGTGGGCCCATGCCAAAGGGATCAGGGCGGAACTCCATTCCTGCGGAGACATACGCCCGCTGGTGCCCGAATTGGTCGGCATGGGACTTGATGCGCTGAATCCGCTCGAAGTTAAAGCAGGCATGGACCCTCTCGCACTCAAATCCGAATACGGAGACAAGCTTGTCATGCACGGAGGCCTGAACGCGCTTCTCTATAATGAGCCGGAAAAGCTATGGACGGAAATGCGCCGCGTTATTCCTGTATTGAAAAAGAACGGAGGATTCGTTATCAGCAGCGACCATTCGGTGCCGGACTGCGTATCTCTCGAGATGTTCCGCGAATTTGTACGGCTGTCCAGGGAGCTTGGAAAGTAGGGACGGGCTTTAGCCTGTACAATTCTTATAATCAAGATGGTACATGCTGAAGCACGTACCTACTTGAAGAATAAAAATGAACAGACTCTTTTTAAGAGGGCTTTATGTCGGCAAAGCTTCATTTTCTTCTGGACTGATATTGCGTGGAGACTCTGTATCTTTATTTTTGGCTTCGCCGTTGCTGTCCGCCAAATCCAAATTATGCCGTTTTTCCTTTAGTTCCTGGCTTAGGGCTCCAATTTTTTCAAGCGCCTGTGCGGCATACAGTCGGACATAGTAATCTTTGTTTCCTATCAATTTTACAAGATGGGGGACGGATTCCGAAGCTTCGGGTCCGATATCGCCTAGTGCCTTTGCGGCTTTTGCGAGGACGCTGGTCTGGCTGTCTCCTAAATCAAGAATATAGCGTTTCACTTTGATGTCCACGGTCAAAGCCTCATATTTTTCCAGCAATGAAGCGGCAAATCTGCGGACATTGCTGTTTCCATCCCCTAGTTTCTTTATAAGTTCCGGGATGGCCACCGTACCAATGTTGCTGAGTTCCTCCTTGGCCCTTTCGCTAATGTCGATTTGACTGTCCCCCAAATCAGCTATATAACGTTTCACCCTGATCTCAACGGTCATGGCACCGTATTTTTCCAGGGCGTTGAAGGCATTTTCGCGAACCTGGCAGCTGCTGTCTTCAATTGCCTTCTTAAGGGCCGGAACAGCTTCCCGGCTTGCTCCATTCCTGCCAAGGACTTCAGCCGCGCTCGCCCTGACACCGCTGTTTCCGTCATCCAGCGCCTTTACCAGGGCGGTGAAAACTTCCGGTGTTGCCGGCAGGGTCTTGCCGAAGACTTCTACGATGTTCCTGCGAACTTCTTCCTCCTTGTCCCTCATTGATTTTAAAATTAGAGTGATTGCGTCCGGCGGTACGGATCTGAACTCGTTCAGGGCTTCAGCGGCGCTTATCCGGATATCATTGTTCTTGTTTTCCAGCATTTTTATCAAAAACGGTATGGATGAATTTCCAATCCTTGCAAGAGCTTCCCCGGCCAGGACACGTCTTTTTTCATCCTGGGGATTATGCAGTTCGCGGATATACCAGTTCAACGGGAACAAGAGTCTCCAGACCACGGGCACGGCCAGCCATCCAGCAAAAAACAGGAGCAGGCAAACACATATCCCGGTAAATACTGCAAGGATTGGATGCGAGAAGGTTAGATAGCTCACATTATCCTTTGCAGTCATAACTCCAAGTTTCTTGAGGGCTTCCGCGGTTTTTGCACGGACAGCCGGATCAGCATCCTTTAACGCCTCCATCAGCGATGGAGCTGCACTTTTGGCCGCAGGTCCGATCCTGCCAAGGGACTTCGCCGCTTCAGCCCGGATACTGCTGTCGCTGTCGGTCAATGCTTTTGCGAGGGCTGGAACTGCGCTTTTGGCTTCAGATCCGATATTTCCCAGGGCCTTTATGGCCGTATCGCATATTTCCCTGTCTCCCATCTCATTTATTATCGAAGGTACCACTTCCGGCGTCACGGAGCCGATCTTGCCGAGCGCTTCCACCGCCTTGATGCGGACGACGCTTTTGCCGTATTTCAAGTCAAAAATATACCTTTGCGCCTTGAGGGATACTGTCAGAGAACCTGCTTTTTCAAGGAATTCCGCCGAGTCTTTGCGGACAATGTAATCGCTGTCGCCCAATGCCGATATGACGGCGGGCATGACCTCAGGAATTATCGGTCCAATCTTATCAAGTGCTTCTATGGCGCTTATACGAATATCGCCGCTGCAATTGCTATCGCCCAGATCCCGGATATATCGCCTCGCCTTGAGTTCCGCAGTCATTGAACCACGCTTTTCGAGAGATTCTACGGCACTCTTCCTGACATTGCTGTCACTGTCCGTTAACGCATTTATGAGGGATGGTACAATTTCGGGTGTTGAAATTCTGATTCTGCCTAATGCGTCTGCGGCCCCTTTGCGGATATAGCTGTCCTTGTCCGACAGGGCTTTTATTATGAATGGTACTGCCGGCTCCCCGATCTTATCCAGTGATTCCACGGTGCTCTTACGGACATAGCTGTCCCTGTCCATCAGCAATTTTATGAGTGCAGGCAGGATTTCCGGTCTTATATTTCCGATATTGCCTAATGCGTCCACGGCCCCTTTTCGGGCGCTGCTGTTTACATCCGTCAATGCTTCTATCAATGAAGGGACGGACGGTTCACCTATTTTGCTGAGTGTTTCTACGGCATGGGAACGGACCTTGTCCTCCTTGCTTCCCAATGCCTTTATAAGGGAGGGGACATCTTCCGTATCCAGTGGACTTGATTTGGTGGGTGCGATAAACGGTTTAAAATCCGGTTTTGCGCCAAGCAGAAGTGGATTGATAAAAATTGATACAAATACCAGTATTGCCGGTATCCCGATATGTATTTTTAATTTCATAAGGGTGAAAATATCCTTATGCAGACACCCCCCCTTTTCTGCTATTTTAAACAGTTTTAACGAGCATAAAATATGCCAGTCCAGCGTTTTTTTCTACTCAATATGCAACATACTTTGAAGGAACGTCCTTGCCGTTGACTTTCACGGAATAGTCCTTGCCCTTGCGTGTGATCTCGATATTGTATTTCCTTCCCCTGATCTCCCTCTGGATGCTGGCATTATTCCAACCTGAAGGAAGGCAGGGATCAACATGGAATCCGTCGAAGTCGGGCTTGAACCCGAGGAAATATTCGACCACCGCCCTGAACATCCATCCGGCCGTCCCTGTGATCCATCCGCTGATGGATTCGCCGGCGCGCCCGTTGTCAGGACCAAGATACTGGTTCGTGAATGCATAAGGTTCCGCACCGGAAACGGAGGAGGGGTGCTTCGGACTGTCGGGCATCACCTTCAGAAAGCTCGCAAGCGCCTTGTCCGCGCGTTTCGCGTGCAGGTCGGAGACGATCTTGAACGATGTGCCATGGCAGTAGGGCGTGCCGTTCTCGTACATTCCCGGAAGCAGCATCGTGACGCGTCCCACGTTCCTGTCCTTTTCCGTGAACGACGGAGTGAGAGTCAGCGAACCGTGTTCCGATTCCAGTATATTGTCGATGGCCTTCAGGCATTTCTCATAGCGTTCTCCCTTGGCGAGATTGGAGAGGACCGCCCAGGTCTGCGAGTTGAGGAATATTTTCCCTTCCTTGTTCTTGTGCGAGCCGACAGGATTTCCGAAGTCGCTGTATCCGGCGAGATACCAGTTGCCGTCCCAGCCGTGCTTCTGTATCGCATTCTCTATTTTCTCACGGCGTCTGATCATTTCTGCGAGAAGCTTCTTGTCATCGCTCCTCTTCCTCTCAAGGAAATCAATGAATACGTTCAAGGCGTAGAAAAGTCCGATTGAAGTCCAGACGCTTTCGCCGATCCCGTCCTTTCCCATCCAGTTCAGAGAGTCGTTCCAGTCGCCGCAGTGCGCCTTGACAAGCCCGTGCTTGCCGGTGTCCTCGCTGAGATGCCTCAGGGAAAGAACGACATGATCAAATACTGTCGCGGACCCATTGTCGAAGAACTTTACATCTTCCTTCAGGATACCGTAGTCGCCGGTTTCCTTCAGATATGCGATGACTGTCAGGACTATCCATACCGGACCATCGGAATAATGGTGCGCCTGGACAGGCATCCACCCGCGGATCCCGTGTCCGTCCGCGCACTGGTGCTCAAGAGTCTCGATGATCTTTTCGCGGGCCAGTTTCGGATTGAATACCGCCATGCCCCAGGCGTCCTGGAGGGTGTCGCGGAAACCGCGCGCCCCGTCGCGCCCGAACTCGGCGCATAGCTGCGTCTGCTGCTTCGACCAGATATTGGTCATCACGTTCATATGTTCGTTGGGCGTCTTTACAAGAACCTTGTTTATCATGCTGTTTTTTGACTGCAGAAGCTTTTCAAATGATTTTTTCCGGTATCCGGAAAAAATAACTTTCTTTATAACTCTTGATTTTTCAGCAAGGGAGCTGAAAAGACCGAGGATAACAGTAATGTTTTTTTCCTGTCCGCCAGCCAGCTTCGCTTCGATCGACATGCAGCCCGCCAGTTCCTCGCACCAGGCCTCCTCGCACGCCATCTTTCCCGTGACGACGGCCTCCGGTGCGCCGATATGCCCGTATGGCCCGAGGAAATGCCGTCTTCCACCGCACCAGCCCTTCACATTCCCATCCGTGGCCACGAACGCGTTGTAGCGGTCGTGGGGACGCTCATCCGAAGTGTTGAAGCTCAGTACGGCCTTGCTCTTCCTGTCATATTCTGATCTGAAATATGAATACTTGCTGCTGAAAGTCGGGTATCCGAGAAGATTCCATTCGACATATGGAATCAGGCTGAGATTGCGTTTTTTTCCAGTATTGTTCTTTATTGAGAACTCCCAGATCTCTACAGGTTCGTCGGGGGCGAGGAAGACTTTGCTGCTGATGGTGATGTCTGCATAGGTGATCTCGTATTTTGAATATCCGAGTCCGACGGTCGCCTGATACTTCGCTCCCCTGGCCTTTGTCGGGAACCAGCCGGTGTTCCAGATCCTGCCGCTGTCATTGTCGCGGACATAGAAATAACGCCGTCCGTCCTTGATGGCGTCCACACGTCCTCTTGGATCATTGTAGAGCATGGTGCGGTCGTTGAAGATTCCCTCGCCGCTGCCGAACTGGTTCACGGCGGTGATGAGGTTGTCGTTCCAGAAGAAGTTGATCTGGGCGCGCGGAGGCTTCGCCGCGTCGGTGATCACATACTCGCGCCCGTCAGCCGAAAAATGCCCGAATGATTTGTCCATTTTCCATATCCTTTTATATAAATTTATCTTGAGAAATTTATATCTTTCACAAATTTTCCGATCCGGATTCCGGCATCCTCGGGCTTCAGCACTGTCCTGCCGTTCACCACGAGATTCTGGATCGTGAGCTTCTCCACCATGCGTTCATCATCGTAGCCGGAGATCTCCGATATCTTTTCCGGACCCGAATAACTTACATCCCTGACCAGCACATTTTCAATTCTTCTTCCTGGCTTTGGATTGTACGATTCGTTTTTGAAGACCCTGATGTTCAGGATCTGCCCGGCCCTGATCTCCTCGATGCGGATGTTTGAGAATGCGACGTTCCTGACGATGTTGCCGTCGCCTGCATTTATAGCCAGCGCTCCATGGTACTGCCCGATGATCTCGTCGTGCAGGAGTATGTCGATGTTGTCGATCAGGATGTTTTCGATGATGTCCCCGTCCTTCTCATGCAGGCCGTGGACGCCGATCAGGACAGGATGTGCGACATCTGCCCAGAGGACTGAATTTTTCACGGAGATGTTCCGCGTGTCGCCGAAGTAGTTCCAGCGGTGCCCGTAGATGGCGATGCAGTCGTCGCTGGTGCGCAGGAAGACGTCGTCGACATCGAGATCCTTTGTTGACATGCAGTCTATCCCGTCGGCCCACACCGAGGAGCTGAACGACTTTATGTCCTTGATCTTAACTTTATCGCATTGTCCCAGGAATATGGTGTAATGGTTGGGATTCAGGAACATGACCCCTTCGATGGTGATGTTCTTTGCGAAAGTCGCACAGACCCCCTGGGAGTTGGGGCGCTTCTGGTCGCTTGGATTTTCAGACATGTAATCGCCCATGTCTATGGTGCCCCTGCCGCAGATCCTGACATCCTCCACCTTGTCGCAGATTATCCCTTTTGTCTTCAGGATTGCGCCGTAGGGGAGATAGAGGGTCTGTCCGCTCTGGAGCTTTAAAAATCCGTCGCCTTCGATCCTGTGGATTCCCGGCTTGTATGATATTACCTTGCCGTCAGCCGGATCTGGAACGTTCTCCTCCATGGGATTCGCGAAGATGTGCAGGTTGTTCAGTGTGTCGCCGTTGAATTCGATTGACAGTTTTACAGGCCTGTCCAGCATGAAGGAAATTTCATTGTCGTTTATTTTAGAATATGGGATCTTGTGCCTGAGCGGGCGGATCCTGGCAGATTCGATTTTATCCTTGAATCCTACTGCGACCTCGGCTTTGCCGGAGAAGTCGAATGACGCGATCGATACGACTCCAGTCTGTCGGAGCCCGATGCGGGCGTTGCAGATGCTGGCCTCGCGCCATTCGCCGCCGGGCACGCGTACCTTCACCGAGAAGTTTTTGACCCTGTCCGACATGAAGGGAGTGCTGGAATTTGAAATATTGTATTCATTTTTCATATAGCCCGGCCCTCTGCCCTCCTCAAGTTTTCCTGCTTCAATGGCGAAGACGCAGAAGATGAGAAGAACTGTTAGAAAAACTTTCATCTTCAAGTGTCTCCCGGCGGATATGCATATTAGACAAGACATATAGATATCAATGGAAAGCATAAAATCAACATTGGAATGTAAGTTACATGATAAAAAGAACAAAAATATATTCTTCAGACGTTGACAATAGGGCCTGTCTAGGATAAACTAGCTGTAACTTACAGTAATAAAGCCGGATGGCATATGAAACCTAGCATATACGACATTGCGAAGATGGCGGGTGTTTCCACGGCCACCGTGTCCCGGGTCCTCAACAACACCGGGCAGATCAGCGCCGGTGCGAGGAGCGCCGTGCTGAAGGCGATGAGGGACGCCGACTATGTCCCCCGTGGAAGCGGCGGCGTGAAACCGAAGAGGGGATTTGGGGATTTATCCGGAAAGGACAGCAGGATAATCGAGCTCGTATTCTGTTTCAGCCATGGCGGCGAGCTGCTGCGCATAGACGACAGGAATATCGAGGTGGAGGAGGTCGACGAACTGCCGCCTGAGGAATTCGTTTCGAACGACAGCTCGTTCTACAGGCCGATAAGCGAAGGGGCCATCGACGAGGCGAGACGTTTCGGATACAAGACGATCATGCACTGCATAAGGAAGGATTCGCTCAACGATCCGGCCTTCATGCAGTCCCTGTACGATGACAATATCTGCGGACTTCTTCTTGCCGGCGAGCAGCCCGACGGCCTTTCCGAGTTCCTCAGGAACTTCAAGCTCCCTGTCGTGCTTGTCGACATGATGGCCGGAAACGGGGCTGTAGAGGTTACCTCCGACAATATGGAGGGTATTTCCCAGGCCTTCGAGCATCTTTATGCGCTTGGACACAGGAAGACAGGGTTCATGCTGGGAGATGAAAGTCTTCCGGCCTACAGGGAGAGATATCTTTCGTTTGCCTATAAAATGGCCGAGAAAGGGCTTAAAACGAGGGAGGACTGGATTTACCGTGGCTCGAACCACGTTGTGGATTCCGTCCAGTGGGGCCAGAAACTGTTCAGGAAAAAAGATATTCCGACCGCATTCCTCTGCACCAACGACTACTGCGCGCTTGGCCTACTGCGCGCCGCAATGAACTCCGGCATAAAAGTACCGAAGGACCTGAGCATTGTTGGATTCGACGACATAGAGACCTCGAACCTCGTCACTCCTCCTCTTACGACAGTGAATGTGCCGAAGACGGAAATAGGAAGATGTTCCGCACGGGAGTTGATTGTCTCCCTGAAGAACGGGAAAAGGCCTCTTGGATCCCCCCAGTGCCGCCTGCGCCTGAGCCCGACGCTTGTCAAACGGGAGTCAACCGCGGCGGTGAGGAAACAGGGAGCGTGACATGGAAAATCTAATAATCGGATGCTGGATACATGATTCCGGATACATGATTCCGAATGCTGGATTCCGGATTAAGAATTCCAATATTCGGAAACCTGCATCAGGTATCAGGCATCCTGGATCAGTATTTACATTGATTGAATTGCTCGTCGTAATTGCCATCATCTCGATCCTCGCCGCGCTTCTGCTTCCCGCCCTGAGCAGGGCGAAGCTGGTGTCGAGGAGCATCCTGTGCATGAACAATATGAAGCAGATCGGCGTCTGGGGGATTTCCTACGGGACCGACTACGACGGCTACCTGCCGTACAACGGCCAGCAATGGCCATGCTCGTTTGAGGGCTATAACGACGGCACCTCCGGATGGAGCGATGTCTCAAAATGCAATTTGACAATATCCGGGAAGACCCAGGATACTGTCATGCACTGCCCCCAGACAAGCGCCGCCATCGGAAACATCCTGACAGGTGGCAGGGGATGCCACTACAGCCTGAATGCCAGGCTCGGGGCCGTGCACAAGCCCAATGCCGTGACAACATGGCCATACCCGCACATGAACAAACTTACCGAAAAGAAATTCTGGTTCGCCGACGGGGCATTGCGGTACCGCCCCAACCCTCCGAAGGAAATAGCCATACAGTCGGCGATGATGTTCGACTACTGGGACAGCAACCCGCTCCAGGACGGCATGAAGATTCCATGGATGTGGTATACCGGCTACTTCAAGGTGACGGGCGCCGGCACTGCGGTTCCATTCGTGCCGCATCCGAACGGAGCTAATTTCGTATTCGGAGACGGACATGCCGAGGCGGTGACATATCTCACGTGGTATCGCATGTCCACCGCCGAAAAGGACGCATTCTATAAGTAGTAAATATTCACTGGAGGATCCGGATCCTCCAGTGAATATTTACAATTTAAAAAAATGGGAGATATGTATGAGAAACTGTTTAAGGAAATGCCTGACTGGCGGAATTGTTCTTTCGGCCATGCTATATGCGGGGATCTCATTTGCGGCCGACGCGCAGAACGGACCGACGCCTTATCCGAAGGATGACAAGGACTGGCCGGGCAAGGGAGTGATCAGGAAGTTCGGTTGGATGGACGACAACCGCAAATGGTTCTGGACCCAGAGGGAGAAGGAACAGGGGGCGGTAGTTTTCGTAGGCGATTCGCTCACCGGGGGCTGGAAGGATATCGGCAAGGCGTTCCCGGGAATGAAAGTCGCAAACCGTGGCATAGGCGGGGATGTCAGCCGCGGAGTCCTTTTCCGTTTCCAGGAGGATGTGCTTGATCTCAGCCCCAGGGCCATTGTGATCACGGTCGGAACGAACGATCTGACGGCCGCCGGGAAGACGGACGACTATGCGTCGAACATTGCGGATATTCTTGCAATGGTTGAAAAGAAGAACCCGGATCTGCCGGTAGTCCTCTGCACGACTCCGCCGAGCGCCAATCCCAAGGCGCCGGTGAAATTATCCGAACGACAGGCGCTCAATGCCGGGATCGTGAAGGCCGCAGAAGGCAGGAAGAATGTGGCAATATGCGATCTTTATGCGGTGATGGCTAATGCCGACGGGACGCCGAAAGGGGAATATTTCGGCGAAGATAAACTGCATATGGTGAAGGCGGGCTATGACAAATGGACCGAGACCATAAAACCAGTCTTTGAAAAACTGGGAATCAAATAGGGAGATATTGGCATCCGGGATCCGGCTTTGAACATCTAATACAGGGACATGGGATTTCCTCTATGGGAAGAATTATATCATTTGTTTTTGCGGCTGCGATGTCCGCAGTTTTATGCGGAAGCGCGACAGCGGGTGATATCACCCTTGCCGAGACCGGAATTGTCTGCGACATGGGTGAGTCTGGAAAATATACTGTCGACCTCCCACGCCTGGAGCGGAATTCGCCTGTCCAGCCGGGTGAAATAAAGGTCGAAGGAAATGTCCTGACCGCTTCATATCCCGCTCCTCTGGAAGGTGCAGGACTCAAGATGACGCTGCTCGAAAACGGCAGGGTGCAGCTGGTGTTCACCGGAGTTCCCGAGGACGTTAAACGATGCATCCTCGCGGGAATTCAGTTCCCCCTGGGGTTTGCAGAAGACGGAACTACTTTCTCCTTTGATGACGAGGCCCAGAAGCCGTTTCCAAAGGAAGTCGTCAAGGAAATTATTTTCCAACACAAGGACAACGCTGGAAAATTCCGCCTGATCCGGGCGAACGGGGACACTCTTTCCATGGTGGCGAAGGCATGGTATGCGATGCAGGACTGCCGTCCATGGGACAAGGACTATTTCACTTTGACGAACGTCATCACGCTTCCCTGCGACAGGCAGGAAGGCGCCACATACACGTCCACAGTCAGCTACTCTGTTGTAATATCAAGAGTAGGAAAGGCGTCGGAAAATGTCCCGAAAATCCTGAAGGCCAAGTTTGATGTCAAGCCTTCAGGCGGGCTGACAGGGACCAAGTTCGGGCTCGATGCCTCAAGGAGCTATGCGTCCGACAGCGCCATCGTCAAATACCTGTGGGATCTTGACGGTGACGGCGAATATGAATCTGCTGGAACCGGAGATTCCAGCAGTTATGCTCCGGAAAAAGCCGGAACATACAGGATCGGACTCAAGATAGTTGATAGCAATAATGCCGAAGCCGTAGTTTCGCGGAACGTGATTGTAGGCGAATCCGTGACCGTGGGAGGAGGGACGCTTTCAACACCTGCCATCGGACCGGATCCGAAGCTGCCCAATGACGGCAGGGGCAGCTGGACTCTTGTTGCGAACTACACTTTTGGAACAGCAAGGGAAGGCACGCTTGACGATCCCACGATCACTGACCGCAGGCTGCTGGTGCAGTACATGCACTGCTATAATCCATTCGGTTCACCTGACTGCAGCGGACAATATTGGGCGAAGACCTGGATCCCTCCTGAAGCTGTGGAAATCGGGGACAACCCCTACAAGATGGACGTTTATTCTCCTGATGCTCCCAACCACGAGATCACCGGCAATGCCGTGCGCTGCTGGGTCAGGAGCCTGGACGGCGAGATGAAGCAGGGGCATTTCAGCTATGGGTATCTGCGTACGAAGTTCAAATGGGCCAATCCTGCGATAACGGGGCAGGACATCTATGCGGAGGTTAAATTCAGAATGGCTCCCAATCCGAACCATCCCGACGACATGCGCTTCTTCTGGCTGGCTTTCTGGAGCAACGACGTCCCATACACCGGGGAAATGGACTGGCTCGAAGGTTTCGGGTATGACAACGGCCCGGGAAACAACAACTTCAAGGCTGAAGGAAATGCCGTCTACCATTCCGACTGGGCGAAGGGAAGCGGAGCCAGGGGATATATCAGTTCCAAGACCTGGACAACCCATACTCCTCCCGGATCCGACCTGAAGAAATGGACGATCTTCGGCGGGCTCCTGTGCAGCGACGGCTTCTGGTCCACATATGCGACCTGCGCTGCAAAACCGGGTGTGCAGTTCGTCCCTAACTATGGTACCTACACGAAGAACACGTTCAAGGACAACTGGCAGTACTATCTCGATGGGACGCATGGCAACCAGAAGGTGAAGAACTGCATGCCTCCGGGAATCAGCAATGAATCCAACATCGATGCGTCATGGTTCCCCTATGCGTACGACTGGGAATACCTCCGCATCTACATGAGGGACAAGAAGGAGAATGAAAAGAATCCATAGATTCAAAAATATAAATACGGGGAGATTTCAGCATGCTACGTGAACTTCGGAGGAAAATTATCGGAGTATTTTGCGCTGTGTCGTTGCTCGGATCCTTCTGTGCAGATGCCGAGACACTCAGTTTGAGCAACGAAGGAATCGTCATCGACAAGGGTGCCGATGGCAAGTTCGAAATCACCTATCCGGTGTTTGTCGACAATGCCAACAAGAACGTCAAGATAATGGACAAGTCCGTCAAGGGCAGCAAGGCGACACTGAAATTCGAAGGCGGCGGACAGATCGATCTGGAACTCAAAGGAGGGGAAGTCCAATGCAGCCCCTCGGATGTTCCGGGGAACATCGCCAAGTTCGGCTGTTCGATGCAGATCAGCAATGAGTACGGCCGCGGCGGTAAATGGATCATCGGCGGAACTGATGAGAAGGAATTCCCGAAGGCGAAACCGGACAAGCCTTTCCTTTTCCAGGGGAACCAGAGCAAGCTCATACTGATAAGCCCCTCCGGTGCGAGGACGGAATTCGCCATCCCTGAATATTCATACCAGCAGCTCCAGGACAACCGCGAGTGGGGCTGGAACATCTACCAGTGGCATTTCTGGACGCCGTTCAACAAGGACAACCCGAACTTCGCGATAAGGGTAGGAGGCGCCGCCGCCCCGGCCCCGGCAGCCGGAACTCCGGTTTTCAGGGTCGACAGGTTCGGCCAGATCGTCAAGGAGAAGATCGTCAACCGCATATCGGGCGAAGATGAGCTCAAGAAGGATGTCGAGGACGAGAAGGCGTACTACGAAAGCCTGAAACCGCCGGTGTTCGACAGGTTCGGCGGTCTTCCTGACAGCGGCGCGAAAATGGGATTGAACAAGACCGGATTCTTCCACGTCGAGAAGAAGGACGGCAAATGGATACTTGTCAATCCCGACGGCAATGCCTTCTTCCATCTCGGAGTCTGCTCATTCGGGCCGGTGAGCTGGACTTATGTGGAAGGGCGCGAATCGACGTTCGAATGGATACCCCCGCACGACAAGACCTATGAGTCCGCATGGAGTCCGGACAAGTGGTGGAATTCCAAGGCTGTCTCATACCAGCTGGCGAACATGATCAGGAAGTATGGCGAGCCGGTCACAATGGCGAATTTCCAGGACAGGATGATTGACCGCGTCAGGAAATGGGGCTTCAATTCCGTCGGAGCATTTTCCGGCGTCGACAGGGAGACCATGACGAAAAAGAACTTCCCTTATGTATCCGCGCTGCCTTCGGCGTCCGGCTGGAACGGGATACAGTCCCTCCCGGATATCCGTGAGACTTTCGATCCCTTCGACGAGAAGACCGTGGCGGAATTCGACAAGCAGTGCAGCAATATAGCGAAAAATGCCGATGATCCGATGCTCATAGGATATTTCATCACCAACGAGCCCACCCATGAGGCGGTGCCGCGCGTGATACCGACTCTCAAGAACGTGCCGGTCAAGAAACGCCTCGTCCAGTTCCTCGAGGAGAAATACAAGACTGTCGACGCCTGCAACAAGGCGTGGAAGATGAACCATCCGGACTTCAAGGCGATGGAAGGGGTCGGCCTCCCGGTGACTACCAAGGAGGCGTCTGAAGACATGCAGGCTTTCACGGCCTTCTTCTTTGAGACCTTGTTCAAGCTGACATATGATACTGTCAAGAAGTACGACAGGAACCACATGATCATCGGCAGCCGCTGGCAGCCAAGCACCGCGAACAACGAACAGCTCTGCAGGATAGCCGGCAAATACACTGATATCGTTTCGGTGAACTACTACACTTATGGTGTCGACAAGGATTACCTTGATCGCATCTACAAGTGGAGCGGTGAGAAGCCGATGTTCCTCAGCGAATTCTACTGGAGCTCGTCTTCGGATTCCGGCGTGGGTCCGTTCAAGGACGTCAACAACCAGCAGGAGCGCGGGCTCGCATACAGGAATTATCTTGAGAACACCGCCTCCCTCGGATACGTCGTCGGAGTCGAATGGTTCACGCTTGTCGATGCCCCGTGCATGGGGGTGTTCTATTCGAAATATGACGGCGAACGGCCGAACTGCGGGCTGATCTCGGTTACCGACCGCCCATGGAAGGACATGCTTGCAGAGATGATGAAGTCGAACTACGAGATCTACAAGCTCGAGTTCGAAGGCAAGAAGCCTTTTGTGTTCGATGATCCGAGATTCAGCAGCAAGGCCGGCGGAAAACAGAAGATCACCGTCGCCAGGACCCCAAGTCCGATGAAGATCGACGGCGAACGCGGCGACTGGCCCGGACTTCCTCCGGAGATGATTTCCGGAAAGAGGCTTGTCGAAGGCGCAAGTGCCGGCGAGGCGGAGGCGAATTTCAGGCTCGCCTATGATGACAGCAATCTCTACATCCATGTCGAAGTCACCGATGCCACACCGATGCAGAACAAGAATACCAAGGATATGCTCTGGAGCGGTGACGGGCTTGAGTTGTTCATCGGTTCCGAAAACATCGAACAGGGCGGGGCTCTCAGGTTTACCGACCGCCAGATCCTCCTCGGTGCAGGCGCGCCCGACGGGAAAGGCCAGGTCTGGTTTGCAAACTCTCCCGAACAGGTCGAATGCAAGATGGCCGTGGTACCGCGCGTCGACGGCAAAGGATATGTGATTGAAGCTGCAATCCCGTTATCGGCACTTGGCTTAAAACCGAAGAAAGGACAGGAGATCCTGTTTGATCTCGCGGTCGACAACAGCGCCGACGGAAAAGGACGGAAGTCCCAGCTCATGTGGAACGGCATCTCCAGGAATTCGAGCGACCGCAGCGCCTGGGGAAGGGCGGTATTTGGGGAGTGAGTGAAAAGTAGGTACGTCCTTTAGGATGTACCATTCTTGAATTCATGGTACAGGCTAAAGCCCGTACCTACTTAAAAAACAACCAATTTTACAGAGGTAAAAAAGTAAGAACAAATGTTGGACATCAAAAAAAGTGGAGTCAATAAAACGGCTCTGAGCCCTTTCGTGGCGCAGGCGGTGGAATTCACTCAGGCTTACAAGGAGCACAAGGATGATCATGTTGCCATTCGCGAGGCGATGTGCCTGAAGGCTCAGTATCCCGCAATATTAAGGGATCTGCGTCCCGAAGATACCATCGCCGGGCGCAGGCCGGAGGATATCATCGTCTATTTCGGGACGATATGGTGGCATTGGTATCCTGAATGGCGAAAAGGAGTTGAGACCGCCGGGAAACAGGGAGGATATTGCGTCAATTTCTCGGCAGCCAAGAACTGCGCGAAGAACGACGCTGAGAGAAAGGCTCTCAAGAAAGTCCTTGATTTCTGGGAAGACGAATGCAGCCAGTCGAAGATACGGAAAATCTGGGATGATGAGCTGAAAAACAGCTTCCTCGGAGGAGCAAGTACAGGATTCTGCATGTCCATGGATTTCGACCGCCTGCTCAAGCGGGGTGTTCCGGGACTGATTGAGGATATAATTGCAAGAAAATCCCAGGTAAAGAAAAAGGGTGGCGACGAGGGTTTTCTCGACGGGCTGCTTATCATGCTCGATGTCTTCAAGGACACCTGCCTGCATTACAGGAGGCAGGCCGAAAACCTTGCCAAAAGTGCGAAATCCGCAAAGGACAGGAAACGGCTTGAGGAGACCGCCAGGATCCTTGAAGCAATAACTGTGCGGGCTCCGCAGTCTTTCCGCGAAGCAGTTCAGCTGCTCTGGCTATATCTACTCATGGGAAGTGGAAAACACATCGAGCCCGGAAGACTCGATATTTTCCTTGGTGACTTCTATGCGAATGACTTAGACAAAGGAACGATTACAGAGGAAGAGGCCATGGAGCTCATCCTCTCTCTCTGGAGCGTTATCAACGAGAATGGCGAACCTGCTGTGAGCCGTGTGGTGCTCGGTGGAAAAGGCAGAAGGAATGAAAAGAACGCCGACAGGTTTGCCATGGCTGCCCTTGAGGCTACAAGACGTTTTAAGAATGTGAAACCCCAGCTGACCTTCAGATTCTATGAGGGACAGGATCCAAAACTCTTTTCAAAGGCTTTGGACGTGGTCGGGGAGAACGGCGTCTTTCCGATGTTCTACAACGATGACACGAATGTGCCTGGTGCGTCAAAAAGCCTCGGGGTCTCCCTTGAAGAAGCTGTACGCTACCATCCTCTCGGATGCGGGGAATACATGCTCGCCTGGTGCAGCCCCAGTCTTCTCGACAGCGCATGGAGTGTTCCAAAATCGTTCCTCGCTGCTCTCCATGATGGAAAGACCTGTGATGGCCATAAGGTCGGACCAGGTACCGGTGCCGTGGAAACATTTGATACATTTGAAAAGCTTTACAGTGCCTTCAAGAAACAGATTGACTACGCGATGGAGCTTTCTTCAAGGATCTACAAGGGAATATGTGTCGGACATCAGAAACATAATGCATTCCTGTTTGCAAGCCTCCTCAGCGACGACTGCCTGGGACGCGGGAGAGCCATGTTCGACGGAGGCATCCGATATCTGGGCGGATGCGAGATGGGACACGGTTTTACAAATGCTGCCGACTCGCTTACTGCAATTAAAAAAATCGTCTATGGAGAGAAGAAGCTTTCACTTACTGAACTCGTCAAGATCCTGGATAACAACTTCGAAGGCAGGGAGGATGTCAGGAAGATGCTCCTGAATGCACCGAAATTCGGCAATGATGACAAGGAGGCCGACGGCATGCTGGCCGACATGTGGAAGTATATCAACAAATCTGCGAAACTCGCAGGCAAGAAGAGGGGACTTGACTTCCTGGTCGTCAGCAGCGTAAATCCCGGCGGGTACGGCATGGGCAAGGACTGCGGAGCCACCGCCGACGGACGCAGGAAAGGGGAACCCTTCGCGATTGGTATGGCTCCCACCGCAGGTTTTGATAAGAAGGGCCTGACAGCAATGTTCAATTCGGTGGCGAAAGTGGACCCGGCTCACGGCGGAGCTACCACGAATGTGAAGCTGTCACGGGAATTTTTCACTGCGGAACGCGCCAAGATGGAGATGCTTTTCAAGGTGTATTTCAAGAAGGGCGGAATGCAGGCGAACGTCACCGTGGTCAATAAGGACGATCTCCAGGCCGCACTCAAGGAGCCGGAGAAGTATTCGCATGTGATGGTCCGCCTCGGTGGCTGGTCGGCGCGTTTCATCGATCTCGAGCCGATGATCCAGGAGGAGATAATCAGGAGAACTCTTTATTAGAAAGTAGGTCGGGTTTCAACCCGACAACCAAGGGCGGATTATCCGCCCTCGGGTTTGCTAGTTTAACGATTATCGGGAATGGTAATTATGATAAGCATTAAAAACAGGAGATAGACGGTTTAAAAACCGTCTTACTTTATGAAAGGACTAATCTTTGCGATTGAAAGATGCTCCCTGCATGACGGGCCGGGACTGCGGACTACTGTCTTTTTGAAAGGCTGTCCGCTGCACTGCCACTGGTGCCACAATCCCGAATCGCAGTCGTCATATCCCGAGCTCTATTTCCTGCATGAGAAGTGCACTCTGTGCGGTGCGTGCGTCAAGGCATGTCCGAAAAAATGCCATAGTCTGAGTGTCAGCAATCATGACATCAACCGGGTGCTCTGCGCAGCATGCGGGTGCTGTGTTTCGGCATGTCCGAACTCCGCCCTTGAGCTGAAAGGAAATCAGATGGATGTCTGGGAAGTCCTGGAAGAAGTGGAAAAGGACCGCGACTTCTATGTGGAGTCTGGCGGAGGCATGACCATTTCAGGTGGAGAACCGATGATGCAGTATGAATTCACGGCGGAGCTTCTTGCACAGTCGAAGAAGAGAGGATTGCACAATTGTATCGAGACCAGCGGATTCGCCCCGATGGAGAGATATCTGAAGATCAGGGATGACGTGGATATTTTCCTTTATGACATCAAGGAGAGCGATCCAAAGAGGCATCTTAAATATACAGGAGTAGATAACAGGCAGATAATGGAGAACCTTTTCGAAATTGATAAGATGGGTTCCAAGAGCATCCTGCGCTGCCCTATCATCCCGGGTCTCAACGACCGGGAATCGCACCTGGAGGAAATTGCGAAACTCGCGGGAAAGCTGAAGAACATAGTCGAGATCAATGTCATGCCGTATCATCCTATGGGCAAGGCGAAGAGCGGGAGGATAGGAAAAAAACAGCCGCATGAGAGCAATGATTTCACCGAAAACGAGAAAGTCGAAAAGTGGATAGGATTCATCGGAGTGAGAACGACAGTGCCTGTGAAGAAGGGATAAAATGAATACGAATTGCGAAATTCTCAGAAGGTAGGGACGACTCGCTGAGTCGTCCGCGGCGGTTTCGGCGAAACCGCCCTACCTGTCGAAAAAAAATTACAAATGGGGAGAGAATATGAAAAGCACGATGATTTTTGGATTATGCCTGGCGGCATCGGTCTTTGTGTCGGCGGCTGATGCGCCAAAGCCGTTCGACCATGGTGATGATGCGGATGTCAGCAAGCTGAAGCAGGCTGAAAAAAGCGATGTAGTCAATCCGATGCCTGACCGGCCTCTGGCAAAATGCGAGCTGAAGGACAAGATCTACCACGGCGTCCTCATCTGGACAGACGAGAAGGAAGGGTTCAAGAAGATATACGACCAGTATGTGAAGGTCGCAGGCAAGAAGCCTTCGATGATTGGAACATTCGACTGCATATGGTCGAACGGCGTGAAGCAGCCAGACGATTCCTTCAACAAAAGACTGATGATCATAGACGAGGTTCCGAACGTCATACCGTTCGTCAAGGTCTATACCGGCGACTGGAAACCGGGCTGCCCGTTCCTCAGCGCCGACGAGATCCTCGACGGGAAGCACGACCAGTATTTCAAGAACATGGCGGGATACTGCAAGAAGTATGCAAAGCCGATGCTTGTAAGTTTCAACCATGAGATGAACGGCGACTGGTTCCAGTATTCGGAACTCTATAAGAAGGGTACCGACTGGACCGCGGAGAAATATATCAAGATTTGGCGGAAGATACACGGCATCTTCAAGGATGAGGGCGTGACCAATGTCGCATTCGTATGGTGTCCGCAGATGACCGGTCGTCCATACAAGAATCTCGATGCGCAGAACAGCTTCAAGGCGTATTATCCCGGAGATGAGTATGTCGACTGGATCGGACCGAGCTTCTACAATGATGTCAACCATATGTACATGGACAACCTGGTCAAGACATATCCGAGCAAGCCGATAGTCCTTGCCGAATGGGGCACGGAACCAAACCGTGGACAGTGGTATGTGCCGAAGCCCTATCCTGGCGACGCAAAGCACATGGAGATGACGTTGAATCTGTTCCCGAAGAAATATCCGAACATCAAGGCGATGACCTATTTCTACTGGGGCAAGGACGTCAATATCGAAAGGCTTCCCGAGCAGGTGGAGATATACCAGAAAGGAATTTCGGGCACGAAATTCCTGAGCAATGAGTAAATCATTCTCGCACGGAGGCACAGCTAAGTATTTATGTATTTTGTTATTTAAAGTATGTCGGGTTTTAACCCGACGTTTGGTTGGCGGTTTAAAAACCGCCCTACTTATTAGGAAAAATTTACAAAGGAGATTTCATGAAAAAAGCTATCATTGTCGCGCTGGCCGCGTTTGCCCTGGTGTCGGGCGCGCAGGAAAAGAAGGATGCGGCTGCATCCGATGCCGAGATTCTGAAATGGAAGGACGGTAAGAAGGCCGTCTTCATGCTGGAATTCGACGACAGCTGCGTGTCGCATGTCACCAATGCCATTCCTGAACTTAAGAAGAGGGGCATGGTCGGGACATTCTACATCAATGCCGGAAACGGGCCGTTCAAGAACAAACAGAACGACTGGGAAAAGGAAATACCGAAGACCGGGATGGAATATGGCAACCATACCTTCACGCACAAAGGTGCGCCGACGCTTGAGGATGTCGACAAGGACATCGCCCTTGCCAACGATGAAATCAACAAATGTTTCCCGGACCGCAAGACCCCGCGTCTGATCTCTTTCGGCCAGCCCGGCGGTGTTCCGTGGAAGATTACCAAGGAGGAGTTCAATCAGCTTCTGGCAAAATACAATCTCGTCGACAGGCCTCCTTTCTTCGGATATCCCTTCCACTGCAAGACGAAGGAGGATGTGCTGAAGCTTGTCGATAACGCAATAGCCAAGGGCGAGATGGGGCATCATGACTTCCATGGAGTCGGTGGCGACTGGCTGACCACTCCGATGGATATCTTTACAGCGCTCCTCGACAAGCTCGAGGAAAACAAGGACAAGGTCTGGGTGACGGATCCGGTGTCCTATCACAAGTACCTGACTGAACGCAAGGGCGCAGAGCTCAAGGTCGCACAGAAGGACAATTCCCAGATTAAGCTCCAGCTCACATGCAAGACGGATGCAACACTCTACGATCTGCCGCTGACCCTGCAGACGAAAGTTCCTGCCGACTGGAAGGAATGTTCCGTGGAGCAGGGGAAGAATAGGGCGAATGTCAAAGTTGAAGATGCGGCAATACGCTATTCGGCGGAACCTGTCACTGGCGAAATTGTGATAAAGGCAGTGAAAAAATAAACCAAGATGGAGATATCATGAAGATCAAAGTTCCTGTTCTTATGTCAGCAGTTATTTTAGGAGCTGCGTCCTTTTTAGCTACAGTTGCTGCATCTGCCGCAGATGTGACCTTGAACGACAACGGCATTGCCGTCGCGATCAAGGGCATGGGTAATTTCAACCTGGGTTTCCCGGAGCTTCAGCCCGGGAACCTTAAGCCTCTCCAGAAGAAGGTCTCTGGCAAGCAGGCGGATGTCACTTACGCCAAGGACATAAAAGTCCATCTTGAAGTGGCTGAAGGTGGAAAAGTAAATATGAAGTTCAGCAACGCCTCCGCGGTAAAGAATTTCAAGCTCGACTTCATGTTCGGCGCCCAGTTCGGCGACGGCGGCACCTGGACCATAGGCAAAGGACAGCCTCAGTCCTTCCCTGTTGAAAAACCTGCTAAACCCCACCTCTACCAGGGCAACGCCCCGGATTTCACGCTGATCGATGCTGCCGGACACATCTTGTCTGTCACTGGTTTTCCCGACTACGCCTATCAGGAACTGACCGATCTGCGCGAATGGGGCAACAGGGCGTACGCCTGGAAAGTGACCATTCCTTACAATCCAGGGTGGGAGGTGCACAGCATAGTGGTCGGCGAGAAGCCGCATGGCGCCGCCGCCACTGCAGCAGCAGCAACGCCGGCTGTGAAAGTACAGGTTGATCGTTTCGGTCAGACCACGCGCAAGGATTTTCCCGGAAAGGTCAAGGACGAGGCCGACCTCAAGGCCGATGTCGCAAACGAAGCCGCCTACTGGGCCAGCTACAAGCCAACAGCAGTCGACAAGTGGGGCGGTCTGCCTGGCAGCAAGGAGAAGCTCGGACTGAATGCTACCGGATTCTTCCGCGTTGAAAAGAAAAATGACCGCTGGCTTCTCATCAATCCAGATGGCAACGTCACCTTCCATCTCGGCATCTGCGTCTTTGGTTATAATCCCGGAGACGAGGCGACCTACATCAAGGACCGCCGTGATATCTACGAGTGGTTGCCGCCCCTGGACGGCGAATTCGCTGAAGCCTGGCACCCTGAAAAATGGTGGCACGACCAGGTATTCTCGTTCTATGCCGCAAACGTCATCCGCAAATACGGCAAGGAGACAACCAAGGATCAGCAGATAGGACGACTGATCGACCGTGTACGCGCAGTGGGATTTAACGCGATAGGCGCTTTCTCCGGCTCATGCCAGGCATTCGTCGACAAGCAGATCCCGCGCATGGATAGCATCGGTTTCGGTCCTGAGCTGCCTGGGATACGCGGTGTAGCTGACCCATTCGACGAGGACGCAAGGCGCAAGACCGATGAGAGCTGGAGCAAGAGCTTGCCTGGCAAGGCGGACAATCCACTGATCATCGGTTTCTTTTTCGCCAACGAGCAGGGCTTCGAGGATATTCCTCGCGCTTTGCCGCAGCTCAACGGCAAGTACGCTGCCAAGCGCAAGCTGGTTGAGATGCTCCAGAAGAAATATCCGACCATCGCTGAATTCAACACCGCCTGGAACCTGCAGGCTGCGGATTTCGCATCGCTTGCCGACAAGGGGCTTCCGGTGTCGACGAAGGCCGCCTACGCCGACATGCAGGAATTCACTGAACTGTTCCTGGACACATATTTTAAATTCCTCACCGAGACATTCCGCAAGTATGACAAGAACCATCTGATGGTGTCCAACCGCTGGCAGCCAGGTACCGCCAACAACGAGGCCCTCTGCCGCATCGCCGGCAAGTACATGGACGTCATCAGCATCAACTATTACACCTGGGGCATCGACAAGAATTTCATCGAACGCCTCTACAAGTGGACCGGTGGAAAACCGCAGATGTGGAGCGAATTCTTCTATTCGAGCGGCGCCGAGAGCAATCCGGCACCGTACAATCTCGACATGGCGACCCAGAAGCTGCGCGGTGAAGCCTACCGCAACTATATCGAGCAGGCCGCCTCGCTTGGTTTCGTGGTCGGTATCGAATGGTTCACCTTGATCGACCAGGCTGTTACCGGACGCTGGTTCTCCAAACTGGATGGTGAACGTGCCAACAGCGGACTGTTCAACACCTGCGACCGTCCTTACGACACCTGCCTGCGCGAGATGGCAAAATCACATGAAATCATCTACGATGTGCTCTTGAACGGGAAGAAGCCTTTTACCCTTGATGACCCGCGTTTCGTCGGCGGAGCCGGCAAGACCCGCAAGCAGGTACAGGCAGGCAGCGTGCCTGCAGGCAGCATCAGGATCGACGGATTGGCCGATGGCTGGCCAGGCCGCCCGCCGGAACGCGTCACCAACGACCGTCTGGTCGTAGGCAAGGATGGAAAGGGACTTGAAGGTTCCTTCAAGATCGCCTGGGATACGGAAAATCTCTACCTGCTGATCAACGTCACTGATCCGACTCCCCTCAACAATACTGCCCAGGGCGACAAGCTGTGGAGCGGCGACGGTGTTGAATTGTTCATCGGCAGCGAAAAACTGGATCAGCCCGGCACATTGCTGTTCAGCGACAAGCAGGTGCTGCTTGCAGGCAGGACGGATATCAAACCGGGAAGCACGCACGTGGTCAACGCCGCAAAGCAACCGGATATCCGCATGATCAACGTGCTGTCTGTCGATGGCAGCGGATATACCATGGAAGCGGCAATTCCGTGGAGCGCCCTCGACGTGAAACCAGTCGAAGGAATGGATCTCCTCTTTGACATGGCGATCGACGATGCTCCGCAGGGTGGCAGCCGTACCCGTCAGATCATGTGGAACGGCGGCGAGAAGAACAGCGCCGTCCGCTCCTACTGGGGCCGTCTGAAACTTGTGCGATAGGTAGGTACGTGCTTCCGTGTCCGCCATAGCTTCTTCGCGACGGCGGAAGCATGTACCATCTTAATCTCTATGAATTGGACAGGCTAAAGCCCTGTCTACTATGCGCATTTCTCAGGAATTTCATCGAGCCTAAATATTTGTTGTGACGGTTGAATGATTATTAGAACGTATGATTCTGGCACCCCTTCAGGGTGCGATTCGTTTTTCCCCTTGATCCGGGGGTATCGCAGGGCTCAACCCCCGGCTACTATCTCTCATCCCTCCGGGATGAAGATGGAGAAACTCGGGAATTCATGTGTGGAGGTTGTAAAATATGCGTATAGTAGACAGGGCTAAAGACTGGGGTCTTACCGGCGCCTATCTCGTCCTGAAGGCTACGATTGGTCCAAACAGCGCGGTTCAGGTCAATTTTTAATAGTCGTTCACATAATAATGGAAGGATCAGTGTAATTATGAAGAAAAGTGGAGGTTCTCATTTTGGATTTGCGGTGATATTGCTTGTAGCATTTTCAGCGGCCTGCAACAGTGCGGATCCGACGACTGGCGCAACGGAAGCCGCGAAGGACAGCTCCTACATCCCTGAGGGATACAAGAAGGTGTTCTCTGACGAGTTCGACGGGGCGAGCCTGTCACTGGACAACTGGTGGACCAGGTATATCTACAAGGACGGCACGCTTGACACTCTCAACGACGAGAGACAGCTCTTCCGTGAGAACAACAACCACGTCATGACCGGGACGACGCTGCAGTTGACGGCCCGCAAGGTGCCGACAGAGAATAAGCGATTCCAGTATGAATCGGGAATGATCCGGTCGAAGATGACATTCAAGTACGGCTATTACGAGGCGAGGCTCAAGATGCCGGGCGGTCTCGGCGTCTGGCCTGCGTTCTGGCTCAACAGCGATTCAGATGAAAATGGAAAGACCTCCTGGCCGCCGGAGATCGACATCATCGAGTTCGTCAACAACGGCAAGGACGACCGTCCCGACATGATGCACATGACGGCGCAGGTGAAGCCAAAGAAAGGCGAGCCGAACCCCTGGGGAGGCCAGGAACTGTTCCGGGATCCGGACTTCAAAAAGCGAAACTATCATGCGCCGTTTAAATTTCCGGACGACTTCCATGTCTTCGGACTACTTTGGGATACGGATGACACCGTGACCTGGTTTGTGGACGGAAAAAAACTCTTCACTGTGTCATACAAATGGGTTTATGCGAACGGCAAGGATGCGCCGAACGCGCATGTCCTGCTCAACCTGTCGATAGGTGGGCAATGGGCCGGACGCTACGGCATAGATGACACGGCTTTCCCGCAGGCGCTAGATGTCGACTATGTCCGTGTCTACCAGAAACCCGATCAAGTCAAGACCGGCAAAAGCACCATCGGTAAAGATCTGCTTGGGAAGAAAGATTCGGATGTGATTACGAAGTAGCTCGGGATATTGTCCCGAGTTATCGAGAGTTTGTTTGTACAATATGTGGAGTTTTTTTTGCGATGGGATCCGGTGGAGGTGTAGGGAAATGGGCATCCTCGTAATGTTTTATCATCATGAATACACAAGCTGAAGCTTGGACTCCAGCCTCAGCATACGACAAATGTTGGAGTATCATGTGACCACGTTGACACGTGGAACGTGACTCACGTGGCAAACTTTAGATTGCCTTTTCTTAATCTTAGCACCATAAGGTAATCTCAAAATTAAATTTGTCTAAAAAGTAGCACAGACATTCTTGTCTGTGGCCTCAATTTAATTTTCAATCGCAGACCAGCCTTCGCTAGGAATCTATGGCACGGCACGCAGGAATTTCCGCATTACCCTCTTTTCGAGCTGGCTCTAGCGAGACAAGCTCCAAGACGGATTGCGGTAGCGGCAATTATCCTGTCAGCCGGATCGCCGTGGAATACTTCCGGCGGCCCGCAGCTCAGACACGCGATTTCCGGACTGATGTGGGAATATATGAGAATATTGGCAGTTGGAATGATATATTTTTCTATTAATTTTTAAGGAGGGTTGGACAATGAATGACAAAAGGAAAAAAGACAAAGGGATTGTTCAAATAAAAAACGGACTTTAAATTCCTATTAATGAAAGAGGTTTTAAATGAATGAACATGCCGAAACACTGGAATATCTGAAGAAAACAGGCATAGATCTGGCTGTCCAGTTCGGGCCAAGACTGCTTGTGGCGATAGGTATCATAATAGTTGGTGTTGTCGTAGGACGCTGGGTAGGGCAGTTCCTTGACAAGACCCTGCAAAAGTTAAACCTGGAACCTCCTGTGCGCCTGCTGCTGCTGCGAATAGCAAAGCTCATGGTGATTGGATTGTTCGTTATCATGGCCCTGCAGAACCTTGGTGTCCAACTGCTGCCGCTTATTGCGGGAATCGGAGTGGCGGGTGCCGGCATAGCTCTTGCAATGCAGGGAATTCTCGGCAACATGCTCGCCGGACTGACAATCATATTCACCAAGCCGTTCCGTATCGGCGAGTACATCTCGATCGCAGGAGTAGAGGGTGACGTCGAGAATATCAACCTGTTCACCACGATACTTTCACACCCTGACAAGTCGAACGTGGTGGTGCCAAACCGCAAGATCGTAGGAGAGATCCTCCATAACTACGGCAGGATCCGGCAGCTCAACCTAGTTGTCGGGGTCTCATATGATACCGATCTGAACGTCGCTCTGTCGACAGTGAACGAAGTCCTGCAGAACAATGCACGCGTCAAGAAGGATCTGTCTGCGGTGATCGCTGTGAGCGTATTGGCCGACTCCTCGATCAACATCGCCGTGAAACCATGGACCAGCGTAGCCGATTTCGGACCGGCCGGCGGAGAGATCAACAAGGCCCTGGTCGAAGCTTTCCGCGCTAAAAACATAACGATACCATTCCCTCAGCGGGAAATCAGGATGCTTGGCGGAAGCAAGTGAGGGATTCCTTTTAATATTATTTTATGGACAACCGATCAATAGCTGAGTTACATAAGAAGTGGTGGAAGCGGGAGAATTCGCAAATCCTGGTGTCCAATTATTTCCCTGTAAGGATTCCATGTGGCGGACTCGACATCGAGATCCCTCCGTCGCAGATGGCCGCAAGGAAAATGGCGAATGCCGCAGCGATTGCGGATGCAGGAGTTCCATCTGACACCCTGAACGTCCAAGCCGTGAACTTTGGACCGGCTCTCCTTCCCGCCATGGCTGGCGCCGGTTTCGAGTACGATGCCCACACTTCCTGGTCGGTTCATGCATACGATTCTGCGAATCTCGCAAAAGTAGAAACGTTTGATCCGAAGCATCCTTTATGGCAGAAATATATCCAGCGCCTTGAGCCTCTTCTCGAGAACTGGAGATGGGACACGTATCTGCCGTCGCTCGCCGACTATCTTGGACCGATGGATATTGTCGCCGGCCTGATCGGTTCCGAAAAGCTCGCCATGGAACTCTATGACAACCCTGACGATGTAAAAAGACTTGCTGCTGACGCTGCAAAGCTTCTTTCTGAAACCATCAGCTGCGAACTCGAGCTGCACCGCAAGGCCGGGCTTGCGGATGGTGTCACCGATGGGTTCAGCGTGTGGCTGCCGGGCAGGGGTGTTCGGCTTTCAGAAGATTTCTCCACTCTTGTCGGACCTGGCCAGTTCCAGGAATTCTTCCATCAGCCGGATTCATATGTCTGCGAAAAATTCGATTCGGTCTTCATGCATGTCCATTCCGGGGCGAGTCAATGCCTCCCGGGATTCCTCGATGTCCGCAAAATGGGAGCGATTGAGTTCGGCAACGATCCGAACGGTCCCGGAACAGATGACAGGATAGAAGCCGGCAAGCTTGTCCAGAAGAAAGGTCATCCACTGCAGTTTTCCAGCTGGAACATCAGGCTCGATAAGGAAGAAATCCTGAAGATCGTGAAATCCCTCGATCCAAAAGGTCTTCTAGTGAGATTCCAGACGGATTCCATCGAGGAGGCAAGGGATCTTTATAATATGATTAAGAATTGAACATCGAACACTCAATCCTCCTGCGGCGGAAACTTCAAACGGCGAATAAAATTTCAAGGAATTGCCGGCGAGACGCCAGCGCTCCTTAAATAAAAACAGACTATGTTCGTAGTAGCGCATGTTTGCGCGTGCTTTATGAGATTGTGGAACGCCGACCTTCCGCCGTCGCCAAGAAGCCGGCTTGGAGACCAACGCTCCATAGAGAAATAATCTGGAATTTGTTTGTAGCCAAGCCATTATTGGCTGTGCATTTCCAGACGAAGAAACACGCAAAAATGCGTTAACTACTAACGAATTAATATCCATATGCTTCTGCGAAATTCGCAAATCCTGCCGGTCCTTCAGATTTCTCCCTAGTGCCTCACATCCACATGGAAGAATTCCGTATGGTATCCGGGCCATGGATTGCTGCGGCGTTCCTTCTCTGTGTCGTTCTTCAAAGGCAGTATTTCGAGATCGCCGTTCTTCAGGAAAAGTCCGCCTCTTTCCTTCTGGCGACTTATGATCTCGTCGCGCAGGCGTTTCTTTGTTGCCGCATGCTTCTTTGATTTGGAGATATTCTTCATTTCCTTAGGATCGTTCTTCAGATCGAAGAGCTGTTCTGAACCGCCTTCCGGATACCACATGTATTTGAATTCACCGTCGGTTATCCCGAGATAGCTGACATTCGGATTATCGCCAAGTATGTTTCCGATAGTACCCTCCAGATACTTCCGAGGATTCTTTATTTTCCCGTCAAGATAATCAATCAGGTTTTCACCGTCGCAGTCGGAAGGCGCCTTGCCTCCGGCGGCCGCCAGGACGGTCGGCAGGATGTCGGCATGAGTAGCGAGATGTTCGACCCGTTCTCCGAATCTTCTGCCCTTCCAGGATTTCGGGAGCCTCAGGATGAAGGGGATGCGGGCCGATGGTTCATGGAAGAACTGCTTGCACCCGGTGTGATGGTCGCCGAGGAATTCCCCATGGTCTGACGTGAATATGAAAAGCGTATCGTGGAACAGGCCCAGATCCTGGAGCGCTCCAAAGACGCGTCCGATATTGTAGTCGATCTGCGTGATGAGACCGTAATATGCGGAGCGGGCTTCGCGGATGACTTCCGGCGGCACAAGGTCGTCCGACCAGGATTCGCGGTGGCGTCTCATCGCGACTGGCACATCGTTTTCGCTCCAGTCACTGATCACAGGTTCAGGAATCGGACAGTTGCGGTACATGGAATAATACGGTTCCGGAGGATCAAGCGGAGGATGGGGCTTCGAGAATGAGCACCATAGGAAGAACGGGACATTGGGATCTCTCCTGTCACGGATGTAGGAAACGCACTGGTTCGCCGTCCAGTTGGTGAGGGTCATTGATTCCGGAACAGTCGCCATTCCTGCATAAAGCTCGTTCTGCCCGAGTCCGTGCTGCATGGGCTTGAGCGGATAACCGCTCTTTTCCATTTCAATGTAATAGTCGGCAGGCAGGATCATCTCATCGAAGCCATGGCGTGTGCGCTCCGGACCGAAATGCATCTTGCCGATCGCAGCCGTCTGGTAGCCGCAATCATGAAGTAGGGTAGGAAGAGTCCCTTCGCGCCCGATGGTCTTCGAAGTCTCCTGATTGCCGAGGATGTGATGATTCCAGGGTGATTTGCCGGTGAGCATGCTCGCACGTGCGGCGACGCAGATTGGACTGCTGGTGTAGGCGCGGTCGAATGTGATGCCGTCGCGCATGAGATGGTTCATGTGCGGAGTCCGTAAAAATGTCGGTGCATACGGAGGCAGTGTGTCGAACCTCTGCTGGTCAGTCGTGATGAAAACTATGTTCGGCTGCTTGTTCGCTGACATAAAAGCTCCTTTAAAGTATGTCGGGTTTTAACCCGACGATTAATTGGCGGTTTAAAAACCGCCTTATACATTAAGAAAAGAACAGCTCTTGCGAGCTTAACTACTAACGAATCTCAATTGTATTTGCAATAAGTTTGTAGTCAATGTCGTAAGACATGTTCTTGCCTTGTGATTGCGAATTGATATTACTTGTTATTTACCATCTTTCATTGAATCTGCGGCTTTATTACCGCCTTTGGTTCATTTGCAGCGGACATGTATTTCTGCAACCTCTTTCTCATTTCCTCGCGGACTTTCCCGTATGCGGGATCTGCGACCAGGTTCGTCTTCTCGTGCGGATCATTTTCCAGATCGTAGAGGAAGTCGTCCACGTATGTGTCGCTGAAGCCTGCATTGCCTGAAACCTTAGGGGCGCGGGCGCTGTATTTCCATTTATGGGTCCTGATTGCCCTGCCGCAATGGTCCTCGGATATCTGGATATAGACATCGTCCGGCCATGAAGATCTGGTTGAACCGTCCACTAGTCCGTTCAGAGGACGTCCCTTCATGAAAGCCGGAACTTCCGTTCCGGCTGACTTTAGGATTGTAGGAGGAAGATCTATCAGACTCACCATTTCGCTGATTCTTATTCCACCCTTGAATCCGGGAACGCTTATCACCATCGGGATATGCGTGCATCCATCATGGCAGGCCCTCTTGTATTCCTTGTTCCTCGTCCTGAAGTGCGAACCGTGGTCGCTGGTGAAGATGATTATGGTGTTGTCGTCGATCTTAAGATCCTTCAGCTTCTTCCGGACCCTTCCAAGATTTTCATCCAGGCTGTTTATGCATCCCAGATAGTCCGGATAATTCTCCCTCCAGTTTCCTTTTGTCCCTTCAAGATCGCCAGGCACATCATAATTCTTGAACTTCTCCTTTGAGCCTTTCGGACCTTCATAGCAGTCGTGGTCGTTCTGGTGATGAGGTTCGATATATGACAGGAAAAGGAAGAACGGTTTATTCAAGTCCCTGGTTTCAAGATATTCCAGCGCCCAGTCGGTCTGGGCGTCGGCACGGTACCTGCCTTCAGGGAATACCCGCTTGTTGCCGTCCGCATCAAACATGTATCCGTCATATGAATGAGAGGTGAACTCCAAAACATCAGAAGCAATCCAGTAGTCGAGATAGCCGCCGCGCCGCTCAACCGGTACAGGCTTCCTGCAGAAATCGTCCGGACCTCCGCCATGCCCGCTTGATGCCAGATGCCATTTCCCAATATATCCGGCTTCGTATCCGTTCCTGCGCATTATTTTTGCGACAGTCTCATCCTGTATGGGAAGCATTACGTTGTTCGTGTGGCATCCGATCTCGCTGGCGTATCTGCCCGTCTGCAGGCAGGCGCGCGCGGGCCCGCAGACTGGCTGACAGGTGAAGGCGTTTTCAAAGAGGACTCCTTCCTTCGCCATCTGATCCAGGTTCGGAGTGATGTTGAGTTTCTGGCCGTAGCATCCGCAGGTATCCCAGCGCTGCTGGTCCGTGAAGAAAAATATAACATTGGGCTGATTTGCTTTTTCCATGCCAAATTCTCCTTATAAGTATGTCGGGTTTCAACCCGACGATTGCTTGTCAAATACTGTTGACGGGTTTAAACCCGTCCTACTTGCTAATTCCTAACCGAATACCCCTTCACCCATTCGCAGACTTCCCTGATCGTCTCCGGCTTGCACAGAGGAGGCATGACTCCTGCGGACGTGACCACTATGCCCCTGTGATGAGGAAGGACGTCCAGGTCCTTTTCTATCCGCCTTATGATCTCGGATGAATCCTTTGTCCACAGCATTGCGTTCGTGCCGCCGATCAGGCACTTGTCCGGACACCCTGTCCTGCCATCTAGCAGTGTCGTGTTTCCAAGAGTCGGTGAAGTGAACGCCTCAAACGCCTTGACAGGTATTTTCGCCAGATCAGGAAGAAGCGCCTTCAGGTGGCCGCACATGTGAATGACCATGTTCCTGTCAAAACTCTTTGCGATTTCCGCACATTCTCCTACATGTTGTGCACAATATTTTTTATACTGATCAGGGGAGATCAGCGTCGTAGAGGTGTTTTCCGTAAGGTAGATCAGATCCACTGGACTGTGTTCACAGGTGATCCTGGTCGAATCGGCGAGCACTCTCTGCATTTCCCTGAAAAGTTCCTCGACATCGTCCTGATAGTCGGACAGGAGGAAGTGGGCGTTCTCGACCCCGGCCATCCATTCGACCCAGTACATCAGCGGCGATTCGCCAACCGAACTGGACAGGACACCGTCTTCTCCATTATCAGCTTTTATTTTCTTCAGCTTTTCTAGCTTTTCAAAGTCCGGAACCGTTTCGACATCCTTGAATATCTCAATCATCAGGCGTATGTCTTCCAGGCTTTGGACAGGGAATTTCATGGGATGCCAGGACTGGGAGGGCTCATCGAAGACGCAGACCAGTTCTGTCTGGCCTTTTTCAGTCCTGTATGTATTTGTACTTGTGTCGCCGTCGCGTTTGTGTTTAACTGATGTCTTCTTCCTAAGCTCCTTTACGCAGCCTGGCGCCCAGTTGTGCATGTCGCTGCCTATCAACCTGTGGATAGCGTCGATCTCCATGTCCTTGTACGGTGCCGTCTGGGCCTTGGGATATGCGCCATCCAGTTTTGGCCAGAACGGCAGCCTGTCGACCGGCTGCATGCGGATTGCCGCAAGCCATCGTTCACGGGATGTCATTTCATTTTTCATTTTCATAAGGTCCTGAATTATAGATAATTTTCCAGTCCCAGTCTTGTGAACTGCTCTGCAGGAGAATCGTTTTCCTTCATCAGCTTGACCATATGCCTGCACATCTTCTCTTCGACTGCCTTATCGGCAATTGGATTCAGCTGCTTCGGGTCGGCATCGATATCGTACAGCAGCGTCTTGTTTCGCGGAGTGCCGCTGCCCCATGGACGCCCTTTGATCTTCATGGTCCTGCATCCCTTTGTGAAGCTGAAAGGTTCCTGCAGGCTCTCGATCCCATGCAGTTCCTCGACATCAAAAGTCCTCCTCATGTGCGTAGGCATCAGAGTGTATTCATACAACGGAGTATTGTCCGCCCTGGCCGGTCCTCGCATGTAGATATAATGTCCGTCCGTGCAGTTGACCTGTCCGCCGTGAATTCCGAAAAGTCCGGCTTCCCGAACAGGCTTGTCGCTTTTGATCGTGTCAGCCAACGGTTTTCCCAGCATGTCCTTCGGAAGAGCAATTCCGAAGTACTCCAGTATTGTCGCAGGCAGATCGATGGTCTGGACGAGACTCTGTCTTCTTTCATTCTTTATTCCATGACGCGGATCCCAGATGAAGAGGGGGCTGTTTGCGATCTCGTTATAGAACGGCATCGCGCACTTGCCCCACCAGTCATGCTCGCCAAGAAGGAACCCGTGATCGGTGTTGACGATGAGCATCGTGTCCTTCCAGAGGTCAAGCTTGTCCATTTGATCCATGACTTTGCCAAGATGGTCATCGCACATGGAGATGAGTGCTGCATTGAGCATCTTGTAGTGCTTTGTCAGGGCTTCGTCCTTCACCGGGCTGTATGGAGGCCAGTCGTTCTGGAATTTGCTGAAATCGTAGTCATAGAGCTTCTTGTATTTTTCCGGGACATAATAGGGTTCATGCGGGTCGAAGGTCTCGATCTGCAGGAACCACTTGTCGTTTTTCGCGTTCCTGCGCATGAATTCAAGACCCATGGCGGTGGTCTTCGCCTGTGGGAATTCGGACTCTTTCCTGATATGCTGGCGGTTTACCGAGTCCTGGAAGGCCCATTCGCCATCCCTCTGGGGATTGTGGTTGAAGATGCTCTTGTCCATGTCGCCCATCCACGGATCTCCTTCCTGCCCACGCGAGATCTCCCAGGTCTTGAAACGTGTATGGTAGTTGCAGCCGCCTTCCTCCCAGTAGTGGTAGTGATCGCTCGCGAGGTGGCTCCATATGCCGTTCCTCTTCAGGATCTCGGGCATTGAGTCGTCGAAAGGTTCGATGGGGCTCCAGCTGCGGTGCAGGAAATTGTATCTTCCGGTGTGGAGTTCGCGGCGCGCTGGCATGCAGGGCATGCTGCCGACGAAAGACTTGTCGAACGTTACCGATCTTTCCGCAAGCCTCTTGAAGTTCGGAGCATGTACCCAGTCGCATCCATAAGGCGGCAGCATGTGCCGGTTCAGCGAATCAAACATCAACATTATTGCCTTCATATAGCCTTGATATCCTTTCTGCAATGTTTTTGACAAACGGTTCCGTCCGTGCGATTTCTTTCTTATCCGGAGCCTGGGCGCGGAAACTCAGTCCGACCGTCCCCATGATCTTCCTGCCGGAAAAGACAGGAGAAGCCAGCCTGTAGATGACATTATCCTTCCCCCAGTCCCGGATGAAACAGAGTCCATTCCTGATCTCTTCAAGCCTCTTCAGGTATTTTGCATCATCCATAAAAAGCCCGTCGGGATCAAACAGCTTCCGGATCTGCTGGTTTCCAAATGACATGAGTATCTGTCCGAATCCATGCGCGGCTGGCGATCCCATTGCCTTGAACAGGTCTATGTAATGGAAATCCTCCGACACTTCGGATTTGCCGATCAGGAAGGCTCCATTCTTCCCGAGTTCAAAGTATGCTGCTGAGCGTTTCGTGTCCGAAGCCAGGGCGTTAAGAAATGGTTTTACGGCTTCTTCGATCCTAGTTTCACCTTTTAGTTTCCTGGAGATCTCATGCATGAGCGGACCTGTCCTGTAAGCACCTGAGACATCCTTCACGATTATGTTTTCATACGCCATCGCCTTGAGCAGCCTGGAGAGAGCGGCAGGCGTTGCGGGCGAGATTGCCTTGAGCAGTTCGGAAAAGGATGCGCCATCAGGTTTTGACGCGCAGATCCTGAGGACGTTGAACGCCCTTCCCAGCGGCAGCAGTCTTCCATGTTGTTCGTTCTTATTCATAAGTATCAAATATGATATTAAATATCATAAACAATATCACAGGCTTTTGACGAGTCAAGGGATTTCATAAAAATTATACGGAAAAATTCGGCTTAGGGGGTTTTCGCTTGTAGTAGCGCATGTTTGCGCGTACTTAACGGAATCGCGACAGACCAAAGAACGCGCAAACATGCGCTACTACGAACAATTCCATACTCAAATTTACTTTTACGTCATACGTGCTAGTTTTAGATGTTTCCTATTTCTCGGAACAAAAACATAGAGAGGCCCAATGAAAACCTCAAAAGAAACCCGTGATCTCCAGCCCTCGACAGAACTTTGGCGGATGTTTGATTCCATCAAACCCAAATATGCATTCAAGGCAGAAAAAGCTGGGGACGCCCGCAGCTGGCAGATATCCACAAGAAAAGCGCTCGCGGAGAAGATCGGACTCGGCGTGATCCCAAAAGCTTCACCGAATCCCCGAAAAATTGAATCCGTTGACAAGAAGGACTACGTCCGCGAAAAGATTCTCATACAGACCGGGCCCAATTGTCTGATGCCCGTATACATTCTCATTCCGAAAAATGCGCCGCGTCCGCTTCCAGTCGTCATAGCATATCATGGTCACGGATATGGCGTCAAGGACATCGTCGGACTCTGGGAGGACGGCGCCGAGAGGAGCGCTCCGGACGGCTACCACAAGGATTTCGCGGTATCGATATGCAGACGGGGTTTTGCAGTCGCAGCGCCTGAGATCTCGTGTTTCGGCGAGCGGCAGACCGACTTTTCATATCTCAACGTTAAAATAGGGCAGCAGTCGGCTTCGACATGCACCCACTCTGCGATGCTCGCATTCCACCTGGGGATCTCCGTTGTCGGACTTCGCGTGCATGACGGTATGAGACTCGTGGACTATCTGGAGACCAGAAAGGATATGGATGTAAGCCGTCTAGGAGCCATGGGAATCTCCGGCGGAGGAATGAATACTTTCTTTTCGACATGCCTGGACACCCGCATCAAGGCCTGTGTAGTCAGCGGATACTACTCCTCGTTCCGTGACAGCCTCCTGGCTATGCACCATTGTGCCTGCAACTTCGTGCCGGGGATGGTGGAGTTCGGTGAGATGCAGGATCTTTTTGGTCTGATAGCCCCGCGTCCGATGCTGGTCGAGGCAGGAACCTACGATCCCATATTCCCAATTAAAGCAGTACGCAAGGCCGTTGCCAGGGCAAACGAGATTTACAAGATATTTGGTTCTGACAGAAAAGTCGAGACGGACTATTTCGAGGGAAGGCATCAGATAAGCGGGAAGAAGGCCTATGATTTCCTGAAGGACAAGTTGATTATGTAACACAGACATTCTTGTCTGTAGTTTCAAAATTCATATTCAATCGCAGACAGGAATGTCTGCGTTACTCCCCCGATAAGAGGAAGAGCGACAACACCCCTGATGCTTGAGTTATCTCGTCCCGCTCTCCCGCTCCTGTTTTTCCACGTCATGGAAAACAAAATTCATACCAGTTGTAACAAAGTATGAAATTAGTAACAATTAGCATTTGACAAAAGGTGATTATATGGATATAATAATGATACAAATTAAAAATGTAACATTAGGCGTTGCGTTACGGGGCGTGCTGCATGAAGATAAACAGAAAAAGAATAAACATGAGGCTGATCGCGAAGGAGCTGGGGATAAGTCCGATGACGGTGTCGCGCGCGCTCAACGGTTCCCCGCTGGTCAAGGAAGCCACCAGGAGCAGGATCGTCTCGCAGGTGCAGGATCTCGGATATGACTTCGAGAACCGTCTCCGCAGCCTGAAGGAGGACCGCCTCAAGAACATCGCCATCCATTGCGGCGAGGAGAAGACGACCGGCGTTTCCGCTTTTGACTTCTACATCCAGCTCCATTACTTCTGCATCAGCCAGGTAAAGAGGAGGGGGTTCTCCGGCAATACCGTGGATTTGAATTCCAGCGGCAGGGGCGACATCACCATGCTTTCAAAATGCCGCGCGCTCATCCTTCTCAGCCCCCTCAGGCCGCAGGTATGGCAGGAGATCAGGATCAAATTCCCGAAACTTAAGACCATAAACATGTTCGGGGAAGTCGAAGGAGTTCCGACGGTCACACCTGACGAGACCGGAGGCGGAGAAATCGCAGGAAGACATGTCGCTTCGAAGGGGCACAGGAATATTGGAGTATTCCTGGATCTCTCGGAAAGAAGCTTCCTTCTGAGATATGCCGGGTTCATAGCAGGTGTCCACAGCGTGCGTCAGGACGTCAGGATAGAGCCGATCAGCTTCGCCAATCCTGCGGACAAGGACGAGGCCGACAGGCTGAAGGAGGAGGCGCTGGACATTTATTTCTCCGCGAACAAGAAAAATATGCCGACTGCGTTCTTTGTCCCGAACTGCTATGCTGCAATATACCTGTACAATTATCTCAAAAGGCATGGCATCAAGGTGCCGAGTGACGCCGGTCTTGTAGGATATGACAACATTGATTATTACAAGATGGCCGACATCCAGATTTCCAGGGTCTATTTCGAGGTGAGGGATCTTGCGTTTCAGGCCGTAGATATCGCCTGTTCGATCATTGAGAAGGACGAGAGTCCGCTATTCACCGTGAACCTTCCGGTGAAGTTCATGGACTGCGGATCCGTCCTTCCCATAGGAAAAATGAAAAGAAAAAGCTAACATGCCAGTTCTCAAGAGACATCCGAAGAATCCGATACTGACGCCGCAGGAGCTCCCTTTCGATGCGTATACGGTGTTCAACGCAGGAACAGCCAGGTACAAGGGGAAGATCCTGCTCCTGCTAAGGATCGAGACGACCGAGCGCAAGACCGTGTTCCATGTTGCGACAAGCAGCGACGGGATCAAGTTCAAAGTCAGCAAGGACCCCATCAATTATCCTTTGAGCGAACTCGAGAAGCTCGGGAACCGGGCGCACAGGTTCGACATGCGCATCACTCCTATGGACGGCACCTTCTACGTCTGCCATGCGGTATGGCTTGATCCCTGGGGTTCCTGCATCGCGATCGCGAAGACCGACGATTTTGTGAATTTCAAGCAGATCTCGATGTCGGTACCATCGAACCGGAACGCCGTGCTCTTCCCGGAGAAGATCAATGGCAAGTATATCCGCCTCGAACGTCCGCAGAACATAGACGGATCAGGTTCGACATGGACAAGCGAGTCCAATGATCTCATCCACTGGGGCAATCCGCGGCCTGTCAAGATACCATGCACCGACTGGTCGAACAGGAAGAACGGTCCGGGTTGCATCCCGATCAAAACGGCTGAAGGCTGGCTTGAGATCTACCATGGGACATGCATGACGGCATCCACGGAGAACTACTATCTGGGAGCATGCCTGCTAGATCTCAAGGATCCTTCGAAAGTCCTGGCTGCTCCGAGGAAATTCATTTTAGCCGCCGAGGAGACTTATGAATGCGTAGGACAGGTTCCGAATGTGGTATTCACAGGAGGTGCATGCGAGATGGATGACGGCAAGCTGAATATCTATTACGGAGGCGCCGACACCAGGATCTGCCTGGCGCAGACGACGGTGAAGGAACTTGTTGGGTTCTGTCTGAAGAACAAATAAAGAATAGACGTAGGCGTTTAGCTTGAAAACATGAGGCTGTTAGTTTGTCCCTAAAAGTATGTCGGGTTTTAACCCGACGCTTGGTTGGCGGTTTAAAAACCGCCCTACTTTTAAGGCAGAATACCGGTTTAATGCTTACGACACGAATCGACTGTAAAATTTACTGAAAGACTTCTTAAGGGAAAGGAGTGTTGGAGTCCAAACTTTAGTTTGTCCTTGATTCGTTGGTAGCGACCAACTGAGGAGGAGACAGTTCTTTAAGTAGTTTGCGATCTCCGAGCGCAAATGGCAAATGAAGAAGATGGCTATTGCGCCAAGGATGTCGCAAGCTACCAAAGCAAAATATTAAAAATGACAAAGGAGAAATTTTATGAACAGCAGACTGGCAGTCTCTCCGCTATCCAGAACAGTTGCAATTGTTTTTGCTGCTACAATGTTTTCAAGTTTAAGTGGTGTTGCACAGGAGAAGGAAAAGGAAATGAAGAAAACAGACGAATTCTCAAAGGAAGGTCTTGTCCTGTGGCTTGATGCGGCAGATGTGTCGACAATCACCAAGGATGAGAATGGAGCTGTCAGCGCATGGAAGGACAAGTCCGGACAGGGGCATGATGCCGTTGCCAAGGAATCTAAATACGGCCCGAAGCTTATTGAAAAAGGGATGAATGAAAAACCTGTGATCCGCTTCAGCGATCCGGCATATCTGGAAATACCTGAAATCCGGGATGCAAAAGGACCGGTGTCGGTGTTTGTCGTGTCGCAAAGGGGCAAGGATCAGTCTTCTGACAGGAAATGGCAGCGACTTATCTCATCGAGCGATCCATCCCTCAAGGCCGACAACAAGGGGACCGGATTCTGCATGTGCGCGACCCAGGAGGGGAAGGAATATCAGGCGACAGTCATCGACATGCTGGAGGACGGCAAGAAAATTAGTACTGTCATGCTCGGAAGATCGGCTGACGGGGGAAACATTCTGAAAGGCGACATAGCCGAGCTGCTTGTGTTCGACCGGCCGTTCATTGCCGAGGATCCGATCCAGAGCGTGCTCCAGTACCTTTCCAAGAAATGGGGTGCGAAGATCGCAAGGGAGTCGCAGGGATGGACGCGGACAGGCGGACTCGGTAAGACGCCAGAGAGGAAAAACGAGCTCTATCCGCTTTCCGACCAGGACAACAAGTCTGAATGGGTGAAATACGAAGTCATGTGGGACGAGTTCGAAGGGGACAAGCTTGATCAGGCGAAGTGGTGGGACCACAATCCGCGCTGGCTCGGGCGCGAACCTGCGCTGTTCAGGCCCAGCAATGTCGAAGTCAAGGACGGCAAATTGCATCTGACCACGAGGGTGGAGGAAGTCCCGAAAGCCCCGAAGGGATACAACACCTTTACCTCTGCCGCGGTCCAGAGCAGGACGCTTGTAAGGCATGGATACTTCGAGATCAAGGCGAAGGCGATGAAGTCGCACGGTTCGAGCGCGTTCTGGTTCTACTACCATGACGAGAAGGAACACACGGAGATCGATGTGTTCGAAATCGGAGGAGGGGCCCCGGGATTCGAGCGGAAATACAATATGAACCTGCATGTATTCAGGAAGCCCAATGACAAAAAGCACTGGAGCCGCGGGAGTATATGGAATTCACCGTTTGATTTCGCCGACGACTACCACGTCTACGGACTGGAATGGGGCGAAAATGAAGTAGTCTTCTATGTCGACGGAGTTCCGGTGCACAAGGACAAGAACACGGACTGGAACCAGGCGCTGACCTTGAATTTCGACAGCGAGACGATGCCGACGTGGTTCGGCATGCCTGATCCGAAGGATCTGCCGTCGACGTTCAGCATCGAGTACTGCAGGGCATGGAAGAAGAAGGACAGGATGGAGGCGCCGATCCCGGGGTTCAAATAGAAATGAACATCGAACATCCAATCCTCCTGAGGAGGAAACATCCAACATCGAATAGGAAATAAAATAATAAAAGAACATGCCTCACGGCATTGACTACAAACGAATTATAAATTGGGATTTTGTTGGTAGTTAAGCTCGTAAGAGCTGTTCTTTAGCAGGTTTGAATAAGTGATGTCCCAACGTTGAAACAGGAAATTGATGTAACATGATGAAAAATAAAATTGGAAATCCTCCTTCGCAAGACCTACGGCGGACAGGATGGAAATTGGAAATCGGAAATGAGTTTACGCTCATTGAACTACTCGTGGTGATCGCGATCATCGCAATTCTTGCAGCGATGCTTCTGCCGGCGTTGCAAACCGCGAGGAAGACTGCCAAGTCGGTCGTCTGCCTGGGCAATCTCAAGCAGGCTTATACGGCCGGATTGGAATATGGCAGCGATTTCGACAACCTGATGCACCTGAAAGGCCAGACCACCATATTCGAATCAGACGGGGTCAACCGTTATTATGACTGGGCAAGGCCGCTGACGAAAATGGGGTATTTGACAACATCCAGCTTATACCAGATGGGGGGCTGTCCCACCGGCAAGCTCCCCTATGCCTGGAATGCAGGTTACGGGGTGTCTATGTCTCCCAACAATACAGATAATCCTGTTACAGAGATCTCTTCCGGCGGCTGGTATGTAATGCGCAGTCTTTTACGGCTGCGGAAGCCGGATAAATGCCCATATATAAGCGATTCAGCATGCACTTGGAGCACCAACACCAGCGGCCAGTACTGGGAAATCACCTGGGACAGCAGTTTCGGATTCGGGCTGGGGCTAAGGCATTTCAGGAAGGCGAACAGCGCGTTCTTTGACGGCCACGCGGAAAGTCTGCCCGCAAGCGGACCGGACAGCATCAGAAGCAGGGGAATTACCAATACCGGATACATAGTCGAGGACAATAAGTTCGCCAGAATAACTTTTTAAATGCGACAAAGGTTTGCTTTAACCACAACAGACAGGAGTACATTATGAAATCTGAAGGAATTGATTTTTTACCTCTCCCGGAGGGAAAAATTTTCACAGCGATAAAACTTTCTGCTGTGTTTGCCATCTTTGCGGTTATGACTGCGTCCGCCGGTGCCGAAACAGTCCCTGGGGAAATATCTCCCAAGCCCGCACAGGCCGGGACGGCTCCCGCCGACCCCGTCCCCGTACTTGTCAAGCCTGAAGGTCAGGAGTTTGTCCTGCTGAAGAACTGGACATTCGGCAACAAACGTCCGGACGCGACGATCCGGGACAAGACCGATCTTGATCGCGAATTCCGCTACCGCTACATCTGGGAGAAAGGCACCTTGGACAAGTTCAAGACGTCATGGTCGTACCATCGCGATTATCCCGAGGGCGATCCCAGGTCGCTGCACGTCTTTGGAGAGAACACCTTGACGCTCAAGGGGCGTATTCCGCCAGGTGGAGGCCTTCGCGACCGCGGCATCGAGTCCGGCCTGCTGCGGGCCAAGTTCCCGATGGAGCCCGGCATGTATATCGAGATGCGCGCCAGGCTTCCCGGCGGCGTCGGCGTCTGGCCGAACTTCTGGCTCGAACAGGGTATAGAACATCCCGACGGCAAGATCACCGTGCATTCCAAGGTCATGTCGGAGATTGACATCTTCGAATTCTTCAACTGGGACGGCCGCCCGGAGACGAGGATCATCGTCTGCAACACCCATCCGTGGGGCGGAAAAGAGGCCCACGGCAATCCGCACGACATCTTCACCACCTTGGAGGATGCGAAGTACGAACGGCATCTTGATCTCGGATTCGACTGCTCGAAGGACTTCCATGTCTTCGCGCTGGACTGGGTCAAGGACGAGCCTATCTGGCTGGTGGACGGCAAGCCGCTCAAGCAGACACATTACGTATGGACCGAACCCGGAGCGCACCTGATAGTGGCGGACACCATCGGAATAGAGTTCGCAAAGGACAAGCTGACGCAGATGGTGGCGGATGAGAAAAAGTGGGACTATGCCATCGACTATATCCGCATATGGAAGCGGAAAACAAACGGCGAAAAGGGAAAGACAAATAAACAAGACGAAAAACAGAAGGGGAACTGATATGAAAAATGCAATTGTGATGATGACTGCGGCAGTGTGTCTCGCCGCCGGCGGAAATTTGTCCGCCGAAGATGCGGCACCGGCTGCGAAGCCGGCGCATGAGCTGACTGTCCAGGCTACGGGGAAGTGGCAGAATCCGGTGCTGGTGACGGACACGGCGGCGGCCGCGAAGCTTAAGGCGAATCCGGTGCTCAAGGTGGACATCACCGTCCCGCCGGAGGAGTCGGATATGTGGTTTCAGGCGAAGCTGGCGGTCCATGGGGATGGAATGACGCGGACGGAGTCGCCGAAGTGGCTGCTTGACCGCGCGCCGGGGACGACCGGGCTTGACAAGGTCACGATGTCATGGGATACGTCTTCGCTCACGTCGCAGCTGCCGGGCAGTCCGACATGGTTTAAGATCGAGCTTGTCACCCAGGGGGATCATGCCCGGACGATCTACGTGGACAACATCCGTTATGAGGGGGGTGCGGGCGCGGCGGCAGTGGAGAAGCCAAAGGCGGCACAGCCCGCGGCAGACCAACCCAAAAAGGAAGTGAACAGCCTGACGCCTTATCCCTCTCAAGGCGACACTGCGGCCTGGCCGGGCAAAGGGCCTATCAAAACTGGAGACTGGATGGCTGGCGAGCGCAAGGCGTTTTGGGGACGGCGGGAGACCGATCAGGGTAAAATCGTGTTCGTGGGGGATTCCATCATCGGCGGTTGGAAAAAACTGCAGGAGGATTTCCCTGGGAAACCCGTGGCCAACCGGGGAGTCGGCGGCGATGTTACGCGCGGCATTCTCTTCCGCCTGCAGCAGGATGTCCTGGATCTGCACCCAAAGGCCATCGTCCTTGAGATCGGCGGAAACGACAACAGTGCCGACGGGAAGCTTCCGGATTTCCTCTTCAACATCAATGCCATCATCGATCTGGCCCAAAAGGCCAACCCTGATCTTCCGGTCATCCTTTGTGGAGTCACTCCCAAAGGCATCCCAGCCTCCGCCAATCCGGGGCTGGCTTCGTACCTGAAGAAAGTTTACGCGGAGATTCCTGCCTGGAACGCCGCGCTGGCCAAAATCGCCTCCACCCGGAAGAACGTCTATTATGTTGACTTCTATACTCCCCTTCTCCTCCCGGATGGCAGCGGCATTGACACGACCCTTTTTAATAAAGATCAGGTTCATCCCACGGATCAGGCACACACGAAACTCGCCGGGGTCATTTCCAAAACCCTGGCGGATCTGAAGTTGTTTTAAAACCGTTTCTTCGAGAAGCTGGGAGTCAAGTAAAGATAATTTTTAACCACTAAACACACGAATGACACGAAAGGTTTAAATATGATTGGGAAAAAGATTTTAGCGTTCAAGGCAATGGCTCTCATGCTGGCGATGTTTGCAGCATCAATTCTTTTTGCCGAGGAAGCCGCGGTGCCGCAGTTCCAGAACGGGGACAGGGTGTGCTTCATCGGCGACAGCATTACGCATGGAGGACAATACCATGTGCAAATTCTCCTCTATTACCTTACACGTTTTCCTGATCGCAAGTTCGAGGCATACAACTGCGGGGTTTCAGGTGACTATGCCGGCGGCGTTCTCAAGCGCTATGACTGGGATATCAAGCCGCACAATCCTACCGTATCTACCATAATGCTCGGAATGAACGATGTCGGCCGCGACAACTACGGCAAGGACAAGACCGGACCGGACTTTGACAACAAGCACAAGTGGGCCTTGGAAGGATATATGAAGAATATGACGAAGCTTTCGGAGATGCTTGCTGCCGACAAGAGCAAGATCATCTATCTGACTCCTTCCATATACGATCAGACCGGCAACATGAGCTCGCATAATTATTTCGGGGTGAACGATGCTCTTGGTACATGTGCTCAGGAAGGACGCAGGCTTTCTGAGAAGTTCAACGGTGGGCTTGTCGACTTCCACGGGCTGATGAGCAGGATCAACGAGGAACAGCAGAAGAAGAATTCGTCGTTCACGATTGTCGGCGGAGACCGCGTCCATCCCGGCATGGAAGGTCATTTCGTGATGGCATATGCCTTTCTAAAGGCGCAGAAGTGCCCGTCGATAGTGTCGGACATGTCGGTGGATGCCGCGAAATCCGCAGTAGTGAAGCAGGACAACTGCCAGATAACGGAGCTGAAGGCTGAAAACGGAACAGTGTCGTTCACGTGCAAGGAGAATGCGCTGCCGTTCCCGATATCCGACGTGATGGTTAAAAAGCTGGAACCGCTTGTCCCGTTCACAAACGATCTGAACCGCGAGATGCTTTCAGTGTCCGGTCTTGCTGCCGGGGATTATAAGATCCTGATAGACGGACAGGAAGTACAGGAGGCCACGGCGGAAGATCTTGCAAAGGGGATTAATATCGCGAATAATTCCAAGACCCCTCAGTACAAGCAGGCTTGGGCGGTGTCGGATCCTGTATGGAAGAAATACAATCTCGAATCCTCAAAACTCCGTTCCATAGTTTGTATCAGGAACGGAATACTTGCCAATGCGAAGGTGAAGCCAGGCGATGTAGAAGCCGAGAAGAAGGTTCTGGAAGCCGAACTGGACAAATGCAAGAAGAGCAATAATAAATATGTTGCCGGGCTCATAGAGACATACATGAAATGCGCCCCGGACCAGAAGAAGTTCGAGGATGAGGCCGCAGCTTTCTGGGAAAGCGCCTATTCGAAGAACCAGACGAAGCCCCATAAGTTCGAGATACGGAAGAAATAAAGAAAATTGACAGGATAACAGGATTATTATGAAATCATGATTCCTATTATTCTCTGCGGAGGAAAATGCCATGAAGATAAATGTCGTGGTTCAGGACAGGAATATCGGCAAGGTTGATGCGCGCTTCCGAAGGACAAGAGCGTGTCAATTGAAGTCGAAGGGCACAAGATGGAATGGTGCGATATCGACCTTGGAAAGTGCAAGCTGACGCATTTCGGCCTGAACCGCAAGTCGTCTCCGCATTTTGCAAAGCATTTCCCCGGAGTCTATCTGCCGATCGAGGAGCAGGAAGTCACCTGGCTCGAGGCTTGGAATCTTGGATGGGGTGGATTTAAGAGGATACTGCTTGCAGTGAATATTTGCGGTGTAAGTAGGTACGTGCTTTAGCATGTACCATCTTAATGTTCGAGCATGGGACAGGCTGAAGCCCGTCCCTATTTCAAGAACACGCAAGAATGCGTTAACTACGAACAAATATATAGCATCTATTGTGCTATGGATTATATTTAAATATTTTCAAGGAAAATATTTATGAAGGACAATCTTGTGCAATCCCTGTCGCGCGGGATCGACATCCTGCGTTTCATCGCCGAATCCGAGGATGGACGGCGGGTGAACGAGATCGCCGACGAGATAGGAGTCAAGCCTCCGGCTGCATACAACCTCATCAGGACCCTTGTCTCAAGAGGTCTTGTAGAAAAGCGGAATTCCAAGTGCCAGCTTGGTCCAGCCCTGGTAGAACTTGCCGGAGCCCATCTGAAAAGACACCTGATCACCAGCGCCAAAAAAGTGATGCAGGAGCTTGCGGGAAAATTTCCGGACTTCACTTTTGTGTTCAGCGAACTTGCAGGCCGTGACATTTGCGTACGCCTCCTCATAAGCCCGGACTGCCCGTCCTACGTCCAGGAGCCTTCTTCAATGACATTCCAGTATTATGCGACCGCCTCAGGACTTCTATTCCAGGCTTTTTCTGATGATGAGACTCTTGAAAGGATAAGGGAGAACTCACCTTTTTCCGAAGATGGCATAAAGTTATGGACTTCAATGGATGAACTGGAAAAATATCTCTCTCGGATCAGGAATGAAGGTGTTGCCGTAAAACCGTTCGATGACAGCAGCCTGTTTGCTGTTGCAGTTCCTGTATTCAACGACAATAAACGGATTGTCGCCGTCATCGGCGCCAGCACCAGGAAAAAGATCATCCAGGATAATCCCGCCTCCGCCCAGAAGATCATAAAATTCCTGAAGGAAGAGGCATTGGAGATAAAATGAACATTCTCATGCTGATGACTGACCAGCTAACCGTCAACGCGCTGAGCTTCTACGGATACACGGGGGCCAAGACACCGAATCTGGATGCTCTGGCCCGGCGAAGCATTGTATTTGATAACTGCTATTGCAACAGTCCTCTCTGCGTCCCATCACGCTCGTCCATGTGTACGGGACTCCTTCCTTTCCGTAACAATCTCTTTGACAATGGGGCCGAACTCCCAGCTTCGGTTCCGACATTTATCCATCACCTGCGCCTGAACGGGTATCGTACCGCGCTCTCAGGTAAGATGCACTTCATAGGCCCCGACCAGCTGCACGGATTCGAGGAGCGCCTGACCCCTGACATCTTTCCCGCATCCATGGGCTGGACGCCTGACTGGAGTAGGGGGCTGATTGTGAACCCAGGATCGAATGTGGGGAAACTTGAGAAATCCGGATCCCGTCCGAATACAACCGACTATATGAAATATGACGACAACGCCCACTCCAAGGCTGTAAGATGGCTGCGCGAACATCGCATTTCCGGCGATTCCAGGAAATTCTTCCTCTGCATGTCATATACGCATCCGCACCAGCCGTTCGAGATCACCGAAGAGTATTGGAACCGCTATTCCGAAGATGAGGTTGGTCTTCCGGCAGTTCCGCCCGACGATCCCGAGCATCCCTTCAACGAATGGATGAACACTCATCACGGTCTGAAGGAGAGGACGCCCGGTGCCGGCCATATCCTGAGCTCACGCCGGGCCTATTACGGCATGATCTCCTATGTGGACGACAAGATCGGCGAATGGATGTCCGAGCTGAAGGAACTCGGACTCTCCGACGACACCTTCATAATTTTCACCAGCGACCACGGCGAGATGCTGGGGGAGCACGGGATGTGGTTCAAACGGACTTTCTATGATCCCTCCACCAGGGTTCCTATGCTGATCCACCGTCCGGGAACCAGGGCGCGACATGCAAAAGACATTGTCTCACTCATCGATCTCTTTCCGACGATACTCGATCTTGCAAAAATAGCAGTTCCGAAGGATACGCGGCTCGACGGCTCGAGCTTTGCTCCTGCGCTGGACGGGAAGAAGCTCGGAAAAGACAGGAAGGTCCTATGTGAATACTGTGCCGACGGCTCGCTGGCGCCACTGCGGTTTGTCAGGAAGGGGAAATACAAGTTCGTACACGTATACGGGCAGCCTTCCCTGCTTTTTGATCTTGAAGCGGATCCCCTTGAGAAAAAGAACCTCCATGGTGTCAGGAAATTTGCGAAACTCGCAGACGAGCTGGAGAAGGAGGTCCTTGAAGACTGGAATCCGGAGATTGTTCATTCAGAAGTCCTGCGCAGCCAGCAGGAACGAGGCATCATCAACAAGGCCTTGCAGACCGGCAGGAACTTCTCATGGGATTGGAAATGCTGATGAAAGATAAAAGACATAAACCATCTTTCTCCGACTCTGTGGCTGCGTGGCAGCTGGGAGATCTGAAGGATTCATCCGGGAGAAATCATGATCTCGTGACAGTCCGCAAGCCTAGCAGATTCGTGAAACTTGTTGGCAAGGAGCTCAAGGCTTCCCTGGCCCGGGGCGGGGATGGACACGCTGCGAAGTTCGCAAGGACCGGCTGGCTGTCGACCGATGAAATTTCCGGCAGCATATTAAAAAATTCCAGCACAGGAATGAGCATCTCCTGCAGGATAAAGGCGGATAAGCCAGGAGGCGTCTTCCGTACAAACATCTTCAGCCTGAATATCCACGATGGCGGACTTCTCATAGGGTGGCTCGGCCTGGGCATAGGCGAGAGAAAATGGTATGTGCAGATACCGTTCGGGAAAATTGAATTCAACAAATGGTACGATCTCGTTTTCCGCTTCAAACCTGGCATGCTCGAAGTATTCGCCAACGGCTCGCTCATGGATTCCGTCAGGCTCGGACAGGAGCCTTGTGCCGTGTCGACAGGTTCGATCATGATAGGTGGCTGGAGGATACTGGACCTTTCGTTCAAGGCTTTTCCGGAAGACACCGTCGATGGTATCTATTCCGCATTGTTCACCGGTCTGATCGATCATGTGGCATTATGGAACCGCGCGATCACTGATTCCGAAATCGGCTCGCTGAGCGCCGTTAAGAAGCTGAACAGGAAAATCGCGAAGTCCGCATGGAGGAAATGCCTGAAGGATTATCAGGAGTTCCATGAGGCCTCGGTAGACAAGGATATAAAGAAATGTGAAAAACTCGGACTGGCGATGCGGAAGTTCATGGCACGGAATCCGCATAGGCCGACATACCATCTGACAGCACCGATAGGTTGGCTCCTCGATCCAGCCGGCTCCTTCTGCTATAAGGGCAAGTACCATGTCTACAGCTACAGGAACATATTCTCCATGCTAACATGCAATTCGCTGGACCATTATGTCAGCGATGACATGATACACTGGAAGGACATGCCGGTCGGGGTATGGGCGGATTCCGATCTGGACAGGCACGGAATCTGGCTCGCCAACAATTTCATTGACGACAAAGGCGTCCCTAGTATGCTCTACACGGCTCACGGGCCTGCCGGCAAGATCGGAGTGCTGGCACGCAGCCATGACAATATGCTTTCATTCAACGACAAGGAGCCTGTGATAACAGGAATCACCCACCATGACGGCCATACATGGAAGGACGGTGACACCTGGTATACGATCACAACCCGTCAATTCTTCGGGAAAGGAACCGGGGACAAAGGGGATTCGGTCATAATCCTTTCCTCAAACGATATTGAGAACTGGACAGAGCGTGGAGAATTGTTCCGCGTAAAAAAGTTCAAGAGGCCTATGGACGATCATCAGCGCTGGGGCTTCACCGAATTTCCATATCTTATTCCGTTCGGCGATAAATATGTCTTCATGACGGGAACGCATCCGGTGATGTACTGGGTCGGGCGGTTCGACAGGAAGGATTTGAAATTCATTCCGGATCATGATGAAGGAAAACTCCTGGACTATCTGAATCCTCTCCATTGCTTCAGTCCGATGACTGTTGACAGCAAGGGGCCCGGTGGATCCCAGAGGAGGATAATCTATGCGATGTATCTTTATCTCAGCGGAAACGTGGAGGCGCTCCCATGGAACGGTATACATGTACTGCCGCGTGTACTTACTCTTGAAGGGGAATATCTGAAGCAGGAGCCGGTTCCTGAAGCCAGGAGCCTGCGTGGCAGGAAATATTCGATTGATGATTGTTTTCTTCAGGTAGGGCGGTTTCGCCGAAACCGCCGTGCAGGAACGGACGTCTCGGCGAGACGTCCCTACCTTGATGAAATTAACGCGAAGACTATTTATATTGAGACAGGTATGAAAAACCTTCTCAGGGAGATCAAGGGGGATGCGGTTGAGATCATTGCCGACTTCGAACCTGGCTCTGCGAAAAAGTTCGGACTGAAAGTGCGAATTTCGCAGGACGGGAAGAAGTTCACGCGAATCTGCTGTGACATGACAAAGAAGATATTTTCTGTTGGAGGAGGCATCAATATACGTGCTCCATACAAGGATCTGGGCAAGGGGCCGCTTCTAATTGAGAAAGACGGGAAGATCAGGATTCATGTGTTCCTCGACAAGGGCTGTTTCGAGGTGTTCATAAACGGCCTTACCTGCAGCGGTTCGTTCAATGCGGATCCCGAGAACACTGGTTTGGACATTTTCAGCGATGGAGGAACCGCAGAATTGAAATCCATGGATATCTGGCAGATGAAATCTGCCTGGAAAATATAAGAGTATGTCGGGTTTTAACCCGACGTTTGTTTGGCGGTTTAAAAACCGCCCTACTTTTTTGGTAGATAAAATATACTTATCATCTGAGAAATAGAGATTCAAGAAACCAAGGAGTTTAGGAATCCATGAAATACATCGAGAAATCATACGATCTTGTAGTCGCCGGCGGCGGAGTCGGCGGAGTTGTAACAGCTGTGACTGCGGCAAGGAAAGGCCTACGTGTCGCCCTTGTCGACAACAAGGCCGGACTTGGCGGGAATGCCTGTTCCGAGATCGGTGTGTCGATCGACGGGGCCGTCTGTTTCGGTCTTTTCCCGAACATGCGCGAGGGTGGTCCGGTTGAAGAACTTAAGGAACAGCTGGTCGCACTCGATCCGTTCTTCCGCAGCACGCAGGGAAGTTCCACCATGCTCTTCTGGTGTGAAAGCGAAAAGGTAGATGTCTTCTCCGAGCTGAACCTGAATGAGGTGGATACGAAAGGACGTAGGGTGACTGCGGTATACGGTTCCCAGTCAGGAACCGAACGCAGCTACAAGTTTGTCGCCGAACAGTTCGTCGACGCCACCGGCGATGGCACCATTGCCGCTCTTGCAGGCTGCGAATTTCGCACGGGCCGCGAGGGGAAATCCGAGTTTGGAGAGCTTCTCGCACCTGACAAGCCGGACATGGGGATCATGGGCGCATCAGTGCTGTTCCGCTCAAGCGAGAAGAAGATCCCTACAAAATTTGAACGTCCATACTGGGCCTACGAATATACAAAAGAGGATGATCTTCCGTACAGGCTGACAATGTACAAGGGGCCGGTGGAGATAGGTTTCTGGTGGGTGGAATATGCCGGCGACAACAATGATCCCATCGGAGAATACGAAAGCATCCGCAGGGATCTCCTCAAGTGCACGTACGGGGTCTGGGCGTTCCTGAAGAGAGATCCATCCCGCAAGATGGAATACTATTCATTGGACAACGTCAGCATATCTCCTGCGAAACGCGAGAGCCGCCGCATTGTCGGTGACTACATCCTCAGCGAACGCGACATCGTGGAGCGCACACCGTTCCATGATTCAGTCGCATATGCCGGCTGGAACATAGACATCCACGTCCCCGGGGGATTCAAGTCGAGGCTGAAGCCCAACATCCATGCGCATTTCCAATGGGTATTCAATGTTCCGCTGCGTTCGCTCTATGCGAAGGACAAGGACAACCTGTGGCTGGTCGGGCGCGACATGAGCGTATCGCATGTGGCCCTAGGTGCAACGAGACTGCAGGCGACGATCGGAACCATGGGGCATGCGATAGGCATTGCCGCTGCAATAGCGCACCGTAACAGGAAATCCACACGTGAAACAGCAAAGGAGAACTACAAGGATGTCCAGCAGGAGATACTGAAGGACGGCTCTTTCATTCCAGGCGTGAAGAACACTGATGAGAAGGACCATGCCCTTTCTGCGAAGATCGCAGCTACGAGCGAGCAAGTCCTTTCATTCAGACGTTCCAAGGAATATCTGCCGGTCGAAAAAGGCAAGGCACTGTCGTTTCCCGTCACCGAAGGGCGTGTAGACAGGATAGTTCTTCCTCTAAGGAATTCGGGGAAGGCTCCATCGGAAGTGAAATTGTACTTCGCATCCTCCGAACATCCTAACCACTTCTCCCACCGGAATCCGCTGGCCGAAAAGACCGTCATCCTCAAACCCGGAGATCAGGAGATTGCCTGGGATCTTTCACTTTCATCGCTTGCTCCGGGACTCTATTCAGTGTTGATGATCACTGGAGGTGCGATTGGATGGCTTCGTTCGAAAATAGAACCATACGGCTGTTTCACCGGCAGATATGTCCCCGACCACTTTTACACGCCGAAGCCTGGATACACAGATAATCTTTACGCGATCCACAAGCCGATACTGGTCACGAAGAACTCCGAGACTGTCGAATGGGAGAAACTGCGCAAGCACCGCGATCTCCAGCTTGGTCGCTCCTGCAACCGTGATAATACTCCTCTGCCATTTGTCGGAATCATCCCTGTCCAGCGGCCGTACAACGCGGCAAACGTGGCGAGCGGAGTCTCTCATTCGGATCTGATGCCTGATCTGTGGATATCCGATCCTTCAGGGAAAATGCCTCAGGAGCTGGTCATGTCCTGGAAGAAAGAGAGGAAGATCTCGTCAGTGCGAATTGTGTTCGATACGGATCTTGACATGAATCATCCGGCCGCGCAGCCGATAGATTATCTTGTTAAAAGATATTCTGTGGCGGTAAAGAAAGATGGCAAGTGGGTGACAGCAGCCACATGTAATGACAACAGGTCCAGATTCAAGATACATGAATTCAAGGCCTGCAGGACGGACGCAGTGAAGCTCGTGGTTGAAGAAATCCATGCAGGCGGCAAAAACGCGCGCGTGTTTGAAATAAGATGCTACTAATTTTCCGTTTTGCGGAAAATTAAACAAGAACAGCCCTTGCGGGCTTAACTACTAACAAGTTCCCGTTTTTTTGCAATTCGTTTGTAGTCAATGCCGCAAGGCATGTTCTTAGAAATTATATTTGGTTGAAGACACGCTAAAGCTGCCACGTGAGTCACGTTCCACGTGTCAACGTGGTCACGGGATGAACTCCAACATTAAGACAAATGATAAAAATACAATTCAATAGTCCTGTATATGCAATTGATAAGACTGTTAATGGCTGGCAACGATACTGCTGGCTATAATAGTGCAAATCAAGAACATAGAGGGCTCAGAAATGAAAACTCAAGATACTGATAAGAACGAAATTACCGTAAACTTCAACTTCCATATCGAAGATAAGGTGCCGCAGCGACTGAGCGACGGTACAAGGGCGCTTGCAGCGAGATATCTTTCAGGTGAATTCGGAAGGTCGATGTCCGACATACAGCCCATTCCTCCGGCCTTCTACAGGAAAGCCCCAACACAGACACAGCTCTATTCGGAAGCTATCAGGATCATCGCGGAAAATGCGGCTCTCAGGATAATCCAGGGTGAGAAGCTTGCCGGAGCGGCAACTCTGAAAACAGCAATGTGCCATACGGTGCCGGTCTTGAACATGCCTTCAGTCAGCCATACGACCATTGGTTTCGAAAAGGCCCTGTCGATCGGATATCGTGGAATCAGGAAGGAAATTGAAGAGCGGCTGGACAGGAAAGGATTGGACGATGAAGGCAGGGACCTGCTAAAAAGTATGCTTTCATGTTTGGACTCCGCGAAGATCTGGCATCAGAGATATATTGGACATTTGGAAGATCTTATCGCGAAAACCAAGGGGGAATCCCGCAAGAACTACAAGGCGATACTGAAGTCGCTGAAAAATGTCCCCGAAAACCCGCCTTCTGATTTCCGTGAGGCCGTCCAGTCCCTCTGGATGCTCTGGGATTTCCAGAGGCTCTGCGGGAACTGGAGCGGGATTGGGCGAATTGACAAGATGCTAGGACCATATCTCAAGAGGGATCTTTCAGAAGGGGAGATCAGCATTGACGAGGCAAGGGAGCTCATCGCACATTTCTGGATCAAGGGATGCGAATGGATAACCGCGGAAGGTAAAGGCAGCGGCGATGCGCAGTTCTACCAGAACATCGTACTTGCAGGAGTCGACGAATCCGGCAACGACATTACGAATGAAGTCACTTATCTTGTCCTTGACGTTGTAGAGGAACTGCATATAAGCGATTTTCCGATAGCAGTCAGGCTCTCGAAAAACTCGCCGGAAAAGCTTCTCCGCAGGACTGCCGAGGTCCAGCGCCTTGGCGGAGGGATCATAGCGGTCTACAACGATGACCGGATAATTCCATCCCTTGTGAAGTTCGGCTATCCCATAGAAGAGGCCAGGAACTTTGCGAACGACGGATGCTGGGAAGTGCTGATACCCGGAAAGACTTCATTCGGATATAACCCGTTTGATGCCCTCAAGATTCTCCAGGAGACCCTTGGTCTTGGACCTGTAAATAAAACTACGGTGGATTTCAAGACGTTCGATGAACTCTATTCCGACTTCGAACATAGGCTTGCAACTTTCATAACTGGTCTCATAAACAGCCAGCCGACCAGCTCTTCGGTACCGACAGTTCTTATTGATCTTCTGGTCGAAGGATGCATAGAGAAGGGGAGGTCATATTATAATCTCGGTCCGAAATATACAGTCAGATCGCCTCACGCCGGTGGGTTGCCGGATGCAGCAAACAGTCTTCTGGTGATCAGGAAGCTGGTCTACGAGGAGAAGAAGTTCACGCTTGCCGAATTCATGGAGATATTGCGCGGAAACTGGCAGGGTCATGAGGATCTGAGGAGGATGATACGCTCGCGGTTCGACTTCTTTGGAAATGATTCCGAGGAGTCTGATGGCATGATGAGGAAGGTATTTGACACATATACTGATCTGGTTGGAAAGGTCAGATGCAGGAATGGAATCCTCCGTCCTGCTGGGATCAGCACTTTCGGCCGGGAGATGGACGCATTCCTTGCGGACCGCACGGCCTCGGCCTCAGGTTCCGTGAAGGGAGACATACTTGCATCGAACTTCACTCCTTCGCCCGGAACAGACAAGCGCGGCCCTACGGCGATCATCAAGTCGCATTGCTCCGTCGACTTTTCAAGGCTTCCATGCGGGACGGCCCTTGACATCAAAATTATTCCTTCTTCTCTTAAAGGTGAATTAGGAATAAATGCGCTGGTCGGAATGATGAAGACTTTTGTCCATCTCGGCGGGATATTCATGCAGATCGACGCGGTGGACACCAGGATGCTCCGTGACGCCCAGGAGCATCCTGAGAAATATCCCAATCTTTCGGTGCGTGTCTCCGGCTGGTCGGCGCGTTTTGCGACTCTCGCAAAAAACTGGCAGGAACTTATCATCAACCGCAGCGAACAAAAAATTTAAATCTGCAGATTTAAATTTATGCGGTCAGCTTTCCTTTCTTCCGGAACGACCGGGGGCTTTCTTTGAAGTGACGGGTGAAAACCCTGGTGAAGTAGTTCTGGTCGTCATATCCGAGGCTGGCGGCTATTTCGCCGACAGGAAGATCATCTGAAACCAGCATCTGCGCAGCCCTTCTCATCTTGTAGGAGCGGACCAGCTCAGGGAACGGTATTCCGAAAACCTCCTTTACAAGATGTCCTGTCCGTGAAACCGAAAGGCACAGGTGGGAGGCGAGGGCGCTGAGAGGTACATGCTCCTCCGATTTCTTGTTCAAGTATGCGAGGATGGAGGCGCGTCTGCCACCGGAGACTTCCGAATAACGTCCTTCCAGTATTGCCGACAACCTTTCAGCAAACGCCTGCATCATGAGCAGTCTGTCTTCAATCCATTGAGAGTTTGCAGCCTTGACGAGTTCCGGACTTGGCAGTGTACCACGTCCGTTCCAGCACGGGCCGGCAAAGATAACCCCGCGGAAAATGCTGTTTACATATACTGGCACGGCTATCTCAGTGAATCTGAACGGGCACACATGGATCCGTCCACGCGGCAGACCGGCTAGGTCGCGGTGCGTCTCGACACAATCGAACTGGACACATATCGAGTCGCTTGTCTTCTTTATCCTCTGGCATGAAGGATGGGAATGGGTGCGGCGCGACTCAGGCAGCCTGAGATGGTTCATCCTGTCATGGAAGCAGACATGCAGTCCGGAAAGGCGGGATGCACTTTCAATAAGTTCGAGGATCCTTCCTGATTCCTCCGCCGCAAAAACATCTTTGACCGACTTCATAGCGTATTTATCCAGAAAAACAGCATATTAGTACCGAGATACACCAGCTATTTAATGCTATAATTTATCATGCAAAAAAGAAATATCCACTTTTTAAAGCGGGACTTGCCCGTAGGTAAATATCGAAATCCGAATATCAAAATACGAAACAAATTGGCCAATAGATAAAGTTATAAACTTTTTAAGAACTGTTTGAGAATTGAGATTTTCACTGTTTTGAGTTTGTTTCGGTTTTCGTGCTTCGAATTTCAAATTTCAAAATCGCTAAAGAATATAGAAATGTACCGTAAAGACAATAAGGAGGCATATCATGAAGTCCTACACATTGAAGCGCGAGATTGTAGCCGAGAATGAATACGACCTGATTGTAGCCGGCGGAGGACCCGGAGGAACTGCGGCAGCGGTATGTGCGGCAAGACTGGGCGCAAAGGTGCTTCTTCTTGAGGCGATGGGGTGTCTCGGTGGAATGGGGACTTCAGGGCTGGTGACGGCATTTGATCCGATGGCCGACGGGAACAGGGCGCTGGTAGGCGGCTTCATGCAGGAGGTTGTTGAGACCATGTATTCGCGCGGGTTCCTGGCGCCGCAGGTGACGACGGATTACTGGAGGAAAAAATACCACTGCTGGACTCCATACAGCGCCGAAGGTCTCAAGCTCATTCTTGATGAATATACCGCAAAGGCCGGCGTTGAAGTCAGATTCTTCACGAAGGTGATTGACGCGGACTTCAATTCATCCGACAGGTCAGTCAAAGGTGTGATAATACACAATATAGAAGGATACAGTTTTGTTCCAGCAAAGACTTTCATCGATGCTACTGGAGATGCAGTTCTTGCAAAGATCTGCGGAGTGGACTGCAGGGAGGCTGGGCATGACGGAGCAGCTCCGCCGATGCCTCCCACACTCTGTTCCCTATGCTCCTTCATCGACTGGGACAGATATGATTCAAAGGAAGGTAAAAGCCAGCAGAAGATGATGGAAAAAGCCATTCTTGATGGTCATTTCTCCCACAAGGACAAACATCTTCCAGGGATGTTCAAGACAGGTCCCCATTCAGCGATGTTGAACGGAGGACATGTCTTTGGGATGGATGCGCTGAATAATAGAAGCCTGAGCGCAGGAATGGTGAAAGGGCGGCAGCTTGCACAGGAGTATATGTCGTTCTACAGGAAATATGTCCCTGGATTCGAGAATATGGAGCACATGACGACTGCAAGCCTGATGGGAGTAAGGGAGTCACGGCGCATAGTCGGGGAATACGAGTTGAACATCAAGGATTATCTTGCGCGCAGGCAGTTCCCGGACCAGATAGGGATATTCAACAAGTTCGTGGACATCCATGTGAAGAATGATTCCGAAGAGGAGTACAAGAGGTTCTGCGAGGAAATGAGCAAGAGCGGAAGACTCGGGTATGGAGAATGTTTTGGAATCCCGTACAGGATACTTGTCCCCAAGGGCTGGAAGAATCTCTGGGTTGCCGGCCGCTGCAATTCTAGCGACGAGCAGGTGCACGGATCGATCAGGGTGATGCCTGCGGCCGCAATGATGGGGCAGGCCGCAGGAACCGCTGCCGTGCAGTCGGTCAGTACCGGACAGACCGCCTGTTCGCTTGATACATCAGCGCTGACCGGCACGCTCCGGAAGAATGGCGCGATACTGGAATAATGGATGATGCGAGCATCGGAAGGTACAGGAAGCTGTTAACCGTCTGAGATCTCAATTTCAAGATGCTATACGATTATCAGACTGCATGAGGATGCAGAGCTGCAAGGAACGCTAAGGCCTATCTACAGTATCCCGTTCGATATGGGCGATAGTTATGCATTTGCATATCTATACTTTAGAATCTGCCTGCAAACTAAAGCCTACGGCTATAAAGATTACGAAAAGGGGACAGTCCCGAATGGCGCTAAGTTAAGCATTTCTGCCATCACGAATACACAAGCTGAAGCTTGGACTCCAACCTCAGCACACCGACTAATGTTGGAGTTCAAACTTTAGTTTGTCTTCTCTTAATCTTAGCGACATTCTGGTCCGATCCCGTATTGAGAAGGAGGATGTCGTCGGGCCAAAGCGGACTCGTACGCTCAAAGAACCGTTTCGCAAACAATACAGGGTTGGTTGGAAAAATAGACGAAATAGAAAAGGAAATGAAGTCAATAGCGGGGGTGTGACCCCGATCTTTCCCTGGACTCCAACCTCAGCACACCGACTAATGTTGGAGTTCAAACTTTAGTTTGTCTTCTCTTAATCTTAGCGACATTCTGGTCCGATCCCGTATTGAGAAGGAGGATGTCGTCGGGCCAAAGCGGACTCGTACGCTCAAAGAACCGTTTCGCAAACAATACAGGGTTGGTTGGAAAAATAGACGAAATAGAAAAGGAAATGAAGTCAATAGCGGGGGTGTGACCCCGATCTTTCCTCCGGAAGAATGGCGCAATACTGGAATAATGGATGACGGAGCCAGTTCAACATTCAAGAAACGGTCATGGCAAGCATGACCCTCCACGCCCGAAACGGGCATAATTATGGAGGGACGCGCTTGCCGCGTCCAGAGTTTTACGGTTGATTCATTGAAAACTGGAATGGGTGAAAGTATCTTTCAACCATGACTACCAGAAAAGCACCGTTGGATCCCGGGAAGAGGGATGAAATACTGAAGAAGCTTGTAAACGACGCCGCGGCCAGGCGCAACACCTACCGCGACCGTGCGCTCAGGCTTTTTCCACACATATGCGCCCGCTGCGGACGCGAGTTTTCCGGCAGGAAGATTACCCAGCTCACAGTCCATCACAAGGATGGCAAGCATGAGAACAATCCTTCGGACGGAAGCAACTGGGAACTTCTCTGCATATACTGCCATGACAGCGAGCACGAGGTTCGAACAGAAAGTTATTTTGCTGGAAAGAAAGATGAACCACTTCCTTCGATATTCACTCCCTTCGAGGGTCTTGACTCCCTGATAAGCATTCCAGAAGAGGAACCTAGTCCGGAAGAGAATACTGCGGAACAGAAAGGTGACGAATCGAAAAATGAATAACCGCGAACGGCTTCTCCCTGTCATGAGATCAGGGGGATACCTACCTACCACCGATCATCAGACTCCGCCAGCTGTCAGCGTAGAAAACTTCCGCGAATATGTCCGCATCCTCAAGGAATATTGTGGGAAGGTTATTTGAGGTTAGAGCGAGATATCATTGTATATATTACAATTTAATTCAGCCCCTTCTGGGCGATATGTTTTAGCCCCAGCCGAAAGGCTGGGGACGATATAAGAAATAAAATCAAGAAGAGCCCCCGCATGGGAGGCTATATAACGGAATTTATGGGCCATACGTTCTCGAACAACATATATCATATTATTTTCAGTACAAAAGGCAGAATCTTGCTGATCAACGATGATATAAGGACTGAGCTCTACAAATATATCTGCGGAATTGCCAGGAACGAGAACTGTCTGATAATGCAGATCAATGGCATTCCCAACCACATTCATATGCTTGTGAAAATAAAGCCTTCCTTGTCTGTATCCGAATTCTTGTCAAAGATAAAGGCAAATTCTTCAAAGTGGGTCTCAGATAAATTTCAATTGAGCTACGGTTTCCAATGGCAGGGAGGATATTCCTCTTTTACCGTCAGCAAATCACAAGTTCCTGCGATTTCATAATATATTGAAAATCAGCAGGAACATCATAGAGGATTTAGCTTTGAAGAGGAAATTAGAAGGTTCCTGAAGAAAAAAGAAATACAGTTTGAGGATGATAATTATCTGGATTGAATTATGCCGCCACCCTGCGGGGGCTTGTTTGTTTTGATGACGATTATATTCCTCAGCCTGACGGCTGGGGCTAAATTATGTCGCCCTTTCGGGCTATTTGTAATGTACCAGGAGAACTGATATTCGTTGATTGGTATCAAATGATTATAGAAAGGATTTTATGATATACAGTAGACTGTTGTTAATTTTATTTTCATTCATTCTCTCTTTTGGAATCCTCCATGCCCAGCCTTTGAAGATAATCGTGACCGGAGACATGCATGGATGGCTTGAACCGAGAACCGCAGAAGGTAAGATGCTTGGAGGGGCTGCGGAGATGCTCGCGCATTGGAAGGCTGCTGAAGGATACAGTCCGGAAAAGTTCCTGGTGATAAGCTGCGGGGACATTGCGACAGGACCGGCGATCTCAACGGCATACAAGGGCGAGCCTGCCGTTGCCGTGATGAACATGATGGGCTACGATGTCTCCGCTGTTGGCAACCATGAATTTGATTTCGGCGGAGTTGGAAGCCTGAAGAAGATACAGGGATGGGCCAAATTCCCTTTCGTAGCCGCCAACCTTGTTTTTGACGATGGGTCTCCTGTAGATAATATACCGGCGACGATGATGTACGAGGAACAGGGGATCAAGGTGGGTGTGATAGGTCTGACTCTGCAGAATCTTGCGAGCATGATACAGGCCAACAACATGTCAGGACGTCCTTATGCGGAATACGTGAGGAAGAACGCCGCCGAACTGCGGGCCAAAGGAGCGAAGACGATCATTGTCGTATCCCATGTGCCGCAGGCTGAACTCTGTGCATTGGCGAAGGAAGTTGCCGACCTGAATATTCCTCTCATGCTCGGAGGGCACACTCATGAGGTTACGCAGCAGAAGATCGGGGACACCTGGGTGGTGAGCTGCGGGAAGTGGTGGGAATGCTATGGACGCATCGATCTTGATGTTGATCCTGAAGGCGGACGCGCCTCTGTAGTTGAATCGAAACAGGTCTGGCTCCTGCAAAAAATCGACAAGGTCATGTCTGATCTGGAAGTTAAGGCCGAGATAGACAAATGGCGGGAAAAGGTGATCAAGGAATACGGGGAGAGGCTGGGATTTACTGTAACCGGACTCTCGCGCAGGTGGGCGATCTGCAATCTCGCGACCGATTCATGGCTTTCGGAATATCACGCAGATCTTGCCATATGCAATCTTGGAGCATTCCGGCAGGATCTTACGCCGGGAGAAGTGAAACTGTCTGACCTTATAGTGGTAATGCCTTTCGACAACAGCCTCATCCGCATGAGGATTTCTGGAGGGCAGCTTAAGAACTATGTTGACACGATGAAGAGGGAAATACTCGTGTTCGGGGGCGCGAAACGCAAGGGGGAGGAGTTGACGATCATCAGTTCTGGAAAAACGGTTGAGCCTTCATCCCAATATGTTCTTCTCATAAACAGCTATCTCTACGGAATATCTCCTGAGCTTAAGCTGGCGGACCCGAAGCCTGAAACAGTATCCGGCGATTGGCGCGCTCCGGTGATTGGATGGCTCAGGAAGAATCCGACCTGTGTTGATGGGCCGATTGAGAGTATAATAAGCATATTTGGCAGGAGCGAGTAAGGATCTTTTAATCAGTCCACATCACGCTGCCGGCAGAGGCCCATTTCATGGAAGACTTTTTACAGGAGCCGGAATGTCCGTCGGGATAGAGCACATTGGTTGTCTTGTTCCCGTTGTGAAGGTATCTCCACTGGGCCATGGTGTGTTCAAATGTCTCATAAGTCCCAGCTCCGGGATCTCCGGTGGCAGTGAAAAGGACTCCGTCCATTATCATGTTCATCTTGCTCAAGTCTGTTCCGGCTGACTTGGCGAGGATTTCAACGGATCTCACCTTTTTGACCAAGTAGTTGCCTGTCCAGGCATCAGTAGTCTTTTCAAACCAGCCGAAATTTGTACGGTTGAAGGAATAGTTGCAGGTGGCGCCGTCCTGTGAGCTGCCTCTTACCACGTAATTGGCTCCTTCATGATCGATATTAACCACCTTTGTCCTGGTTCCCGGCTTCACGAATGCAGTACCTTCTGTCATAGAAGCGCAGTTGAACGTCTCATAGTTCTTGGTATAAGGTTCGAGCTTGTTGAACCATCTCAGTATCGGGGTTGAAGACCACATCGGATCCTGTGCCCAACCGCCCGAGGGGAAGATCTCCTCTCCGCACATGTAGTAGTCGTCGCTGTCGCCCCTGTACATTTCCACGGCGAGTCCTACCTGCTTGAGATTGTTCAGGCACAGTGCGGATTTCGCAAAATCCTTGGCGTTCTTCAGGGCGGGAAGGAGCAAGGCGGCCAGGATTGCGATTATCGCTATGACGACCAACAGCTCAATCAGCGTGAATTTATTTTTGAGATTGTATGGTTCAGAAAGCATTTCCACCCCCTCATAGTGCATTATATCACAAGTGTCTTATTTATCCTAGATTATTTTTAAGGAAAATAAATGTTCGGAGCTTTCTTGCAGCAGGAAAACCTCATGGGAGTACGACCTCTATATATTTCTGTTTGCAATAATATCTGATGGCGAGTTCGCTCTTGAGATCTGTTTCCTTGACGTTTTCGCAGTGTCCGTCGAAAAATGCGAAGTTCGCGCCGTTGTTGTGGCGTGTGTGGACATTGATGTGGGAGTATGAATTTCCAGGTTCAAAGAAACAGTATTGGTTTCTGTTCCCGCTGTTTTGTACAGTGTCTGCAAGCATGGCGAACTTTTCGGGTTTCGGGCATCTGGCAGAATTAATCCATCTGTCATAAGATCCCTTGACTGTTTCAGTGAATGTCCAACTGGTCCACGGAGACCCATTCCAACTGCCGCTGCTGCCTGGAGAGAGGATTCCGTAAGTAGCGTACGTGGTATTGACATTTGGTATATCATTCCATTCAAACGCTACTGCAGGATTCTGGCTGGGGCAGAACATTGAGGAGCCGTTTTCCAGATATACTCCGGCATCGGGCCCTCCAAAGCGGTTTGTAACCTTTGCGATTAATACGCCCCATGCCATCTGGTGGTTGATCACCTTGTAGACATACTGGCTTGGAATCCATCCGCTGTAGTCTTCGTTGTACTGTATCAGCGCAAGGCTTACCTGATGCTGGTTGTTGAGGCATTGGATGGACATGGCCATTTTCTTCGCCTGTGTGATGGCCGGCAGTAGAAGTGCTACGAGAATTGCTATTATCGCAATTACCACCAGTAGCTCAATCAGCGTGAACCTGATTATTCTGCATTTAAGTGACATTTATCCTCCCCGTGGATCCATGATTATATCAGAAAAATTAGAATCTTGCAAAACTTTTTAAAAGGAATCGGAGAATTGCCTTTATTATTTACTGATCAGAATTTATTATATTTACAGTAATTTACAATAGTAATTGTAAAAATAATTTAAATAATGTTCTTGACAAGCTCAAAATAAGGTTTAATATTTACTGTAAGTTACATTATATACAGGAGAAAAATATGAAGTATTCATCGCCGAACCCGTATCTCACCCGCTACGCAGGCAACCCCATACTCCAGGGAAAGGACTTCCCCCACGAATATGGGATCCGCCATGTCTTCAACTCGGGAATGATCAAGTACAAGGGCAAGTATCTGATGATGTGCCGCACCGAGGACCACCGCCTGCGCGACCGGTTCTGGATCGCTGAGAGCAAGGACGGCTACAAGTTCAAGCCGCGTCCGGCCCCGGTCAAGATGCCGATGGGCGACAAGGAATTCCAGGACTACACCTTCAACGGAGAGGTCTACTACGATCCGCGCATAACCCCTCTTGACGGGAAATACTACATCATCCACTCCTGCCACAGCAGCCACACGTGCCGTCTCAGCCTTCTTGAGACAAAGGATTTCGAGACATTCAAGTGGCGTGGATTCATCTGCGAGCCCGACAACAGGAACGGCGTGCTGTTCCCCGAGAAGATCAATGGGATGTACTGCCGCATGGACCGTCCGAACACCGATGCCAGCATCGGCGACATCTGGGTTTCATATTCCCCCGATCTCATCCACTGGGGACAGAGCAGGTGCGTCGTCCGCAACAGCCAGCTCCGCTGGTCATGGGGCAAGATCGGGCCCGGATCGGTTCCAATCAGGACAAAGGAAGGCTGGCTCTGCATATTCCATTCCGTGTATACCGTGTGCAACTACCAGTTCGTCTACAACCTCGGCGTGATGCTCCTTGATCTGAAGGATCCCGCGAAATGCATCGCGATGTGCGACGACATGATCCTCTCCCCGGAAATGGACTATGAGCTGCATGGACAGACTCCGAGCGTGGTGTTCACTGCGGGGCATATCCTCGAGGACGACGGCGAAATCAAGATCTATTATGGAGGAGCCGACACGGTGATGTGCGTAGCGACGACGACGCTTAAGACGCTGCTTGACGCATGCCACAACCGCATGAAGGCCCCGGACCACACGCCCCTCATGCCGTTCGGAAGAAAATAATAGAATTTTCAAGGAAAATTTTATAAATGAAGCACAGCATAATTGACATTGCGAAGATGGCGGGCTGCTCGACGGCTACGGTCTCCCGTGTCCTGAACAATATCGGACAGATAAGCGATGAGACCAGGGAATCGGTCATGAAGGCTGTCAAGTCGGTGAACTATGTCCCGCGCGGATCCACGGGAAGGAAGCCGGGCTCCCCCTCTTCCGTGAAGAGCGCCAAGGCAGGCAGGATCATTGAACTTGTCTTCTGCTTCGACGAAATAGTCGAATATCTGTCGCTGGCGGAGAAGAGGCTCAATGTTGACAAGGTGGATCATCTCCCGGTCGAAACCATGATGGAAAGCCAGCTCCGCTACGGTTCCTCCTTCTACAGGATGATAAGCGAAGGCGTGCTCGAAGAGGCGAGAAGGTGCGGGTACAGGACGATTGTCCGCTGCATCAAGAAGGAGAACCTGAACAATCCGGATTTCATAAAGTCCTTGGATGAAGACGGGATTTCAGGCCTGATCATAGCCGGAGTCCATACGGACGGGATTTTGGAATTCATAGGTTCCTGTGAAATCCCAATGGTGCTGGCCGACCAGATGGCCGGAGCGGGGCCCGTCGAGATAACAACCGACAATCTCGAGGGGATTTCCCTGGCCTTCGACCACATATATTCCCTTGGACACAGGAAGATCGGGTTCATCAAGGGCAACGATAATCCGGCATACCGCGAAAGGTTTGCCTCGTTCGTGTACAAGATGGCCGAAAAGGGTCTTGAAGTCAGGAAGGAATGGATCTATGAAGATGAAAACCATGTCATGGCGACTGCCAACTGGTGTTCAAAGGTGCTGAAGGGCAAAAATAAACCTACGGCCTTCATCTGTTCCAACGACTACGGTGCCCTCGGCGTGATCCGCGCGGCTTCGGACTGCGGAATAAGAATACCGTCCCAGCTCAGCGTCATCGGATTCGACGACATAGAAACTTCGACGCTTGTCACGCCGCCTCTGACGACGATCAGGGTCCCCCAGTATGAAATAGGCAGGAGATCCGTGAAGGAACTCATGATCACTCTCGGCAACGGACATTCCGACCCCGGGTTCCAGTGCCGCATGCGCCTCTCGCCGAAGCTAGTCATACGCGAATCGACGGCGAAGGCATGATGCAACCAAATATCGAAATACGAATATCGAAATACGAAACAAATTGGAAATCAATAAAAATTCGAATGGTTCAAGCATTGGCTGATAATTGAGTTTTTCTCTGTTTCGAACTTGTTTCGAATTTCGGATTTCGTGCTTCGGATTTTATATGGGAAATTAAATGGGGAGATATGGAAATGAGAAAATTAGGAAGGGTTTTTCTGGCGGGTGCCGCGATCATGATCCTCGGCGCCTGGGTTTCTTCTGCGGCCACTTTGAGCATTGATGAGAAAGGAATAAAGGTCGCCACCGGCGGCGCGACATCTTTCATACTTGGCTTCCCCGAGCTCAGGGGCGATGGCGACAAGATCTTCAAGATGTCGGACAAGAAGGTGGCCGGCAAGGACATCAAGATGAAGTTTGAAGGCGGTGCCGAGGCCGTAGTCACGGTCGGCAAAGACAATATAGATGTCAAATTCGACAAGCTTCCTGGCGATGCGAAGCATTTCAGAATGACGATGCAGATCGGGTTTGACTATGCGATGGCAGCAAAATGGAAGGCTGGAGACGGGCAGCTTGCCGCGTTTCCTGCTGAGAAGCCGTCAACCCCCCATATTTTCCAGGGCAATGCAACCAGCTTCGAGCTTGCAGGAACCTCCGGAAACATGAAATTGACGGCGCCTCAGTATTCTTTCATCCAGCTTACAGACTGCCGTGAATGGAACTGGAAGAATTTCACGTTCTTCTTCAATGCTCCGATCCTTAAGGAAACTCCGTCGGCAACGATAACAATCAATTAAAAATATAAGGTGGGGAATTAAAATGAAAATTCTTGGAAATGTCATGGTGGGTGTCGCAGCCGCGGCAATCGGTCTTGCTCCTTTCAGCTCCTCGGCGCTTGATTTCAAATTTTCCGACAAGGGGATTGACATCAACGGGGGCGGAATGGGGAATTTCGAGCTTTCGTATCCGAAGATAATCCAGAAGGGTGGGGATGCCCAGAAGGCGAAGGATCCGATAGAGAAGAAGATAGAGGGGAACAAGGCGACATTGAAATACGACGGCGGGATCCAGGCGGACCTGGAAAAGTCAGGAGATAGTTTCGCCATAATATTTTCAAACGCCGGAAATCTCGATAAATTCAGGATGGAGATGATGATTCCGTTCAACTTCAATGACGGCGGCAGATGGAAGGTCGGCGACAAGGAAGGTGATTTCCCCAGGGAAAAGCCACCGAAGCCCCAGTTCTACCAGGGAAATGCCGACACCATCCAGATAACATCCGACACAGGGCAGGTCATGTCGATGAAGATACCTCCCTATTCTTTCCAGCAGCTGCAGGACAACCGCGAATGGAACTGGAAGATATTCAATTGGATGATGATTGCAAACTTCAACAATGACAATCCAAAAGCCACGTTCGCGATAAAAGGCGGGGCGGCCGATCCTTCAGCCGCCGGACAGAAGGATGCTGCGGCCTTCAAGGTCGACAAGTTCGGACAGGCATTCAAGAAGGAATTTCCCGACAAGGTGAAATCAGAGGAGGAGCTCAAGAAGGATGTGGAGGCTGAGAAGGCTTATTATGCATCGCTGAATCCTCCTGCAAGGGATGCGTTCGGCGGATTTTCGGGAAGCGGGGAGAAGCTTGGGCTCAAGAAGACCGGATTCTTCCATGTCGAGAAGAAGGGCGAGAAATGGTTCATGGCTGATCCTGAAGGGAACGCGTTCTTCCATCTTGGAATATGCAGCTTCGGTGCCGGCGGCGAAGACAGCACCTACACCGAGGGCCGTGAGAACATCTATGAGTGGCTGCCTCCGCGCGACGGGAATTTCAAGTCAGCCTGGCATCCGGACAAGTGGTGGAACGACAAGGCCGTCTCATTCTACAAGGCCAATGTCGTCCGCAAATATGGAGAGGCCTTCAATGATGCTGTGAATACGAAGCGGCTGATTGAACGCGTGAAGAAGTTCGGATTCAACTCGGTCGGAGCATTTTCCGGATCGGCAGGAGTCGCCAAGCAGGAGAAATTTCCATATGTTGCGCATCTTCCGCTGTATCTCGGAGAGGTCCCCGGAATCCGAGGAGTCTTTGACCCGTTCGAGGAAAAGAATTTGAAGAAGATAGAGGAGGACTTTTCGAAATCAATTCCAGCATCCGCGGATGAACCTCTGCTGATCGGCTATTTCCTGGCGAACGAACAGGGCTGGGAGGATCTGCCCCGCGCTGTTCCAGCGCTCCCGGGCAAGCATCCCTGCAAGCTGAAGCTCGTGGAGATGCTGAAGGACAAGTACAAGGACATCGCGGCATTCAACACCGCCTGGGGCATGGCTGCGGCTTCATTCGACGATTTGAAGGAACAGGGACTGCCAGTGAAAAGCAAGACCTCATTCGAGGACATGCAGGCATATAATGAGCTGTTCCTGGAGGCCTACTACAAGGCGATTGTGGATACGTTCAGGAAATATGACAAGAACCACATGCTGATCGGCAACCGCTGGCAGCCGGGTACGGCGAACAGCGAGGTCCTCTGCCGTGTCGCAGGCAAATACATGGACATCATAAGCATCAACTACTATGCCAGCGGAATTGATTCCAACTTCATCCGCAGGATCTATGACTGGTCCGGCAGGAAACCGCAGATGTGGAGCGAATTCTACTACACCAGTGAAAAGGAGAGCAACGCGGGCGCAGGAAATGATCTCGCCACGCAGAAGGAGCGCGGCGAGGCGTACAGGTACTACGTGGAAGGTTCGGCCGCACTTGGGTTCGTTGTCGGGATCGAGTGGTTCACCATGATCGACCAGGCTGTCACAGGCCGTTTCTTCGAGAAGCAGAACGGCGAGCGCGCCAATACCGGAATATTCAATGTCGCCGACCGCCCCTACAAGGTGTGCGCCGCGGAAATGATGAAGACGAACTACGGGATCTATGACGTGCTGCTAGACGGGAAAAAACCGTACCTGCTTGACAATCCTCGTTTCAGCGTGAAGGCGAAGACGGTACGCACGGTACAGGCCGGACGCGCCCTTGGCCCGATGAAGATCGACTGCCAGATCGAGAACTGGCCCGGCCGCCCTCCTGAAATGATCTCAGGTGAAAGGCTTGTCATCGGACGCGAGAGTTTCGGTGTTGAAGCAGCCTTCAAGGCCTGCTGGGACGAGAAGAACCTGTATCTGCTCGTGAACGTCACGGATCCGACCCCCATGAAGAACGAACAGGAGAAGGACATGCTCTGGAGCGCCGACGGGATCGAGATATTCCTGGGAAGCGAGAAGATAGAACAGGGAGGTTCATTCCTTTTCTCCGACAGGCAGATCCTCGTGGGGGGCGGGAAGAACGGACAGTTCTGCGTTGTCAACGCGAACCCGCAGCCGCAGCTTGAAACTGCAGCCGTGGCATCGGTGGATGGCAAAGGCTATACGATTGAAGCGGCGATCCCATGGGCCGCTCTTGCTGTTACGCCGAAGGAAGGACAGGAATTCCTGTTCGATCTCGGGATCGACAACAGTGACGATGGGAAAGGCCGCACCTGCCAGCTCATGTGGAACGGCATAGCCAGGAATTCGAGCGACCGCGGCGCCTGGGGAAGACTCAAGCTGGTACCGTGATTATGTGGTGATTTGGAGATTGGAAGATTGAGTGATTGTAAAAAATGCTGATATGAAGCTTCCAGCAGCGCAAGTATTATCAGTCTCGGAATGGAGTTCCAGAATAAGAGGATGGCGGGTTTTCTTACCCGCCACGGAAAGAGTACCGCGGGTTGGAAAACCCCCGCTCCGTTATGAGACGACAAGTAATTACACGTTGTCAGTGATGACACAAGGAGAGAAGGCATGAAAAGATTTATGTTTTTATTCGTGATGATAGGCCTGATGTGTGTGGTACAGGCTGAACCGCCGAAACAGAAGATCCGGGCGTTCCATATCGGGAACAGCCTGACGTTCGGAGAGATGTCGGGCCTGTCTGGCTTCATGGGCAGCCGTGGATCCACATATGAATATGGATGGCATGTATTATGGGGCAAAGGCTTGTCGGAAATATGGGAGAAGTCTGGTGCACCGTCGGACAAGGCGGCGAAATACGGCGCCTTCAAGGATGCTTTGGCCAACAATGAATGGGATGTGCTGACCTTGCAGTCGTGGGGGGCAGTCTTTGAAGGCGAGAAGGGCGACGTGGTGATGGCGAAGAAATTCATTGAGTTGGCCCTGAAGAAGAGTCCGGACCTGCAGGTCTACATATATGAGACCTGGCCCTTCAAGGACAAGGCTGGGAAAATTGATTTTGCGGCCAAGTGGGCCCGTGAGTTCCCTAAGCCGGGCCAGTGGGATTCGGTATATAACTCTACCTACTGCAAGGTTCTGGTGGATCGTCTCAACAAGGATATGCCTGACCTGAAGAAACCGGTTCGGCTTATTCCGGCGGGGAGCGTGATATCCGAGCTGGATAAACAGGCAAGGGCCGGAACTGTGCCTGGGATCAAGCAGATCGAGGAGCTGTACAAGGATGACATACATATGGGGCCGGCTGGGGTTTATCTTGTGCGCTGTGTTTTCTATTCGGTGATCATGAAGGACAATCCTGTCGGACTGCCGGGAGCTGGCAAGGACGTGCCGGATGAGCTGTCCAAGATCTTCCAGGAGACCGCGTGGAAGGTAGTTGGCGGGTTGGAGATGACAGGCGCAGCCACGGCGAAGGATTCCAAATGATCGCTGTTGCCTTTGAAGCGGGTTTAATATATAATTGGAACATGGGGTTTTTAATTTCAGAGGGAGTCTTCTGCCATGAAATCCGTGCGTAGGCATGCTTCTTTTACACTCATTGAACTGCTTGTCGTGATCGCGATAATCGCAATTCTAGCAGCGCTCCTCCTGCCCGCGCTAAAGCAGGCGAAGCTCATGGCCAATGCCGCAGCCTGCAAAAACAATCTGAAGCAGATTGCAACCTGGGGTTTCATGTATGCCGGAGATTATGATGAAATTCTTCCCACTGAAGGCGGCACCTATGGAGGCTGCGGTGTCGCAGGCTACACCACCATTTCAAATACCACCTGGGTTGAAAAATGCGAATACATGAAGAGGGTAGATGCAGGCACCATGCTTCACTGTCCTCAGGCGGCGACTTCCGTGGCTCCAATGGACACCGGATGGATCTATTCCTGGAACAACTATGGGCTCAACTTCTTCCTTGGTGCAAGCAAGAGCAATCCTGGAGACTGGTGGAGAACTCCTGATCTTCCCAAACTTAAAAATCTAAATGAGAAAAAACATTGGTTTGCGGACGCTTCTGCCGCTCCATGGAATGGAAAGGCTCGGTTTTCAACCGGTCTAGATGTGAAACAGCAGCTTTTTCAACCATGGTCATGGGGCTATGCTTATAATAAGGCAGGCAGCCATCCAAGCAGCACGGCAAATTTCATCTATGGCGATTCCCATGTTGATACAATGACCTTGCTGCAATATCGGAGCATCTACAACAATTCTGCGAACAGCTATAGGGAATGGAAGAATTTCACCGGCTCTCCAAACAGGTAATTCGAAAAATTTAATTATGTCTTCTGTTCAAGATATCCGTTCAGTCCCTCCGGATCTTGAGATTCCGGAAATATCCACCGGGCTTCCCGGCCCCGGGAAACGTGTCAGCCTGGCTTTGAAGGAATATGAAGGCACTGGAATCCATCATCTTCTTTATCTGCCGACCGACTGGAAGAGGGGAGCCAGGTATCCTGTGATAGTTGAATATGCCGGTAATGGTCCGTATCATGATCACTTCGACGATGTCTCCGACGGTACAGTGGAAGGGAGCAGGCTGGGCTATGGCGTTTCCGCTGGAAAAGGATTCATATGGATCTGCATGCCGTATGTGAATCTTGTCGAAAGGAAAAACCAGGCTGAATGGTGGGGGGATGTTGATGCAACTGCCGAATATTGCCGCAAGACCGTCAATGTTGCATGCGATGAATACGGAGGGGATTCTTCAGCGCTGGCAATTGCTGGATTCTCGCGCGGGGCGATAGCCTGCAACTTCATAGGGCTCCATGATGACAAGATTGCCAGATTGTGGAAGGCTTTCATTGCCTTCAGCCATTATGACGGTGTCAGGGAGAACTGGGGATACGCCGGAGCCGACCGCGCTTCAGCTCTTGTCAGGCTTAAAAGGCTCAAAGGAAGGCCGCAGTTCATCTGCAACGAGGGTGATTCCTGCACGGCAACAGAAGAATATATCCGCTCCACGGGCATCAAGGGGGATTTCACATTCCAGCCGACTTTCTTCCGCAATCACAACGATGCCTGGGTGCTGCGTGACAGTGAAACCCGCAGGAATTTGCGGAAATGGCTGGGGAATATAGTGAAAGCTTGAAAAGTGCACTATTATAGTGTACACTATTACAGGAGGTGGTTTATGGTTAAAAACATTACGCTCAGTGCAGATGAAGTTTTAATCCAGAAAGTGCGTCAGAAAGCCGTTCAGGAACATACGACCTTGAACAATTTGTTCAGGACCTGGCTCAGGCATTATGCCAGCAAGGGGAAAGTTTCCATGGACTACGGGGATTTTATGAAAAACATGAGCTATGTCAGGCCCGGAAGGAAGTTTTCCAGGGAGGAAATGAATGAAAGGTAAGTATTTCATCGACACGAATATCATCCTTTACTCGTTTGATTCAAGATATCCGAAGAAACAGTCGGATGCAACTAAGATAATCTCCAGTGCAATCACAGACGGCATGGGAGTAATCAGCTACCAGGTCATTCAGGAATTCTGCAATGTGGCAACCTCCAAATTCTCATCTAAGATGAATATATCCGATTGCCGGCTGTACATACATGATTTCCTCGAACCGATATGCGAGATTTATCCATCAATTGAACTTTTCATGGAAGCTCTCAGCATAAGGGAAGAAGCATCGCTTGGTTTTTATGATGCTTTGATTGTTGCGTCATCGGTCAGGGCCAGCTGCAGGATACTGCTTTCGGAAGATATGAACCATGGACAGGAAATAAGAGGTGTGAAGATATTGAATCCGTTCAGATGACCGGAACACTGGTTTCATGCTTTTTGCCGGCGCTCCATTATTAACTAAGGATAAAAAAATGCCACTCGAACGCATACGACTTAGCTCCGACCGACATTACCTTGAGACTGAAAGTGGAAAACCTTTCTTCTGGCTAGGAGATACCGCCTAGGAAATATTCCACCGGATCAGCCTTGAAGAGGCTACGGCGTATCTTGAGACAAGAAGCAGGCAGGGATTCAATGTCATACAGGCCGTAGCGCTCGCCGAATTCGATGGAATCAGGACACCTAACTTCTATGGAGATCTTCCGCTTATCAACGAGGATCCTGTCAGATTAAACGCGAAATATTTCAAATATGTCGACAAGATAATCCGCCTGGCCGGCGAAAAAGGGATTTATTACCGTGACTACGACGTACGTAAGCAGTGCTACCGTTCAGTTTTCGCCGGCGGATACGGCGTGACCTACGGGCATCATTCAATAGTGTTTCCCTGAAGACCGGAGCCTTGAAAGGTAAGAAACTTCGTGTATCATGGTTCAATCCCAGGAATGGAACTGCTGCGAAGTCCGCAGTATTTGAAAATACAGGGACGCTGACAGTCACCACTCCGTTAGACGGACCAGACTGGGTATTGATCCTGGATGCGGAGTAGGACGGGCTTCCCAGCCCGTTCATGAATTATTAACAGGCTGGAAAGCCTGCCTTATTATGGAGCGCCCCGAGGCCTGAGCGCTCGGGGCAAAGGCATATAAAATTTAATCAAGGAGTAATTTCGTGATGAAAAGAACAGCATGTGTGGTTTCTACTTTCGTGACAGCTCTTGTCTTGTTTTCCTCAACGCTTGTGGCGGCCGACGGCAAGGCTCCGGCCCCGGCAGGGAAGGTCGATCAGATCGTAAACGAGCTGATTTCCTCGAAAGGAGATCTGAACCAGCGGTACGACTCCAGATTCAACAAGGACGACAAGGGGATACCGGTGCTGGTCTGGGCAGTCAGCCAGAAAAATTCCGATGCAGTAGGAAAACTCCTGAAGAACGGTGCAAATCCCAATGCTGAGACCATGAAGGGAAGCGGAGAGACGGCGTTGTTCGAAGTGGCTGAATCCATGGACATAGAGGTTGATGCGAAACAACGGGTGGAAAGATGTGCGTTGACAAAAAAGATCTGCGAGCTCCTGATAGACGGGAAGGCTGATGTCAATTTCAAGAACAAGCTGGACTGCACGCCTCTCTACAAGGCTGCTACAAGGGGACGCGATGATCTGTGCCTTCTGATGATAAACAAAGGCGCTGATGTGAACGCCCAGGACAAGCTGGGCAATACGTCCTTGCATCAGGCTGCGAAATACGGCTGCTGGAAAGTGGTGGATCTCCTTTTGAAGAGCAAGGCGAATGCAGGAGGAGAAAACAAGCTGAAGAAGACTCCGCTGAAACTTGCTGAAGAACGCATGGACGAGAAATTGCACAAGGAGATCAAACAGAAGTTTGGAAACTCCTACTATGCCGACTACGACTACGACAAGACAATTGAAATCCTCAGGAAGGCAACCGCGATGGGAAAATGAAGCTATATGGAGCGCCCCGAGGCCTGAGCCGTCCGGGGCAGTTTATTCTTAGGAGCGCTGGCGTCCCGCCGGCAATTGGATTATTATGCCGAACCATGTCCATGTGTTAATGAAAACTCATGCTGAATTCAAGCTGTCCGAAATCATCCATTCCTGGAAGTCATTTACATCCAAGGAAATAAACAAGAGGCTAAAAACAAGTGGTTCATTTTGGCATCGGGAATATTATGATACTTTTATCAGAAATGAAAAACATAATGCTGCTGTTATGGATTATATTGCGATGAATCCAGTAAAGGCGGGATTTGTGAAAAGTCCGGAAGAGTGGAAATGGTCGAGTGTATATAAAGAGAAATGAATTGCCGGCGAGACGCCAGCGCTCCGAAACTATGAAAATCATCAAAGACATAGAATTCATACCGGGTGGTGGAGAGAGGAACACTCTGGATGTATATGTTCCCGACGGGATAGAGACTCCTGCGGCTGCTATCCTGCGCATTCACGGTGGAGCCTGGAGGGCATATTCGAAGAATGATCTGCATGTCGCCCACAGGCTGATCGATCATGGATTCATTTTTGTCAGCGCAAACTATCGGTACAGCTCTCAGGCGAAGTTTCCTGCCCAGCTCCAGGACTGCAAGGCAGCCGTCAGATGGATGCGTGCGAATTCCGCGGAATACGGGATTGATCCGGAACGTATTGGTGTCTGTGGAGATTCCGCGGGTGGACATCTGGCATGTCTTCTTGGGGTTACTGGAAACACCAGGCATTTCGATGTCGGACTCAATCTCGACCAGAGGAGCGATGTGCAGGCTGTTGGGGCATGGTATCCTCCGACGGATTTCCTGGCATGGGAACAGCATTTCAAGGACTGCGGTTTTTCCAAGGAGACCGCGGCAGGAGTGTTCGAATGCATTCCGGCATTACTTGGAAATTCAATAGATGCGGCAACGGGAAATGCGAAACTCGCAAGCCCGATCAGATATGCCCATCCCGGTTCAGCTCCATATCTTCTAATCCACGGGAAGAAGGATCCTGTCGTCCCTTATCTACAGAGCGTAGTCTTCGCCGAGGCTTTGAAAAAAGAGGGGGTCGAGGCTGAAACGATATTGATAGATGACGCGGTGCATGGAGGTGCTCAATTTGATGGCGACGACAACTTCATGCCGCTGGTGGAATTCTTCAAGCGCCATCTTGGACGCTGATCGGATTTGCGAATTCCGCAGCTATCAACTGAAAAGCTTCACAAGGTCCGACAGGACTATTTTCCCGTCATACAGGGCTTTTCCGATGATGACTCCTTCAATGTTCTTCTTGGCGAGGTTCATCAGTTTTATCACATCGTCAGTTGACGCTACTCCGCCGGAAGCTATGACCTTCGCGCCTGAGACCGCATCGCAGAACTCGCTGATGGCCGAAAAGTTAGGTCCTGAAAGCATTCCATCGGTATGTATGTCCGTATAAATGAACCTGTTGATACCCTTGCGGGCAAATTCCTCGGCCAGATCGGTGGCTTTAAGGTTTGTATCCTTGAGCCAGCCCCTGACGGATGCCTTGCCATTCTTTGCATCGATTCCTATGACGACTTTTTCATGTGAGAACTTCTGGACGAGTTCTTCAACGAATTCCGGATTTTCGCATGCGGCTGTTCCGACAATTATCCTTTCGACACCGGCGTTAAATGCGAGGTGGGCATCGTCAATTGACCTAATTCCTCCACCGAGCTGACATGGGATCTTTACTGCTTTTGTTATGGCCTCTATGGTCTTGAGATTTACAGGACGTCCTTCCTTCGCTCCGTCGAGATCGACGATATGCAGGAAATGTGCGCCCTGTTTTTCCCATAGTGCGGCCTGGGATGCCGGACTGTCGGAGTATGTTATCTGCTTGTCGTAGTTGCCCTGTATGAGCCTGACGCATTTACCGCCACGGACATCGATTGCAGGGAAAACGGTGAAATCAGGTTTCTGTCTTATTTCCGTCATGGTCTACTACCCCCTTCTTGTGAGATCCAGTTTTTAAGTATTTGAAGTCCGGCATCCTGGCTTTTTTCTGGGTGGAACTGCGTGGCAAAAACATTGTCCTTGCCAAGGCATGCCGCAAATTCCACTCCGTAACTGCAGGTGGCGGCTGAAATTTCCGAATCAGCAGGCTTAACATAAAAAGAGTGCACAAAATAAAAGAAAGTGCCGTCCTTTATTCCCTTGAGGTTCGGATTCCCCCTTTTTATCGTTATGTCGTTCCATCCCATATGTGGAACTTTCAATGAACTTTTCTTGAAACGTACGACTTTCCCTTTGAATATTCCAAGACCTTCTACCCCAGGAGCCTCCTCGCTCTTCTCCATGAGGAGCTGCATGCCAAGGCATATTCCGAGGAACGGTTTCCCGCCGGCAATGCTTTCCTTGACGGCATCGACCATCCCTGAGGATTGCAGGTTCTTCATGCCGTCTCCGAAATTGCCTACGCCAGGCAGAATCACAGATTCAGCCTTGCTAATCTTGGAAACCTTGTCAGTTATCGCTGCTTCTGCGCCGAGTTTTTTCAGAGCTTTAAAGACGCTTGAAAGATTTCCCATTCCATAATCAATAATTGCAATCATTATAAAATTTTCCGTGAAAATTTTATTTTTTATCTTCCTTGGCCGAGTATAGGTAGAAGGGATTTCCTTCGGGATCGAGGAACTGGTAGACCTTGTAGCCAAGCCTTTCATCCTCTGCATGAGGCTGATGCCCGTGCTCCTTGAGCTTGGCAAGCATCTCGTCGAGCTCGTGGATCCTGTATAGCCATGATACCCTGTCCCGGCCCGGCGGAAGCTTTTCGCCTTCGGCGGCCTGTTCAAGTACCAGGGACACATTGTCCTGAATTTTGAATTCAACCCAGAAATTGCTGTCGATTATGGGCGCGCCAAGCTCAAGAACATCCCTGTAAAAAGACCTGCATACATCGATGTTCTCAACCTTGATTATCACGCCGTAAAGGCTATTTTGCTTTGTGTCGCTGTCAATCATGTTTAGTTTTCCCTAAAGCGTTAACTTACAGGGAATATTCTAAAATTAAACCTAAAATCTATTATTTTTAACTTAACCTGCAACTTATTTGTAAAATTGGATAGGTGAAAAAGTGAACTGCCAAATCTATGAAAATCCCTTAACCTCGCGTTATGCCAGCAAGGAAATGAGCTTCAACTGGTCTGCCCAGAAGAAACATTCCACATGGCGCCGCCTCTGGCTTGTACTCGCAAAGAACGAGAAGAAACTGGGCCTTGACATCACGGACGAACAGCTCGAGCAGATGGCCGCCCACCTTGTAGACATTGATTTCGAAGCCGCCGCAGCCAAGGAAAAGGAACTCCGCCACGACGTCATGAGCCACATCCATGTATTCGGCGAGCTCTGTCCAAAGGCCAAACCTATAATCCACCTTGGCGCGACAAGCTGTTATGTCACCGACAACACCGAACTCATCCAGATGCGCGACGGATTGAAGATCATACGCCGCGCACTTCTTGTCGCAATTGCGAAGTTCGCAAAAATAGCCGAACAGTACAAGGAAATGCCTACCCTTGGTTTTACTCATTATCAGCCGGCGCAGCTTACGACTGTAGGAAAACGGTTCACTCTATATTTGCAGGACATGCTTTTCGATCTTGAACGCCTTGAATATGAAATCGAAAAAATGCCGTTCAGAGGAGTCAAGGGCACGACCGGAACGCAGGCGAGCTTCCTCGAGCTTTTCAATGGAAACCACGCGAAAGTCAGGAAACTCGATGAACTTGTCACAAAGGAAATGGGGTTTGTCAAGTCTGTTCCGGTCAGCGGACAGACATACACAAGGAAAGTTGATTATTTCGTGATATCGATGCTGTCGGGGATAGCGCAGACCGCCTACAAGTTTGCCGGAGATCTGAGGCTGCTTGCCAACCTGAAGGAGATAGAGGAACCTTTCGAGTCCAAACAGGTCGGCTCAAGCGCGATGGCATACAAACGCAATCCGATGCGCTGCGAAAGGATCTGCTCGCTTGCGAGATATGTGATTTCACTTCCTGCGAATCCCGCAAACACACATGCGTCCCAGTGGTTTGAAAGGACGCTCGATGATTCCGCGAACCGCAGGATTGTCCTTGCTGAGGCGTTCCTCGCAACAGATGTCATACTTTCCGTTCTTGCGAATGTCGCAGAAGGAATCCAGGTATGGCCGAAGGTCATCGAAAAACATGTCATGAGCGAACTTCCGTTCATGGCGACTGAAAATATCCTCATGGCCGCGGTCAAGGCCGGGGGTGACCGCCAGGAACTGCATGAGGCGATCCGCACGCATTCCATGGCCGCAGGAAGAAGAGTCAAGGAACTGGGAGAATCCAACGACCTCCTTGAACGCATCAGGAAAGACAAGCTTTTTGCGAAGATCGCAAAGAGCATAGACAAGATAATAGATCCGAGGAAATTTGTAGGCAGGGCCCCTGAGCAGGTCGACGATTTCCTGAAGATGGAAGTCGAGCCTGTACTGAAGAAGTATAAGAATGAACTGCTGGAAGGCGAGAAGAAGAAGAGCAGCATATCGGTCTAACCAAAGCAATATTTTTCAGGAACTGAAAAAATATATTGACAGAGCTGATTTCAAAAATACTGCAAACGGCATTCCAGCTTAAGCAGATGTGCTGGCGGTCCAGTAAGACGGTGCTCCGCATGGTACGCCGGCACCCTTGCCGGCATCGGCGGAGAAGCGGAAAAGAAGAAGAAAATCTGCCAGCAGGGGTGCTGGCGGTCCGATAACGGAAAAACCGCCCTACCTCCGGCAATTTTGAAATCAGCTCATAATATCTTAATTACTAGCAAGATGTGTAGGAAGCCAGAGGAAAAATTTGACTACCTTGATTCATATCTGATTCCAGACTATCTTACGCGCATCATGAAATCAGAACTCCAACCGACTACGGCAAGCAAGCTTTCCGCTACTGAGGAAGCTGCGGAACTGCTGCGCATCTATGAAGGCAACATGGCCAAGTGCCTCGATCTGCTGAACAGTCAGTTCAGCGTGATACAGGGGCGCAGCCAGCTGTTGCTCACTCTCGGTACAGTGGCGCTTACAATTACCGGTTTTTCCGGACCGAAGATCGCTGAGAGCAGCACTTTCAGCCGTCTCAGCATGACAGCCGGAATCCTTCTGGTTCTCATCTCCATGGTGCTCACGCTCATCGGCACATTGGGCATCCGATGGTCCACGCAGTTCAAGGCCGCGACGTCGATGGAAACTCTGACAGAAATCATCACCTATAGGAACCGGAAGACTCGCTTGTACGAGGCTGAGATCATTTTCCTGGTTGTCGGTCTTGTCTTCTACGTGGCCAGCGTCATGGCTTTCTTTCTTCATTCCTGAGCTGCGTCTTGATACTGTTATGCCGGATCCAGCCGGAATTCATATTCCTCGCAAAGGGGGATTTCCTTGTCGGAGGAATTGCTGAACAAGTTCACCATTCTGCAGTTGTCATCCAGCAGTTTGGACCTGAGTTCCGGATCAGAGGTTTCACGGATCAATTTCCATAAGGGCATCACTACGGCGACCCCATTGGGACGGAGCACAGACTTTGTAATGGAAAAAGTCAATTTTTCCAGCATGCTCCCAGGTCTGTTCATCCGAAGATGCAGGTGTGCCACTACAGAATAATCGACATAGTCGGCTGCCCAGTCCGGAGCCGTGTTCGGCATCCCGATGAAATTCCCGATGGAATATGCGACCGGAATATTTTTTCTCATCATGCATGGGAGGATGATGTGGGGATGATGCCCTATTATGGCGTCGACGCCGCCCATTTCGAGTATCATGTCGACCAGTTTTAGGGTATACGGATCGGGAATTTGATTGTATTGACCACCGCTGTGCATGATCAGAACAATGAACTCGGCACCATTTTCCCTGAGAATCCGAAGATCCCTTCTGAGTTGATCATGATAAGGAAGGATCTCCTTTTGAAATACCGGATTGTCCGGGCGGTGGAGTTCTTCTACCTGCTGGGCAATCCGATCCATGGGATCCAAAAGGTGTATTGAACCAGGCCTGCATTCCTGAGGCTGAAAGAGATTTACGGCAAACAACTGCCCGTCTTCAAGATACATGTGGTGTGCAAAGGCGTTTGTACCGTAAGTATATGCCAGGAACCCAACCTTGACGCCGTTTATTTCCCGCATGAAGCATCCATCCCGTTCCTCACGGCTCCTGTAGGTCCCTATATGATCAAGACCGACATGGTCCAAAGTGTCAAGCGTGGCAAATAGACCTGTGACGTTTCGGTCCATGCAGTGGTTGTTGGCGGTTGATACAAGATTGAATCCGGCATCTCTCACCGCTTCCGCAAAAGCCGCCGGATTATTGAAACAGTAACGTTCGGAAGTGTAGCCTGAAGATCCACCTGCGACGGGTGTCTCAAAATTACCGACAACATAGTCGCTGGATGAAAAAAGTTCCTTTGCGTCCGCAAACAATGAGCTGAAATCATGGGCCCGCCCGACAGAACAGGCTTCAAGCTGTCTGCCTATGCACATTATGTCACCAGCAAATGAGAGCTTTACTGAAGATCCGGATTTTGAATTCATGATGCCTTTATAATAATCTGAACCAGCTTAGAATCAATATTAGGAGCCAATTGGGTAACCGTTAAGCTGGGGCTTTACCTCATAAGTAGGGCGGTTTTTAAACCGCCAACCCGGTGTCGGGTTAAAACCCGACATACTTTCAAGGAGAAACAACCTCATTTACCCAATCGGCCATCAGACCAGCATTCCCTGATTCTTGAGGATTTCCTGTATCTCCTTTACATCAACCTTGCGCGGCTGGATGTTTTTCTTTGCTGCCAGTGCTGCGGCTACTCCTGTGCCGTGTCCGATGTTCAGGCAGATGGACATCACCCTGAAATTGGAATGGGCCTTATGTGTTCCTGATATGTTACGTCCGGAAAGCAGAAGACCGTCGATCTTCTCCGGAACACAGGAGCGGTATGGGATGGTGTAGTCTCCGCGTGCCTTGAACTTGTGCTGGGCTCCGTTGGCGTCGAGACCGGCTCCTTCGATGTTGTGTATGTCGAAGTTGAAGAAGTTCCTTGTGGCTATCCAGTCGTCGAAAACTTTGGCCTCGACAATATCGGTTTCATTCATGGTGTAAAGTCCCTTGAAATGACGGGTCTCCCTGACGCCGACATTTGTGGCCGCGGCTATCAGGTAGCATTTTTCATAGCCCGGAACGTAGTCCTGCAGGAACTTTATTATCTCCGGAATCTGCCGCTGGCATATCGTTTCAGCCTTTGTCAGATCTCGGATGTCCGAACCGTCGATCCCGGTGAGGTTTGTCATGTTGACGACCACCTGGTCAGGGATTGTTGACTTGTAGAGGAGCACATGTCCTGCGGGAGCAGGGAGGATCTTGCGCGCCAATGCCTGCAGTTCGCCTTTCGGAGTTTCGACAAGAGTTTCAAATGATCCGGGATAGACTGCACGGCTGCGGTCGACTCCGCCGATCTTGAACATGAGGGTGACTGGCTGCATCTTGCCATCATTTTCACGTCCCTTGATGAAAGCGGCACCGGCCTTGAAGGCGACATCTCCGTCGCCGGTGCAGTCGACAACGACCTTCGCCATGATTGCTTCGCGTCCGGACTTGCTTTCAGTTATCACTCCTTTGACTGCATCCCCTTCCATTATCACGTCCGACACCATGGTATGGAGCTGGTATTTTGCACCTGCATCATCCAACATGTCGAAGAGGACAAGCTTGAGTTTTTCATGGTTGATGGTATTTGATCCGACGGCATCCAGATCCTCGCAGAACCATTTCTTGTCTTTACAGCGTTTGCTGAGTTCCTTGAAGAGCGGGGAATCCTTGGAACCTGTAAAATGAGACATCATTCCTGAAGTGGCCATGCCACCGAGACAGTTCTGCGCCTCGATGAGAAGTGTCTTGGCTCCGGTACGTGCGGCCGCCAGCGCGGCTCCAATTCCGGCAGGGCCTCCACCAGCAACCAGCACATCAACTTCATCAACGACCGGTATATTCTTTGAGGGTTCCAAATAAGTCTTCATATCCTGTTCCTCCTTTGATTTTATAAGGAACAATAATATAAGTATATCATGTTTAAATCTAAAATTATCAGTAAAAGCCTCTAATTATCTCAGGTCTAGAATATGAGGATTTCAAAATTGCTCAGGTATATTGCAAGAAATACTTCATCGGTGGTCAATATCGAGACACTGCATCCTGCCTTTCTTACTGCCGACAGGCTGAAACTGGATCCGGACCAGCATATCCATTCCGGAGATTTCTGCAGGCAGATGAAACTCGGTTCCAATTTCAAGACTTGCCAGACAAACAAGAAAAGAAGCATTATGATCGCGCAGAAAGGAAGATCGTTCTGTGGAACATGTCCGTTTGGAGTTTGGGAACTTGTGCAGCCTGTGATATATAATGGAAAACTTGCGGCTGTCATCTATCTTGGACATCTACATGCTGAAGGGAAAATGCAAGGTGAAACTGCAGTCGCAAGTTCGGTAAAACCAATGAAGAGGGGTGAACTTGGCAACTGGGCATCTTTCACTTCACAGTTCATAAGAACCGAATTAGAACTGCTGGCATTTGAACAGCCCGACCTGTTCAAGCATCGCAAGGAATCGGATTTCGTCTCCCAGTGCAATTCGTTCATCTGCCAGAAATATGCCAAGGATGTTTCCCTCCTGGATCTGGCAGGTCTCATGGGTGTGAATCCAAATTATCTCAGCGGACGCATTCACAGCACCACGGGCAGGACGTTCCGGAGCCTTTTAAATGAGAAACGGGCGCATGAGGCGAAAACGTTCCTGAAGCTCCACAGGGAACTGCCAGTCTCGGAGATAGCCGGAATGTGCGGATTCAGGAATGGAAATTATTTCAGTACAGTCTTCAAAAAGATCACAGGATGTACACCGATCGAATATCGGAACGGGAAGGAAGCCACGTTGAAAGAAATAAATCTTTGAACTTTCGTGTGATTCGTGTGATTTGTGGTTTATATTAAAAGACTTAAAATCATTGTGGTTGTCATATGAAAAAAACAAAGCGTACAGCGAAGATTGTCAGGAAGACAAAGGAAACCAGCATAACCGTCGAGATAAACCTTGACGGCAGCGGCAAGAGCACCGTCTCCACCGGCATTCCGTTCCTCAACCACATGCTGGAACTTTTCGCCAAGCACGGACTGTTCGATCTTGACATAAGCGCCAAAGGCGACCTGCATATAGACTGCCACCATACAATTGAAGATCTTGGAATAGTCCTGGGCGACGCGATTGCGAAAGCCACAGGCGACAAGACAGGCATACGCCGCTATGGCTGGTGCATCCTTCCCATGGACGAAGCGCTGGCAATGGTCTCACTGGATCTTTCCGGAAGACCATACCTGGTATATGATCTCGTTCCTCCGGCGGCAAGGGTCAAGGACATTGACACACGTCTCTTCCACGAGTTCTTCCAGGCTCTTTCGGTAAAGGGCGGGATGAACCTCCACATAAACCTCATGAAGGGCGAAGAAGCGCACCATGTCTTCGAAGCAGTCTTCAAGGCGTTCGCAAAAGCCCTGGACCAGGCGGTCTCATACGACAGCCGCATAACGGGCGTGCTGTCTACCAAGGGAATGCTGTAGATTAACCACCAAGGCACAGAGGCACAAAGTTAAGATAATTTATCTCGGGCAGGAATGCCCGAGTTACTTTAAGGAAATCTACCGATCGGTATTATTAATATTGGCAAGGTTGAATATGATCCGAAAAAAGACCTTATTGCAAATATTTATATGCTTGCTAATTGCTGGTGTTTTAATATTCTTATTTGTTGGTATATACAGTACACACAGTACATCTCATTCAAATCCTAATCTACAGACTCATTCTATAATTGCAAAAATAGCGATTACACTTGAAAACTACAGATCAAAATATGGCAGATATCCCGGAGGCGAAAATAAGGATATATCCAAGGAATTGATAGAGAATAATTTAGTTTATTTGTCTCTTGACAGGGATGGCAATTGTATCGACAAGTGGGGTACGCCATTTAAAATTTATTATAATGACGGAAAACCCATTTTAATTTCCGCAGGTTCAAATAGGAAATTCGATGAAATTAATTCACCCGACGACGACGATATTAGAAACTATTGATATGGCTCCATACAGAGTATGTCGGGTTTCAACCCGACAGTTGGCGGTTTGAAAACCGCCCTACTTAAAAAAAATCCCGCCGGATGGCGGGATTTTATATCTTCATTTGTTCTTGATCCGGACTCAGCCTTTAGCCAGCCTCGATTTCAGATCCTCGAGCTCGTCTTTCAGGGCTTTTGGGAGTTTGTCTCCGAATTTCTCATAGTACTGGGAAATATCGGCGAGTTCGTTCTTCCATCCTTCGGCATCGACGGAGAGAAGCTGCTTCATGTCATTGCAGCAGACATTGAGGCCTTCGGTGTCAAGATCTTCAAGCTTGGGCAGGTTGCCAATAGCCGTAGGAACGGCTTTGACGTTTCCCTCAATCCTGTCGCAGATCCATTTGAGGACGCGGCAGTTGTCGCCGTATCCCGGCCATAGGAATTTCCCGTCTGCATTCTTCCGGAACCAGTTCACGAAATATATTTTCGGAAGGTTTGCACGGTCGGTGCGTCCTGCCATGGCGAGCCAGTGGGCAAGATAGTCTCCCATGTGATATCCGCAGAAAGGCAGCATCGCGAAAGGATCGCGGCGCAGGACGCCTGCTTTTCCAAGGGCGGCTGCAGTGGTTTCCGAACCTGCTGATGAACCCATGAATACGCCGTGTTCCCAGTTGAACGCCTCGTTCACGAGAGGAATTGTCGAAGGACGGCGTCCGCCGACAAGTATTGCAGAGATTGGAACTCCTTCGGATTTCTCCCAGTCGGGATCAATTACGGGGCACTGTGATGCCGGTGCGGTGAAACGTGCGTTGGCATGCGCTGCCTTGCGCCCGCAGTCGGGAGTCCATTCCTTGCCTTCCCAGTCGATCGCCTTTGCCGGTGGAGGAACACCCATGTCCTCCCACCAGATGTCGCCTTCAGGCGTGAGCGCGACATTCGTGAAAATTGAGTTCTTAGTGATGGAAAGCATTGCATTCGGGTTTGATTTCATCGAGGTTCCTGGCGCTACTCCGAAGAATCCTGTCTCAGGATTTATGGCATAGAGTTTTCCGCCCTTGCCGATCCGCATCCAGGAAATATCGTCGCCGAGGCATTTTACAGACCAGCCTGGAAGGGTAGGCTGCATCATTGCGAGGTTGGTTTTTCCGCAGGCGCTGGGGAAGGCCGCTGCGACGTAATATTTCTTTCCTTTTGGAGATGTCAGCGAGAGGATGAGCATGTGCTCGGCCATCCAGCCTTCTCTTTTGGCGACGACTGAAGCTATGCGTAGCGCGAGGCATTTTTTGCCTAGGAGCGCGTTGCCGCCGTAGCCGGAACCATAAGACCAGATTGAAGGTTCTTCAGGGAAATGGACAATGTATTTCTTTGCCGGATCAGGCTCGCACGGCCATGGAACGTCCTTCTGGCCGGGCTTCAGGGGGGCGCCGACAGAGTGCATGCATGGTATGAAATCAGACCTGTCTCCGAGGACATCGAGTACCTTTTTGCCCGTACGCGTCATAATCATCATATTGACTACGACATATGCGGAGTCGGTGATTTCAATTCCGATCTTGGCAATCGGGGAATCAAGAGGGCCCATTGAGAAAGGAATCACGTACATCGTGCGTCCTTCCATGCAGCCATTGAAGAAACCCTTGATCTTGGCCTTCATTTCTACGGGATCCGCCCAATTGTTCGTCGGACCGGCCTCATCCTGTTTTGCAGAACAGATGTATGTACGGTCCTCGACACGGGCGACATCGCTTGCATGTGAACGCGCGAGGTAGCATCCGGGGCGGAGCTTTTCGTTGAGCTTCGTGAAGGTGCCGTGCTTGACAAGCTCCTCGCAGAGATTCTTGTACTCTTCCTCAGAGCCGTCGCACCAGTGGACATGGAGCGGCTTGCAGAGCTTCACAGCTTCATCGACATAAGCCAGAAGCTTCTTGTTCTTTGTGAGACTTGATATCATTTGCATACCTCTTTTATATGGTGATTTTATGGTTTGGCGATTTAAGGATCTTTAAACTGCCGGAATTAGAGGCTTTTGCCTGTAATCCTCTTGTAGGCGTCGAGATATTTTTCGTGTGTCTTCGAGACGATATCATCTGGAAGATCCGGGGCGGGCGGTGTTTTCGCCCAGCTGAGGGTTTCGAGGTAGTCCCTGACGAACTGCTTGTCTAGGCTCGGCGGATTTCCGCCGATCTTGTACTGGTCTGCCGGCCAGAAACGGCTCGAATCAGGAGTCAGGACTTCGTCGATCAATATCAGCTCATCATTTATTGCGCCGAATTCGAATTTTGTGTCGGCGAGGATGATTCCCTTTGTCGCGGCATAGTTTGCCGCGGTATTGTAGACTTTTATTGAGTAGTGCTTTGCCTTTTCAGCGAATTTCGCACCGACGATCTCCTTTGACTGTTCAAAGCTGATGTTCTCGTCATGAGTGCCCATTTCAGCCTTGGTGGAAGGAGTGAAAAGAGCTTCATCGAGCTTCTCGGCCTGGTAGTATCCCTTGCGTAGCGGGATGCCGCAGACTGTGCCGGTCTTCTGGTAGTCCTTCCATCCGCTACCCGTGATGTAGCCGCGGACAATGCATTCGACTGCAAGAGGTTTGGCCTTCTTGACCAGCATCGAACGGCCCTTGAGATCCTTGGAATATTTCTTCAGCTTATCAGGATATTTTGAAACATCGGCGGTGATCAGGTGGTTCGGCATCCATTCCATGAGATCAAACCAGAACAGGGAAAGACCGGTGAGGACTCTCCCCTTGTCAGGAATTCCATTCGGCATGACGACGTCAAAAGCGCTGATCCGGTCGGTCGCTACAAAGAGAAGGGAATCCCCGAGGTCATAGATGTCACGGACTTTTCCGCGTTTTGGCGGCGGAATTCCATCCATATCCGTTTCGAGCAGCGCCTTGTTCCTGTCGTACTTCATATAAATTTTTCCTTGAAAAATTTATGATCAGGCCTCAATGGAGGTGATCTTGACCTTTGTGAGCTCTGAGCGATGGCCTCTTGTCTTCTTATATCCCTTACGGCGTTTCATCTTGAACGCGATGAGCTTGGGTCCGCGGTAGTGCTTGATGATTTCGCCTGTTACAGTGGCGCCTTTGATGAGGGGGCTTCCGAATTTAAGATCCTTTCCTTCTCCGGCTACGAGGACTTCCGAGAAAACTACTTTCTCGCCTTCTTTGCCATCCATGAGATCAACGTCGATGATGTCATTCTTGTTGACCCTGAACTGTCTTCCGCTTGTTGCGATAATCGCGTACATTTTTACTATCTCCTGAATTATATTAATTATACTATAAAATTATGCCACCTGTACGGTGGCTCCAAAAAATCTCCAGACTTTTTCCAAAGAGCCGGTTAATATACCGCATTGACATGCTCTTGCAACTATTTTATTAAAAATTGAATATTTTCTTAAAATCCTTTGAGTCTCGCCGGCTTTGGGTTAAATTTAAAACAAAGTATTTAAAAGAAACAAAGAGGAAAAAACATGGTAACAGCAATTGTACTGATCAACGTGCATCGCCCTAAGCTCAAAGACGTTACGGAGAATGTAATGAAGATCAAGGGAGTTTCCGAACTCTATACTATCGCAGGGGAATACGACCTGGCGGCCATCGTGCGCGTCAAGGACAGCAAGCAGCTTTCAGACATAATTGTCGACAAGATGCCCCATCATATCGACGGTATAACACATACCAAGACCCTTATCGCCCTCGATGTCGAATCCAAGATCGACCTCGCAAAGGCCTTCAAGATAAAATAAGCCGGGGACGGTTTATTTTATAAGTGAACTAGGAGATGAAACCCTCGGAAGAGTTTCTTTTGGGGATTTTCTTGTTTTTACACAAGTTTTTAAGGAGAAAGTCTCCGTCATTCCTGTTCTCAGATATGCCCTTGCTCCGTTTCGCCGATTCACCGGCTCTCCGATTCATTTTTCATTTTGGCCTGAAGTCGGACGGCGGCTTTCCAAAATGCTTTTTGAATGCGCGGCTGAAGTGGAAGGCGCTGGAATAATTGAGCCTCGAGGCGATTTCACTGAGTTTCATGTCGGTTTCCCTGAGCCATGAAAGCGTCCTGTTCAGGCGCAGGTTCTCGTAATATTTCTTTGGGGAGATGGCTGTTGAATTAATGAAGACCTGTCGGAACCTGCCTTCGCTCAGGCAGGCTTTTTTTGCGAGAGTCGCAATCGGGAGCGGATTTTCGGCAGATGCCTGCATGACCGTGATTATGTTGCGGAGCTTGTCCCTTCCTGGACTGGCTTTGCTTTCTCCTTCCTTCCAGCTCCTGTGCCATTTCCTTATAAGAAGATTTATGGATGCAACGGCCTCTTCCGCAGCCATCTCGCCGCAGGAAAGAAGCCTGACGCTCCCGGTAAGGAAATCCAGTTCATCCTTGAGCTGTTTTATGCCTATGACAGTGTCTACGGGGAATTTCAGGATGCTGGGATGCTCGCATTCGATCCACCAGAACGACCATTGTGGCCTGGCGCATCCATATCCTGTTATAAGTTCCGGCGCGAGATTGACAAGCGTTTCCGGCAGGCACTTGAGTCTTCTGCCATTCTTCAGCTTCACATAGCCTTCTCCGGCAAGCGTGCGAAGGAGGATATTCCCTTTTGCAGGATATCCCTTGTTCCAGATATTCTGATAGCTGAGATCGCCGCGCACTTCCCAGACGCGCCGTACGTTGACAGTGCCTGAGGAAGTGGTCTTTTCCGGTGAAAACATCTGGTTGTGCATATAAATTTTTCTCCGAAAAATTTATGACTGGTTATAAATTTTCAGTCTTGAAAATTTATCATGCGAAAAGTATATGCAAATGTGCGAATTTGCCATTCAAGATATAAAATATAGGCATATCTTATATATATGAAAAAAGTAGGACGGGCTTTAACTCGTCAACAGAAACGTCGGGTTGAAACCCGACATACTTATGAGGTGAAATATGGCTACATTACGCGAGAATCTGCTGGGGACTTTGAGGAGACAAGGTTTTGAGAAGGTTCCGATTGATCCGAACTCGTTCTGTCCGGACCAGCTTGAAGCGTTCAAGAAACGCTTCGGGCATACTGACTACCATAAGTGGTTCGGTTCGCCGTGCAGGGGGCTGGGAATCGCCGAGGAACAGAAGTTCACCGACTGGAAAAGATATTACCGCAGCGAGGAGCTTCCTGCCGACACCACTTTCAGTTCTACCGGGGTAGGGCATTCGCACCAGCCGGGCTGTTTCCACATGACCCGCATGCATCATCCTTTGAAAGGCGAAGACATTACCGCCGATGAGATCAGGAACTATCCGCTTCCGAAATTCAGGGCGACCGCGCTTGAAGAGGCGAAGGCGAATATCGACAAGCTGAGGAATGAAGGGCTTGCCTCAATGGTCGGCATGGCGTGCACCATCTGGGAAGGTTCATGGTACATGCGTTCCATGGAGGATCTGATGATCGACATGCTCAGTGAAGATGAACGCGCAGTGGTCCTTCTTGACAGGATCACCGAGCTTTCATGTGAGAGGATACGCATAGCCGCCAAGGCCGGCACGGATCTTGTCCAGCTCGGGGACGATATCGGCATGCAGTTCACCCCCATGATGAGTGTCGAACTCTGGCGCCAGTGGCTGAAGCCCAGGCTTGCCAAGGTGATCGCCGAAGCCAGAAACGTAAAGCCGGATATTCTGGTATTCTATCATTCCTGCGGTTTCGTCCTTCCCTTCCTGGAGGATCTGATTGAAGTCGGCGTCGACATATTGAATCCCGTGCAGCCGGAATGCATGAAGTTTGAGGACGTCTACAAGCTTGTGGGCGGAAGAATGTCGTTCTGGAGCACGGTCGGAACGCAGACCACTCTTCCATTCGGGAAGCCGGAGGAAGTGAAGGATGTTGTCCTGAAAAACCTGCGCACCTGCGGCAAACAGGGCGGTATCGTGATAGGTCCGACGCACATGGTCGAACCCGAAGTCCCCTGGGCGAATCTAGTCGCCATGAAGGAAGCCTGCGAGGAATACAAATAAATTTTCCGTCCGGAAAATTTATAAGATGTACGAAATCTGGCTCCCTTACGCTTTCTATGCATGGAAGATTTGTAGTTTGGAAGTTAAAATCCGGATTGAACGAGAGTTCAGCATGGAGAAAGGAGGGGGAGTTAAAGGAAAGCAGATGGTGGAACGTTTCGGTGATCGCTCCTTGCGAACGGATAACGATCGGCGGGAAAATATATAAACAATAATGTTAGGGGATGGTATACAATGAAAAAGATACTGGTGACTAGTTTTATTTGCATGCTGGCTCTTGTTGGAATTAGCGCACAGGCCCAGGATAAGACATTCAGCGTTGATGACGAGGGATACATCCACAACTGGCTGGCCCTGCCGGCGATCGACCTGAAAACAGATGTTGGCGCAAACTCTGAAGAAGTGCAGAAGCCATTCATGGAAAAGGAGTTCTTCGCCAATCAGAAGACGGCAACTCCTGCGGAAAATGACAAGGTCAAAGTAGACGGTACTGAACTTGCTTGGAAGGCCTGTCAGGCCGACGATGCATGCTGGAAATTCGATCCGCCAACCGACAACTCGATCTATTTCGTCGTTGCATATGTCATAGCCGACCAGGACATTGCAGATGTTTCTTTGTCCATCGGATCGGACGACAGTTCCCTGTGGACCGTGAACGGTGCCGAAGCTATCAAGGTGTATTCGGGACGTGCAGTGGAAAAAGATAACGACAAGTCACCGGCTCTGACATTGAAGAAGGGCGTAAACGTCATCCGTGCAATGGTCATCAACGGTAATGGTGAAGCTGGAGTTTCAGCCCGTTTCGTTGACAAGGATGGAGCTGCTGTAAAGAACATCAAGGTTGCCACGACGACACCTGCGGCTGCGCCTGCCAAATAAAGTTTGAGCTACAGATTAATTTATTTTCGGCCAGAAATGCGAAATTCGCTTTCTGGCCGATTTTTTTAGGCTCCATGATGCCCTTGCCGATTTGCTTGTTCCAGCGGTGCTGAAAGTCTTGGCTAGCGCTCTTGATAATTGCCTTTTTATAATATAGTTTCCTGATTATTCATTATGGAGGATTTCACAATGAGGAAGAGCTTCTTATCTTTGATTTGCATGTTCGCCTGTTTTTTTCTCTCCTTCAATGGGGTAAGCCAGGACAAATTCACCATCGCCGTGATTCCGGATTCACAGCAGGAGATTCTCAACGGCTCAGACACGCGCTTGAAGAACCGCATGCAATGGATAGCCGACAATAAGAAAAAACTCAACATCAAAATGGTCCTGCATGTAGGCGACATGATGAACTGGGACACCCCGGAACATGCACAATACGTCAGGACCAGCGAAGGCTTTTCAATCCTGGACAAGGCGGAAATACCATATGCCCTGGCACTGGGGAACCACGATACGGCCGCGACCAAGGAAGGCGGCAGCGCGGCTCCTGGAAACGTCAACACGAATCTAAGGAACACCTCCGTGTTCAACACATATTTCCCTGCGGCCCGGTTCAAGGCGATGGAAGGAGTCTTTGAAAAAGGAAAGGAGGACAATTCTTTCCATGCTTTCAGCGCCGGAGGATTGGACTGGCTCGTGATCAGCCTGGAGCTCTGGGCCAGGACCGAGGCCGTAGAATGGGCAAAGAAAGTCGTACAGGACCATCCGAACCACAATGTCATAATAGTGACACATTCTTTCCTTGCCAGCAATAGCACCATCGAGAAATCAAACGGCGGCTATGGGAACAACAGTCCGCAATTCATCTTTGACAACCTTGTCAAAAAATATGCGAACGTGAGGCTGGTCTTCTGCGGACATGTGGGAGCACATGGCTACAGGACGGACAAGGGAGACAACGGAAACACAATATATGAATTCGTCCAATGCTATCACGACAACGCGACCAATCCCGTCAGGCTCTTTGAAATAGATTCCAAGGCTGGAAGCATAAAGACCTGGGTATATTGCCCTTCCATCTCCAAGGAGAAGGACGATAAGTCTTCTTTCACGGTAAGTGATGTAAGTTGGGTGCCGGCCGGCAGTACTAGGGGAAAATAGAGCAGGCCAGTAAAATCAAGAATAACGCGCAAACATGCGCTACTACCAACAAAATCATAAGCAGTTATAAATTTCTGGCTTGCCAGAAATTTATCCGTAGACTTCGCGGTTCAGCTGACTGAAGAACTCATGCATGAAGTCGGAGCGCTGTTTGGCGATCTTGCGGCCCGTCTTTGTCAGCAGTTTGCCATGGATGTGGCGGAGCTTGACAAGATATTCGCGGTATGCGGAATCCTCGGAACTGTACGAATCCGAACCGAGGGCATCTTCTTCGGTGTTATGCAATTTTGCACCGATCCTGCCGGCGAAATGGAAGGCGCGCCCGACCCCGACCGCACCAATGGAATCCAGCTTGTCAGCGTCATAAACAATTTTTTCTTCAATAAGTGACGGGCTATGTCCACCCCTATACCTGTGGGTTTTCACGCAGTTGCATACCTTCCTGATGAAATCCTCGTTGCGGAATTCGCATTTCCGGAGGAATTTCACGGCGATCTCAGAGCCGATGACGGCATGGCATACCTTGCCTTTGCTCTTAAGTTCCTCTGGACGGGCGATATCATGCAGGACGGCTGCCGCCTCGACGACATGGATGTCCGCATTCTTCTCGCCTGCGGCGATGATCCGGGCATTATGCAGCACGCGGCGGGTGTGTTCCCAGTCATGGCAGCCCGGCGCCGATTCCAGGCGCTTGCGCACCGCATCAGAAAGCTTCTTGAGTTTTTTTGAATATTTCATTGGATGGAATATATCACCAGGAAGCACACGAAGGACACGAAAATAAATTTTTTGCATACAAAAAATTTATAATGGGATATACCTTAATATATAAAATTTTGGCAACGGAGTTGATAAAAATTTTATATCGGCTACATTTTCCCGCTTTGCCCATAAAAGGGCGGAAGCATAGAAACTGGAAAACTAGGTTCCATAAACAAGCTTGACACCTGTTTTCCGCAAATCAAAACAACAAGGAAGAGGAGATCATGCAAGATCGAGCCAAACACAAACTTTGCCGCCGCCTGGGTGCCTGCATCTGGGGAAAAGCCAAATGTCCAAGTGCCAGAAGGCCGTATCCGGCCGGACAGCACGGGAAAAACGCACAGAAGAAACTTTCCACCTACGGAGAACTCCTTCTGCAGAAACAGAGACTGAAGGTCTACTACGCCCTTACCGAGAAGCAGCTGCATCTCACGTTCGTAGATGCCAAAAAGGGCAAGTCACAGACCGACCAGAAGCTCCTCATCAACCTCGAACTCAGGCTTGACGCCGCAACCTACCGCAGCGGTCTCGCCCCGACAATCCATGCGGCAAGACAGTTTGTCGTACACCGCCACATCCTCGTTGATGGCAAGATCGTCGATCGCCCATCCTACAGGCTCCGTGCAGGGCAGGTAATTTCAATAAACGTTGAAAAGGATCCTGCAATTGCGACTGTCGCAAAGAATGCGAACTGCGAAGTTCCTGCATATATTGAAGTCGACAGGGAGAACTGCAAGGCCAAGATTGTCAGGGAACCCATGATTGAGGAAAATCCCACAGGCGTCGAGATCATGAGAGTTGTCGAATTCTACGCCAGATAAAAAATCTGCGATTTTTTATAAAATTAAATCCCGCCCGCAAGGCGGGATTTTTTTTGGCTACGGATTCGGATATTTCAATCCTTTTACCGGGGAGACCTGCTCATGGAGCTTCTTCTCTGTCTGCTTGCCGTCTGCTCCTCCGACCTTTACTTCCCTTTCATAGAAACCATCAAAATTATCATCAATCTTGTAATAAAGGAAAGCCTCCGCACCTGGATTTTCCTCACGGCTTTCATAATCCACCCTGCCGTCGCCGTTCCTGTCCTCATAAAGAATGTTTCCAATCTTCAGTTTTCCGACCTTCTTGGGATCAGTTTTCTGTTCAGGAGCTTTTACAGCGTCGTTCTTTTGAGCGGTCTTCGGCTTTTCAACGGCGTTTTCATTGAATCTGAAGTTTGTCATCACAAGCTGGATTATAGGGTTCGGCCACATTTCATTGCCGCTCAGCCCGGGTTCAACCGGAAGAATTTCGGCCTTTACGGATTCAGTCTTTTCAGGTACAGTCATGACAGCATCAAGATACAGGGTTTGCTTGAGCTTATTTATGATGACCAGCATCATCATGCTTCCTCCATCCTTGTCGGCCTCCTGCTTGAATTCGAATTCGATGTCGGATTTGGCAATATCTTTCTGGTATGACAGGCGCGTTATCTCACCCTTATCGATGGTTACATTTACACCAAAGGATTCCCCGGCGAACAGGTTGACCTTATTGTCGGCCACATAAGGTGTCTTCTTGTCGATCTTCTGCTCGTAGAAGCGATTCTTGTCGAGTTTGAGTTTTAATATGAAAGGCTCGCGGAGTCCATTCTTATTATCCTTTTCAACTGCTGAAGACGGTTTGTCCGCTTCCTTCTTTTCGGTTTTCTGGTCCTCTGCAATAGATGACAGGCAAGTTAGAAATAATAACGACAGGATAATCAGAAATGTTTTCATAGACCCCCCTCTAGGCAAAAGTAATAGGATTCAACTAAGCGTTACTATATGCCTTTTCCAGGAACTTTCCACTAGAAGTACAGCAGCTCCAGTAGCATAGGGCGCTTTGGATAAAGCAGACATTCTTGTAATAAACAGGCAGGAATGCCTGTTTTACTTGAACATCCCTTGCGGGATTAACTACCAATGAAAAAAGAACAGCTCTTGCGAGCTTGACTCCGAACAGGATAGAAAGACAATTTTAACGTCGCAGGACGTGTCATCTTTCGTGGTTGTCTGGATTTAATTCAATACTGTGGTTTCGGAAGGGGCTTGCCGTAGACTTCCTCGGAGACCCTGCTGAATTCCCTGTACATGATCATCTTCGTCTCGGCAGGAGTTCCTATGGCCTCGCCGTCGCCGTAGTCGGACAATACAAATCCCCCTTTTGGTGACATCCAGTGCTTTGCCAGATCGTCCGCGTCCTTTACGATGAGATCCTTTTTAGCTTTGGGGAGCGTCGCCTGTATGTCGGCAAGGGATTCGAAGGTGATTTTTTCACGGTAGCGCCTGCCTATTTCCTCAATACCGAGCGCACGCGGCTGCTGGAGATTTACCGCATCGACTCCGGCATCGATATATCCCTGGATTATTTCATTAACTTTGCCGCACGAGTGCACCCATACATCCTGTCCGCCCTCGTGCATGGCATCGAATATCTTCTTGTATTTCGGGAAGAAGAAATCATACCACAGGTCCATGGAAATGAACGCGGCCTGCTGGGTTCCCCAGTCGTCTGTCATGCTGAACGAATGCAGTCTTTTTCCGAAGCGTTCCTGGTAGTTGCGGACAAGGGTTATGTGTGCGTCGACGATCTTGTCTGCGAGGGCGGACGCATTCTCCCTGTCGGCAATGAGTCCCATCAGGGTGTTCTCGAATCCGGCGAGCGAGTGCATCCTCTCGAAGAGGATCATGAAAATGCCGACCTGTGTGTATTTTTCCTCCTGTTCGGCGGTCTTGAAGACGGCTTCGCAGTCCTTGAAGCGCCATTCCTCGCTGTAGTCGGGAGGAACGACCTTTTCATGTTCGGACAGATCGGAGAGCGGATGGCCTGTGACCTGGCCCATGTTCTTTACATCGGTGTGATCCCAGATGCAGCCCCATTCGTCGGTCTTGACGCCGCCGACGATCTTGTCGGCGGACGGTCTTGGTATCCACATCGTATCGTCGCATTTGAAGCAGCCCATCCTGACCGGCAGGCGTTCCGGATTTTTGAACTGTATTGCGGCCTTCACTGTCTCCACCGGGCTCTGTGACATGAAAGTTCCTCCATGATATAATTGTGTAGTAAATAGTAAATTATAATTTGAGATATAACATAGGGTTTGTATTCTAATAATTCGTTAATTTTTATGTTTCGGATAAAATTGCACAGGGTGAAGAGCGTACTGTCAAAGGGAACATTTAAAATTTTGGAACAGAATTTTATGGCAAAGACGTCAAATCCGGGCAGGATAGAGTTTAAAAGCAAATGGTTCAAGCTTCCATTGATGACCAGCGGGGGATACGAACTGCTGGTTCGGCCACGTGCGCTCAACAGGCACAGCCATTCCGGCTTCGAGATCACCTACATCGACAAGGGCGAGGTGACATGGATGCTTGAGAATGGCAGGAAGATGGTGCTGCATGGCGGAGACATCGCCATAGTGCAGCCGAAGGTCGTACATTGCGGGGAGATGCAGATCATAAAGCCATGCTCCCTCTTCTGGATGGTCATTGACTTCAAATCTGCCGGAAAGGCGCAGGTGCCTCCTGCATTTGAGAACGAGCTGAGGAATCTTGAGCTTGCGTATAGGAACTCCGGCAACAAGGTGGTATCCGCGACTGAGAAGATATGCAGCCTTTTCCAGGAGCTCAAAAACTCGATGGTGGTCGCCGAGAGAGGGAAGACGGATTCCTTTTCTCCGCTGCTGAACCGCCTGCTTATGCTCCAGATCATCGGAGAGACCGCAAGATTGCCCTGCGCCAGCGGGCAGATCCATAGGTCCTTCACAGTCTCGAAGCCGGCGATAGCCTACATGAAGAACAACTACCGGCGTGCATTTTCAATGCCGGAAATAGCTGAGTCAATTGGTATGAGCGTGTCCAGGTTCAGCGAGAAGTTCAAGGAGGAGACAGGTCTGACACCGGCCGACTATCTTAACAGGTTCAGATGCGGAAAGGCCATGGAGATGCTTTCTTCAGGGAAATGCTCCGTCACGGAAACATCCTTCAGCACCGGATTCACCAGCTCCCAGTATTTCGCGAAGGTCTTCAGGAAATACACCGGCAGGAATCCAGCCAGCTTTATTCCATGATTCTCATCCCAAATTTGCATGGCTTTTCTTGAAATTTTCAAGTCTTACCGTAGCTTTTGGAATTAACAGGTCAAAAAATTATCAAATGGAACTTGTCTATCATGAAAACAATGAGAATGCAGATCACGTGTTCGGTCCTAATCCTGGTCACAATCATGCTGGGTGGCTGTTCTACGGACCAGTCGATAGGATCCTATGATTCGGAAGCCGTATATGACCGTCCGCTATTCAGTACTATCGCAAAAAAATCCATGGAATATGAAGGTGTTGAGCGGAATCCGGTGATAGTCGTCCACGGCTTCCTGGGATCCAAGCTCAAGGATACGAAGACAGGTAACAGCATCTTTGGAGGATTCACTGGACTGGATGCGATAAAAGGCTATTCCAATGAGCAGCTGAAGGGGATCGCTATTCCGATGGAAATTGGAAAAACCCTCAAGGATCTGAAGGGCGACGTACGGCCCTATTCAATCATGAAGAACATCGACGTCAGGATTCTCGGCATGCATTTCAACCTGGAAGGGTATGACACGATGCTCAATATCCTTGAAATGGCCGGATATGTCCCCGAGGGTGAAGCCCTTCCCGAAGGCAAGAATTTCTCCTCTTTGTTCGTCTTCTACTATGACTGGCGCCGGGATCTTCCCGAGAACGCGGCCAAGCTGCATGAGTTCATCCTCCAGAAGAGGGCATATCTCCAGAAGCAGTACAAAAAATGCTACGGTATTGACAGCTACGATGTTCAATTTGATTTCATCGGCCATTCCATGGGCGGGCTGCTTTCCCGCTACTACCTTGAATATGGAGATCAGGATCTTCCTGGAGACGGTTCAATGCCTGTCCTTGACTGGCGCGGAAGCAAGTATGTCGACAAGCTGGTCGTTGTCGCAACTCCTAACGCCGGATATCTCGATACTTTTGTCGAGATGCAGAACGGTCTTAAGATGGCTCCGGAGCTTCCGGCATATTCGCCTGGAATCATAGGCACCTGGGCAACCTACTACCAGATGCTGCCACTTGTCAGTACCCGGTCGATCGTCTACAAGGACGATCCCGGCGGGAAGCCTGTTGAAATTTTCGATCCTGAGGTTTGGATCAGCATGAAATGGGGGCTGGCGAATCCGAAGCATGACGAGGCATTGAAGCTCCTGCTTCCGGGTGCGAAGACCGCAGAAGAGAGGCACTCCATTGCCGTCGATCATCTTAAGAAATGCCTGAAACGCGCCAAACAGTTCACAGATGCCATGAAGGTGGATGCTGTTCCTCCGGATGGTGTGGCCCTGTACCTGTTCCTGGGAGATGCCGTGCCCACCAGGAGGACCGCCGTGGTGGACCGTAGGACAGGAGAATTTGAAGTAACAGAATTCGAGGCTGGTGACGGGAAGGTCCTGGCCACGAGCGCCCGCATGGATGAACGCGAAGGCGGCCAGTGGAGGCCTTTCTCGGCATCACCAGTCAAATGGCAGGCCGTAATGGGCATCTTTGCAGCGCACATGGGAATCACCACCAGCCGGGAATTCGCCACAAATATGGGCTATTATCTTCTTATGGCGACAACGAAGAAGCAGGCTGAGAAAAGAAAGCAGCCTTTACCGGCACCGGCCAAGGCGAATTAAGGCGGGGAAATTTTAAAATTGCCGAACTTAAGGTAGGGATGCCTCTCCGTAGGCGTCCGTCCATTACGGCGCTTTCGGAGAAAACGCCCTACCTTCTCCAATTTTGAAATTGCCTCAATGCGACAACAATTTACATGAGGACATGAATCAGGTTTTGACGACTATGAGTTCAATCGATTACAAGCATATAATCATAAACGGCGTCTCGATCGCATATACCGACAGCGGAAAGGGACGTCCGATACTGTTCATCCACGGGTTTGCATCATCATCATATACCTGGATGAAAATGCTGGAATACCTGCCACGCAAGTTCAGGTTCCTCACCATTGATCTGAAGGGGTTCGGGCATTCCGAAAAAAAATGCGACGACCATCTTTCACCTTTCGACCAGTCGCAGATAGTGTCTGAATTCATCATCAGGATGGATCTGGAGGATCTTGTCCTTGTCGGACATTCAATGGGTGGCGCAATCAGCCTGATCACCCTCTTTGATGAGAAGATGAAGTCCAGGATCAGCAGGCTTGTCCTGGTCGACAGCGCCGGAATCTTCCACAAAATGCCGGATTTCATAGATGATATCACCGCCGCTTCCCCGGACAACAGGATAGTGAAGATGGCCGACGAGGAACTCCTTGTCAAGCTCGTGATGAAGCAGGCGTACTTCGACCATGGGAAGATCGATGACGATGCCATAAGGGAATACAGCGGGATCCTCCGGCAGGAGAGGGCGAAGGACTGCCTTTATGCCGCCGCCAACCAGATTGCGATAGCCAATCTGAAGTCCTTCATCGAGAAGATGAGGGAGATCTCCATGCCAACACTGATCATCTGGGGCAGCGAGGACGTAATAATAGATCTGATAGATGCCTTGAAGCTCAAGTCCGACCTGAAGAGCTCCGAACTCAGGATTATCGACAGATGCGGGCATTCGCCGCAGGAGGAGATGCCTCTGGAAACGGCGGAGATACTGGCCGGGTTCCTGGGAGAGAGGCTTAGTATCGGGTTGCATAGTCAGGCTCCGAAAGTGGACTCCCAGGAGAAGGAAGACAGCGATAAAAAAAGGAACGGCCTGCCCGAAATAGCAAAGCCGCAAGCAGCCCCGCCCAGGAAGATGAAGATGAGGAGGCTTATCGACAGATGGAGCTTCGGGGCTTTCACGCTGATCCTGATCATAAAGTTCCTGCAGCTCCTAAAGAAGATCGGGTTCAAGACCAAGATAAACGGATGGCGGAAAATAACCGGAATTTTCCTCCGCGAGGAGCATTCGAAATTCATTCTGGCGAGTTTCAGGATGAATTATCTCGGAACGAACACTCTTCCGGGAGACATAGGATCTGCCAAGATAATACTGATCGACAGGCTGGCAGATTTCATCCACAGGAATCCGGACTGCCGATGGACGGTCGACTGGGGTTTTTTCCTGACCGGACGGAAGAAGTCATTCTTCACGGACATTGTCGAGGCTGAATTCAGCCCCGACGGCGAGCTGCTCAGGATTGTCCCGTATTTTGACAAGTCCCACAAGCCGTCCCCACTCGTTGGAACCAATGTCATAGATAGCGTGCTTGCCATGCTGATTGACATCTATAATGAGACAAAAACCGTTGATGACCATAGGCGTTCATGGATAATCTACAAGAAGCTGAGGCGCTGGGCCCGCAAAGTAAAAGGATTGTCTTTCCGGGGGCGTCTGGAGCTGTTGCACATTGTCAGAAGGCTGATGAACGCATCCTTCATCCAATTCCAGACTCTTGGCAGCGACATTGAAAGGATCGTCCAGAAGAGGATGAACACTCCGGATATGCGGACATGCAGCCATCCAGGTTTCGGGCTTATCAACATCGTCTGCAGGTTCACGTCTGATTATTCCGAGGCGGACCTGTGGTGCCAGTACCACCACGTGCCTGTCGACGGGATTCCCATGCAGGAGATGCTCCAGGACCTCAAGAAGGAATGGGGGGAGGTGGGACCTGTGAGATATCCCGCCATCTCCGGGGCGGGGGTGAGGACTGAGATGCTGTATTGCGGGAATGACATCTACCGTGCAAAAGTCTATATTTCATTTGGCCGATTCCTGAAGTTCAGGAAATATCTCAACGAAAAGTACTATGTGGAGATGGGCGGTCCTGCCACAGTTTCAAGCATGATAATATGGGGGCTTGCACAGCAGGAATATTTCAAGGACAAGAAATTCATCTTTCCAGTGGATACATCCCTTATAATGGATCATCCGAAGGATCGCAGCATAAGCTTCATTTTCATGCTTCCCAGAAAGTTTTTCAATAAAAAGGACAGGCTGCAAGGATTCCTGAAATACCAGAGGGAGTTCAACCAGCGCGTGTTTGCGACAAGGCTGGGGAAAAGCGAAAGCTATGAACTGTTTGAACTCTATGCGTTGGTTCATCCCATGTTCTACCATCTGCTGAGATATCTCATGCCGAAGACTCTTGGCGAGTTTGTCGGAACGGCTGGACTGACGATTCTCAAAGATGCGGAAATGTTCATAAGTCCGGTTTCAGACCTGCATTTCAACGGATTCGTCGCCCTGGGCAACATGTCGATGCCGACTGAAGACGGCGGTACGGCCGCCGCAGTCAGCATCTGCGGCTCAAGGGAACAGATATATGAATACATAAAGGGCTTCAATATTCTTGCTGAAAACTTCCCTGGATTCCTGTCCCTGGAAAGCTAAATTCGAAACTCGAATCGCATGAAAACTCTTAACATTATGATATGGTAACTTCAACCTTTTCAAGGCTGGACATAAGAGTTTCCTGGTCAGTAATGATAGCGAAGAGATGAAATCTCAAGAGTCGTATCAGCAATACGGTAGACCATGCGGTCGGCATCGTTAATTCTCCTGGACCACCATCCGGAAAGATTTCCTTTCAAAGGTTCGGGTTTTCCAATTCCCTCAAAAGGGTTCCTCTGGCAGTCTTTGATAAGTTCATTTATCTTCTTGACTGTTTTCTTGTCAGTCTTCTGCCAATAGACGTAATCTCCCCATGACTCCGGAGAGAACTTAAGAGTCCGCATTAAGCAGTTCCTCCATGCTCTTGCTTATGGAATCCCCCTTGTTTAAGGAGTCGATGGAAGAAAGCAGACGCCTGGCATTTTTCGGACTCCTGAGAAGATAGACAGTTTCAGCCCATCCTTCAAAATCATCCAGACTTATCATGACGACAGACTCTTTCTTCTTGCGGATAAGGACAGGCTCATGATCACGGCATACACTGTCCATGGTTCGTGAGAGGTTTGCCCTTGCTGCCGTGTAGGTCATTGTGTTCATAATTCTCCATCTTTCTGTTATGTACAGGAATACTGTACATCCACTCGAAGTCCTTTCAAGTCATTCAGGCAGCTTCAGTCCTTTTCCCAGTTCTGAGGAGGCCTCACGTACTGGGAAAAGGCCATATTGCGAAAGTACGGGAAAAGTAAAATCCCCTGCCTTACTTCTTTCTGAAATACCCCCTGTAATTTTCAATCGCGTCGCAGAGGGCTTCCACGTTTTCAAGAGGAACCCCGTCATCGACTTCTCCCTTGAGCCAGAGCCCGCCTTCCGGACTTCCAAGCGCCTTGACCGCTTCCTTTACATGTGCGTCGATATCGGAAGGCTTGCAGAACGGGAACATCTGTCTGTCAAGATCCAGATCGACGCATACCTTCCCCTTGCATACACGGACAAGATTGTCGAGTCCGTTAGCACGGAACTGCGGATTTATTATGTTTACACCGCACTCGACAAGGTCGGGAATAATTTCATAGATCATCCCGTCGGTGTGCATGTAGACATAGTGTCCGGCATCCCTTACCGGCTTGTAGAGCTGCATGTAGCATGGCTTCATGTATTTCCGCCATTTCTCCGGGCCCATCGCAAGGGAATGCTGCATTCCAAGATCGTCGCCGACGCAGAACAGCGCACCTTTCTCCTTCTGATTGCTGAGCCATATGTCCCGCTGGCGGAGATTGTATTTCAGGACGGTGTCGATGAGCATCTGGAGTTCGGGCGGCTCCTCGGCAAAATCTATCATGACCTCCTCGAATCCCCTGAGATCAGCAAGGCGCAGATACATGAAGCCGTGCGGCAGGACGGCATCCTTTTCAGGGGCCTTGAGACTGCGGACATCCTCGCGTGTCGGGACCGGGTGCTTGGTCACAATCGCCTCCTGTCCATGATGCACGTTCTCCCATACGCAGCCCCAGACGTCGGTATGCGCTCCCTCCATATATGTCGCGCTCCATACCTGGTCGTAGTTCCTCTGGCCGTCCTGTTTCCCGAAGATAGCCGGATGCTTCTTCACTATGGCATCGAGCTTCTCCCGGTGCAGCATCCATGCCGAAGGAAGGATTCCGACTGATACTGGTATGTATTCGGGCTTTTGCATCAACATTGATTTCATTCTGTCGTCCATCATGGGTATTCTCCTTAATTATATTTTTTGCAATGGTAAAAAATATCATCAACAATAATATCTTGCGTTCAATAAAATATGCAGTATAATTATGTACATAAGGAATCTCCATGATGAGATTCTTTATAAATAAGGAAAGAATGGGGACGCGCAAATACTACAAGGAGTTCCATGATCTCACAGGTTATGGATTCCCGGAGGTGCCTCTTTTCGGGGCGTACAGGTTCGACAAGGCGATCGAACCGCTGCACATCCATACGCACAGCGATTTCGAGATATGCTACCTTGTGGAGGGCAGGCAGAACTACAGGGCGCTTGGCCGCGATTATCTCCTCAAGGGCGGAGACCTCTTCATCACCAGGCCCGACGAACCGCACAGCACCGGCAAACAGCCCCAGGAGAAGGGCAGTCTGTTCTGGCTCCATCTGATGGCACCGAGGAAAAACAGGCCCTTCCTCGGACTTCATCCGCGTTTCAGTTCAGATCTCTATGCGGGACTTTCCATGATACAGGAAAAATGTTTCCGTGCGTCGCCGGCAGTCCGCGAGCTTTTCGAAAGACTCTATTCACAGCTGGAGATGCCGGATACCCCGTCACGAAAGGTCACAATGGGGAACCTTCTTGTTTCGCTCATAATTGAGATTACCAGATGCGGGGAAAAACCGCAGCGCCTAGAGGACAGGAACCTCAACAAGATCATACAGTTCATGAACGAGAAGGGCGAATCCAAGATAAGCGTCCCGGAAATGGCAAGTTTCATGGAAATCTCCAGTTCAAGGTTCAAAGCGCGTTTCAGGCAGGAGACCGGCATGCCCCCGGCGGAATATTTCCTGCGCCTGAAGGTTGCTAAGGCCAGGGAATACCTTGAATCCGGAAAAGGAAACGTGGGTGATGCCGCGCTGCGGTATAAGTTCTCATCCTCGCAGCATTTCGCAACAGCGTTCAAGCGCTTCACCGGGATCCAGCCGTCATCAGTACAAAATCAAAAAACAAATAAACAATCTCCTGACGTCCATCCTATCCCCGCCGCAAGCAGCGGGGTATTACGGACGGACTCCCATGCCCTTCGGGCGGGCCGGAGATTCTTTATAATGAAAGAAAATCAAAGCCGACCCAAGGGTCGGGGAATTGACCCAACAAAGATTAAAAGCAAAGGGAGACTTTAATTTTATGAAACAGATGATTTCCATTCTATCGGCAGTAATGACGCTTTTTGCCTTTGAATCGCCTGCGCGGGACGTCGACAAGCCACAGCCTCTTTCATGGGCGCCGCCATCCATGGAAAAGCCGGCCACTGTCGAAGTGAGCAACGAGAACCGCGATCTAAAGCTCGACAAGGAAAAGGACTACATCATAAAAATGCCGGCAACTCCTCTCTCCGCTGATGGAGGACTATCGATCTATGGCGGACGCAATGTTGTGCTGGTCGGAGGGGAGATCAGGCATGATGCACCATTGAAGGAAGGGCAGTCGGCATTGACCCGGCGTGGAATCTATATCAAGGGAAGTACGGGTACGGTTCATATTGAGGGCCTGTGGATCACCGGTGAAAACCTGGCTGAAGGATTCAACATTGATCTGCGCGACAACAACATCCTGCAGATCCAGAATGTCAGGGTGGATACTGTGCATGGGAGCAGGGAAGGGCACCATGCGGACGTCATCCAGACGTGGGCCGGACCTTCGGAACTTCGGATAGACCGGCTTACGGGTTCCACGACTTATCAGGGATTCTTCCTTCTTCCAAACCAGCATTTCAAAGGCCCTGCGCCAAAGCTCTTTGATCTGAGGAGAATAAACCTGAAGGACGGAGGATATCTTCTCTGGCAGGGATCGGAATTTCCATTGCGGACCGAGGATGTATGGGCGGATCCAGTTCCCGGACGTTCATGGCCGGATCTTGTCCTATGGCCCAAGGGATCGTCTGTATGGAAGGATGTCAAACAGGGTGCGCCTCCAGCAGGTGACTTTGTGCCGGCGGGAGTTGCAGGCATAAAATATGTCTCGCCGGGATATGTGAAGGTTGATACTGTGAAACCATGAGTCAAGATCGGACTCATGGTTGACGTGCTTGTCAGGAGAACTTATGGATCTTCCTGTATTTCACCGGGGACGTACCATATTTCTTCAGGAAGATCCGGTTGAAGTAGCTGAGGTTGTTGAAGCCGGTTCCAAAACTTATTTCAGAAACTGTCTGGTTCGTGAAGCGCAGCAGCCTGCCGGCCCTTTCAAGACGGTATTCGTTGATCAGCTGCGATGGAGTTATGCCAAGATGCTTTCTGAACGCCCTGCAGATGTGTTCCTTGCTCCTTCCGCATATCTGGCGTATCCCGTTGAGCGTCCAGTTCCTCTCATGGCCGTTATGGATCTCGTTAAGACATTTAATAATCCAGTCAGGCATCTCGTCACCCTGGATGTGATGGCTTGAATCCGGGAAGAAATATTCCATGATGGTGCGGTACAGGAAAATCCTGAAAGCCAGTAGAGCCTGCGGTTTTCCGTGGACATTCATGAGATTTCTCATCGATACTTCAAAATGAGGCCTTTCATTCTCGGGTATTTTGGAGACTATGGTCCTGTCAAAGTTGAGGAAAGACCTGGAGCCGTCCCTGAATGATGACTGCATGTCCCTCATGAGATTCCTGATCTCCTTCTCGAAGAAGACGAGATTGATGAACTCGACATCCTCGCCCCAGACCTCATGTATGTCGTTCACGTTGACTAGCAGTAGGCTGCCGGGGAACTGTTCGATGACATTGCCATTTATCCTGTTGAAGAGCCTGCCAGACACCACATATGTCATGTCGTAGAAATCATGGTGCCGGTGAGAGCCGAAATGATATTTCGGACACTTTTCTGTCCGGACGAAATACAGCGAATCCGCTGGTACTCCGGATACTTTCGTGAGCTTTGTCTTCATCGTATTTATCCCATGAACTACAGGCGGGACGCCTGTACCACTTTCTTTATTATATTTTTCTGCATCCGCAGAAAAATATCAATATAGTATCATAAATTGTCAAATATGTTGTAGCTATAGCATTAATAAAAGGATAATATAATGCATAAACATAAAAGGAGAAACTCCATATGGGAAGCATTTTAAAATCATCGGCTGTGATCAAGCGCCATCCTGCCAATCCCGTCCTTACCGACAAGGACGTACCTTATCCGGCGGCTCTGGTCTTCAACGCCGGCGTCACGAAGTTCAACGGACAGTATGTAATGGTGTTCCGCAACGACTACGGTTCTCTTGAGAAGCAGAAGCTCGAAGGCACGAACATTGGCCTTGCCTACAGCAAGGATGGAATAAAATGGAAAGTCGCGCCAAAGCCATGTTTCAAGCTGGAGGACAAGGAAGTCACGCGCGCATATGATCCGCGTCTCACCGTCATTGATGGCAAATGCTACATGTGTTTTGCCGTTGATACCAAGCACGGACTCCGCGGAGGAATCGCAGTTACCGAAGACTTCGACAAGTTCGAAATACTCTCATTGACCGTTCCCGACAACCGCAACATGGTGTTGTTTCCGAAAAAGGTCAAAGGGAAATATGTAAGGCTGGAACGTCCGTTCCCGGTATACAGCCGCGGGGGCCGCGACCGTTTTGACATCTGGATGTCGGATTCCCCTGACATGAAGTACTGGGGCAACTCAAATCTCGTCCTAGGGGTCGAGGATGTTCCATTTGCCGACGACAAGATCGGACCCGGGGCCCCGCCTGTGGAGACGAAGCAAGGCTGGCTGACAACTTTCCATGCGGTCGACAAGGACACCACGCGCGGCAAGAATGGCTGGGAGGAGAGATGGCAGAAGAGATATACCGCCGGCATCATGCTGCTTGATCTTGAGAAACCATGGATCGTGAAGGGCATCTGCAATGAACCTCTCATCGCGCCGGAAGCACCATATGAGGCCGAAGGCGGATTCCGCAACGACGTCATATTCCCCGGAGGAATGATCCTCGAGGATTCCGGCGAAGTCAAGATCTACTACGGCGCAGCCGACACCGTCGAATGCCTCGCAACAGCCGACGTCAACGATCTTGTGGCCCTCTGCAAGGTTCCTGTTTCCAGATAACCCTATTTTGATTAAGGCGGGGACGTTTCAACAAGATGTCCCCGCCTTTGCCTTCCACGCTTTTTATAACATTTTCCATCATCAGTTTGCCTGGCAACGCCTTTACAGGTATAGTAGGAGTTTGTAGTACTGGGAATAATTCAAGAGGGGGGCTTCTTTACAATGAATTCCATCAAGGAATCTCTTAGGGCATACTCAGCCGAAATTGGTTTGGACCTGATTGGCGTAACGACTCCTGATCCATTTGAAAGGATGATCTCTGAACTCCAGCTCCGTGAAGAGCACTACCGTGGAAGATATGCCTATAGGATAGACACCTGGAGGAAATTCGCCAATCCGAAAGAAATGCTGCCGGAGGCAAAATCCATTGTCGTGATCGGATTTTATTATCTTGCCGATGAAAAGCCGGTACCCGGACTGAACGGCAGGATGGGGCGCATTGTCAGCTACGGACATCTTGGTATTCTAAAGAGGGCCAGGCTGATGTGCGCATTCCTCAGGAATCATGGATTCAAGGCCGTGATGGGCGCGCACCGCAAGGAGGCTGCTGTAAGGGCCGGACTCGGAGCCATCGGAAAGAACAACCTCGTATGCAATCCGAAATATGGGGGATGGGTAGCCTACCAGTCCATTATAACCGATGCAGATATTGAGAAGGATCAGCCTTTCGAAAAAGATCTCTGCGGTGACTGCCGTCTGTGCATGGAAGCATGTCCGACCGGGGCGCTGTATGAGCCTTACAGGGTTGATCCGAGGCGATGCGTGACCTGTCTGCTGACCTCCAGGGAGGTTTCAGAGGAGAACCTGCCAAAGATGGGCACGAGCATCCTAGGCTGTGACATCTGTCTTGAGGCATGTCCCAGGAACAAAGGACTGGAGCCGAAAAGGGATATTGAGTGCCTTCTGCCGGACGGCATTGGAACTCAGCCGCCGCTCAGGAGAATGCTTGACTTTACCGAGGAGTCCTTCCAGGACGAGTTGATTTCCAAGATCCAGGACAAGATATCCGACAAGAAGCTCCTCAATCTGTTGATGAAGAGCAGGCTCATTAGGAATACAGCCAGCTATGTGATGAAGAAATTCCTCAAGGGCAGGGAGATGCTTCCGGAGACATTCGTGCATGCAAGCGGCAACATGATGGTCTATAAGAGGAATGCTATTGTCGCGGCCGGAAACCTGGGAGACCCGGAACTGCTTCCGGACATAAGGCGCTTCAAGGACGATCCGATGCTTGGATCTTATGCCAGATGGGCTGAAAGGAAGATGATGAAATGAGGACAGATCTTGAAATACTTAAGATTACGGTGAGCGTCTATGCGTTCATTTTTGCAGGTGCCGGACTTCTCACCCTGATTTTCAGGAAGACCAACTGGGGAAGAAATATAATTGCCGCGATCCTGATGTGGCTGGTGATATTCGTGCTTTTCATTTCCACTTCGTTCGCAGGATGGATCCCTTTCTGCATTCTGATAATGCTCATATCATATGGCGCCATCAGGGAATTCTACAAGATGAACGGAGTATTCACCAGGTCGAGCATGTTCATGGCCTCGCTTCTCCTTGTCATGATGGCCCTGGCGATAGGATTTGACCAGAAATTCCTTTTCTACTGCATTCCGGGACTGGCCGTCTTCCTTCTCATTCCGGTTCACATGTTCAGCCATTCATACGAGCAGATCACCAGATCTGTCTCAATCCAGCTTCTCGGGATCACGTACTGGGGCTGGCTCATGATGCATTTCCTTCTTCTCCGGAGGCTTGAGTGCGGTTTCGGGGCGATCGTAGTGCTTGCGACGATGATCGCGCTGAACGACAACTCCGCCTATTACTTCGGCAAGCTTCTCGGCAAGAACAGTCCGAAAATGTCCCCGCGCATCAGTCCTGGAAAGACATGGGTCGGGTTCTGCGGAGGATGCCTGGCGTCGCTCGTTGCAGTGTTCGCCTTCAGCTACGCCCTCCCTCCGCTTGCGGTCCACTACCGCATCCTTCTGGGAATTGCCGTAGCACTGTCGATCCCGCTGGGGGACATTATCGAGTCGGCAATGAAAAGGGATGCAGGCGTCAAGGATTCCGGGAATCTCATTCCAGGGCATGGCGGAGTAATGGACCGTTTCGATTCATGGGCCTTTACTGCTCCGGTTGTCTACTATTCCCTCGTGATACTTTCACTGATCAAGGCGTAAAATGATAATTGACGGACATTGCCATATCGTAGACGAATACCTTCCAATATTGAGGCGCATGGATGAGCTTGGGATCGACAAGACCGTGCTTGTGGGAGTGGGCGTCAAGGATCTGGATGTAGTTAAAATAGACGACTCGTTAATCTTCAAGCACGATTTGCTTTTCAGGACGCTGGGCGTCTTGAAGGCTAGGAAAATATCAAGATCCAGGAAGTTTAGGGAAACCCTGGTGGAAAATCCATTCAATGACGCCATGCTGCTGGCGATAAGGGAGAGGCCGGACCGCTTCTATGGATTTGCATTCGTCAATCCCAAATCCGATTATGCCCTTGATGAGATAAGGAGATGCCTTGACGCTGGAGCCTGCGGTATAAAGCTTGCCCTTCTGCAATATCCGACTGATCTCTCGGGTGAAAGGATGAACAGGATCTGCGGGATTGCGCAGCAGGAGCATGTTCCGGTCTTCTTTCATCAGGGACTCACAAGGGAATCTTCAAATGCGTCGGACATGATTAAGCGCTTCAAGGACGTCGACTTCATCATCGCCCATGCCGGCGTACAGTATTTCCGTGAGGCAGTGGAGCTCGCAAAGGACAATTCCAACATTTATATTGACACATCGAGCTATATTGTAACAGAAGAGAAGATAAGATATCTCTACACTGCCCTGGGCGCCGGCAAACTTATTTTTGGATCGGACTATCCGGTAATGTCAAAGGATCCCGGGGAAGGGCTGGAGAAAATACGCCGGCTGAAATGTCCGGATGCCGACACAGGCCGCATGTTGGGATTGAATATTCTCGGTTTGCTCGGGAAATAAAAAAGGGGGGAGCAATGGAAGATACTGGGAAAACTGCAAGGAGGGAGGTCAAGACCAGGGGGTTTCACCTTGCGAAAGTCGCAGCGGCATTCCTTGCGCGCCATGGAGTACGTCCAAACACTATTTCATTCATGAGCATTTTCTTTTCCGCATGCTGCGGGGCCTGCCTGATATTTTCTTCAAGGACCGGGACCGGAGGCACAGCTCTTCTTTTAATCGCATCTGCGGTATTGATACAGATGCGGCTGCTTTGCAACCTGTTCGACGGCATGGTTGCAATTGAAGGAGGACTGAAAACGAAGTCAGGGGAGATTTTCAATGATTTTCCCGATCGTATTTCTGATCCTCTCATTATAGTTTCAGCGGCATATGCGATACCGCACATGACTTACAGCCTGGAGATAGGCTGGCTGGCCGGCCTGTTGTCTGTAATGACTGCATATGTCAGGGTGCTTGGGGTTTCCGCCGGTTCAAACCAGTATTTCTCAGGTCCGATGGCGAAGCAGCACAGGATGGCGGTAATGACGCTCGCCCTTCTGGCGGCTGCTGCAACTGCCGGGACCCGGTTCCATGGGAAAATCATTTTCGCCGCCCTTGTGGTAATTGCTGCCGGATGCATGATTACAGTCTTAAGGCGGCTCAATCAGTCGGTCAGGGAACTGGAAAACAAATGAGCTTGACAGATAAGGCAGTTGGAATGTTCATGTGCTGGTTATCCCGTACCGTTACTGGCGCCGCCATCCGATGGGTTAACTGCATTCCATCATCCAGGCAGCGCGTTTATTATGCGAACCACAGCAGCCATCTGGACATAATCGTACTGTGGGCGGCATTGCCTAGTGAAATCAGGAAGGTCACCCGGCCCGCCGCCGCCAGGGATTACTGGGGCAGGTCATCTCTGAAACGCTATCTGGCAATAAACATTTTCAATTCGATCATGATAGACCGTCCGGGGCACGGGGAAAACAACAGCAACCCCTACAAGTCCATCGAGGCCGCATTGGAAGGGATCGGCGATGAATACTCGCTTATTATTTTTCCTGAAGGAACCCGAGGGGAAGGGGAGGAGATGTCGCATTTCAAAGGAGGCATCTATGCCCTTGCTCAGAAAAAGCCCGGCCTGGAATTCATCCCCGTATATCTGGAGAACCTCAACCGTATCCTCCCAAAAGGTGAGTTTGTCCCAGTCCCGCTGATGAGCAGCATAAGTTTTGGAGCGCCGGTGGTGCTCAGGGAAAACGAGGGCAAGAAGGAATTCCTTGAGCGTGCAAGACAGGCTATAATCGAACTCAAGGAGATCTTATGAAGTTCCTGTCGGTACCTGAGAACAAACTAATGCTTGTCATACTCGTCGGCATTCTTCTGGCATCCTCGGCCGTGGCGCTGTACCTGCATATATTCCTGAAGAAGGGAAAAGCAAAGGAGATAGGGGACCTTCTCGGAAGAAGAGTTAGGACATGGTGGACCATGACGATAGTGCTTATGCTGGCCACTCTATGCGGGAATGCCGGTTCAGTGATCGTATTCGGACTGACATCGTTCTTCCTTCTCAGGGAATTCATCACGATAACGCCGACCCGTCGAGGAGATCATCATGCGCTGTTCTGGGTTTTCCTTGTGATACCGCTGCAATATTATCTGCTCTGGCTTGGATGGTATGGACTTTTCATAATCCTTATCCCGGTATATGCGTTCCTCATAATTCCAGTCAGGATGGCGGTATCAGGAGAGACTAAGGGATTCCTTGAAAGGGCGGCGAAAATCCAGTGGGGGCTTATCCTCTGCGTATATTGCATCAGCCACGCCCCGGGCCTTTTGAAACTTGAAATTTCCAATGATCCTACAGCAGGGCTCAGGCTTCTAGTCTATCTTGGAATCATAGCGCAGACAATCGATGTCTCCCATAAGATCTTCGACAAGATGGCAGGCAGGCACAGGTTCGCCCCGCAACTCAATGATGAGCTCTGCCTCGAAGGATTTCTCCTTGGAATGACTACAGCCGGAATAATCGGAGCATTGCTTTACAGGATGACGCCGTTTGCACCATGGCAGTCGTTTCAATTATCCCTTTTTATCGCTATCGTCGGATATGCAGGCTGCCTGTGCCTGTATGCGATAAAAAAGGACAGGGGCGGAAAGGGAGTTGTGATCGTTGAAACCAGCGAGCCGATGATTGACCGGGTGATCTCCCTATGCTTCGCCGCCCCGGTTTTCTTTCATTTCATACGGTTCTTCTGCATGGACAAACCTATTATAATGTTCTGAAAAAAGCATCCCCTTCCGCCAGAAAGAGCCCGGTGACGCGCTAGGAAAATGGTTTCCAGTCATATTGGATGTTTTGAGGCCGGGACACAGGTGCCCGGTCTCTTTTTATCCTGATTACTTGAGTATCTCTTGATTTATGTTTCAATTCTTGCTAACTTATCGACAACTTTAAATATAAATGCCAAGGGGGAGCTTATGGTCAAATATGAAGAAGTAGATGGACGTTTGGTCTGTCATTTTGATGGACGCATGGACACCATGGCCTCAACGAAGGTTGAAGATGAAGTTTTTGATCAAGTACTTCGTCGACACCTGCCAACAGTATTTGATTTAAAGGAAGTAACTTTTGTTTCCTCCGCCTTCTTCAGGATTTGCGTGAAGGCCGCACGGGCTACGAAGGATATGAAATTGTCAATAAGAAATGCAGCCCCTTTTGTCAAGGACGGTTTTAGGATCACCGGACTTAACAATATCATGGACATCCAATAAATATAAATTTTACGGATGTAAAATTTATTCCCTGGAAAAGAGTATTTTAAAAGGCGGATGGAAAAATGAGAATGAAAAATATGTGCCTTATCCTGACGCTTGCCATATGTACGCTGCTGAACTCATGCGTCTGCGTCGACTCCTTGAACACGGTCAAACGGTGCGACTCCGCTGACAGCTGTGCCTGTTCAAGCGGCTCCATCAGAAGCGAGCTGTATTTTGGGCTCCAGAAACCAGACGGTTCGTCCGTGGCAGAGGCCGAATGGCAGGGATTCCTTGACAAATCCATAACATCGCGATTCCCGGACGGATTCACTGTCTTCGACGCCTACGGGCAGTACAAGGAGCAGAATGGCAAAATCACAAGGGAGAAGACGAAGGTGCTTGTCGTTGTGCACAAGGATGGCAGAGACGACGACCTGAAAAAGATCTGCGAGGAATACGAGAAGGCCTTTTCCCAGGAACTTGTTTTCAGGACCAGCTCGCGTGTCTCATCTTCGCTCGACGATTGATATCAAACTCATATCAGTTTCCTGAGCTTGTCCGCGAGATTCGCACCCATGATGGCATGCCCGTATGAACTCGGGTGAAGCAGATCCCCTGACAGGCCGGTGAAGTCATCTAGCACATCCTTGCCGGGTATGAAATGGAGGTTTGGTACGTTTTTCTTTTCAACCAGCGCTGAAAGAATTGCGTTATATGCATCCTCTCGTTCAGTGTTGATTTCAGGTTTTACCGTATGTGTTGATGTCCTGCAGTTCGGGAATACGCTGATGATCACAACAGTTTTTCCGGTTGCGGTAAAGCGGTTGACCAGATATGATGCGCGTTTTTCAAAAATATCAGGGGCGAAGCCGCCGCGCATATTGATGCCAAGTTCGCAGGTTGCAAAATTCCATTCGCACTCGTCAACAAGATAATCAACCATTTCCTTCTCCATATGGCATGCTCCGCTCATGCCTTTATTTTGCACCTGCACCTTCAGCTTTCTGGCGGCAAAATGCGGATACCCGTCCAGACTTGAGTTTGTAATGGAGGAACCATAGGCCAGCCAGTTGAGTCTTGGCTTTTCATCAGCCTTAGGAGCACGGATTGCATAGCCGTGGGTGTCAATGCCATGAAGACAGAAAGTGGCTCCGCGGTTGAATGCCAGACGCCATACGTCTGATGAAAATCCACCTGCGTTTATTGCCAGGCTTGAAGCGATGTTGAATGATTCAGGAGGATTGAGCCTGAAATTAATAACCTTCCCAGGCTCAATCGGAAGGGTCTGGAACAAAAAATCCCCCTTGAAGACCCTGACTTCACCCATTTCGCTGAATTCTGGCCTGTTGCAGGACAGGAAAATATCAACATTTGGTGAAGCAGTGACAAAGCGGACCTCGCAGCCGACGGAATCCATGGCGACAAAACGCGCCCGGTCATTCAGTTGGTTCCTGACGTTTTCTGGGATACGCATGAATCCGTGATCGCCCAGGCCCGGAACCTTTTCAACTGCTCCAGCATTATAAAATTCCACATTCTCGAAATTCATTGGTGTTTCCTGTAAAAATTGAAATATGGCGAAAAAATAAGAGTTAAGCTGTCATAATTCAAGCATGGCCTGTAACTGTTAAGCTGTTTTTTGCCTCATAAGTAGGGCGGTTTTTAAACCGCCAACTCTTAGTGTCGGGTTCCTTCGACAGGCCCAGGACAGGTAAAACCCGACATACTTATAAGGACAAACTAACACTAACAGCCTCATTTTTCCAAGCTAATCGGTTACCGCATCTCATCTCAATATGCTTATTGAATATGGTGGAAGTATGTTGTCCGTGAAGTCCACGGGATGGATTTTCCTGAGGTCTTCCGGCTTCTCGCAGTAGCTGCCGTATTTCACGACCGCCGTGTCGGTCACGGACTTTGAGAAAAGCGACGTCCGTTTTGAAATATCCTTAACCGGGAATGCGAACGGCTTCCCTGTGGAATTGACTGCGAAATATTTCTTCCCGTCCTTGTCCGTGGCGCCGAGGCATTGGATTCCATCGGGCAATGTCATAGCCGTCGTGACGAATGTGCTTCCGTTTGAAAACTTGACGAACATTTTCACGGCCTCGAGGTGCGGAGTGCTTATGAATCTGCCATCGGACGTGAAGAAGAGGGTCTGGCATCCCCATTTCATGAAACGAATTTCCTTCTCCTTGCTGACGAAGGAGGCGTGCATGTAGGGATGGAGCGTGCCACCTTCGACGCGGGGGTGCGAATAGATTGCCATGATCGTCTTCGCGGCCGCCAGGCCGGCCGCCATCGATGTGATGAGGTCGTTGCGGCTCTCGTCGCCCAGGCGGTCAGACTGCACTCCCCATTCGGAGATGTACAGCTTCGAATCCTTGAATCCGTATGTGTCCAGCATGGAGCTCGCTACGTCAAGGTCCCTGTAGAGGTTTCGGATGCACCAGTCCTCTAGGTAGTTCTGAGTGATCTCCTCGGCGTTGTCATGCAGGAACGGATATTCATGAGGAGCGAAATAATCAATTTTGGACTGCATGCCCAGCTTTGCCAGCGTGGAGAGCAGCTCCTTGTTCCATATGATGTAGCGCGAGCCGTCCAGGTTGGCACAATAGGCGTCGATGCCGGCCAGGCAGACGATAGTCTTGGCGTCCGGAATCTTTGAACGGATCATCTTGACATGGGCTGCGACCGTGGCGGCATAGTCGGCTCCGGGCATGTCCCAGCGCTCGTTGTCCATCTCCCAGGCCGCGACAGTGTCCTTGTACCCATTTGAAATCACATAGTCCAACATCGTGGCGTTGTTCGCCACTATCTTGTCGAGGTTCTCCTGGCTGAACTTGCCGGAGTCCAGAGGATTCTCCCTTTTCATCCGTTCTTCAGGCAGTGTCTTCATGTATAGGAAATCCTTGCCGTCGAACATCGAGACGCAGTTCAGCTGGATGATCATCCTGTTTCCGTTCTTCCTGCACGCCTCAAGCATCTCCTGGAGCCTTATGACTTGCGGGGCCGGCTTGTCCTTGCCTTTGTAGATCCATTTGATGATCGCACCGTAGCTGCCACCCTTGTCTCCAAGCGCCTGATACCAGTCGCCGATCCCATAGGGCCAGAACAGGAATGAGCCCTCGAAACCATGTGGATATCTGAGGATGCCTCCTATGGAATTCACTTCGGGAGCAAATCCCGGCAGAGACATGCTTTCAATTCCGCCTCGGCCGCCCGTGTAGTTGCCAGCGGCTGAAAAGGAGTCCCTGCCGAAGGTCTTCTCCTGCTTCACGACGATGCGCGCTGGTATCTGCTCCTTGTCAGGCGGACTCTTGCGGAAATCGCCATCGGCCCCCTTTTCGAACGCGCTCAAAATAATTTTCCTGTCGATTTCGCCGATACCGACGGCGACCGCAGTGACCGCCACGATGCCGGGAATCGGATCGTTGCCCGCCGAGATGAAGCTGAGCGAGCGTACGGGATTTTCCGGATTGGGATTGTCCCAGAGGTATGCGTAGATCCCGACAAGGCCCCTGGCGCTGTTCTCGCTCTTCACCTTCAGGAGAAGCACGGCTTCCGGCGCTGTGACTTCCTGCAGGGACCACCAGTCCTGGATATGCTTGCCGGTGACGAACGGGATGTCGGCCTCCTTGCCGTCCTCAAAAGTGACGCGGCACCGGTACGCCTCGACGCCTTCCTTCCCGGCCCATGCCGCAGAATGCAGGATTATGATCGAGTTGGCCTTCATGCCGACCGGTACCGGGCCAAGCTCCCTGGGAAAGAAATCCTTCTTGTTTGAATAGAGCATTACGCTGCTTTTGCCACTGTTGGACTCGGGGACGATAATGTCGAACGGTATGTCCTGTATCATCTGGTTTCCCGCAGGAATATTCCTCATGTCGTTGTTCCCCTGGTCCGTCCAGCCGCCCTGCCTGTCGCCATCGACCTCGTCCTTGAAACCCATGTTCGCGAACGGACGCAGATCCAGGCATTTGAACTTGCCGGGATCGGGCCTGTGGTATTCCAGGCTGACATCGCTTATCGACATATTTCCGCGCCCTAAGGCGGAATTCCGGCACTGCGCGATCAGAAAAGATGGTCGGTCCCATAATTTTCGTGAAAGCTCTGTGGATGGGATGGACTGTGAAAAGCCCGCATCCCTGATTTCTGCATTGAACGCCTTTTCATCAAGTCTGAGCGATACGATGAGCTTGCCACTCTTGGCGGGTATTGACACCGGAGCCGTCGCCCATGGAACGTTGCCCCATTGGTCGCCACGAGCCTCCTGCTTTTCTCCGAAAGCCTCCTTCCTTCCCAGCAAGGCCTCGAAAGTGCCTTTCTTCCTGTTCCATTCGATGGAGATGCCGACGACATTCTCGGCGGACTGTATGCTGCCAGCCTTTCCGGCGGTGGTAAGTCCGACAAACGCGACGGCATCATATTTGTCATCCGATTCCGGATAAGTGGAATCGAAGGAGAGGGTCATAGTGATGTTCACACCTTCACCGTTCCAGAAGAAGATGGAATTTTTACCTGTTGCGGTGGCGCTACCCCAGGGCTTGTCGCCGGGCGAAAGCAGCAGGCTTCCCCCCTGAAGCTTGACATTCTTGCTGAAGGCAGCCTGGTTCCAGATGTCCTGCGGGTTTGGATTGTCGGCGGCAAAAGCAGAAAGGGCAGCCGATGAGGAGAGCAGCGGGAACAGCAGGAACAGCAGTATTGACTTGGAGATCATGTGGATTCCTTTCAGAATAATGTTTGTGTCGCGACCTTTGACATCACTTCTGCTGAGGTCATCGGGCTGACGTGCATATCGCAATATAATACATTTGCGCTTTTGGAATGGCGGAGGCGGTCGAAATTGTAATATCTCCGCGGATCCGTCTGTGTGAATTCCCAGTAGCCTCCGAGCTGGCATACTTCCCTGGAATCGGCCACTATGAGCTTGTCGGCCGGTTTGGTTATCATCCGCAGGCATGGATAAGTCACTGTCTGCGCCTGGTATCCCGGCGCCTTGTCCGCCGGAGGGACGAAGCGGCTCATCCCATATCCTGCTATTTTCCCATTGTACGGAAATTGCATGCCGGGAGTATCCTGCTCGACGGACGGGCAGTAGAAAAAGGTCAGTCCGTCAGGGAAATTCAGATTATTGCCTCCCATTGTCCAGCTCGGATATCCGACATAAGGGCCAAGCCCGATATACCAGAATGGATTGGAATCATAATTTCCCCCGTAGTCGGCTTCATCCGCTGCAGCGGGGAAGAATTCATTGAAGTCTCCGGCGTACATGCTGAATGCGATTCCGGTCTGCTTCTCGATGTTCGCGCAGGCCGCCTGCCTGGCCGTGTTCCTCGCGTTCTTCAGGGCAGGCAGCAGCATCGCCGCGAGTATTGCGATGATCGCAATCACCACGAGCAATTCGATCAAGGTAAACTTTGAAAATTTCTGGTTGATGATCATCGGCTCTCCTTCTTTTGCTTATGCCGTTTGCAGCCGCATGAACTTCTTTTCACAAGTTCCGGAGCAATTCTTTCAACCTGCAACGGGGCGCTTTCCTTCTGGTTTCCAATCATCGAGAACAAAGCGCCGACTGACAATTCCGCCAGCCTGCCTACCGGCTGAGATATGGTTGTAATCGGAGGCAGTGTAAATTCGGTGAACCCAGAACCGTCAAATCCGATAACTGCAATATCATCAGGGACTCGGAATTTCATGTCGTTGAGCTTGTTTATCAATCTCAAGGCCAAATCGTCGTTCACCGCAAAGAACGCGGTGACGCCGTTGTCAACGAGAGATGATATCCTGGGATCCTTCCCTTTTTGGAGGCAGGAATGATCTACGAGGAGGGATTCGTCAAAGGGTATGTCTTTTTCGGCAAGAGCCTTCTTATAACCCATGAGTTTCTCAGCATTATGGGCGATATCATTGTATAACATCCCGACGCGTTTGTGTCCGTGCCATAGCAGATGGCTTGTCGCCAGATATCCGCCCTTTATGCGGTCCACGGTGAAATCCGATCTGTCTCCTTCCCTGTTGATGAGGACGAACGGCATCCGTTCCGGGATTGCCTTGGTCAGGACATCCCTTTCATTTTCATTGTTGATGATTATTCCATCTACATTCCTTAAAACCATCTCCTGTACTAGATCCAGTTCGTATTTTTTGTTGAATCCTGAATCGGCGATCAATACCTGCCTGCCGGTAGCCCATATCAGCTTGTTCATTTCGCAGAGAAGATCAACATTCACCTGTGAGATCTTAAGGCAGGAAATTACTGCGATCAATCCCGATGGCTTCCCGCGCAGCGCCAGGGCGTTCGGGTTTGGCCTGTATCCAAGGCGCTCCGCAGTTTCGACAATCCGCTTCTTTGTCTCGGCGGACGCATAACAGGAGACCTTGTTGTTCAGTACGGCAGAGACAGTCGGCTGGGAAACGCCGAGCATGTCCGCGATCTCCTTCATCGTGATTGACTTTTCAAATTTCTTGCTTCTCTGAATCATAAGTCCCTCTTTCCTCCCGATGGGATTCGGTTATATAATACGTATTATATGATACCATACATGTAGGCGGATAAATGCATGATGTCAATGTCATTCTTGAAAAAATATTAAAATTTAAGGAAGGGCCTGGTATCCTGCTAGAACAGGTTCTTTGTAGGCGTAAGCGCCAGGTTCGCTCGCCCCAGTACCATCGTAGTATAGCAGAGATATTTGTCGTTCATGCAGAACTGAGGATGTGGATGGACATGGTATCTCACCTGCTCGGGAAGACCTTTCATGGACGACACGATTGCCGTTTCCTTTTTGGAAACACTGTCATAGAAATGGACTTTCAAGTCCTTGCTGCCGGTATATGCGGAGATGTCGCTTACAAGATATCTGCCGTCAGAGCTCGAGTGACTGTGCGATACGCTACCGTTCGGCCATATCATCTCATCTTTCCTGGTTCTGATATTGACCTTTCTAGTCCCATTTCCGTAATGGACGTACCAGGCGCTTTCACCTCCGGCGTCCCACCATTCATGCCCATGCTTTGGAGTGTCCTCCGGGAATATGGGTTCAGGGTTGTGCCCTTTCCTGATCAACCACATCCTTTTCGAATATCCATGGAAGTTGCCTTCATGATCCCGCCAGCCGTCGTGCGCGAAGAGCATGAGTTCCGGATCAGTCGGGGAGAACTGCGCATGGTTCATGCAGACATTGTTGCTCATCCAGATCTCGGGGCTGCTACCATCTAGCGGCATTGTCCCTAAATACCATTCTTCGCCTACTTCTATGTCGAAATTGACTGATTTGCCGTCGGCGCAGAACGTGAAATGGGTTCCAAGCCTGAACGGCCTCCGCCCCTTTGCGATCTTCTGGGGAAAACAGTTTACATATTCTGGCTTTGCCCCCAGCTCAGGTGAGATCTTCCAGAGCTCAGTCACCGAGGCCCAGTATGCGTCTCCCGTCCTTGGATCAACCAACGGCGAGGCATCAAGGAACTGTGTTTCCGGAAGGAACCTCACTGTGTCTGTCTCAAAGTCCATCAGTCCGAGACACCTCGTTTCCGAAGGGGGAAAGGCGCAGTAGAACCATAGGTAGCGTCCGTCATCGGTCAATGATCTGTTGACGAAATAGAAGGATTGGACAAGCGGTATGCCTTCCGGATTGAGCAGATAGCTTTCTACTCCACTCACCGGATCTGTCCATTTCACAAAATGTCTTGAAGTCTCTGGTGTTTTCATTTGTTTCTGTATTGGATCATAATTCTATTTCAAATCCACAGGCAGGATGCCTGTGTTACATTTATCGTACGGGGAATTGTATTTTAGGATCGCTGGCAACTTGCCGGCATCTTTCCTCTTCCCAACTTTATTTAACTCAATATTATGCCACCAAGGTGGTGGCGTTCCATAAAATTCCGGAGGAGCCAATTAAATTCATATTTAGGGAATTACAACGCTTACAGAGCTGATCCAGGGGCCGGGCTTGTCGGACTTTTCCGTCTTTTTCACAGCTATGCCGCTCCATTCGCTCTTTGAATCTACAGGAATGTCGACATTCACGAAAGTATTCTTTTTGGCGTCAGCAGGAATTTTTATTTGTTCCAACGCGACCTGTTCGCTGCTGGTGTGAAGGTATACTGTGAAAGCGGCGGTTTCCCCTTCAACAAAAATCTTAAAACGGATTATTGATTTTCCTGCAGGTGTCGGAATCCCGAACCAGTATGAGACAAATCCCCACTGGGCCAGTCCACCGGTAATGCGCGCGGCTTTCTCTGTGCCGGCTACCGCCTTCACTTCAACCACCTTGCCTTCAACTGCGCTCTTTCCGGCATCCAGGCATGCAGCCTCACCCTGAAGCGTCTGATGGACGGTTTCCGCATAGGCGGTCATTGTGAAAGATGCTACGGCTGCGAAAATCGCAAGACTTCTCATGTTCATCTTTTTCTCCCTTTTTTATTAAATTATATTTGTCAATGAATTTGTATCTAAAGGTAGGGCGGTTTCGCCGAAACCGCCGAATATGAACGGACGGTTCGGCGAACCGTCCCTACCTTTAATTATTTCAGTTCAAGTTCGCATTCAGTCCAGTTGCCTGACGGTACGACAAGGGCACTTTCGGCGCCTGCAGTTACAGAAGGGACATCAGGATCAGTTGCCGCGCCGCGCGACCTCGTCGGGCTGAAGCTCCACTTCGAGTTTGCAGGAAGTCCCTTGAGGACTATGGAGAGATCATCGCTTTCGCTTCCATCCGCAACAGTATATGTGCGGCTGATTAGCAGATGAGATGACTGCGTGATCGGCTTGTCATCGAGAGGAACGAGCACCACGGTGGCAAAGCCGTTGACTTTCCTGATGTTAATGACTTTCAGCCCTTCCGGAGCCTTGTCGTCAAGATAACCGCTGAACCCTTCGGCCTTCGGAGCTGAGACTGTCAGCTGCTTCCGGCTTATGTCCTTGATAATCTCTCCCGTATCCGATTTTAAGATTTCACCGGCCGGTTCGGCCGTCATCCATTCCGCGGTCTTCTGTCCAGAAGGCATTGGACCGTAGGACTTGCGCACCTTGTGGATATTCTGCCAGCCGGGCTTTATGTTGTACTTGCCGCGGATCATCTCCTGGTATCCTGCCGGGAAATATGGGGCATCAACTGTAAGAGTTATCGCGACCGAGCTTCCTTTTACGTATCCGTTCCTGAAGATTATCCCGGTCGTCCTGAAGTGGTCTAGGAATACTCCATCACCGCAGAGGGTTCCGATGCTCGGAGCGCGGCTCTTGTTCTTTGCCCATCCGTCAGCACCGACATCGCGTGCACCGTGGTTCCAGGCGAACCATGTCACTCCCGCCCAGTCCTGGAGCGAACCGTATGCGGAAATAGCAAGAGGCAGCATCGAGCGGACAGGTGCCTTTTCCTTGATTACTTTCTGATCCTCCGACATGTTCATTTCACCGACAATAAACGGCTTTCCTTTCAAGATGCCCTTTGTCTTTGAGAAGAACAGGTCATCCTTCTTCTCTACAGGGAAGGGGTTCCCGTAGCAGTGGTCCTCGATATACGAGTCCGTAGTCGAACGGGCGTTGAGGTTCGTCTCGCTCTCCCAGAGGTTCGAAAAGATAACCGGACCATCGTATCCATATTCTCGGACAGCCTGCGTCATGCGCCTGCTGAAATCCTGGATGAGGAAGCCGCAGAATTCGGAGAACAGCTGTTTCTGTTCGTTGTTGACCATATTGTAGAAGTCGAAAGTCTTTGCATCTTTGCCTTGGACGAAAGCATCGAGCTTTGCCACAAGCTCCTTCTTGAAATATTCCGGGAAGACATTCTTGCAGACGAGGATGTATTCAGGATCGCATTCGTTCAGGAACTCCAGGCTCATGACCTGAGGATCTTTTCCGTAGGAGATACCGCTGTACTTGTTGACGCGGGTCAGCATGAACTTTGCGAATTCCGCATTCAGCAGGAAGCTGCGCTCGTCGAACATTGCCATCAGTTTCCTGGGATCAAAGGCTTTCTGCCAGTGCCAGGAATTCATCTCCTTGACCGCATCCGACCATGCCTTGTCGTCCGCATCTGACACCTTTTTAATGGAGACGTCCGCAGGTTCGTAATTGCGGCTCCACCAGACAGCAAGTGAAAGATAGATTCCCTTTTCCCTGAGTTTCGCGTTCAGATAGTCGAAACGGTCCCAGGCGTCCAGATCCATGTCGCGCGAATTGCCATTGTATTTCGCCAGGGCGATGGGACCTTGCGAATTCCAATCCTTGCTCGGACGCATCGTATGGTGCGGTCTTACCATGTTGACGCCAAGACTTGCGAGATTCGCAGCCGTCTTGTCGGCGAGATCCCTGTCCGGGAAGAAGGAACAGAGGTTCACTCCCCAGAAGTTCACTGCATTTCCGTCCGCATCCACGAATTTTTCATCCTTGATCTTCAGGGGCCTTATGGCAACCGGAGCGAGCGCCTTGGTCTGGAGCAGGGGGACGTGCTGGCGTTCAGCGGGCTGTACGGAGGGTTGCTGAACCGGCTTCACTGATCCCTCCGCCTTCTGGCTTGCCTTTTCCATGCAGCCGGAAACTAAGGCAAGACTTGCGATGCCCGCAAAAATCAAAAGTATTGTTCTCATGAAGATCCCTTTATGTTAATTTAATTACAGGCGAGACGCCTGTATCACATTCTTTATTATTTGCCGTCCAGGTAATTCTTCATCCAGTTGCCTGACCATCCGGTGGAGCCGGGTATGTTGCTGATCATCCTGGCGGATCCATCCATGTAGAGGGTCTGGTATCCGGTCCTGTGGTATCTCCTGATGGTGGTGGAATCCAGCCACGTGACTTCGGTAGGGTTGTCGCACATCAGGGCCTTGTTGTCGGTGCCTGACATCCTCAGCGGTCCATAGAACATGTTGCTTATCCTGAAGTAATAGTCGCTGCCGGCGTAGTCCGAATATTTGGTTGCGGAGATATCCTTGTTGTACTGGTAGTGGGGATACGGCACCTTCGGATTAGGGTAATGCGGTGCCGAAGGGCATTCGAAAGTCCTGCTATTGGGCAGATAGCTTTCCTTGATCAGGACTCCGAAGCTGTTCCATCCGTCCCACAGGGGATGGTCTGCGACGCTCTTCCTGATTATTGAGACTCCGCTCTTCTCATCCTCATACCATGTGTAACCTTCAAAATCGGTCATGTATATCGTCGTAGCGTATCCGTTCTGCTTCAGGTTGTTGAGGCAGACTATCTTGCGGGCGGACTCCTTCGCGCTCTGGAGCGCCGGAAGAAGCAAAGCCGCAAGAATTGCGATGATCGCTATCACTACCAGCAGCTCTATCAATGTGAACATATTTTTTCTTTCAGCCTCTGGGCTGAAAGAAAAAATCACAAACTGCTGCCTGCAAATGAAGTGTTTCATATCTCAATCCCCGTAGTGAGAATCCACATAGTTGCTGAAATAACTTCCACCCCAGCCGTCCATGCCGGGAAGATTTTTCAGCATCTTGGCGGCACCGTCCAGAAAAAGAGCCTGGTAGCTGCCTGGTCCATGATATCGTCTGGCCTTGGAAAGATCTCCACTGGCTGTTGTATATGGATTATCCATCAACATTCCCTTGCTGTAGTCTTTTGAACCTCTGAGTGATGTGCCGACATAGTTGTTTATCCTGAAGAAGTAGTCGCTTCCGGAATAGGCTATGGGAGCATCCGAAGTGATGTTGTTATTGTACTGTGAATATGTATAGGGGTTTGGAATATGGGGTGCGGACGGGCACTCGAAGTTCTTGCTGTTCGACAGATATCCATTCCTAATCAGCACTCCATTGCTGACCCATCCCTCCCATAGAGGTTTGTCGCTGGCGCTCTTGAATATCGTGGAACGATCGGCGGTCCCATTCTCATACCAGGTGTAGTCGTTGAAATCGACAAGATAGGCGACTTGGGAAAGACCAATCTGCTTCAAGTTACTTAGACATGCCGCCTGTCGGGCTTTCTCCTTGGCCGCATTCAGAGCCGGAAGCAGCATGGCGGCAAGAATTGCGATGATCGCGATCACAACGAGCAGTTCAATCAATGTAAACATATTTTTTCTTTCAGCCTTCGAGTTGAAAGAAAATATTTTAAGATGGTGCCTGTAGAAAAGATGTTTCATCCCCGGCACCCGCAGCTTTCCCTTATTACAAGAGTGTTTTTCAGGACGCTGGCAAGGTTTTCCCTGCCATTGAATCCCGAGTTCTTCTGTTTGAGCATCAGCCTCGCGGCTTCGTATCCGAGGTCATAGACCTGCTGGCGCACGGCGGTGATCGTCGGACTTGAATATTCGGAGACGACCGGGAAATCATCGTAGGATATGAGGGAGACCTCCCCCGGAACATCTATCCCATGGTGCTTGAGGCTTGTCAGCGCTTCTATGGTCGCCTCGCATCCCCAGACTATCATGGAGTCAAAGGAGGTCTTCTTCATGACAAGCTCATCGACAAGGGTGGACATGCTGAGGCCCGGCTTCAAGGAGAGAAGGAGTTTTCCGTCTTCTGGAATTCCTGAATCCTTCAAGGCCTTCCTGTGACCTTCGATCATGTCGATGCAGTATGGACGCCTGTCAAGATGCGTGAGAACGGCGATTCTTTTCCTGGAGTGCTTTTTAACGAGATGGATGGTCGCATCGTATCCGGCAGAGAAATGGTCTGTGTTGACAGAAGGTATCCTTATATGTGTTTCAGGTTTTCCGATGAACACCGCAGGACAATTGTAATTGCTGATGGCTTTCTGATCCTTTTCCGTAAAAAGGTAGTTCACCGCAATAATTCCGGAGCTTATCATTTTCCTGGTGGCTGGATTTTTAAGACAGATTTCAATTGTGCTTTTCCCATGAAGCGGGAAAAGCCTGAGATGGCAGGAGTTGACGGCGAAGCAGTCGCCTATGCCGTTGATCACCTGTCCGAGAAACGGATCCTTGAAAGTGTCCTTCGGGACGAAAGGGTAGACAAGATTGACGGTGGACGGATCGGAGCTCATGTCCGCGCGCTTTTCCGCGACGAAGGTTCCTTTGCCCTGCCTCTTGTATACAGAGCCATCCTTGACAAGCTCTCCCAGGCTTCTTTTAATTGTGATGACGCTGACCCCGAACCTCTCGGCGAGCTTGCCTTCCGGAAGCAGCTGGTCGCCGGGCTCAAGATTGCCTATGAGATCTTCTATGCGCTGGCGTGTCTGCGCAGTCTTGGTCATGACTTTTATGTTGTCGTTGCTTATCATATGACGCCTCTCAAAATAAGTCCAAATATCATATTAAACATATAATATTATATAATAAGTATATAATAAGTCAAGCGATAAGAATAAAAAAGAACACATTTTTGTTTCGAGGCATTAATCCCTATGAGTAAATCGAAAAGGCTTTTATTCTGTCCTAGAAAACTTGATAAAATCAAATTATCCTAATAACTTTCCCATATGCATGTTAAAAATCTTGTCAACCATGATAAACAGGAGCCATTCACAATGTATGTCCGCAGGAATATAAGCACTGGAATGAGCGGGCTTGACAAGCTTTTCCAGGGCCTGGTGGAAGGTGACAACCTAGTCTGGCAGGTTGATTCCCTTGAAGGCTATGAACCCTTTGTGAAGGCGTTTGCCGCCGATGCGCTGGACAGCGGCCGCCGGGTGGTCTATTTCCGTTTCGCCACGCATGCTCCTCTTTTGTCAACGCAGGATGGACTTGACATCCGCAAGCTCAGTCCGTCCGACGGCTTTGAGCCGTTTGTTTCCGATATACACCGGACGATAATCGAAGGCAACCGTGATTGCATATATATTTTCGACTGCCTGTCTGAACTTGCAGCGGACTGGTGCAGCGACCGCATGCTCGGTAATTTCTTCATGCTCATATGTCCGTACGTGCTCGATTATGGTGCTGGAGCATATTTTGCCCTGATACGCAACAGGCATTCGTTCCATGCCACTGATCCGGTCAGGCAGACCACGCAGATCCTTATCGATGTGCACAGGAGAGGCGACAGGACTTATGTGCATCCTCTCAAGGTTGAGAACCGGCATTCAAAGACGATGCATATGCTCCACAGGCGCAATGGCGATGATTTCGAACCTGTTACACAGAGTTTCGAGGCTGCGGAGGTTTTCTCGAGCGTAGCCTGGAGCCATCTTGACGGCAGCAACTGGCGTCTTGGTTTCTGGAGCATGACTTTCGCACAGGCTGAGGATATCGCCAGGGAGAATTCAGCTGAAAGGCTTAAAAGTCCGGAAGTGATGGCGCTGACCCAGCAGCTGCGCAGGATGCTGATTGCCAGAAAGGGTCCGATCATGGCCCTCGCCGAAAGGTATTTGTCACTCTCCGATCTTCTGTCCATACGCCGGCGGATGATAGGCACAGGTCTGATAGGAGGTAAATCCGTGGGCCTGGTGCTGGCGCAGTCAATAATCAGCAAGCACAGCAGTAGATTGGCCCCGATACTCGAACCGTCAGACTCGTTTTTCATTGGAGCAGACGTCTTCTACACATATCTTGTGCAGAACGGACTATGGTGGTTGAAGCAGAGGCAGAAGGATGACAGTGCGTATCTCGATGGAGTAACCCTTGCCAGGCACCAGATCCTCAACGGGAAATTCCCGGAATATCTGATGCGCCAGTTCAGGGATCTTCTTGAATATTTCGGGCAGGTGCCGATAATAGTCAGGTCCAGCAGCCTGCTTGAGGATGATTTTGACAGCTCCTTCGCCGGAAAGGCTGAAAGCATACTCTGCGCCAACCAGGGTTCCCTGAATCAGCGCATGGATGACTTTGTCATGGCTATCAGGCGTGTATACGCAAGCAACATGAGCGAGTCCGCGCTGCGCTACCGCGCATCCCGTGGCCTGCTGGATAAGGATGAGCAGATGTCAATCCTCATCCAGCGGGTATCCGGAACTATCTGCGGGCGAAGGGTGTTCCCGCACCTGGCAGGGGTGGGGCTTTCATTCAATCCATATGTCTGGGACGAACGCATTGATTCAAATGCGGGTGTCATGCGGCTTGTCATGGGGATGGGCACCAGGGCTGTAACCCCGCATCCTGAAGACCACATCCGCCTTGTCGCCCTTAACGCCCCCGAGCTGCAGCTGATTGATCCAAATGACGAGAACGCCGTCTATGCCCAGCAGGAAGTTGATGTACTGGATCTGGATTCAGGCCGGATTGTCTCAGTTCCATTCAGCGAACTTGCCGAGGAACCGTCCCTTCCCCTGTCCCTTCTCGCGGAACGAGACCTGAAGATGGAGGAAAAGGCCAGGGAACACGCGCTTCATAAAAGGAATTATTGGTCCCTTGGCTTCAAGCGTCTTCTTTCCAGCACCTCTTTTGTGCCCGATATGCGTGAGGTCCTGCAGGTGTTGGCTGCTGCATATGGAATGCCTGTGGATGTGGAATTCACCGCAACTTTTACCGACGACGAGCACTTTCAGATAAATCTCCTCCAATGCCGTCCCTTCCTGGCGGAAGGGGCAGGAACATCGGAAGTCAAAGTTGAAGATATAGTACTTTCCGAATGCATAGTCCGATCCGCCGGCCCCGTGATCGGCTACAGCCGCTCGTTGGACATGGACAGGATCATCTATGTTTCACCTTCCTCGTATGCGCTTCTGCCAGTGCAGGACCGCTACTCCGTAGCAAGGCTGATAGGAGAGCTGATACGTAATGAACGGCTGCTCAAACGCAGGGTGATGCTGATAGGTCCGGGCCGCTGGGGCACGAAGGATCCTTCGCTCGGAGTGCCTACTTCTTATTCAGATCTGAACGGGGCCACCGTGCTATGCGAGATTGCGACAATGCATGAAGGGCTGATCCCTGATTTGAGCGTGGGAAGCCATTTCTTCAACGAACTTGTAGAGATGCGAATGCTCTATTTCGCCGTATATCCCAAGCGCGATGGAAACCTTGTCGATGACAGCTTCTTCGATAGGCACTCTATCGTTCCAGAACCACTTTTGAAAATACCACGTCTTGTCGACACGGTGAAAGTTGTGGATGCAAGCGCCGAATGCAGGTTGCGCATAAGCGCCGATGCACACAGCCAGCTGGCGGCGCTCCATCGCCCAGGCAAATGATTCTGGAAGGGGATTCGATTATTATTTTTCTCCGGGATCTTCGTGTATTTAAGTAGGTACGCCCTTCAGGGTGTGCCATTCTTAAATTCATGGGACAGACTTCCTCCTCCTCCAAGATGTTTACCTGCCTGTGGCAGCGCCGAAGGCGACCAGGGCTAAGGCGGACACGGAAAGGCCGTCCATGCTTCTACAGCGACGGCATCATCTTGTCGCGCATGTATTCGCTCGGGGTCTTGCTCATCACGCGCTTGAATGTCCTGGTAAAGTGAGCCGAGGACTTGTATCCGAGCGTGTCAGAAACCTCCTTGATGCTGGTCTTGCCGCTGTCCAGGATGGAACAAGCCTCCATCATCTTCCTGCGGTTGATGAACTGGTGCGGGGGAAGTCCTGTCATCTGACTGAAGACACGGGTGAGATGTTCCCTTGAGACACCGGAGAGTTTTGAGAGCTTCGCAACCTTCATGCTCGCTTCGGTGCTCCTGTTGAGGATTGACACGGCCCTGCTGAGGAGGATGTTTTCCGGCTCGTCTGTCTTCCTTTCCTCGCGGCTTTCCGTGAGGGTGTTCAGGAGACCCATGACCAGCCTGGAGCCTTCGGATACGGATATGACGCGGGGATTCTCCATCTGTTCGAAGTATGACTGGATCCTGACGATCACCGGATGGTTGAGTGGGAGGGAATAGATCGGACCGAACCTGCGCACCATGTCGCGCAGCATGAGGAACGATGTCCCGCCGCGGAAGGCGATATACACGAAGCGCCATGGCGTGCTGGAGCTTTCAGGATAGTAATAGGATATGGCGCTGTCGTTGGACTCGCAGAGGAAGCCGCTGCCCGGCCCGACGACATGCTCCCCGGCGCCGTCCCTGAAGCAGCCGTATCCCGAAAGCGTGTACTGGAAGATGCAGTGCGGGCTGTCCTTCCTTTTGCTGCCGTCCATCCTGTAGAGCGCCGGATTGTCCCTGGTCTCCACCCCGATCGTGCCCGGAAACGGGAAGGATTCCATCGAGTCAACAGTGTTGAAATTGATGTGAGCGAACTTCATATCACAAATTGGTAAATCTTATCAAATATTGGTAATTGATTTGCACTTGTTACAGTATAGTTTCTGGATATGTGAAAATCAAGGAATATCTCAATTTGGGTATTCAAGGATAAATAATCAGTATAAAAGGAGAAATTGAAATGCCTAAGATCACTTTCATGGGTGCTGGAAGCACGGTGTTCGCGAAGAATGTACTCGGTGACAGCATGCTCACCCCGGCGCTGTGCGAATCGCACATCGCCCTGTACGACATCGACGCTGACAGGCTCAAGGAATCCAAGATGATGCTGGATCTGCTTAACAAGAACGTAAACAGCAGCAGGGCGAAGATCACCGCGCACCTTGGGACAAGGAACCGCAAGGAGGCCCTCAAGGGCGCGGACTTCGTGGTCAATGCAATCCAGGTCGGCGGATACAAGCCGTCAACAGTGATTGACTTTGAAATTCCCAAGAAATACGGCCTTCTCCAGACAATTGGCGACACGCTCGGAATCGGCGGTATCTTCAGGGCCCTCAGGACGATACCCGTCATGAAGTCTTTTGCGGACGACATGGAGGAAGTATGCCCCAATGCGCTTTTCCTCAGCTACACCAATCCGATGTCGATTCTTTCCGGCTATATGCAGAGGCATACTGCAGTCAAGACCGTCGGACTCTGCCACTCGGTGCAGGGCTGCGCTCCTGGAATCCTGAAGCATCTCGGCATGGAGTTCAAGCAGGGAAAGACGAAATGGGTCGTCGCAGGAATCAACCATATGTCCTGGCTTCTCGAGATCAAGGACGAGAACGGTAAGGACCTCTATCCTGAAATCAAGAAGAGGGCATTCGCGATGAACGACGCCGCCAGGAAGAAGGGCGCGAAGAAGCATTACGACATGGTCAGGTTCGAGATGATGAGGAACTTCGGGTACTACAACAGCGAATCTTCCGAGCACACCGCCGAGTACCATCCCTATTTCATCAAGAGCACGCATCCGGAACTCATCGAGGAACTCAACATCCCGCTTGACGAATATCCACGCCGCTGTATCGGCCAGATCAAGGGCTGGAAGAAGCAGAGGGACGAGATCATCAACAACGCCAACCTCTCGCACACGAGATCGCATGAATACGCGTCATACATCATGGAGGCCGCAGTCACCGACATACCTACGGAGATCGGTGGAAACATCATCAACAACGGATTGATCCCGAACCTTCCCGCCAATGCATGCGTCGAAGTACCGTGCATGATCAACAGGAACGGCATCAACGGATGCCATGTGGGTGAAATTCCTGAACAGCTTGCTGCCCTCAACAGGACGCATATAAATGTGCATCTCCTCGCGATCGAGGCTGCAGCCACGCTGAAGAAGGACAAGATCTACCATGCGGCGATGATGGATCCGCATACCAGGGCTGAACTCACCCTCGACCAGATCCGCTGTCTCTGCGACGATCTGATCAAGGCGCACGGGAACATGCTCCCGAAATTCAAATAACGAAATAAATTCCCGCAGGGATGAAATTCTCCCTGCGGGAATTTATATTTCTTCATCCTGGTAAACCTGATCCCTGTTTCTGTCGGCGTCTGGGTCGCCACGAACATGAAAACCTGGAAGTCGCGCATCCTGACCGTGACTTTTGCACTGGCCTGCACGATTGCCGTCCTGGTTATCTATGGATTGATCGGGGTGGCAATGTCCCTCTTCGTGTTCAACAAGTAGGTACGCCCTTTAGGGTGTACCATTCTTGAATTCATGGGACAGCCCATTACATCGAAGAAATTGCCGGCGGGACGCCAGCGCTCCGTAGGACCAGGAGAAATAATCAAATTGAACTTTGTGGCTCAGCAGTTCATGGCAATGATGTTGAAAATGGAAGGCTGCGATGATATAATAGCTACTATGACAAGCACCATACAAATTGCACAGATGTCCCGTAAGGAGAAGCTCCAGACCATGGAGGCCATATGGTCTGATTTATCCAAGGATGATGCAAATGTCGAGTCGCCTGCATGGCACGGGGAATTCCTTAAGGAGACTGAAGCCCGAATAGCTTCCGGCAAGGAGAAGTCTGCTGACTGGACGGCTGCAAAGCGCAATCTGAGGAAGCGATTTGAATGAAGATAAAGATCCTTTCCTTGAAATAGGAGTGAGACATACTGCAATTAATAATTGAATATGCATTCTGGGTGTTTTTCGATGTCATCTGCTACATGACAGGGGACTTTATATTATACCTGCTTTCTCTCGGCCACCTTAAGATCAAATGGATTCATTTTTGCAGAAAAGATAAATACTTTATAGCCAATTCCCCAATTGTTAGCTACATGATTGGATTATTGTTCTGGATGTTCTTGGGTTGGATGATTTATAGGATGTTTTAACATCTGAGTTGATTTCAAAATTCGAAGTAGAACAAGCCTCTGGCTTGTTTTTACGCAAGCCAGAGGCTTGCGCTACTCCCTGGAATAGGACTTTTGAAATTGCCTTAGCTAGACGTTGCTCGAAATGGTAGTCTCAAAATGAAATTTGTCTAAAAAGTAGCACAGACATTCTTGTCTGTGGACTCAAATTAAATTTTCAATCGCAGACCAGCCTTCGCTAAGATGCTATGGCACGGCACGCAGGAATGTTCGCGTTACTTCGTGTCCTTCGTGGTGGAAAAAATCCCAATTCTCGGGCAGGAATCCCAGTCATTCGACGGGACAAGTGCCCGAGTTACTACAGCCCCAGGCCGGGTTCTTCGTCGTGCTCCGGTTCAGATTTCGGCATGAACGGCGAGAATTTCTTGTAGAGTTCGTCGAGTTTGGCAAGGTAGTATGGGATGTTTTCGTCGCGGATGGCAGGTGCATCCCTCAGAAGGCATGAGTTGTCGACGACAGATGCATTCTTCTTTGTTCCGGTGACATAGAAGGAGATCTGGTCGCCAGCGCGGTAGTCGCGTCCGGACTTGGTCGCGAGCTCGTATGCTGCGCTCCGTTTTCCATTCTCCTCCGCAATTCCTCTCCTGTAGGATTCAAGGGATTCCTGCAGTGTCTCGGATTTTGCGAACTTCGCAAGAGGCCATTTCCTCGTCTCGATCGCGGTCCTGTATTCCGCCGTCATCTTCTCTATGGACTCAAAATCCTCCTTCAGCAGGTGTTCGATGATTTTCTTCATGTATTCGCGCTGGAAAGGCTCGAGTCCGCGTGATTTAAGCGCCGCGCCGGTCATTGATATTTCGCCGTCCTTGGAAAGCAGCGCATAGTTCTTGCTCTTGTAGCAGAACATGGAAGGATACATGGAATCAAGTTCCACCTCGATCCCCTTGGGAAGTATTTTCTGGATCCTGTCTTTCATGACGTCCGGATCCTTCACTCCGGCTGGAGGCTGGAAATAGATGCCGTCGGTGTCTATCTCGATGACGTCGGCGTTGCTGTCCTTCAGGAATTTCACCATGGAGCTCAGGATGCTCCTTCCGCTTCCGGTGACGCATTCCGCCATCGTGTAGTCGTTGAACGTGCCCTGGGAAAAACCGAGATATCCATAGAATGAGTTGATGAGAATTTTGAAGGTCGTCTGGAGGGAATAAAAATATTCTCTTTTTTCCTCGGTGTCTGCAGATTTTTCAGCATCTTTTGCATGCAGACGGAAACGTCTTAGATTTTCGAGGAAAAAAGGGAATATTTTTAAACTGTCCCTTTTCGGGACCCAGGATTCGGCCAAAATTATCGAGGGATAAAGCGAGCGAATGTCGCAATGCCAGACGTTTTCAAAGACGCCTGATGAGAATGCCTCGGTCAGGGCTCCGGCGAAGCTCCGGCTCTGTTCCGGGACCGGGATGGACTGCTCCTTTTCGAGATACGCGGCGACAAGCATCGCGTCAATCCTGGTTGCATTTCCGCGAACTACGCAGTTCTGATATGAATATGGGATGAGTTGTGTCTGGTAGAAATAGCTGGGAGAAAGTATCTCGGCGATCGCCCTGGTTTCCCTGACGTCGTCCAATGCGTACTTCTTGACGCGTTCGCGGTCCTTGAAGAACATCGTGCAGATCTCGCTGCCGTCGATGTAGGTCCTGTCCTTAGAGGCGACCCCGAAATGTCGGGCGATAGACTTGAGGCCGTAGTCCTCGAGTTCGCGGTAGGTAACGTCGTAGAACTGCGCGAGGAAGTAGGTGTCGATTATGTGGCGTCCGTAGATGTCGACCCTCGTGTAGTTCACGGTGCGTTCCGCGATTGACACGCGTGAGGGTCTGCTGGAAATAATGCTGCCGTCGCGTCCGAGATTGAGTTTGACCTTGTGGCGTTTTGCGCGCGTCTGTATGAAAGGCAGATCAAAGCGGAAAATGTTATGTCCTTCGATGATGTCGGGATCGCGTTCGTTCAATGTCTCCACGAATTTCTCCAGGAGCTCCTTTTCGGAATACGGCTCCTCGAGGACCAGGAGTTTCTCCCAGCCGGTATTGTCGGACATGCTGATCATGGCGATCTTGTCGCCTTCGCGCTCGGCATTTGGGAACTCGAATCCTTCGGTCATCAGGGTTTCAATGTCGAACTGGAGCCTGCGGGTGTCGCTGAACTTCATTTTCCTGAAAAGCCTGAACTGCTCCGATGTGAGAAGTTGCTGCATCTCGTCGTTGAACAGGCGGATTGGGGATGTCGGCGAAGTCGGGTTGAAACCTTTAGTCTTCTTCAGGAACTTCAGGGCGCTGGCGTAATCCTTGGAATCTGCGAATTTCGCAAGATGGCAGAATATGGAGTCGCCGTTGAGTCTGACGATTTCAAAGTTGAGGTCTGATCCGCTGAGTATGGCCGGGTCTGCCAGGAGGAGGAAAGGATGGAACTGGATTTCCTTCTTTTCGAGTTTGCCATCGTTTCGGATGTAGATTACGGCCTTGCCGTTTTCGCCGGGTTCGGCGGCGACGACATGGTCGAATCTGGAAGGCACAAGGTTTTCAAGATTGAAATTCATAGGAAAATATAACCACGAAACACATGAAATACACCAAAAGTATGAAATTGAAATCATCTAATCATGAACTACGTTAAACAAAATTGATAAAAAGTAAGGCGGGTTTTCCAGCCTGTTGTCTTAAACAGGCTGGAAAGCCTGTCCTGCTGTAAAACAAAGGAGTTGACCGCTTATGAAAAAATCGAATGCGAAATATGTTCCGGCGGAAAACCGGTATTCAGAAATGAAGTATAACCGTTGCGGGCGGAGCGGGCTGAAGCTGCCTGCGATATCGCTCGGTCTCTGGCACAACTTCGGAGGAGTGGACGATTTTGAGACGTGCCGCAGGATAATCATGGGATCATTCGATCTCGGGATCACGCATTTCGACCTTGCGAACAACTACGGCCCGCCGGCGGGATCCGCCGAGATTAATTTCGGCAGGATAATGCAGAAGGACTTTGCCGCCTACCGCGACGAGATGGTCATTTCCACGAAGGCCGGCTATTACATGTGGCCCGGACCATACGGGGAATGGGGTTCAAGGAAATATCTGCTTGCCAGCCTTGAGCACAGCTTGAAGAGGATGGGGCTGGACCATGTCGACATCTTCTACAGCCACAGGCCGGATCCGGACACGCCCCTTGAGGAGACCATGTCGGCGCTCGAACAGGCGGTGCGGCAGGGAAAGGCGATTTATGCTGGAATCTCAAACTACAGGTCGCATCAGACGGTCGAAGCATCGAAGATACTGAAATCCCTCAATGTTCCATGCCTGATACATCAGCCAAGGTACAGCATGTTCGACAGGTGGGTGGAGCATGACGGGCTTCTTGACATTTTGGACAGGGAAGGCGTCGGGTGCATTGTCTTTTCACCTCTTGCGCAAGGAATGCTGACGGACAAATACCTCAAGGGGATTCCGAAGGGTTCCAGGGCGTCGAAAGAAAACACCTTCCTCAAGAAGGACAATGTAACTGAGGAAAAGGTAGGCAAGTCCAAGGCTCTCGACGAGATTGCCAGGGAGCGTGGACAGAGTTTGGCGCAGATGGCTCTTGCCTGGGTCATGAGGAGGAAGACGGTGACTTCCGCGCTCATCGGGGCAAGTTCGCTGGAGCAGGTGAAGGACTGCGTTGCCGCCACGAAGAACCTGGAGTTCTCAAAGGAGGAACTCGGGAAGATAGAGAAGATATTGAAGGGATAAATTTGGTTCCCAAATTTATAAATTTTGAAAAAGGGGAAAATAGATGGATTTCATGAATCCGTTCATTGAGGATTTTTTCAGGCTTGTGCGCGGCAATCTCATGGAGATTATGCTTGTATTCGTGGGAACGGTGCTGAGCGTCTACGGTGGCGACATCAACAAGGCCCTGATGAAGAAGATCAGGAAGGAGAATTTCTTCGTGAGGTTCGGTGCGTTTGTCGCGCTTTGTACTGTCGGCTACGGGTTCGTCACGTTCGTGATCGGCAAGGTGCTGGTGAAATACATGGGCCAGCTGAGCAATATATGGCTGATCTCCGTGATTGCAGGCCTGTTCATACTCATAGGCCTCATAGCCGAAGAGAAGAATCATATTTAAGATGGGGGTCCGATGTTTAAAAAAATAGTACTTAACGGCACTTTTTGTCTTTCCTTGACTCTGTCTTTTTGCCTATTGGCGCAGGACAAGGCGCCGGCAGTGAATAATGAAAAGGGGAACAAGAATCTTGACATCAAGGACATCAACATTCTGGAAGACTTGAACGACGTAGGGCAGAAGGCTCCAGTGAAAGCAGATGTTCCTTCCGAGAAGGCCGTGGAAGTAAGAAAAGTTGTGTCAAAGCTGGATGTCCCTGAGGACGATGTCCTGAAGAAGTCGATTGCCGGCATAAGGGATGTCTACGCGGAGAAATACAAGTCGTCTGATGCGAAGGTCCGGCATGATCTTGCCGTTGAGTTCCTGTCCGAGGCTAAGAAGAAGGAGCATACTCCCGCAGTGCAATATGCTTTCTTCATGGAGGCGATCCAGAATTATGCATATGCCGGGGATGTGGCAGGAATCATGAAGGCCATAGGGGAACTGGATTCCGTATTCAGGATCAACAGGATTGAGTTCACTGAAAAGGAACTTGCCAGCTGCGAGAAATACGCCAAGGTTCAGAATGATCAGTCGGCTCTTGCTGAAGCATATGCCGGATGCTATTCGCTCGCGCTTGAGAACGATCTTTATGATGCTGCTGCAAAGTACTTGAATTCCGCATCCATATATGCCAAGAAGGCGAACAACAACGATCTGATGAACGAGATAAGGGAGCTTAACAAGGACATGCTGGTATTGAAGAAGGAATATGCGCTTGTGGCAGGCTCCTTTGAGAAGCTCAAGACTGTTCCAGACGATCCAGCTGCGAATTCCGCAGTCGGGAAGTTCTACTGCTTTACAAGAGGCAACTGGGAGAAGGGGCTTCCGCTTCTGGCAAAGGGGCAGGATGAGAAAATGAAGCAGCTCGCCGGGGATGAACTTAAGAATTCGGTGGAGGTTCCTGAAATGACAAAGCTTGCCGACGGGTGGTGGGCTCTTTCCGAGGAAAGGGATTACAGGTTGAACCAGAATGAACTGCGGAGGCGTGCCTGTTTCTGGTATGATAAGCTGCTCCCCTCTCTTGCAAGCCTTGAAAAGATCAAGGTTGAGAAGAAGATCGAGCTTGCCTGTTCCTCATTCGGAATCAAGCGTTCCTCCCTTAATCTTCCTAAAGGCGCCGTACTGGCTTTCAATTTTGAGAAGAACACGATAGTAAAAATTGGGGCAACTCCGATAATATCAGATCTCAGCGGGCAGAAAAACGACGGAATAATCCATGGCGTCAAGTTTGTCAAGGGTGCTGCAGGAGATGCTGCGGAATTCAACGGCAAGGACAGCTACATAGAAGTCAAGGATTCCAAGACTCTTGCTCTGGACGCCAGTCTTACCGTTGAGATGTGGCTTAATCCACTGGATTTTAGCATAAGGCGCAACCCATACAACAAATGCTATGGAGGAGAAGGCACCATGACAATTGAAGTCAGCGGCGCCATTAATTTTTTTACAGGAGCGACCGGCAAGGACGCTGAAGGCGGATACATGGGTGCAAGCAGTTCAAAAGCACTGCTTCCCGGCAAATGGAGCCATGTTGCCGTCGTCAGGGATCAGAAAGCGAATAGGATAGCATGGTATTTCAATGGTGAACTTGCCAGCGAGACTCCGTTCGCCATGGAGGTCAAGGCATCAAAATTAAACATATTGATAGGCAAAGGATATGCAGGAGCCTATTCAGGCATGATCGATGAGTTGGCCATCTTCAACAGGGCCCTCTCCGAAAAGGAAGTCAAGGACCTCTTCAACATGGGCAAAAAAAGCCAGAGCTTCTGAGGTAAAGCGGACATTCCTGTCTGCTTGTTTTAACTCTCAAACCAAACAGACAGGAATGTCTGTTCTACTTTTGAATAAACCATCACAATTGCATAATATTACCAATATATTAATCTTTTTTACAAGCACGCACGTGCAAATACTAGTAATATTGTGTCCAGATAAAAAACACAGGAGGCAATTATGAACAGAGAATTTTACATGGATCTTGCTAAATCTGGCGCGGCTTTCCCTATTGGAACAGATCTCGTTGTCCACGAGAAGAACGATCCTAGGAAAGTCATGTTCGACGGAGTGCTTCTAGGAAAGGCCGTTGAAGAGGCTTCCAGGCGCTACAATGCTCCTCTCGCCTTCCCTCTGATGGATCTGAAGCTTGAAAAGGCACTTCTGCTTGACATCCTTGGAGTATCCCCCGAGAATGTCGACACCTACCATTTCGAGACAACTCCTACGGCCGAGATGATCGAGAAGGTCAAGAAGGAGCTTCCTGCCCGCTCGCTTCCAAGGATTGATGCGACATGCGGCGCCATCAAATATATCGCCGGCAGCACCGACCTGGTTCCTGTCGGAATGTGCATCGGTACATTTTCGCTTATGACCAAGCTCATGGCGGATCCGATAACCGCCGTCTATCTTTTAGGAATGGGCGTACAGCCCGACGAGGAAGAGACTGTTGGAACAGTGAAGAAATCCCTTGAGCTGGCATGCATGGCCGTCAAAAGGTGCATTACCCTGCAGATCGAAGCCGGCGCGAAGGCGATAATCATGTGTGAGCCGGCCGCGAACAAGATCTACATCTCACCGACCCAGATAGAGGAAGGTTCTGACGTGTTCGACCGCTGCGTGATGGATTATGCGTTCGAGATAAAGGATCTTTTGAACAAGCACAAGGTCGATCTCATCCTCCATGACTGCGGGGAGCTTACCGACCAGATGATCGAAAGGTTCGTGAAACTTGATCCGGCGATGCTGAGCCTCGGAAGTTCGCGGAAGCTCTGGGATGACGCCAGACTCGTCCCGAAATCAACGGTGCTCTACGGAAACCTGCCGTCAAAGCATTTCTATTCTGATGAGAAGATTACGAAGGCGCAGGTCATCGAGAAGTCGCTGGAACTTGTCAGGAAGATGAAGGAAGTCGGTCATCCGTTCATACTCGGGAGCGAGTGCGACGTGCTGAGCGTTCCGGAATCGATAGGGACTATCAACGAGAAGGTCAGCGCGCTGGTGAACTGCGGCGGATGCGGATGTGGCTGCGGACACAGCCATCCCAGGAAAGCGGCATAAGCAGGGAAAATCCGAAGCACGAATATCGAAATCCGAAACGTTATAAGAATTCCCAAGGGACAAAGGACCTTGGGAATTCTTATTTGACAAAGCGGCCTCTTCTTGCCTTGGCATCGGCTGTTCCCTTTTTCAGGCTTGTGAGAAGTTCCGTGTTTCCGGTTATATCCTTCATTTCGGGCTCATCGGTGAGCCCATGCCTCTTCCCTATCCGCAGTATCACGGTCTTGCTCATGGTATGTCTCCATTTGATTTTGAAATTGCCTGGATCAGGGACTCCAGTAGGAGTCCACGGCTTCCCTGGCCAGGCGCACATAGTGCCGCCCTCGCTCGAAATCGCCGAAGATTGTCCCGACTTCCCGCTGCGCAATCTCGAAGATACAGCCGCTCGCCGCCTCGCAGACACCCTTGAAATACGCGGTGATCGCCTCGCCGTTGAGCGGACCGTCATGGGTCACGAATTCTGCGCGCGGCTTGCAGTAGTAGACGATCCGGCTGCCGCGCAGGAACTCGCCGATGCGGGGTTCATTGTTGAAAGGGGAGACGGACAGCTTGCGGAGTTTTGGCCACTTTGACAGGTAATTCGGCCAGATGGCGTCGACGCGCTCGCAACAGCCGTAGGAGAGCAGGCCGAAACGATCGACCAGGCGCTGCTGGTACGGGAAGACGAACTCGCCGAATGTATCCGCCGAGACCGCAGTCGTCTCCTGAGACTCGAGGAATCCCCAGCACTCTGTCGTCTTCGTTACCTTGTTGCACGGGAGTTCGTCGTTGAAGGCGAAGGATTCCTGGGCAAGGGGGCTGAGGCCGCTCGTCGGGAGCAGCAACTGCTCCTTCTCAAGGAAGTCGTAGTACTGTTCGTAGATCCGGGTCGCCATCTCCATGGCCTCGTGAACAGCGTCCGGACAGTCGAACATGGCCATGTAGTATGCTTCCATGCCCATCAGGTGTACGAGCGGATTGGTGATCCCTCCGGGCAGGCTGCCCATGACCATGCGCACCGGCAGGATATCACCCAGGACATCCTCCAGCAGTTCGCGATGACAGATGGTTCCTTCCCGGTCAACACCGAATGATCCGCCACGCAGCTTGTCGATCTCCGAGGCCAGGTCGCTGATGACCGGATCGATGTGGAATCCCTGCGCGTTGGGACCCGTGGCCCGCGTGATCGCGGCCTCGATGCCGAACGGGCGGACATATGTGCGCCACGTGATGTCGAATGTCGGTGGGACCGGCGTGTCATCGTCGAACAGTTCGCGTCCAACCAGCCTGCCAAGGAGAGCGGCCTCGATCCGGCGCGCCTGTTCACCCTCGCATTTCAGGCGTGGTGTGACGACCTCATGGGTGAAATTGGAGAACAGCAGCCTGACTGGAGGAGATTCACGCCGTCCTTCCGCCTGTGCTTGCCACTTCTTCAGTATGATCTTATTCTGCGGGGAATTCGCGTAATCGAGCTGTATCTGCGCCAGTTGCCTCAAGATCCCGCAGTCATGTGCTGAAATTAATTCCATGCTGTTAACCTTTCTGACTCGGTCAATCAATTTGTTCGCCTGACAATCTATTTCTTATCCAGGCAGGACTCCTTCTGCAGTCAAGGACTGCGTAGATGAGTATTTCGCTTTCCTCGATTCGATAATATATTGAAAATGGAAAGCGTTTGGAAAGCATACGATGGTATTGTGCATGGAATTGAGGGTGTATGCCGGCGTAGATCAACAGGGAGTCTATATCTGAAAAGAGTGAATCAAGGTAATATGAGCCAAGCCCTTTGTCCTGCTTCTCGTAAAAATTATATCCATCCAGCAAGTCCTGGCTTGCCGCCCCCAGTATCTTGACTTTCACTTGATGTTTTTCCTGATTTTGCGCTTGGCATCTTCCCAGTCGACAAATGAATCAGTTCGGGCTTTCAGTGTTTTTTCCCTGTCATCCAGGATGTCCTTGTGCCATTCCGGAGAGGTAATGTCGCCTGCATTTTTGCATAAGTCGTCCCATATGTATTCCATGGTGGAAATTTTTTCTTGTATGCTCATCTTTTTCAAGGGTAGAGCGGCAATCATAAATACCTCCGATTATTCTAAGGATGAATATAGCTTTATATATTCCTACTTACAAGATTAATCTGGTCTTTGCGAACGTCTCAGGCTCTGGCAACCGGCGAAGCTTGGTTGCCAGAAGCCGCCTGGTTAAATGCCTATTGGTTTTCTTTTTTTGCTAATTTGCGAATCATGATTCCGCTAATAACAAAAATTAAGCCGGTCAACAGTAGAAATAAAACTATAAAAAGGCTAGTTCTTTTTGCGACAAATTCCACAATTCATGCATAAGGCAACAGCATCGGTTTTGTGCTTGAAACATTTCATAATTATTCTCCATTTAACTTCTTATTATTCGGTTCTCCATAAGCAGGGGTTCGAAATTGCAATTATGCAACTCCCGCTGCGGATTTAGCCTCAAGCATGTCATCATATGTATATAAGGCTTATGGTAAATCACCAGATGCACGTAAAATAGACCACAACAGGCACTGAAATCAAGGTTCCAGCCCCCAATATCAGGACCCGGATCTGGTTATGGAAGTACTAGTCGTCTCGTAACCTGTTTGTATCTGCAGGCTACAATCTGCTGAACGACGGTTCGAGCAGTTTGATTTCCTTTTCCAGAACGTCGCAGTCAGAAAAATGTTTCCGCCATTTTGCAGTTTTCTTGAGCATCTCATTTATTGTCGCCTGGGCGTTCTGGCGCGAGAGCCCGAACTGTCCGCAGAGAGTCAGGGCATTATCAATGGTCGCTTCTCTTCCGCGTTCCCCGACGGACATTGCAAGACTGAATTCGGTGCTTACTCCATGCTGGACGAAGCTCGGGACAATGTCGTAGGCTGGAGAAAGGCGGAGGCCGTTTTCGATTGTCAGGAACCCGTGGTTCCGGGGATGATCGTCGGTGTTCCGCACCAAAATATTGAAGACCATCCTGCGGAAAAACTGCTGGATGTCGGAAGCGGGGCAATGTTGGCGCATGACGGAGGCGATTGCCGTATAGCTCCAGTCAAGGCGGTCGCGTTCGTCCTGCCGCATCAGGGAAAGACTGCTGATGAAGCCTTGCCGCAGCCAGCCGCCCGAAATCCCTCCCCGGTCGAAACGTCGGATCAGGTAGATGTCCTTTCCCGAAGCAGGGACAATTTTCACTTCGGGTATTTCAATTCCGCAGGTCTGGGCGAGTTTCATCGTAGCGTACTCGATCCGGGGAATGTTGATGGTGTCGCCCTTTGACGGAAATTTGGCAATCCACAACGAGTTTTTCCATACCACCGTGCATTTCGGCCGTGCGCCGCCCATGCTGCTTCCCTGCCGGAGCAGATGCAGGATATGCGATTCGGCAGGCCTGCCGGACTCAATATCTTCGGAGGCTTCGAGAATGTCCGAAAGCTGGTTGAAATGCGGGGGCGCAAGTTTCGGCTCCGGAGAGTCCGGGCTCAGGCGGAAGGCGAGGTTGCCTGTGCGGGTGGCGTTGCCTGCCAGCAGGAAGTCCGTCTCGGAAATGGTCTCCGGAGCGGTATTGAGTTCTGAGGCGATGACAAGCCTGCCCCAGTAGTCAGGAGAGGCGTCTCGGAATGTCCCGTAGAGTCCACCGTTCGTTGTCACCGGGGCCGGATCGATGCCAAGAGGAAGGAAGACTGGATCCACGGCCATTGCGTTGGAGCGTTCCTGGTAGCGGCGTCCATAGACAAAGGTCCCCACCCCCGAATCGGAATCGTGGGAGAATACGCCTGCCGGAACGGCAGTCGATTCATTGGGCAGGTAGATGAATACGATTATTTCCTTTAAGGCCATATTTCAGAAGTCCGCTTTTTCCCGGAAGCTTGGCTTGCGCACGCGTTCCGGCTGATGTTTTTTCTCGAGGAAGATTCCAACCTTGTCATTTTCTGGTGCCGCCAACTGGAAGAGTTGTTTTTCCAGTCCGAGAATCCAGAGCGCGGAAACCAGCACGGAAAGGGTTGCTCCTGCATCTCCACGTTCAAGGCGGGAAAGAGTCTGACGGATCACAAACATCCGCGAGGCCATCTCCTGGATTGTCCACTGACGTCTTTTTCTTGCGGTTCTTATGTTCTCGCCGAGTTTCGCCAGTCCGATCCTCAGTTCCGGTGGCAGTGACTCCTTTGAACCTTTGGTATTATGTTTCATAAATACATCATTAAATGGTTTAGTGTTATATATAAGTAACATATATTCTGACAAAGTCAAGCGCTGATGGGGATATTTTTCATCATATTGCAATCCTATATCAAGTATTTATGCAAGTGAATATAAAATTTGCATACGCAATTTTCATTGCTATTGTTGAGATCCATGAGTTCAAAAACGAAAACACCTTTGAAAGACTGGCTGCTGGACATTTACCGGATCCTCGAGGATACCTATGGGGTCCAGGAATGCTTCCTCAGGCATGAGGACCCTCTCCAGCTGATGGTCAGCGCGATCCTTTCCGCGCAATGCACCGATGCCAATGTGAACAGGGTTTCTCCCGGGCTTTTCAAAAAGTACCGGAACGTCAGGGATTTTGCCGAGGCAGACATCAAGGAGCTGCAGAAGGACATCAAGTCCATCGGGCTTTTCCGCGCAAAATCAAAGAACATCATCAATGCCTGCAAAAAGATCATGAAGGAGTTTGGAGGAAAACTTCCTTCAGAGATGGAAAAGCTGGTGACACTTCCAGGAATAGGGCGCAAGACTGCGAACGTCCTGCTATGCCATGCCTTCAACCGTCCGGGATTTCCTGTCGACACCCATGTCCAGCGTCTGACAAACAGGATCGGATTCGTAAAAATGGAAAATCCTGTGAAGATCGAGATGATCATCGACAGGCACCTTCCGGATGAATACTGGTGTTCGTTCTCGCAGCTGCTGATCTCGCACGGGCGCGCCAGGTGCCGGGCGCGGAAACCCGACTGCGAAAACTGCGAAATCCGCAAATTCTGCGAGAAGAGGATTTAACCATCCGCTCCTTCTCCCGAGATTGCCGGACTTAGAGAAATTGTTCGTAGTAGCGCATGTTTGCGCGTTCTTAAAGTAGGGACGGGCTTTAGCCTGTCCCATTCCTGGAAACAAAGATGGTACATGCTAAAGCACGTACCTACTACGCGCAAACATGCGCTACTGCAAACGAAATGCTCCGTAATCGTCATGCTGGAAAAAATGAGGCTGTTTGTGCTTGGAAGTATGCTGGGCTTCAGCCCGACAATCGGGTTCAGGATTTTTCCATGATATTTATGTCGCCGTCCTGCGGAGGCTTAACTGTATTTTTTAGATTACCTTTTCCACAGGCTTACGCCATGTGGCTACAATATGCCACCCTCTGCGAGGGCTTAAATCCAAGAAATTTTCGAGGAAGTCCGCGTAGCGGGCGAAATATTTTAGCCCCATGCGTCTACCACGGCGTAGCTTTGCGAAGCCGGGAAGCGTGGGGACAAATGATAAATAAAAACAATCGGAGCCTCCGCAGGATGGCGGCATAAGTGGTGCAGTTAATAAACTTCCTGCAAATTTGTCCCGGAGTGAATCCATGCTATCTTATCCGCCCATATTTTTTTGACGTGTCAAAAAAAATATAAAAGGAGAAAAAAATGCAAATCAAGAAGAATAAGATATTCATCGGTGATGTGCCGGTCAGCACGATAGCTGAGAAGTACGGGACTCCTACATACGTCTATGACGAGAACAAGATCAGGGAGAACTACCGCAGGGCGCTCGGAGCGTTCTCGAAATACTATCCCGATTTCAGGTTCTTCTACGCCGTGAAGGCCTGCAACAATCCTGCGATCGTGAACATACTGCGCCAGGAGGGCGCCGGCATCGATGCTGCAAGCGTGAACGAGATCCTGCTCGCGAAGAGCGTAGGGCTCAGCGGAGAAGACGTGATGTTCAGCGGTAATTTCCTGTCGGACGACGACATAAAGCGCGGGCTCAAGAGCGGAGTGATATTCAATCTCGATGATCCCTCACTGCTTCCGCGCATCCTGAAGTTCGGCAAGCCGAAGATACTTTCATTCAGAGTCAATCCCGGATACGGAAAGAGCAATGTCGGCGAATTCGTTACGAATGCAGGGCCCAACGCCAAGTTCGGGGTGCATCCCGACCAGGTGATGGAAGCATACCGTGCCGCGAAGAAGGCTGGAATCACACGTTTCGGTGCGCACATGATGCCGGGTTCGTGCATCACCGAGCCGGAATATTTCTCGTTCATCACCAATCTCATGATGGACATCATCGGCAAGGTCGGCAAGGAGCTCAAGATACATTTTGAATTCATAGATCTCGGAGGAGGGCTCGGGATACCGTACCGTCCTGGCGAACAGGGATTGGACATAGAGGAAGCCGCGAAGCAGGTTGCAACGGCATTCAAGGCGAAGGTCAGCCAGTACGGACTCAAGCCGCCACGCCTCATGATGGAGCCTGCGCGATATTTCGTCGGCAACGCCGCATGGATAGTCGGCAAAGTCCATGCGATCAAGAAGTCATACAAGAAGATCATCGGTACCGATATCGGCATGAACACCCTGGCTCGTCCCGCAATGTATGGTGCATACCATCACATCTACGTTGACGGCAAGGAGAATGCCAAAAGGGAGAAGGTGGGTCTTTGCGGACAGCTCTGCGAGAACACCGATTTCTGGGTGAAGGAACGCGAACTTCCTGCTTCGATCAGGGAGGGGGACATTGTAGTCGTCGAGAATGCCGGAGCCTATGGTTTCGCGATGAGCTACCAGTACAACGGCCGTCTTCGTCCCGCCGAAGTCCTTGTCAGCGGAAAGAAGCATTTTCTCATCCGCAGCCGTGAGGAGTTCGAGGATATGATCCGGAACACTACCGTGCCGGCATATCTAAAGAAGTGACAGCATGTAAATATTCACTGAAACTTGGTTCGGTGAATATTTACCATTTCAGCTTGATGTTCCGCGTGTTATGAATTAAATTACGCGCCAAGTCTTTATTTGGGGAAATTTTATAATGGGAATTGAAGGGAATTGCTGATGTTCTATCAAAAAATATCCAGAATGTTTTCCACCGATATTGGAATCGACCTTGGGACGGCCACCTGCCTGGTCTTTGTCCGCGATAAAGGTATTGTCCTGTGCGAACCTTCAGTTGTCGCCATAATGGAGGGGACGAAGGAAGTCCTTGCTGTAGGAACCGAGGCGAAGAGGATGCTTGGGCGTACTCCTGGAAACATCCGTGCGATACGTCCGATGAAGGATGGTGTCATCGCTGATTTCGAGATCACCGAGGAGATGCTGAGATATTTCATACAGAAGGCCCGCCAGTACGTTCCGAAACGCAGGAGAATCCTTTCACCCCATGTCCTCATTGCTGTTCCTTCTGGAATCACTGAAGTTGAGACAAGGGCTGTCAAGGACAGCGCGCAGAGGGCCGGAGCCGGAGACATCTATCTGATTGAGGAACCCATGGCGGCAGCCATAGGAGTTGGTCTTCCTGTAGCAGAACCTTCAGGAAGCATGATCGTCGACATTGGTGGTGGTACGACTGAAGTCGCCATCATTTCCCTTTCAGGCATAGTCGAATCCAGAAGCGTCCGCGTTGCTGGAGATGAAATGGATGCGGCAATAACCCAGCACATGAAACGCGTATACAACCTGATGATCGGTGAGAGAACAGCTGAAGACATCAAGATCAAGATCGGAAGCGGATATCCTATGGCTGATGAGTCAACCATGGAAGTCAAGGGAAGGGATCTCATTTCAGGTCTCCCCAAGACCATCAAGATAACTTCGCAGGAAGTGAGGGCGGCCCTCCAGGAACCTCTCACAAGCATCGTTGAAGCTGTCAGGGTTACGCTTGAACGCTGTCCTCCCGAGCTTGCTGCGGATCTCATTGACCGCGGCATCATGCTTGCAGGCGGAAGTTCGCAGCTACGAGGTCTCGACAGGCTGATTTCAGAAGAGACAGGTCTTCCTGTATTCGTTTCCGAGGAGCCCGCCAAGGCGGTTGCCAACGGAACTGGAGTCGTCCTTCAGGAACTCGAGACCATGACAAGGGCTCTGTCTGTTTCAGCTTCGCGCTACCGTTCGAACAACTGATGGTAAATATTCGCTGGCCGATCGGCCAGCGAATATTTACAAATGAAGAATGAAAAACTTGCGTTATATAACCATTCTGTTTATTTTTGCCTCCACTGCTCTCTTTTCCCAGGATGCTGGGACTGAAACCAGCGCTGCAGGAATTGATGAGCTTGTCGTTGTTTCAGGACTCCAGCCAATGGTCGAGTCCACTGCTGATCTTACTTCTGCCGGCATGAAGAAATACTCCTCCAGGCTCACTGATGCGGCTTCTGAAAAATATGTCGGTACTGTTGACAAGGCTTATGAAAAAGGGAAGATATTCTCTGTTTTCAGGAAGTCTTTTGCCGGGAAGATAAAGCAGCAGGACATTCCTGATATTTTAAAATGGCTTTCGAGTCCTCTGGGGAAGAAGATCACCGATATTGAAAGAAAGTCGCTTACACCTGAAGGTGCGAAGGGATTCGAGGAATTCATTCCAAAATCCCTCGCCTTGGATGAGAAAAGGAAAAATCTTGTCAGGGAATTCCTGGAGGAGACTTCAGCCGAGGAGATGAGCGTGAAGATTGCATGCGAACCTCTCCGTGCGATGATGACGTCCTTGCAGGACAGTCTTCCGGAAAACATGAAATCGAGCCATGTGAAGTTCCAGGCGGACATGGACATCCTGGAAAAGGAGGCGCTGCTCCGCTACCGTTCCCTTCTGCCTGTTTCAGTGGCGTTCACGTACAAGGATCTCAGTGACGATGAATTTTCGCAGATGCTTGATTTCTACGGCACGACGACAGGTAAAAATTTCAATTCAGCCGTTCTTGAATCGCTGGCGGATTCATTGAATTCCGCAGGCTCAGAGTGCGGAAAAGGCATGGCCGAGCTGCTGGTGGAGGCGAAAAAGAGAGCCGACAGTGGAAAAGAGAATCGGAGAGCCGGTGAATCGGAGAGCCGGTGAAAAAAGAGAACTTCCGACACAGGGAAATGGGCTCTTAACATCAATTGCCTTAAATTATAAATATTTTCAGCCCCTGAAAATATTTATTCGGCGTAGTAGTTCGGGGCTTCCTTCAGGATCTTGACATCGTGTGGATGGGCTTCCCTGAGTCCTGCCCCGGTAATCCTGACAAACTGCGCCTTCTTCTGGAATTCCGAGATGGTTTTCGCGCCGCAATATCCAAGGGCATATCTGAGACCGCCAGCATACTGATGGATCACGTCCTTGACTTCGCCGCGGAACAGGACAAGACCTTCTATTCCCTGCGGGACAAGCTGGTTTTCATTGTCGACTTCGGCCTGTCCATATCTTTCCCTGCTGCCTTTGCCCTTCTTCATCGCCTCAAGGCTTCCCATGCCCCTGTAGACAACATACATTCTGCCCTGGTGCCAGGTTTTTTCGCCGGGACTTTCATTTGTTCCTGCGAGTCCGGATCCCATCATCACGGTTGAAGCGCCGATTGAAATTGCCTTTGCAACATCGCCTGACTGCTTGATTCCGCCGTCCGCTATGATAGGAATTTCCGTGCCGATTGCTTTTATCACATTGTATATGGCCGTAAGCTGCGGTATTCCAACGCCTGTCACAACCCTGGTCGTGCAGATCGAGCCTGGGCCGATGCCGACCTTGACAGCGTCGGCGCCTGCATCGGCAAGAGCCTTTGCGGCCTCGCCTGTAGCTATGTTTCCTGCAATGATGTCGACCTTGTCGCCATATGTCTTCTTGATGATTTTGACTGTTTCAATTACGCCCTTCGAATGGCCGTGCGCGGTGTCAATGACAATCACGTCGACACGGTTTTTGACGAGTGCTGCAATCCTGGCTTCGTCATATGGGCCGATGGAGGCGGCGACTCTGAGCCTGTGTTCCTTGTCGCGGTTATATATTGGAGTGGTGTTTTCAATGAGTTCCTTGACGTCGTGGAAACTGTATAGGCCGATCAGGATGCCTTTTGAGTTTGCGATCGGGAGCTTCCCCACCTTGTTCTTGACCATTATCTTGAAAGCCTGGTCCAGCGTCGTGTATTCCGGGGCGGCGATGGGTTTTTTTGACATCACGTCGCGGATCTTCACATTGTAGTCGGTCAGGAATTTTATGTCGCGAGCAGTTATTATGCCGGCGAGTTTTCCATTTTTTTCGACGATCGGAAATCCTGAAAAAGTGTATTTCATCTTTTTCTTCATGTTCATGATGTGGGCGATTGTCTGATCGGGATAGAAGCATACAGGATCCTCGATGAGTCCGTGGAGATAGGACTTCACTTTTCTGACTTCTTCGGCCTGGCGTTCGATCTCAAGGTTCTTGTGTATGACACCGATTCCTCCAAGTGTCGCCATGGCTATGGCCATTTTGCTTTCCGTTACCGTGTCCATGGCGGCGCTCACGAAAGGTATGTTGAGGTTTATCCTGCGGGAAAGCCTTGTTGCGATGTCAGCGTCGGCGGGAAGGAAGTCGGCATAGCGGGTCACGAGCGAAACATCATCGAAGGTGAGTCCTTCCAGAGGATAGGCTCCCATGAATTCATCCATATGTTTGTTTATCATAAAAACTCCATCTTTGCATCAGGTTTCTAACGTTTAGCGGTGTAAGATACAGTGCTTAGTTTGGTATTGCAAAATTTCTCCGAAAAAACTTGATTTTTCGTATAGTTTTTAGTGTTGTTTATGCTATTGTTGTCAATTCATTTTTTACAGCCCGTGGGAACATGAGATTCCCGTAATTCTGGAGATAATTTATGTCGGATGAAAAAAACCTTTTTCCGGATATGCCGGAAGCGAAGAAAGACAATTATACAGCTAATGAAATAACGGTACTTGAAGGTCTTGAGGCGGTACGCAAGCGCCCAAGCATGTACATAGGAGACACCGGTCTCCGCGGACTGCATCATCTCGTATATGAAGTTGTTGACAACAGTATAGATGAGGCCCTTGCCGGATATGCCAAGGTCGTCGAAGTGGTGATCCACGTCGACAACAGCGTGACTGTCAAGGATGACGGGCGTGGAATTCCGGTCGACATGCACAAGGAGGAAGGCAAGCCCGCAGTCGAAGTTGTGCTGACCATACTCCATGCGGGCGGAAAATTCGACAAGAACTCATACAAGGTTTCCGGAGGACTGCATGGTGTCGGCGTGTCCTGTGTGAATGCGCTCAGCGAATGGCTCGAGGTCGAGGTCCACAGGGACGGATACGTCCACAACATCAGGTTTGAAAGAGGCAAGACTGTGAGCCCTCTTGAGAAGATACGGCCCACCAATCTCAGGGGTACGACGGTTTCGTTCAAGGCGGACTCTCAGATATTCTCTGAATCAGTCTATGTCTGGGACATCCTTGCAAACAGGCTCAGGGAGCTTGCGTTCCTCAACAAGGGAATCAAGATAAGCCTGAAGGACGAGCGCAATCCGAATGAGATAAGAAACGAAGTTTTCTGCTACGAGGGTGGAATAGTCGAGTTCATCAAGCATCTCAATGCGAACAAGATTCCCCTGCATCCGAACGTGATTTATTTCACCAGGGCGAAGGATGGAATTGATGTCGAACTTGCGATGCAGTACAACGACACCTTCACGGAGACCATTTTCAGCTACACCAACAATATCAATACGATTGAGGGTGGAACCCATCTGTCGGGATTCCAGACAGCGCTTACAAGGACCATAAACAACTACTCGAAAAACCTGCCACAGTTCAAGAATGAGAAGCCAGTTACCGGAAACGACACCCGTGAAGGTCTTACTGCCGTAATCAGCGTCAAGGTTCCTGAGCCGCAGTTCGAAGGGCAGACCAAGACGAAGCTCGGCAATGGCGAAGTAAAGGGAATTGTCGACTCGGTAGTGACAGACGGCCTCACCGCCTTCCTTGAGCAGAATCCGCAGACCGCCAAGGAAATCATGAATAAGTCCCTCACTGCCGCACGGGCCAGGGAGGCCGCCAAGAAGGCCCGCGAACTCGTCCAGAGGAAAGGGGTCATGGAAGGTTTCTCGCTTCCCGGAAAACTTTCCGACTGTTCGGAGAAGGATCCTGCGAAATGCGAAATCTACATTGTCGAAGGTGATTCTGCAGGCGGTTCCGCCAAGCAGGGCCGCGACAGTAATTTCCAGGCCGTCCTTCCGATACGAGGAAAGCTGATAAACGTCGAGAAGGCGAGGCTTGACAAGATCCTGCAGAACAAGGAAATCCAGTCGCTGATAGCGGCGGTGGGCTGCGGCGTAGGCCAGGACGAATTCGACATAGCAAAGGCGAGATACCACCGTGTCGTGATAATGACAGATGCCGACGTGGACGGTTCGCATATTCGTACGCTTATTCTGACTTTCATCTTCCGCCAGATGAAGCAGCTCATCGACGCAGGATATGTATACATCGCCAAGCCTCCGCTCTTCAAGGTGAGGAAGCGCAAGAAGGAAAGATATATCGATACCGAGGAACAGCTTGACAAATATCTCATCGAGCTCGGGCTTGAGGAGGCCCAGGTGTCCAGGATTCCAGACATAAGGATGGGGGCCGAAGATCTTTCGAAGGCGATTGAACTTGTGAATTCGATACACCAGGTAGCCAGCGGGCTTCAGAGACATGCGATAGATCCTGAAAAATTCTTCAAGCTCGTCAGCAACGGCAAGTTCCCGGTCGCAAAAATAGTCGTCAGGGAGAACGACGGTACGGTTTCCGAGAAATACGTGTTTTCGGACAAGGAGGAGGCCGAGACGATCGATGCCGCCGAGAAAAGGCTCGCCCCCCAGCGTGAGGATGATATTTTCTCGCTTGAACCTGAAATCATCGACGAAGAGGGGAAGATAATCCAGAGCAAGCGCGAGCTCCATCCAAATATCGATGTCATAACCATCTATGAATCCAAGGCATGCGAGGACATAGCCGCAAACCTCGGCAAATGCGATTTCGACATCCGTACGGTATATTCCGGCGAAAAACCAATTTTCGAGATTGTACTCGGTGATGAGGGCAAGAAGATACAGCTCAATTCCCTCATACAGCTCTTCGAGGAGATCAAGAGGATCGGACGCCAGGGACTTTATATCCAGCGGTACAAGGGTCTTGGTGAAATGAACGCGGAACAGCTCTGGGAGACGACTATGGATCCTTCCCTGCGCAAGATGATCAGGGTCACTATGGAAGATGCCGTGGAGGCTGAGAGAATATTCACTCTTCTCATGGGCGACGAAGTTGATCCCCGCAGGGAATATATTGAGAAGCATGCCGCCACGGTCAAGGATCTGGATATCTGAGGGGCTGTCATCATTATTCGCAGCAGCTTTCCCATGGGAGTTCCCATTCCATCCCTGGATTCGCGCCATTTCAATGCCGGCGCCTGCGCTTTCAGGGATTATCCGTTCGAAGGAAATACAAGTGAATATTCTTTGAAGCTTCAAAAAAGCGAAAACAAGCTTATATTCTGCACATAACAGGAAGGATGCGTAATTTGCCGAAGACAATCATAGGAATGTTCAGCAGATATTACAGCACTATCGACAGGCTGTTCGTCATTCTCCTGTCGATCATATTCCTTGCGATGATGACCATACTGTTTTTCGTATACAGGAACTTCCAGGCTGAAAAGACAAAGGCATTCCAGAACGAGGCATTCTACTCGGCCAAAATCTACGCCGAACTCATCCAGTCGCATATTGTCAGGCTCAAGGAGAAGATATACCAGGTGTCGCTTGCACCGTCGATAATCAAACTTGACGCCACAGGCGAATCCATGATGATAGATCTCTATGATTTCCACAAGGAGAAGGATTTCGTCAGGGCTATTTCATTCGTTTCCTCCGACATGCAGACCTTGTTCTCGGTTCCGTGGGATCTGGCCATTGAGACAGACGCCTCCGCGCAGAAGCATCTGCTGAATGTCACAAGGGACAAGAGGCCCGTGATCAGCAATCCGTTCACGTTGTCCGAAGGTTTCAAGGTGGTCGCCCTGTCGGTGCCTGTCTTCAGGAACGAGGAGTACGCGGGATCAATTTCAATGCTGATCGACTTCGACGCCCTTTCAAAGGCATATCTTGGCAAGGTACAGGTGAGGGGGACGGGAAAGACATGGATGATCGACAGCGACGGTAATGAGATGCTGCTTCCCGGCTATTCGGAGAAGATAAGTTCGATTTCGCTGCTGACGGAGCTCCGGATTTCGCTGCTGAAACAGATGAAGGAAGAGAAGGAGGGCATAACCACCTATCAGATAATGGAGAACAAGAAGGAAGTCGTAAGATATCTGTCCTACACCGACATAAACCTCAGCAGGAGCCAGCGTTGGTTCGTCTGCATAGATGCGTCGGCACAGGAAATAAACGATGCGCTTCCGAGATTTGAATTCCTCGAAACATACTGCCTCTATCCTTCAATAACGTTCGTTCTCATGGCGGGATTCCTGGTAATCGGATACATCCTTGTGGCAAAACATTATGCATGCATGCTTCAAAAGCAGCTCATCCAGGCGCAGAAGATGGAGACATCCGCTATTTTTGTCAACGGCATAGCCCATGATTTCAACAATATCGTCCAGCTGATGAAAGGAATACCTGTAATCATACAGGAAGGCGGCGGCAGGGCTTCTGAAAAGGATCTGAAGCTTATAAACGATCTTACTGACAGAGCTTCAAAGCTGACAGTCCAGCTTACAGGTTTCTACCGGAGAACGGCTGCGCATGAATCTGAAATAGATTTCAACAAATGCATTGAAGATACCGCGACCATCCTGCAGAGATTCTTTGAGAAGAAGATATCAGTCAAGCTTGGACTTGGGCAGAACCTGCCGTCGATACATGCATCGGCGTCGCAGATTGAGCAGCTCCTCATGAATCTGTGTATCAATGCCAGGGATGCGATGCCGGAAGGCGGGACGATCCAGATAAAGACGGAACTGATCCGGAAGAACAATGCCGACATCACCCTGAAGAAGCTCCACCAGGTCGACCATATCATCCTTTCCATTTCCGACAATGGGGCTGGAATGTCAAAAGAAGTGAAGAACCAGATATTTGAACCGTTTTTTACAACAAAGGGAGCAAAAGGAACAGGAATAGGGCTTTCCACGGTCATAATAATAGTGGACAACCTCCATGGCAGGATTTTTGTCGACTCGGAGGAGGGTAAGGGGACCAAGTTCACCGTTTATATTCCTGCGGAGAAAATACAGCAATGAAAAAAAACATCAGTAAGAAGGCGAGGGCTCTGGTAATCACTGGATTTGGGCTGAACTGCGAGGCTGAGACCTCGGCGGCGTTCAGGATATGCGGGGCGGTTCCGGAGCAGTTGCACTTGAACGACCTGCTTTCGGGCAAGCGCAGGATGGACGAGTTCCATATCCTCGCATTTATCGGAGGTTTCTCGTTCGGGGACCATCTCGGAGCGGGCACCATCTTTGCAAACAGGATCAAGTTCAGGATCAGGGAGCAGCTTGAGAAGTTCGTTTCCGACGGCAAGCTTGTAATAGGCATATGCAACGGGTTCCAGACAATATCCAGGCTCGGGCTCGTACCAGCGCTCGACGGGAAATATTTCTTCCAGCAGGCGGCGCTTGCGCACAATGACAGCGGTACTTTCAGGGACGACTGGGTTCATCTCAAGGGCAATCCGAAATGCAAATGCATCTTCACGAAAGGCATCGACAAGATATTCCTTCCAGTCAGGCATGGCGAAGGCAAATTCGTCGCTGATGACAATGTCCTGAAGAGGATTGAAAAGGAAAATCTCGTAGCTCTCAGATACTGTGATGAAAAAGGCAACATCAAATGCAAGTTCCCGCAGAACCCGAACGGTTCGCTCAACAGCATAGCTGGGATCTGCGATGCGACCGGCCGGATATTCGGACTCATGCCGCATCCCGAAGCTTATCTTTCACCCTTCAATTCGCCGTATTGGACGACAGAAAAGATCAAGGGAAAACTTCCCAGGGAAGGGCAGGGTGTCGTTATTTTCAGGAATGCAGTCGAATTCGCATCGGAAAACCTTGTATGACCGTACAAGTTCAGTAAACTTAATCGTTTCCTGAACTTCTACATTGTAAAATGCTTCCGCCTAAAGGCGGGACTCCAAACGGTTTAACATGACAGCAGCACGTAATTTACATAAATAAGGCGCTCGGAGTACCGGCTTCAGCCGGAATCTTTACGATCCAATGGAACCGCGGAAAATATCAGATTTCATTGACAGGCTCATCCACGTCGAAGGAATTGATTTTCCGGAACTTGTCCTTCGACCGGATTCCCTGGAATGTGAGATTGGACAGGGGAAGCTAATCCTCCAGCCTGCGGAATTCGCACTTTTCTGGATGCTGGCCATACGATGCAAGCACTCCCTGCCGCCGATCAGAGGCATATCTTCGCTTCTCGAGGAGTTCAAGGCATTTTCATCTTCAGTCTCTTCAGCAGTCATGCCTGAAATAAACAGCCCTGCGAATTTCGCGGATTTTACAGAAAATGAAGTCATGCGGGCAATTGAAACCCTGTCCGCAAAAATAAGCTCCGTGATTTCCGACGGACAGGGCCTTGAATACATTCTTCCAGGTAAAGGCAACAGCTCCTTCAGCCTTATAATGCCTTCCTCGAAAATATTCTGCCCGAGGAACTACTAGTTATAAATTTTGCGTCTGCAAAATTTATTATTTCTGCGACTTTTCCAGCGCCTGGTCGAAGTCGGCCATGATGTCCTCGATGTTTTCAATCCCTACCGAGATGCGCACGAATTCCGGAGTGACTCCTGATGCCTTCTGGGCTTCCGGGCTCATCTGCTGGTGGCTTGTCGAAGCAGGATGCAGTACAAGTGTCTTGGCATCGCCGACGTTCGCCAGATGGCTTGCGAGCTTGACGGAATCGATGAACTTCATTGCGGCCTTGTGCCCGCCTTTGACACCGAATCCGAACACCGACCCAAATCCGCCCCTGAGATATTTTGCGGCGATCTTGTGGTATGGATGTTCCGGCAGTCCGGTGTAGCTGACCCAGTCTACAAGCTTATGCTTCTTCAGATATTCCGCAAGCGCTATTGCGTTCTCGTTGTGCGCCTTCATCCTGAGCGGCAGAGTTTCGATTCCCTGCAGGAACAGGAAGGAATTGAACGGGCTCGGGCAGAACCCGATGTTCCTCATCCCCTGTACCCTTGCCTTGATTATATAGGCGATATTTCCGGCTCCTGGGACATTCTTGAGCGCGTCCCAGTAGACCATCCCGTGATAGCTCTCATCTGGAGTAGTGAATTCGGGGAAACGGCCCGAGGACCAGTCGAATTTCCCGCTGTCGATGATTATGCCACCGATTGAAGTACCGTGCCCGCCGATCCATTTCGTGCAGGAATGCACTACGACATCTGCCCCGTATTCAATAGGTTTGCACAGTATCGGCGCGAAGGTATTGTCGATGAAAAGAGGAATTCCTTCGGCATGGGCGGCCTTTGAGATCCCTTCGATATCAGGGACGTCGCCCTTTGGATTGCCGATGGTCTCGGCATATACGAGCTTGGTGTTTTTCCTTATTGCCTTCTTAACTTTTTCTGGATTGATGTCGTCAATGAATGTTACCTCGATCCCGAATCTTGGAAGCGTGTACCGGAAAAGGGTGTCCGTGCCGCCGTAGAGCGATGCGGAAGTGATGATGTGGTCGCCGGCCTGTGCGATATTGGTGATGGCCAGGAAAATGGCGGCCATGCCGCTGGATGTTCCGAGACCGCCTGTTCCGCCTTCGAGCGCGGCGAGGCGTTTTTCCCAGACATCTGTCGTAGGGTTCATGAGGCGCGTGTAGATGTTGCCGAATTCCTTGAGGGCGAAAAGATTCGCCGCATGTTCCGCTGATTTGAAGACATAGCTGGATGTCTGATATAGGGGGACGGCCCTGGCTCCGGTCGTCGGATCCGGCGTCTGCCCCGCGTGAAGGGTTATTGTTGAGTCTCCCTGTTTCTTCATGATATGGATTCCTTTCTTTATTTTTGAGACAATTGTAAATTGGCGAATTAAGGTAGGGATGGCTCGCTGAGCCGTCCGTTCTGAGGCGGCGGTTTCGGCGAAACCGCCCTACCTTAGGAAATTATGTAATTTCTTCTTTCAGTTGAATAATGATGTTGTCAGATATCTTTCTGCAGTATCGCAGATTATGACAACGACTTTTTTCCCGGCGTTCTCCGGCCTTGATGCGACTTTCAGGGCTCCCATGACATTCGCGCCAGAGCTTATTCCACAGAATATGCCTTCAAGTTTCGCGAGCTTTTTAGCAGTGTCAATCGCCTCCTCGTCCTTTATTCTTATTATCTCGTCAATGACATCCCTGTTCAGTATTTTAGGTATGAATCCTGCGCCTATCCCCTGGATGGCATGTTTTCCGGCCTTGTCCCCTGAAAGAACAGCAGAACTGTCCGGTTCAACTGCTATTATCCTTACTCCTGGCTTCCTTTCCTTCAGAAGCGTACCTACGCCGGTGATCGTCCCGCCGGTCCCGACTCCTGCGACGAAAATATCAACCTGTCCTTCAGTATCGGTCCAGATTTCTTCCGCCGTCGTCTTCCTGTGGATCTCCGGGTTTGCAGGATTATCGAACTGCGCCGGCATATATGCGCCGGGATGTTCCTTCATGAGCTCCTCGGCCTTCTCGACCGCGCCTGTCATCCCTTTTGCTCCGGGCGTAAGGAAGATTTCAGCTCCGAGATACTCGATCATCATCCTTCTCTCCACCGACATGGTTTCGGGCATTGTTATCAAGAGCTTGTAGCCTTTCGCGGCTGCGATCATCGCAAGACCGAGTCCGGTATTTCCGCTGGTGGGTTCTATTATGAGGCCGCCAGGTTTGAGCTTTCCGGCCTTTTCAGCCGCATCAATCATGCTCTTTGCAATACGGTCCTTCACGCTGGACATTGGATTGAAGAACTCAAGCTTCGCGTAGATCTCAGCTCCATTGCCAGGTATGATACGGTTAAGCTTCACCATGGGGGTGTTGCCAATGACCTGCGATATGTCCTGATATAATTTCATGAATCCGTCCTTTCGTTCTTTTCAGATTATATATTCCGAAGTGATGCCGTTCCGGTCTTCAAGGATGGACTGCAAGGTTATCTTCTCTGCCGTGCTCTTGAGAGCCTGGGCCAGCCTCTTCCACACATTGATCGTCTGACATGTCTTGGTCCTGTTGCAGGCCTTATGATCCGCCACGCAGTCAACAAGATTGAACTCGCCTTCAAAAAGCTCTATGATATTGAGAACCGTTATTTCTTCAGGCTTCTTGTTCAGGAAGTATCCACCGTTGCATCCGCGTGTTGTCCTTACAAGTCCAGCAGTTTTCAAAGGTATCATGATTTGTTCCAGGTAAGGTTCGGATATGTCCTGCTTTCTGGCGATTGCCTTGCCTTGTGCGGCTTTGCCATCCTTATTGTCAATCGCAATCTGCAGAAGTATCCGCAATCCATACCTTGATTTCGTCGAAAGCTTCATAAAACATATATCCTTTATAGTTTATAGGGTAAGTATAGTATTATGTATTGGCTTTGCAAGGATTTTTTTAAAAATTTTATTATTTGCCATTCCTGTAGTTCCTGGGAGAGTTTTTCATCTGCTTTTTGAATGCCCTGGAAAAATTATGGACATTGCTGAATCCGAGAGTCTGTGCTATCTCTGAAATGTTCTGCTTGCTGTAGATGAGCAGTTCACATGCAGTTTGGAGTTTCGCCTGGTTGTGAAGGGCCCTTGGACTTATTCCATGCACCTCCCTGAACAGCTTCCTGAAATGCGAGACGCTCAGATGGTTTTCCCCTGAGAGTTTCTTAAGATCGATGTCCTTCTCAGCGGAAACCCTTATCTTGGACGCGCTCTTCTGGAGCTCCAGCCATCTGATGTTCTCCCAGTCCGACTTCTTTTCATGTTCTGAAACAAGCATCGAAACAATCTGCATCATCATCCCTGAAAGAAGCAGGTATGATTTTTCACCGCTCCTTTTGTGCTCGATGCAGATCTGCTTCATGAGCTGTTTGACAGCTGATTTGTCGGAGTTCTGGATGATTCCGGACATATTCTTTATGGCTGCATCATCGACAGCAGGATGCATGAGCCTTTTCCAGGGATCCAAATCAGTCGTTCCACTGGGAATGTATGCGTTCCAGTGGCTTCTTACGGGATCATAGATGAGATCGAAATGAATGTAGATGCAGTGCATCCTCCCGGAAGTGCCCCGCATCTCGTGGACGGTGCCAGGTGGAATCCAGACTATGTCGTCCGCTCCGACCTTGAATGTCTTCTCACCGACGGTGAATATCCCGTATCCGTCGCCTATGTATACGAGCAGGTAGTCGAGAAGTTTGCGTCCCTTCATGAACCATGTCCTGCGCTGGTCGTCGCCGGTCTGCCGGACAAACGGCCTGAGGATTGAAAGCCTCTTCTTCTCGTCTGCTGTCGGAGGATTTATCCTCTGCTCCCCGGGGATTGCATTCCTATTATTTGCTTTCATCCAGGTCTTCCTTTTTATAAATTAGCAGTCCTGCAAATTTATAATCGTTTATGATACATATTAATCATCTATGCTAAAGAAATCACCTATGATATGAATATAATATATGGCTGGAAATAAATTATAAAAGATAAATATTGTTAAAAGGAGAATGGCAATGAGAGAACCTAATTTCGACAATTTCCTCAAAGTCCTCGACAGAAAAAAACCTTCAAGGCCGACCCTCTTCGAGTTCTTCCTCAACATACCTCTCAACGAGAGGCTGACCGGCGAGAAACTCGCGCCCGGATATGGCAGCCTGGACTACAAGAGGCATAACATGCACGCCTATCACAAGGCGGGATATGACTATGTGACGATCCTCGCCGGTTTCGGTTTCAAGAGGCCGGAGATCCACCGCGAAAAATCAATTTCCCTGAACGAAGGATCGATGATAAACGACCGGAAGAGCTTCGAGGCCTATCCATGGCAGAAACCTGACGAGTTCGACTATTCAGAAATTGATATTCTTGCAAAAGAACTTCCAAAGGGGATGAAGCACATCGCCTTCGGACCCGGTGGCGTCCTGGAAAACCTGATCGCACTGGTCGGCTACGACAACCTCTGCTTCATGCTCATCGATGATCCCGGGCTTGTCCAGGAAATTGTCGATGCCATCGGCAGCCGTCTCGTCAGGCATTATGAAATCCTCGCCCAGTTCAAGTCCGTAGGCGCGATGATATCAAACGACGACTGGGGTTTCAAAACCCAGCCGATGCTCAGTCCGGACGACATGAGGAAATATATCGTTCCCTGGCACAGGAAGATCGCCAAGGCCATCCATAATTCCGGATGTCCCGCGATCCTCCATTCCTGCGGAAACCTCGAGGAAGTCATGGACGACATCATCGACGACATCGGATACGATGCCAAGCATTCCTATGAGGACACGATAATACCGGTCGAAGAAGCCTACGAGAAATGGGGGAGCCGCATAGCCATTCTCGGTGGAATCGATGTCGACTTCATATGCAGGCATACACCCGATGAGGTCCGCGAAAGAAGCCGCAAGATGCTGAAGCGCGCCTCCGACAGGGGCGGCTATGCACTGGGTTCAGGCAACAGCATCCCCGAATACGTTCCCCAGGAAGGATATCTCGCCATGATATCCGCCGCATTGGAATAGGCGTTTTCTGTTGATCCCATTCTCTACGCGGGTTTCCGGCTGTTTTTTCTCCTGAGATCGTGTAGGTTATTTTTCTACAATGTCCAACAGTATCGAAAATATGAACCGGAAAATAACTTCAAGGAAGATGTGCGTCGTATTGTTGACGGTCTATGTGCTCATTGGACAGGGCGTGGTTTTCGGTATCCAGTCGGCGGACAGCCTTATCAACAGGTCCGATGCCTGGTACCGGAGTCCGGAGGCGGTCCGTATCGCTGCGAACATCCTGTCCTTCCAGGCAGACGAGGGCGGGTGGCCCAAGAACATCGATACGGTATCCGAACCCTACGCCGGTGACCGCGCAAGCTTGAAACCCACTTTCGACAATCGAGCGACCACCGGTGAACTGCGGTTCCTCGCACGACTTTACCAGCTTACAAAGGATGAACGCTACGGGAATGCCTTCAGCAAGGGCCTTGACTACATCATGAAGGCGCAATACCCTACCGGAGGCTGGCCGCAGTCCTATCCGCCAGGCAAGCAATATCCCCGCCATATCACGTTCAATGACAATGCGATGGTGCGCATAATGCTGTTCCTGCAGGAGATCACCGCCTCTGACCGATATGCCTTTGTGGATGCTGGGAGGAAAAAGGCCGCCCAGCAGGCCTTTGACCGCGGCATTGAATGCATACTGAAGTGCCAGATCAAGGTGGACGGCAGGCTGACCGCCTGGTGTGCGCAGCATGATGAGTTGGACTACAGCCCCAGGCCTGCGCGAACTTATGAGCTGGTTTCCATCAGCGGTTTTGAATCAGTGAACATAGTGCGCCTGCTGATGAGCCTGAAAACGCCCAGACCCGAGGTCGTGCAGTCGATCGAGGTGGCGGTGGCGTGGTTCGAATCCTCAAAGCTGCCAGGCATAAAAGTGGAGGATATTGACAAGAAAGATGCTCCAGGAGGCAAGGACAAGGTAGTTGCAGACGATCCGGCAGCTCCTCCCATGTGGGCGCGTTTCTATGAGATCGGCACCAACCGGCCAATCTTCTGCGACCGTGATGGCGTATGCAGGAAATCCCTGGCGGAAATCGGACATGAACGGCGCAACGGGTATGTCTGGCTAGGCTACTGGCCACAGGATCTGCTGGAAAAGGACTACCCTGCATGGAAAATCCGGCCGGCCGGGCGATGATATCCGTCGTGATGGAACTGGCGTCAAAATGAGGGACGCGGTTTTGCCTTCTGCAAGCATCGCTTTGCTCTGCTAAGGCCGCGGTAATTCCTCAGTCTTTATCCTGCATCTCTTAAAATTCTGCGAACTTCGCATCTTCCCCTTGCGTTCTTTGCGGTTAGGATCCAATGCTTTTACCGCAGAGTACGCTGAGATTAAGACACAGAGTGCGCAGAGGGAAGAAGACTGAGGGATTACAGGCCGCGTTTGGAGTTTTGCAATTACCTCGGATACCTATTGAAAAAATCCCAATGTCCATTAAATTTGTACCTCTGAAAATATAAAGGTATAAATTTAATGAAACAGTCTTTGAAGGACAAGCTTGCATCGCAGATAACGATATTCGATGGAGCGATGGGCACGGAGATTTACAAGAAGAACTTCTTTGTAAACACCTGCTTCGACGAACTCTGCCTCACGGCCCCCAGGGTGATCAGCCAGATACACAAGGAATATTTCGACGCCGGAGCAGATGTCCTTACCACGAACACGTACGGCGCCAACTTCAACAAGCTCTCCCGTTTCGGTCTAGGTGACAAGATCAGGGAAATCAACCGTGCCGCAGTAAAGCTTGCCCGCGAAAGCGGAAATGAAAACACTCTGATAGCCGGTTCCGTGGGGACGATTGGAAAGATACTCCACCATGAGAAGCATTCCGAACACCACGTTGTCGAGATGCTTGCCGAACAAATAGCCGTACTGGAAGAAGCCGGTGCCGACTTCATAATCTTTGAGACCCTGCCTTCGGTGGCCGATACGCATTTCGCATTCATGGCCGTGAACAAAAGCTCCAATATCCCATATGTCATGAGTTTCGCTCTCGAAGAAAATGCCGAGACCCTCAAAGGTGAACCTCTTCAGAGCCTGTTGAACGTCTTCAAGGACGGAGGCAGGAAGCCTGACGCGATAGGACTCAACTGCGGAGGAGGTCCGGAAGGAATCCTTTCATCAGTTGAAAAACTCATCCGTATGACGGAACTTCCGATTATCGTCCAGCCGAACGCCGGCGTTCCTAAGAATGTCGAAGGACGCATGATCTACATGGCCAGCCCCGAATATTTCACGACATACGCGGTGCGTTTTGTGAACCTCGGCGTACGCGGCGTGGGTGGCTGCTGCGGAACGAGCCCGAAACACATCAGGGACATCGCAAGAAGCATACGCCCTCTTGCGAAAACCGCAATAATAGAGAAGATAACCATCAAGGATCACGAGGAGCACCTCCAGGATCCCGTACCAATGGCTCAGAAGTCCAGGCTTGCTGCGAAATTCGCAAAAGGGGACTGGATCACGACCGTTGAAATCGTACCTCCGAAGGGTTACGACTTGGACAGTACGATAGAAAAATCAAAACAGTGCAAGGCCGCCGGAATAGATGCGATAAACATTCCCGACGGACCGCGTGCGAGCTCGAGGATTTCCCCGATAGTGACAGCCACCAAGATCCAGGAGCTTGCAGGAATAGAGACCATCCTCCATTTCTGCTGCCGCGACCGAAACCTCATAGGGATGCAGTCGGATCTTCTCGGCTGTGCCGCGTTAAAGATAAACAATATCCTTTTCATCACGGGCGATCCTCCGAAGCTCGGGGATTATCCGTTCGCGTCGGCGGTTTTCGATGTTGACTCAATAGGAATGGTGACGATCCAGAGCAGGCTCAACCGCGGTGTTGACATCGGCGGGAATTCAATCAAGGAGCCCACAAAGGCCCTTATCGGTGTCGGAGCCGATCCTAATTCGATAGACATCGAGCGCGAAATACGCAGGACCCGCGACAAGGCGGCCGCAGGAGCGGAATTCATAATTACTCAGCCGGTGTTCGCAGTTGAACCGCTGATCAAGTTCATTGAGAAGATCGGCGACCTGAACCTTCCGGTCATCGCAGGAATCTGGCCTCTCTCAAGTTTCCGTAACGCCGAATTCATGAAGAACGAAGTCCCCGGTGTCGTTGTTCCGGACTCAATCATGGAACGTATGGCGAAAGCCAAGACGAAGGAAGAACAAAGGTCTACAGGAATCTGCATCGCCAAGGAATCGATCGAAAAGATACGGAGCTATATCCGGGGCATACAGGTCAGCGCACCTTTCGGCAACGTCCAGACCGCAATCGATGTGATCAAGTCATAAATTTTCCTTTTGGGCACTTGTGCCCTTAAAGGAAAATTTATAAAGGAGATATCCGATGAATCTTTCTATTGCCATCAGGAACCGCCGTTCCATCCGCAGGTATAAACAGAAGCCAGTTGACGACAAGCTCCTGCTCGAACTCATAGATGTTGCGAGACTCGCACCCAGCGGCGGAAACATGCAGCAGCTCCGCTATGTAGTGGTGAGAACTCCCGAGGTCGTCCAGAAATTATTTGCCCATACCGGCTGGGGCGGACATGTCCGCCCGAAAAGAAGTCCTGAATGGGGGAAGAGCGCGCCTCTGGCATTTATTGCGGTCATCGCTTCCGCGGATAACGTCTCCACCCACAAGATAGTCTATGCCGATGCCGGAGCCGCAATACAGAACATGCTTCTGAAAGCCGTAGAACTTGGACTCGGAACCTGCTGGATAGGCAATTTCAAGGAGGAGAACGTCTCTCCAATCCTAGGACTCACGCCTGAAATGAAGACCATGTATCTTGTGGCTGTAGGCTATCCCGATGAAACACCTGTCCAGGAAGACATCGACACCGGAACCCCGACTAAATATTTCCTCGACGACAAGGATGTCATCCATGTCCCTAAGTTCAAGGTGGACGCAATCACCATCTGGAAATGATCTTTAACCATCCCGATGTCTCTACGATAATCGGGATAAACTACACACGCAGATTACACAGAAAAGCATTAACCACGAAATACACGAATTACACGAAAAAGACATTGTTAAGGTTTTGCTTCGCAAAAACTTAACAATATTTTGTGAAATAGAAGTGCGGAAAATAAAAAATTGGCGGACAGTATTAGGAAATAAATTTTGCGTCCGCAAAATTTATATGTAGATCATCTTCTTGGTCATCCCGCCGTCGACGACGAAGTTCTGGCCGGTGATGAAGCCGGCCTTTTCCGAGATCAGGAAAGCCGCCATTTCAGCAATATCCTCGGGTTTTCCGATTCGCCCTGCCGGATGCTGATCCAGATCGGCCTGCGTCAGTTCGGTCTTCTTCCTGTGCTTCCGTTTGTGCCAGCCTTCGGCGATGATCCACCCTGGACTGATGCAGTTAGCCCTGACTTTTCCGCTGAGGCTGTTTGCAAGTGCGTGGGTGAGCGCGATAATTCCACCTTTGGAGGACGAGTAGGCTTCATTGCAGGGTTCGGACATGAGTCCACGCGTCGAGGAGATGTTGACTATTGAGCCTCTAGTCTTCTTAAGATGGGGAATCGAATGTTTTGCCATTATAAACGAGCCGGTGAGATTGACTCCGATCACCCTGTTCCAGCTTTCAAGACTCAGTTCTTCAGGAGGCACTGTGCCGGGATAGGGGATTCCGGCATTGTTGATCAGCGCGTAAAGGCTGCCGAAATATTCAATTGTCCTTTCGACTGCGTTTTTGCCTTCGGCCTCAATGGAGATGTCGGTCCTGACAAATTTCAGTTCGCCAAGGTCTTTGTATTCATCCAGTGTTTCAAGACCTGCCTCCTCGTCCATTTCGGCCATCACGACTCTCATCCCGAGTCCGAGGAAATGCCTGGTGATGCCCTTGCCTATCCCCTGGGCTCCGCCGGTCACTATTACTACTTTGCCTTTGAGATCGTTCATAATTTTTTTCTTTCAGGAAAATAATTATATCAAATAAGTTTCTGGAATTTTCAGGGCAGAAGACAGCCTGATGGCCGCTTGTCTGGTAATCTTGCGTCGGCCTTTTTCGTAGTCGCTGATGACACTTTGAGGTATGCGTGAAATTTCAGAGAGCTTTTTCTGGGTAAGTCCCTTTTTAAGCCTTGCTCCGGCGAGCAGGTTGCCGGTCCTGTTTACATTCATTTCCTTGTAGTAGGAGGTTTCCTCAATCCTCATGGAATCATCATCGACTTTGGAAACAATGCTGATATCGAACTTCTTGCCTATCCATGCAACCAGCTCCGAAACCCCTGGACCGTTCATGGATATTTCAATACGGGGCGTTTTCACGACTGCCAGCATAATACACCTCAATTGTTATTGTTTCCTTATTTGCCTTCCAGCATGCGACATACCTGTAATTCAGATGGCAATGGTAGTCTCCATCGCCAAGCTTTGAATAGTTCATCCAAGTCGCCTGGACAGGACCCTCTTTTTTTAAATCCTCTAAAAGCAGGAAGAACAGCTGTTTTACGTTTTTCGGCAATCTGTCGAGATTCTTAACCGCTTTTTTCCTGATCCTAACCGTCCACATTGAAGAAAGACCTTCCAGTTTAGCATTAATATAATATGGCAATATATAGCTGTCAATATAACATTTGTATTTTACTTGGAAATTCAATTTAAGGACCGCTGGCAACCTGCCGGCACTTCTTGTTTTTCGTTCCGCCATCATGCCAGCAGGTTGCTGGCATTCCAAGACGATTAAGTTCAGGGTAAGGAATTTAAAATTTATGAATACCTTTATCCGAATAAATTTCGCGAAGCAAGGCGGTAACAAGTTCCCGCACTCCATGGAGCGTTGTCACGCTCATAAATCAAAAACTTTTATCTTCCATCGGATTGCAGCATGCCGGCAGATTGTTTATCCGCCTCTGGCGGCGCCAAAGGCGACCAGGGCCAGCGATCCTGAAATATAAGATCCCATCAGGCATTAATTTTTTCCGTTCAGGAAAAAACTACGGCATCAGGTCCTTGATCACTATATCTCCTGGTTTTGTGCACATGCCCGGCCAGATCTTCCGCCCGGGATAGATGCTCGTGTGGATTCCGGTATGGACGTTGTCGCCCATGATGACGCCGAGTTTCCGGCGGCCGGTGTCGACAAGCTTTCCGTCGAGCATTGAGCGGTGGTTCTTGCCGTCATGACGGAAGTTCGCGGTAATAGTTCCAGCGCCGAGATTGGTTCCCGAGCCGATTATTGAATCGCCGATATAGCTCAGATGGCCTGCGCTGACTTTGTCCATCAGGATGGAATTCTTCACTTCTACGGCCTGTCCGACGTGGCATTTGTTGCCGACGAGGGTGTTGCCGCGGAAGTAGCAGTTGGGCCCTATCTTGCAGTCTTCTCCAAATACGACATTCCCCTCGATGTAGACTCCGGGGAGGACGACTGTACCCTTGCCTACGATGATTTCCCCGTTGACTGTGACTCCGTCCATTATTTCGCCATTGACGACGCTTTTATTCAAGGAGCCTATTATGTCCTCGTTTATTGAGAGGAGATGCCATGGAGCCCTGACCAGGAGTGATTTTGAATCTGCGGCAATCCATTCTGCATCATCGGGAATTTCAGAGCTTTTGGCGAGCCACATCACTATTTCCTTTTTATCGCCGCTGTATACCACGACATCCTTTTTGGCGGAACATATTTCCTCGACAAGTTCCTCGGAAGGCCAGAAGTCCTCCAGTGCGGACAATGTCCGGGCATCATTAATGCCTTCCTTCTTCTGTTTGAGCGCCTTTGAAAGCCGCTTGCCGAGTTCGGATCCGAGAGTGGAGGTGCCGACAGGACACCCGAATATCTTTCGGGTGCACGTCAAAGGATGCAGGAGTTCAGTTTTTCCTGAAAGGATAATGTTGAGTTTCATTTTTCAGCAGAGCTCCTTTTCAATTACAGATTTCAATTTTAAAGTCCAGCTGTCGACATCTTTCTTGTCATGAGCCTCGATAAGAACCCTTATCTTGTTTTCTGTTCCTGAGTAACGGACGACCAGCCTGCCAAAGCTTCCAAGGGATTTATCGCACTCGGAAACGGTCTTTGTCAGCAATGGCAGGTTTTCAAGAGGTATTTTCTCCTTGACCTTGATGCTGGTCAGGAGTTGTGGATACTCCTCCATGAATCCGGCGAGCTCGGTTATGGACTTGCCCTTGTTCATCATGAGCTTGAGGACGTGGAGGGCCGTGATTATCCCGTCGCCGGTGGTCACGTAGTCCATGAATATGACATGTCCGGACTGCTCGCCACCTATATTGAATCCTTCGCTCCTCATCCTTTCGACAACATACCTGTCTCCGACATCGGTGACTACCACATTTATTCCAGCTGACTCCATTGCCTTTATGAATCCGAGATTGCTCATTGAAGTTACTACGACAGTATCTTTTGCGAGCCTTCCTCTTTCCTTGGATTCAAGGGCGCAGAGGCCGATTATGCGGTCGCCGTTGATGACTTTTCCTTTTGCATCGCAGAATATTACCCTGTCTCCATCGCCGTCCAGCGCGATTCCAAGGTCGGCCCCGTTCTGGACAACGAGCTTTGAAAGGTTTTCGGTGTGGGTTGCGCCGCAGTCCTTGTTGATATTATAGCCGTCAGGATCAGTTCCAACCTTGATGACTTCTGCCCCGAGTTCCCTGAAGATGATGGGAGCTATGAAATAGCCGGCGCCGTTTGCGCAGTCGAGCACAATCTTAAGACCTTTAAGACTGTGGTTCTTGATAGAACTCTTTGCGAATTCGATGTAGCGGCCCCTGGCATCTTCGATGCGATGTGCCTTGCCGAGGAGTTCCGTGCCGATATGCGCGCTGTTTATTTCACCGCCAAGCACCTGCTTTTCAATTTCATTTTCAACGTCGTCGGGAAGCTTGAATCCTGCGGCGTCGAAGATCTTGATTCCGTTGTCGTCAGCCGGATTATGCGATGCTGTTATCATTATCCCACAGGTCGCGCAGAATGATTTTGTGAGGTGTGCCACGGCCGGTGTCGGCATCGGACCCACGGAATATACGTCCATTCCCATGCTCACGATTCCGCTGGCCAGGGCGGTTTCGAGCATATAGCCGGAAAGCCTGGTGTCCTTCCCGACCACGGCCCTTGAAAAACCGTGTCCTTCCGCCTTGAATACATGTGCGATTGCCTTGCCGACCTGCAAGGCTATTTCGGGAGTTATAGGATAAGTGTTTGCCTTCCCGCGGATTCCGTCCGTGCCAAATAATTCTCTCATGTTGTTTCTCCATGGTTGAAAGAATTGTAAAATAGCATTTTAAGGAGGAATTTTCACCACTGGAACACGCTATATAAGAAAGAAATCAAAGAACAGCCCTTACGGGCTTAACTACAAACAAGTTCTAAATTCGTTCGTAGTCAATGCCGTGAGGCATGTTCTTAAAGGTTTCAATTATTGGATTAACGATTGAAGTTTTTCCTTTGTCGCGCCGGAACAGAATATTATTTTCCTGCGCGAGGCATGCCCGGATTTTATTTGGACTGATGATTTTGATATTTCGAGCTTCTTGGCGAGGAAAGAGCAGAGCTCCTCGTTGGCGCGCCCGTCCTCGGGAGTCGCAGCTATCTTGATCTTGAGCGAATCTCCGTGGATGCCGGCAAAGGAGGACTTCGAAGACTTCGGCTGGATCCAGCAGTCAATGGATATGCCGTCTTGTGATATTCTAATGGTTTTTTCAAGGTCGGCAGATTCCATAACGATAATGTCTTTCTTATGTCGCCATTGCATTAAATTCGAAGCACGAAGCTCGAAATCCGAAACAAATTTAAAATTCAAGATTCTTTCGGATTTCGATATTCGGTTTTCGGATTTTGATGCGGACAATGTCCGCATCAGAAGAGTCCCTTGATGAGCCTTGGCACTATGAACCAGTAGATTGTGCAGTTGCCGGGATACAGCTCGGACCAGGATTCTATTTCGGCGCCGATGCACACCAGCGCCGATGTGGGGAACTCTATTCCGTTCTCCATGGTCTTCAGCTCCCTGAAGCAGAGTTTCTTGGCGGCCTCCTCTATTGCGGGATTGTGCCCTATAACCATCGCCGTCTCAATCTTGTCGTCAAGCTCCTGGAGGAGCTTGATGATTTCTACCGGACTGTTTTCGTAGAGTGCCTCGCTGTATCGTATGCCGGACTTGTATCTGCAGGATTTTGCAAGAAGTTCGGCAGTTTCCTTTGCTCGTTTTGCAGTCGACGATATAATTATGGAAGGAACCCTTTTTGTCTTGAGGAGGAATTTCCCCATCAGCGGCGCGTCTCCCTTCCCGCGTATGGCAAGAGGCCTGTCAAAATCGGATACATTCTCCTCCCAGTCAGACTTCGAGTGGCGCATGAGGAGGATGGTCTTGACAACCTTCTGCTCGTTATTTTTCTTTTTCCGCTTCAATATATTTTTCCACTCCGCTGATTGATACTATTTCTCCGAAATAAATCCTGTGATAGTCCTTGTCGGGATAATTCCTGCCAATGGAATCGTCCAGGAATTTACCAGGTTTGAAATCGTCATAATACATCTTCGAACATTCGATTATGAGTTCGGCCTCGTCAAAGCCTGGAGCATCGATCTTCAAGGATGGGGCAGGGGTTATTCCAGATTCCTTTATCTTGTCTATGTCCCTGCCGGATTTAGAGCCGCAGAAGTTCAGCGCCTTTCTTTGCTCCTTGCCGAATGCTGAGAGCGTGAACGAGTTGTATTTTTCCATGAAGCTGTAGGTGTGCCTGCCAGGTCTGACGACGACCATGGCGAAAGGCTTCTGCCACATCACTCCGAAGCTTCCCCAGGCCACTGTCATGGTGTTGTAGTGTCCGGTCTTTGTATCTCCGGAGGTCAGGAGGAACCAGTCGCTCCCCCAGGACTTAAAGACTGGCAGGGAAAACTTGTCAAAAGGAATTTCTAATCGTGTCATTTTCTTATTCCAAACATTAATTAATAGAAAATATAAGTAGCTGAAAATATTTCAAGGAGTTGTATAAAATACTTAGACCCTTTCTTTGAGTTTTTACCACGGAATTGATCATGTTTTCCAATTGATCTGCAAGTTACTGCTTGGAAAGGGTCTATAAATTGAAAAATTCGGCATCTTATTTTGATATAAAGGAAAGATGCAATACAATAAACAAAAGAGAGTGCCGTATTTTTCAATAGGAAGCATCGGCTAATATAAAATTATATAAGTAGAATTTATGCGCGTCATCGGAATAGACTATGGAACCGTCAGGACTGGAATTGCGATCAGCGATCCGACCGGAACATTCGCGCAGCCTGCGGGTTTCATCAGATGCGACGGCATTTCCCTGGAAGAGCTTGCCGCTCAGATACAGAAGAAGATCGATGAAGTCAAGGCCGTGAAAATCGTCATCGGCCTTCCGAAGCATATGAGCGGCGACGAAGGTACCCATGCCCCCAAGGTCCGAGAGCTTGCCGCAATCCTGCAGGAGAAGACCAGGCAGGAGATAAAGCTTCTCGATGAGAGGCTATCAAGCATGTCCGCGGAAAAATTCCTCATCGAAGGGAACGTATCCAGGGAGAAACGCAAGGACAAGATCGACGCCGTAGCGGCCTGCATAATCCTGCAGTGCTTCCTGGATAGCCAGTAGATATTCACTGGAACAAATTATCCAGTGAATATCTGCAATTAAAGGCAACTCCCGCCGTTGGGCAGTCTTCTCCTGAGGAATCCTGATGCTTCTTTTCATCAGATGAGTAAAGCATTTTATTCCTATGACATTGCATCCATGAAAAATAATAAAACGAGGGATGTTTTATCTTCAACTGAGTTGTGTCTGTGTGGATAGATAAAATTTAGTTGAACATGATCCTTCAAACCTACCACGTCCTCTTGAATTCCTCTCTGCCGGGTTATATCTTTCCACTGTTCTGTCCGCGTGTCCTTACGTATATGTAAATGAAAGGATTCTGGAAATGCAGGCCTACAATGAAGTTTCAGATGAATTCCTGTCAAAGCAGCGTCTTCTTGTAATATCCCCGCATGCCGATGATGAATCTTTCGGGTGCGCGGGAACCATTGCAAAGATCAAGAAGCTGGGAGGGGAGGCATATGTCCTTGTAATGAGCGTGGGAGACTTGAAGCTCTACGACGGGAAGAAGGACGTCGTCAAGGGCTCCACCCGTGAGGAGGAGTTTGCGGCTGTCGCAAAACATCTGAATCTGGACGGCTATGATATCTGGTACAAGGATCCGGAGACGCATCTGAGGCTTGACAAGATCCCGCAGAGGGATCTGATAAACGTCATAGAGAAGGAGAGCAAGGTTTCACTCGACAGGATCAATCCGACCATGGTGGCCCTCCCGGCCATATCCTACAACCAGGACCATGTCGCGACGTTCACTGCCGGTTTTACTGCGTGCCGTCCGCATGACCCTAAAGTCAAGGCTTTCCCAAGGGTCGTCCTGAGCTATGACAACCAGACGCTGTTCTGGAACACGGACTACGACAAATTCCATCCGAACCTTTATGTCGACATAAGTGATTTCCTAGATATGAAGCTGAAGGCCCTGAGCCTCCACAAGTCCCAGCTGAGGCATTCGCCGCACCACTGCAGCATTGAAAACATGGAATATCTGGCAAGGACGAGAGGCCATGAGATTTCTGTAAAGGCCGCAGAGGCATATGTCTGCCATAGAATAGTATTTTAACAGTTAAAACAGGTTGAAAGCGAGCTGAAAATGAATAAGAAAATCAAATGTGCAATAATCGGATGCGGAGTTATCGCGCCATCGCACGCTGAAGGATATGCCGCCATCAAGGACGTTGAAATAGCCTGGGCCTGCGATCTGGTCAAGGACAAGGCCGACAAGCTTGCGGCCAAATATAGTATTCCAAAGACTGCCGTCGATTTCAGGGAAGTGCTGGCGGATCCGGAACTGGACTGCGTTTCCATATGCACCGATCATGCAAGCCATTCGATGATTGCCGTGGAAGCCTTCAAGAAAGGAAAGCATGTGCTATGTGAAAAAGCCCTTTCGTCCACGCATCAGGGACTGGAAAACATGATGGAGGCCTACGGAAAACACAAGGGGCTTGTTTTTTCAGGGATTTTCCAGAACAGATACAACAAGGTCTACCAGCTGATGAAGAAACTCCTCGCTGAAAACTCCCTTGGAACCCTGCTGACGGCCGACCTCCAGTTCCATTGCTACAGGTCGGATGCATATTATGATGCCGATGAATGGAGGGGCACCTGGGCGAAGGAGGGCGGATCCCTGCTGATCAACCAGGCGATCCATGCAGTTGATCTTCTGGGCTGGATGACCGGCGGCGTGAAATACATATCCGGAACGTATTCTAATCTCACCCATGGTGAACACATAGAGACGGACGATACCGCTGTCGCAACGCTGCGCTTCAAGAACGGCGCACTTGGAACAATTTCTGCGACCTCTTCAAGCAAGCTGGAATGGGATATGGCATACTCCTTCAACGGTTCAAAAGGGACGATCGACCTCAGGAACGGGGATATACAGAGGATTGATCTTGAAGACAAGAAGCTAGTTGATTCAATCTGCTCTGAAGTACAGAAGATAAAGGATGAGGCGAAGGTTTCCGGGCCGGGCAAGGCCTACTATGGCCCGAGCCACAGCTGCCAGATAGCCGATTTCGTTGAGTCGATCCGTACCGGAAAGGAACCTTTCATCTCCGGGGAGTCCGCAAGGCATACTGTCGACATGGTTCTTGGAATATATCAGTCTCATCGCGAGAAAAAATGGGTTAAAATATAGATGCTGATTATCGTCCCCCGCTTCAATCTATGGTATACTTTCCCCCCTCTTGGGGCGCTCTATATAGCCGCAGTAGTGAAGGAGAAGGGGGGGAAGGTGTCCCTTCTTGATTCCAATGAATATTCCGAAAAGGACTTCTATTCCAGGCTTGATTCCGAGATCATGGACCATCCCGAAGTAGGCATAACTGCAAACGTCTCCCTTGCATCCTCGGCGCATCGCATTGCAAGATACATACGCGGGAAATATCCGGACAGGAAGATCATCTGGGGAGGACCGTATTCCACCGTCGAATATGAAAGACTGATTCCGGAATATGCGGATATCGTCGTTCTTGGTGAAGGGGAGACGCAGGCGGCCGGCATTGTCGAAGGAAGGAATCTACAGGACATTCCCGGCATAGCCTGGTACGATGGGGACCGGATAAAGGTCAATGAAAGGCCTCCATTCATCGAGGATCTTGACAAACTTCCATTCCCGGCATGGGAGCTGATCAATCCTGAATCGTATGTTTCACCTGGAAGAAAGCCTTCATTCTCAATGATCACCCAGAGGGGCTGCCCGTTCAAATGCATAAACTGCTCCACGTTCATGCAGGGAAACACATTCCGCTCGAGAAGCCCTGAGAACGTAGCCGACGAAATTGAAATGCTGGTAAAAAAATACAATTGCAGGGAAATGCACATCTTCGACGACAATTTCACGCTGAAACCCGACAGGACCAAGAAAATATGCGCTGAAATCATCAGGAGGGGGCTGAACAAGCATGTCCGCTTTGTCCTTACCAGCGGAATAAGGGCCGACATCATCGACGAAGAGATGTTTGACCTGTTGAAGGAGGCGGGCGTCTATTTTATCAATGTGGCGGTGGAATCAGGAGATCAGGAAGTGATTGACAAGATCGGGAAGGGCCTTGACTTGAAAAAGGTCCCTGTCATTCTCAACACCCTGGAAAAAAGAGGATTCAGGATAGGTCTGTTCTTCATGATGGGTTTTCCATTTGAATCGAAGGAGTCCATGAAGAAGACTGCGGATTTCGCAGCTTCCCTGCCGGGACATCATGCCCATTTCTTCATAGTGACTCCGTTCCCCGGGACAAAGCTGTATGAGATGGCAAAGGATGTCTACAAGCCTCTCGACAAATATGAAAAAGTGACATTGAACTTCTATGATGAGAACATCCGGTATGCCGCCCCGGAATTCACCAGCGGGGATCTGGAGGACATCCATAGATACGCCTACAGGAAGTTCTACCTCAAACCCGGACGGCTGTTTGGAATCGCCAAGGCCATGCTCAGGGACGGCGGATGGTACAACGATATCGGATTCCTCATTAAGAACTTCTATAACATCATGCTCTTCGGCGGGCACAGATGATAAAGTCAATCTTGAAATCACGTATGGTCGAGATCTTCTTCGGAACAGGAATTCCGATGGTCGGATTCATATGCGCTGTCAAGAACGCCGACGCGTTGCTAGACCTCTGCTGGTTCTATCCGCTTCTTCTTTTGACAGGATGGCACGTTGTGACAGTCAACGACATCTGCTTCGACAGAAGCAGCTTCAAATTCTCCATGAAATATTTCCCTTCGCTTGTTGCCGTTCCTCTCATCCTTGCCTGCATGTTTTTCCTGAAGCCTGTATTCATAGCGATAATGTTCTTGATAATACTCAACTGGAACGTGTATTCCTTCTATGGGAAATTTAACTGGATTACAGGATTGTTCTATAACTTCTCCGGAGGCATCCTCCATTTCCTCGCAGGAGTGACTGCTGCGGGGCGCACAGACATCTACCCGTATCTTGTTCCTGCGCTGTTTTTCGGATTCGCCATGCTTTCCGGGGCGATACATCATGACGCCTGCCACTATTCTGAAGATTCGGACCGGAAATATAAGACCGGAGCCGTTGTCTTCGGAGAGTTGAGCTGGTGGAGAATTGGGATCGTTCCAATGCTTGCCGGAATAATATCCCTGCTCAATTCCAATGATATGCTGTTCATGTTCTGTTTCTGCGTATCATCTTCCATGTATCTAGTCATGTACTCGGTCATGTCAACATGGAAATTCAACAACTATATGCTTTATTTCAGGATACTCTGCCGTCTTGCATTCGCCATGGGGGCGATTGCTTATATCGTCGTAAGGCTGTTGAAAATGAGTTGAACTTATGTCTGACAAAAACATTAATTTCCCGGAAAGCGATTTTACCGTGGTCGGAGCGTCTTTCGCCGGAAGTCTTCTCGCCTCGAAACTGGCTAGGCACGGAAAAGTGCTCCTCATTGACAAAAGAGAACCGGGCAGCAGGCTCAAATGCGGCGGCGGTGTCAGGACCAGGGAGTTCAACAGGCTCGGACTTGACATTCCCCATGTCAAAGCCGAGAAGATCCTCATGTCTGAAAAAGGCAGGATCATATCTTTCAATTCCAAATACGCCGTTGTCGACAGGATGGAGTTCGATGCCGCAGTTTTCCAGAAGGCACTCGATGCCGGAGCAGTTTTCCAGAAGGCTGAATATCTTTCGCATGAAGCTGCGAAAAATATAATGAGCGTCAGGATCGGAGAGGAAACGATTGAATACAAATATCGAAAATTAATTCTCGCAAAAGGCTTCCATCTGGATCCAGGCGACAGATTCTACGGTGCGAGCTATGTAGAAATAGTGGAAGGCAGTAGCAGGCACGGGGACGCGCTGTATTTCGATCTTCTCCAGAAGAATGTCGGATACTGCTGGCTATTCCCGCTGCCCGGCGGACGCGTGAACATCGGAATCGGCTCCCTGTCTGGAGAACCGTTCTCGCGGGAGGATTTCAGGAGCTTCAAGGAGGAGCAGGGCATAACCGGAAAAGTCATATGCAAAGGCGGAGGAATGATCCCTCTCGTACCAGCGATGACGGTCATGAAGGACAGCGTCTATCTCTTCGGAGATTCTGCCGGCATGGTGTTTTCCGCCAACGGTGAAGGCATCAGGAACATAATCAAAATGAGCGATATTTGGGCCGACTGCATTGTAAAAGGAAAAAATCTGAATATAAGATGGATTACGAACAGGACTTTTATCCGTCTTTGTGCCAGCACCATGGTGGTGAAGGCTATTGCTTCAACTGGCAGGTTCGGAAGCAGATTTTATAATTTTCTCAGCCGGACGGCTGCTTTAGCAAGGAGTTTATTGAAATGAGCGGAAATACTTTTGAACTTGAGATTACAGACATCGCATTCGGTGGAAACGGGCTTGGCCGGAAGGACGGGTTCGTCTATTTCGTAGCGGGAACCCTGCCGGGAGAACTTGTCCTGGCTGAAGAGACTTCCAGGAAGAAGAACTTCGGAACCGCAAGACTGGTCGAAATCCTGCGAAGTTCGCAGAACAGGATCCCTTCTGCCTGCCCCTTGGCTTGGGCGCCATGTAAAAACAAGGAAGATGCCATCGGGCAATGTCCCGGATGCAGCTACCAGCATGTGAAATATGAGGAGGAAGTCCAGATAAAGAACAGGCATCTCGGTAATTTCATCAAGCATAATCTCAAGATTGATCCTGCGATCGTCATGGACGCGCCAGTTCCTTCGCCGAAGGATTTGAACTACAGGAACAAGATAGTATTGCATTGCTCGGAGGATAAGCTGGGATATTTCGCAGACGACAATGTAACTGTCGTCGATGTGGAAAAATGTCCGCTTGCCGGAACTGAAATAAATCAGAAACTCGCCGAAGTCAGGACGAATTTAAAAAAATATTCCGCCGCTTCAGACATCACTTTCAGGTCCACGGCTAAAAACGGCGTGCAGTTCTGGGTTGACAACAGGTCGGAAGGATGTGTCCTCGAGGAGAAGACATCCTTTGGCGCGCTTGAGGTCCCGCGTGGAAGCTTTTTCCAGGTGAACCTGAAATGCGCGGATCTGCTGGCCGCAGAACCCGTTAAAATGGTCAAGGAATCTAAGGCGACCAAGTTTGCGGATCTCTACTGTGGATGCGGTTTCTTCAGCATCGCCGTGGCAAAGTCGGGAATCGAGTCTGTCGTCGGAGTCGATAGCGATCTTGAAACCATTAAGTCCGCCATCAAGAACGCAGCCAGTTTCGGACTCGAAACCACCAAATGCAGCTTCTCCGCGAAAAGCGCGGAAGCTTACATGACTGAAAATTCGCGCAAGCTGAAGACAGACGAGACCGTCCTTCTCCTTGATCCGCCGCGTGGCGGACTCAGTTCCAAGCTGAAGAACCAGCTGGTTTCGACAGGCGTCAAGAAAATAATCTATATCTCCTGCGCCGCCGACATGATGGCCCGTGACATGAAACTGCTCTGCGAATGCGGATTCAAGCTTAAAAAAATACGCCTTTTCGACATGTTCCCGCGGACTTCGCACTTCGAGACGATCGCATACATGGAGAAATGAGATTAGCCATAATTGTATCCATAAATTGCTTTAACGCTAATTATTTATTGTTTCTTTTCGCTGATATTTCCAAACCATTTTGAAATGATCTCAGCCATCTCATTTCTTTTTGAGAACATGAGGAAATGGTCCTCTTCCGGAAAATATCTGCTGGTAACAAGAGATTCGGAAATAACAGATTCAAATTCCCTTATATTGTCTAAAGGAATCCTGTCATCTTTTTCACCTTGTAATATCAACACGGGTTTAGATTTTATATTGGACAGGAACTCGGAAGAATTATAAATATTTTCTTCAAGTACCGCTGATACTATGATAAAGCCTTTATATTTCCCTCCGTGAAGCATGATTTCACGGGTTAATCCGGTTCCGCCGTTCGATAGACAGGCGAGATATGCATTCTCCATATCAAATTCTTTATTTGCCCGACAATATTCGAAAGTTTCTCCAATGGTCATGCATTCAGGGTCAAGATACCAGTTTCCGCATCCGTAGGTCGGTGAAACAATTGCAACCCCGGCTGTATCGGCTACTTTTTTAAGAACCCATGTATATCCTATGAAATTGCCAAGGCTCCCATGAAGGAAAATCATAACGGGATATTTATCCTTCTTTAGCTGTCTGGGTACATACTCGTAAAAATGCAGAGTACTTCTTTTGCCAAGGAATATGTCTTCATAGCACATCCCAAGCGCAGAACCCGCATTTTTGAAATTTTCTTCTTTGATAAGTTCGTGATAGACATCGAGGACAAGAGTTCTCAGCCTATTCATCTGTTTTTCGTCAATTCCAACAGGCAGATATCTGAAAACATAGGTTCCGAGCTTCAGCTGGTCTATTTCCGGAACAATATTTGTAATACCTGCGCGCGAAAAATGAGTCTGTCCATGAAATTTCTGTGAGAAGCCTGTATTTGTTGAAGACCCTGTAGGTGACATGAAATAGGAAGCTGTAAAACAGGCAATTCCAGAAAAAAGGAGAATTGAGTCGGGAATCATGGTCTTTTTATTGAAACGGAACAAGACTGGAAGCCACATGGAGAAAGTGAAAATAATGAGAAGCAATGTTCCTGCTCCGACAAGAAGTCCTCCTGTTGTTTCAGCATGGATTAAAAGCAATATTGAAAGATAAATAAAAGGAAGCGCAGCGCAGAGATGAATGAACATTACGAGGAAATGGGCCAGTTTTAATTTATGCGGGTTAGGATCTGCCATTTTTCTTTTATCAACTATTTATGTCGTTTAAAATTCATAGTTTATGTCAAGATTCCCATTCTATTTTCTTAATTCGCGCCAGCGAACTTGGAGTGCGGTGATTAATCACCGCCTTGTTCCGCGAAATTCATTTCGCGGGATTTCATTATGTACAATTGGACGGAATAAATTCCGTCGTTAAAGGCGGCAATCAGTCTTCGCAAAGAGACTACGCCCGACGCGGTAAATTGCCACACCCAAGTGCTTCGCATTTAAAAATTATCGTTGATGTTTAGTTTTTCAGTACTGTACGACTCAAGCCGTTTTCTTATTTGCTTGTCTGCATTGAACTTGAAAAAGCCGGCTGAACAAAACTCGTAATCTTCAGCAGTTTTCACAATGCCATGATGAACTGGATTATTCATGACATATTTCAATCTCGCATAATAACTGTTTTCATAGGTCAGGCATGTGTCCCAGAACTCAAACCATACTTTTCTTCCACTGACATTGTCAACCTTGTTCAACTGAACAGAACTTTTCCCATGAATGGTTTTGCATATCTTGCTGATGGTGATTTCTTTTTCAGCTGGAGCTCTGACGATAAGATGATAATGATTGGACATTACTGCCCAGGCAATAGGCGTCCAGGAGAAGTCATTCAAGGAGTCAAGGATTATGTTTTCCAGCATTTTGAGTTTTGCTGGAGAATTGAAGATGTTTTCTTTATGGTATGTTCCAGATGTAATCATGTAGTTTGCATCTGGTTTGAAAACATGAGGAGGACTGTGATGCCAAGTGTCTTGTATGTTCTTCATAAAAATCTCCGATTTCGATAAGATTTCCATCCCATTTTCTTAATTCGCGCTAGCGAACTTGGAGTGCGGCAATTCATTGCCGCCTTGTTCCGCGAAATTCATTTCGCGGTGTTTCATTATGTACAATTGGACGGAATGAATTCCGTCGTTAAAGGCGGCAATGAATTGCCGCACTCCATGTAGCGCTGTCGCGCTAGAAAAATAAACATTAAACTGCAGACAGGAATGTCTGCGTTACTTCTTCAGTTTGCCAGCTGTCCTCTGTCGTCTGTCATCTGGCTTTTCAACTCTTCCGGTCTCCGCTTCACCGGTTCGCCGATTCTCCGATTCGTTCTCTTGAATACGGTGCTGCTTGATGATGTCACGCAGATATGCGGCGCGTTCGAATTCGAGGGCTTCTGCTGCATCGAGCATCTCCTTCTCGAGTTCGGTGATGATGTCCTCGGAAAGCTCGGTTTCCTCTGTCCTTCCCTTTTCCTTCGCCGCCTTCTCAGATGCAAAGTATATGGATATGTCCTCGCGTATGGCTTTCACAATCGACTTGGGTTCGATATTGTGCTCGATATTGTATTCCTCCTGCTTGCGGCGGCGGGAGTTGGTGGTGGTGACAAGATTCTTAATGCTGTCGGTGAGCCTGTCCGCATAGAGTATTACTTTGCCGTTGATGTTTCTGGCCGCTCTTCCGGCGACCTGGATGAGGGATCTTGCCGAACGCAGGAAGCCTTCCTTGTCGGCGTCGAGGATCGCTACAAGCGCTACCTCAGGCAGATCTATTCCTTCGCGCAGCAGGTTGATACCGACCAGGCAGTCGAAATCGCCTTTGCGAAGATCGCAGATTACCTTCGCCCTCTGGAGGGCGTCGAGTTCGGAATGTATGTATTTGACCTTCAACCCGGCTTCGACTAGATAATCAGCAAGGCGTTCCGAGTTTTTCTTCGTGAGGGTCGTGACCAGGACGCGTTCATTTCGTTCGGCATATCTGCGGATTTCATTGATGAGATCGTCTATCTGTCCCTTGAGAGGCCTAATGCTGATTTCAGGATCGAGAAGACCCGTCGGCCTGACAACTTGGTCGACAGTCGAACCGCACAGCTTCACCTCGTAGTCTCCGGGTGTTGCCGAAACGTATATCGAATCCTGTGTGAGGTCCGTGAACTCTTCGAATGTGAGCGGACGGTTGTCCAGAGCCGATGGCAGGCGGAATCCATGGTCCACGAGAGTCTGCTTGCGGCTCCTGTCACCTTTGAACATCGCCCTGATCTGCGGCAGCGTTACATGTGATTCGTCTACGACGGTTATGAAATCCTTCGGGAAAAAATCGATTAGGCAGGACGGACGCGAACCTGGCATGCGGTTCGCCAGGTGGAGCGAATAGTTTTCAACTCCGCTGCAGTATCCGATCTCCTTGAGCATCTCCATGTCGTATATGGTGCGCTGGTGAATTCTCTGTGCTTCGACAAGAAGGTTCCTTTCCTCAAAGAATTTTACGCGCTCCTTCATTTCAGAGATTATCTTCTGTGAGGCGAGCTCGATCCTGTCCGGAGGCATGACAAAATGTTTGCAGGGGAAGAATACGGCCTTTGAGACCTTCTCCTTGATATTACCGGTGAGAGGATCGCATTTGTGGAGGCTTTCAACCGTATCTCCCCAGAACTCGACGCGGATGAATTCCAGGCGCTGCGGCACGAAGACGTCGACCGAATCACCCCTGACCCTGAAGTTGCCCTTTTCCGGCGCGGTATCATTCCGCTCGTACTGGATGCAGATCAGTTTCAGGAGAAATTCATCCCGGTCAATCTTCATTCCCTTTTCAACCGTCACGCACATCTGCTCGTAGTCCTGCGGTGAACCGAGTCCGTATATGCATGAGACACTTGCAATGACGATGACGTCCCGGCGCTCGAGAAGCGAAGCAGTGGTGGAAAGCCTGAGCCGCTCGATATCCTCGTTGATGCTTGCGTCTTTCGCAATGTAGGTGTCGGTCTGAGGTATATACGCCTCCGGAAGGTAGTAATCATAGTAGCTGATGAAATACTCGACGGCATTCTCCGGGAAAAAAGTCTTGAACTCGGTGTATAGCTGTGCGGCCAGGGTCTTGTTATGAGACATGACAAGGACAGGCCGGTCATATTTCTGGATCACGTTCGCGATCGTGAAAGTCTTTCCGGAGCCTGTGACACCCAGCAGGGTCTGATATTTTTTGGCTGACTCAAGCCCTTTGGAGAGGGACGCTATCGCCTCCGGCTGGTCGCCGGAAGGTTTGAAATCCGAAGCTAACTTGAAAATACCCATTCGGTTCCTTGAGGAATGTTTACATGGAGATACTGGCTGAATATATTCTCTATATGAATTTTCTGCAATCGGCGTGGGAAAACGGGGCCAAATTTGTATTGGATGCCTTATCTCCTTTTCAGGAAGGAAAGGCCTGAGACTGTGAGAATCAGAGTTCCGAACACAGTTCCGAAGAGAGGTGTCGGGATGCCTGTTACAACCCCCCCGAAGAAAGCCTTTGCCACCGCGCGTCCAGAGCTTTCGTTGTCGATGTATTTCTGTATGAGGAAAATTCCTATGAAGCTGAGGACGAATCCCAGGATGCAGGTGAAAGGCAGGGCTATTATCGTTATCTCCTGCACGAAAAAAGCATAGTCGAGGAACAGTATAAGGAGTCCGCTCATCGGATGCAGGTTGATTCCGGCCTTCCTGATCTCCGGGAATTCCGGCTGTGGCTGCGCCTTCTGGATTTCCACAGGCTCAGCTTTTAATACCGGCATGTCCTTTTCAGGCTTTGTGTCCATATGCATCTCTTCAAGGTTGAAATTAAAGCGTGGCTCTGTTAAATTAAGATATAGCGGTATTTGTGTTCTGCAATATTTATCTTTATCTGCAGAAAATGAAATTTTCAAGGAAAAAATATGAACATCTCATTCCTTCCTGAAAAAGTGAAAAGCGAGTTTTTGAATCTGATCGACAAGATCCCCCTTTCCGCGGTCAGGACCAACGGCAATATTTCCGGTGAGCCGGGAGAAGGGTACATAGTCGCATGCGGGGAGCGCCTGTTCGTCTACACGAGGAAGGCAGGTGAAGATGCATTCCTGAAGCTTGCAGGCAAGCTTGGAGTTGAAATCTCGAAGCTGGAAGTGAGAAAGGACAAGTTCAATTCCTTCCTTGACATCAATATGGACGGCAAGCCGTATTCCATAAAGTTCTCAAGCGCTGAAATGAAGGATCTCGAGTCGCTGATCGAGAATTTCAAGAATGCCAAACCTGCAGGCCCGGCCGTTCCCGAGCCCGAGCAGCCAGCCCCCCAGGTTTCCGAAGAGAGGAAAGCTGGAATACAAATGCCGTCGGGAATCCGGGAGCATCCGGCCGCGCCAGCCGTCAAGCTGCCTTTGACTCCAATGCAGTTCATGGCCGCTGCCATGATGTATGTCGCCTCGTCGGACGGAAGCATTGACAAGGACGAGGACAGGTATATCATGAATGTGTTCGGCGGGAGCAATGATGTCCTTCAGCCGGCCCTGCAGTATTACAAGGCCCATTCCGCCGACCAGCTTTTTGATTTCTCCCCCTGTCTGAACGAGGAGCAGAACCTCTGCATCCTTGCAAACATGGTGGAAATTGCGATGCGCGACGAATCATACCACCGCGTTGAGCAGGTCATGATAAGGAATTATATGGAGAAGGCTGGAATATCAGTGGACAATCTCAAGGCCATCTCCAGCGTGCTTCTTGTAAAGAACAACTTGTCCGTGCTGATGCAATGAACCAGCATCCCGGAACCGCCGCTCAGGCACCTGAAATATTCAACCCCGGAATTCGGACGTGGAAATAGTAATCATACTGATATTGATCTTCAGCAACGGGATTTTAGCCCTCTCTGAAATAGCATTTGTCTCCGCGAGACGCGAGGTGCTGGAGATGTACCAGGCGCGCGGCAGCAGGCACGCCGCCAGCATACTGCGGATGATGGACGAACCTGACAAGTTCCTGTCTTCCATACAGGTCGGCATAACTTTGGTCGGGGTGGTTTCCGGTGCATATGGAGGCACGATTCTGGCGGGCGACCTCTACGGAGTTCTGAAGGATGTGGCGTTCCTCAGCCCCTACGCCTACCAGGTTTCCCTGGTGTTCATAGTTGTCGCTGTCACCTACGTCTCGATCGTCTTCGGCGAGCTTGTCCCAAAGAGCATAGGACTCAGAAATCCCGAGAAGATGATCCTCTTGCTTTACCCAGTGATAAGGATTCTTATGCTCGTGGCATATCCCGTGGTCGCCATGCTCAGCTGTTCGACGAGGTTGTTCCTGAAGTTTGTGGGGCTGGGGCTGACCGGAGTAGACCAGATAGCCGATCCTGTCAGGACAATACTGGGAATTGCGAAGTCCGCAGTGATAAAGAACAAGATACGCAGGGAACAGATGGACATCATCACGAATACGATGAATGTCAAGGACGTCAGGATCTCCGAGATCATGGTTGGAAGGGACGAGATAAAATACCTGTCGGCGGACATGTCGCTGAACGAGGCCCTCGTTGAAGCGCACATACATCACCATACCAGGTATCCGATCGTCGAGTCTGGGGATGTGGACAGGATAATCGGGTATGTGAACTTCAAGGACATCATGAACGCGATCAGGATGAGCCCGTCGAAGCCCACGCTGAGGAACATATGCAGGGGGATCCTCTTCGTTTCGGAGACGGACAAGGTGCTTGACGTGCTGCAGAAGCTCACCAAGAGCTGCCAGCACATAGCGGTCATAAGATCTCCTTCCGGCACTACGTCAGGCATCATCTCGCTGGAGAACATGCTCGAGACCATCGTCGGCGACATCAGGGACGAGTTCGACATACTGCCGGAATTCATCTACGAGCTTACGGAGAACCGCTGGCTTGCCGGCGGCGGACTGACCCTGGAGAAGATCGGAAAAGTCGTCGGAGTTCAGAACTTCCCGGATTCAGAAAAGACGCTTTGCCAGTGGCTCATGGAAATATCGCCCGAAGGAAGCCTGCGGATGGAGAACAAGATCGAATACGGGGACTTCATATTCCATGTAAGAAAAATCAGCCGCTCCAGGATCTATGAGGTGATAATCGAGAAGCACGTCAGCGTGAGCCAATAGCGGCTTCCATCTGTGCCTTTGCGTTCTCGAGGTTGACGCGTGAGCTGGCGAGGTCGGCCTGGGCCCTGACGAGGTCGGACTGGGCCTGGTTTACCCGTGTGAGGTTCGTGTTTCCGGCCTTGTACTCCTCCTCGACCAGGTCTCTGGTCTTCTGCACGAGTCCGAGGGTCTCCTCGAAGAGGGTGACCTGTTCTATTGCCTGCTTGTAGTTGCTCTGGGACTGCCTTACCTCCTCGACGACCTGTATCCATTTGGAGACCACCGCCAGCTGGCTCTGCGCGA